>Ga0209011_1000004_pt1 | contig 215129 bp, 211 predicted proteins | sample BlaSpr_A8_OM1_M3_FD_187986 | JGI IMG/M metagenome (GOLD analysis project Ga0209011, IMG submission 187986) | Forest soil microbial communities from Thunder Bay, Ontario, Canada - Black Spruce, Ontario site 2_A8_OM1_M3 (SPAdes) (version 2) | ecosystem: Environmental > Terrestrial > Soil >...
AAGTGTCGAATCCAGCGCTTCCAGGCAGGTTTGTCCGGCCAGGCGGGCGGCTCACCCAGTTCCCCCCCTTGGATAACGCCCCGTTCTATCAAACGGGGCCGAAATCCTCCCTCGCAAACGCCCCGTTTGATCAAAAGGGACGGAATGAATGGCGCCAAACGCGCCGAATAGACGCTCGCTCTATCGAACCCGGGGGAAGACCTCTTCGGCGAAGCGGCTGATCACGCCGCCTTCGAATGCGTTAGGAACGTTGACGATGACGTACTCGATCCCGGCGTCGGCGTACTCGCCGATCACCTGAGCGATGTGCTCGGCATCGCCATGCCACGGGTACCAGGAGCGGATGAAGCCCTCGTCTTGGCCGGTCCGGCGTGCTGTGTCCTTGACGACGCGGTCGACCTCACTCTTGTCGCCAAAGATCGTGTAGAACTCGATGGTCTTCAACACCGAGTCGTAGTCGCGCCCCACGGTCGCGCAGTGCTCGCGCAGCACGTCCAGCTTGTGACGAACCGTCTCCACGTCCGCGTTGAAGTTGCAAGCGTCGCCGTACTGAGCGACCAGCTTCAGGGTGACCTTCTCGCCCGCGCCGCCGATCCAGATCGGCGGATGCGGCTTCTGCACCGGCTTCGGTTCATTGATGGCGGCCCGCAGGTGGTAGTAGTTGCCTTCGAACGAGGCCTGCTCCTGCGTCCACATCGCCTTCACGACCTGCAGGGACTCTCGCAGCATCCGCAGCCGTTCGGGCGTCTCGGGATACTCGTACCCGTACGCCTCGTACTCGTGCTGATACCAACCGGCCCCGATGCCGAGGATCAGGCGGCCGCGGCTCATCACATCGACGCAGCTCGCCATCTTGGCCAGCAGCGATGGCGCCCGATAGCCGTTGCACGTGACCATCTGACCCAGCCGGATCGTTCTCGTGTCCCGCGCCAGCGCCGCCATCGACGTCCAGCACTCGAAGGTGGCCTCGAGCTGAGGCGTGGGCACCGTGTGAAAGTGGTCGTAGACCCAGATCGCATCGAAACCGGCCTTCTCCGCCTCTTGAGCGCAGCGACTCATGGTCTCGAACTTTTCGACAGGGTCGGCAACGTCCGCCAGGTCCATGCGCCAGCCCTGGGGCATGAAAATGCCCAGCTTCAACTCTGCCAACGTCCCCTCACGTTATCTTCTCCGCATGCCTGACGGCGAAGCGCTCGGTCTCTTGGTCACCTCACGTGACGAGCCCGGTGTGCTGTACCGCATCTCCGAAGCGATTTTCAAGCACGGTGCGAACATCACCTACATCGCGAGCGGAGCCAGTCGCGAGAATACCGCCGAGCTCCAGCTGGAGGTCACCGGAGCCAGCGACGAGGCCGACCTGATGGCCACCCTGGAAAGTCTGGAGGGAATCACCCAGATCATTCGCGTGCCGATCTTTCAGCGCATCTTCGGCAAGCGGGTGATCGTGATCGGCGGCGGTGCCCAGGTGGGAATGGTCGCCCAGGGCGCGATCTCCGAAGCGGACCGGCACAACATCCGCGGCGAGCGCATCTCGGTCGACACGATTCCCCTGGTCGGAGAGGAGCAGCTGGCTCAGGCGGTGAGGGCCGTCGCCCGCCTGCATCGGGCACGTGCCCTGGTGCTGGCCGGAGCGTTGATGGGCGGCGACATCAGCAACGCCGTGCACGAGATCAAAGAGGCCGGGATCATCGTCGTCTGCACGAGCATGGCCGGGTCGGTGCCAGACGCGGCCGACGTGGTGGTCAGCGACCCGGTGGAAGCGGGCGTGATGGCGGTGATGCTGATCGCCGACACCGCGAAGTTTTCGATCGACCTGGTGCGCGGCCGCCGCTTCTAGACGGCGACCCGAGGAATGGGCTTGGCGTCCGTGTCATCCCAGCGATAGCTGAGCTCATCGACGACCCCAACCAGCCCGTCAATTTCCCTCGTCATCCGCGCGAGCATCTCGACATCGCTTTTCCTATCGACCTCGCCCGTGAGCGTGGCGATGTTCCCGCGGACTACGACGCCAACCGTGTGCTTTGTGGAGGCCAGGACCGCGGGGATGAGCTCGCCCACGATAACTTCCCGCAATTCCGCGTCGGTACGAAGGAAGACCTTCAGCAGGTCGCTTCGGCTGACGATGCCGGCGATGCGACCGCGCGCGTCGACGACGACCAGACGGCGAACATTCCTGTCCTGCATCAGGCGTCCGGCCCGGCTCAGCCTGGCGTCCATCTCGACGGTGATCGCCGGTGACGTCATGACTTCCGACGCCACCGCGGCAGCTTCAGCGTTCTTCTCCTTGAGGAGCAGATCCGTCGCTGAAACGATTCCGATTGGGATGCCCTGCTGGTCGACGATTGGAATGGCGCTGACCCTGTTCTCATCGATCAGGCGAACGAGCGACTTGAACAGCGTCTGAGGGCTCGCCACGTGGACGCGGCTGGTCATCACGTCCGACACGGTCAGGTGGCGGGACGGCCTGGTCATGCCGGCGGCCCGAGGTGCATGGTCGTGAGATCTCGCCTTTCGCGTGATCCCATCAAGGTCACGTCGGCGCGCCATTCTTCGGCGATTTTGGCGATGACATTGACGCCCTGACCGGTGCGCGCCGCCACGCCGCTGGCCGGAATCCCCGCCGCCTCGATGAGCTTGATCGCCTGCGCGAGGGTCGCCCGCATCTGCTCCCCACGCTCGGCGTCGAGCAAGCTCGGCCTCACCTCTGCAAGATGAACCACCAGGACCCGCGAGCCGGGTGCGGCGGCGGCGGCGGCGGCAGCTTTCGCGGCGAGGACGATGTCGTCACCGCGCGATATGGCCAATAGGACTTGCCGGGCCGGCACTTCGGTCGTAGGCACGAGCGCGTCGTGGTTCATGGCCTCCATGCCCAAAGCTTTTCACCACGACGGCCCAATCCATAGGGCCGAAGGTCCCTAGGCGGGGGGGCCGGGCGGCTAACTGCGCAAGCGGGGCCGGCTAGCGTAGATTCGCCCCACGATGGCGGAGCGTAGAGACCGTAAGGACGTCCTGCTGGAGGCAGGTCTGGCCCTGGCGTCAGAGCTTGCTCTTCCCATAGTGCTTCAGCGCATTGTCGACCTGGCGACCGAGGTCACCGACGCCCGCTACGGCGCTCTCGGGGTGATCGGCGAGGGCGGCGACCTTGTGGATTTCATCACTACAGGCATCTCCGCGAAGGAGCGCCGAGCCATCGGTGACCTGCCTCACGGTCTGGGGATCCTTGGGCTGCTCATCCACGAGCCGCGATCGATCCGCATCAAGAACATTGGGGACCACCCCAAATCGGTAGGGTTTCCCGCTCACCACCCCCCGATGGGCTCCTTCTTGGGGGCGCCGGTGCAGGCTATGGGCAAGGTGTTCGGCAATATCTATCTCACCGAAAAGCGCAGTGCCTCGGAGTTCAGCCGGGAAGATGAGGAATCGCTCCTCATCCTGGCCACCCAGGCCGGAGCGGCTATCGCCAACGCGACTCTTTACGCGGAATCCCACCGGCGAGAACGCTGGCTTGACGCCCTGCGAGAGATCACCAGCGACATCCTCGCGGGCTCCGAGCCGGAGTCGCTGCTGGCCAGGATCGCTGAGCATGCGCGCGGCGTGGCAGGTGCAGATTCGGCGACCATCCTGACCACCACCTCGAGCCCGACCCAGCTGGAGGTGGCGGCCGCAGTCGGCGCCTATGCGGCAGAGGTCCGCGGACAGTCGGTGCCGGTGAAAAGATCGATGTCGGGCGAAGTGATCAAGACCGGCAAGCCGCTCCATACCGACGACGCGAGCACCCACAGCCACGCCTACCAACCCATCATCCGCCTGGGCCACGTTGGGCCGGCGATCTTCGTACCCCTCAGTGTCCGCGGCCGGGCGACGGGCACCCTCATGGTCGCCAATCTGAAAGGTGGACGGCGCTTTGACGAGGGAACGATCCGGCTCGTCGAGACGTTTGCGGACCAGGCGTCGGTGGCCATCGAATACGGGCGAGCCCAGGACGACCTACGGCGCCTCGGGCTGATGGAGGAGCGCGAACGGATAGCCAAAGAGCTCCATGACGGGATCATCCAATCGTTGTTTGCGGTGGGCATGAATCTCCAGGCCACCGCGCTGAAGTCCAGCTCGACGGAGACCGCCTCGCGAGTCGACGGAGCGGTGGACGAGCTGGATCGCGTGATTCGCGACCTGCGCAACTACATCTTCGAGCTGCGACCCAGCATCCTCGCCGACCGCGACCTTGACGAAGCGCTCCGCGAGCTGGGGGCCGCGATCCAAAAACAGTCCCCTACTCAGGTCGATGTCGGAGTGGATGCCGAGCTGGCCACAAGCGTTTCGTCGAGCTCGCACCATCTAGTGCAATTCACCCGCGAGGCTCTGTCCAACATCGCACGGCACGCGCGGGCTCGCCATGCGACGGTTCGCCTGGCGCGTCACGGACCGAGCGCGGTGCTGGTTATCGAGGATGATGGGGTCGGGTTCGACGTGCGCGCCGATTCCGCCGGCAGCGGGCTGCGCAACATGCGCGAGCGCGCAGCCGTCATGGGCGCCACACTTCACATCACGAGCAAACCCGGGAAAGGCACCAAACTGCGCCTTACACTGCGACCATAGACCGCGTGGCAAAAGAACGCCTTCGCATCCTTCTGGTCGATGACCACGAAGTCGTCCGCGACGGTGTCAAATCGCTGATCAATGCGCACGACGACCTTGCCGTCGTGGCGGAAGCCGGATCAGTCCGCGAGGCGATCGATCAAGCACTGCTGACGAAACCCGATGTCGTTGTGATGGACGTCCGCCTCGCTGACGGCAGCGGCATCGAAGCCACGCGCGAGATCCGCGCGCGTCTCGACAAGACACAGGTCCTGATGCTGACCTCGTTCGCCGATGACGAGGCGCTGTTCGCATCCATCATGGCCGGCGCGGCGGGCTATGTGCTCAAGCAGATCCGAGGCGGAGAGCTCATCCGCGCGATCCGCGAGGTCGGGGCCGGCAAGAGCCTTCTCGACCCCGAGGTCACCCGATCCGTTCTGGACCGGCTGCGCAAAGGCAAGAACATGCGCGACGAGAAGCTCGCGCGCCTTTCCGCGCAGGAGGAACGCATCCTCACGTTGATCGCCAAAGGCTTGACCAACGGCCAGATCGGCAAGGAGCTGAAGCTGGCGGAGAAGACGGTCAAGAACTATGTCTCCACGATTCTTTCGAAGCTCGAGGTCGCGCGCCGGGCCGAGGCGGCAGCCTATCTCGCGCGACACACGACGACGCCTGGGACATAGACGCTTAGAAGGGAGACGCCCGCTCAGGTAGGTCTAGCTGCTCCAGCGGGACGCCGCTCTCGATTACCTTGGCGATCGCTTCCGCGAGCTCCTTCACCGTGGCTTCGGCCACCCTGTGCAGCAGAGCGTCGTCGACGTGCTTGCCGAATCGTCCGAGCGGCGGCTCGTACATGCCACAGACCGTCAGCCTCGTCACGTCAAGGTCCACGGCCACGAGCTCGACCTTCCCTACCATCACGGGAAACAGTCCAGTGATGTATGTCGCGCGCCATGTGACAGGCACTTCGATCCAGTCACCGAGCTTGACAGGCTCACCGGCTTCGACGTGCACGCGCTTTTTGAAAGGGACTCCAGCGATCCTCGGGCCAACCGTGTACGTGGCCTGGTCACCGAGGTGCGGGAACCAGCTCTTAGGGTCACGAGCCAGCCTTGCGCTGCACACCTCGAACGAGCCGTTGATGTGCACAGAATGCTGAACGAACATGACCTGAGTATTGGTTTCAAGGCGCAGGACTACAGGTGCCAAAGGTCCCCATTCGAAGCGCCATGGTCCCCATCCGCCAGTGCCGAACGGCGCGCGAGAGGCGTCAGCCGGCTGGCGGTTTCCCGGACCCCCCGCGCAAACGGCCGATCAACGACCGGATGGGATCGAAGTAGACGTCATCCATCCGCTCCTTGAGCGGGATGATGGCGTTGTCCGTGATGTGGATGTGCTCCGGGCACACCTCGGTACAGCATTTGGTCACGTTGCAGTACCCGATGCCGGCCTCTTGTTTCAGCAGAGGCCGCCGGTCGAGCACGTCCTTTGGGTGCATCTCCAGGCTGGCGATCCGGACCATGGAACGGGGACCGTAAAAAGCGCTCTTCAGGTCGTGGTTGCGTATCACGTGGCAAACGTCCTGGCACAGGAAGCACTCGATGCACTTGCGGAACTCCATCACACGCTCGACGTCTTTCTGCTGCATCCGCCACGGTTCGCTGGTGGCAAGGTCCTTCTCGGACGGCGTGAACGGCGGGATGTGCTTGTTGACCTCGTAATTCCAGCTGACGTCGGTGACAAGGTCCTTGATGACCGGGAAGGCCCTCATCGGCCGGACCGTCACGTCGCCGCGGTATTCGGCGATCGGTGTCTTGCACATGAGGCGCGGAAAGCCGTTGACCTCGGCCGAGCACGAGCCGCACTTGGCCGCCTTGCAATTCCACCGCACAGCCAGGTCGGAAACCATGTTGGCCTGCACCCACAGCACGGCGTCGAGGACGACCATCCCCTCGCGCACAGGGACGCGATACGGCACGAGCTCGCCTCCTTTTGGGTCGCCACGCCAGATCCTGAGGTCGAGGCTGCTTACATCCGTCACTCGGTCTCCTCCGGCGTGTAGCGCGCGTAAGAGTGGCGCACCGCCTCGGCCAGGTAATCGGGCATCGGCGATCGCTCCTCGGCAGAGACCTTCATACCCTCAGAAGTCTTCTGGACGGCATAGTTCACAGTCGTGAGCTGGTCGTCGGTCTTGGGATAGTCGGAACGAGCGTGGGCTCCGCGGCTTTCCTTCCTTTCCAATGCGGAGCGCAGCAGCGCCTCGGCATTGACGAGCATCGAGCGCACGTCGATTGCGGTGTGCCAGCCGGGATTGAACGCGCGGCTCGTCGAGCCTCCCGTGCCACAGTTCCTGGCCCGCGCCTCCAGCTCCAGTACCTTCTCGAGGCCCGCTTGCAACCCCGGTCCGTCGCGGACTATCGGAGCATGCATGGACATCACGTCCTGGATCTCAGCCTGCAGGTGGTACGGATTCTCGCCGGTCGGCCGGTCGAAGGGCGCCGTGAGCTCGGCGATCGCCTCGTCAATCTGAGACATGTCGATCTCGTGCGCAGGGGAGCCGCCCTTGGCGGCGGCGCCGGCCGCTTCGCCCGCGCGTTTGCCGAAGACCAGCAAGTCGCTGAGGGAGTTGCCGCCAAGGCGGTTGGCCCCATGCAGGCCTGAGGCGACCTCGCCTGCCGCGTACAGCCCTGGGACCGTGCTCGCGCCCGTTTCCGCCTCGACGCGCACGCCTCCCATGGCGTAGTGAATCGTCGGCGCCACCTCCATTGCCTGCTTGGTGATATCGACCTTGGCGAGTTTCAGGAACTGCTCGTACATGGAAGGCAGCTTGCTTTTGATGTATTCAGGCTTGCGATGAGTGATGTCGAGGTAGGCGCCCCCGTGCGGCGTGCCACGTCCCGCGATGACCTCCGAGTTGATCGCGCGCGCAACGACGTCCCTGGACGACAGCTCCATTCGCTCGCGGTCGTATCGCTCCATGAACCGTTCGCCGTCCTTGTTGCGCAGCACGCCGCCTTCGCCACGCACTCCTTCGGTGACCAGGATGCCGCGCACACCTGTCGGCCACACCATGCCCGTTGGATGGAACTGGACCATCTCCATGTCGCGCAACTGCGCGCCGGCGTCATAGGCGAGAGCGGTGCCGTCGCCGGTGCATTCCCAAGAGTTGGAAGTGACGCGATACATCTTGCCCGCGCCGCCGGTGGCGAGAAGGAGCGCGGCGCAGCGATAGAGGATCACGGAGCCATCGGAGCGCCGGTAGGCGAGCGCGCCGGCAATGCGCCCTGCAGCCTTCAGCAGCTTGAACACGGTGACTTCCATGTGCACTTCCACACCGCTGGTGTGGACTACGCGGTCCTGCAGCGTCCGGATCAGCTCCAGGCCCGTGCGGTCGCCGACGTGGGCGAGGCGAGGGTACGTGTGGGCACCGAAGGGGCGCTGGTGGATCCGTCCTTGCCATGTGCGGTCGAAGACCGCCCCCCAACGCTCGAGCTCGAGCACACGCTCGGGCGATTCCTTCGCGTGAAGCTCGGCCATTCGCCAGTCGTTGATGAACTTGCCACCTTTGATCGTGTCCGCGAAATGCACCTCCCACGTGTCCTGGTAGGCGACGTTGTGCAGCGCTGCCGCCACGCCCCCTTCCGCCATCACCGTGTGGGCCTTGCCCAGCAGCGATTTGCAAACCAGCGCCACCCGCACGCCGGCCTCAGCCGCGGCGATGGCGCCGCGCAGTCCAGCGCCTCCCGCGCCGAGGACGAGGACGTCGGTCTCGATCGTTTCGTAACCGGCAGTGCTCACAGGATCCACCGGGGGTCTTGCAGGACACCGGACATCAGGAGGCGGATGTAGATGTCGGTCCCTGCCACCGACACGAGGCTGGCCCAGGCCCAGCGGTCGTGCCTGATGTTGAGGATGGTCACGCCCTTCCACAGCCGGTGGCGGGCGCGAGCCGCGAGGGAGCAGGAGAAGCAGTCGAGCTCTCCGCCGGCGAGGTGGCGGAAGGCATGGCACCCGAACGTGTAACCGGATAGGAGGACGACATTGGCTAGCAGGAGCACGCTGCCGAGGCCCACTCCAAATCGCCCGCCGAAGTTGAAGGCCAGGATTGCATCGAACCAGAGGAACCCGACCTGGACCACGGTGGCGTAGAAGGCGAACCGGTGCAGGTTGTTCATCACCCAGGGGAAGGCGGTTTCGCCCCGGTACCTCTTCCGGTTGGGTTCCGGCACCGCACATGAGCGGGGATGCCAGAAGAACGAGCGGAAGTACGCCTTGCGGTAGTAGTAGCAGGTGAGGCGGAACACCAGGGGCGCCCAGGCCACCCAGACGCCCGGTGGGATCGGTCCAACGTTGATCTGCGGCGAGTAGAAAGGGCTGAGGTAAGGGGCGTAATAACCGTCGCGCTGCAGAAAGACCACCCACAAGGCGAACCCGCCGAACAAGCTGAGCGCGACCGCGACGGCTGCCGGGTACAGCCAGTTGGGCAGAACGCTGTAGGGATTGGTGACCGCCGCGCGGTCAGTAGCGACGGGCGGGTAGAGCGCCATTGGCGGCTCCTATCTAACTAGAAGATGAGCAATCGCGGCGACCAGGCAAAAAGGCTCCGGCGGGCCGAGCCCGCCGGAGGTTGCCGTCCTATTGGATGTTTTGCCGCTGTTACGCAGCGACTGCCCGCGCAACTTTGATTCCACGCGGCTCCCTGCGAGCCACGATGACGAGTTCGAAGACCAGCGCGCCGAGCACGCCCAGCGAGGCGAGCATCAGCCCGATGCCGGCGAGGGTCGTGTAGGCACCCATCGTGCCCCAGCCCCACGCGTTCAACAGGTTCCCGCGAAGGGTCTCGCCCATGAACAACGATGTCTTCTGGCCGGCGAGCTTGGCTGAGTCTGCCTGAAGCGCGGCGTAGTTCGGGTCGCTCTTGTCGGCGCTAGCGGCCTTCTTGGCTGCAACACTCGCCGCTGCGCTGACCTCAGAGTAGGTCATGCCGCCGGCAATACCCTTCAAGTGCTCACCGATGAAGCCGTTTCCGTAGGCCTTGGCCTTGTCGGCGTTGTCGACCTGAGTACCGGCGTATTGAGTGACCTCAACCGGGAATTTCGCCGGGTCGAGCGCGCCGCCGGCCTTGACCTGGTCGGTACCCGGGAAAAAGATCTTCTGCGCGACCAGCTGGTCGTGCACCATCCCTGTCACGAAGCTGCCCTCGTAGAACAGGAAGCCCGAGGCCGAAGCCAGGATGACTACCAAAATTGCCTGAAGCGAGATGATTCGCCACCGAATTGCCTTGTTCACGATCGTTTCCTCCTGAAATTTGTCCTCTCTCGAGGTGACTTGTTGAGCTCTTGGACGGCTCGTGAATCAAGTCAACCTCGCCACCAGGTTCGTGACGCCTGCCGTTCGGCCCCCATGCCGTAGGGCCCCAGGTCCCTCTCAGCCAGGGTCCTTCAGACCCGACACAGCACCCCGGCGATTCTGTGGATTGGCGCCAAATCCACCTTTGCTCAGCAACGACTCCGCAGGTTTGGCGCCAAAACCGACCCTTCGTCGTCCGCTAGGTCAGCGGGCGCCGAGCGGCGGTCTTGGGGCTCCAGGTTCCAGCCGGATCCGCGCGTCGACCGCCACCGCCCCATCCGGATGAACGATCAAAGGATTGAGGTCCATTTCTGCGACTTCGGAATGCGCCTCGACAAGCGCGCTCACGCGCAGCAGGACGTCTTCGAGGGCTCCGACGTCGGCGCGGGGCGCGCCACGGTAGCCATCCAGCAGCGGGAACGTCTTCAGCGAACGGACCATGCGACCCGCCTCGCCCGGCGTGATCGGAGTGATACGAACCGCCACGTCCTTGAGGAGCTCGGTGGCAGTCCCTCCCGCACCACACGCGAGGACGGGACCGAAATGCTCATCCTGGACGACGCCCACCAGCATCTCCACACCCTTGGCCACGATGGGCTGCACTTCGTAGCCGGCAATTCGATGCCCTGACTCTTTGAGGCTCGCGGCCATCTCGGTCGCAGCGCGCTGAACCGCGCGTTCGCCCTCGAGATTGAGTCTGACCGCGCCCGCATCCGACTTGTGCAGCAAGCCCGGGACTATCGCCTTGAGCGCCACCGCCCTCCCCAGACGCTTTGCTTCGCGACCGGCGGCCGGCGGCGAATCAACGAGGATGGTCTCCACCATCGGGATTCCATAGCAGGCTAGGAGGTCCCCCATCCCCCGCGGGGCCATCCATCCGCCGCCCTCAGCCAGCGCGGTGGCGATCACGCCCGCCGCTCGATCGCGGTCGATCCCTTCAAGCGTGACCACCGGCTCCTCGGGAATTGCTCGCCAGGCGCCGTAGTGGGCGGCGAGGCTCAGCGCTCGAGCGGCTTCTTCCGGGAACGGATAGTGCGGCACGCGCGCTCCTTCCGCGCTCACGATGCGCGGAGTTGACTGCTTGGACATGAACACGCTGAGCACTGGCATCGGTCGTGGGAGGTCGCGGGCCGCACGGTGGATGGCGCGAATCACATCGGGAGCCTTGGAGACCACAGGGGGCGCGAAGATCACGATCAGCGCGTCGAGATCCGGGCAGGCGGCAAGGGTGGCGATCGCCTTCCCGTATGCCTCGGCGCCGGCCGACGCGATCATGTCGACGGGATTTCCGGTCGAGGCGGCTGCGGGCAGGAAGGCAGCAAGCTCAGCGCGAACCATCGCCGGTAGAGCCGGCACGACCAGGCCGTTGGCCTCGCAAGCGTCTGCGCAAAGGATGGCCGGCCCTCCGGCGTTGGTGATTATGCCGACCCTGTTTCCGGCGGGTACCGGCTGACTGCCCAGCAACAGGGCAGCGTCGAACAGCTCGGCCAGCGTGTCGGTGCGGATCACGCCCGTTTGTTGAAACAGGGCATCGACAGTGACGTCGGACCCGGAGAGCAGAGCACCGGTGTGCGAGGAGGTGGCCCGATTTCCTGCCGGAGAACGGCCGCCCTTGACGGCGAGGATCGGCTTCGAGCGACTCACCCTGCGTGCGATGCGCGCGAACTTACGCGGGTTGCCGAACGACTCGAGGTACAGCATGATCAGATCGGTCTCCACGTCTTGCTCCCAGTACTGGATGAAGTCGTTACTGGAGAGATCGGCCTTGTTGCCGACTGAGACGAACGAAGAGATCCCCGACCCTAGGATCTGGGCGCGAGCCATCACCGCGATGCCAAGTCCGCCACTCTGCGAGAGGAAGCCGACGCGGCCAACGGTTGGCTTGTCGGGGGCAAACGTGGCGTCCAGGTTCACTCCTTCGGCGGTGTTCATCACGCCCATGCAGTTGGGTCCGACCAACCGCATGCCGGACTGGCGGCAGATCTCGAGCAGTGCACGCTGAAGCTCGGCGCCATCGGGGCCGATCTCTGCGAAGCCCGCTGAGATCACGACCAGCCCTCGCACGCCCTTGGCGGCGCACTGGCGGGCAACATCCAGGACCGCCGCCGCAGGCACGGTCATGACTGCCATCTCGACATCGCCGGGAATGTCGAGCACCGACGCGTGGGCGGCGATGCCTTCGATCTCGGTCGCCGCGGGATTGACCGGATAGGCGGTTCCACGGAAACCTGTTGCCAAGATGTTGTGGAAGAGCGCTGCGCCGATGCTCCCAGGCTGTCGCGAAGCGCCGATGACCGCCACCGATCGTGGAGCCAGCAGGTGGCTCACCGCCGCGACGGCGGCTAATCGGTCGCGGTCCTCGAATTGCCGCAAGCCTTCGGCGCTGATCGCCGCCGGCAGGTCGGCGTGGATCTCGCCTGGCTCGGAACGCACGCTGATTGGAAATCCGCTCTCGCGCAGCAGCTTGAGCATGTGATGGTTTTCCGGCATGACGATGGCTTCCAACACTTCGATGCCCGCCGCCGCCGCCGCCTCACCGAGCTGTCCGAGCAGGATCGTGCCCAGGCCGCGGCCTTGATACTTGTCCGCCACCGCCAGGGCCAGCTCAGCTTTCTGGCGACCCGTCTCTACGTACATGGCGTGCCCGACAATTCGGCTCTCGGCGCCGGCCACCGCAACCAGCCCATAGCGAGTCGTGTAGTCGACAGCAACCATCTGCTTGGCCAGGGCGTCGGCATTCTTGATGGCGACGAAGAAGCGGAAAACTCGAGACTCAAACGACAGCTCGGTGAAGAAGCGGGCAAGGTCGGCTTCGTCATCCGCGCGTATCGGCCGGACGGCCAGCGTCGAGCCGTCCCGAAGCACGATCGTCGCTTCGCGGTGCGCGGGATATGTCGCGGTCACGCAGTCAGCATGCTAGGGCGGCGGAGGCGAAACCGCCGCAGGCGCCGGCTCAAGGCTCAGCCCTGAAGTACGCGCTTGGTTTTGTCGAAGTCTTCCTGGCTGATTTCGCCCGCTGCCAGGCGCTTGCGCAACGTCTCCATGGCCGAATCGCCGGTGCTCCTTGTTCGGGCGAAGGCTCGCAGGCCCCAGATCACCAGTGCGATCAACCCGCCCCAGAAGACCAACATCATGCCGCCCATCCAGAGCCATTGCCAACCGTCGTTGTAACCCCACATCATTTCGATTTCTCCTTGAACAACTTGTTAGGTGCACCGTATGCGCTGAGGCTCGGGGAAGGCGCCTGCCGGATGGACCCTTCAACGCGGGACCATCGCCCCTACTCGACGGGGCTGCATGGGGCGATCGTGGCCTTAGTCATGAGAATTTTTGGGCTCCCGTCTCGTCTCGATGTCGTCTCGATCGATGCAATCGCAGAACCTGCTCTCGTCGTCGACACCTTCGGTATCGTCGTCAGCTGCAACAACGAGGCCGCTCGATTTCTCGGCGTCACGGCCGGCCAGACCATCGGGCGTCACTGCGCGGCGGTAGTCCGCGGTTCCCTGCCAACCGGCGAGCTCGTCTGCACGACGGATTGCCCGCTTGTCCAGGGGTGGGGTATCCATCCCGGCCCACCTGCGGTGGAGATGCTCGTCCCGGGTACAGGCGCGGGTTCCGGTCGGCGGACGGTGGTGGTTCACCACATCGCGGTCAAAGACGTACAGGGACGTGCGTCGGGCGTCATGCATCTATTCAAGCCGCACGGCGAATCGCCGCCGGATGGCGAGAACGCGGTCACATGCTTGATGGAAGTGGCTACTCCGGGCAATTACCTGGGCTGACCAGGGATTTCGCCCCGCTGGATCCAAAGGGACGGAATTTTCGCTCGCACACGCCCCGCTGGATCCAAAGGGACGGAATCTGGTGGATTCCGCGTTGGCCCTTGGTTCGGCGGGCCGTACGGCACTACCCAGGCAGCCTGGCGGGAACTAAGTTCACAGCCATGAAGACCTTTCAGAGCAACCTGAGCCGGCGTCTTATCAATGCGGTGTCGACTGCGGGAATCAAGCTCGGTCTGGGACCGTCGCAGCGCTATCTGTTGAGCGTGGACGGCCGCATTACCCACATGCCGCACACCACGCCCGTGAGCCTGATCATCGATGGCCGTACGCGCTACCTGGTGGCGCCTTATGGCGAGGTCGGCTGGGTCCGCAACGCGCGCGTGGCTGGCGTTGTGGCGCTTGCGCGCGGTGGCACAAGTGAACGGTTCACGCTCAAGACTCTGCAGGGTGTAGCGGCTGCATCGATTCTCAAGCGCTATCTGAAGCTAGAGCCGATCACGCGACCCTTTTTCGGCGTCTCTCCGTATGCACCTGCAGAAGCCTTCGAGGCAGAGGTCGCCACGCACCCGGTTTTCAAACTCACGCCGGGGGTCTGATGGCAACGGAAAACGCCGTCATTCGAGCGGAGCACCTGGTCGGCGACCGCCTGTTGACGACCGTGCGCGGGCATGAGCTGTACTCAGACCAACCCATTGAGGACGGCGGCGAAGACACCGCCGCCACCCCGACGGAGATATTTCTTGCCGGACTCGCAGGTTGCGTAGCTTTCTATGCCGAAAGGTTCCTGCGGCGGAATGGATTGACCACCGAAGGGCTGGCCGTCACATGTGACTACGCATGGGCGGAGAACCCGCATCGAATCGGCGAGATCAGTCTCGACGTCGAAGTTCCAGGCTTGACTGTGGAGAAGCGCGAGGCCTTCACTCGTGTCATTCAGCACTGCACGCTGCACAACACCTTGCTTCGGCCGCCAGAAGTGCGGCTCAGGGTCGTCACATCGGAGACAGTCACCGCGCCTTAGGGTCACGCGGTCCTTTGATTTCGCCCCGTTGGATCCACAGGGGCGGAATTTTCGTGCGCAAGCGCCCCGTTGGATCCAAAGGGACGGAATCGAAACGGCCGGGGCACGATGCCCCGGCCGGCGCGGAGCTTAAACCGAGGCGGTAGCCTCGACCTTCTTGTCTACTTTCTTTTCTTGCGGCACCGCAGTGCCCTTGAGCACGACCTTGAGCGCGTAGGTCTGAGCCGCCTGAGAGAACACGTCGTAGGCCTCCATCGTCTCGTCCATCGAGAAGCGATGAGTGACCAGCACGGTGGGGTCGAGCCTGCCCCCTTCGATCAGGGACAGCAGTTGAGGGATGGTGCGCGAGTCCACCAGCCCAGTGGTGATGGTGACGTCCTTGATCCAGAGCTTCTCCAGGTGGAGTGTTACCGGCTTGCCGTGCACGCCAACGTTGGCGAGCTTCCCGCCGGCGCGGATCAGCTCCGCGGCCAGCTCGAACGTCGCCGGGATTCCAACCGCCTCGATCGCGACGTCAGCCCCAAGGCCGCCCGTCAGCTCGAGGACCAGCTTGACCGCATCCTCGCGGCCGTTGTTGATCGTGACGTCAGCTCCGAACTCCTTCGCTTTGGCGAGGCGTCCGTCGTCGAGGTCGATCACGACTATCCGAGCCGGGGTGAACAGCTTGGCGGTCATGACCGCGGCCAGGCCGATCGGGCCCGCTCCGACAATCGCCACAGTGTCGCCTGGTCTTACCCCGCCATTCAGGACACCAACCTCGAACGAAGTCGGAAGGATGTCCGAGAGGAACAGGACCTGCTCGTCGGTGAGTCCCGACGGCACCTTGTACAGAGAGTTGTCCGCGAAAGGCACCCTGGCGTACTCCGCCTGGAGCCCGTTGATCAGATGGCCGAAGATCCAGCCACCACCGCCGGTGCACTGGCCGTACCGGGCCTCCTTGCAGAAGCGGCAGCTGCCACACGAAGTGATGCAAGAGACCAGGACATGGTCACCGATCTGAAACCTGGTGACGGCTGAACCGGTCTCGACAACGGTGCCCACAGCCTCATGGCCGAGGATCGTGCCTGGCTTTACCGCGGGCACGTCGCCCTTGAGGATATGCAGGTCGGTGCCGCAGATGGTGGCGGTGTCGATCTTGACGATGGCGTCCGTCGGCGCCTGGATGGTGGGGCTGGCGACGGTGTCCCAGGATTTCTGTCCGGGGCCGTGATAGACGAGTGCTTTCATGGTCGTTTCCCTCTTTGAACGAGTGGGTGTGCTGGCGTCAAATCGCCGGCCACCAGCGTGTTCCTCGCTCTCAGCGTTGCCCTAGGGTCGAAGGACCCCCGCAGTTCGGGACGTGGAGGGTTATGAGGCGATGGTCACTAACCAGTGCAAGCCACTCCACCACCGAACCGAGCGACGCCTGACCGCGCCGGCGCGGCGGTCAGACTGCCGGGCTCTTCGGCCGCAGGACGACCAGGCGGTAGCCTTTCCCCTTCTCGTTGACCACCTCGCACACTCCCTTGAACGGCAACAGCTTCTGCCGAAGCCGCGTTACATACGTTCTGAACTGCTCGATCGACGCCTCAGGGCCCCAGGCAGGCAGAGCCACGTCCTCGGCGGCGAAGAACTGATTCGGATTGGTGAGGAAGAATGACAGCAGCTGCCACTCGCGCTTCGTCAAGGAGACATTGGCAGCGCTGCTCTTGACCGTTCGCTGCTTGGCGTCGAAGACGAGGCCCCCCAATTCGATTTTGGTTGCGATCGAAACCACCGACGCGATGTCAGACCCGCGAAGCTCTGACTTGATCGCCCCGATCAGAGCGTCCGGGACGAAAGGCTTGGGCAGGACCTGGCTTGCGCCGGCTTCGAAGTTTTCCAGTGTCTCTCCGGCGTCGTTGGACGACTCGTCCAGCAAGATGAAAGGGCTACGAGCCGCCTCCCGCAGCTCACTGAGCTGCTTGGGGGTTACTCGGGAGCCGGCGCTCATGCCGAGGATGACCAGGTCGAACTTTCGCGGCCTGTCGAGTTGACGCCTGGCAGCATCCAGCTCCGCCACACTCTCGAACTCCCCTCCCGCCAGCTCGACCACGTGCGAGATGACCGAGCGGTACCCGGGATTGGAATCGACAACCAGGATGCGTGGGAGTTTGGGTTGCAGCCGAGATCGAGACGGGTCTTTGGACTTTCCGATGACACTCCTCCTCTGCCAGATAAGCAGGCGCTCCGATTTATTGCGCTAGGCGCTATTTGTTCTCGCGAAACTCAATGGCGTAGCCGCGCCCCGGCCGGTTGACGATATCGCAGGGGAGGTCCAATGTCGCCAGGACCTTGCGTAAACGCCGCACATAGTTGCGGACTTCTTCCGGGAAAAGGTCAGGCTCGGCCCACGCCTGGCTGAGGATCTGGGGCACGGTGAAGTAACGGTGGGGGTGATCCAGCAGGAAATGGAGGAGCTGAAACTCTCGGGGGGTCAGAGTGGCCTCCTTTTCGCCGTAACGCACCATTCGCCCCTCCGAGTCCAGCCTGAGGCCGTGGAGCTCCAGGACGCGTCGATACCACAGCGTGAACCGCTTCTGATAGCCCTCCATCTGGTTGTCGATGAACGTGATGTCCGCTGCCGCCGTCATCCGCGCGGCTGGCGGCAGCTTGGCCACATCGCGCCTGATCCGATCGAGGATTCCCTGCTTGAATGCAAGAAGATCGACGTAGATGCTCATCCAGTGGTGGGCGTCTTCCCAATGGGTGGTTCCAATGTCCTCTCCTTCAAGAGGTAGGAAACGGTCATCCGTCAAGGTCGGCGCACGTCGAGGAATGTGGCACCCGAATTGGGCCGCTGTCAGCAACAATCGGGTGTTAGCTGCATTACAAATGTTGCGTGGGACTGAGGCGTGCAGCCGTCCAGTGGGTAGGTCCGACGACCGAACTACACCTAGGCGATCGCCATCCGCAGCACTTCGGCAAGGTGCAGGGCGTTGTGACCGGTGGCCTGCCGGATCTGCTCCCGGCAGCTGAATCCATCCGCGATCACCAGCGCGTCGCCGGCTGAACGGACGGCCGGAAGCAACACCCGCTCACCGGCCTTCATCGAAACCTCGTAGCTCTCTTTGAGGAAGCCGAATCCGCCCGCCATCCCGCAGCAACCGGAATCGAGCAGCTTGTAGTCGAGGTTCATGCGCTTCATGACCTTTTCCTCAGCGGTCATCTTCATGATCGCCTGGTGGTGGCAGTGGCCCTGCACTATCGCGCGCTTCTCCAGGTGCGGGGGCTGGAAATCGATACGTTCGAGGAACTCGCTCAGCAGCAGGAAGCCGGCGGCGGTCCGCTTGGCGTCAGGATCGGATGGGAACAGCCCCAGCAGCTCGTCGCGGAAGACGGCGACACAGCTCGGTTCCAGGCCGACCACCGAGAAGCCCTGGTCCAGATATGGCTTGAGCGCGGCCATCGATCGGCGCAGCTGGCGGCGCGCCAGTCCCAACATGCCGGAGTCGTATAAGGGCCGGCCGCAACAGAGTCGCTGCCCGAGAACGTGCACCTCGCATCCTGCTGCCTCCAGCACCTCCACCGCGGCGATTGCGGTTTCGGGACGCACGTAGTTGTTGAACGTGTCCGCCCACAAGACGACGCGATGCGCGCCAGTGGCCTGCGGTGATTTGTATGTTTTTTCGCGCCGGCGGAACCAGGCCTTGAAGTTGACCGCCGCCATCTCCGGCAGCTGGCGTTCGGGCGCAACGCCGATGGCGGCCTTCGCCAGTGGCGCAAAAGTGCGGGCGGTCCAGTTGGCCACGCCTGGGGCGACGCTGCCGTACCGCGCCAGCCACGGAAAGAGGCCTATCGCGTAGGCGGACAGAGGACGGAGCCGGCCCTCGTAGTAGTGGGAAAGGAATTCGGCCTTGAAAGTCGCCATGTCGACGTTGACGGGACATTCGGTCTTGCACGCCTTGCACGCGAAGCAGAGATCGAGCGCCTCCTTGACCGACTCGTTCTTCCACCTGTCGCGAACCAGATCCCCAGTGAGCATCTCGTGCAGCAGCCGCGCCCTTCCGCGGGTGGAGTGCATTTCCTCCTGAGTCACCATGTAGCTGGGACACATGGTGCCGCCATCCTGTTTCCGGCACTTGCCAACCCCGACGCAGCGCAGCACCGAACCCGCCATGCCGTCGGGCTCGTCGGGAAACTGGAAATGCGTGTGGACCGGCAGCGGCTTGTAGCCGGCGAGGCGCAGGTCCTGATCCGGCTCTCGGGGATCGACCAGCTTGCCGGGGTTCATCCGCCGGTCCGGATCCCATAGAGCCTTGAACTCGGCGAACCCTTTGACCAGCTTGTCGCCGAACATCTTCGGATAGAGCGCGGCGCGGGCTTGACCGTCACCGTGCTCGCCCGACAGCGAGCCGCCATAGCGAATGCACAGGTCGGCGCCCTCGTCGAGAAAGCGGCGGAAGTTGCTGATGCCCTCTTTGGTGACAAGGTCGAAGTCGATGCGCGGGTGGACGCACGCCTCGCCAAAGTGGCCGTACAAGGGAGCTCGGTATCCGTACTTGTCGAGAAGCACTTTGAACTCGCGCAGGTAGTCCGACAGCTGGTCGGGCCGGACGGCGGTGTCCTCCCATCCGGGCCAGGTTGGTTTCTTGCCCGGCACGCGCGCCGCCGCGCCGAGCCCCGACTCGCGAACAGCCCACACCGCCTCCGCGTCCTTCGCGTCGGTCAGCAGCTTGGGTGCCGGCGCGTGGGAGCCCTTCGCCAGATGATCCATGAGCACTCGGGCCTGGCCCTCGCAATCGGCGACGGTCTCAGACCCGAACTCCACCAGCAGCCACGCGCCGCCGTCCGGCAGGACCGCCTGGCCCCGCGGACTTATGCCCTTGAGCCGCACGTTCTCCAGGAGCACTCCGTCGAAACCTTCGAGCCCGATAGGGTGGTGCTCCATGATCGTCGGCACAGCGGCGGCGGCGATGAAGACGTCTTCATAGCCGAGCACGAGAAGGCGACGGACGGAGGGACTCGGCACCAGCCGGACTGTCGCCTCCAGGACGGTGACGCACGTGCCCTCGGTACCGACCAGGGCTCTCGCCACGTTGAAGCCCTTCTCGGGCAGCAGCTGGTCCAGGTTGTAGCCGGACACTCGCCGGGGGATCTTGGGGAACCGACTCCGCACGTCATCGGCGTAGGTGTCGCGAATCTTTACGAGGCCCTTGTAGATTTCACCCTGGCGTCCACCCGCGGTGATGATCCTGCCGAGCTCCTCAGAAGACGTCGGCCCGACGTCCAGGATCGCGCCATCGTAAGTCATGACCCTGAGCCTCTCGACGTTGTCCGAGGTGAGCCCGGCCATGACCGAGTGCACGCCGCAGGAGTTGTTGCCGATCATCCCTCCCAACGTGCAGCGGTCGTGGGTGGAAGGGTCGGGGCCAAAGGTGAGATGGTGGCTCTCGGCCGCTGTTCGCAATGAATCGAGGACGATCCCGGGTTGAATTCGCGCCGTGCGGGCGGTCGGGTTCAGGTCGACGATGTTGCGCATGTACTTCGAAAAATCGAGGACGAGGGCCACGTTGCACGTCTGGCCCGCCAGGCTCGTTCCGCCCCCACGTGGCAGGACGGCAACGCCGAATTCCCTCCCTATCGAGACAGCGGCGATGGTGTCCGCCTCGTCCATCGGAAGCACCACGCCGACCGGGACGTGGCGATAGTTGGAGGCGTCAACCGAATAAAGAGCGCGGCTCGCGGTGTCGAAGCGCACCTCGCCGCGCAATTGACCACGCAACGATCGCTCGAAGGCCATGCGGCGGTCGGGGCTGAGGTCTTCCGGGAGTGCCGTCAATCGATTTCTGCCCGCCGGAGGCGGCGCTCGCGGCGTTTCAGCACCGCATGAAGGTAAGGGATTTGACGATTGAGGCGGGCTTGACCACTGCTTACGCTATTGGGCCATGTCTCAGCGACGCGACACCGGCAGTCCGGCGCAGGCACTGGAGTTCCAGATCTGGGCGGACCTCATCCGTCAGTCGCATGGCCTGCTGCATACCTTCCTACCGCTGCTCGACCGAGGCCTCGACGCGGTCCTGCACCACATGACCGAGGGCAGGTACATCCCGGTTCAGGTCAAGGGTCGCGTGCTCGAGAAAGGAAAGGTACATCTCGTCGTCCAGGCCGACAGCCTCGTTGACGACAACGCACTTCTCATCGCGGCCCCCCTGATGAATGTCCCGGATCAGAAGGACCTGGTCGTGATGGAAAGTGTCTTCCGGCAGCTTGCCGCTCACGACCATTCAGACGGAAACGAGGTCTTCGTGGCGGACTTCAGCATGCATCCACAACACAGCCACTGGCTCCCCTACCTCGTACCGCACGCCGAGCTCGCCGAAAGCATCCTCGGCAAACCAGTGGCTCAGGCCATGAAGCTCCTCAACCCTGAACTTTTGAAACCGCATGAGCGCCATAGGCAGTGGTTGCAATTTCTCGGTGAGTCCGAAGTCATCCGCAGGCTTGCGCAAAGCCCTCTTCTTGACCTGTTCCGGCCGTTTCCGGACCTCGAGATGGTCGAGGTCCTCGCTCGCCACAACGTAACTCGTAACTTTGCCGGCCTGCAAGTCAAGGCGGCCACTGTATCTGCGATTGACGGAGAGGCTCACATCAACGTTCGCAAGGCCACGTTCAGCGATGCAGAAACGAACTGGGTTGTTGGCCTCGCGTGGCTGTCCGAGAGCGCGTGCTTCCACGATGAGTGCCTGTTCATTCCGGCTGCCGACATCCCCAGGGTCACAACGGATGACGGCGCAAATTGGAGGATCACATTTCGCCCTTCGAGTCCCTATGGCACCCATATGGACCCCTACCGCCGGCGCCTCAACGAGCTCGACCGGTTGGTCATCGAGGCCTGCGATAACGGCCTACCCTCAAGCCCGTGAGTCTGGCTCGCCTCGGCAACATCAAACCAGGCAAATTGGGCATTTTTGCCGGTTCACTATCCGGCCAACCCGCCACCGCGCAGCGCGAGGTCGCCGCGGAGATGGAAAAGCTCGGCTACGGCACGCTCTGGTATGGCGAGTCAGTCGGTAGGGAAGCGTTCGTCCAGGCGGCAATCTTCCTGACTGGGACATCCCGCCTCGTGGTCGCGAGCGGGATCGCCAACATCTGGGCCCGCGATCCGATGGCCATGGCGGCCGGCGGGAGGTCCATCAATGAGGCCTGGCCCGGCCGATTCATCCTCGGCGTCGGCGTCAGCCATGCGCCTTCGGTCGCGCTTCGAGGGCACGACTACACCCGCCCGTTCTCGGCAATGAAGGAGTACCTGGACCGGATGGAGCAAGTCACCTGGCGCGGTCCGGACGCGCCGTTGCCACCCATCGTGCTAGCCGCACTAGGCCCGCGAATGGTGGGCATGGCGGCAGAACGCACGGCGGGCGCCTACCCCTACTTCACGACGACCGACCACATCCGGCAGGTCAGGGAGCAGCTCGGTCCCGAGCCATTCCTGGCCGCCGACCTGCCGGTGGTGCTGGCCGCCGGCCGGGCCGAAGCGCGTGCCATTGGCGACATGCATACCAGCCGTTACCTGCGACTCGACAACTATCGAAACAACCTCGTCCGGATCGGCTGGACGCCCGAGGACCTCGAGCCACCAGGCTCAGATGCGCTTTTCGATGCGGTCGTGGCCTGGGGTGAGGTCGCGGCAATTCGAGGACGGATCGACGGTCTGATCAGAGCCGGAGCAGATCAGGTCGTCCTCAATCTGGTCACCCGAGACCCGAAGGTGCCATATCTTTCCGAGCTGAGAACCCTTGCCCCCCTCAACTCCCCGGTTGGCGATCCACTGCAGTAGACCCCGGGCGTAGTGCGCATTCGCTGGCGGCGACATCTGATTCGCAGCGAGCAGACCGGGTACCTGGACCTGTTCCTCGTCTCCGCGGCTTTGACCGTGCTCACCCTGCGCGTCTACCTGGCGGCCGCGCACTATCCCCAGCTCGGAGGCGGCGGGCTTCACGTCGCTCACGTGCTGTGGGGCGGCCTCGGCATGGTCGTTGCGATTGGCGTGCTGCTCGTTTTCCTGTCGCGAAACGCGCGGCTCGTTGCAGCCCTAGTCGGCGGGATCGGATTTGGCGCCTTCGTCGACGAGCTCGGCAAGTTTCTGACCTCTGACAACAACTACTTCTTCAAACCCACCGCCGCGCTGATCTACACGATCTTCGTCGTCCTCTTCCTGGTCGCGCGCCGACTTGGCCGCACGAGGAAGCTGAGTCCCGAAGAGAACCTCGTCAATGCGATCGAGCTCGCCAAAGAAGATGCCGCCGGCCGGATGTCTCGAGCCGATCGCGATCGAGCGCTGATGTTGCTTGCCGGCGCCGACCAGGCCAATCCGCTTGTGCCCGTGCTGCGGGATCACTTCCTTGCCTTGAGCCCCGTGGCGGAATCGCCGGGCCTGGCCGTCCGAGGCGTGAGCGCCGCGGAGAGAGGCTATGCCGCAATCGTCGGCAACAGTTGGTTCCGCCGAGTCATCGCGAGTGTATTCATTCTTCAAGCCGCCGGCACAGTGTTCCTGGTTTTCGGCGCGACGCTCGTTGCGGGTGCCGCGTTGTTTGGGAACGCTGCAGCACGCTCGTCGCTAGGGGCCACCAGCGCGACGGGGCTCACGCGATGGATCGTCACAGGAGCATCGCTGTTGGCCGGTGTGCTCACGGTGGCAGGCGTCGTCGCTCTGAGACGATCCCGGCTGCGCGCGTACCGCGCGTTCGAGCTGTCGGTCCTTGTCGATCTGCTCCTGGCTCAGCCCTTCACGCTGCTGGATGCGGGATTCCCCGGCCTGGCGGACGTGTTCGTCGACCTGGTGCTGCTGGCCGTCCTGGGCTACATGCAGACCCAGGAGCGACGCCTCGTCGGCTGGGCCCCGGCGGGCGATGACGAACACACCGGCCAACGGTCGGGAGGTGTTCGTCTGTCAGGGCTCAGCGTTCGGTGGGTGGTGGCGGGAGCCGTGGTCGCCCTGCTGATTGCCTTGGTCACGCCTGTGGTCGTGGTCACCGCTTATGGTCTCGGCCTCGGCTTGATGACCAATAGCGCGGCGGATCAGTCCGCCGTCAACGCGTTCTGGAACACTTCTGCCGGCTGGTCGCTTTTATGCGGTGCAGCATTGGGCGTTGTGGTCGGCGCGACTATCGCACGCCGAAACTCTCGGTCCTGAGCGTCAGTCGATCAGGCGCGACATTTCGTCCGCGGCCTTCGCGATTGGAGAGGTCACGTCCGAGACCGCCAGGATCTCCCCCCGGATGGCGGCGCTCTCCGGTCGAATGCCGTCGCTGCGGATCTCCACCTCGGTTTTGACCCCCAAATAGCCTCCAAGCTCCCGCCCGGCTACCGCCGCGTCCGCGGTTCTGTGATTGACGACCAGGTGTATCTGGCCGTCCGCCAGTTTCAGTATGTTGCGCAGGATGTCGTAAACATCGATCAGGTCCTTCACGATCAGCAGCTCCGCGGTGGCGATTACGAACACCTCGTGGGACCGCTCCAGAAGCGAAAGCACTACCTCGGAAAGGGCGACCCCCAGATCCAGGACGATGAAGGCGAACTGCGAGCTCAACGCCGCCAGCGCCCGTGTCACCAGAATCGGCGTGACGAGCTCCGCCTCTTCCGCTGAAATTACCGTCGGCAGCAACGAGAAGCCCGCGGGGTGCGGCAGGAGCGCGCTGCGCAGCCGGTCTTCAAAGTCCGCTGTGAGGCCGCCCAACCTCGCGAGAGCAGTGCTCGGGACCAGGTGGGCGAGCACCGCAGCGTGGTTGTATGGAAGCGAACAATCGATCAGCAAGACCTCGCCCTTATGCTTTCGCGCGAGACTTGCGGCCAGGTTCAAGGCAAGTGTCGTCTTGCCGACTCCACCCTTTGGTGAGTACATCGCAACGATGCGCGCAGCATCAGCCTTTTGCTTTTTCCTGGTGAGAGATCTGTCGAGAAGCTGCCGGCGCTGTTTGACCACTGATTCCAGCTGGATCAGTGCCTCCGAGCCAAGCGCAAGCTCTGCCACGAGGTCCTCGCGCGAGATTCTCATGAGCTGCGAATCCTCGAGGGCCGTGACCGTGGCCGCGGCCGGATCTCTGGTCAGAGTCGAGATGGCCCCAAAGAACTCCCCTTCGCCCAGTCGCGCCAGGATGAACCTATCACCGTATGGCCCTTTGCGAGTCACGTCGAACGAGCCCTTCTGGATGACGAAGAAAGAGTCGTTGACAGCACCCTGAGTGAGAACCGCCGTGCCGGTGCGCACGGAAACCCCCTCGGCCCGCTTTGCAAGAACGCGAAGCGCCGCGGCCGGATGCTGGAGGAAGAGGCTGACCCGATCCAGGAGCGCCACGCGCGCGATCACGCCTTTGGGCGGCCGCTCGGCCTCAGAAGTTGACGCTCGGCGCAGGTGGGCGGATAGGCGCGCTGCCAACACCTGGGGCGAGATGGGCTTGGTCAGGTACTCGTCGGCACCTTCCTGGAGACCGGTCACCACATCCTTGTCAGTGCTGCGTCCCGACAGCATGACGATTGGGACCGAGATTCCCACGCGGCGTAGGTATCGACAAACCTCGACGCCCGTGATATCCGGGAGCTCCCAGTCGAGAAGGATTAGATCTGGTTCCTCGGTGATCGCCAGCTTGAGCGCGGCGCGCCCGGTGACAGCCTCCAAGGCCTCGAAGTTCTGCATCTTGCAGACTTCCAACAGCAACAACATCATGCGCGGGTCGTCCTCGACGACGAGGATCCGCGGCCTAGTTGATGGCGTAGGAGAGGGCACTGCTCAGGCTCAAATGGGTTCCAGTGAAGTATTCACATCCCAGGCCCACGCTGCGCCGAGGGCACCGAGGTCCGCTGGACAGCCGAGTGGACCCCGGTGCAGTTAGTCCTTGCGTTGTTCAGTCGTCAGTAGGAGTCGTGCAGTTCGGCGCCAAAGCTTCGATGCGAAGCGCGGAGCCTTTCGGAACGACAAGAGTCGCGATGGTGACCGCCTTGGTTGTGGTGCTTGCGTTCTTAACCTGTCCCACACTCATGGGAGGCTCGATAAAAGACTGACCAACACCGTACGGTGTTGCATGGCATCCGATTTGGTTGATGACGCTGCCCTCGATCACTACCACCACCACAAGTCCGGGGTGCATGTGCCAGCCCGAGTAGCCGGCAGGATCGAACGTAACGCGCAGAGTGACAACGTCGGTGGGTGCTTCGGTCGAGAACTCGATGCCCTGGTACGAGACCTCGGCCGGTGTGGCAAGCGTGCCCGTGGCTACACGGCTTGAAGTGAATCCGTACGAGGCTGATGCCATAACCGCCACCCCGCCGAGCACAAGAACGCCGAGAGCGGTACTGAGAAGCGCTAACGCCTTGGTCTTCATGCGCACGTTGTTGACCTCCTGTAGGCACACCCAATGAAACGGCTCTTCCCCATGTAGGGCTTCCGGAGCCGCGCGTCTTCCGTATCTGTACGGATCTTTCTACGGAGGCAGGTCGTTCCGTACCGGTCGTAACAGAGTCAACAATCGCGGCAGGAGGCCACGCAAGCGTGGCCTCCCCGGGGGTTAGTTCGCTTCCTTGTCCGCCTTCTTGAAGATCAAGATGGCGACCCCGTCGCCAACTGCCCTGGTCTCCGTGAGGTTCAGGGCCTTCTTGTCGGTGGTGTCGCCGAACAGGCGCTTGCCGCTCCCGAGGATGACCGGATAGACCATCAGGCGCAGCTCGTCGACGAGGTCATGCTCCAGGAGCGTTTGCACGAGGCGGGCGCTGCCGTGGACCACGATGTTTCCTTTCACACGCTGCTTCAGCGCGGAAACCTCTTTGACGACCTCACCTTTCAGGATGGTCGAATTCTTCCAGTCGGCTTTCTTGAGCGTCGACGAGACTACGTATTTGGGCATGTTGTTGAACATGTCGCCGAATTCTCCTGGCACGTGTGGCCATGCGGCGGCAAATCCCTCATAGGTCACCCGCCCGAGGAGCAGCGCTTCCGACTCTTTTGTCTCGTCGAACTTGAACTTGTCGCCCTCTTCACCGCGGCTGACCTTGAAGCTCCATCCCGCGTGCTTCCACTTCGAGTCACCGCCGGGGTCCTGCATGACGCCGTCGAGGGAAACGAACTCGCTGACGATGATCCGTCCCATGTCGGTCCTCCCTATTTCAATGCGTCGGTGACCAGCTGGATGAGCTGAGTCGCCGCGTTGAAGTCTTGAGTCAACCGGTTCTTCGTCATCGCGAACGCGATCCCAGTCGACGTGTCGCCGTACGCAAAGCTCCCGCCGACTCCGCCGACGCCAAACGCGCTGCTCGAGTCCATCCCGCCAGGCCGGCCGATGCCGTACCCCAGCGCCCAGGTCGTGGGCATCCCGAAAATCTCGTCGATCCCGCTAAAGGCCGCGGTGGTCGCCATGCGCAGCCTCGCAGGTGAGATGAGCCGGACACCATCCACCTCGCCGAGGAGGGCCGCGTACATGCGGGCGACGGCCCGCGCCGAAGTTTTGCCTCCCGCGGGAATGTCTGCGGCGAGGACGTCGGCACGGTTGCCGAACTCGGCGTTCGGCATCAGAGACATCGGCGCGGCCTTGAACATCGGAAGATCAGGCGGCATGGAGGCCATGGCGGCCATCGCCTGGGGATCCATGGGTGCGTCCTCCAGCACCGCCAGCCGGTGCTGCTCCGAGCGTGGCATGCCGAAGTACATCTCGTTGCCGGCGCCCAGGGGGCCGGAGACTTCCTCGAGCAGGACCTTTGAGATCTTCTTGCCCGCGGCACGCCGGACTATCTCGCCGACGATGTAACCGAACGTGTAGGCGTGATAGCCGATCTTTGTGCCTGGCTCCCACCACAGCTCCGAAGCAGCGATCGCTGCGCACATCTTGTCCCAGTCGCACAGGTCCTCGACAGTGGTGTCCAGCGGTACACCGGGTACGCCGGCGGTGTGACTGAGCACATGCCGCACCGTCACCTTCTCCTTGCCATGGGCGCCGAACTCCGGCCACAGGTCCACCACCGGCGTGTCGTAGCTGAACAGGCCGCGCTCGGCGAGCATGTGCGCCACTGTCGACGCCCCAGCCTTCATGACCGAGAAGCAGTAGAAGGGAGTGTCGGACGTCACCTTGCGTCCGGTGGCCGCCTCCGCGAGGCCGGCGACGGCGTCCACGACCATCGTGCCTTGGTGGTAGACAGCCACCTGCATGCCCCGCTCGGTCCCCGACTCGACCATCTCGTCGATGGCCGTCTGGACTTCTTTCTGAACCTTCGTCGTTACCTTTTCCATTGACGTTCCTCCTTTCTCCTATCGCTATGCGACCGCTTCGGATTCGTCGAGCAGGACTTCCGTCTCGACGACGCGCGACCCGCGCAGAAGTGATAGTGCAAGCGCCAGCGTGATGAGAACCGTGGCGGCGCTCACCAGCCAGGCGAGGTGGTAGCCACCAGCTAGCGCCGCGGCGCTGGCGGCGCCGTCGTGCACAAGGTTCAAGGAGCGGCCGGCCGCCAGCGTCGCGAGAACGGCGAGACCGAGGGCCCCGCCCACCTGACCAGTGGTGTTCAGCACACCCGAAGCCAACCCGGCGTCGCTCGGCCTGGCGTCAGCCATCGCGATGATGGTCAGCGCCGGAAACGACAGGCCGCCGCCCAGGCCGAGGAGCGCCAGCGGAACCATAAGGTGCACTACGTAGTTGGCGGTGGTCGGTCCAATGGCCAGCAACGTCAATGCGACCGCGATCACCACCTGACCCGTGACCAGCATGGCGAGCGGGCCGAATCGGTTGATGAGCGGCGCCGAGAACCGGACCGAGAACAGGCCCATCACGACGGCGACGGGCAGGAACCCAAGCCCGATCTCCATCGGACCGTAGCCGAGCACACGCTGCAGGTCGAGCGAGGCGATGAAGAAGAAGCCGAAGAACGCGGCAGACATGAGGGCCTGCACGACGTTGGCCGCGGAGAGCCTCCGCGAGGCAAAGATGCGCAGAGGAAGAATTGGGTTTCGCGCCGTTGCCTGGCGCACGATGAACGCGGCCAGCAGGGCGAGGGCCACTCCGCCGAAACCGAGAGTGTGGAGCGAGCCGAGTCCGTAGTCAGACGACTCGACAATCGCGTAGACGCCGAGCATGACGGCAACGGTCACAAGCGCCGCACCCAGGACGTCCGCTCCCTTCCCGGCGCCAGTGCCGCGGTCGGACGGGAGCAGCCGGGCGGACACCAGGGCCACCACGACTCCAATCGGAAGGTTGACGAAGAAGATCCAGTGCCAGCTCACGGTCTGGGTGATCACGCCGCCCGCGAGCAGGCCGATCGCGGCGCCGGCCGAGGCGATGAAGCTGAAGACTCCAAACGCTTTCGCCTGCTCATCCTGCTTGGGAAACAGCGTCACGATCATGGCCAGGATCACCGCCGCGCTGATGGCGCCGCCGATGCCCTGAACAAAACGAGCTGCAATCAGGATCCGCTGGTCGAAGGAAAGGCCACAAAGCAGGGACGCGAATATGAAGAGCCCGAGGCCCATCAGATAGACGCGTTTGCGTCCGAAGAGATCGCCAAGGCGTCCCGCAAGGAGCAGGAAGCCGCCGAAAGCGATCAGGTACGCGTTGATGACCCAGGCAAGGCCGGATTGCGAGAAGCCCAGGTCGCGCTGAATCGACGGAAGGGCCACATTGACTATCGTCATGTCGATGACGATCAGGAGAAATCCGGTGCAGAGGATCGTCAGGGACAGCCAGCGCGTGTTCTTCATGCTCATTTAGACGACCGCCCGGGAAAAACTCATCGGTCGGACAAATTCCCTCTCCCCGCAGGGGAGAGGACTAGGGTGAGGGGCGCAAAGAAGAGGCAAGAAGAGGGTCGATGAGTTTGGATAGCCACTTCGGTCTTAATCAGCGATGGGGACTGTCTATTTCGACTGCGCCGGGCTGTTACTGCCTACGGCTTCCTCCGTCGATCAGATCGCCCGCCTCAAGCTCGCGGCGAAGCGGAATGGCTGCGACCTCGAGTTGGAGAACGCCAACCCCGAGCTGATCGAGCTGCTCTGCCTTGCGGGTCTCGCTGGGGTGCTAGGGCTCGAACTTGAGGGGGAGGCCGAACAGCGGGAACAACTTGGCGGTGTCGAGGAAGAAGGTCAGCTCGACGATCCGCCCTCCCTCTAGCTCCAGCACCTGCAATGCCCAGGGCTCGAAGCCTCCGTTGGGACTTGGCTTGTACTGCCCGAACGCCGGTGAGCCATTCGCGCTCACGACGGGAATGACCCGCGAGCCGCGACAGCCGTTGCCCGGTCCCACCCACCACGCAAAGATGTCGTCGCGACCCTGCAGCCACATGTCGTACGGCGGCATGGATTGCGTCGCGTCGTGGCGAATCAGCGACGCCAGCGCGTCCATGTCGTACCGCTCGAACGCCGCGACGTAGCGGTCCAGCAGCGCGCGATCTTCGGTGGTCAGCTTCGGCAGCGGGTCTGTGGAGCTCACGTTGAGCGTGGCGAGCGTGGCCCGCGCTCGCTGCAGCGCGCTGTTGACCGACGCCACGGTGGTGTCGAGCAGCTCGGCGACCTCGGATGCTTCCCAGCGCAGCACCTCGCGCAGGATGAGGACGGCGCGCTGGCGCGCCGGAAGGTGCTGCAGAGCCGCCACGAATGCGAGACGGATCGACTCGCGCTCGACCGCGATGTCGGCCGGGTCTCGTTCCGGGGCGATCAGGTTCTCGGGGATCGGTTCGATCCATTCCTTGGCGCTCCGCACATTCAGGTTGGACTCGATGGGCTCGACCGCGGGTCCCAGGTCCATCGGCCGGGTGCGCCGCTCCCTACCTTTCAATGTGTCGAGGCAGACATTAGTGGCGAACCGGTACAGCCACGAGCGCATGGCCGCGCGACCCTCGAAGCGGTCGCGGGCGCGCCACGCACGCACGAATGCATCCTGGACCGCGTCCTCCGCGTCGAAGGGCGAACCGAGCATCCGGTAGCAGTAGGCGGTCAGCTCGGCCCGGTAGGGCTCCAGCTCTCCAAATGCGGACGGTACTGAGAGCGTGGATTGCACAAAAACGATTCTAGACGGCTACGTATTGGGGGTCACCGTCGGCGCTTTTGGAGATGCCGGATTACTTCGACTGGTCCCGAGAACGAGCATGCCCAGACCCGAAAGCAGTACAACCGCAAATGCAACCAATGCGGGGACCGTCGACGGTGAATAACACGTGCTTTCGACGCTCGGGCATGCAGCGCTGCTCATCACAATCGGCAGGAGGAATGCACCACCGGTTACTCCGAGGAAAAATAGATACATCCCCATCGCGGCGAGTCGCCGTCGGAGCCAGGCAACCACCAGGACCGAAAGAATCGAGACCAAAATCAATCCGACCAGTGCGAGCGCCAGAGCAGCGTAGCCGGCAACGACGCCGAGCACGCCGCTCGCCACCATCACCAACCGCGCTCGATCGCGCACAAACCGCATTCTAGGCGGCCCTTTGGCCGTCTACCATCACGAATCAGCGAGATGTTCAACAGCTCCAAACCCGCATTAGAGTTAGAGCGCGAGGTGAAGCCGCAGAGCCTCGTCTATGTCGAGCATGATGGTCGCCGGAACCTGGCCGATCTGTTGGCCGACGCGCTCGACAGCCACGCTCCTGACCTGCTCAGCCTGAGCTTTTGAATCCTGCTCGAGGCCGGTTGCCACTGCCGGCAGCAGCACTTGAAACGGGTACACACGCCGGATGTTTGACGTGATCGGAATAATGGTGACCACACCGCGGCCGAGACGAGTCGCGGTGGCATTGGCACCATCATTGCTTACGATTACGGCCGGTCGGCGCTTACTTGCCTCAGAACCCCGGATTGGATCCAAGTCAACGAGGCGGATCTCACCACGACGCATCTAAGAGGAGATGCCGTCGGCGCTGGTGGATTCCCATGCCTCTGCACCTCCGCTTTCCGTCCATTCTTGCCAGGCGTTCTCGTAAGCGGCGCTTAGCTCTGAAGCGCGGAGCAGCCGGACAGCCTTGTGGAGGACGGCCGACCTCGATTCATATCCCTGCTTCTTGGCGTACTCGTCAAGGAACTCGACATCCGCGCCAGGGAGGCTCACACTGACCTTCATACCAATATCCTACCAGGGGTAGGGCCCTGGTAGGAACACGGGGCGACAGCCTCCCAGTTAGACCTCGATCCCTTCCTTGCTGAGCCATGAGGCGAGCACCGAGATCAGGTGCGACGTGTTGGCGGGTTTGGCGACGTAGTCGGACGCACCGGCCGCGATGCATTTTTCCCGGTCGCCGCTCATTGCTTTGGCAGTCAACGCGATGATGGGACGGTCCTTGAAATCCTTCAACTCACGCATCTTCGTCATGGTCACGTAGCCGTCCATCTCGGGCATCATGATGTCGACCACCGCGATCTCGATGTCGGGAGTACGCGCGAGCGTCTCGATGGCCTCCTTGCCGGAATCGACCGCGACGACCTCCATCTCCTGGCGCTCGAGCATTGCGGTCAGCGCAAAGATGTTGCGCACGTCATCGTCGACTATCAACACTTTCCTACCGGCAAGTTTTGGATTGACTCCCAGTACCGGCGTTGAGATCTCGATCTCCGACTTCGATCGACTCTGATGGAAGATCCCGACGATCTCATCGCGCAGCCGATCCGCCGACCTGACCTCCTTGACCGTCGTGTGCTTGGCCAGCCGGATCAGCTTCGCCTCCTGCTTTGGCGTCAGGTCCCGGTCCGTGTAGAAGAGCACCGGCGGAAGCGTCGATTCCTTGTTGCTGCGAAGTTTGTCGATCACTTCCCACCCACTCGAATCCGGCTGCCGGAGGTCCACGACCAGGGCGCCGAAGACCTTCTCCCGAAAAGCCAGCAGAGCCTCTTCAGAGCTTGCGAAGGCGAGCGCCTGGACGGCGATCGGTCCGAGCAGCTCCAGGACGTGTTGAGCCTGCGCCGCGCTGTCGCTGACGACGAGGATCCCCTCGTCGGGCCTGGCTTCCGTCTGTCGCCCGGATCCCGATTCCGTGAGCCAAGGCGTGTCGGTGATCGTCAATCGCGGCTGAGGTTGCAGTTCCGGAACGGTGCGCTTCGCGATCACCGAGCTGGAGACCGGCAGGTACACAGTGAAGGTGCTGCCCATTCCGACTTCGCTCTCCAGCGTGATCTCGCCGCCCAGAAGGCGGGTCAGCTCGCGGCAGATCGACAGTCCGAGACCGGTTCCACCGTACTTGCGGCTGATGGTGCCGTCGCCTTGCGCAAAGGCCTCGAAGATCAGGAGCCGCTTCTCCTTGGGGATGCCGATACCGGTGTCCCTGACGCTCAAGGAGATGACCTCATCGGCATTGTTGAGAATCGCGTTGTGGGGATTCCAGCCGGTCCGGGCGCGGCCGGCGGTGAACTCGACGGTTCCTCTCTCGGTGAACTTGAATGAATTGCTGAGCAGGTTGTTGAGGATCTGATGGAGGCGTTGGGGATCCGTCGCGATAGTCTGTGGCAGATCCCGCTTGAGGTGGATCTTGAATCCGAGCTTCTTGGACTCTGCCACGTGCTGGAAGGTCCGCTCGAGCAGCGCCGGCAGCTCGGCCAGCGGCCAGTCCTGGATCTCGAGCTCGACCGCTCCGGACTCGATCTTCGAAAGGTCGAGGATGTCGCTGATCAGGTGCAGCAGGTCGGTACCTGACGAGCGAATGATGTTGGCGTACTCGACCTGCTTCGGCAGCAGGTTGTTGAACGGGTTGTCGGAAAGCTCCTTGGCCAGGATCAAGAGGCTGTTCAGAGGGGTGCGCAGCTCATGGGACATGTTGGCCAGGAACTCGGACTTGTACCGGGAGGCCAGGGCCAGCTGCTCGGCCTTTTCCTCGACCAGCTTCTTGGCCGACTCGACCTCGTCTCGACGCTGCTCGATCTCGGCGTTCTGACTTTGGAGCTCATTGGCCAGCGACTGGGACTGCCGCAGCAGATCCTCAGTGCGGCTGTTGGCCTCGATGGTGTTCATGACGATGCCGATGCTTTCCGTGAGCTGGTCCAGGAAGTCCTGGTGCGTCGGGCTGAACCGCTGGAAAGAGGCGAGCTCGATCACCGCGCGAACGTCGCCTTCGAACAGGACCGGGAGAACGATGATGTTCAGCGGCTTGGCCTCGCCGATGCTGGAATTGATCCGGACGTAGTTCCCGGGCACATCGGTGACCAGAATCCGGCGCTTCTCGACCGCGCACTGCCCGACCAATCCCTCGCCCAGGCGGAATTCGCTAGGCAGGTCCTGGCGGTGCTTGTACGCATAACCGGCCTGCAAGCTCAGGTATGGCTCGCCACCGGCAGGCCTGATCACGCCGTAGAACGTTCCGTGCACAGCGTTGACCAGGGGAGCGAGCTCCGACAGGATCATCTTGGAGACGGTCATCGGGTCGCGCTGGCCTTGCAGCATGCGGGTGAACCGAGCGAGGTTCGTCTTGAGCCAGTCCTGCTCGGTGTTCTTCTCGGTAGTGGCCTTGAGGTTGCCGATCATCTCGTTGATGTTGTCCTTCAGGACAGCCACCTCGCCGCTGGCCTGGACGCCGATGGATCGGGTCAGGTCCCCCTTGGTGACGGCAGTCGCCACCTCGGCGATCGCGCGCACCTGGGTGGTCAGCGTGGCGGAGAGCTGGTTCACGTTGTCGGTGAGGTCGCGCCACGTCCCGGCGGCGCCCGGCACTCGGGCCTGACCTCCCAGCCTTCCTTCGACACCCACCTCGCGAGCGACGCTCGTGACCTGGTCGGCGAACACGGCGAGAGTGCCGGTCATGCTGTTGATGGTGTTCGCCAGCTCGGCGATCTCACCCTTGGCTTCCAGGGTCAGCTTGTGGCGCAGGTCGCCGTTGGCGACCGCCGTAACAACTGACGCGATGCCGCGCACCTGGTCGGTCAAGTTGGAGGCCATCGTGTTCACGTTGTCGGTGAGGTCTTTCCAGACTCCACCCACTCCTTTCACCTGCGCCTGGCCACCCAGCTTGCCTTCAGTACCCACTTCGCGTGCGACGCGGGTCACCTCGGCGGCGAACGCGTTGAGCTGGTCGACCATCGTGTTGACGGTGTTCTTCAGCTCGAGGATCTCTCCGCGCACGCGCACGGTGACCTTCTTGGAGAGGTCGCCGTTGGCGACCGCGGTCGTCACGTCCGCGATGTTGCGCACCTGGCCGGTCAGGTTGCCGGCCATGAGGTTCACGTTGTCGGTGAGGTCTTTCCAGACCCCACCCACTCCCCGCACGTCGGCCTGGCCGCCCAGCTTGCCTTCAGTACCGACTTCGCGGGCGACACGAGTCACCTCCCCGGCGAATGCGTTGAGCTGGTCGACCATCGTGTTGACAGTGTTCTTGAGCTCGAGGATCTCGCCGCGAACCTCGACCGTGATCTTCTTCGAAAGGTCGCCCTGCTGAACCGCGGTGGTGACCTCGGCGATGTTGCGCACCTGGCCGGTCAGGTTGCCGGCCATCAGGTTCACGTTGTCGGTGAGGTCCTTCCACACACCGGCCACGCCTTTGACTTGAGCCTGGCCGCCCAGCTTGCCCTCCGTGCCCACTTCGCGGGCAACACGAGTCACCTCGCCGGCGAAGGCGTTGAGCTGGTCGACCATCGTGTTGATCGTGTTCTTGAGCTCCAGGATCTCGCCCTGGACCTCGACCGTGATCTTCTTCGAGAGGTCGCCCTGCTGCACGGCGGTGGTGACCTCGGCGATGTTTCGCACCTGGCCGGTCAGGTTGCCGGCCATGAAGTTCACGTTGTCGGTCAGGTCTTTCCAGACGCCGCCGACTCCCTTGACCTGGGCCTGGCCGCCGAGCTTGCCTTCGGTACCGACCTCGCGCGCGACGCGCGTCACCTCACCCGCGAACGCGTTGAGCTGGTCGACCATGACGTTGATCGTGTCCTTGAGCTCGAGGATCTCGCCCTGGACCTCGACGGTGATCTTCTTCGACAGGTCGCCGTTGGCGACTGCGGTCGTGACCTCAGCGATGTTGCGCACCTGGCCGGTCAGGTTGCCGGCCATGAAGTTCACGTTGTCGGTCAGGTCTTTCCACACACCACCGACGCCCTTCACCTGGGCCTGGCCGCCGAGCTTGCCTTCGGTACCGACCTCGCGCGCGACGCGCGTCACCTCACCGGCGAACGCGTTGAGCTGGTCGACCATGACGTTGATCGTGTTCTTGAGCTCGAGGATCTCGCCGCGAACGTCGACTGTGATCTTCTTCGAGAGATCGCCGTTGGCGACAGCGGTCGTCACCTCGGCGATGTTGCGCACCTGGCCGGTCAGGTTGCCGGCCATGAAGTTGACGTTGTCGGTCAGGTCCTTCCACACACCCCCGACGCCCTTCACCTCGGCCTGACCGCCGAGTCGGCCTTCCGTGCCCACCTCGCGGGCCACACGAGTCACCTCACCGGCGAACGCGTTGAGCTGGTCGACCATCGTGTTGATCGTGTCCTTGAGCTCGAGGATCTCGCCCCGTACGTCGACTGTGATCTTCTTCGAGAGGTCGCCGTTGGCGACAGAGGTCGTCACCTCGGCGATGTTGCGCACCTGGCCGGTCAGGTTGCCGGCCATCAGGTTCACGTTGTCGGTCAGATCCTTCCAGACGCCGGCCACGTCCTTGACGTCGGCCTGACCACCCAGCTTGCCTTCGGTGCCCACCTCGCGCGCGACGCGCGTCACCTCAGAGCTGAACGAACGCAGCTGGTTGACCATCGAGTTGACGGTGCGGGCGGTCTCGAGGAACTGGCCCTGGAGCGTCCGGCCGTCGATCTCGAGGGGCATCGTTTGCGACAGGTCGCCGTTGGCGACGGCGCTGATGACGCGGGACATCTCGCTGTTCGGACGCACAAGGTCTTCGATCAGGCTGTTGAGCGAGTTCGCCACCTTCCCGGCCTGGCCAGTCCAGTGGGCAGGCATACGCGCAGTGAAGTCGCCTCGCTGGATTGCGGTGAGAACGCTGAGCGTGACGCGCGGGTCGATCGTGTCTTTAGCGCTGACTTCGGATGCCAACTGTCGTCCCTCCCTCGATTGGCTTCACGAAATTAGGTTGTCTACCTTTTGCGCAAGTTATCTGCGACCGCCGCTACGTTCCTCCCTGCCGAACTTTTCCGCCTGCGATCTTCATGTCGGTTGACAAATTGAACTCCCGGGGCCGTTGGGTTGCATCGTACAAATGAAGTAGATGCGGCTAAGCGCTCACGCTGGAATCACCACCATACGATTTTCATACCACACTGGTGTAGAGGTTTTGGTGAATCGGAGGCGGTGCACGCTTACGTTGCGGCGGAGGTTGTTGAGTCGCAGGTGCGGGGAGCTCTGGCCCGGCGTCCTAAGCCCCGGCCCGATTAGGTCGATTTCGCGCAAAACCGACCGAATCGTCTCCGACAAAAGGTCGATTTCGCGCAAAACCGACCGAATTCGCCGGGCAAACGCAGGCCTTACTTCACCGCACCTACAGCGGCGCTGTCGCCGCCGATGTGCACCCCACTCTGGTCGATTACGCCTACGATGCACGTCATTCGGGCAGATGCTACAGTGCGCGTGCCACATGCGCAACTTACTTGCCTATCCGAATGAAATCCAAATCTGGAGGAGTTGAATGGAGTTCTACAACCTGAAGACCAAGAAGAAGGTCGAAGTTGGCGACCACGACATCAAGAAGAAGCGGATGGTGCGCACCACCAGTGGCGGTAAGCGCCAGGAGCGGTATGCCGCGATAGCCACCGTCCACGTCGAAGGCAAGCCCCTTCAGATGTTCAAGTTCCTCAACAAGGCGGACTTCGACGGCCTCAACGTGCCGGAGACCCACTAACTCCGACCGGTAGTGCCGCGCCCAAGTCCAGTCACCGACGCGGTGAGGTCGCTCATCGAGGATGCCGGGCATCGCACCTGGTCCCTCGATGAGCTCTTGTTCTCAGTCCGAGAGGGAATCCCGGGCGCCAACTATTCGACGATCCTGCGCGCGGTCCTGACCCTGGAAAAGAAGTCGCTGGTCGAGCGCATCGACATCGGCGACGGCAAAGCTCGCTACGAAGCGCGCGGCGCCCACCACGAGCACGTCCGGTGCACCAGCTGCGGCGCGATCGCCGAGGTGCCGGGGTGCGTGGTCGACGAGGCGACGGTGGCGGTCGAGGCCGGCACCGGCTATCAGGTGCACAGCCACCAGGTGGTCTTCGCCGGCCTGTGCCCCAACTGCCGGCCGGCGCCGGCCAGCGTCAGATCTCCGGTGGGAGCCGCCAGACCTTCTCGGTAGCTGTCGATCTGACCCGAAGCCGTTCGTGTAGAGGGTGAGAGGTCAGCATGGAGCCGGCCTCATCGCCAAGGAGGCTTCGAATGAGCAAGATCGTCGTATTCATGAATCTGACTCTCGATGGAGTCATGCAGGCGCCTGGACGGCCAGATGAGGACCGCCGCGGCGGCTTCGAGCACGGCGGCTGGGCGCTGCCCTACGCCGATGCGGAAATGGGCAAAGCAGCCGCCGAGAGCATGGCGACCACCGACGCGCTGCTCTTTGGGCGACGAACCTACCAGGATTTCTACTCCGTCTGGCCCAACCGAACCGACAGCAACCCGTTCACTGAGGTGCTGAACAAGACGCCGAAGTACGTCGCGTCGACAACGCTGAAGGAGCCGTTGCCATGGGTTAACTCCACGCTTCTCAAGGGCGATGCGGCGAAGGCGGTTGCTAAGCTCAAGGAGCAGCCGGGTAAGAATCTCGTGATTCTCGGCAGCGGAGAGCTCGTGAAGTCGCTAATGAAGCACAACCTGATCGACATCTACGTGCTCCAGATCCACCCGCTCTTGCTAGGAGCAGGTTGCCGTCTTTTCGCAGACGACGGCTCGTTCGCCGGACTCGAGCTCGTCGACAGCAAGACGACGACCAGCGGCGTGTTGATCGCCACCTACACGCCCGCGGTAACCTCAATCAAGGACTCCCGATGAAGCAGTACCTGCTCACCATCTACCAGCCGGACGGCGATCCTCCGCCGCCCGAGGTCCTGGAGAAGATCGCGCGGGACATCGACGTCCTGATCCGAGAGGCGAAAACTGCCGGCGCGTGGGTGTTCAACGAAGGGCTGCACGCGCCCAGCACAGCTACTGTGGTGCGGCTCCAGGACGGCGACCTGCTCATGACCGACGGACCTTTCACCGAAGGCAAAGAGCACATCGGCGGGATCTTGATCATCAGGGCGCCCGATCTCGATTCCGCTCTCGAGTGGGCCCGCAAGGCCGCCCGGGCGATCACCCTCCCGATCGAGGTGCGGCCTTTCCAAGGAGAGGCCTGAGCACAACGACCTCGGAGATCGAGCGTGTATTCCGCGAGGAATCCGGTCGCGCGGTGGCCGTCCTGGTCCGCGTCTTCGGCGATATCGATATCGCCGAGGAGGCTGTCCAGGACGCGTTCGCCGCGGCGGTACAACGGTGGAGGTCCACCGGTCTTCCTCCGAGTCCGGCCGGCTGGATCATCACCACCGCCCGCAATCGGGCGATCGACCGCCTCCGCCGGGAGGCGTCTCGCGAGGACCGCCACGCCCAGGCTGCGCTGCTGCACGCCCGCGACGAACCAGTCCAAGAGAATCAGCAGGAGGGCCCCGTGCGCGACGACCAGCTGCGCCTGATCTTCACGTGCTGTCATCCCGCCCTCGCCACGGGCGTCCAGGTCGCGCTGACGCTCCGGCTGCTGGGAGGACTCACCACAGCGGAGATCGCGCACGCCTTCCTCGTACCCGAGCCCACGATGGCTCAGCGGCTGGTAAGGGCCAAAGGCAAGATCCGCGACGCGAGGATCCCCTACCGAGTGCCAAACGACGCCGATCTCCCGGCGCGCCTTCGATCAGTGCTGGCCGTCGTCTATCTCATCTTCAACGAGGGCTACACCGCAAGCTCAGGCCAACGCCTTGTCCGCGAGGATCTCTGCTCCGAGGCCATCCGCCTCGGACGGCTGCTGGCCGATCTGATGCCGGACGAACCGGAAGTGATGGGGCTGCTCGCTCTCATGGTGCTCATCGAGTCGCGACGAGCCACCCGCACCTCTCCGGACGGCGACCTCGTGCGGCTGGCCCACCAGGACCGCGGCCGGTGGGATCCCAGCCTGATTGCCGAAGGCCAGTCCATAGTCCGGCAATGCCTCGCGCGCAACCAGCCCGGCCCCTACCAGATCCAGGCTGCGATCAATGCAGTCCACAGCGACGCGACGGCCGCCTCTGCCACAGACTGGTGGCAGATCCTGCAGCTGTACAACCAGCTTCTGTCTATTACCCCGAGCCCCATCGTCGCGCTGAACCGCGCGGTCGCAGTTGCCGAGGTCGAGGGAGCAGACGCGGCGCTCACTATCGTCGACGGCTTGGACCTCGGCGGCTACCACATGTTCCACGCCATCCGCGCCGACCTTCTCCGGCGCCTGGGCCGAAACGCCGAGGCCGCCCTGGCATACGAGGCGGCGATCGCCCTCACCGAAAACACTACCGAGCGCGCCTTCCTGCAGCGTGGCCGTCAGTCGCTCGTGGACTCACGTCTGTCATAGCGACCCGGCCTTTTCCCCAACTGCGAGCGCGCGTCAATTCTTCCGTGGGATCCGCCAGACCGTCCCGGTAGTCGTCACATAAAGGTATCGAGGCTTTGCTGCAGCTCAGCCCTGTAGGGGGAGTTTGCCCCGGCGCGCGTGCAGGTGATCGCCGCGGCCAGGCACGCGAACCTCAGCGCCGAGTCAACCTGCGTGATGTCGAGCTTCATACCCAGCGTTACGGCGTCAAGGTCGTACAGGCGCGTCAGCAGGGCGGCGCCGAAAGTGTCACCCGCCCCAATGGTGTCGACGACGTCGACCTCAGGCGCAGCAACGGCTACGCTCACGTTCTCTGTCGCGCCGAAAGCTCCGCTGGCTCCCAGCGTCACCACCACCAGCCGGACCCCCAACCCCAACATGCGTCTTGTCGCCGCCCTGTAGTCAATTCCGGGGTAGAGCCACGCCAGGTCGTCGACGCTCGCTTTGACGATTGAGGCGACGGAAACAACGGATTGGAGGCGTTCGCGGTAAGCAGGATCCGAGACCGCCGCGGCACGGATGTTGGGATCAAGCATGATCGGAAGGCGGCGGCATTCCCGCTTGATCAGAGCTGTCAACGTAGACGCCATCGGCTCGAGCGCCAGCCCCAAGGTCCCTACGTGAAGCGCGCTGATTCCGGCTGGCAACTGTTCCGGGACCATTGCCATGGTTAGATTCGGGGCCGACGTCCCCTCGACAACAAACTCATATTCAGCAAGGCCATCGCCGTCCACGTGGGCGATGGCGGTTGTCGTCGGCTCCGGACCGAAGGTCGCCAGGTTGAGATCGACGCCATCGGCGCCGAGGAGCCGGGCGAGCTCGCGACCAGATGAATCCGTCGAAAGGCGCCCCAAGAAGGAGGTCGGCACCCCAAGTCGGGCGAGCGCCCGAGCCGTGTTGAACGGACCTCCACCCGCAGTCCTGTGCTGAATGCCGTCACCGTTCTCGAGGACGTCGATGAGCGCCTCCCCACAGACGAGGACGCCGCCGTCATCGCTCACGCTGTGACGGCCGGATCTCGCCAGAGCCCCTCGTGATGAGAAGAGACGGAATTACGTGATGCGTGGACGGCGATCGATCTCCATCCAGGCGGCGAAAGAGCAGCTCGGCGGCTGTCCGGCCCATCGCGCTCGGATCCTGTGCGATGACGGTGAGGCCGGGATCGAGCAAGTCGGACAGCAGGATGTCGTCAAAGCCAACCAGCCCAACCTTGTGGTGCTGCCCTAGCCGTCGCAAGGCACGGTACGCGCCGATCGTGATCAAGTTCTGTGCCGTGAACAGGGCAGTGGGCGGCTGTGCCGCTGCCAGCATCTCTGTGATCGCGGCTTCCGAGCTCTCGATGCCACGGAGGTCCAGGCGCACAAGGCGCTCGTCAAGGGCAATGCCCTGTGCGGCCAGCTCTTCGACGTAGCCCTGGTAGCGCGCGGCCGCGGTGGCGATGGTCTGAAGGTCGCCGAGGTAACCGATTCGCCGGTGGCCGTGGGCGATCAGATGCCTGGTTGCCCGCCGGGCGCCGGCGGCGTTGTCGGTGAGCACGGTGTCGGCGTCAAAAAAGTGGGGCGGTCGGTCCGCGAACACGATGGCCGTGCCGGCACGGCGCTCGTTGAGCAGATAAGTGTGGTCGTAGCTGGCGGGAACTATCACCAGTCCATCCACCCGCCTCGACGCGAAGGCGGAGACCAGCTGCCGCTCGCGCTCACCGTCCTCGTCGGAGCTCCCGGCCAGGACCAGAACGCCGCGACGCAAAGCGACGTTCTCGATCGACCGGTGCAGGGCGGATGAGAATGGGTTGGCGACATCCTCGAGCACGACGCCGATGGTGGCGCTCTTCCCATCCGCTCGGCGGAGGCTGCTGGCCGTCAAGTTGTGCCGGTAATCCAGACGCTCGACCGCCTGGAGCACCTGGGCGGCAAGGCCCGGCGTAACGGTTCCCTCAGCGTTGACGACTCGAGACACAGTCTTGATGCTCACCCCCGCCAGGGCGGCAACGTCGCGCATGGTGGCCCGGGTGCGGGGGCGGTTAGGGCTGTTCAAAGGGTCTTTGTCAACGTTGGTACTCCCATGGCTAGTGTAGGCGACAACGGTGGCCATAAAACCGTGTGGTTGCACCAAACCTGATGATGTGCTATACCTCTGACAACGTTGTCAGACATACGCGGAATCCGAAAATCCACAGGGGGCATGGAAAGCATGGCGATCGGGCAAACGGTTCGTATGAGTCGGAAGTGGGCGACCGCGGCGGTCGTCACGTGTGCACTCCTTTTGGTCGCCTGCGGCGGCAGCTCCGGAGGAAGCACGAAGGTGGGGGTGGCGCTCATTCTCAAGAACTTCACGAATCCGTTCTTCGTGTCGATGCAGAACGACGCGAAGGCGGAAGCCGCCAAGGTCGGCGTCAGCCTGACGGTCTCGGCCGGTACGAAGGACGGCGATGTGGCGACTCAGATCACCTCCATCGAAAATGCCGTCTCCGCCGGCTACAAGGGCATTCTCATCACGCCGAACGGCCCTGGGGTGAACGACGCGATCAAGAAGGCTCGAGCCGCGGGCCTGTACGTGATCGCTCTCGACACTCCACCGGACCCGCCGTCAACAGTCGACATTACTTTCGCCACTGACAATCTTCAGGCTGGCGTGCTCATCGGCAAGTGGGCCGCCGCGCAGCTGGCCGGCAAGAAGGCCACCATCGCGATGCTCGACCTGTTCAACAACCAGATAGTGAGCGTCGACCTCAACCGCGACCACGGGTTCCTTCAAGGGATGGGGATCAATCCCGGCGACACCAAGAAGAACGGCGGCGAGGCGTCGACCGGCCAGTACAGCGGTGGCGCCTACCAGGTCGTCTGTCACGAGCCGACCCAGGGCGCCGAAGATGGTGGGCGCACGGCAATGGAGACCTGCCTGTCGAAGGCCTCCAACATCAACGTCGTGTACACGATCAACGAGCCCGCGGCAGCCGGCGCCTACAAGGCGCTGCAGGCTGCCGGTAAGACGGGAGTTCTTATCGTCTCGGTCGACGGCGGCTGCGCCGGCGTGGACAACGTGCGGAAGGGGATCATCGGAGCCACGTCCCAGCAGTACCCGGGCCGCATGGCGAAACTCGGCGTGGACGCGATCAACGACCTTGTCTTGAAGGGCACTAAGCCCGCCGTCAGCGCGGGGCTGGACTTCTACAGCACTGGCGTACAGCTGATCACCGACAAACCCGCGAGCGGGGTGGACAGCGCCACCTCGGCGCAGGGCGCCACCACCTGCTGGGGCACTATCAGCTAGAGACGAATTCGATTTAAGGGGAAGGCTCGTCCTTCGGGCGGTGCCTTCCCCATCCCGCCGTAGCTGTCTTGAGGCAATCCGAGATGAGCTCTGAGAGATGAGGATGAGGGTCGAAGCTGGATATGATTCGGTGACAGCCTTGGGCACGCCCACAGAAACCGCCGAGGTGCTGGCCAAGCCTTGGACATTGCTGGAACGCGTGCAGCAGGTCCTGCACTCCTACCCCGCCCTCAGCCCGACCATCGTGCTGCTCGGTGCCTGTGCGGTGTTCGGGCTGCTGAACGAACGCTTCTTTTACCCGGCGAACCTATCGCTCGTCACTCAACAGGTGGCTGTCGTGGGTGCGCTCGCGGTGGGTCAGACCATCATCATCCTCACGGCCGGAATCGACCTGTCGGTGGGCGCGATCATGATCCTGGCCCAGTCAGTCATCGCCCAGGTGGCCTTTTCCAATAAAGTTCCGGGCCCGCTCGCCCTCGCCCTGGGACTTGCGGTTGGAGCCGCCGCCGGTGCTGTCAACGGAGCGCTGGTCTCCCGCTTGAAGCTGCCCCCGTTCATCGTCACGCTGGGAACGTTGAACATCTTCACCGCCATCGGCCTGCTCTACTCGCAGGACCAGACGATCCAGGGATCGAACCTGCCTGACCTGCTCAACTGGACAGGCACCATCGTGCAGATCGGCTCGTTCCGAGTCACCACCGGAGTGGTGCTGATGCTGGCGCTCTACGCGGTGTTCAGCGTCATCCTGAGCAACACGGCCTGGGGGCGTCATCTCTACGCGGTCGGCGACGATGCCGAGGCGGCCCGACTCGCGGGCATCAGCGTGAATCGAGTGCTCATGAGCGCCTACGTGGTGGCGGGTATCGTCTTTGCCATCACGGCATGGATAACGATAGGACGAGTCGGAGCCGCTGACCCCAACGCAGCGACGAATGCCAACCTTGACAGCATCACTGCCGTGGTCATCGGCGGCACCAGCCTCTTCGGCGGTCGAGGCGTGATCGTGGGCACGCTCTTGGGGGCATTGACAGTCGGAGTGTTTCGCAACGGGCTGTCCCTCGCCGGAGTCCAGAACCTCTATCAGACGCTGGCGATAGGCGTGCTGGTCATAGCGGCGGTCGGTCTCGACCAGTGGATCCGAAGGGTGGGAAGGTGAGCGCAGCCCTACCGCTTGAGCAGCCCCTCCCTCTTCCCCAGCCGATCCTCGAGGCCCACGGCCTGTTCAAGAGCTTCGGGCACGTGGTCGGGCTCAATGGCGCCGACATCGAGCTATACCCCGGCGAAGTGCTGGCCATCATCGGCGACAACGGCGCCGGCAAATCGACCCTCGTGAAGGTTCTGACCGGGGCGCTCATCCCGGAGGCCGGCACCATCCGTCTCGCCGGCCAGGTCATTTCCTTCAAACGTCCGCAGGACGCGAGGCTCCTCGGCATCGAAACCGTTTACCAGACGCTGGCGCTGGCGCCTTCGCTCGACGTCGCCACCAACCTATACCTCGGCCGCGAAAAGCGGCGAGGCGGTCCGCTCGGCTCGTGGTTCAGAATGCTCGACTGGGTGGCGATGCGGCGGGGTGCCAAAGAGTTCCTGAAAGCACTTGGAATCGAAACCATTCAGAACATCTCCCAGGCGGTGGAGACTCTGTCCGGCGGCCAGCGGCAAGCGGTCGCTGTGGCCCGGGCGGCGGCGTTCGGCACCAAGGTGATCATCCTCGACGAGCCGACCGCCGCACTAGGAGTTCGCGAGTCGAATCAAGTGCTCCAGCTCATCCGGGACCTCCGAAGCCGAGGACTTCCGGTCATCCTCATCAGCCACAACATGCCCCAGGTGTTCGCACTCGCGGACCGCGTGATGATCATGCGATTGGGGCGGCGTGTCGCAGTCGTCACCCCTGGGACGTCATCGATGGAAAATGCGGTGGCGATCATGACGGGCGCGAAGCAGCCCGACTGAGCGAGCAGCTGGCTCTTCGCGTCTCGCTAGGTCAAGCAGTCGGGGTGGGTCAAAGCGAACCGGCCTTGGCAAGCCACTCGCTTGCGAACCTCAAATCGGTTCGTGCCGCGATCAGGTCGTAGTCCCGGTCGTAGTGAAGGATCCCGACCTCGTGACGGTCGGCGAGCGCGGCCACCAAGATGTCGACCGGCGGCATGCGATGGTGTCCGCTGCGTGCCAGCTGCCGCTGAGCGTCGACTGCGCGCCGCTCCACCGTGTCGTCGATAGCCACCCACGGGAGCGCAAGCAGCTCGGCAATGAGATCGCGATGATCCTTTGCGTCACGCGCTGAGTAACCGGCCTCGAGAATGAACGGTAGGCACGCAATCAATTGTCCGGACTCAATCGCCGAGGCCACGTCCTCACTCCGGGACGCCGGCACGTGCGGATGGCCGAGTCGGGCCCAGGCCGAGTTGTCCAACAGAAATGAACCTGTCAGCTGCGTGCCCAGCCGCTCCGGCGCACTTTCTCAGCGGCTTCAAGATCTACCGGAACCCGGCGATCTCGCACTCGCTGAGCTAGACGCTGTCGCAAACGATGTTCGGCCCCGCGCCTCGAGCGCAACTGCTCCAACTTCTCGTGAGCGCCCAGAATGACGAGCTCCGCGAGCTCGAGCCGCTCACCAGCGAGTTCGCGCCTGAGCTCATCCAGCGCAGCCTGGACCGGCGCTGTTTCGGTGATCGCGTGGCGACGGCGATTCGTAGGCATGACCGAAGTGTAACACTGGTGCGACACCACGCCGGTTGAACCGCGTGGGCGGCTTCCTCCAGGTGTCGTCAGCCGCCCGCTATCGCGCCGATGATCAGAAAGGGCTCCTTGCCTGAAACCACTTCTTCGGGCAGAGCGGTGTCGGGCGAAGCGTCCGACCAGTCCTCCTCGCAGGCGAAGAACCTGATCATTGGACGGCGCTTTTTCGTCTCCATGTCGCGGATCGTCCCGCGCAGCGCTGGATGATTTTCCTCCAGCACGTCGAGGACCGACCGCTGAGTGATCGGGGCGGCGACGTCCAGCTCGACCACCGAGCCGAGGCCGGCCAGCGTTCGAAGATTCGCGGGAAGGACGACCTTGATCACGACAGGGTCTGGACTTCGACCGAGACCACGGGCGGTAGGTCGCGGACGATTGGAGCCCAGCTGTCACCCGCATTGGCCGAGGCGTAGACCTGCCCTCCGCTCGTGCCGAAATACACACCGCACGGATCGAGTGCATCGACCGCCATCGCGTCGCGCAGCACGTTGACGTAGCAGTCCTTCTGCGGAAGGCCTTTGGTCAGCGCCTCCCACTCGTTTCCGCCAGTGCGGCTCCGGTAGACGCGCAGCTTCCCTTCCGCCACGTAGTGGAGAGAGTCGCTCTGGATCGGGATGACGTAGATGGTTTCGGGCTCATTGGCGTGGACGTCGATGACAAAACCGAAGTCGCTGGGCAGGTTCCCGCTGACCTCGTGCCATGTGTCTCCCCCATCGTCACTCCGGTTCACGTCCCAATGCTTCTGCATGAAGAGCACGTTCGGCCGCGTCGGATGCATGGCGATGCGATGGACGCAGTGGCCGACCTCAGCGTCGGGGTCGGGAATGTAGAGGGAATGCAAACCGTGGTTCCTCGGTCGCCACGATTTGCCCGCGTCGTCGGTCCGGAACACGCCCGCCGACGAGATCGCGGCAAACATCCTGTCGTGATTGCTTGGATCGATGAGGATCGTGTGCAGGCACAGGCCGCCGGCGCCCGGCGCCCAGCCAGGGGCGGATTCTTGTGTCCGGAGCGTGGGCAGCTCGGACCATGCCTGGCCGCCATCGGTCGTCTTGAACATGGCGGCGTCCTCGACGCCCGCATACACGGTGTCGGGGTCATCCAGCGATGGCTCGAGGTGCCAGACGCGCTTGAACTCATAGGGATGTGGCGAACCGTCGTACCAGGCGTGCGTGCCGACCGCGCCCTCATAGCCAAACTGGTTGCCGACCGCCTCCCACGTCTTGCCGCCGTCATTCGAGCGCTGCATGACCTGGCCGAACCAGCCGCTGGATTGGGACGCGTACAGCCGGTCGGGATCAACCGGCGAACCCTTGAGGTGGTAGACCTCCCAACCCGCGAAATGCGGACCTTCAACCTTCCATTGTTTCCGGCTCGCGTCCGATGTAGCCAAGAAGGCGCCTTTCCGCGTGCCGATCAATACCCGCAATTTGCTCATTGACTCACTCCTCCAAGCCGCATTTTGCATGATCCCAGCTCGGGCCTTGGACCGTTCACATTTGAGACTGAAGTCGGGCGGAAAACTAATCGGTGGCCCGGACGACTTACAGCGGAAGGTGCACCGTCACGGCAAGACCACCGCCCTCGATCCGCTCGGCGACCACCCGACCCGTGTGAGCCTGAACTATGGAAGACACGATGGCGAGCCCAAGTCCCGCGCCCCTGGACGATCCGGTCCTTGCCTTGCCGAGTCTGACGAATGGCTCGAAGATCAAACGAAGGTCCTCGCTACGGAGGATCGCTCCGCTGTTGGAAACTTTGAGGACGCACTCATTGGCGCCCTGGCTTGTCTCGATTCTGACCCAGCCGCCTGGGACGTTGTGCCTGACCGCGTTCTCCACCAGGTTGCCGGCCAGCCGGCGGAGTAGCTCTGGATCGCCATGGACCGGGGCGGTCACAGTCTCCGAGCTGACTTTGAGGCCGAGGCGGCCGACTTCGATGGCGACGTCGGTTAGCGCGTCGCTTGCGATTTGACCGAGGTCGACGCGCTCGTGGGCACGGCTGGCGTTCTCGATTCGAGCCATGAGCAAGAGACTGTCGATCAGCCGCTCGCTTCGCTCGGTCGAGAGCAGCACGCGCTCGGCCATGTCACGCCATTGCTCGGTGGTGGGCCGAGGCTTGTCGAGGACGACCTCGACCGCTGCGCGGCTGATGGCGAGGGGCGTCCGGAGCTCGTGCGAGGCATTGGACACGAACCGGCGCTGAGTATCGAAGGCCGCGTCCAGCCGTCCCAGCATGGCGTCGAAGGTGTTGGCGAGGTCTCTGAGCTCATCATCCGGGCCGTCGAGGTTGATCCGCTCATGAAGCGTGCGTTCTGATAAGCGCTTCGCGGTCGCCGTCATGTGCTTCAGAGGCTGCACGACTCGACCCGCCACAAACCACCCGAGGATGCCGGAGACGATTGCCATGAAGCCGAGCGCGATGCTCGACTGCAGCAGCAGCTGGTTGAGCACCGGGTCTCGGATGTTGACGGCGTAAGCAATCACTCCAGGCGGAACATCGACTGGTTGTCCAGTCTTGATTGCCTGCGTCTTGTAGATGTCTCCGGCAATCAGTGTCGTGACGCTTGGCCTTGGGAGCACCTGACTCATCAATGTGTAGTTGAGGCCCAGGAGAATCGCGCCGGCGGCGAGAAACATCACCGCATAGGTGATAGTCAGCTTCTGGCGCACCGAAAAACGGGCCAGGCGTGTCCGAAGAATCGTCAGAAGCGACGATTTACGCGATTCGATAACCGCTCCCGATCACGGTTTGGATCACTGGTGGCTGCCCGAGCTTACGGCGCAGGTTGCCAACGGTGATTCGAACCGCGTTGGTGAAGGGATCGGCGTTCTCGTCCCACACACGCTCGAGGAGCGCCTCGGCACTTACCACCCCGCCGTCAGCGCGGAGAAGACTCTCGAGCACTCCGAACTCCTTGCGTGTGAGCTCGAGACCATGGCCGTCGCGACTGGCTGTCATCTTGCCTGAGTCGAGATCGATCCCTGAGCGCGTGATCAGCGGAAGGCTCACCTTGGCTCCGCGGCGGGAAAGGGCTCTGACCCTGGCCACCAGCTCGCTGAAGGCAAAGGGCTTGGGCAGGTAGTCGTCCGCCCCCAGGCTCAGGCCGTCGACTCTCTGTTCGAGCTCGCCTGAAGCGGTCAACATCAGGATCCGCGCCGAGGACTCTTGCTCCAAGAGTTGGCGGCAGACGTCGTCTCCGTGCACCTCAGGCAGGTCACGGTCCAGGACAACGACCTCATATTCGTTAGTCCACGCTTTCTCCAGGGCATCCACGCCATCCAGGGCAATGTCCACCGCGAACCCGTTCTGCCTCAGCCCTTCTGCGATGACAGCCGCTAGCTGTTCTTCATCCTCGACCACGAGTACTCGCACGTCCGCATTCTGCGACAGCTGACATATGGCCGGTATATGCCCGGCACCATACACCGGCGATAACCGCCCTCGTGCATAAAGCGCCTCAGGAAAAAGCACCGCGCCGCGGTGTCAATGGAGGTCTGAGCATGCGAAGTAAGACGACACGTGGAATCAAGTGGGGCCTGGTCGCCGCCCTGAGCCTGTTAGCTGTGGTCGCGCTGTCTGCGTGCTCACTTCCCGGCGCGGCCGCTGCCAAGCCCAGCCCGAGCCCAGATCCCCAAGCGCAAATGCTCAAGTTCGCCGAATGCATGCGCGCCAACGGCGTCCCCGCTTTCCCCGATCCATCCACTTCGGCGGGGGGAAAGGAAATCCATTTCAGTGCCGGGGATGGGATCGACCCGAAAGACCCCACCTTTCAGAAGGCCGAGCAGGCTTGCAGCAAGTACATCGGCGGCAGCCTCGGCACCAGAGGAAAGCCGGACAAGGCCATGCAGGCGAGGATGCTCAAGTTCGCCGAGTGCATGCGCGCCCACGGCGTGACCAACTTTCCCGATCCGTCCACTGACGGTGGGATACGAATTGAAGCAGGCCCCGGCTCCGGGCTCGACCCGAACGACCCCACCTTTCAGCAGGCCCAGCAGGCATGCGCCGCGCTCAATCCAAAGGGTGGCGGCGGATCAATCACCTCGGGCCCGGGTAAATGAGCGCGGAGGTCGACGCAAGCCCGGAACGCGTCGCCAAAGCCCGAGCAATGAGCAAGAAGACTGCTGCCGGGGCGGTGTTGATCGCAGTCGTCGCCGCCACTCTAATCGTCGCGGGCTACCGCGCTACCCAGGGCAACCCTGCGGCGGCGGCCTCAGGGTTGTCGATCGCAACTTCGCTAGTTGCGGTAACCAAGCGCGACCTGACCGATCGGCTCGACGTCAGCGGCACCCTTGGTTATGGAGCCTCGACGACAATCACCAACCATCTTCCGGGCACTATCACGTCAAAGGCTGCGCTCGGCAGCGTCGTCGATCGCGGTCAGGCCCTGTACGCGGTCGATGCCAAACCGGTGATCTTGATGTTCGGCGACACTCCCGCCTACCGCGAATTCCGGCTTGGCATGAGCGACGGGCCTGATGTGAAGCAGCTGGAGGAGAACCTTCTGGCCCTCGGCTACGGGAACTCGTCAAACCTGATTGCCAGCGGACACTTCGATGGCTTTGACGTCGCTGCGGTGCAGCGCTGGCAGAAGGCACTCGGGCTGACGCAGGACGGAATCATCCCCTGGGGAAGAATCGTGTTCGCACCCGCCGCGGTCAGGATCAACGCTCACGCCGCGGAGGTGGGCGCGAGCGCCGGCCCGGTGCTCCAGGTGACGTCGACGCAGCGCCTGGTCACTATCGACCTCGACGCTCGCCGGCAGGCCCTTGCCGTCGCGGGTTCGAGCGTCGTGGTAACTCTCGCCTCAGGCAAGACGGTGCCCGGCAAAGTCACGGAGGTGGGCAAGGTCGCCACGGCGCCGGCAAATGGCAATGGCCCCGCGACGATCAAGGTCTACGTGACCCTCGATGACCCAAATGCCGGGGGCTCGATTGATCAGGCTCCAGTCAGGGTTGGGCTCGCGAGCCAGACGCGGAAGGGAGTCCTGGCGGTGCCCATCGACGCCCTGCTGGTTCTCGCTGGCGGCGGATACGCTGTCGAGGTCGACCACAACGGCACTCGCCGGCAAGTTCCGGTGACGACTGGATTGTTTGCCGAAGGAATGGTCGAGATCACAGGCCAGGGCATCTCGGAGGGCACGATGGTCGTGGTCCCGGCGAGATGAGCGGGGAGGTTGTCGTCCTCGAAGGCGTCTGCAAAACGTACCCCGGCGAGCCGCCGCTGCAGGTCGTGCGCAATGTCGACCTGACCATCGACGAAGGCGAGATGCTGGCTATCGTCGGGCCTTCCGGCTCTGGCAAGAGCACCCTCCTGCACATCATCGGCACCCTCGACCGCCCAACCTCGGGATCGATCCGGATCGCCGGCGACGACGTGGTCAAGCTTGCCGACAGCGAGCTTTCGTGGCTACGAGCGTTGCGGATCGGCTTTGTCTTCCAGCAGTTCTTCTTGCTTGACGGTCTTACAGCGCTCGACAACGTGGCCGAAGCGCTTCTGTACGCCGGAGTGCCGGCAGCCGAGCGCCGGCGTCTTGCGGCCGCGGCTCTCGACCGCGTGGGCATGAGTCATCGGCTGCAGCATCATCCCAACAAGCTTTCCGGTGGCGAGCGGCAGCGGGTCGCGATCGCCCGGGCAGTGGTGGGCCGGCCGGCACTGGTTTTGGCCGACGAGCCGACAGGCAACCTCGACAGCGCCGCCGGAGGGGCGATCCTCGAGCTGCTTGCCGAGCTCAACGAGGATGGGACGACAATCGCGGTGATCACCCACGATCACTCGGTCGCGAGCGCCTTGCCGCGACAGGTCGAGGTACGTGACGGATTTATTGTTCGGGACAGCAAGACGGAAACAGGGCAATGACCGCAGCAGCAATAATCCCCGCGAGGCAGACGCGGCGAGCGCGCATCGGCGGCCTCTCATTGCTCCGTCTCGGAGCCTTCGGAATACGAACCCGACCTGTGCGTTCGTGCCTGTCGGCCCTGGGCATCGCCATCGGAATCGCCGCCATGGTCGCCGTGGCTGGAATCTCAGAGTCGAGTCGCGCCGGTGTGCTGGCGCAGCTGGACAGCCTCGGCACCAACCTGCTCACGGTCCAACCCGGTCGATCCTTCGGCGGCGAGAACGCCGCGCTTCCGATCGCGGCCACGAAGATGATCGGTCGCGACTCGCGCGTGCAGCAGGTCACGGCAACCGGATCTGTGAGCGCCCTCGTTTACCGAAACGACCACATTCCCGCACAGGCGACCCATGGAATCGGCGTCATCGCCGTGCAGCCGGACCTCCTCGGCCCGCTGGGCGCGCGCTTGGCCAAAGGCGTGTTTCTCAACAACGCAACCTCGCAGTATCCAGCGGTCGTTCTCGGCTGGCGCGCGGCCGAACTTCTCGGCATCGACCACACCGGCGGGCAGGTGTGGCTGGGTGGCCAGTGGTTCTCCGTGATCGGAATCCTGGCGCCGGTGACATTGGCGCCCGAGATCGACACGTCGGCGATGATCGGCTGGGCAGTGGCGCAGAGCCGCCTCAACTTCAACGGGCATCCATCCCTCGAGTACATTCGAGCCGAGCCGAACTCGGTTCTCAGCCTGCAAGAGCAGCTGGCAAAGATCGCCAATCCCGCCAGCCCGGACCAGGTCCAGGTCAATCGCCCCTCCGACGCGCTCGCCGCCCGCGCGGTGGCCAACACCGCGTTCACCACGCTCCTCCTGGGCCTTGGCGCCGTGGCCCTGCTGGTTGGCGCGGTCGGCGTGGCCAACGTGATGATCATCTCGGTGCTCGAACGCAGGTCCGAAGTCGGACTGCGGCGAGCGCTCGGGGCGACACGGTTCAACATTGGCGTGCAGTTCCTCGCGGAAGCGGTGCTGCTGTCCTGTTTTGGAGGAGCGGCCGGGATCGGACTCGGCGCGGCGTCGACGGCTGTCTACGCCTTGAGCCAGGGCTGGCTGGTCGTGATTCCCGTGGCGGCAGTGGCGCTCGGGCTTGGCGGGGCGATTTTCATCGGCGCGGTCTCTGGTGTTTATCCCGCTCTGCGGGCAGCACGCCTCGCTCCAACCGCAGCCTTGCGCTCCGCCTGAGCCCGCCGTCCGGCTAAGTTGGACCGGATGCCTGCGCACGACTCAGACCAGAACTTCCGGGACGCTGTAGCACTCTCGAGGCTTGTCGACCCGCGACCCACGCTGGAGAACCTCGCCCGCAACACAGGTGCGAGCTACGAGGATGTCGTCCATCACGCGCTGGTCCGCTACGCGAGTTCCGGCTCCGAGGCGCTGCTCGCCTGGGAGCCCCAGGCCCTTCGCGAGCTCATAGCGGCGCGCAAGGCCGAAGACTGGACGAAAGTGGCCGGGCTCATCGACTGGCTCGAGGCGGGCCTCGAATAGTGATCGAATCCATCTTCGAGCCGGCCGGCCAGGATCTCTTTGTCGCGACCGAGGCCGCTTTGAGCCCATGGTCGGACCAAGCCATGCACGGCAGCCCGCCGACGATGTTGATGGCCCGCGAAATCGAGCGTTTTCCCTCCGAGCAGGAGATGTTCGTCACACGCCTGACAGTTGAGCTCCTGCGACCGGTCGGCAGGACACCGCTCGCGGTGCGCAGCCGACTCGCCCGTCCGGGGCGGAAGGTCCAGCTGGTGGAGGCCTCCCTCTGGAATGGTGATCAGGAGGTGGCGCGGGCTACCGCGGTGCGGATCAGGCGAGCTGAGGTTGAGGTGCCCTCAAGCCTTGAACGCCCTCCCCGCGACCTGCCCGAACGCCTTCCCGAGTGGGCACGCGGCAGCTATCGGTCCGGCCCCGCGTATCACCTGCTCGCTGTCGAGATCCGGACGTCCGCCGAATCAGTCGGAGCTCCCAACTGGTGCTGGTTTCGCCTCCACCTGCCTTTGCTGCCCGGAGAGGAGCCGAGCGGGCTGGTCCGGATCTGCGCGGCCGCCGATTTTCCCAATGGCATCAGCTCCGTAGTCGACCCCCGCCAGATCAGCTTCATCAATCCCGACCTGACCGTCTACGTGCACCGTTTGCCGGTTGGACAGTGGGTGCTGGTGGACGCGAAGACGTGGCTGGAGCGACACGGAACCGGGATGGCTGAAGGCGCGCTCTACGACACCGAGGGGAGGGTCGGCCGCAGCATTCAGAGCCTGCTTGTCGAACACCGCGGCTGACTCGGCTAGCTGGCTCGCCTCTTGGGTGTTCGTGGTCGAGCTCTCTCGATTGGGACCATGGCGACCGGCCTGAGCACGATCGCGCTGCCTTGCTGGTGGACCTCGAAGAAGGACTCACCCTCTAGACCAAGGGCTCGCCTGGTTTCGGCCGGCAGGGTCACTCTCCCGTTTGAGCTCATGGAAACTATGCTTCGCACGCGACGCAAAGTATACCGAACCCACTCAAACAGCCATAGTGACAAATTGCCACTTGACCGCAACGCCAATCATCCGCTAAGCTCCGCGTTCGCCATGAGTAGGTCTGTGCTCGCCAAAAGGGACGTGAAAGGAACCGCAGTGACGGCGGTCGCCCCCTACGCCCAGAGCGACGCCAGGCCAGGTGGATGCCTGCTTTGAGGTTCACGCCTCTCAGCTGAGAGAGACAACCACGAAAGGGCCTGGCACTCGCCAGGCCCTTTTTCTTTTAGTCAGTGATTTGTCAGCACCTTGAAAACCGAATAGGCAAGGCAAGCCAAACAACAGAGCCGTCAACTAACGGAAGGCCGCCTCGCTCGAGCGAGAGGACGCCGGTTCGAGCCCGGCCGGCTCTGACCATGTTCATCCGCAATTTCACAAAGGAGGTACAGACGTGGAGCTGATCGACGGCATCGCAGTTTTCGGCGACCCGATCGAGACCAACGCGCTGGATCAGATCCGGCGTACGAAGGCGCACCCGGCCGCTCGCGCCGCCGCCCTGATGGCCGATCACCACAAGGGCTACGCCGTTCCAATTGGAGGCGTCATCGCCTACGAGGACGCGATCTCGCCCGCGGGCGTCGGCTACGACATCGCCTGCGGAAACAAGGCAGTCCTCACCGACATGTCAGGCGCGGACGCGCGCGCCGGCATCACCAAGATCATCGACGACATTGCGACCACGATCAGCTTCGGCGTCGGACGCAAGAACGCTGAGCGCGTGGACCACGCTCTTTTCGACGATCCGGCATGGTCGCCGATCAAGCATTTGAACCTGCGCGACAAGGCCGCGGCCCAGCTGGGCACGGTCGGCTCGGGCAACCACTACGTGGACGTTTTCACAGACGAGCTGGATCGCGTATGGGTCGGTGTCCACTTCGGCAGCCGCGGCTTCGGGCACGGCATCGCAACGTGGGCGCTGAAGGCGGGCGGGGCCAGCGACGGCATGGACGTCGCGCCGCTCGTGCTCTCGGTCGATTCGGATCTCGGCGCGGAGTACCTCGCGGCGATGGAGCTGGCGGGACGCTACGCATACGCAGGCCGCGACTGGGTGTGCGATCGGGTGGTCAGGATCCTCGGCGCGCACACGCTCGAAGAGGTTCACAACCACCACAACTTTGCGTGGAAGGAGCAGCACGGAGGCCAGGACGTCTGGGTGATTCGCAAGGGAGCCACTCCGGCATTTCCGGGCCAGCGCGGATTCGTCGGTGGAAGCATGGGCGATGACGCGGTGATCCTCGAGGGCGTCGACCCCACGGACAACCCGTTGGCGGCGGCGGTCAACCAGGAGGCTGCGCTCTTCTCGACAGTGCATGGAGCCGGTCGCGTGATGAGTCGCAACGCGGCTCGAGGCCGGCGCAGGAAGGTCGGCGGCAGGTGGGAGGACGACCCGCGACATCCGGGTCAGATCTCTCGTGACGACATGCATCGTTGGATCAACAAGCGCGGCGTCGTGCTGCGTGGAGCGGATACCGACGAGGCGCCGCAGGCCTACAAGCGGCTCCCGGACGTGCTCCGGCACCACATGGGAACCGTCCGCATCCTGCACACGCTCTCGCCCATCGGCGTCGTGATGGCGGGAGGCGGCGAATTCGATCCCTACAAGGACTGACGTTCACACGCTTGCCTTGCCTCTTCGGCCTTCACGGCCGTGAAAAACCAGATGAAAAAGATGCAAACGCATTTCGACCTAGCGAATGGAGAGCTGCACACAGCAGTTCTGCTTCAACGTGCGCTCAAGCGGCGTCTGAAGTTCCACGCTCACGGGGATTGGTGCGCGGAAATCTCCAGCGGTTCCGAGCTGAGCAAGTTGATAGGTGGAGCGCTGCTGTACGACTCGAGGTACAGGCACCGCGAAGTCCAGGTGCTCGACCTCGGAGCAAGCGTCGTGCTTATCGACGTCAACAGGCCGCATGACTCCACACCTACCGTCGACATCGACGTGTGGAGCGTCAGCCGGCAGTCTGCCGACGATGAGGTGGACCGTCTGGAGGAGCTGCTGCCGGTCGCCGCTGAGGTACCTGCGAAGATCTCAGTCTCCTTCTGGTCGCATAGCGACCGCGGCGCCCGGGAGATCTGGCGCAAGCTCGAGGCGGCGAGCTGGGCCGACAGTGCTGCGAACTATGCGGCGGGCACTCGGTCCGAGCTCAATCCGCTCATGACCGACGTCGGCAAAGTCCTGGCACGTGGCCGCCTCTTGCTCTGGCACGGGCCGCCGGGAACTGGCAAGACCACCGCCCTCAAGACCCTGGCACGCGAGAACTCCGATGCCATTCGGCTGGAATATGTGCTCGACCCTGAAGCCTTCTTCGGCACGGAGTCCGGCTACTACGTCGACGTTCTCTTCGACCAGGACAGCGAGGCCGACAAGACACGGCTGCTCGTGCTCGAGGACTGTGACGAGCTGCTGTCAGTCGATGCCAAGTTGCGGGCAGGGCAGGGTCTCGCGCGACTGCTCAACCTGGTGGACGGGCTCATTGGGCAGGGTCTCAAGGTGGCTGTACTGATCACGACCAACGAACCGCTTGGCGCGTTCCACCAGGCTGTCGCCAGACCGGGGCGGTGCGGCGCCGCGGTCAGTTTCGACCTGTTTGACGGCAAGGAGGCTGCCGAATGGATGGAAGCCAACGAGGTCGTCGGCAAGGCGCCTGACCGCTGCTCGTTGGCCGATCTCTTCGCCCTGCGGAACAATCCGGGCGCGATGATCCGGCGCAAGGAGCAGCGCATCGGGTTCGACCTGAGCACTACGCCTTCTCGATGCTGATCACCCAGTTGATGCCGAACTTGTCCAGGAGATAGCCGACTTCGACCCCTGACTGTTCGGTTAGCGGCATCTTGATCGCATCCGGTGGGTTTGGTTAGTCACTTCTGTGACGGAACCCGAAGGGAGAATGTGACAGATGGACGAGCACGACAGCCTGGCCGGGCTGATCCGAGGACGATCCTCACCGACTGACGCTCCAGCGAACGACAAGGAGCATGACGGCGATGCATCCCGCAAGGTAGGCGACATTGCTCGCCGCCCGGGCTGGAGCCGGCCATCGCGAAATATCCATGTGGAGCCATTCGCCGGCAATCGCACCGAGGCCGAACATGACGAAAGCGATGGTGGCGCCGGGAGGCAGGACCCGCCGCGAGAACACCCATGCCGGCAGATCGTGCAAGAGGAATCCGCAAGCGATGAACGTCGCCAGCATGGCGGCCGGCCGCGGCATGACGCGAGAAAGAGGCCGGTACGAGTAGTAGTAAAGGAAATACCCGTACACCGGATTCCAGAGGCGCCAGAACTGGGCAAACGACCCCGCGCCGAAAGGCTTGATGAAGAAGTTGAACCACGTCTTTCGCCCGCCAGTCTTTCCAAGCCTGAACCGCAGGTACTGGCCAAGGGTCAGCCTGTGGGCTATTTCAACCGGCCCTCTCGAGCGCGGCCACCTGCCACAAGAAGCCTCGCTCGTTGAACCGGGGCCTGAAACCGTGCTGCTCGACCGCGGCCAGGATCTGGGCCGGCGAATGCAGGAAGACTCGGAACTGGATCCTGAACAGCCCAAACAGAAAGTTGCCAAATGAGAGACCAAGCTGCGACCACCATCGATCGTTGGGGAAGCTGATCACCAGCATTTCTTTCGTGCGCTCGGCTGCCGCGCCGGCCAGCTTCGGCATGTCCGGGTAGCAGCAGATCACCCGGTTCATGACGACGACGTCGGCATTGCCGACCTCCTCCCCCGCCTCGGTGAAGTCCATCACCTTTCGCTCGACGCGACCCGACAGCCCGGCTTCTCCGATGAGTGCGCTGGCGGCCGCTTCATACGTCGGTGTCAGCTCGACGTTGACCGCTTTCGCCATCCCCGACTTGAGCAGCTCGATCTCGATGGCGCCGACGCCGCCGCCCACCTCGAGCAGCGTCTTGCCTTCGACGCCTCGCTTCTTGACAAGATCGAAGATTCGCTTCGACGTCCCATCGAGGCCTTTGCGCCGGTAGCGCTTTGCCTCCTTGCCCGCACTCCTTTCACTGAAGATCGTGCGGTAGCCCTTCGGCGTGCAGCAGTCACTCACTTTTCGATATGCCTCGCCAGCCACGCGTTCAAGTTCGCCCCGTCTTTCCAGGCTTGCGCGACGCGATCGCGCGGCTCCGTCGTCGCGATCCACTTAGCCGCGGGCCACCGCCGCCAGTAGATCAGCCGCTTGTGCCGGAGCAGGTCGCCGCGGGGGTGATCCTGCGGGTGGGGTGACGGCACGCGCTTCAGCTCCTGGCCGCCGATGTCGTATCCCTTCTCACGCAGGGCGGCGACGATCGCCACGAGTTTCGTGCCGGAAGCGGACGCTGCGACGGCCTCGCGATAGCGGGCGAGCTGTGCGGAGTCCATCTCATAGGTCCCCCCGCCGACCATCAGGCCCTCGGCGTCCAGAGCCACGTATCCACCGCTCGTGGTCGCATAGATATTGGTCTTGTAAGGAGATTTGTCGGCGGCGAAGCGGATGTCGCGATTCGGCCGCGAGAGACGGGCTTCGCCAAACTCGAACTCGAGGTCTTCGAGCAGGGCGACCATCGGTCCCTTCACATCGTGCAGGTACTGCTGCTTACGGGCATCGAAGTAGGACTTTGAGTTGTTCGCCTTCAGGCCCAGGAAGAAGCCACGGAAATCTCCCTTCCAACCCATGAAGTTGCCTGTGGACCCGCCGGCCATGCCGATGAGCATAGTGGCGCCACGTCTTGGCCCGGCTACCGCTCGGGTCGGTGAATTAAGGTCAAGAGGCCAATCGACCGCTACATATAAGTAGACGCGCGCGCGACCTGACTTAGGACGCGCGAGCGGATACCCGCATTTGCGTCGCGAATGCGGGTTTGAAGGCGGATCGATACCCGCATCTGCGTGGCGAATGCGGGTTTCGAGGCGTTCACCAGGTCATGTGCAGCTCGAGGATCTCGCGAATTTGCCTGCCGAGCGTCCTGGTGTCGATCGGCTTGGCGATGTAGCCGGCGCAGCCCGCGGCGATAGTCTGCTCGCGGTCTCCGGTCATCGCGTGAGCGGTGAGCGCGATGACCGGTATGCCGGCGGTGGCTGGGTCCGCTTTGAGCTCGCGCGTAAGCGAAAGCCCGTCCCGTCCCGGCAGCTGGAGGTCCATCAGGATGAGGTTGGGCAGCCGCTGCGCCAACTTTTGCAGCGCTTCATCGGCGGCGCCGGCCACCTCGACCCGGTATCCCTCGCGCTCCAGGACCGAACGGGCGAGCAGCTGGTTCGCCTCGTTGTCCTCGACCACCAGCACTAGCGATTCGTTGCTCACGAGAGGCTGACAGGCGCGGCCACAAGCTGGCGCAAGTGCTCAATCAGGTCTGCGGCGGCCGTCGAGCCTCGGCTCAGAATCGTCGACACATGGCCATTGAGCTGGCGCTTGTCCGCCGCGGTGAGATTGCGAGCGGTCAGGATCATGATCGGGACGTGCTGGGTGGCGGGATCGGAGCGCAGGGCTTCGACGACGGCGAAGCCGTTGACGTCGGGCATCATCAGGTCGAGAAGCACGAGGTCGGGACGTCGGGCTTTGGCGATCTCGATCGCTTCCCGTCCCCCGCCGGCATTGATCACTGCAAAGCCTGCTGGCTCGAGCACAGTGGTGAGCCAGAGCCGGTTGGATGCGTCGTCATCCACGACGAGAACCGTGGTCCCCTTCGAACGCTTGAAGCGGAACCGGTCGAGGCGAGAGACCAGCTCTTTGCCGTCGATTGGCTTGACGAAGTAGTCCAGCGCCCCGAGCGCCATGCCGAGCTCGGGATTGTCGACGACGCTGACGACGACTATAGGGATGTCGCTGGTCGCAGCATCGCGCTTCAGCTGAGTCATGACCTCCCATCCGTCGAGCTCCGGCAGAAGGATGTCCAGAGTGATCGCCGCCGGCCGCAGCTCGCGTGCCATCGCGAGAGCCGCGGTGCCGGTGTGAGCGACCTGGGTGCGGAATCCGTTGCCTTCCAGCTGGCGCCCGAGCAGCTCCGCCGCGGCAGGATCGTCCTCGATCACCAGCACGAGGGGACGCGACATGTCTGGGGGTTTTGCCACGACGCGCGGGGGGGCGACAGCCACCGGTGCCTGGACGGGCAGGCGCAAGGTGAAGACGCTGCCCTTCCCCACTTCGCTGTGGACCGTTACCTCTCCCCCATGCAGCGCGGCGAAGCGGCGCGTCAGGGCGAGGCCCAGCCCGGTGCCCTGCTGGCGGCGGCCTGGTCCCTGGTCGACCTGGTGGAACTCCTGAAAGAGGTGAGCTTGATCCGACTCCGAGATGCCGATGCCGGTGTCGGTGACAGAGATCTCAATGGCGGATGCAAGGCGGGCAGCGGTGATCGCGACTGCGCCGTCTTCCGGAGTGAATTTGATGGCGTTCGAGACGAGGTTGAGCAGCATCTGCTTCAACTTGCCGGCGTCCACCAGAGCCTCTCCGGCTTCCGCCACTTCGGCGCGCATCGTGATCCGCTTCTGGCCGGCGAGGGGTTCGACTGTTTCCATGACCTGGCGGACGACATCCGCAATCGCGATCGTCTGGAGCCGGAGCTCCATCTGGCCGGCTTCCACCTTGGACAGGTCGAGGATGTCGTTGATCAGACCGAGCAGATGCTTGCCGCTCGTGTGGATCTGAGTGAAGAATCGCTTTTGAGTCGCGACGTCGAAATTGCTCGAGTCGATGAGAAGCTCAGAGAATCCGATGATCGCGTTGAGCGGCGTGCGCAGTTCGTGGCTCATGTTCGCGAGGAACACGCTCTTGTGCTTGTTCGCTTCCTCGAGGCGCCGGTTTGTCTCTCTGAGCTCGCCGATCAGCCTCATGCGGTCGAGGGCTGCCGCCACCGCGCTCAAGAACTGCTGCACGCGGCTGAGCTCGTCGCCGCCAAAACCTGGCGTGAACGGTCCGGACACGACAACGATCTTGCCCGCGTCGGTGGCGCGAGCCATCGGCAGCACGATGAGCGTTCGCGTGGACCCGTCGATCGCCTGGCGGCTGACCCCGTTGGGTAGGTCTGCGAGCCGCGTCCGGAGCGCTTCCGCGTAATCCCTACGTAGGCCGCTCACGGCTTGAAGGTGGCCCGCGCCGTCGAAAGATGCCGCCGCCGCTCCTCCGACGATTCTCATCGCCCAGTCCAGGGCTCGCCTCGCCATCACCTCCGGGTCGCGGTTGATGGTCAGCAGGTCTTGCATGAAGATGCGCAGGCCTTCTTCTTCAGAAGCTCGCCACTCCCTTCGCAGCCAGGCCGGAGGGGAAAAGCTCACGTAGAGGAGGGGGATGATGGCGAGCTCCACAAGCTGGATGCCCACCTGCGCCAGCCGATTCTGGCCCTGGGTCCCTGCAAGGACAGCGAACAGCAGGATGGCGACGATCCCCGCGAAGCCGAGGCTCAGCGTGCGCAGGCGCCACGCCTGCACGGCGGGAAGGCCGCGTGCGGCAAGCCAGAATCGAACTATCGGTTCCAGGACAGTGGCCGACCACGCCAGGAGGAGTCCGATAGCTGCGACTCCGAGAATGCCCGTGGGCACCGACATCGCGGCGGCCGCCACGTAGATGGCGGTGCTCACTGCGATCAGGACCAGCGCGGCCACACGCCACGCGCGGCGAAGGGGGATGAGCGAGTTCCTGTACAGCAGCAAGGCATAGCCGGAAGCCATGAAACCGATGACGCTGATCGCCATCAAGAGGGGCGAATTGGCGTTCGTGATGACCGTGATACGAGCGATCAGGGAAACCAGGGAGAGAAGGACTATCGCAAGGCCGAGGAACAAAAGGGACTGATCCCGATGCCGCAACCAGGCGGCGACGGTGAACACGCCGAGCAAGACGAAAGCGATAGCGCTTAGGTTCTGCAGGTACGGCAGAACTTCTACCACGTCATTCGGCTGCAACCTGGCTGGCAAGCATGCTGACCACCTTCGGGTCCCACTGCGCGCCCGCGCCGCTGCTGAGGATCGCCATCGCTTCCTGCGGCGAGCGCCGCGGGCGATATGGCCGGTCGTTGATCAATGAGTCGTAGGCGTCGCAGACGGAAACGATGCGAGCCAGGCGAGGAATCTCCTCGCCGCGCAGCCCATCCGGATAACCCTTGCCGTCATAGCGCTCGTGGTGATGGCGGATGATCGGCAAGAGACCGCTGCTGGCGCGCAGAGGCCTGACTATGGTCTCGCCAATGAGAGGGTGGGTGCGCATGCGGATCTCCTCGTCAGGGTCCAGAGGCGCCGGCTTGAGCAGGATCGAGTCCGGGAGGCCGATCTTGCCGATGTCGTGCATGAGCCCGCCGCGGTAGAGCGCATCGAGGTCGGCTTCGGGCAGGTTCATGCGCTCGCCGAGCAGGCGGGCGCATTCGCCGACGCGCTGCGTGTGCTTTTCGGTGAGCGAATCCTTAGCCTCCACCGCCGCGGCCAGGGAAAAGATCACCTGGTCGACGCTGTCCAGAGTGTCGTAGAGGGCCTTCAGGCGGAGGGCCGACCGGACCCGCGCGACGAGCTCAACGCGCTCCACCGGCTTGGACATGAAGTCGTCCGCGCCCGACTCGAGCGCCAGAACGCGGTCGTGAGTGTGGTCGAGGGCGGTGATCATGACGACGGGCAGCAGAGCACCGCGGGGACGCGCCCTGATTCGCGAGCAGACTTCGTATCCGTCCATACCAGGCATCTGGACGTCGAGCAGGACTAGATCAGGCGGTTGGGCCTCGATCATCCGAAGCGCGGTCTTGCCGTCCTCGGCGGTACGGATCTCGCAGTCGATGCCGGCCAGGCACGCTTCGATCAGCATGCGATTCGCGGCACCATCGTCGACCACGAGCACTACCGGCACGTGCGGAGCAGCCCCGTTGCTTCGAATCTGACTTGTGGGTCGGTCGAGCCGTTCGCCGGCAAGCAAGCTCGGCCATGCAGCCGGTGTGAGCGCGGCGACGAACGCTCCGACCGTCGGATAGCGGTTCTGTGGCGCCTTGGCCATGCCCTTCCGGAGTGCCTGGTCGACGTGAGTCGAAATCTCGGCCGGGAGCTCGCGTGTGGTGGGCATGGCACGGCTGATGTGAGAGATGAGGATGGCGCCCGGCGTCTCGCCGGTGAACGGAACGTGCCCGGTCAGCATCTCGTATGCAACGGCGCTCAGCGCGTACTGGTCGGCGGCGGGACCAAGGGGCTCACCGACGGCTTGCTCGGGAGACATGTACTCGGGCGTCCCGAACACGACGCCGGTGGCGGTGATCTTCTTCACCGAATCGGCAAGCTTGGCCAGGCCAAAGTCCGCGAGCACTGGAGTTCCGTCAGGGCGGACAAGGATGTTGGAAGGCTTCACGTCCCGGTGCAAGACGCCGTTGGCGTGCGCGTAGTCAAGGGCGCCGGCGATCGGCCGCAGCCACCGCACGACTTGCTGGATGTCCATCGGGCGACCCATGCGGTCGGCGAGCGTGCCCCCCTCGATCAGCTCCATGACCAGGTAGGGCACTCCTCTGTCCTGGCCGAAGTCGAATGCGTTGAGGATGTTGGGGTGATGCAGTCGCGCCACCGACTGCGCTTCGAGCTGAAAGCGCTCCCTGTAGCTCTCGTCGTCGGCGAAGAAGTCGGGCAGCACCTTGATAGCGACGAAGCGGTCGAGGGCCGGGTGGTGGGCGCGATAGACGGTGGCCATGCCGCCCCGACCGATGCGGTCGACGAGGAGATAGGGGCCGATAAAGGTACCTTCGGCCACGCTCATTCCTCCTCCCTGGTTCGAAGGAGAGCGATGGCTATCGCTCGGACGAACCCCTCCGTAAGGGCGGGCCGGAGCCCCGGACCGGCGCCGATGCGCCGGCCGGAGCCCAGTAGGGAGAGGGGTAGATTCACGTCACGCACGGGTGGGAATCCGGCGCCTTCGCGCAATCGCGGTGGCGTCTGCCGCGCTCGCCGAGATGAGACCAAGGCTAAAAAGCAGCCCAACGACGGCCGCTACCCAAGTCGACTTCCTACCTCGCCTCATCCCTAGCCTCCACCGAGTTTGTCGGGTAACGACCCACTAAACACGAAGTTAGCTAGATTGTCAAGACCTCCGTTTGACGTCCTGGTTAAGCAAAGACCCGCCGAGTGCGGTCTTCAGGGCGGCTGAGCACACGAGGGCGCGATTTTGCCTTATAGAGCTCGGCATCGGCGCGGCCCAACAGGCTCACGACGTCGTCGTTTCGCTCGAATTGTGCGACCCCTATCGAGAAGGCAGTCCCGGCTTCCGCCAGCTCTCTCTGGATCTGCTGCAGCTTCGCCGTGGCCGCCTCGGCATTCGTGTCCGGCAGGACGACGACGAATTCATCGCCGCCGTAGCGGAGCACCAGGTCCGAGCCGCGAAGGCCATCCCTGAGGCCGGAGGCCAGGCTCCGCAACAGCTGGTCGCCGGCAACGTGGCCGTGGCCGTCATTGATCTGCTTCAGCCCATCAAGGTCGATGAACACCACCGAGAGCGGAGTCTTCTGGCGCCGCGCGCGGGCGACCTCACGGTCGGCAGCCGAGATCCCGGCCGCCCGCCGCAACACGCCGGTCAGGTCGTCGAAAGCAGCCTGCTCGCGAAGCTTGAACAGACCCTTGGTGGACATCGAGCTGAACTCGCGGGGACTGAGGCCCAGGTCGGTGGCGAGGGCCATGCGAACACTAGCGTCCCGAGCACGGCGGGCCTCATTCCACGTTCGGCCGGCGACCAAGAGCCAGATTCCAAAGAGCAACGGCAGCACTGCCACGGCCACAGCCAGAGCTACATCAAAGGGTGTGTGCAGAACGATTCCGAAGATGGGCACTGGTAGGCCGAAACCGGGTTCCCCACCTCCCGCTGGCGATCCTCCCTGGCCTAAACCGTCACCGGTGATCCCCTGCTTTGGCACGCCGCCAGCAGGATTGGTTGTCGGCGTGGGGCTCGGCGACGAGTCGGCCGCCGGAAGCGGCGCGCCCGGAGTTGCACCGACAGGAAGGGACGGGGTTGCCACGGCAGGTGGCGTGACCGGGGGCAAGCTGGGCGTAGGAAGGACCGGCGGCACCGAGACGGGGACGCTGGGTGAAGGAAGTGGGAGCGTGGGAAGCTGCGTCGGGGACGGCAGCGGCACGCCAAGCCCACGAGGATCCGCCGGCATCGTGCTGGCATGAACTGAGGTGGCAAAGCGGAGCGTCAAGGCGGAAATTGGCAAGATCGCCGCCGCGAGTGCCGCCGAGGTGCCGCACCCGACGAGCGCCAACAGAAAGAGCCGCCCAATGCGGCCCCCGTGCCACCCGCTGTTCATTAACGCACTCCTTCCGCACGCAGAGCGGAGCCGCAATCTTTCAAATTGGCCCCGTTAAGTCAATGGCTTAAACGAAAAAGCAAAGAAAACCTGGCGAAGAACCGATAAATCGGCTACATCCGTCACTCGGGGTGTGCTGCCCGGGATGGCAAGGGGTCATTTGCGGATTTGTATAATATTGTCGTGGCGACAACTAATCCGGGGGATTCCGGGACTCACCTGCTCCGCGCTTATCTCGATGCGGTAACCCTCAGCGAAGCTCTCCAGACGCGCATCTGGCATGCGGCGGAGTTGACGCTGATGCAAGTGCGAGTGCTGCGCCGGCTCGCGCAAGAGCCACGGTCCCTCGGCCACCTCGGAGCCGACCTCATGCTCGCTCCGCCGTCCATGACCCGGCTCATCGACCGCCTCGAAGAGCGCGGCTTGATCGAGCGGCGCCGCGACGATGAGGACCGCCGGAAGGTGCTGGCCACCATCACCGGCGAGGGCCGCCGCCTTGTTAGCGCCATTCCATTCCTGGAAGGGACCCCGATCCGCAAAGCAGTCGAACGCATGAAAGTGGCCGACCGCGAGCGGATCGCTGCAGCGATGCGCGAGTTCAGCGCTGCAGTCAAAGAGGTGGAGGAAGAATCCCAGCTGGTCGAGACCGAGGCATGAAGCTCGAATACAAGTGGGTCGTGTTGATCAACACGACCATCGGGATGCTGATGGCGTCGATCAACCAGACGATAGTCCTCATCTCTTTACCCGCGATCTTCTCGGGTCTTCATGTCGATCCCCTCGCTCCGGGCCAGTCGAACCTGCTGCTGTGGATGCTGATGGGGTACTCGGCAGTGAGCACGGTGCTGTTGGTCACCTTCGGCAGGATCGCCGACATCTTCGGCCGAGTGCGCATTTACAACCTGGGATTCGTCATCTTCACCGTTGGTTCGCTGCTCTGTGTTCTGACTCCGTCCGAGGGGACGGCCGGCGCGATCGAGCTGATCGCGTTTCGAATGCTTCAAGGGGTGGGTGGCGCCTGCTTGTTCGCGAACAGCATCGCGCTCTTGACCGACGCGTTTCCCGCAAGCCAGCGCGGATTCTCGCTGGGGATCAATCAGATCGCGTTCATCGCAGGAAATGTTGTGGGAGTCGTCCTTGGCGGAATCCTCGCCGCGATCAACTGGCGCCTGGATTTCCTGATCAGCGTGCCGGTCGGCCTCTTTGGGACGGTGTGGGCCTACCGAGCGCTGCACGAGGTCGGAGCCCGCCGGGCTCAGCCAATCGACTGGATGGGCAACCTGACATTCGCGGGTGGGCTGCTTGCCCTGATGTTCGGCTTGACTGAGGCACTGACGCCATACGGAAATCAGGCGATGGGATGGTCGAACCCGCTAGTCGTGCTGGTGCTCGCCGCCGGAGTCATCCTCCTGGCTGCATTCGTCGTGATCGAAAGCCGCGTTCGTTTTCCGTTGTTCGACCTCCAGCTTTTCCGCATCCGCGACTTCCTATTCGGCAACATCGCCGCCTTTCTCTTCTCCTTGGCACGCGGCGGCCTCATGTTCATGTTCATCATCTGGCTGCAAGGCATTTGGCTCCCGCTGCACGGAGTCAACTACGCGGACACTCCCCTCCTCGCGGGCATCTACACGATGCCGCTCATGCTCGGATTCGTGGTGTGCGGTCCGTTCGGCGGCTGGCTCAGCGACCGCTACGGATCCCGCCTCCTGGCCACCGGTGGGATCCTGGTGGCGGGCGTGGCGGCTGCACTCCTGATGACGCTGCCGGCCAATTTCAACCTCGCTCTTTTCGCCGCCTATCTCGCCCTGATGGGTGCCGGCATGGGTTTCTTCAGCGCGCCGAACACGTCACAGATCATGGGCAGTGTGCCAGCCGACCAACGCGGAGCTGCGGCGGGAATGCGCACCATGGTGCTCAGTGCCGGCATGACGGCGAGCACCGCCATCTTCTTCACCATCGTCATCGCGAGTCTCTCCAATAATCTGGGAGCGTCTTTGATGGCGGGCGCGGAACAGGCCGGGCTTCCCCCCGATCTTGCGCAGCGCATCGCATCCCTGCCGCCCGGCGCTGCCGTCTTCGCAGCGATGCTTGGGTACGACCCGGTTTCACATCTGATCCCAGCATCCTTGCTCGCTGGTCTGCCCCCAGGCATCGCGGACAGGGTCACCGATCCCCACTTTTTCGCAGGCCTGCTGGCCCAACCCTTCGTTTCAGGAATCCGCGTCGCGCTGGTGGCTTGCGTCGCGATGTGTGTTCTCGCCGGCGTCGCCTCAGCTCTTCGCGGCGAGGATCGCAAGCGCCGGATGGACGCTCTTGATGCGCGCGCGAACGATATTGCCGTCGCCGGCGAGCCGGTTATTGGCTAATGGGTGGTCACGCCATGGCCAGGGCCCTAGCCGTAGGCGGCCCACTCCTACGCGACTACCATCAACCGCGTGAGAGACGGACAGATCGGCAGAAGCCGTCCAGGTGAACGCGAGCCAGGGTGACTCGTCTCATCAGATCATCCGAGACACCGGAATCGCGGCTCGGCCGCACCTCAACCACTAAGGACGGTCGAAGGAAGTGAGGGTTGGGGTTGTTGTCCCAATGTCTGGCGGACCTGACGCCGCCGCCTTGCTCCACGACTACGCGGTCCGCGCAGAGCGCCTCGGGTTCGACAGTCTTTGGACCTGGGAGCGGCTGCTGAGCGCGGTCCACCCGCGCACCCCATACGGAGGCGCGAGCTCGACCTACACCGCAACGAAGGAAATGCCCAATCAGCACAAGAACGTGATGGGCCCGACAGAGGTGATGGCCGCCATCGCGGCGTGGACCGAGCGGGTGCGCATAGGCACTGCCATCTTGGTGATGGCTTTCGCCAACCCGGTCGCGCTGGCCAAGCGGCTGGCAACCGTAGACGTGCTTTCAGGCGGTCGCCTAATTGCGGGGCTGGGACTGGGCTGGTCAGAGGACGAACACATTGCCGGGGGCGTCGAATATGCGACTCGCGGAGCCAGGAGCGAGGAGTTTATCGAGGTCCTGACCAAGTGTTGGATGGAGGATCCCGTCACCCACGTCGGAAGGTTCTTTCAGGTTCCGGCCGCCTTCATCGGACCGAAGCCCGTTCAGCAGCCGCGCCCGCCACTGGTCTTCGGCCTATGGTCCAAGTCAGGCCTTGCGCGAACGGCCCGCCTCGCGGACGGCTGGACAACTGGTGGCGGAATGACGCTCAGCGATGTGCTTGAGGCTCGCGATTGGATGAATGCGCAGAGGCCCGCCGGCCGCCCGCCGCTCACCATCCATTACCGACTCGTCCTCCAGCTCCCGGTACCACGACGGCCCGATCTTTCGATCGCGGAGGTGCTCGATGAGATCGCGAGGGCGCAGAAAGCCGGAATCGACGAGGTGATCGTCGATCCAACCTATTCACACTGGTCCTCCACGCCCGAAGGTTGGCGCTCTTTCCTGGAGGCGACCGCGCCAGCCATGGAGTCTGTCAGGGCTTGACGCGGCCACCCCAGTGACGATCGAGGTTATCTACTTCGGCTGCAACCAATCGGGAGTAATAGTCGTCCATTTCTTGTTGGTGAACTGAGAGATCTTGGCTCCCTGCGTGCAGGTGTGGCCGCCAGGCAGAGGACCGCAGTTGACCGGTGGCAGAAGCCCCGTCTTGACGCCCTTCAGGGATTCCGCGACTTTAGTGAAGTTAGTCCAGGTCAGGTCCGATCCCTGGCGCTTGATGACTTCGAAGAAGGTCTGCATGTACGAGTAGCTCTGAAGCGCGTAAGCGTTGTCAATCTGATCGGGCGCGTACTGCTGCATCGCTTTTCGGTAGTTCTGCAGCTCGGGAATTGTGTCTGTGGGCAGCGCGAGGGCAGCTGAGCCATACATGCCGTCCGCGGCGTCGCCTGCGACGCTCGTGACGCCTGCTGAGCCTGTGCTCGCCGTCGTGGAGTCGCCCACGAAAATGGGATTGAATCCAAGCGCCTTCGACTGCTTGATGATCAACCCCGCCTGTGTGTTGTCGGTCCCGATCATGACCGCGTCCGGCTTGGCCTTGAATAGGTTATTGACGGCCGCCGCCACGTTCGGCGAACCTGCCTGGGTCTTTTCGGTGGCGACCAGCTTCATTCCCGCCTTGGGAACTTGCACGTTGACGCCGTCGAGGAGTGACTGCCCGAGGTCATTGTCCTGGCCGACGTAACCGAGCGTGCTTACGTTCTTGCTCTTCAGGAAGTCGACTAACACCTTTGCCTGATCCGTATGCGACGTCGACATCATGAAGACGCTGGGCAGATTCGGGTCCGGAGGCAGCGTTGGCGCCCACACCGGAATGCCAGTCTGTTTGACGTAGGGCCAGCTGCCGGGCAGGATCGCGGATCCTGCGGGGACAACTATCGCGTAGACCTTGTCGTCGTCACCCAACCGGCGCATGTTCGCAACCGAGCGCGCTGCTTCGAACCCGTTATCCAGCATGTTGAGCTTGAACTTGCGGCCATTGATGCCGCCTTTGGCGTTGATCTCCGCGATCGCGGCGTCGAGCCCACCTTTGAAACCGGCGCCCGCAACCGGTGCGGCACCGGTCAACATCACGTTCCCTCCGACGAGAATCGTGTCCTTGGTGACACCCTGCGCCACTTTGGCGCTACCGGCGGTCGACCCTCCACAAGCGACCGCGAAAATCGTGATCGCAATTGCCGTCGCCATCCGAGCTCCCGTGACTATTCTCTTTGGGTCCACACGCTTCCTCCTACTAATCCAGTGAATTTGCGGCGACTGCGCCGCTTCCCAGGTACACGCGCGCAAGCTTTCCGAAGCTGGTCGACCTAAGGTTTCGCGCGTCGTCTTCGAGGACCGTCTCGCCATGAGAGAGGACGAACGCGCGGTCGGCGATGGAAAGGACGCCGGCACTTTGCTCGACCAGCAAAAAGCTCGTCCCGGCTTCGCGAACTTTCGAGATCAGGGAATACAGGTCTTCGACGATTACCGGCGCAAGGCCCAGTGACAGCTCATCGACCATGAGCAATCGGGGCTGGGCCACGAGGCCGCGCGCAAGACTGAGCATTTGCTGCTGACCGCCTGAGAGCGTCCCTGCACGGAGCTTCAATCGTGGGCGCAGTGCGGGAAAGACATCGAGGATGTGCGGCCACGCGGCAACAGGCGATCGGTCACGATGCGCCGATAGCCCTAAGACCAGGTTCTCCTCGACCGTAAGCGACGCGAAGATTCCACGCCCTTCCGGTACATGCCCAAGGCCCTTTCGCGCGCGCCCCTCAATGGGACCTGTGAGTGGTTCTCCGAGGAACTGAATGGTCCCCTTCCAGGCGGTGAGCACGCCGGAGATTGTTCGCAGCATGGTGGTCTTCCCGGCCCCATTCGCCCCAAGGACGCAGACGATCTCACCTTCGCGAACAGCGATGTGCACACCGCGCAAAACCCGCGCGCGCCCATACCCGGCCTCGAGGCCGTCAACGGACAGCAGCAAGCTGAGCCCCTAGATAAGCGTGTATGACCTCGGGCGTCTTCAGCACCTGACCGGGCGCGCCCTCAGCGATGAGCTTGCCGAAATTCAGTACCGCGACGCGGTCGCAAAGTTGAGTGATGAGCTCTAGATCGTGTTCGATGATCACAACCGCAAGTTGGGAAGTACGGACGAGTCTCCGCAGAGGCGCAACGAGCCGTTCGACCTCATCCGCGCTTAGGCCTGCCGCGGGCTCATCGAGGAGCATGACTATCGGGTTGGCCGCGATGGCGCGCGCAACCTCGACGAGCTTCATGGTTGCGAGTGGTAGATCGGAAGCGCGTTGGTGTGGTGGAAGGCCGAACTCGCCAAGGACGTCGCGCACGTGGGCGGTGACGGATCGTGGCATCGGTCGCAGGAGCGGGATCCGGCCGTCGATACCCAGCAAGACGTTTTCGAGCACTGTCAGCTCATGGATCAGCTTTGGGGTCTGGAACGTCCGGGAAACTCCGAGCCGCGCAATCCGGTGCGGAGGCAGCTTGCCTATCCTTCGCGCTCCGATGTGCACCTCGCCGGCGTCGACACGGACATATCCTGAGATGACGTTCAACAGCGTCGTCTTGCCGGCGCCGTTTGGCCCGATCAGTCCAAGGAAGCCATGACGGGCCTCGAGTGAGACGCCGGTGAGAACCTTGTTGCCGCCGTATGACACCGCAATATCGGTCACCTTCAGAGGTGCGCGGTCCTCTTGCATTTCTTGCATCACTTATCCGCTGCACGCAGTGCCGATGACGGTCGAAAGGCCAAAAGTCGGCCGGGCAGCGACGCGAAACCGTTCGGCAGGAAACCGACGACCAGCAGCAGCGCCAGCCCGAAAATCAAGCTCTGCCCGCTCCCCTGGAACTGTGGCAACGGCGTCGACAGCGCCTGGATCACCTCGCGGATTCCGACCACGAACACAGCGCCGATGACCGCTCCGGACAGGCGCGCTACCCCACCGCCGAGAACCTGAACGAGGAAAAGGACCATCAGCGGCAGCTCGAAGATGTCGGGCGTCAGATAGGTGATGAACTGACTGAACAGCGCGCCGCCAAGGCCTCCAAGGAATGCGCTGATGGCGAACGCTATGAGCTTGTAGTTCGCAGCGGATAGACCAAGAGAGCCCGTGGCGACCTCTATGTCGCGTACCGCTTTCAGAGCGCGGCCGAGGCGCGATTTCCCGAGTGGAACGAGTACTGCCAGCACGAGCGCCAGGGTTCCGAACGAGAGGTACCAGATGAGCGTCGTCGCATCCAGATCTCCAACCGTGATCGGGTCGACCGCGAGTCCGCGGGGACCGTGAGTTATCGGCACGGCCTGGACGAACACCTGATGCAACAGCTCGCCAAACGCGAGTGTACAAATGGCGAGGTAGAAGCCTCGAAGCCTAATCGCCGGCAGCCCGATCAAGACGCCGAGGGCAGTACCGACGAGACTTGCACCGAGCGCCGCGACCGGCCATGGAGCGCCGAGGTGGACCAGCCAGGTTGTCCCATAAGCACCCACGCCGAAGAGGCCCGCCTGGGCCACGGCGATCTGGCCGGTCCAACCGATCAGCACAACAAGTCCGCTGCCTGCGACCGCGTAGATCGCCATCCAGGTCAGGAGGAACAGCTGGTAGCGATCGGTCACAGTCGGGGCGAGATAGGCAGCCACGACGGCGACGGCTATGCCTGCATACGGCACGTAACGGCCGGCGCGTATCACAGCGCCCGCTCCGCGGCTTCGCCGACCAAGCCTCGAGGCCGGGCCAGCAGGATCGCCATGATCACAATCAGCGTGATCGTGGAACCCGCGGCGGAGGAGATGTACCCCGCAGTCAACGTCTCGATCACGCCGAGCACAAGCCCGCCGATGATTGCGCCCGCAACCGAGGTGAACCCCCCTGCGGTCGCGGCGACGAAGCCGTTGATGATCAAGCTGTCACCGGAACCCGGGTGAAGGACTGTGTCGTGGACGTTGAGCAGGACCGCAAGCATGGCCACTAGAGATGCAATCCCCCAAGCGAGACCGGAGATGGTGCCGACCCCGACTCCCAGCAGACGCGCGGTAGGCGCGCTCTCGGCGACCGCTTTCATTTCGATTCCAATTCGTGTTCCGAAGAACACACGTAGCAATCCCGCCACCACGACGCTGAGAAGCAAGGCCACGATTGCCGAATAAGAGACAACAACACTTCCTACGTGAAGCGCTCCCGCATACGGCGGGACGAACGGATGGGCATCGAATCCGAACAGCAGCACCACCAGTGGGTTGATCGCGAACCACAAGCCGATCGTCATGACTACAGTCGCGAACTCACTCCGCGCAGCGAGCCCGCGAATAGCCGTGCGCTCGATCGCCCAGCCGACGGCGAAGGCGACTACCAATCCGGCAGCCAGCGCTAGGGCGTAGGGAGCCTGGAACTTGGTGATCAGCCACCAGATGCAGTACGTGGGCACGAGGCCCATCGAAGCCATCGCGAAGTTGGGGATCTTCGTCGTCTTCATCGTGATGACAAGTGCGAGAGCAAGGAGCGCATAGCTGGCGCCGGCCGAAAGCCCGCTGACGATCTGCTGCCCCATTAGGCGCGACGCCTGGTTGGCGCAGCCGTGACAGGGTCCTTCACCGCTCGCCGAAGTCGCGCTTGGGCATCACCCATGGCGTCAGCCGAAATCCGCCATCCACGCGCAGTACCTCGCCGGTGATGTAAGCGCCGGCCTTCGACAGCAGGAATGCGATTGGGCCGACGATCTCGCCAACATCACCGAACCTGTCGAGAGCGATCGCGTTGCGGATAGGGTTGCCTTCGTCGGAGCCCAGAACGCTCCTCAGACGATCGGTCGGGAAAAAACCAGGGCCAACGACATTGACCCTGATACCGCGCGGTCCCCACTCCCTGGCAATGCTCTTGGAGTAAGCCTCCACTCCCGCCTTTCCTGCGGAGCTGTGAGCGATCCCCGGCGTTCCATCAGATGCCATCGTGCTTGTCAGCGAGACGGCCACGCCCGGCAGGTTGCCATCGAGCAGCGGAGCGGCCCACCGATGGAGGACGTTGAAGGCGATGAACAGGGTGCTTCTCACGACCATCTCGAAATCGCGAAACGTGATGTCGGCGGCACGCTGATAGTTGGCCGCAACCGCACAGTTCACCAAGGATTGCGCCGGGCCGCCATCGTGCTCAATTTGCTCGAACGCTTTGTCGACCTGGCTCGGGTCACGCGCATCGCAGGCAATGGGGACGACGCGACCTTCAAGGTCGGAGGCCAGGTTCGCTGTCTCCTCAAGAACGTCCAGCCGCCGACCGAGAACGTACGAGCTGGTGCCGCAAGCGGCGAGCTCCAAAGCAAGGGCGCGTCCGATTCCGGAGCCGCCGCCGATGACGACGCAGCGGTCATACAAGATCGGGGTCGCCCAGGATTTCACGCCCACTCCACTTCCCCTCTAGTCGGCGTCGGTGTGGACCGGTGGATATATGTTCCGGTATGTCCGCGCGCCAGCCACCGCGTTACTGTAAACCGACTGGTTGCCTTTGGCAAACGGGCGCTCGGTAGGTCGCATCTGAACGCTTCGAGGTCGGGACCTACGTGATCGTGAAGCCGCCGTCAACGACGAGAGTCTGCCCGGTGATGTAAGACGCGGCATCGCTCACCAGGAAGAGCACCGCCGCTGCCAGCTCGACAGGCTCGCCAGGACGGCCGGACAGAACTCGGGACATCTGCGCTTCGATGTACCCCTCTTCGTACTGAGCGCTCATCTCACTGGGAAAAAAGCCCGGGGCGACGGCATTGACGCGAATTCCCTTACGCCCCGTCCACTGTTGCGCGAGGTCGCGCGTGAGGCCCAGTAGACCGGCTTTGCTGGCCGAGTACGCAGCTTGCGGAAGGCCCGCGGTAGTGAGCGCGAGCGCGCTGCTTACGTTGACGATTGCGCCAGGGCGTTTCATCAGGCGCGCGCACGCCTGTGCCATCCAGTAAGCGCCGTTCAAATTGATGTCGATTACATGTCGGAACTGGTCAGGCGTCTCGCGGGTCGCCGGCACCGCTGTGCCCACGCCGGCGTTGTTCACCAGAATGTCGATTCGGCCCAGCTCGTCGACCGTCCGGCGGGCCAGCGCATCACAGTCTTCCGGCCGAGACACGTCCGTCTCGACGGTGATCGCTCGCCGCCCCAGTGCCTCGATTAAGCGCCGGGTTTCTTCGAGTCGATCGAGTCGCCGCGCACCAAGGGCGACGTCGGCGCCGGCTTCGGCCAGAGCCTGAGCGATGGCAATGCCGAGCCCAGACGAGGCTCCAGTGACAACAGCGACGCGAGAGTCTAAGCGCAGTCGGTCGAGAACGCTTGCCACACCCGCTATGGACGAACGGTCTTACTTGCGATCGACTTCTTGCCCGATGACTTCGCTTCAGCGGCCGCTCCGTCGAGAAACACGCTCGACATCATCCCTGCGATCGTCTCGGGCGTCAGCTCACCGTCCGGCCGATACCAGAAGATCGACCAGTTCAGAAGATTGAACATTGTCAACACCAGATACTTCGGCTTGATATCCGTCCGCAGCTGACCCGCTTTCTGCGCTGCTGCGATGGTGCGGCGCACGACGGCGACGTTCTTGTCGCGCAACTCCACGATTTTGTTGCGCCGCTCATCGGAGAGTGCGCGTATCTCGATGAGCATCGTCGCGTGGCGGTCTCGGTCGCGCAACGCGACCGTGGTGTACCGAAACATGATGAGCTTGAGCTGCTCGAGAGGATCTGAGGTCTCGGCGATACATGCTCGTAATTCGTTAGCGACGTCGTCGAGCGTCGACACGCACAGCTTGTAAAGCAGGTCCTCCTTCTTCTCCATGTGGTAGTAGAGAGAGGCGTTCTGAATCCCGAGAAGCGCCGACAGCTCGCGTGTGGTCGTCGCCGCATATCCCTTCCGGCGAAAGAGATCGGCAGCGCCTGCAAGCAGGCGGTCCGCCGTCGAGGACGCCTGGTCACTGCCATCTGCTGCAGTTGGGTCGATGGTAGCTGGCATGGGCGTTAAGTCTAAGGCCAGTCGGCGAGACTTGGGACCGAGCGCTCGCTAGGCGGGAGCCTGCTAGTCTCCTTCACGCTGATGCGCTTCAGCCTCTTCTTCGACATGCGGGCTCCTGAATTGGGGACGTCCCCCGATCGGCTCTACCAGGCTGCCGTTGATATGGCCGAGTGGGCTGACCGCCTTGGGTTCTGGAAGGTGCGGATCTCCGAGCACCACGGGGCGGACGATGGTTACTGCCCTTCGCCCGCTGTTCTTGGTGCCGCGGTGGCGGCTCGGACGAGAAATGTGCGCATCCATTGGTCGGCCCTGATCGCGCCACTTCACCACCCGATTCGAATCGCCGAGGACCTGGCGGTCCTCGACCTGATCTCGAACGGGCGCCTCGACGTGACAGTGGCGGGAGGCTACCGCTCGGAGGAGTTCCCCATGTTCGGTGCGGACCCGCACGCGCGCGGCAAGTCGGTCGAGGAGTTGGTTGCAGTCCTCAAGGAGGCGTGGACCGGCGAGCCCTTCGACTTCAGAGGCCAGAAGGTCGTCGTGAGGCCGACCCCAGTCCAGAAACCACGACCTACCATCCTCCTTGGCGGAAGCACCGAGCCGGCCGCCCGCCGCGCCGCTCGGATCGCGGATGGCTTCGTGCCCGGTTCGGAACGCGACCCCGGTCATCTGCATCGCGTTTTCGCCGAAGAGCGGAAGCGGCTCGGTATGGAAGTCCCGCCACAGCAGCCACCAGGTGCGGGCTGGTTTGTGCACATTTCAGAGGACCCCGAGGCCGCTTGGACCAAGATCGTCCCGCACGCTTGGCACGAGACCAACAGCTACGCATCATGGAAAGACAGCGGGCTGCCGTCAGGCCACAGCACCTGGCAGCGGGTGGCGGACGACGCAGCGCTGCGAGCCACCGGTCGATATCGCGTCATGACGCCAGATCAGGCCACAGAGTTTGCGCTGTCTTTGAAGCCAGGGACCAATCTCAACTTCCATCCTCTGATGGGTGGACTGGATCCATCGGCGGCCTGGAGCAGCCTCAAGCTGTTCGAGCACAAAGTGCTGCCCCGCCTTCGGGACGCAGGCCGGCTGGAACCCGCCTAACCGTCGACAGCGCTTGCGGTGAGGCGCCTGGCCGCTTCGACGATCGAGGCTAGCGAGGAGCCCGGGGGAAAGCCCTCGACACCAAGCTCCTGAAGACGGCGGATCGCGGCAGGCGGCAGCGTGCCACCGGCGAAGATCGGCATCTCAGGCGCCGTTGCGCGCAGCGATTCGATGATTCGCTCGACGACCTCGATCCGGCCTCCCACATTGAGCCCAACCAGGTCGACGTCTTCCTGCTCGACAGCGGCGATGATCTCATCCGGACGTGCCATACCCGCCAACACGACCTCAAAACCCGCGTCTCGGAGTGCATGCGCTACGACCGACAGCCCTCGCCAGTGTCCATCGAGGCCCGTTTTGGCAAGCAACACGCGCGCGCGCCGGGACATCGCTAGAACTCGATCGGGACCTTCCAGTCCCCAAACACGTCACGAAAAACATCGCCAATCTCGCCGACCGTCACGTCGGCGCCGACAGCGTCCATCATCGGCAACATCACGTTGGTGCTTCCGGCGCAGGCCGTCCGCAGTGCCTGCAGCGCCTCACTCGCCCGCGGTGCGTCTCGGTCACGGCGCAGGGCGGCCAGGCGTTCCATCCCCCGCTCCCAGGCATCCGACGTACCTGTGAAGCCCTCGACCTCAAACGTTCCCGCGTCGCCCTGAGCGGTATTGACACCCACTACCGAGCGAGCTCCACTCTCGATCTCGTCGAACAATTTGATCTGGTTCTCACTGGCGCGGGCGTGCATCCAGCCGCTGTCGAGGGTGGCAATGAAGCCACCTTGCTTCTGGATCTGCTCGAAGAACGCCCATGCACGCTGCTCGACCTCTGCCGTGAGCGACTCGATGAAATACGAGCCGCCGAGTGGGTCGGCGACGTCCGTCAGTCTCGTTTCCGACTGGAGGATCTGCTGGATGCGAAGCGACATCTGGTGCGCGTGCTCGGAAGGCACCGAGATCGCCTCGTCGTATCCGGACACGCCCAATGACTGGGTGCCGCCAAGCACGCCGGCCAGAGCCATCACCGTGCCGCGCACCACGTTGTTCAACGGCTGCTGATAGGTCATCGCCGATCCCGCCGTCAACGAGTGAATGCGGAGGCGCTGCGCCTTCGGGTCGGTGACGCCGTAGCGGCGGCGGAGCAGGTCACTCCACATCTTCCGGCTCGCCCGCAGCTTGGCGATGTCCTCAAAGAAATCCATCGAGGTCCGGAAGTTGACCCCCGCGACACCGGGCGCGACCTCGGCTGCAGTGTGCCTGCCACGCGCGACGACGGCGTCGATGTATTCGACCGCGTTGGCCATCACAGCGCCGAGCTCCTGCCACGCGTTGAGGCCGGTGTCGGCGCCGTTGTAGCCGGCGATGGATAGCGGCACCCAGTGCGGGAGATGCTCGAGGCAGAACTCGATGGTGTCGGCGTTGAGGCGCAAACCGGCCTGCGTCGGCACCTGCTGTTTGGTGATGCAGCCTACATAAGTGAGGAAGAAGTCGGCCTGGTTTGTGCCATAAAGCGTTTCCAGCGGGATGCCGCGGCGTCCAGCTTCGGTCCAGTAGCAGGCCAGCGTGAACGGCGCGTGCTGGACCACCCCACCTCCGGGATGCGCATAAACCCGCTCGATCGCAATTCCATCGAGCACCGTCGCGTAGTCGCGAGCGCTGAAGATGACCGCGCCCACTTGGCCGACATCCTCGTGCCTCGCCACCACATCGGGATGGTCCAGATCGTAGAGATGGTCGGCGATGTTGCGGTCGTGCTCCATGATGAAGCCCGTTTCGCCGTGCTCGAGAAGAAACCTGATGCGCGCTCCCTCATCTTCGGGGTTGCCAAATCCGCTGAGCTGGAAGATGCGCCACGGCTTGGTGCGGTACATGCCGGGATAGGCGCCGCGCAGGTAGGGTGCACTGCCCGGCCGTCCATCGATCACAGCCGCGTCGAGGCCGGCAACGTCCTCGGCACCATAAACCGGCTTTAGCGGAATCCCGGATGAGGTCGTCCTCTCGTCAGGCTCTGGATTGCTCATTGACGCAATCTCGCGAACCATTCCCGGGCGATCACGACCCGCTGGATCTCGTTGGTGCCCTCGACGATCTGCATTGCCTTCGCGTCTCTCATCATCCGCTCCAGCGGATAGTCACGAAGATAACCGTAGCCCCCCAGCAGGCCTAGGGCATCGGTCGCGGCATCCATGCCGGCGTCGGTCGCGAAGAGCTTCGCCATCGCTGCTAGCCGGGTGGCATCCGAGGATCTAGCGTCGATCGCCTGCGCGGCGGCGCGGAGCAGCTGGAAGGCTGCTTCGAGTCGAGTAGCGTGGTCGGCGATCTTGAAGCGGAGGCCCTGGTATTCGGCCAGAGGCCGGCCGAATTGCTCACGCTGTAGGAGGTAGCGACCGGCCGCAGCGAGCGCGCCTCGCCCGATGCCGAGGCCGAGGGCCCCGATCTCGACCCGCCCGGAATCGAGCGACGAGAGGGCAATCCGAAGTCCCTCTCCAGGTCGCCCGAGCACGTTCTCGTTAGGCACGAACACCGCATCGAAGCTGACCTGGGTGGTCGGCGACCCGTGCATGCCCATCTTCTCTTCGAGCCGGTTGACCATAAATCCCTCGACTGGCAGCTCGATTACCCCGGCCATGAAGGCCCCGTCCTGTGACCCGAGCCGGCCGAAAACGGTCATGACTTGGGCGATGTTGCCCCACGTGATGAAAACCTTGGAGCCGGTGAGCCGGAACCCGCCGTCGACCGGCTTGAAGACTGTCCGCATCGACCGGTTGTCCGAGCCCGCCCCCGGTTCGGTGAGGGCGAAGCTGGCAAGCGTCTCGCCGGCAGCCAGCGCCGGCAGCCACCGCCGCTTTTGCACCTCGCTGCCTCCGTAGAGGATGGGTGCGATTCCCAGTGCCTGCTGAGTGACGATGTTGGCGCAGTTCGCGCACGCGGCGGCGATCTCGAGCACGACGTCGAGTGTCATCTCCATGTCAGCCCCAAAGCCGCCGTAGGCCTCGGGAACACTGAGGCCGAGAAGGCCGAGGTCGCTGAAGAGCTTCCTGATGTCATCGGGAAAGACGCCGTCGCGGTCGATGTCGGCGGCACGGGGCACCACCCGGTCGCGCACTACGGCACGCACGGTTTCCATCAGGCCTTCGCGAACTTCAGCCGGTGTCATACCGCGGTCCACCCCCCATCCACCGCCAGCACCTGACCGGTGACGTAGCTGCTCGCGTCCGACGCCAGGAACAGGAGTGCCGCGTCGAGCTCGCCCGGCGCTCCCGGACGTCCCATCGGAGTCTTCCTCTTGATCCAGTTCATCCCGCGCTCGTCGTTGAAGAAAGCCGCCGTCATCTCCGACTCGAAGTACGCGGGAGCGAGGGCATTGACCCGCACGCCTCGCCGCGCCCACTGCGCCGCCAGCTCGCGCGTCATGTTCACCAGTCCGCCCTTGCTTGCGGCATAAGCGGCATCCGGCACCTGGCCGTTGCCCACCACGCCCAAGACCGACGCGACGTTCACGATCGAGCCGCGACCCTGGACGAGCATGGTGCGCGCGGCCTCTCGCGCGAGAGCAAAGGGAGCCACGAGATTGGTCTCGAGCACGCGTCGGAAGTCGTCCGTTGACTCGTTTTCGGCCGGACCGGTACTGGCAGTACCAGCATTGTTGACGAGAATGTCGAGCGCACCGAACTCCGCGACAGCAGCCGCGACGAGGTCGACGCGATCACTCTCGAGGCTGACGTCAGCGACCCGGTAAGCGCATCCATACTCGGCGGCCAGCTGCCGAAGCGGCTCTTCGCGCCGCGCAGCGACCATGACGCGTGCCCCCGCTCCACATAGCGCGCGGGCGAATTGGGCGCCAAGGCCGGCGGAGGCCCCGGTGAGCAGCACCACGCGCCCATCCAGCGAGAGGGACGGCCCCACCCTATCCGTCACCTGGCCAATAATAAATGAACGTTCATACAGAAGCGGCAAACTCCTCGAGCCGCCCGGCCGCGCTGGCGGCGTCCGCGTATGACACTGCCATCACGATGTCGGCTCCAGCCTGATGGAGGGCGGCTGCCCGACCGGCAGCGCCTGGCTCGTCGATGGAGACTGGCGCCATCAGGCGCACGCTCGCACGGTCATTCTGTAAGGTGGCCGCGATCTCGGCCACACGTTCCGGCCCGGCCATCGCGCTGATCGAAAGCACCACGCCGGAAGCAGCCCGAGCCGCGAGCCGCAGCGAGGCCGGTGACACACCGCCAATCCAGATGGGAAGGTCTGGTCCTTGCACCGGTCGCGGCGTCACCGATACCTCCGGTATCGCGTAGAGCTCGCCCGCGTATGCGAACAGGTCTCCGGTCCAGGCAAGGCGCAGGATCTCGACTGTTTCGCGCAGCCTCACCGCGCGGCGGTCTGCCGGCCTTCCCAATGCCTCGGCCTCCTCGACCAACCAGCCCGCTCCAAGCCCCAGCTCCAAGCGCCCACCGGAAAGGACATCGACCGTCGCCGCTTGCTTGGCGAGTGACAGAGGGTCTCGAGTGATGATCGGGATCACAGCCGAGCCGAGGCGGATGCGGGAAGTTACGCCGGCCAGGTAGCCGAGCGTGACCATAGCTTCTGTCCACGGTGCTCCCGGGCTGATCGGGAGCTGCCCATCTGGACGGTACGGATACCGCGTGGCGGCTGCCGCCGGGATGACGATGTGCTCATTGACCCAGATCGAGTGGTAGCCGGATGCCTCGGCGGCGGCGGCGACCAGGCGGATCTCCCCGGCGCTGCCACGCCATGGCGGCATTAGCATCATTGAGAGGAGAGGTTTCGCCAAGTCTGTCTAAGTGAGCTCTCGGAGCACCTCGGCCTTGAGATCCACCCGCGCGATCTTGCCCGTGACCGTCATCGGGAGGGCCGCGCGAAAGAGATAGTGCCGAGGAACTTTGAACGGAGCGAGCCGTGCCCGGCACCAGTCATTCAACTCGGCCTCGGTCACCGGCGCACTCCTCTCCACGACCGCCACCGGTACCTCGGAGCGCTTCGCGTCCGGCACGCCGAAGACGGCCGCCTGGTGAACCGCGGGATGCGAGATGAGCACCTCTTCGATTTCTGAGGCAGTCACGTTCTCGCCGCCCACCTTGAGCACGTCTTTCAACCGCGTGAGAAAGCGGTAGCGCCCGGCGAGATCGCGCTCCAGGATGTCGCCGGTGCGATACCACCCGTCCGCGACCAGATATGTCGCGAGCTCGTCGGCGGGCATCCCGTAGTAAGTCTGCAGGCTCATTCGACTCCGAACCCACAACTCGCCCGGGCCATCGCCGGCGTCGCGTCCCGACGGGGCGTCGACCAAGCGCAGCTCGAACCCCGGTAGGGGGAAGCCGACGCTGGAGGTCACCTCCTCGAGACTGTCGGTCGGCCGTGTCATCGTTGTGATGCCTGCGATCTCGCTCATCCCGTAGACCTGACCGATGATGTCGATCTCCATCAGGCGTTTCATGTCTTGCGCGAGCGAGAGCGCGAAGTGCGCGCCGCCGGTCCAGGCCAGCCGCAGCGAGCTTGTGTTGGCCCCGAGAGACGAGAACTTGGTGACGTAACCGAGAAAGGTGGTTGGACTTCCGACGAGCACGGTCGCCTGTTCGCGCTCGACCGCCGGCAGCACCTCTTCAGGCGTGAATTCACGCAACAGCACCATGGAGGCGCCGCAGGCAAGCGCGGCGAGCATGCACCAGTAGTGTCCTGTCCCATAGAAGAGTGGCGTCGGCACCACACAGCGGTCGGCCTCGTTGTAGCCCAGAAGGTGGTTGTAGTTCCATATGTTTTCGAGCACCGTGTGCGGAATCACGGCGCCCTTGGGCGGCCCAGTGCTTCCCGAAGTCCAGAACATGTCGACGGGATCTTCGACGCGACCGGCGTCGATGCGCTCTTGTAGCTGGCCCGTCAACAGAGGCGTTCGGCCTTCGAGAAGTTCGTCATAGCTGAGGGCCCACGGCCGTCTGGAGCGGACGGTGATGACCCGACGCAGGGTCGGGAGCCGCGAGCTGCGGATCTCCCCGTCTCTGGTGTTGAGAACCTCGGGCAAAAGAGCTTCCACCATCTCCAGGTAGTGGTTGGACAGGAAGGAGTCCGTGGTGATGAGGACCGAAACATCGGCTGAACGCAGGATGTACTCCGCTTCGCGTTCCCGGAAGCGGGCATTGAGCGGGACCGTCACGGCACCGACCGCTGCGATCGCCAGATTGCACACAACCCACTCCGGGTAGTTGGGGAGCCACAGGCCGACCTTGGCGCCGCGCTCAACGCCCAGTTCAAGGAGCACATCCGCAAACCGGTGCACGTCGGCGGCGAGCTCTCGGTAGGTGACACGCCCGTCGACACTGATGATCGCGGGGCGGTCCGGGTGGCGTAGTGCCGACGCCTCGAACATCCGCGGGATGGTGGTTGGAGGCCAAGGCGGGATCGCTGGCCAGTAGCGAGAGCCCCGATCCAGCGGGCTGCTCGCGGGGGCGGTCATGTCGTCAGCAGAAGCGCCGAACTGACCGCGACGCCGCCGCCAGGGCCACCCTGTGCGCCGGCATTTTGGAGGGCGGCCACGCGGGGCGGCCGGCCGTTGGAAGGATAGGCCTGGCGCGCGCCGGCCCGCCCCCGCAGCTGAACGACCGCCTCGTAGATCTGTCCGAATGCGGTGGCGGCTATCGGATGGCCGCGGGCGATCAGCCCGCCATCGGTGTTCACAGGCACCCGACCGTCGAGGCGGGTGGCACCCGATCGCAGCAGTGCGGCCTCCTCACCAGGTTCGCAAAGCCCGAGCACCTGGTAGGAGAGCAGCTCCTCCGGTGCGATCGCATCGTGCACGAAGGCCAGCTCGACGTCTCGGGGGCCCAGCCCCGCCTGCTTGTAAGCGGCCGCGAACGCGACCGGAGCCTCGTTCATGGAGAGCATGCCGGGGCGCGTGTCCTCCGTGCGGTTCGACACATAGCGAGCGCCGGCCAGCGAAAGCCCGGCCGCGCGGACGAGCGGGCCGGCCGCCGTCCTGAGCAAGCGTCCGGCCGCCTCGCGGCTGCACACGATCGCGGCAGCGGCGCCGTCGACCGCCGCGCTCGAGCACATCGGCCGCGTCAGGGGGTATGCGACCACGCGTGCCGCCAGAACCTCTTCAGCGGTGATCGGCTCTTGAAGCTCAGCGAGCGGATTGAGGGCGCCGTTCTGGCGGTTTTTGGACGCGACCAGAGCGAAGTCCTCCTGCGTCCACCCGTACCGGTGCATCAGCCGGCGGGCGCTGATCGTGAGGTCGCCGATCCAGGTCATGCCCAACTCGGTGGCCACGCTCTGCTCACCAGAAGTCTGGATTGCGCTGATGGAACGGGCCGGGTCACCCACTACGTAGAGCTTCTCGACTCCGAGCGCGAGGGCGACCTCGTACTGTCCGGACGCCACCGCAAGGACGGCATCGTGGAACGCGACCGAGCCTGACCCGGATCCACCCATGACGTGGATGAGCGGTATCCCGGTGAGGCCCGAGTACTTGACAGCGATTGGCGCGACGGCGTCGAGCTGGCCGGTGAAAAACCCGTTGTAGCAGTTGGCTACATACGCAATCTGAATGACACGAGGATCGATGCCGGCGTCACCGATGGCCTGCCATATCGCCTCGCGAGCGAGATCCTGAATTGCGAGTGCCGGGAATTTTCCAAACCGATGCATGCCAACCCCAAGAACAACAACCTCGGTCACGACTTTCTCTCGACCGGGTGGAAGGTCCAGCCGACAAAGTCGACGCCATCGACCGTTTTCACGACACCGATTCGCATCTCGACCTCGATGCCGAGCTCAATCCGGCTTTCGTCAGGGTCGATACCATCGAGGTTCGTGTACACGACAGGACCGTCATCGAGTTTCACATAAGCCTGCACGTACGGCACTGCAAATCCGGTCGGACCTCGATGCGCGACTACAAAGTCGCGCAGGTGACCGTGGCCTCGAAGGCGGTATCGCTCCATGGTGTCGTGGCTGACGCAATTGGGGCAGTCGCTCATCTGCGGGAAGACCACCTCTTGACACTTGCGACATCGGCTCCCGATCAAGAAGGGAAGGTCTGAGTCGGAGCCGCCTGTCTCAAACAGACCCTCGGCAACCGGACGCGATGCTTTCGTTGGATCCTCCACCCGGCGGCCATCCTACAAGAGGTTCGACGTGAATGAACGCTTGTATACTCGCCGCCATGAGCCGCCGAGCCGCGCCGGCGCTGTACCAGCATCAGCGGCGTGTGGTCATGGCGGACACAGACGCCGCTGGAGTCATCTATTTCGGATGCGTCTTTAGCTGGCACGAGGCGGCTATGCAGGAGTGGCTCCACAACGCTGGGCATCCGATCGGAAAACTGCTCGCGGAGGGCTATGCAAATCCCGCCGTGCACTCGGAGGCCGATTACACCTACCCGCTCCGGGTCGGCGACGAGATCACGGTTCAGCTGCGGCCGGGCAAAGTCGGCACCAGGTCTTTCGAGCTGGTGGCCGAAGGCTGGCTCGGAGAGATCCTCGCGGTTCGAGTTCTTGTGGTCTACGTCTGGGCACACTTGGCGACAGCGGACGGTCAGGGCTTTCGCTCGGCGAACCTGCCGCCATGGCTGCTCAAAGCCCTTGCGGTGGAGGTGGATGCTGGTCAGCGCTGAGCCTGATGGGCTTCACGTCATCGTGACTGGAGCAGCCGGCGGTGTAGGCACCGCGCTTGTCAGGCACCTGCTCGCGCGAGGGTGCACAGTGGCTGCGATCGATGTTGGTTTCGAGGGCTGGCCGCTGGCCGCCGAGCCAAGGGTGCACCCGCTGGCAGTCGAGCTGGGCGACTGGCAGGCCGCTGGGAAAGCTGTCGATGCGGCGTCTGCGTCAATGGGCACCCTCGACGGGCTTGTGTGTGCCGCGGCGATCGTCGACAACATTCACAGAGCGCAGCGATTCAGCGAGCAGGATTGGCAGCGCGAGCTGGATGTCAATCTGAGTGCAGCCTTCCGGATGGCGCAGGCTGCCTATCCCCATTTCAAGTCAACTGGAGCGGGGAGGATCGTCCTCGTCTCATCGGTCGCAGCCGAGCTCGGCCAAGCGGGCCAGGTCGCTTACTCGGCGACCAAGGCCGGGCTGCTGGGCATGATGCGGACGCTCGCCGTGGAATGGGGGCCTGACCACATCACGTGCAACGCGGTTGTACCGGGCGTGGTCGAGACCCCCAAGGTGCAGCGCCTGCCCGACAACGTGCGCGATCGCTACCTAGAACTCGTCCCGTTGGAACGTTTCGCTTCGCCGGCTGAGCTGGCAGGAGTGATCGCATTCCTGCTCTCGCCGGCTGCGGGTTACATCACCGGCACCACCATCCGGGTCGACGGCGGCATCGGCCTCAACCGGCATTCACTGGCGGCCGGTGGCCGGACGACGGCGCAAGACGGGGACCGCTGATCATGAGGTCGCAACGAGGCCGCCCACTTGCGGCATCGGGCACCGAGACTGCGGAGCGGATCCGACAGGCGGCCATGAAGCTGTTCCACGTCAACGGCTTCGTGACCTCGACGGTGCGCGAGATCGCCGAGGCTTGCGACCTGACTCCGGGCGCGATCTACAACCACTTCGGGTCTAAGCACGAGATCCTTTACTCGATCGTCAAGTGGTCGCACGACGAGCTGGAGCGAGAGGTGGCGGAAGCGATAGCCGCCGCACCCGACGGTGCTCGGGAGAAGCTGCGAGCAGCGCTAGTTGCATTTACCCGCCGCCACACACTCTTTCCCGAAGCGGCCCGCGTCACCAATCGGGACTACCGATTCCTGCCCGAGCCATCACGCAGTGAGGTCATCGGGTTGCGGCGCAAGCTGCGGGCCCTGATCCAGCGCCTGGTCCAGGACGGAATCGATGAGGGCGTGATGGCCCTCCCGGCACTGGACCCAGGCCGTCGGGGTCGCCATCTTGCAGCTGAGATCGTCGCGATGGACTTGATCAACATGTCGGTCATGGTTGCGGAGTGGTACAGGCCGAACGGTCCGCTGTCCTCGCAATCGATCTCGGAGTTCCAGGCTGACGTCGCCCTGCAGATGGTGACTACAGAAGGTCGCGGCGCACAGCCGGCTCGACCCAACGGCAACAGGTATACGAAGTCGAAGTCGCGCGGTTCCTAGATCCAGCCAGGCGAGCGCTCGCTAGAAACCTGCGGAGGACTAACATGCAGTTATCACCCGGCTTCGGGAGTAGAGGATCAATCGCATGAAGCAGCCAGCAACCGACACCAAGGCCGACATCCCGTCTTACCTGACACTTATCGACCAGGATCCGTTTCCGTTCTACGAGCAGCTGCGCGCTGAGGACCCTGTGCATTGGGATGAAGGCATGCAAGCCTGGCTCGTCACTCGATTCGATGACTGCACGGTGGTCATGAAGAACGAGGAGATCTTCGGTCATCCGTACCACGACTTCAAAGGCGCTGCACAGGTGCAAGGCGGCCCACGCGGGATCTTGATGCTCCGAGGCGACGAGCACACTCGTATGCACCGATACCTGCTTCAGTTCTTCTCCAAATCAGTCGTCCAGGCTTACCGCGAAACCATCATCCGGCCGCTGGTCGATCGCTTGCTCGACAGACTCCTTCCGATCGGGTCTGCCGACCTCGCGGGACAGTTCAGCCAGATCTTGCCTAGCCATGTGATTGCGGTAATGCTCGGGATCCCGATCGAGGACGAAGAGCTCCTCGAGAAGACGCGTCACTGGAACGACGACATCATGCGCTGGAGCGAGACTTTCGGCGAAGAGCCTCACGCGCTGGCAACTGCCCTGGATTCGGCCGACCGTCTGCGCGAGACTCTGCTGCCGATAATCAGGGATCGCCGTGATGCGCCGCGCGATGACTTCATCAGCAAACTCTGGGCTGAAGGACCGAGGATCCTCGAACCGTGGACCGAAGATGAGGTACTTGCCCAATGTCGCGTCCTTTTCTTCGCCGGTAGCGAGACGACCGCCCACGGTTTAAGCAACGCGGTGTCTTACTGGCTCAGCGATCCCAAGGTCAGGGCCCGGCTGTCCGCTGAGACAATCCCCCACTATGTCGAAGAGATCCTTCGCGTCTTCGGAGTCATTCACTTTCGGGTTCGCGTCGCGCTTCAGGACGTCGAACTAGGCGGCAAGCTGATCAAAAAGGGAGACCGCGTCCACCCGATGAACTCGGCCGCCAACCGGGACGCCGGTCACTTTGACCATGCCGACCTGGTCGACCTGGATCGAGCTCGAATCAAACAACACGTCGCCTTCAACGTCGGCCCGCGCACCTGTATCGGCGCGGAGCTCGCCCGCGGCGAGATCATCGAAGCCATGGAGCGCGTGACACAGAAGCTGCCTGACGCTGAGTTGGACCCAACTAAGCCGGCTCCCCGCTACCTGGGCCATATGCCTCGCTCCTTCCGGCCGCTCAACGTCACCTTCAACCCTCGAACCTAAGCCTAGGGTCGAAAGCCAACCTTGCTCGACCGTCACGATCAGGAGCCGGCAGTCGGTGCCAGCGCATCTCGCGGGATCACCGTGACTGAGACTCATGTCGTGCTCTATGCCGGCCTGGCCGGAGACCTCGACCCAATGGCGCTTGATAGCGGTTTTGCGGCCAAGGCGGCCGCCGGGGAACGGTTGGCGCCACTCGGCCTGTTGGTCGGCATGGCACTGGGCGTTGCGCACGAGCTGCTTCCCGCCGGACGGTTCACAACCGTCTCCATTCACGCGGAGCCAAGGAGCCCCGTCTACATCGGCGAGACGCTGAACTGCGATGCCGAGGTGTCGCAAATGAGTGGAGGCCAGGCAAAGATCACAATGCGTGCGAGCACCGAAAAGAGCTCAGAAGTTCTCACTGGCACGCTGATCGTGAGGCTGCACGAGTGAGCAAAACTTCCCGCCTTGTGTTGATAACCGGCGCAGGAGGTCCCATCGGCCGTGGCATCGCCGAAGCTTTTGGCCGGCACGGCGACCGAGTCGTGGCGATCGATGTGAACGCCAAGGCAGCTCAAGAGACAGCTGACAAAGTCCGTGCCGCCGGCGGCGATGGTCGCGTTTCGGTCCTCGATGTGGCCGACCCCGATGCCGTCGGGCAGAGCATCCAATCGCTTGTTGCCGAACAGGGCCCCGTTCATGTTCTCGTCAACAACGCAGCGGTGCTCAGCATCGGCGCGTTCGAAGAGATCAGCGAGCAGGAGTGGGACAAGGCCATGCGCGTCAACCTCACGGGACCGTTTGTAATGACACAGGCCTGCTCCCGCCACATGGAACAAGGCGCCGTCGTGGTCAACATAGGATCGGTCGCGGGCGAACATCCCATGACCAACCGGGCCCACTACTGTGTCTCGAAGGCCGGCCTACACTCGCTGACTCGGGCAATGGCGCTCGAGCTCGCCCCGGTCGGCATTCGCGTAGTTGCTATTGCGCCGAAGGCAATCGTCAGCGGAATGAGCGCGAACTGGATATCCGCGGCGACAGGCAAAGTGATGGATCCCGGGGGTTGGGTCGGCGATCCGACGCAGAAGGATCACGTGCTCAAGACAATTCCCGTCGGCCGATCCGGCCAGCCTGCCGACATCGCCGAAGCAGTGCTGTTCCTCAGCTCGGAGGGCGCCGGCTATGTCACGGGAAGTGTGCTTTTCGTTGACGGAGGCTATCTGGCGGGCGACACGCTCACCAAGTGAATCCGTGATCAAGGAGTCAATCAATTGCAGTTAGATCTCGAGCAAAGGACCATCCCGAAGCTGCTTGCTCGGGCGTCGGAGCAGTGGGCGGATCGGCCGTTCATCGACACCCTCGAGGAGGCTGCCACTTACGGTCAGGTCGCGGATCGCGCACGCAGGATCGCTTCCTATCTGATTCGCGAGCTGAAGGTCAAGCGTGGCGAGCACGTCGCGATGTTCATGCTCAACAGCGTCGACTTCGTCGCGACGTGGTTCGGCATCACGATGGCAGGGGCCACAGCCGTCCCAGTCAATACCGCCTTCAAGGGCGAGCTCCTTCGCTACGTCCTTGCGGATTGCGAGGCCCGCGTGCTCGTCGTCGATCAAGCGTCGCTGGCCGAAATATCGGCTGTCGGTGACGCGCTCCCGGCGCTGCAACACGTGATCGTGCGCTCCGGCGGGACGGAGCCTGCGACGGGCAATTGGACATTCCACCGGCTCAGGGACTTGGCCACGGCAGCCGATACGGCAGATCTGCCCGACGTCGCCCCTCGCGACGTCGCGAACATCCTGTACAGCTCAGGCACGACCGGCCCTGCGAAGGGAATCATGCTTCCCCACGCCCACGCGATCTCCTTCGGCGTTCAGTGGATCAATGTGATGCGGATGACGTCGGATGACGTCATCTATTCGCCGATGCCCTTGTTCTACATGTTCGCGAGCCTGCTCGGAGTCATGCCGACGCTTCTCCTGGGCACCAGGTTCCACCTCGGCCAGCGCTTTTCGGCGAGCGCATATTGGGATGAGATCCGCCGAACCGGTGCGACATTGGGCCACACGATCTTCTCGCTGATTCCCATCCTGCTGAAGCAGCCCGAATCGCCGCGCGACCGGAAACACAACTGCCGGGCTGTGTACATCGGAAAGACCAACGTCGAGTTCGAGGAGCGGTTCGGCGCGCGCATCGTCGAGATTTATGGATCGACGGAGATGAACATCGTCACGTACAACCCATGGGAAGCCCATAAGCCCGGCTCCTGTGGCAAGGCAGCCCCGAACTTCGAGGTTCAGGTCGTTGATGAGGATGACAGTCCTCTTCCCCCGAATGAGCTCGGTGAGCTAGTCGCCCGGCCACGGGAGCCGCTCACCATTTCCTATGGCTACTACAAGAAGGCAGAGGCCACAGCCGCGGCATGGCGCAATCTCTGGTTCCACTGCGGTGACCGCGGATACATGGACGAGGACGGCTACTTCTACTACGTCGACCGGTCGAAGGACGTCATCCGTCGGCGTGGCGAAAACATCTCCTCCTACGAGGTCGAGCGCCAGGTGAACGCCCATCCGGCCGTGTTGGAGTCGGCTGCAATCGCAGTGGGATCGGAATTCGGCGAAGACGAGGTCAAGGTCTGCGTCGTGCTGCGAGCCGCCGGCAGCATGTCCGAAGCCCAGCTGCTCACAGATCTAGCGTCGACTATGCCCACATTCATGCTCCCGCGATACCTCGAATTTGTTGATGAACTCCCCAAGACGACCTCCAGCATGAAGATTGAGAAGTACAAGCTCCAGGCCAACGGCATTAACGCCGCCACCTGGGATCGCGCTGCAAACGCATACGCGCTGCAGCCGGTGCGGAGTGAGTCGTGAGCGAACAGGCACCCGTGACGCTGGTGACAGGCGCAGGCGGCGGCATCGGTTCAGCCATCTGTACAACGCTGGCCGAGGCGAGCCACCACGTTGTCGTCGCGGACCTCGACGCGTCCGCCGCGAAGCGTGTCGTCGCTGCGCTGACCGAAAGCGGCGCACGAGCCTTGGCGGTGACTATGGACGTTCGCCAGTCAGTGTCTGTCGAGAGCGGCTTTCAGCAGGCCATCGGTGAGTTCGGGCGGATCGACAACCTCGTCACATCAGCAGGCATCCTGCGAACCGCACGCTTCCAAGAACTGACTCTTACGGATTGGAACGACGTCATCGACACCAACGTAAAGGGTCGGTTCCTGGCCAGCCAGGCGATGGCGCGGCATCTCATCTCCCGCGGTTCAGGAGGATCGATAGTCCATCTCAGCTCATTCACGGCAACCAGAATTGCCCCTGGCAGGATGCACTACACAACTTCGAGCGCTTGCATCGACATGCTCACTCTCGCTATGACCATCGACCTCGGGAAGTACGGGATCAGAGTCAACACGGTTAGCACCGGGCCAGTGGATACGCCCATGCTCGGGTGGCGCGCGCAGGACCCCGCCCGCCTCGAGAAATTCCTGGAGCGCATCCCCCTGCACCGTCTCGGCCAACCTGACGACGTCGCTGCCGCTGTCCGCTTCCTGCTCAGCGACAAAGCAACCTATATAGACGGCGCGACGCTCACTCTCGACGGCGGTTGGACGACGTACTAGCCGGTGGTCCCGAGACCCTTCGACTCACTGAGAGTTGGTGATACGTTCAACACCTCGATGACGTTCACGGAGACTCACCTCGTGCTCTCGGGGATGCTGTACGCGGACGCCGTTCCTCTGCACACGAACGAGGAGTTCTCGCGGCGCACTCACTTTGGAGGCCGGATCGTTCCCGGCCCACTCACCAGCGGTTTCGCGGCTGTTCGGCTTGGAATGTACTTCGGCGGTCGTGCGGTAGGTCTTCTGGAGCTGACTGAACGCTACAAAGGCGCGGTGCAGATGGGAGACCGGGTGACCGCGACCTGGACCATCGCGGAGCTGCACCCCAAACCGCGGCTCAAAGGCGGGATTGTGATCCTTGACGGCGTCTGCACCAATCAAAAGGAGTCGGTCGTCTTGGAGCTGCGCGCGACGTGCATCGTCGAGAACCTCGAGGAGCAAGTGAGTTGAGCTCGAATCGAAATCACTTGCTGGTCGTCCTCGCCAACGCAGCGCCCGGAACAGATGAGGAGTTAAGCCGATGGTACGAAGAAGTTCACATCCCAGACTTGCTCACTGTGCCGGGAGTAGTCTCCGCGAAGCGATTCCGCCTCACCGAAAATCAGATGAGGGGGGTCAAGACACGACCGTACGAGTACATGGTCCTCTACCAGCTCGAATCAGACGACCCTAAAGCCGTGGTTGACGACATTGCGTCTCGGCTCAGGGCCGGCCAGTTCGCGGTGAGTCCGACGCTCGATGTCGCTCGTACCCTGAATCTCCTGTTCAAACAAACCGGGGAGACCATTGGCGGTTAGCGCGCTCAAACGCCCGGCAGGCGGCCCTGCGGTCTTTGCGCCAGTAGAGCTAGCGCCGGGCCTCTTCCTCGCACGGACACGGGTGCCCGTCGCGATCAGGATTGTGAACCTCTACCTGCTGAGGTCTCGAGACGGTTGGGTCCTGTTCGACTGCGGGACCGACAGCGAGACTACTTTCACGTCCTTGACCAGCACGCTTGGCAGCATCGGCATCGCCATGCGGGACCTGCGGATGATCATCGTCACGCATTGCCATGCGGACCATGTGGGAATGGCGCAAACGCTGCGCCAGCTGTCGGGCGCCGAGCTGGTCGTGCACATGCCCACGATCTCCTGGGTGCAGCGGCTGTACGGGCCCTATGCCGATAGGCGCGAGGATGTCGAGCGCCTCGCCAGGTCCCATGGTCTCCCTTCTGACGAGATCGACGACCTCCACGAATTCAATCGCCGGCACAGCGGCTGGGGCCACGTCGGACCATACGATCGAGTGGTCTCCGACGCGGACCAGATAGAGGCAGGCGAATTCAAGTTTCGCGTCATAGCCACGCCCGGCCACGCCCCCGACCATATGTGCCTGCATGCCGAGCAGCAAGGCTGGCTGTTTGCTGGTGATCACTTGCTGAGGAACATCACCCCTCATGTCGGTTTCAACGATCCGATGCTCGAGGACCCGCTGGGTGATTTCGAAGCGTCACTGCATCGTATGAGCGCACTGGCCACGACCCTTGTCCTGGCCGGCCACGGAACGCCCTTCACGGATGCGGGAGAGCGCTCGACGGCGGTAATCAAGCATCACGAGCATCGCGCGGAGAAGGTCCGGTCGATTGTTCGGCACCAAGCACTCTCCGCGTTTCAGGTGACACGTCTGCTCTTCGGCCGGCGGCAACTGTCGCACGACCAGCGCCATCTCGCGTTCACGGAAACGCTCGCCCACCTCGAGTACTTGCGCCGCCGCGGCGTCGTGAATGCATCAGACCGGGATGGGCTCGTCGTTTACCAGGCGGCGTAGGTCGCAGACATGGCCCTGGTGAGAGCTTGTGGCGTCGACGACCTCCGTGCCGGCGGCCTGAAGCAGGTCCAGCTGCAAAACCGAACGATGTGCATCGCGTGCACCGACGCCGGGGAGGTGTATGCGATCAGCGACGTCTGCACCCACGAGCAGGGTTCGCTGAGCGAAGGAAGGATCATCGGGAGCGACGTCGAGTGCTCGGTTCACGGCTCGAGATTCGATCTCGCCAGCGGAGCGGTGACCTCCCTCCCCGCTGAGGAGAACGTCGAGACGTTCTCCGTCGTAGTGCGAGGGGACGACGTACTCGTGGACATCTGAGGCGCCGGCGGCGTCAGCCAGGCGCCGGCAATGCGGCTGAGCCCGAGTCAACCCAGCCGCCCGGGACTGCACCGATCAGGCTGACTGACCGCTTGGCCAAGAGCCAGTACTCCCCAGTGCACACCAGGTCGTCCGCATAAAGGCCCCAGTGGTCGATGCCCACAGTGCTGAATGCTGTGAAGTAGCACTCGGCTCGGGCATGGTCCCGATCGGCGATCACGATGTTCGGCGGGGTGGTGTGATGGTGGATCGTCGCCCACGCCGGCTGCGTTCTGCTTGCGATCACCTGGCCGAGATACGTCGCGATGCGCTCGCGTCCAAGGTTCTGACGGCCGGTAATCGTGGACTCGAGCACGCCGTCCTCCGCAAACAGCATCGAGAGCTCTTCAGCTCGTCCGCCGTCGATGCACGCCACATAACGGGCAAGCAGCGCACCGATCGCGACTCGTGCGGCAGCCTCCTCGGTGACTTGGGGCTGAGTCACTTTGCGTCGGGGACGTAGTTCAGCGCCGCGATCACCTGCCCGCTCTGGCGGGACTTCTCGGTGGCTGCCTCGAGTTGAGGTCGGACGATGCGGCCGAGCCGTTCGAAATTCCATCCCCCCGGCTCCACGATTTCGGCCGCCTCCGCCAAGGCCCAGATTGTGATTTTGGGACCATCGATGCCCACAAACTGTCCGGTCACAGAGGATGCATCATCCGAGGCCAGCCACACCGCCAACGGCGCCGCATCTTCGGGCTCAAAGAAGCCGAGCTCCCGGTCAGACATGTCATGCGGAGCGCCGCGGCCTTTGAGCTGCTCCCGAATCCGGGCTATGAGGGGCTCTGTTCCTGGGGAGCGTACCCCGCCACGGATCGCGTTGACGGTGATCCCGAATCTCTCGAGCTCCATCGCCCATGTCCAGGTCGCGGCGAGCACCGCGCCCTTCGTCGCGGCATGCATGCTCTCGCCGTAGAGGCCTCGCACCGCCGCGCCTCCGGCGAGCGTGATGATTCGACCAGGCCTACCTCCCTCGACCATCGCCTTGGCGGCAAAGTGGGTCATCAGAAACGGAGCCTTCATCTGCACGTCTATGGCCCGATCGAGCTCTGCCTCAGAGACTTCGAGGATCGTGGCTGACGTCTTGCCTCCGCTCGAGTTGATGAGGACGTCGAGCCGCCCGAATCCCGCAATCGCGAAGTCGGTCAGCCGCTGAGCACCCTCGGCCGTGTGCACTCCCACCGCAAGGCCGGTAGCGGTGCCTCCCCGGCTGCGGATCTCCTCCACAACCTTGGTAACCGCTTGCGGGTCAGTGCCGTTGACGACAACCGAAGACCCCTCAGCCGCAAGACCAAGCGCAACGCCTCTCCCCCAGCCCTTGGATGATCCGACGACAACGCTGACCTTGCCCTTGAGCCCCAGTTGTTCGTGCATTCTCTCCTCCGCTTGAATCACGCGGACTTCACACAGACTGCCCTACTACCGTTTGGGCGCGGCTCCCGGCGATCCCAGCCATCCGTCGGAGGCGGTGCCGAGAAGCTCGATGACGCGGCGGCGAAGCAGCCAGGCCCCTTCGTGCTCAATGAGTTCGTCGGAGTACGCACCCCAGTGGTCAAGCCCGCTTTTGGTGAGGACTGTGAAATAACACCTCGACCGAGCCTGAGCCTGGTCGGTGAACTCAATATCTGCCGGGCTGGCGTGAATCGTGACTTTCGCCCATGACCGCAGCCCGCCGATGTAGTCGACGATCTCCTTGCGGCCGCTGCAGTGGCGCCCCATCACCTGGGAGTCCAGCACGCCGTCCTCGGTGAACAGCTCAGCAACTTCGGAGGCGCGGTTCTCATCGACCAGACGGATGTACCGAGAGTGCACCGCGCCGATCGCGACGCGGGCGTTGACCTCACGCTGCTCCACCAACCTACCTCCCTTCTGACTCCGCGGCCGGCCGTCCGAGATATGCCTCGCGGACATTCGGGTTCGCAGCCACCTCGTCAAAGGTCCCCTCGGTAAGGAGGGACCCAGCGTTCAAAAAGTAGATGTGACTGCAGAGGTGGCGGACGAATCCCATGTTGTGCTCGACCACCACTGCACTCATTCCCTTTCTCTCGACGTCATCCTTGATTCGCGCCGCGAGTGCGTTGCGGTCCGGTTCGGAAAGGCCGGCTGCAGGTTCATCGAGAAGCACGCACTCCGGCGAGACGACTACAGCGCGAGCATAAGAGACGATTCTGCGAATCGGAGCGGGCAGAACGCCCGCGTTCGTGTCGGCAAACGGCTCCAAACCCAGGTCCCGGATCAGCTCCAACGCGGGCTCTTGGGCAGCGCGGCCGGCCCCCCGTAGGCCCGCTCCTCTGATCGCCGCAAGAATGTTGTCCCGAACGGTCATGTCATCAAATAGCTCGAGACTCTGAAACGTACGGCGCAGCCCAAGTCGGGCACGCGCATCGGGCCGCATCCGCGAAATGTCACGTCCGTGGAACTCGACTCGCCCGCGCACCGTTCGCTGCTGTCCGCCAATCACCCCCAACAGCGTCGACTTACCAGCTCCGTTGGGTCCGATCAGCCCGACCGCCGAACCGCGCGGCAGCTGCAGTGTCACATCGTGGAGCGCGCTGAGACTGCCGAACCGAACGGTCACGCCGTGAACCGAAAGCAGCGGCTGGCTTGACCCCCGCTCTTGGGACTGCATCAGCTCCAGATGCCTCCCTTGTGCCTGCGTGACGTCAAGCGGCGACTTCTAATGCAAGTACGCATCTAGAAGATCCATCTCAGACAGGAGTTTCTGAGGCTCGCCAGAGGCGAGAATACGGCCGCCAGAGCCAATGACGTAAGCGTAATCCGCGATCTCCAACACCTCTCGGGCGGCTTGTTCGGCGAGCAGCATTGCAATTCCGCGTTGCTTCAAGACCGCGAGCGCCTCATACAACTGCTGCACAACACGGGGCGCGAGTCCAAATGACGGCTCATCAAGCAGCAGGAGTCGCGGACGTGCTGACATCGCACGGGCGATTGCAAGCATCTGCTGCTCGCCGCCGGAGAGAGAACCTCCGCGCTGAGAAAGTCGTCGGCCGAGGATTGGGAACAGATCCAGGATCTCCTGCGATTCGACCGGCCGGCCGCGCCGTGCACTCGCAAAGCTCGCGAGCTGAAGATTCTCGCGAACGGTGAGCCCAGGAAAGATGCCACGACCTTCTGGTACGTGAGATACACCCAACCGGGTGATCCGGTAGGCAGGAAGCCCGTCAATGCGGGCACCGCTGAATGTGATCCTTCCCTCCAGACTCGGGATCAGTCCGGATATCGCCCGCAAGAGTGTTGTCTTTCCTACACCGTTAGCTCCGAGCAACGCGACAACACCGTGGTCCATGACATCGACGTCGACTCCATTCAGGATTCGCACGCCCCCGTATCCACTCACGAGGTCTCGGATGCTGAGCAGCGCTCCGTTTCCATTCATGTCTTGGTGCCCTGCTGTCGGGTTGTCAGCATCGTCGAGACGGTCCGTTGGTCTGAGTCGCTAGGACCACCACCCGTGTACGGCCGACGTCCAATGCCAGCGACGACTCCAGCCACATCGGCGATGAGCCCGCGGATCCCGTCGGGTCTCAAGAGCAAGACGACGATCAACAAGACGCCAAGAAGCAAATTTGTGAGTGCTGGGATGGAGGAGCTCTCATAAGGCACGATGACCACAAAAGCCGCTCCCAACAGCGCACCGAAGGTCGACGTCCGACCACCCACAACCACGGCCACTATCAGGTAGATAGATGTCCACAGTGAGAACGAGCCGGGAGACAGGTAACCGGTGCTCGTGGCGAGGATCCCACCACTGAGGGCGCAGAGCGCCGAGCCAGTCGCAAACGCGGACACACGTGCAGTCGTGACGTTGATTCCAGTGGCGGCTGCCGCTACGTCACTGTCTCGCACCGCGCGCCAGACCCGACCAGGCTGAGATCGTGCCAACCACAGGACTGCCGTCGCCCCCAAGCCGGCCAGCACCACGGCAAAGAAGTAGACCAACAGGTTTCGTTGGTCGCCATCAAGCCAGGCCGGCACCTTCGCGCCGATACCTGTATCGCCGCCTGTGATGGAGGAGAAGAACGACACGACCTCGGGCACGGCAAGCGCGAAGGCTAGCGTCAGAACCGCGAGATAGACGCCTCGGAGCCTGGCCGCAGGTAAGCCGAAGACAAAGCCGCCGACAGCGCCCGCCAGGGTCGCAATGGCGAGGGCCGCTAGAAACGGCACGCCCAGCTTGGACTGCAGAAGAACGACGCCGTACCCTCCCATCAACATGAACCCCGACTGACCGATCGACAGCTGGCCGCTGTACCCGAAAATCAAGTCGACGCCCAGCACGGCAAGGAAAAGGGCCGCCACGCTCGTCCCAATTGCCAGCCACGAGTCGTCCAGCAGGAATCCGACGAGTACGGCTCCGATCACGATCAGCACCGGTATCGCGAGGTGGACCTGATGGCCCCTCAGCGTCGGTAGTCGCAGCCGCCTTGCGGGCGATGAATCTCGCGGGGATCGCGATTTTGGGATAAACCGACGGACTATTGTGCTGCTGGACCTCGGAAAACGAGGCTCAGGTACGCGAGGGAGAGCTCTACCGAGCACTCCGTAAGGCAAAAAGATGAGGACGATGAGAATGACGAAAAACGACACGGTTGAGGTCAGCCTTCCCGTCACATAGACGGAAAACATCGACTGGACGATGCCGAACACGATGCCTCCGATGACGACGCCCAGCAGCTGCTCGAAGCCGCCTAGGACGACGGCGACGAACGTCGCTATCAGATAGGTGGTGAGGAAGTCGGGAGTCAGATAGTTCGACGGCACGATCAGGAACGCAGCGACGCCCGACAGCGCGCCTCCAATCCCCCATACGACTGCGCGAGCGAAATCTGGGTTGATCCCCATCATCGCGGATGTCTTGTCCCCTTCACTGACCGCCCGGATCGCCAGGCCGAGCTTCGTCCTATACAACAGCACGGCGAGGCCTACAGTGGCGGCCGCGGCAACGCCGATGGACAGCAAGGTGGTCGTTTGCACCCGGTAGGCGCCGACGCTGAACAGGCTCTGTGTCGGGACCATGTACGGAAGCGGAAAACCCTCTCCCCCGAACAGCCCAAGCAGCACGCCCTCGATGACTATCAGAACCCCCAACGTCGCGATACCGACGACCTCCGCGGAGTGGCTCGGGAGTTGGCGGACGATCAGGGTCTGTATCGCTACGGCGACGAGCGTGCCTCCTACTATCCCGACCAGCGCGGCGGCGGCATAAGGCCAAGACCTCGCCAGGAGGGCAAAGAGGAGATACCCCGCGACCGTGCCGATCGCACCGTGTGCAAAGTTGAGGACCCCGGAAACGCGATAGACGATCGCGAGGCCAAGCCCGTAGGTGATGTAGAGACTGGCCACGACCAGGCCACCGGCCAGTGAGGTGACAAATGTGAGCATCAGGGCGTCGCTGCGGCGGCGTCCAGGTGCTCTAGCTTCTCGAGTGGCCTGGCGCGGCTACCGAACGTCCCAGGACCGCACCAGGCCAACGTGCTGTCAGCGGCTAGAGAAGGTCGATATCGCGGCTCTATCCCAATAGGCCATTATCGTCACGGCAGCGGGCTCGGCGGGGCGAACTGCACAAATTGCCCGCCTTTCACCTGATACACGCTGGCCTCGTTGACACCAGAGTGCCGGCCCCCCGTGAACTGCAGTTTCGCAAAGCCCACGGTTCCATTTAGCTCCGACAGCGCTTTCACAAATCCAGCGGTCGTCAATACTTTGCCGCCGTCTGATCCGGCCTTGACAGCCGCAACCAGGGCAGCCGCGAGCTCCCAACCCTGCTGTCCGCTGCCGGTCACGGCGTTCGGCGCGAACGACTGCACCTGCGAGACAAATGTCTTGACCGCCGGGGAATCACTCGTGATCGGCGGAAAGATGCCATCGATGTAGGTCCCTTCGGCGGCTGCACCGGCAAGGTTGAGGTAGCCGGCGTTCAATGCGAAGAACGGAGTCACCCACGTGGGCGAGTAGCCAATCTGCGCCGCAGCTTTCTGGACGCTCGCGACGAGGTTGGAGCTTGCCCAGACGAGGACAGTCTTTGCGCCTGCTGCCTGCATCTGCGTCGCGACAGGGACCCAGTTCGTCGTGGTAGGCGTGACGGCCGCCGTCGCCTTGATGCTGCCGCCGTGCGCTGGTACATACTCTGCGATCGCTTTCTGGGCACCCTGAGCCAGCGAGGTGTTCTCGTACACCAGACCGAAGTTCTTGTCGCCGAGCTTTTCCATGATGAATTTGGCGTCGAATTGGCCGAGGTGCGTGTAGTCCGGAATGATGGTGTAAATGGGCGGCGAATCTGGCTCCCCAGCCAGCGAGTTCACCAGCGCTCCATCCGCGCTTACCAAAAGAGGAATTTTGTTTCGGCTGCTCTGTGAAACTTTCGCTGCGGCCGAAACGGGCACTGTGCCGATGACGGCAATCGCGAATGGCTTGCTCGCGATCAGCTGGTTCTGGGCCAGCGCAGACTGCGTTGCATCGTAGGCATTGTCACGCTCTTCCCAGGTGAACTTGTAACCGTTGACCCCACCTTGCGAATTGATGTAGTTCAAATACGCTTCGAAGCCCTGGGTGATCGCAAAGCTCACAGCTGCGGGTCCAGATTTGATTGCGTTCTGGCCGATCAGGAGTGTCTTCGGCGCTGCGTCAGCCGGGGTGACAGGCGTGGAGCCGCCACACGCCGTCGCGACCAGCACGACGGTCAATAGGTATAGAGCCGGAATCTTTGTCAGGCGCCGGATCGCCGAAACTCTCGACGCCCCGACACTCGTTAACGCGCGACCTTCAACCACTACCACACCTCCGTCCTTGCCCTGATACGACTTTGACAGGTCTCTTCTTATTTGCCTTTCCTGCCAACGCGATGGCGCAAAGGTCTTGGTGGATCTCAGGGAGCGCCAACAGAATACATACCCTGGAGCCCACAATCAAGCGAGCGCCTGGTAGGCAGACCTATTTTGGTGGGTGCGAGGCTCCCGCCACTCAAACCCCTAGAGAGAACGGCCGATGCGGTGCCCGTCGAAGACGGCCTGCGAGATCCGCCGCGGTGAGAGCATGTCGCCGGCGAGGTGGATCTCGGGCACCGCCCCGGCCAGCTCTTCTGCCAGCTCGGTCACGCACTCCTTGCCCGAGTAAAGGACCACGACGTCTGCCGGCATCTCCCCCTCCTTGACGTCGAAAAAGCGCACGCGACCCGGCTCGATTGCAATGAGGCGCGACATCGGCGCCAGGCGGCCGTTACTGCGGGCGAAGCGGGCGAAAAAGGGACCGGCCGCCTCCGCCGGCAAGCTTGAGCCAATCGCACGGGCGCGGCTCATGAGGGTGACCGCCAGCCCCCGCCCGGCAAGTGCCTCCGCCACGCTCGCGGACTCCCAGAAGCCAGAGCCATCGTCCACCACCACAGCGTGCCGTGCCTGCTTCAGCAGACTCTCCCCCTGGGGAGCCGGCGCCAACGCCTCGAAGATGCTGAAAACGTGCGCGAGGTTGGCTCCAGGAAGGTCGAGTGGTGGCGGTGCGGGCCGCGCGCCAGTGCCAAGGATGACAACGTCGGGCTTCTCCGCAAGCACCAATTCGCGGCCGGCGTGCACACCCGGCCGGACACTGACACCGAGGCGCCGCATCTCGGAGGCCCTGTAGCTCACGATCCCGTCGAGCTCACTCCGGGTTGGAGCCAGTGCCGCTATGCGGACCTGTCCCCCCAACTCCATCGCCGCCTCAAAGAGGACGACGTCGTGTCCGCGCTCGGCAGCCTGCATCGCTGCCTCCATCCCAGCGGGGCCACCACCGACCACCACCACCTTGCGTCGTCGATTCGCCCGCGACACCGGTCCCCAGATCAGCTCACGTCCGGCGATTGCGTTGTGCACGCAGGCCATGCCTCCCGATCGGCAGTCCTGTACGCAGGCAATGCAAGGACGGATCTCTTCAATGCGTCCCTCTTGCGCCTTGAGAACCCACTCTCCATCGGCAATCAGCGCCCGGGCGGTACCGACCAGGTCGGCGGCCCCGGAAGCGAGGGCAGATTCGGCAACGTTGGGGTGATTGATGCGCTGTCCCACCAGGACTGGCAGGCCGCTCGCCGCCCGGATCTCGGCCGCGAGCGGGATCGTTAATCCGACCGGAGCCGACATGTCCTTCACATAGCTGCCCCGAATGCCGATCGTTACCGACAGATAGTCGACCTGGCCCGTGGCCGCAACTGCTGCCGCGATTCGCGCGCTGTCGGCGGGGCGGAGCCCACCTTCCACACCTTCGTCCGCGCTCACTCGCAGGCCGAGTACGCAGGCTTGGTCGACATGATTGCGGATCGAGCCGATGATCTCGACGAGGAAGCGCAACCGGTTCTCGAAGCTGCCGCCGTAGGCATCATGGCGGTGATTGGCGAGGGGCGATAGGAACTGCGCGACCAGGTAGCCGTGAGCGCCATGGATCTCGATCCCGTCGAAGCCGGCTTCCCGAAGGTTGGCGGCTGACCGACCGAAACCCTCGACGATCTCGCCGATTTCAGAAGTCGTCATCTCGTGGGGGACCTGCGGGTCGACCGGCGACGGTATCGCGGACGGTGCCCAGGTCGGCCACTCGCTGTCTCCGAGCGTTTCGCGCCCGCGGTGATAGAGCTGGCCGAAGATAGCCGCGCCGCCTGCATGGACCTCGTGCGCCAACCTGGCGAACCCAGGAATCGAGGCCCGGTTGAAACCCTCGTAGGCGTTCCGCCCGCGGAAAGTTCCGCTCTCGTGCATAGGTGTGCCGCCCGTGATGATCGTCCCCACTCCCGCGCGCGCGCGCGTCTTATAAAAGGCGAGGTCGCCATCGGTCGGCTGGCCGTCGCGAGCGAAGCGGCTGCCCATGGGCAGCATCACCGTCCGGTTGCGAAGCGTCAGTCCTCGCAACATGAGTGGGGAGAAGAGGTGCGGGAACAGCGCATGACGACCCTCAGTCGATGGCTGGATGGTTCCCACGGCGGACCGATTCTAGCTCGCCCTCAACCGTGCGCCCGGTAGGGTCTCCTTCCTGTTGTAGAGTGCGCCTAGACCCAACGCATCATCGGAGGAGGCTGTGATGACCTTTGAACTTCACGTCGAACGCCGTGCTACGGCCCGTGATTCTGCCGCGGACAATGCGCGCATGGCCGAGGTCGACATCATGAGGACGATGGCCGTCTACTGCCACGCGATGGACTATAGCCAGCCTGAAGTTTGGGCGCAGTGCTTCACGGACGACGGCGTGTACCGCGCTCGCTTTCCCAACGGCGACCTCAGGGAGATCGCCGGGCGCGCAGCCCTGATGGCCTACGCGGCGGCGCATGAGGGCCCGCCCAAGAAGTATCCAAAGCACATGAGCTGGGCGCCGGTCATCGATATCAACGGGGATACGGCTGTCGCGACCGGCATGTTCATCATCTTCAATCAGGGTTCTGCCGGCCCCATCGTCGAGGTATACGGCCACTACGACGACGAGCTGCAGCGTGGTAGCGATGGTGTGTGGCGTTTCAAGAGCCGGACATCGAACGTTGAATCCGTCGCGGACACATTCAAAGCCGCCGCGGCACCCCTACGCTGATACCCCGCCTGACTTGGCCAGTACTTGCTGGCATCGCCAATTCATTAGGAGTTGAACATGCCGGCTGATCGCAGAGTCACCGTGTCAGGCTCGTTTCCCCGTCCGAGCGAGGCCATGATCGCGAGGTTTCGCGGCTTGGGCAGCGCAACTGTGGGTGAGGCTTTGGCCGGCCGAAACCTTATGAGCCCCGACATCCGCCCAGTATTCGTTGGCTGTTCGGTAGTAGGTCCAGCTACTACTTGCATCGTCGAACCGTTCGACAACCTTTCGATGCACCTCGCACTGCAGGTGGCGCGTCCTGGCGACGTCATCGTGATCGCCACGCGTCTACGCGGTTCGACGGGCCTGTGGGGTGGCCTGACGACTGCAAGCGCGGTGGCGCGCGGGATCGCGGGCGTGGTGGCCGATGGCGGGGTTCGGGACACTGCAGACATTGCCCGAGCCAGGTTCCCGGTTTGGGCTGCCGCGATCACGCCAAGAGGCGCATCGAAGCAGGCTTTCGGGTCAGTGAACCAACCGGTCAGCTGCGGCGGCGTTGTCGTCGCTCCCGGGGACCTGGTGATTGGCGATGACGATGGTGTGGTGGTCGTCCCGCAGGATCTGATCGCCACCGTGATCACGGCGGCAGAGTCCCGGGCAACCAAGGAGACAGCCCTCAGAACGAAGCTATCTGCAGGTGCGACGCCATTCGAGCATCTCGGCCTCCACGAAACCCTCCGGGCGATAGGTGTTGAGATCCAGGAGCCTGACGGGAGTATCTAGCGCCCGATCGTCCGTTTCTTGACACGAGTCCTAGCACCGGCTAGATTTCTGCAGGCTACCGCGCCCGAGCGGGCGTTCGGTAGATAATGTCCGAAACTTCGGGGAGGGTGGTAGCCGTCGGTTCCTGATTACGAGGTCGCACCAACTAACGCGGCTGTCCTATCAGGCCTCGCTGGGGGACTCAGAGCAATTAGCCGCTGTGGTCAACGACCTTCCGGGCCAGCAAGCAAGGAGGTCTCTATGCCGTTGTCGATCAAACCAAGACGTTTCATCGGTGTGGTCGCCGCTGTCGCCACATTGGCGCTGGCGACCTCATGTGGCGGCAGCGCCCCCAAGGCGGCGACCTCGCCGGGTACACCGGTCACTTTCCAATGGGGTTACCAGACAGGGACGAGTTCGGCTTCGCTGCAGCTGATCGCGAAGTCAGACGGTTTCTTTGACAAGGAGAACATCGACTTCAAACTAGTACCCGCAAATTCGACTGGGACTATCGTCGCCGGTGTGACCAACCGGTCCATCGACGGTGCAATGGTCGCCCTCAGCACCACCGCCCAGACGCGTCAGAAGGGCGTCAAAGTAACAATGCTCGGTGGCTTCACTGCATCTCCCCGAGGTCTGGCCGTGCCGGTCAAAGACACGAGCACGCCAAGCGTTTCAGGGAATACGGTGAGCGCCTTCACCCCGACATTGAAAGCCCTGGTCGGGAAGACGGTCGGCGTTCCCGGGCTCGGTGGAGCGCTGCCCAAAGAACTGGACGCACTCGGGAAATTGGCGGGTATCCCGGCAGGTTCGTTCAAATACATCGACGTCGAACCAGGGACACCCGTGATCGCCGCGCTCAAAACGGCGACCGTCGATGCGGTATATGAACCGCTGCTTTCAACTGCCCAAGCTGAGGCAGCCGGGTACTCACGCACCGTGATGACAACCAACAATGCTCCCGACTCGTTGAGCAAGAGCCTCCTCATCGGCAACATGGTCAACGAGGCGTATCTCGCCGAACACCCCGACTTTCCTGAGCGCTACCAGCGAGCCATCGCTCTCGCCGTCAAGGTATTCAACGACCCGGGGCAGCGACAGCACGTCGTAGACGTCTTGGCTGCCAACGGCGTGAAGTTCACGACTGTTGATGGGACGAAGTTCCTATCTCAGACACCAGCCTTCGCGACGCTTCCGAAGGCGCTGGTGGTGTCGTCCCTCCAGTTCATGTTCGATGCCGGGGTGATTCCGGCGGAGCCCAAGGTGAATGCCACGGACCTCGTCGTACCGCGAGGCCTCAGCTAGTGCCTTCGACGTCGTTCGAATTCGCTTGCAACGTACGGCTAGCATCTGGAATCGGTCGGCGCCACGCAGTTGGCGACGATCTTGCCGGTCTCGCTGTGAAAAGAACTTTGATCGTCGCGAGTGAGCGATTCTGCGGCACAGCGCATTTCGAAGACATCGTCACCGGTCTCAAAGATCACTCCGAGCTTGTCGGTGTTTGGTCAGATGTCAAGCCGCAGTCGAGTCTCGACGCTGTCGAGGGGCTGGCCGCCCAGCTCCGTGACACGAATGCGGAAGGCGTCATAGTCGTCGGAGGGGGGAGTGCGATTTGTTTGACCAAGTTTGCCGTCGCGGTCGCATGCGAAAACAAACCACCCCGCTCCCTCGTGTGGGGATACAACGGAGCTACCCGCGAGCTGACGATCCCAAAACTTGCCGCACCCAAGCTTCCGATCATTGCGATGCCCACCACGTCAGGATCGGCCGCGGAAACGAACAAGTACGGGGCCGTCCGCGACCACGTCACCGGTCGCCGTATCGGAGTGCGTGACGCCAAGCTGGTTCCCAAGGTCGCAATTCTCGACCCAGAGCTCACGGTATCGATGGACGCGGAGCTGACTGCTGGTTCGGGTGCAAACGCGCTCGCGCACTGCATCGAGACCCTGTATTCGGTCGACGCGAATCCGGCCGCGTCAGCGGTAGCACTTGACGCGGCTCGCTTGATCATCACGCACCTGCCGCGCTGCGTGGCTGAGCCCAATGATCTGGAAGCGCGGAGCATGATGCAGTTGGCCACCGCGCTGTCTGGCATTGCGCTCGACAACGCGATGATCGGGGTCCACCATGCGTTCTGTCACGCTCTCGCATGCGGCCGCGGAATGCCGCACGGAACAGCTAACTACATCATGCTGCCGCATGCGCTCAGATACAACGCCGAGGGATCGGACAAGGCACGCGCTGCCTTGATCGAGTTCGGGCTCGCGACCGACCTCTTGTCCGCTGAAGAACACCGCAGCCTGCCGAGCGTTGAGGCGAGCGGCAGGGTGATCGATCGCCTCGAATTGTGGTTGAAGAATCTCGGTGCGCCAAGCCGGATCCGCGATACAGGCCACATCCGCCACGAGGAGTTGCCCACCCTTGCCGAAGACGTTTTCACGGATCAATGCATTCCATATAACCCCAGGCGCGTTGAAGACTCCAGAGAGCTGACCAGGGTTTTAGAGGCCGCTTGGTGACCGACTCAGTCAAAGGTTCGTCGACGCCGCTCGCGGCGCGGGACAGCGCTGCCCCGTCGGGTGCGAATCATGCATTGGAGACCGCAATCGCACGGTCGCACGCCGCACGCCGCAAGGCAGAGACGACACGCCAAGTTGCGATCCTTGTCAGTCGCGTCCTCCTGGTCATCGCGGCGCTCGCTGCATGGGAGATCTTGTCCAGGATCGAGTTCCTGGATCCGCTGTTCTTCAGCCGTCCTTCGCTGGTTTGGAGCCTTCTGACCAGCCAGCCTGGCCAGTTCTTGGAAAACACCATGCACACGTTTGAGGCGGTGGCAGTGGGTTTCCTTCTCTCGAGCGTCGCCGGCATTCTCGCGGGCATTTTGCTGGCACGCTTCCAATTCCTGGCCAACGTGCTCCAACCGGTCATCGTGTTTCTCAACAGCCTGCCGCGAATCGCACTTGTCCCACTCTTCATCCTGTGGTTCGGAATCAGCTTCCAGGCCAAGGTCGCCACGGCGTTTTCACTTGTGTTCTTCATCGTCCTGATCAACACACAAGTAGGCCTCGCGAACGTTGACCGCGAGCTGCTCCTCGTGACCCGCCTGCTGGGGGGCACCGGAAGGCAGGTGTACACGAAAGTCGCACTGCCGGCAGCGGTTCCATCGATTTTCGCGGGACTACGCCTCGGCGTGACTTACTCAATTCTCGGCGTCGTCGCCAGCGAGATGGTCGCATCCCGAAATGGCCTCGGCCAACTGATCACGTCCTACGGCCAGAACCTTGAGTCCGCCGGCGTCTTCGCGACGCTTGCAGTCTTAGGTGCCCTCGCAGCGGTGATCTCAACGCTTCTCGGTCTTGTCGAGCAGCGTTTGTCGAGTTGGAAGATCTCGAGCCGATGATCGAAGCGATTGCCCATGACTGAGACGTCTGAAAAGGGACCCACGCGGCCGATTCCGCAGCCGTTCTGGCTGACGGAGCCGTTCTGGCAGGCGACCCGCCAGCATCGACTGGCCATCCAGAGGTGCACCCTCTGTGGTTTCTACAACCATCCCCCTCTCCCTCAGTGCCCTAGCTGCGGCCGAACCGATTTCCACTGGGAGGAGGTTTCCGGCCGTGGAACGATCTACGGGTACTCCATCCTGTACGAGCCCCTTGTGGTGGGATTCGACGAGGTCGTTCCATACAACTGCGTCGCGGTCGAGCTCGATGAGCAGCCTGGTTTGCTGCTGGCGGCCAACCTCGTCAACGGTCAACCGAACGTCGAAAGCATCGGCAAGGCTGTCGAGGTGGTATTCGAATCGATCGGCGAGGGCTTCGTGCTGCCGCAGTTCCGGTTGGTGGAACCTGCCAATGACTGAGCCGGCCCCAACTGATGCGCAATTAGAGTCCGGGTTTCTATCTGGCATCCGCGTCCTCGAAGTCGCCGACGAGCTCGGCGAGTACTGCGGGAAGATTCTGGCCGGCGTTGGCGCGGATGTGGTGAAGGTAGAACCGCCGGGCGGGGAGCGAACTCGTACCTATGGTCCCTTTCATAGAGACCGTCGTGGGCCGGAAAGAAGCCTTTACTTCTGGCACTACAACTTCGGAAAGCGCGGCATCACCCTCGACCTGGATACGCCGGACGGAATCGAGAGCTTCAAGGCCCTCGCGGCGGATGCCGATGTGCTGCTCGACACGCGGCCGCGAGGTCATCTGGACGAACGCGGCCTCGGGTGGGAACGCCTTGAGGCGCTGAATCCCAGGCTTGTGTACGCCAGGATCTCACCCTTCGGTGATTCCGGGCCCTGGGCTGACTACAAAGCCTGCGACCTCGTCCATCTGGCTCTCGGCGGGGTCATGCTCAACTGCGGATACGACCCCGAGCCCTCGGGCTACTACAGCACTCCGCCGATAGCGCCCCAAATGTGGCATGCCTATCACATCACAGGCGAGTTGACGGCGATTGCGATTCTGGCTGCTCTGTGTCACCGTCAGGATTCCGGTCGCGGACAGATGCTTTCGGCGTCAGTCCACGCGGCAGTTTCCCTCAACACCGAGATGGACGTCCCGGACTGGATCTACACCCGCAGCGAACGTCACCGCTTGACGTGCCGTCACTCCGCGCCAGATCAGACGCCGTTTGCGATCGCCAAGACCAATGACGGCCGCTGGATGCTGCCGTCACTCATCTACGCAACCGCACCCGGCAGGTTCGAGGCCCTGGTCGGCCTGCTGGACCGCCATGGCATGGCCGGCGACCTGACCGAGGAGCGCTACGGGGACGCCGCCTATCGGGAGCTGCCCAGCGTGCGCGAGCACATCGTTGAGATCATCGCGGTTTTCGTTCAGCAGTTTCCGTACGCGCGTGATATCTGGCGCGATGGGCAAGAAGCAGGGTTGCTGTGGGCGCCCGAGAGAAAGCCCGAGGAGAATCTCAACGACGAGCATTGGAGCCGCCGAGAGGCGTTCTTCAAGGTCACGCATCCGGAGCTGAATGCAGCATTCAACTACGTCGGTGCCAAGTGGATGTCGCCTGATGTTCCGTGGCGGAAAGGACCCAGGGCACCCCTCGTCGGCGAACACAATGCAGCGATCCTGAGCGAGAGCCGGACAAGCCGCTTATCGGTAAAGCCGCTCAATCAACCGGCTAGAGCAGTGACGAGCTCGAAGAGCAAGCTCGGCAAGCCGTTTGCCCTGTCTGGGGTTCGCGTGATCGATCTGACCTGGCAGGTGGCCAGCGCCGGGGCGGGGCGCTTCCTCGCAGCCCACGGCGCCGAAGTCATCAAGGTCGAGCACCGATCGCGGTGGGACACGCTGCGTTTCGACCACTGCGACGTGCCTCCTGGCCTCCGCGAGCAGCGCCGGCTCGCCAAGGAACCAATCGTGACGCGGCAGCATGAGAGCCCGAATCGAGGCGGAATCTTCATGGACGTCAATGCCGGCAAGCGGAGTATTGGCCTCAATTTGCAGCACGCGCGTGGAAAGGAGCTGCTAGCCGATCTGATCCGGACAGCTGACGTGGTCACCGATGGGTTCACACCGACGACTCTTTCACGGCTGGGCTTCGGCTACGACCGGCTCCGCGAAATCAATCCGGGCATCGTGTACGCCCAGCAGTCCGGCCTGGGCGAGATCGGCATCTACGGAAGGATGCGGACCGCCGGACCCCTCGCCGCCGCGTTTTCAGGGCTCAGCGAGATGTCAGGACTGCCGGAACCCTGCCCTCCCGCCGGTTGGGGCTATTCCTACCTCGATTGGATCGGGGCCTACAATCTCGCGCTCGCAGTCCTCGCGGGTCTTTACCGCAAGCGCGCGACGGGTCAAGGGTGCTGGATAGATTCGTCACAGGTCGAAGCGGGCACCTACATCACCGGGACGGCAATCCTCGACTACTCGGCGAATAGACGTCCTTGGCGGCGTTACGGAAACCGATCTCCAAATCGCAAGGCAGCACCGCATGGCGCCTACAGGGTCGCTGGCGATGACCGCTGGATCGCCATCGCGTGCTTCAGCGACTTGGAATGGTCCGCGCTGCTGTCCGTGCTCCGCAACCCCGCCTGGGCCCAAAGCCCTGAATTCGGGTCGCTAGATTCGCGACTCGCCAACCAGGATGAACTGGATCGCCTCGTCGAGTCATCGACCCGCGCTTGCGAGGGGTTCTCGCTCATGGCATCCCTCCAAGCTGCGGGCGTGCCGGCGGGGATGTGCCAGACGGCCGAGGAACGCGTCGACGACGACCCTCAGCTCCGCCACCTCGGTTGGCTGACCGAGCTGCGACAGACTGAGATCGGCACGTGGCCCGTGCGGGGCTTTCCAGTGCAGTTCAGCGAGACTCCGAGCTACGCGGGCGGACCAATCAACCGTCATGGTCCGAACTACGCTGAGGACAACGAGTACGTCTACGGCCAGATCGTCGGTTTGACGTCAAGCGAGATTGCGGAGCTGGACAGAGAGGGGGTCATTTAGAGAAGTGATGCACTGGAAACCGAACGAAAAGAGAGGCTCCGCATGAACACCACAGTGTCTTCTGCAGGCACAAGTACCAAGACCGGTCCGGTTGTCGACGCGTGCGTTTTCCATGACTGGGATTCGGTCCGTCGCTACACCCCGTACATGAGCGACTCATGGAGAAACCTAGTCACGAGACCGGGCGATCCTGGGGGCCCGGTGAATTTCGCAAGCCGCCCCCATCACTACAGCCCCGTTAGGCGAGAAGAAAAGAACGCCGTGGATGTGGAGACGTTGAGTGCCGCGTTCCTCGACAGCGGCTTGCGAAGCCGCGTGGTGCTCGGTTTCGAAGAGACGTTGATGGCGACCGGCTTCCACAGTCCGCGCATGGCTGCCACTTCGGCTTCAGCCGCGAACGATTGGACTGCCGACCAGTGGCTCGCGAGGGATGATCGCCTATTCGGGTTCCTTCTCGTCGCCTCAGGACTCCCGGATCAGGCTGCCTCCGAAATCAGAAGGGTGGGCGGCAACCCGAAGATCGTCGGTGTCGAGCTCGGCGCGAACGCGCTCGGGCACCCTTACGGCCATCCGATCTATCGCCCGATCTTTGAAGCGGCCGCGGAGCTCGGTCTCCCCGTGATGCTGCACACCGCCGTCGACGAAGGGTTCGACCAGGGGGTTTCACCGGTTTCGGGGGGCCCGGCCTCGACCTACGCCGAGCACCGGGCGTTCGTCTCCCAACCGTTGCTAGTTCACGCGACCAGCATGATCATCCAGGGACTGTTCGTGGACATCCCGCAGACCAAGGTGCTGCTCGCCGGGGGCGGCGCGGCGTGGATCCCAGCCTTCCTATGGCGAATGGACTGGCTGTACCACTCGAACGCGCGCGAAGCCCCCTACCTCACTCGACTCCCGAGCGAGTACTTTCTCCAGAATTTCTTCGTCACGACATACGCGCTGGAGCAAGCATCGTCTCCGAACGCCGTGGCGCGAGCGCTGCAGACAGTGCCCGGGATCGGCGACCTGCTCATCTACGCGAGCGGATACCCCAATTTGGATTGCCAGGAGCCGGATTCGATAGTCGCTTCGATACCCGGCATGTGGCGAGAGCGTGTGTTCCAACAGAATGCGTCGAAGTTCTTCCGGTGGCCGGCGGAGACACTCGCCCAGGACCGCAGAGTCCAGGGTGAGGCCGTCAAATGACCGCCCCCGTGACTGAGGAGGTGCAGTGATGCGCTACCAGGGACCCATTGTTGACGTTGACGTCCACCACCGATGGAAAAACGACGCCGAGATCGTCGCCTACCTACCGAAGAAGTGGGGTGACTATGTCCGCGACGCGAAGGGCAGCGTCCCTCTCACGCCGCCCTGGGTGACGATGGGCGTCTTCCTGTCAGGTGGCGGCCGGAGGATGGACTCTTTCCCCCCGGATGGAGGCAAGCCTGGTTCGGACTACGAGACTATGAAAGAGCAGCTTCTCGATCACTACAACTACTTCAGGGCTGTTCTCACCTACGACGTCGGCGAGCAGGCGGCGTTTCCCAATCAACAGTTCGCGGGCGCCCTCTGTAGTGCTGTAAATGACTGGAACATTGACACCTGGCTGTCGAATGGAGACGATCGACTCAGGTCACTTGTCGTCGTGCCGAGCGCGACTCCAGAGGCTGCCGCAGACGAAATTCGGCGCGTCGGCACCCACCCGTCGATGGTCGGCGTCCTCCTCCCCGTCAATCCGCTCGGCCGCCCGTTTGGCGACCCGATCTACCACCCCATCTATAAGGCAGCCGCCGAACTCGGCTTGATGGTCGCCATTCACCCGTCTCCGGGCGACAACCATGGCGTGAAGTTCGTCGGCGGCCCCGCAAACACAGGAATCGAATACATAAACCAGTTTGGAGCCCAGGCGATGCACTACATCTCGAGCTACATCGTCCAGGGGGTATTCGAGCAGTTTCCCGACTTGAAGATCACGATCAAGGAGTTCGGGGTGTCGTGGCTGCCGACACTGATGTGGCGACTCGACCAGAACTACGACCTGCTGCGTCGCGAATCGCCCTGGGTCAAGAAGTTGCCGAGCGAGTACATCCGAGAGCACATCAAGCTGAGCACCCAACCGATCGAGGTTGGCAAGGACCCGGGTGCGTGGGTTGAGCTGATGTCGACGATCGAAGGGGTCGAAGACATGCTCTGTTTCTCCACCGACTACCCGCACTACTCGTTCGACGATCCCGCGTACATCGCCCGCATCCTGCCGGAATCCTGGCACCGCAAGGTGTTCTGTGAGAACGCCTGCCGCATCTATGGATGGCAGGTCCCAGAGGGTGTGTTCCGGGCGGCGGAGGCAGTCCGGTAGCGTGGGCATCGAAGTAGCTTCGGTGGACGCCTTGCCGGAAGGCGGACACCTGGTGGCAAAGGTTGTCGGGCGCGACATCCTGCTCGTGCGGTGGCATGGAAATGTGTACGCGATTCGCAACATCTGCCCGCACCAATCGCAATCCTTTGAGCACGGCCGCACGCATGCACGACTTACTACCGACTCCGAAACAGGTGACCTGATCGAGATGCCTGACCAGCCCGTGGTCACGTGCCCGTGGCACGGCTGGGAATTCGATCTCGCCAAAGGTGGTTGCGTCGTCGATCCCGGCTATCGCGTCCGCACCTATAAGACCTCGGAGGTCGACGGGAAGATCTACGTCGACCTGGGTACCCCGGACCGCAGGGCGCGCACGGACGATGCGCCTTCCGGTGACGAGTGGGCGAACCCGTGAAAGCGCACGCTGACGTCACGCCATCGAAGCCGACTATGTTCTGCATGGCGGTAACGCCGATGGACCGCAGCGGCGCCATCGACGAGGAGGCCTGCCGCGCGCATCTGCGCCGCATGGTGGCCGCGGGCGTCGGCGTCTACCTCGGCAGCGGTGGTACGGGCCAGGGCCACGCTCTGGAACTGGACGAATTGGCCCGCCTTTACGCGATAGGCGTCGAAGAATGCCGGGGCGCCGTCCCTCTCTATTGCAATCCCCCGGAGTCGCGGACTGCAAAAGAGATGCTGCGGAAATGTGAACTCGCAATCGCGGCGGGTGTCGACCTCGTACAGCTCTATCAGCTCGACGCGGGACACGGCAGGACGCCGACCCCGAAGGAGCAGGAGGGTTATTTCCGAGCCCTTCTCGACGCTGTCGGCCACCCGGTGGCACTGTCCATCCATCAGGCATCCGGCTATACCGCACCGGTCCACCTGACCGTGGCCCTGTGCAACGAGTATCCGAGCGTGAAGGCCGTCAACCTGCACGGAGTCAGCCTCAGCTATTTCATCCAGCTGCAGGACAGCATCCGCCCCGACATCAAGCTGTATGTGGGGTTTGCGAACCTCCTCAGCACCCTTCCCCTGGGCGGATGGGGGTGCCAGGCTGCGGAGCCCAACCTCGTCCCTAATCTGTGCCGGTCGATCATCGATCATTTCGGCGCCGGACGGATTTCCGACATGGGCGACGCCTACCGCAACGTGGTGCGACTGTGGGCCGAGCTCGAGCCGGCGCAAAAAGAATCGCAAGATGCGCCCAAGGCAGTGCTTCGGGCCCTCGGTCTCCCTGGTGGCTTTCCCCGCCCGCCGCGGGCTCCAGTTGCCGAAGAGACACTCCAGAGGATCCGGCAACGGCTCGAAGAGCTTGGCATCTGGAAACTCGAAAGTGAGCAGGCTCGTACTCATGTGTAGGCAAGCAGAGTGGTCGCGCGACAGCTGCTCGTGACCTCAGCCGCATGGGATCCACCGCAAACCGGGAGTCTGAACACATTTCTCCGCGCCTGGGACCATCGGTTGGCGACCGACCCCGATGGGCCCTTTCTTTCATTCGAAGAAGGCGCCGCTTCATGGACCGCTCGCCAGCTCGACGATCGGGCGAGCCGGGTCTCCGGTGGACTCAGAGAGCTGGGTGCTCTATCCGGTGACCGCGTCGCCCTGATGCTCGAGAACCAGGTCGAGACTGCGATCTCGTACCTGGCGATCGCGAAAACCGGGGCCATCGCGGTCCCGATCAATGTCGCCAACAAGGGCGAGTTCCTCGCCCATCCGCTTCGCAGCTCAGAGGCTCGGGTGGTGATCGTCCGGACCGACCTTGTCGACCGTCTAGAACAAGTTGAGCGCGAGCTCGCAGACACACGGGTCGTCTTAGTCGGCCCGTCAACCGGACTCGATGGACGTGCTGCCACATTCCAGGAGCTCGAAAGCGCGCCAGCCATATCCCAAACAGCATCCCCCGAGCCACACGATCTCGCGCTGGTCATGTATACCGGCGGCACGACTGGGCCTTCCAAAGGCTGCATGCTGAGCCATCAGTTCTTCGTCCAGAAGAGCTGGATGTATCAACGCGAGCTTGGACGCACGGCGGATGACGTGCTGTGGACGCCACTACCGATGTTTCACATCAATGCCCTGCAATTCGGATTGCTCGGCACGATGATCATCGGTGGCAGCGCCTACATCGCACGCCGCTTCTCAGTCTCGAAGTTCTGGCCGAGCGTCCAGAGCGCTCAGGCGACCATCGTTTCCTTTCTGGGCTCGATGGCTCCGCTGATCGCAAACTCGCCGCATGAACCGTCGCCGGATCTGCCACCTGTCCGCATCCGGCGCATCATGGCGATCCCAGCCCAGGCCGACGTGATACGACGCATGGCCGACCGGTTCGGCGTCGAGATCTGGGCGAGCGCCTACGGCCAGACAGAGATCGCGGGATGCATTCACAACCGGCCAGACAAACCGATCAAAGCCGGATCCCCTGGCCCGATCAACACTCAGGATCTCGACGTACGCATCTTCGACGACCTGGATCGTGAGGTGCCGCGAGGCGAGGTTGGCGAGATCGTGGTTCGAACGAAGCGGCCAGGCTTGCTTTTTAGCGGGTACTGGAAGAACGCGGAAGCGACCTCGCGGGCGATGCGAAACCTCTGGTATCACACGGGCGACCTCGGAATGATCGACGCGGACGACTACCTCTTCTTCGTGGACCGCAAGGATGACTACTTGCGCCGCCGAGGCGAGAACATCTCGAGCGTCGAGGTCGAGCAGACTTTCCGGCAGCATCCCGACATCGTCGACGTGGCCGTCTTCGGGGTTCCGAGCGAGCTGTCCGAAGACGAGGTCAAAGTTGCGGTGGTCATCCGGCCTGACTCCTCGACGACGCCCGAGGCCATTTGCAGGTGGTCGGTCGACAAGCTGCCCTTCTTCGCCGTCCCGAGGTACATCGAAGTGCTCGACGACCTCCCGAGGAGCTCGGTCGGCAGGGTATTGAAACGGGAGCTGCGCGAAAGAGGCGTGACCGCAGAGACATGGGACCGAGAGCGCTCGGGCTTCACGTTCGAGCGGCGCTGAGCTTGCGGCAAACGAAGGGGTCAGATGCTCAAAATCCGTAATCAAGTCGCGATCGTCGGATGTGGCTATTCACGCATCGGCCGGCACCTCGACGACCCGCTCGGCGTGCTCGCTGTGGAGGCCGCTCGTGCGGCCGCCGGCGACGCCGGCCTCGACGTTCGAGAGATCGACGGACTGTGCGTCTTTCCCTCGCCCATGATGCATGGCGCGGGCGATTTCGAAGGAATCGACTACGTGAGCGTCGGCTACATGGCCCGCGCGCTTCAGCTGCCCCGCCTCAGATGGACGTGCCGGGTGACGCCCAGCTCATTCGTGAGCTCGCTGGCGGAGGCCGTCAACGCGGTCGCGACCGGCTCCTGCAGGTATGCCCTCATCTGGCGTGCGATGCACAATCCCAGCGGGAGGTTTGGACGTTACACGCAGACCGTCGCCAAGGGATCCGATGAGTTCACTGCGCCTTACGGCTTATCTAACTACGGGATGTTGTACGCCATCGCGTACTCCCGCTACATGGCTCTCCACGGCGCGACGCGTGAGCACATGGCGGCGTTTATCGTCAACAATCGTCGCAACGCCACTCTGAATCCGCACTCCGTCTTCAAGGCCAAGCCCATCACTCGTGACGACTACCTCAATGACCGGATGTTCGCCGAGCCGCTCTCCTATCTCGACGCGGACATGGGGGTAGACGGCGCTGGAGCGGTGATCATCACGACCGCCGAACGAGCCCGCGAGCTCAAACAGAAGCCGGCATACGTCATCGGCCACGCTTCGATCGGAGGCGAGACTCGGAACACGCCGTTTCGCACCCTCGAGTCGTTCCGTGACATCGCTGGTTTCGTCGCCGATGCCCTCTGGGAAGGGACCGGGCTGCGCGCCACCGACGTCGACCAGCCCAACCTCTACGACGGTTTCAGCTGGTTCACGTACGGCTGGCTCGAAGCGCTCGGCTTCTGCAAAGAAGGCGAGGCGTTTGAGTTCATTCAAGGGGGACGAATCGCGCTCGAGGGCAAGCTTCCGTTGAACACGAGCGGAGGATCTCTGGGCATGGGCCGGATGCACGGCCCCCCACAGGTAATCGAGTCGGTCCTTCAGCTCCAGGGCCGCGCGGGAAACCGACAGGTTCCAGGGACGACGATCACCCTTGCAGTCACCGGCTCAACCTTCGCGACGGTCGGCGCGATGTTGTTCACAAACGATCCGACGGTCTGAGTTGCAACTCAACCACATGCCCAATCATCTTGCGAGGGGGACCTAAGCCCGAATGCCCGAACACGCTAACGTCGAAATCGATCAGGTCACGCACTGGTTCGTGCGTGACTCGCTCCAAGACATCCGGCAGGTCCTGAAGCAGGTCAGTCTCAATGTGCGAGCCGGCGAGTTCCTTTGCCTTGTCGGGCCCAGCGGATGCGGGAAGACGACCCTTCTGAACATGATCGCGGGTGTTCTCCAGCCGGCTCAGGGCCAGATCGATGTGCTCATCAATGGCTCCGCCGTGTCACTCCCATCGAGGAGGGTCGGCTACATGCTGGCCCGCGACACACTGCTTCCTTGGCGGACGACGCTCGAGAACGTGGAGCTCGGGCTCGAGCTGCGAGGTGTGCCCAAGAAAGCAAGGAGAGCTCAAGCGCGCACCGCATTGCAGATGGTCCGGCTCGACCAATTCGAGCGGCTCTATCCGGCAGAGCTCTCACAGGGCATGCGGCAGCGCGCCAACCTCGCCCGTATGCTCGTCACAGAGCCCGCCCTCTTGCTGATGGACGAGCCGTTCGGCGCACTCGACGCGCAAACGCGCACGCACATGCAGGATGAGTTCCTGCAGATCTGGGAACGCGGGACCAACACCGTGGTCTTCGTCACCCATGACCTCCAGGAGGCGGTGCTGCTCGCGGATCGGGTCGTCGTCATGGTCGAAGGCGAAATCGTCAAAGAGGTGGTTGTGCCGTTCGAACGTCCGAGGCGTCCGGACGAGCTGCGTTACGACATCGCCTTCCAACACCTGGTCCGAGATCTCTGGACGACGATCAGCGGCCTGGGCGCGGATGCCCCCGGTGAAGGTGCGGTGGCCATATGAGCAAGCTCTTCGTCTGCGACGCGCAGGTGCACGCCCCGGACCGTCCCGTCGAAAGTCGCGCGCTAGCATCGGTCGGTGGCATGGAGAGGCCCGACCTCGAGCGCGAGATGGACCGTGCCGGCGTCGATCGCGCGATCATCGTTCCGCTGGCGTTCGAGGACAACGGCCGAGCCATCGACTTTGTCGCCGAGCTTCCCGCGCGCTTCGCCACGATGCCGGTATTCCGCCCACAGGCTGAGCCTGCCGATCTCGAACTGATCCGCGGCTGGAGAGCCACTGCCGGGGTCGTCGGAATGCGGACTTCGTTCTATGCGCCGGCTTCGCGGCCGCTGCTCGCCGGACACGTGCTCGATTGGCTGTGGTCAGCCATCGAGGAGGCGCGGCTGCCAGTGATGATCAACGCTCCTGACAACATCAGAGCGGTCGGCGACATTGCCCAACGGCATCCCGGACTAACGATCCTCCTCGACCACATGGGACTGACCCCATTCAAGATCTACAAGTCCGATGACATGGGCCCGGTCATCGAGGACGTGGTCTCGCTGGCCAAGTACCCAAACGTCGCCATAAAGGCGAGCGCACTCCCAAGTTCCGTCGCCGAGCCATTTCCCTTCCCCACTCTTCACGACCCGATTAGGCGGGTGACCGAAGCGTTCGGCAGCCGGCGTGTCTTCTGGGGATCAGACCTCACCAGGATTCCATGCACGTACTCGGAATGCCTCCGCCTGTTCACAGATGAGCTCACGTTTCTCTCCGATGCTGACAAGCGGTGGATCGTCGGCCAGGGCCTATCCAGCTGGCTCGGCTGGGAAGTGCCCAAGACCTCCCACGCAGCGCAGGCTCACCTTCCATGAGGAGATTTGATTGATATGCCGGCACCTCGCGCCCTATTGCATGTACGTCTCGACACCGATGCCGCCGATGAGGATGAGTTCAACCGCTGGTACGACGAGGAGCACATCCCGGAACGGCTGGCATGCCCAGGCTTCCTTGGCGCCCGAAGGTTCAAGTCTGTCGAGGGAAGCCCGGCGTACCTGACGATCTATGACCTCGAAGGGGTCACAGCCCTCGAGTCGCCCGAATACAAGGCACTTTCGACGAACAGAAGCGAGCGCACGAAAAAGATGGTCGCGAGCATGCGTTCGTTGAGCCGGACGGTCTTCGTAGAAATGGGTGCCTCAACTCGGGTTTGAAGCGGTCTATCGGGCGCTCGGTTGACAACGCCGCTTTCCGCGGCTAGTCTCCCACCGTTGCCGCAACTGACTTTGGGGGAATCTAGATGAATCAGGACCTCGTGATGTTCTGCATGGTCGCATCGCCGTTCAAGCAAGACGGCTCGCTGGACGAAGAAGGCCTCAGGGGTCATCTACGCCGCCTGGTCAAAGCGCGGAACGGCGTGTACCTGGCGGGTGGCGGCGCCGGCGAGGGCCACGTGTTGACGCCACCCGAATTCCGGCGCATCTGCGAGATCGGCGTCGAGGAGTGCAAGGGCAAGGTGCCTACGTACTCCAATCCACGTGAAGCGCGCACTGCCGAGGCGATGTACACATACGCGCGGGAGGCGGTCGCCGCGGGCGTAGACGTCGTTCAGCTCTATCAGCTGGAAGGCGGGCACGGCATGGTGCCTACGCAGGCCGAGCAGGAGGCGTACTGGAGCGAGCTGCTCGACGCGATCAAGCACCCAACCGCGATCTCCGTCCACGCGTACGCGGGCTTCCGCCCGCGCACCGGGTACCTGCGTGACCTGCACCAGCGCTATCCGCAGATCGTGGCCATCAACGTCATGGGTGGCCCGCCCTCCTACCTGGTCGAGGTGCGCGACGAGCTGCCTGCGTCCGTGGCCTGCTACGTCGGGATCGCCACCGTGGTGCAGGGACTTGCATTGGGCGCCGCCGGCGCGCTGGAGGCGGAGTCGAACATCATCCCGAACCTTTGCCAATCGCTGCTCGACCACTGGAAGGCACGCGACCTGGAAAGTCTCAGCGAATCTGCACAGAACGTGCAGCGCTTCACGAACATCGTCAACCAGTGGGCGCCATCGACCGCGCGCTGGGTCAAGATGGCAATGCGCGTCCTCGACCTGCCTGGCGGCCAAGGGCCACTCCGCAAGCCCTATCTGATGCCAGGTCCGGAGGAGCTCGCGAAGATGGCCCGCCAGTTCGAGGCCATGGGGGTGCGCGAGCTGGAAGGGCTCCCGGCACCAGCAGCCGCGCGCTGAGCTCGAGGGATGGCGGGCTTCGCGGCGGAGCCCGCCATCTTCATTTTTCGGGAGGGACGTCGACCCTGTGCGGTCCCACCAACGCCATCCAGTCGGCCTGGTGCTTGCGCCGCGTGATCACCCAAGTGCCAGCTCTCCGTGCCAGCTCGTCGTCGTACCGGATGCCGCGGATGCGCACGCTGCCCGTTTCGAGGCCTGCAGACACGAGGTAGGCGATCGCTTGAGAGACGACGACGGCGCGGTCGCCATCGACTTCGATCACGACATTGGTCATGACATGCGTGGTGGCGCTGAACCGCTCGACCGCCTTGACGTATTCGATGACTGCAGACACGCCGTGCAGAGACTCACCGCCATACTCGGCCGCGACGTCGGCAGCAAAGCAGCTGGCCACCATGTCGAAGTCGCGGATGTCGAGACCTCGCGCGTAACGCGCCAGTACCGCCTGTATCGCCACCTCGTCCGAGACTAGCGAATCGGGCATGCGATGTCGATTTCCAGGACTCTGGTCAGGCGGCCGAAGGCGAGGTGGCGCGCGATGATCGCCGTCAGCTCGAGGATTTCGGCGTCAGAAAAGTGGTTCCTCAAGCCTGCGAAAGTGGTGTCGTCGATCGAGAGATGGTCGAGCGCGAATTTTTCACAGTAGTCGATCGCGGTTCGTTCTGGCTCCGAGTACTCGTTGCTAGCAGCCGCAATCTCGATGTCCTCATAAAGGGCCTGGGTGATGCCGTCCCGCGTCTCCGACGCGGTGCGCCAATCCAGTCATATCGGACAGTCGTTGATACGTGCGATTCGGTAGCGAACCGCTTCCCGTACGCGGAGCGGGAGCGTCGTCGATTGATAGATGGCGGTGGCCAGTTGGTCGGCGGCAGCACCGATCTCGGTTCGCAGCTGCCAGAGACGAGTGCGCTCTGAGCCGTCGCCGTCAGTGAGCTTGAGTCTCGCCATCGCTATCGCAGCCGGGGATCGAATGCGTCTCGAACGGCATTGCCGACGATGTTGGCAGCCAGCACCGCGACCAGGATACAGAGGCCGGGCAGCGTTACCAGCGAGGTCGAGTGATAGAAGTAGCTCTGTGAGTTGAAGAGCATGTTTCCCCATGTCGGGGTGGGCGGCCTGACGCCGAGCCCGATGAAGTCGAGGGCGGCCTCGACCAGGATGATCTGACCGAGCCCAAGACTCCCGGTGACGATTATCACCGGCAGGACGTTGGGGAGAAGATGGCGGACGATGATGCGTGTCCCAGTGGCGCCTATCGATCTCGTCGCCGTGATGAATTCACGACTCTTGATCGAAAGCACCTCCGCACGCACCAGGCGTGCTACGCCACCCCAGGACGTGATGGCGATCACGATTGAGATGGATACGGCGTCGTGCTCTATATGCAGTGGGCCGATGTGGATGGGCAGCACGCTGGTCACCAGGATGAGAAGGAAGATGACCGGGATGGCCAAGATCGTGTCAACGAGCCGCATGAGCAGCTCGCCGACGATCCCGCCGTAGAAGCCGGCGACCAGGCCGACGGTGCCTCCGATCAGAAGGTAGAGCGTTACGGTTAGAAAACCCACCCCGAGGGAGACCCGGCTACCCCAGATGAGGCGGGTGAAGACGTCGCGGCCGAGCTCGTCCGTGCCGAGGAGGTGACCCTTGGTTCCAAGCGGCCCGAAGATAACGGTCAGGTCCTGCTGGGTTGGATCGATGTGCGTGACGTACCGGCTGACGAGCGGGGCCGCGAGCGCGAGCAGTGCGAGAAAAAGGACGACCGTTGCGAACGTCACACCAAGGGGGTTGCGACGGAACCGGGCGAACCCCTGGCGCCAGTAGCCTTGACCGCGTATCGGCTCGCCGAGCGGCCGCGCCGCAACGGGCGCGCTTTGGGCAGTCATGAGAGACGCACCCTAGGGTCGAGTATCGCGTAGAGGATGTCGGCGAACAGATTTCCGGCCAGCACGAGGATGGCCGCGAAGGTGGTCAAGCCAAGCACCATCGTGTAGTCGTCCTGGAACGCCCGCTCGAGCAGCAGGCGGCCGATGCCGGGCCAGGAGAAAACGATCTCGACGATCACAGCGCCAGAGACGAGGCCCGGCAACTCCAGCCCAACAAGCGTGATCAGAGGGAAGACGGCGTTGCGGAAGGCATGGACGAGAATGACGCGAGACTCGCGCATGCCCTTGGCCCGCGCTGTCCGGATGTAGTCCTGGTTGAGGACTTCCAGCATGCTCGATCGCGTGAAGCGCGACCAGATCGCTATATAGGTAAACGCGAGACAGGTGGCAGGCATGATCAAGTGCTCGATCCGATCTTCGATACTGCCGCCGCCGATCGCGTTCTGGTTGCCGCTCGAGGGAAGCCACGGCAGACCCCAGGAGTTGAAGGTGACAGAGAACAGCATGATCATCAGCAACCCAAGCCAGAACGAAGGCACGGATACGCCTAACACCGAAAGTAGCGTCAGCAGCTGATCAAGGACGCTACCGCGACGGATGGCTCCAATGGCACCGAGCGGCAGGGAGATCACAATTCCGAGAACCATCGCCGTCACGGTCAGCTGCAGCGTGTCGGGCAGCCGGCTCGTGATGTGCTCCAGCACCGGGCCTCCATCGATCAGCGAGCGGCCGAAGTCTCCATGGACGACGCCGCCGATCCAGTTCAGGTACTGGATGTGAAGCGGCAGGTCGAGACCCAGGTTATGGCGAATGCGCGCAACGTCTTCGGGCAGCGTGGTTGACAGGTCGAGACCCGGGACAAGCGAACCGGCAGTAGCGTGCAGCAACGAGAAGGTGATGATCGTGACGCCGAAGAGGATGCCAATCGACACCAGGATCCGCCTCGCGACGAAGAGAGCGAGCATCGGGCTAACCCAATGCTCGCTCGCGGAGAATCACTCCCGCCAACGTCAAGATCCGCTGCTGACCCAGACCTTGTTCATGAAGGGCCGTGGCGAGCTGGCTGTGAAGTAGCCGATCTCGTTGGGGCCCATGCCGTGGATGCGCTTGTTGACGGCGAAGAAACCCGGCTGCAAGACCATCGGCGGCGTGGGCAGGTCATCCATCAGGATGTCCTGGATCTGAGCGTACAGCGGCTTCCGCTTGCTCTGGTCGGAGACCTGTGCCGCCTGGTCCAGCAGGCTGTCCACCGCGGGATTGATATAAGGCGCTGCGTTGCCGCCACCCTTTCCTGCGTTCTTCGAGTGCCAGGTGTTCGATGCGTCGGGGTCGAGGTTCGCAACGAACCAGGCACCAGCCATCGACATCTCAAAGTTGCGGTCGCGGATGGTGACCTGGTTGAGCTGGCCGAACTCGAGCGCCTTGACCGTGATCTCGACACCTATCGCCTTCCAGTTCTGCTGCATGACCTGGGCGGCGTTTTGCCACTCCTTCGAGCTGGCAGACGTGAGCAGCTCCCAGCGCATCTCCTGGCCGCTCTTGGCACGCACGCCGTTGGCGCCCTTGACCCACCCCGCCGCATCAAGCATCTGGCCTGCCTTTTGGGGGTCGTATGTGTACTTGACCTTTGGCGCGGGATTATGCGCCCAGCTGAGGTATGGCCAGTTGGTGTCAGCGACCTTCCCGTAGCCAAGATAGACCTGGTTCATACCTTTCAGATCGAGGGCGGTATAGAGGGCCTTGCGGACTTGCTTGTCCGAAAAGATCTTCGAGATGGGCTTTGCCGGGTCGAGCTGATGCACGTAAGCGACACCGTTCGCCGTCTCGTATGAGAAGACGTCGACCGTCGGGATGGCCTTGATTGCGGCCACAGTGCTGCCGGTGGTGATACGGCCGAAGTCCATCTCTCCCGTCTGCAGCTGCTGGACTTTCAGCGACTCGTTGGCGACGACCTTATATACATAGCCGTCGAGCAAGGTGGGGCCCGCCCAGTAGTTGTCGTTGCGCGCGAGCGTGATGCGGCTGCCGGGAACCCATTCGACGAACTTGAAGAGGCCGCTGGTCACGCTCGGACCGCGGTTGAAGGAGCCGCTGTTGAACTCCTGGGCTGAGACCGAACCGAGGATGTGCTTCGGCACCAGCATCTGCCGGCCGTAAATCGCGGTGAACGACACCTGCGGCCTCTTGAGCTTGAAGACAACAGTCTTGGGGTCAGGTGCGCTGACACTGTCCAGGAAGCTGCTGAGGTCGGAGCGATAAGGTGAGTTGATCGTCTTGTATTCGGGCGCGAAGATCGTCTGAAAAGTGAAGACGGCGTCCTCGGCGGTCAATGGGTGGCCGTCAGACCACTTGAGACCATCTCGAAGGGTGAAGGTGTAAGTCATTCCATCCGACGAAATCTTCGGCAGTGCCGAGGCGAGGTCGGGTATCAGATCACCATTCGCGGTGTTGGTTACCAACGAGGCGAACATGAGGCGCTGCACGTGGGCATCGAAGGTGACGTTGTTGACCACCGGGTTCATGCCACTGCCTAGGTCCGACGCAGCGCCCTCGACGAGATGGCCGCCACGCTTTGGCGTCAGGTTGGTTGGAGTCTGCGAGGTCGATGTGGCGCATGCCATCAGGAACTCGAACAGTCCGGCCCCCAGCACCAGGCCCGCACCCCCGCCGCCGACACGCTTGATGAAGTCCCGCCGATTCCATTCGGCGGCGCCGAGCTGCTTCGATTTACTCTCGAAGTCGGAAGCCATGTATGCCCTCTCCAGTTCGTTGGCTAGGCTGGTCGATGCCAGCGTGAGGGGCAAGTCTAGCCCCCAAGAGAAACTGGGTCAACCGAGCGCTCGGTAGCGATGTTTTAGACTGCCGCTCCGGCCTTGAATCCGTCCGCAATCGCTAGCTGGAGGAAACGCGGACCCAGGGCATCGCCAACCAGCTCGACCTGGGGAACGCGACCGCCCAGCTGGTCGGCGAGCTCGCGAGCCGGCAGGTTGGCGCCCACCATCACGACGAGGTCGGCAGGGACGCTACGTGGCCGGCCGCCATACAGAGAGCCGACAACTACCTTGTCGGGTTCGATGGCCAGCAGGCAAGCATCGACTACGAAGTCGAAGTCGCGGGGCATCAGCCGGCGCTTCACCGTCCCTTCCATGCGCGCGGGCTCGAGCAGCGGTGCGATCCTCGGCAGCCGCGTCACGAAAGTCACGTGCAGGCCCGCATTCAGCAGCTGCTCGGCGACCGCGATCGCTTCGTAGTGGCCGACATCGTCGAACACGACCGCCGAGCGAGCCGTGCCCGCCCCATCCACGAAGACGTCCCAGCTCGTCTTGACATGTGGGAGGCCAGCTCCAGGAATGGGTGATAACGGGATCGCGATCTGATAGCCGTCGCGCCGCGGGCGCGAACCGGTCGCCACGATCACAGCATCGGGTTCGGAGTTGAGCACGTCGGTGGCATCGGCGGCGATGCCCAGGCGGATGTCGACGCCAAGCTGCGCGAGCTCCGACGCGAGCCAGTCCGCTATCTCCCCCATCTCGCCGCGTAAAGGCGACAAGCGGGCCAGGCGCAGCTGGCCGCCGAGGGCCGCGGACGCCTCAAATAGAGTGACCTCGTGCCCGCGCTGCGCCGCGACCCGAGCGCTCTCCATCCCGGCCGGACCCCCGCCGACAACCATCACGCGGCGGCGCTCCGCCGCCGGCCGAACAGTGGCTTTCGCCTCCCGGCCGACAAGGGCGTTGACCGTGCAGCCAAGGTGGCCGCCGTAGCGGCCGACGCAGCCCTGGTTGCAGCCGATGCACGGACGTACGCGGCTTTCTTCGCCGCGCGCCGACTTGCTGACGAGCTCGGGATCGGCGATCAGGGCGCGCACCATGCCGACAAGGTCGGCGTCGCCGTCACGGATGATCTGGTCGGCCTGTGCCAGAGACTTGATCCGCCCCGCCACTATGGCGGGCACCTTGACCGACCGCGCCACCGGCACACTCATTGGGAGCTCATATCCGAGCGGCTCGTCGTTGCCGCCGATCACCTTGGTGTAGTTCATAAGCGATCCCAATGAGACGTTCAAGAAGTCGATCAGGCCCGCGGCCTCGAGTGTCTGCGCGATCCGGATCGAATCGGCAACCACAAGGCCGCCCTCGATGCATTCGTCGGCGCTAATGCGAACCCCGACCGGGATTGCATCCCGGACTTCGCGGCGGACGGCCTCCAGGATCTGTCGAAGGAATCGCAGACGGTTCTCGAAGGAGCCGCCATAGTCGTCCTCGCGGTGGTTGGTGTAAGGCGACAGGAACTGGCATATGAGATATCCGTGACCAGCGTGAATCTCGACGCCGTCAAGGCCCGCCTTGACGACCCGCGCCGCCGCCGCGGCGAACCCGGCGACCATCTCGTCGATCTGCGACACCGACATCGCGAGCGGCATCTCCCCCGTGCCGGGGCTGGGCATTGGCGAAGCAGACCAGGGCGGGCCGCCGTCAGGCGGAACAAACTGCCTGCCGCCGTGGAAGAGCTGCTGGAAGATCTTCATCGGGTACGGCCTCAGCGTCTTGAGCAGATCCGCATAGCCCGTCAGAACCGAGTCGTCCCAGGCCTTGATTCCACCTTGAGCCGTCGGGTGAACCGAGGCGATCTCGAGGATCGTGAGGCCTACCCCGCCTCGCGCCCGTGCCTCGTGGTAGGCGATGAAGTCGGGACCGATGCCGCCTTCGGCAAAACCCGTCCCATGAGCGGTCCGAACTATGCGGTTGGGGATCTCCACGTCTTTGATCCGGATGGGGCTGAGAACGTGCCCGTAGCGCGAAACTGTGGCTTCCAACGCTCCTCCTGAGGACAACCGCGACCGGCCAGGCCGCAGTTTAGACTCGGTCTTCGTGTGTGTCAACCGAGCGCTCGGTTGACACTTCGCTCCGAGGCCCAATAGACTTGCGTCAGACGCGATTGTTACGCGTGTGCCCGAATCTCAGGAGGTTGCCGGCATGGCGGATGGCGGCGTGAAGCAGTACGAGTCGTTCGTGTCGCACGAAGACGCCCGGACCTACCAGAGCCGAGGCTATTGGTCGATGTCCGAAACCATCCCCGGTCTCCTCGCAAGGGCGGTTGCCGAGACTCCTCAACGCCTGGCAGTAGTCGACGACTCGGGGCGCCGGCTTACTTACGCCGAGTTGCACGAGCAATCGAGCCGCGTCGCGGCTGCGTTGGCGGCGCGCGGAGTGGGCCCTGGCGACGTGGTCGGGGTTCAGCTTCCCAATCGGGTCGAGGCGAGCGTTGTCAGCTGCGCCATCGAGAAAACTGGAGCCGCCGTGTGCCCGATGGTTCCGATGTACCGCGAACGAGAACTTACTTACAACGGCAACAAGACAGCAATGAAGGCGATATTCGTTGCCGGCACATACCGCGACTACGACCACGACGCTCTGGCTCTGCGCGTCGCCGCCGCGGTGCCGACGCTCAAAACGATAGTTACGATGACCCCCAAGCCCGGCAATCACCAGCTGACCTCGCTTGACGACTTCGCCAACGTAGCGGGCGATGTGTCGGCCTTCGACAACCCGAAGCTCAACCCCGACGACGTCTGCGCCGTCCTGTTCACCTCGGGCACGGAATCGGATCCGAAGGGCGTGCTCCACACCCACAACACCCTCATCGCCAACAACCGCGCCATCGCGAGGCTCCTGAGCCTCGGCGACCAGGACGGCGTCTTCATGGCTTCTCCAGTCGGTCATGGCACCGGCTACGGCTTCGGTATTCGCCTGGCCATCTATCTCGGCAGCACCCTGAGCTTGCTCGGGGCGTGGGACCCGAGTCGGGCAGCGCAGATGCTCACCGAGTTCGGCGCCGCGTACACGCATGGCGCGACACCCTTCGTTCAGGACTTGCTCGAACTACCCGGCGTCAAGACCGAATATGACCTCAGCCGGTTGCGCTACTTCGTCAGCGGTGGCGCGACCATCCCGGCTGGAATGTGGACGCGGGTCCACGAAATTCTCGGCTGCCAGCTCCTCAGGCTTTACGGCCAGACTGAGGCCTTCATGACCACTATCAACCGGCCGAATGACGCTGTCGAGCGCCTCGAGAGGACTGACGGACTGGCGGCGCCGGGAGTTGAGATCCAGGTCCGCGACGACGAAGACCGCGTCCTTGCCCCGGACACGCCCGGGCAGGGACTCCTGAAAGGGCCCCACCGCTGCGTCGGCTTCCTCAAGGATCCAGAACGGGCCCGGGCAACGTTCACGGACGACGGCTGGATGCGCACCGGTGACATCGTGAGCGTTGACTCGAGCGGCTACTTGACCGTGGCCGGCCGGAAGAAAGAGGTCATCAATCGCGGCGGCTACAAGTACAGCCCGCGAGAGGTGGAAGACATCCTGATCACCCATCCATCCGTCCTGCGCGTGGCGGTCGTGAAGATGCCGGATCCGCGGCTCGGTGAGAAGGCATGCGCATTCATCGTCCTCCGCGCCGGCGCGTCTCTGGACCTGGTCGCGGTAGCCGAGTTCCTCCGCGCGCACGGAATCGCACCGTTCAAGTTGCCCGAGCGAGTCGAGATCGTCGAGAGCCTGCCGACGACCCCATCCGGAAAGGTTCAGAAATTCGTGCTCGAGGCGCAGCTCGTGCAGGCCCTCACACCCGCAGCGTCTAGTGAGTCCTGAGCGTCCGAGAATGCTGGACCGCGGCCTCGACCTGGCACACCTTGACGCCACCAGCGACGCGGAGACGGCCGCCTTCAACGCCCACTATGCGGCGTCGCACGGCGCGCCCCTCCCCGCTTATGACTTCTGGATGTCGATGGATCCCGGACAAGTCAAGCGCCATCGTTTGCAAGCGCGCTGGACGGCCGACGAGGAAGGCCGCTCACTGCCCCTCCACGGCACAATCGCTTTCCTGCACCTCTATGCGATCTATGCCTATGCGGACGGAATTCGCTACGAGGTCAGCCATGCGCAGTCGCTGGGATCGACACGCGCTGCAGTCCTGGAGACGCTGGCGCTCGCTTTCATGCACTCCGGTCCGCGCGGCATGCACGCCGCCAGCGACGGGGCACGCGACCTGCTTGACCGCTGGCCTGTCGACAGCGGGGCCGACATCCTTGCGGCCTTTCCTCCCGGCTGGAACTGCGACGTGTCGGTCCTTGCGAATGGCTTCGACTACACGACACCGACCTGGACCGCCGCGGAGTTGTCCACCCTGACAGACTGGTACCGGCGCCATCTCGGCGAAGTGCCCGCCTACGTTGACTTTTTGCGCCGTTCCCGGCCGGGAATCCTGAAGGCGTGGTGGGCGAGGCTCGAAGGAGCCATGCGGGGAGCTCTGCCCATCCAGATGTTGCCCTTTCTGATGATCCACTTCAATGTCGCCCGCGCGGTTGGCCCGGGGATCCGAGAAGGTGTGCTGCTGGGCCGGTCGTTTGGGCTGACTGAAAGCCAGATCTTCGAGGCGATCGGCTGGGGTGCACTTTATGGCGGCCCCGCGGCGGTATCGGTCGCCGCCCAGGCCACCGAGGGCCTGCTCGATGCCTCGCGTATCGAAGCGGGACGTCAAGCGTGACATCACTGATAGGAGGTCCAACAGAGGTATGCCTCTAGTCCTGCTCGACAAACGCGACGGTATCGCCACCGTTCGACTCAATCGCCCGGAGGCGCGGAACAGCCTGAACCCCGCGCTGCTGGACGAGCTCGAGGCGGCCATCCGAGACGCGTCGACCGATCCAACCGTCAAGGTGGTCGTCATCGCCGGCGACGAGAAGGCGTTCTCAGCAGGAGCGGACCTCAAAGCAGTGATTGCTCTCTTCGACGTCTGGCCGCGCTACGTCGATTTCCTTCACCGCCTGCACGACGTGTTCTGTCTGATCGAGGAGGCGCCGGTGCCCACGATCGCCAAGGTCAGAGGCTTCGCCCTGGCGGGTGGCCTCGAGTTGATCCTGTGCTGCGACCTGACGATCGCCTCGGATAACGCCAAGATCGGCGATCAGCATGCCAACTACGGACTCATCGCGGGAGCGGGTGGCATTCCGCGACTCGTGCGCCGGATCGGTCTGCAGCGCGCTCTCGACATCTTCTATACCGGTCGCTGGCTTACGGGACAGGAGGCGGCGGATTGCGGCATCGTTCTTCGCTCAGTGCCAGACGACAAGCTCGACGAGGAGGTCCACAAGCTCGCGCGTGAGATTGCGAGCAAGAGCCGCACCGGGCTCCGCTACATGAAGCGAGCAGCGCGCGCTGGAATGGACCTCACTCTCGAAGGTGCGCTGGCCGCTGAGCAGGCTGCGCTGATCGAATACTTCAGCAGCAGCCCGGACCCCAAGCGCGGACTCCAGGCCTTCATCACGAAGCAGACACCAAACTTCGACGACTGACGGCTCCCGGTCGCCCTGTGGCAGGTTCGGATTGCCGACCGAGCGCCCGGTTGACAATGGACTCCGCCGGGCCTAGCCTTACGCTCGGGTGGGGCCCTCATGAGTGAATATGGCGCGTTCGAGGTGACCCAAAAGGGTGACGTGGTCACCCTCTCCATAGTCCCGCTCCGCACTGCCCTGACCAAAAAGCCACCGGCGGACATCCACCGAGAGATAGGCTTCTTCCTCAATGACATTCGTCATTCATGGAAGCCGCGCGTAATCGTCATCACGGGGCAAGTCGACGGGGAATTCTGCGTTCCGCCTCCAACTTCGAACTACGACTCAGAGTCCGCCTTCGAGCGACTCCGCGACCCGGCCGGCCAGTGGGCAACGATGAACGGCCTGCTGCACAGCATCCAGATGATGGTCGAGCTTCCCATCCCGATCATCGCGAAGGTGAACGGCGACTGCATCGGCTTCGGTCAGAGCGTCATGCTTGCATGCGACCTGATCGTCGCCCGCGAAGACGCACGGATCTCGGACGTACACATGGGCATTGGCAAGGTCGTAGGTCCCGATGGGCGGACTCCGGTCGGGCCGCCGATCGCAACAGTCCCGGGCGACGGCGCGGGTGCACTGCTGCCTCTATACCTCTCGCCCGCTCTGGCCAAGGAATATCTGATGTTCTCCCAAGTCCTTACCGGCGCCGACCTCGCGCGACTGCACGTGATCAACAAGGCGGTGCCGGCCGCTGAGCTCGACAGAGCTGTGGCGGGATACATCGAGAAGATCCTCGAGCGACCCGCTTATGCCATTGGATGGACCAAGCGGGTGGCGAACCGGCTGGTGATGAGCCAGCTCGTGGCGAACCTCGACGCGGCCGGAGCCTACGAGCTCGTGAACTTCTTGCAGCCATCGACGCTGGCGCCCAACCCCACAGGTGGCTGACAGGACCTGAGACAGGTCCAGGAGGTGTTCAGGATTGCAGACTGAAACGAATCGAGAGGCGAAAGCTCAAGCACGTACGGTCCTCGAGTTCATCGACTGCGACGTTCACAACGGCCTGCCTTCCGCGGCGGCCCTTCTCCCCCACCTGCCTGAGCAGTGGCATGGTCCTTACCGCCAGCTCACGAATCGCGTCCAGATGCCGACAGCGAGCTTCTATCAGACCCGGTCCCTGTCGGGTGGACCATACCGCGTCGACGCGCGGCCGCCGAGCGGCAATCCGCCGGGCAGCGACTTCGAGTTCGCTCGCCAGCAGCTTCTGGAGTCCTGGCCGATTCGGAACGCGATCCTGAGTCCTTTGGATGGCCTTTCGTGGCCGCAGGAAGGTCCTCTGGCCGCGGCGCTCACCGCGGCACTGAACGATTGGGTTGCCACGCAATGGCTGGATCGCGACTCTCGTTTCCTCGGCACCATAGTGGTGCCAGTCGAGGACAGCGAGCGGGCTGCTCGGGAAATCGCCCACCGAGCCGCTGACGATCGATTCGTCCAGGTCCTCATGTACGCGCGGACGCGCGAGCCGCTCGGTCACGCGAAGTACTGGCCGATCTACGACGCCGCCGCGGAGCGGGACCTTCCCGTCGTGGTCCATGTGGGCGGTTCTGGCAACCCGATCACCGGTGCCGGATGGGGCTCGTACCACTTCGAAGAGCACGCTAGCTTTACATGGGCGATGCAGGCCCACGTGGTGAGCTTGGTCACCAGTGGTCTATTCGACAGGCTTCCAAAGTTGAAGATCGTGCTCGAGGAGGGTGGCTTCACGTGGGTTCCCGCGCTGATGTGGCGAATGGACCGAGCGTGGCGGCAGATGGGACCTGAATTCGCCGGGCTCACCGAGGCACCATCGGCGATCATCCGCCGCCACTTCTATTTCACTACACAGCCGATGGACGAGGTCGACAGCGCAGACCATTTGATGGCAACGCTGCGGCACCTCGACATGGACGACCACGTGATGTACTCCACGGACTACCCGCACTGGGACTTCGATGCCCCCGATCGCGCGCTCCCTGCCGCCATCACGGGCGAGCTGAGGACGAAGATCATGCGAACCAACGCCGAACACGTCTTCCGGTTCCCGAAGCCGAAACCTTGATCGCACCCCAAGGCGGGCGTTTCGACGCTGACGTTCACACTTCAGTGCCTTCGATGGATGCTCTGCGGCCGTTTCTATCCGAACACTGGAGCAACTACACGCGGGAGAACGGCTTCCGGCAACCACAGGCGATCGAATACTCATATCCCGGCTGGAACCCGGTGTTCGGGGGCGCCGAGGTCACCGTCGAATCGATCCAGGCCAACGTGCTCGAGCAGGCAGCGGCGGCGCTGGTCAACTGCTATTACGGACTCGAGTGCATCCGCAATCCGTACTTTGCCGCAGCGTTGGCTACCGCCGTCAACTCCTGGATGGCCGCTGAGTGGCTCGACCGGGAACCGCGGCTGCTCGCAAGCATCGCGGTGCCCATCGGCGACGTCGAGCATGCAGTTGCCGAGATACGCCGCGTCGCGACATCAGATCGACGATTTGCGCAGGTCTATCTGCCGGCCCGCGCATGGGACCCGTACGGCAATCGCCGCTACTGGCCGATTTGGGAGGCCGCCGTCGAGCACAACCTCACGGTCGGCATCCACTTTGGCGGCGTCACCGGCAATCCCCCAACCCCAGTTGGCCCCTTGGCCGGCTACTTCGATGAGTACTGTTCCGCCGGGCAGCTCTTCCAGGCTCACATCGTGAGCATGGTCTGCGAGGGGGTCTTCGATCGCTTTCCCACTCTGCGCGTCGTCCTCTCCGAAAGCGGCGTCACCTGGCTACCGACGCTCTTCTGGAAGATCGATACCGAGTGGAAAAGCGCTCGTCGCGAAATTCCGTGGGTTCGGCGCCCGCCATCCGAATACATTCGCGAGCACGTGCGGGTGACGGCCCAGCCACTGGACATTCCGCCAGAATCGGGACAAGAGCTTCGCGATGTGCTCGACCAGCTTGGGGGCATCGACATGTTGATGTTCTCCAGCGATTACCCGCACCGGCACGCTGTCGACCTGGAACCGCTTCACGCACAGCTGACGCCCGAAGAGCGACAGCGCTTCGACCATGACAACGCCGCGGAAGTGTTCCGAATCGAACAGCGGCTGGCGCAAGATCACGCCGCCTCGCGGCCGTCGTAGGCCGTGGCGAAGCACGTCGTAGGACGGACCAGCGAGTTTCCTGCCGATGCCCAGCGGCTCGTACACGTGGCCGGTCGCGACATCGCCGTCTTCAATGTCGGCGGCACCCTCTACGCCCTCCGGAACCGCTGCCCCCACCAGGGGGGTCCGCTGTCGTCGGGGACAGTCGTCGGCGGTCTGGAGTCGGCCGGACCGGGTGACTATCGCTACCGGAGCGACCGGAAGTTCGTCAAGTGCGCCTGGCATTCCTGGGAGTTCGACCTGGCCACCGGCCATTCGCGGTGCGATCCGAAGCGGCAGCGCGTCCGCGCCTACCCGATTAGCGTCGAACGGGGCGACTCGCTGATCCAGAGCAGCCCCCCCGAGGGCGGGGTCCCGGAAGCCCTGTTCGCCGAGGTTTACCCGGTCACTGTCGAGGATGACTACGTCGTCGTCATCCTGGACAGCTAGAAGTCTCGCGCCACATGTCTGATCTCGTCGTCACTCATCTGACGAAGGCATTTCCGCAGGGCCGCGACCGGTTCCTCGCGCTCGACGATGTGAGCATCGATGTCAAGTCAGGCGAGCTGCTCGTCCTTCTCGGCGCCAGCGGCAGTGGCAAGACAACTCTGCTGCGCTGCGTTGCTGGGCTAACCCGTCCAACCAACGGGCATGTCGCCATCGCCGGCCGCGTCGTCTTCGACGCCGCCGAGGCCGTCGACCAGGCGACGTACCGCCGCAACCTCGGCATGGTGTTTCAGACATTCGCCCTCTGGCCGCATATGACCGTGCGCGAGAACGTCGCCTATCCGCTTCGCGCCAAGGGGCTGAAGGACGAGCTGCGTAAGGGCCGCGTCGAAGAGGTCCTGGAGCTGGTCCAGTGCAGCGCACTGGCGGATCGGCTTCCCGCAACGCTCAGCGGAGGCCAGCAGCAACGAATCGCACTGGCGCGCGCTTTGGTCGCGCGGCCGGCGCTGGTACTTTTCGACGAGCCACTCAGCAACCTCGACGCTTTGTTGCGCATCGAGCTCCGCGCTCAGCTCCGCCAACTGCACCGAGCCACCGGTTTCACCGGCGTCTATGTGACGCACGACCAGCTGGAAGCGCTGACGCTCGCCACCCGCATCGCCGTCATGCATAACGGCCGAATCGTGCAGCTCGGACCGCCGGAAGCGATCTACAGCCGGCCCGCCACCGAGTACATCGCCGACTTCGTGGGCTTCTCGAACACGATTTCCCTTGCCGAGGGCGGCGACCATACTATCCCGTCGTTCGACGCGCGCCCGATCATGTCTCGTTTCGCCGATCTCGAGAACGGCTCGATCCGTTTCCGCCCGGAGCACGCCCGTGCGACACCCGGCGCTGCAACCAGTAACTCATCCAACGGGGCCGTGACCATCTGCGACGGGACTGTCGTCGATCGGGCGTTCCTAGGCGATGAGGCTGAGTTCACAGTCCGCTTCGGCTCGACGCTGGTCACCGTCCGTCAGCCACAGGCTGCCGCACAGCTCGAGGTCAACGACCGTGCGAGCGTTATGGTGGCGCTCGACAACGTTGCCGCATTCGACGACAGCGGGCAGCGGGTCGCTCGGATCGACGCCCACGAGGCTGTTCGGTGAGCGCCGGCGCGGGCGTGCTGCGTGGCAAGGCAGTCGTGGTCACCGGCGCCGCCCAGGGACTTGGTCGCGCGTACGCGATGCACGCCGCCGCGGAAGGCGCCGAGGTGGTCGTCAACGACGTACGCGGTGACCTCGCCAAGCAGGTCGTCGATGAAATCCACCGGACGGGCGGCACCGCAATCGCCGTTGGGGCGTCCGTCGCATCGTGGCCTGAGGCTCAATCCGTCATCCAGGCTTGCGTCGACCAGTTCGGCCGGATCGACGGTCTGGTCAACAACGCAGGAATCATGCCGCTCGCCAAGCCATGGGACCTCACCAAGCAGGACATCGACTCGACGATCGCAGTCAACCTGACCGGAGCTATCTACTGCGGTGTTCACGCCATGCGTGCGATGGGCACTCGCGGTGGCGTGATCGTCAATGTGACCTCTGGAGCCCAGATGGGCCGTCGCCTGATGAGCGTGTACGGAGCCAGCCGGGCAGGCACCGCGGCTCTCACCTACAGCTGGGCGCTCGACTGTGCCGAGCGCAATATTCGCGTGAACGCCATCTGGCCGGGCGCCGTCACCGGGATCTCCGCCGTGTACCGCCTCACCGCGGAGGCGGCATCGCGCACCACCCGCCCGGGCGTCCCGCCCGAGGCCAACGCACCGCTCGTCACCTTTCTGTTGAGCGATCTGGCAGAAGGCATCGCGGGGCAGGTGATCGCTCTGCGCGGTCCTCGACTCACGATCGTCTCGCACCCATCGCTGACCCCACACTCAGTGACACGAGAGGACGGCTGGAGCTTGGCCAACATCGCCGACGCTTTCGCCACCACGCTGCGCCACGGTCTGGAGCCAATCGGAGCTCCGGATTGAGCGAAGTGACAACCGACGATCGGCTCCAGATCACGGAGCTGATCATGCAGGTGAACCAGGCATTCGACGCTGTTGACATTCCCCGCTTCCTCGAATGCTTCGTGGAGGACGGCTCGATGATCGGCCCGCGCCAGACCGCAACCGGACATGCCGAGCTAGCCCAGTGGGTCGAGCAAACTGTGAGCAGGCCACCCCACCGTCATTTCACGACCAACGTGGTGATTTCGCCCGATCCAGACGCCCCAGACCGGGCAACCATCCGCTCCCACTGGCTCTACGTCGAGTATCGCGACGGTGCTGTCGTCGCGGACGGAATGGGCGTCTACGAGGATGAGGTGATCCGCACCGCAAGCCGCTGGCGGGTCAAGCGCCGGCTGGCGATCCGTGACTTCTGAAAGCCAGGCCGCGAGCCCGCCTGTGAGGCGGGAATGGGCTTCTGTTTCCTGGCGATCGCTCCGCCGCGTTCGATCGACCGGCGTACTGGTGTGGGGACCGCTGCTGCTTCTCCTCGGCTACGCCATCCTCTGGCCGCTGATCAGCCTGGAGACGCAGGCATCGAGCGGCTTACGCGACTACGTTGCCGCTTACACCGCCCCGGGCACCATCCGGATGCTCCAGACGACAGTTGCGCTCGCCGTGCTGGCAACGACATTTGCATTCTTCGCCGGCCTCGCTTTGGCGTGGGCTTCGACGCGATTGCCACGACGCGTTGCACCTGTCCTTCAAATCCTGCCTATGACGCCACTTCTGATCCCGGCAGTAGCCGGCGTGACCGGCTGGGCCTTCCTTCTGTCGCCGCGCGTCGGCTACCTGAACGAGGTGCTCCGTATGCTCCCGCCGCTCCGCGGCAATCTCGAAGGGCCTTTCAACGCCTACAGCTTCGGCGGAGTCGTTTTCGTCTCCGGGCTTCTCCTGACATCGTTCATGTACCTGTTCCTCTACAACGGCCTGCAAGCAGGCAGCGGTGCGCTCGACGAGGCCGCTGCTGTCTCCGGGGCATCTCCCCTGCGGACCTTTCTCACGGTGACGCTGCCTCAGCTCCGCCCCTCGATCGTGTACGGCGTCGGGATCACCCTTCTTCTCGGCCTCGGCCAGTTCGCCGCGCCGCTGCTGCTCGGGGTTCCCGGCAACGTCGAGGTGTTGACGACGCGAATCTTCGGCCTCTTGCAGGCTTATCCGATTCCGTTCGGCCAGGCGGCAGCGCTGGGCGCGCCCCTTCTGGTCAGCGGGATGCTGATCTTGATCGCGCAGCGCGTCGCGATCGGGGACATGCGGCGGTATTCGTTCATCGGGGGACGGACATTTGCGCAGCCGCGTCCAGCTGCGTGGTGGTCGGTCCCGGTCGTCGGTGTGTATGGACTGCTCGCCGTGGTGCTTCCACTGCTCGCGCTGACCTACGTCGCCCTGTCGCCGTACTGGACAGGCACGATCCGCTTCGACCGCCTGACGCTCCGGAACGTCGTGCAGCTCGGTGCCAACGAGCACCTGAGCTCGGCGATCTTCAACAGCCTGGTCTCCGCCGGGCTCACGCTTCTGATCGTCCTGCCGGTCGGCTACCTGGTTGCGCGATTCCTGGCGGGGCGGGCCGAGGCACCCCGCACAGTCGTCCGTGCCCTCGACCTGCTCGCCTTGTTGCCGTACGGGACGCCGGCAATCCTGTTCGGCTTTTCGCTCCTGTTCGCCTATACGCGACCGCCGTTCATTCTGTACGGCAGCTACGCGCTGATCATCGTCGCCTTCGCAACCATCATGGTCCCCTACTCGGTGCGCCTCCAGCTCGCCACGCTCCTCGCCGCAGGCGAGGAGCCCTGGGAGGCGGCACGCGTTAGCGGAGCGAGCCCACTTCGCGTGTTCATGACGGTCACGATCCCGCTGATGCGCCGTGGCGTAGCTTCGGCGGCCGCGATCATCTTCGTTCTCCTCTTTCAGGAGTTCGGTGTCGCGCTCACCGTCCGCACGTCGAGCATCCAAGTCGTTGGAACTGTCCTGTATGACGTCTACACGGCGGGCACGTATCCCTCCGTGGCCGTTCTCGCCCTTGCCATGGTCTCCATCACAGCCGTCGGAGTCGGCTTCGCGCTCTCCGTCGGGGGCGGCGACGCCCTCGCCCGGACAGGACAGGTGAAATGAGGGCGGTATAAGCGTACGGTTGACGTTCTAGCGAGCGCCAGGTAGGCTTGACCGAGATCGATAACAGTCAACGCGGCCGGTTGCCATTGGAGGCAGAGGAAACCGTGAAGAGGATCATCACAGCCAACCGAAGTTTGGCCGCAGTACTCGCGACGGTCGCACTGGCACTGTCAGCGTGTGGAGGATCGACTCCCGCTCCGACCGGCCAGGCGAGCAACTCACCTGAATGGCAGAAGGTTCTCGATGCCGCCGCCAAGGAAGGCACCGTAACGATGTACGCGGCGGAGCCGCCCGACCTCCTCCAGAAGCTGCAAGACGCGTGGACCAAAGCGTATCCGAACATCAAGCTCAACCTGCTTCGCGATACGGCCTCCACCACGAAAGTGCAGCAGGAGGAGAAGAGCGGCGTCGGCGGCGCGGACGTCCTCGACGCAACAGGCCTCGCGTTCTTCCAGGACCACGACGCCGGCGGCCTGCTGCTCGACCTCAAAGGCCCGGCTTACGACGCTTTCCCAAAGAGCGGGTTCCTCACGAGTCGGGTCCCGATCGTGACCTCGCTCCCGGCCGTGATCGCCTACAACACAGACATGATCAAGACGCCGCCGAAGACGTATAGCGACTTGCTGACCCCGTCGCTGCAGGGCAAGCTGGGCGCCATTCTGGTCACGACCGCACCCGTGCTGGGAGCCTGGTACGAGTACCTGCGCACGACCTACGGCCCTGAGCTGTGGACGCAAATCGCGGCCATGAAGCCGAAGTACTACGCGAGCTCCGTCCCTATGACTCAGGCGGTCGCATCGGGCGAGATCGCTGCGACCTTTTTCTCGCAGACGGGCAGCGTCGCGCCCCTCCAGGCACAGGGAGCACCGATCAAGTATGTGATCCCTCAAGGCAAGGCGGTTTTCGTCGTCCCACATGCGACAGTCGCCCTCAAGCAGGCCAAACACCCGAATGCGGCAGTGGTGCTCACGAACTTCATCCTGTCGAAGAGCGGGCAGGAAGCGTTCAACGGCGGTGGCCAGGGCATAAGCGCGCTGCCGGGGATCCCTGGGGCGCTGACAGCGAGTGGGACCCTGATTACCTACGACCCCAAGGTCCTGACGCCTCAGAGGATTGCCCAGATCAACGCCGAATGGGCGAAGGTCTTCCAGCCGAAGTAGGCCAAACGAACTTCGAGAACGCCGACTTGATGCGGGCAGCGGACAACTCTGCCGTCGACCTGATCATCGTGGGCGCTGGAGGCGCGGGGCTCGCGGCCGCAATCGCCGGCGCAGAGGCCGGCGCGACCGTGCGCATCCTCGAAAAATCGCCGCTAGTCGGCGGTACGTATGCCTACTCAACCGGACTTATCTGGATGCCGGACAACCGCTTCATGCGCGCTGCTGGACTCAAGGACTCGGTTGGGCTCGCCGCCGATCACATCCGCGAGTTGAGCGGCGGACGTCACGACGAGGACGTGCTGCTCGCATTTCTCGAAGAGGGTCCCGGCGCTATGGACTACCTCGAATCGCTTGGAGTTCCCTTCGAGCGCATCCCCAACCATCCCGACTATTACTCATCCAGGCGGGGCGGGTTGCTCGACGGCCGCTACATTGCATCGCCTCTTTTCGAGCCCGCGACCATGCTGCCGGCCGAGTGGCGGGATCGGCTTGTTGCATCGCCCTATTACGCCGGCCTCCCGGTCTCCTGGCGGGAGATCCAAGAGTGGGGTGGGATCGCCACCGCGGCGCGTTGGGACGCAGCCGAGATCGACAGGCGCAATCGGCGGGATGCCCGGGCATGGGGATCGGCCACCACCGGGTATCTCCTCGCAGCTGCGCTGGCGCGAGGCGTTGAGATTCAAACGGGCTTGGCGGCGCGTCGGTTGTTAATGGAGGGTGGCCGCGTGGTTGGCGTCGAGGTCGACGGCAACGGAGGGGCGTCGGTTCATCGCGCCCGGAAGGCGGTAATCCTGGCCGCAGGCGGGTACGAGGGAAGCCCCGAGCTTCAGCGCCGGTGGGATCCACACCCAGTCGCGCACCGTCTCGGTTCACCGGCTGTGACCGGGGACGCAACGTTGATGGCTCTGGAGATCGGTGCCGCGTTCGAGGTCATCGACGGCCAGCTGCTCACGCCGACGTATCAGGTCCAGGGTGAAACCACAAACGGCGAGCCCCTGCACAGGCTGATGGTCCGTGAAGCGGCTTTCCCCGGCGGCATCGTCGTCAACGGCGCCGGTCGCCGCTTCTGCGATGAGGCGTTTAACCGGGATCTCTGCCACGGCATGGCACGCTTCGACGTCGTGACTCAATCGTTCCCCAACCATCCGGCCTACTTCATCTGCGACCACCAGTGGAAGCTCGACTATCAGCTCGGGCCGGTTCGCGCGGGCGAGTTTCCGCAGTGGCTCCGACCGGCCAAGACCGTGCAGGAGCTGGCAGAGCGCATCAGCTGCGACGAGAACGTGTTGCGCAGCACACTAGACCGATTCAACCAACATGCCGTCAACGGGAAGGATCCTGACTTTGAGCGCGGAGAATCTCCTTATGACCGCAACCACGGCGACCCTCGGGTAATGCCGAATCCGTGCCTGCGCACCCTGGCGCCTCCTTATTACTGTGTCGAGGTCAGCCTGGGCAGCAGCGGATCGAACAGCGGGCTGTCAGTCGATCGGTTCGGGCGGGTCCAGCACCTGCGCGGCGAAGCCATTCCAGGATTGTTTGCGATCGGGAACACAGCGGCCAACCTCGTCGAGGGGCTTTGGTACAACAGCGGCACCGCCAACGCGAAGGCGCTCGTGTTCGGCTGCATCAGCGCACGCTCGGCGCTGACGCTGCAAGCGTCGGTTCGTAGCGCCGGTTAGCACTAGACGAAGCGTGACTGCGTCGCTGCCAATCAGTTCGTGGACTTGGTTGGCAATGCGGCGATTCCCCCTGCTACTCACAGGTGACACTCCGTCTCGCTCGGGAGTACGCCGGCCGAAGAAGCCATCTATGTCGGTCGCACTAGCTACGCTACCGAGCGCTCGTTTGACAGATCCAACATCGAGGGATATGGTTGTTTCGACGCAGTCGTCGTAAGTGATTGGAGACAGTGCTTTGGCGCAGCAACAAGTCATGTTCTGCATGGTGGCGAGCCCCTTCAAGTCCGACGACTCCCTCGACGAAGATGCGCTCCGGCTCCACCTCAAGCGGCTGGTGGACGCTAACAATGGCGTCTACCTTGCTGGCGGCGGTGCCGGCGAGGGCCACGCTCTTACTCGTCAGGAGCTTCGGCGCATCTGTGAGATCGGCGTCGAAGTCTGCAAAGGGAAGGTCCCGACGTACTGCAATCCTCGTGAGGCAAGAAGTGCGGAGGAACACTACCTATATGCAAAAGAGGCCGCCGCCGCAGGGGTCGATGTAGTGCAGCTCTATCAGCTCGAAGGCGGCCACGGAATGAGACCAACGCCCGAAGAGCAAGACGCTTATTGGTTCGAATTGCTTGACGCGTTGCGATATCCAGTCGCCCTATCGATTCACGCGTATGCCGGCTTTTATCCTTCGGCCGACTACCTCCGACGCCTCAAGGACACTTACCCGCAAATCGTGGCGCTCAACCTGATAGCGACGCCAAGCGCATATCTGACCGAGGTGCGGGATGCAATGCCAGCCGACGTGGCTATCTACATCCACATCTCAACCGTGGTTCAGGGCCTGGCGCTCGGCGCCGCCGGTGCACTCCAAACGGAGTCGAATCTCATTCCGAACACGTGCCGGCGCCTGCTGGATCAATGGGCCAGCGCGGACATCGCCGGCATGCAAGAGACAGCTCAACAAATCCAGCGGCTATCGAACGTCGTCAGCGAGTGGGCTCCTTCGACAGCGCGCTGGGTGAAGATGGGTATGAGGGTGCTCGATCTTCCGGGAGGGCAAGGCCCCCTTCGAAAGCCGTACCTGATGCCGGACTCAGCCGCACAGCGCAAGATGGCTGATGCGTTCGAGGCGATCGGCGTTCGCGATTGGGAGCCGCTTCCGATGGCGGGAGCGTTGCGATGAGGTTTCCTTTCAGCAACTCTCGCCCGAACAGGCCGTCAGGGACGGATTTGGATGGACGCCTTCGGCTCTTGGAGGACGAGGCCGCCATCCTGCGCGTCATGAACCTCTATTGCCATGCGATTGATTACGGACCGCCCGAGCTATGGGCCGACTGTTTCACCGAAGACGGCATTTATGTGGGCAAAGTCAAGGGAAGGACGCGACAGACGATCGGTCGCGAGGCGTTGATTGCCTATGCCGCAGCACATGAAGTAGCGCCAGTGCGATACGTCAAGCACATGTTATGGGCGCCAGTGATCGACATCGATGGGGATCACGCTGTCGCGACCGGAATGTTCGCCGTTCTCAATAACTCCGCAGACGCGCCATTCGTCGAGGTATACGGACGGTATGAGGACGAACTGACCCGCCAAGTCGATGGCAGCTGGCGACTCAAGAAGCGCACATCGAACGTCGAGGCGACAGCCGCGTCGTTTCAACCTACGCCAATACAGGAGACACATCGATGAGCCTTGGAATCGTCGACTGCGATGTTCACCCTCTGGTTACCGGGGGCTTGGGCGCCCTCTTTCCGTATTTCGACCAAAACTGGCGGAAGCGGCTGGAGCCGCGGAAGCACATTGACCCGTTCGGCCCCTCCATAGGTCAGCCTCCCCACTTCGTCGGTTCAGGCAGCAACCGTGTGGACGCGATCCCCCCGTCGGGAGGCCTAGCTGGCAGCGATGCCGCCTTCCTCGCCCACGATCTCCTCGACAAGCACGGGATCGATATTGCGGTTTTACTTCCTTTCCAACCAGCCCGACTGGATGGTTGGAAGGATGCTGACGAGGCCGCGATACTCGCGTCCGCGTACAACAGCTATTTCGTTGAGCATTGGCTAGGCGTAGACCCTCGGTTTCGGCTGGCCATGGTCGTGGCTCCTCAGGATCCCGTCCTCGCTGCCAAGGAGATTCGGCGGCTCTCTTCAACCCAAGGAGTTGTCGGCGTCTGGGTACCACCGATTGAGTACAACATCGGGTACAGGTACTACAACCCCATCTTCGAAGCTGCCCAGGAAGCCGGGCTGCCGATCGTGCTACACGTGAGCGCGTCACCGCACCAATCCTCTCGTCCCGGTCGCTCAACCGTCGCGGAGTACTACGCCGCCATCAGTGCAATCGGGATAAATGAACTCTGCAGCTTGATTTTTGAGGGTGCCCTCTCGCGCTTTCCCATGCTCAAGGTGGTCTTCGTCGAGTATGGCTGGACGTGGGTGCCCTCTATGGTGTGGCGCCTGGATCAGACTTGGAAGTCGGCACGTCCTTCCGTTCCGTATGTACTCAAACCACCAAGCGAGTACATCTTGGAGCGCGTCCGGTTCACATCAGAGCCTGCCATCGACGTACCGAACGAGGATTATCTGCGGTCAATTCTGGAAATGATGCGTGCAGATCGGACCCTGCTGTTCAGCTCCGACTACCCGCATTGGGATTCCGATGCACCGGAAACTGTCTTCAAGAATATTTCCGCTGACCTTCGTCATCGTATTTTCTGGGCCAACGCAGTGGAAACGTTTGGCGATCGGCTGCTGGCTGGTGTTCCCGCTGCAGTTTGAAGAAACAATTCGTAGTTGGACCTGTCGGTGACTTTCCGCCAGACAAATGTCGCATCGTCGACGTTGCGGAGGTATCGGTCGGCATATACAACCGTCAGGGTACTTTCTTCGCTGTCCGGAATTTGTGCCCGCACAAGCTCGCCCCCATCTGCCATGGAACTATCGGAGGCACATTCTTGCCCTCAGAACAGGGCGAGTGGATCTATGGCCTTGATGGCTACGTCCTTCGCTGTGTAGCCCATGCGTGGGAATTTGACATCCGTACTGGGGAGTCTGTATTCATGGCTGACCGCCGACGCTTGAAGACCTATCCCGTGACGATCGAGAATGGCCAATTGCTGTTGACAATGCGGGTAACCTCCGCCGCGGAGGGTGGAAAGGAAGGTGATGACGATGCCAGTGACGTATGACGAAGCAAACGCAGTAATCCGTGCGGCGCATCGCCACGCGAGCAGTCAGGGCATCTCGGTGAGCGCTGCTGTCGTGGACGAAGGCGGGTTATTGCAGGCGGCTGGGAGGATGGATGAGGCATCGCCTGCCAGCCTCGAGGTTGCTATCTCGAAGGCTGCGAACTCCGCATTTGCGCGCAGAAACGGAGAAGCATTTGTGACGATGCAGCGCGAACGTCCGGCGAACCTTGAAGCACTCAGCCATTTCCTTCCCAAGCATGTGATCCCCGGCCTTGGAGGAGTCCTGCTGGTGAGAAGTAACCACGTGATCGGGGCAGTTGGTGTCAGTGGCGGTACGGGCGAACAGGACGATTCCTGCGCTCGTGAAGCTCTCCGGGTCCTCGATTAAGGTGGGGGAGCTTGAAGGCAAGGTAGTCATAGTCACTGGGGGCGCACAGGGTATCGGGCTTGGTGTAGCGGAGGTACTCGGTCGAGAGGGCGCCAAGGTAGTGCTCAACGACGTCAAGGCCGAATCGCTCAAATCAGCGACTACGACATTGCGATCGAAAGGCTACGAGGTCGCGGGGTTCGAAGGGGATGCTGGCGTCGAAGCTGACATCTTGGATGTGATTCGGCAAAGCCTCGAGCGCTACGGCCAGATCGATGGGCTCGTCAACAACGCTGGATTGGTCAGGTTGTCGCCGTTCTTGTCCCACTCGCTGAGTGACTGGAACGACGTAATTCGGGTCAACTTGACGGGCGTATTTCTGTGGTGCAAAAGCGTTCTCCCGCACATGATCCAGCGGCGCTCTGGGTCGATTGTGAACATCAGTTCAGTCGCTGCTCTAGGGCATACGACGCCGCATGTCTCTTATACAACGTCGAAAGCGGGTGTCCTCGCATTGACCAGGGAACTCGCGTTTGAAGTCGGACCAAATGGAATAAGGGTCAACGCAATTCTTCCCGGCCTCATACGCACTGAAATGACAGAAACCGCAGCGCAGGTTCGCCGTGCCCGAGGCGAATCCGTTCCAACTGACGAACCACATGGATCGTCGGCGGTCGGACGCTGGGGGCGGTCCCAAGATATTGGTGAAGCCGTCTCATTCCTTCTGTCAGATCGATCTAGCTACATCATTGGCGCCTCGCTAGCAGTTGCTGGAGGATCCGATCTAAGAATCATGAAGCCATGAATGAGAACAGCGATTTTCAGACGCGTTACAACCTTCGAAACACAACTCCAAGCGCTCACCCCGCTTAGAGCGTCAATCGGACCTGCTGCCGACGCATACCTCGCATGCACTCCGACCGGTACGAGCAGAAGAGGTAGAAGCCTTCAGGTCCTGCGGTCGGCCGGACGCGATTTGGAACTTGTCTTGGAGGTATCGCACCCTGGCGGCCTGCCGCTTGTGCAGCCCTTACCCGGTGGAACTTTCCTGATCGCGGTACCGCGCAGCCCAAGGCGCCCCGACGGTTCCGTCACGCCAAATGCGTGGGTATATGGAGCGACGGGCAACCTCATCGATACGTGGTTGCTCGGGGATGGTCTCGAAGATATGCAATGCACGGCTGCTGGCGACGTTTGGACAACGTACACAGCCACGGGAACAATGGGTGACTACGGTCGGTTCGGTTGGGGACGTCTCGGGCCTGAGGTGTGGATTGAGCCGATCGGCGGCCCTGGCCTCATGCGGTTCGATGCGCAAGGTGAGGCATCCTACAGTTACCGACCCCCTACCGGAATGCCAATCATCATGGATTGCTATGCGCTCAATGTCGCCAGCAATCGTGTGTGGGCGACTTATCACCCTGGCTTTGCCCTGCTAGGGGTCGATTACAAAGAACGATCCGACTGGTGGGCTTCGGACCTCGGGCCCCAAGACGCACTAGCCATCGACGGCGACTTGGTACTTGGTTACGCAGCGTTTCGGTCCAAACGGTACGCAAGCTTGGGACGATTAGCCGGATCCGCATTGCGCAAGGTGGACAATCTCGAGGTTCGTCTTTCGGATGGCGCTCCTGCGACGTCTATTGAGTGGATGGTCGGCCGAGGATCCACCCTGCACGCATTTAGCCGAACCGCCTGGTACAGCCTCGACCTCGCGACTATCCGTCTGAGTTCAGGTCAGCGGGGTTCAGGGACTTAGATTGGCCCAGTTGCTGCTGAGGCGGCTCCTAATGGCCGTTCCGATCTTGATCGGCTCAACAACCTTGATCTTCATCGCCATGACCGCGTCCGCGGGCAACTACGTGCCGGGAATGGACCTCAACTCGAACATGCGTCCCGAGGACATCCAAAGGTTGAGAGCAAGCCTTGGCCTCGATCAGCCTCTGTACATCCAGTACGCCCATTGGATCATCGGCATCGCACACGGCGATTTCGGTCGGTCGATGATCGACGGTACAGCTGTTTCAACCCACATTCTCGAGCGACTTCCGAACACGCTCGAACTCTCATTGGCAGCCTTGCTCATCGCCGTCGTGTTGGCAATACCACTGGGTGTCGCTGGAGGCATAATGCGCGGATCTCTCTTTGACCGCCTCCTGACTGCAATATCAGTAGCGGGCTTTGCAATGCCCCAATTTTGGCTTGGGCTACTCATGATCCTGCTTCTCTCAGTCTCTTTTCACACCTGGGGCTTGCCTTCACTGCCTTCTGGTGGCGCATACGACCCCGTTTTTGGCGGCGGGATTCTCGACCGCCTGACTCACCTGGCTATGCCGGCTGCCGTCCTGTCAACCCTCTACATCGCCACGTGGTCTCGCTACGTGCGTGGGAGCATCATCGAGGTGCTGTCCGCCGACTACATCCGAACGGCTCGATCCAAAGGTATGTCGGAACGCCGCGTCGTCTATGTACATGCGCTTCGGAACGCGCTTATGCCGCTAGCGACCTTGGTCGGACTCGAGTTCCCTCGCTTATTCAGTGGCACTCTTGTAGTCGAGGTTGTGTTTGCCTGGCCGGGCATCGGTCTCTTCTCCTACCAGCGTGCACTCCAAGCCGACTACACCTCAGTGCTTGGGGTCAGCGCCTTCGTAGCAATCCTCGTAGTCGCTGGGAATATCGTGGCGGATCTGAGCTACGGTCTCATCGATCCACGCATTCGCGCGCGGTGACACCTTCGTTGGAAACCCCAACTGCCGCAGACACCGGTAACAGGGTAACGGCCATCGTCTCTAGCCCTCTCCGTGGATCTTGGAGACGGTTTGCACGAGACCGAGCTGGCATGGCAGCAGCTCTCATCCTGTTGATACTGATTGCCAGTGCACTACTGGCTCCGATTCTCTCGCAATGGGTCACGCATAACACGGCGACTCAGCAGGACCTGTCGAACGCCCTGGCCCAACCTAGCGCGACACACTGGCTCGGAACAGACCAGCTCGGCCGCGATACATTGACCCGGCTGCTGTTCGGCGCCCAAGTATCGCTTGGGGTTGCGGCATTGACGATGGGAATGTCGCTTACCCTGGGCACCGCTGTCGGCCTTCTTGCGGGCTACCTCGGTGGTTGGATCGACAACGTCCTAATGCGGCTGCTGGACATGCTGCTGGCCGTGCCACCGATCTTCTTTTTCATAATGCTGTCGATCATTCTCCGGCCGAACGCCCTAACACTGGCGATACTGATCTCCTCCATTAGTTGGCTGCCGGTCGCGCGCCTGGTACGTGCTCAAGTCCTTGCGACCAAGCATCTCGAGTACATCGTGGCCGTGCAGACCCTAGGCGCAACCGGGGGCCGGGTGGTTTTTCGCCACATTCTGCCTGCCGTTGCGCCCGTGCTGATTGTCACGGCAAGCCTATCAATGGGCCAGATAATCTTGATCGAAGCTGCGCTCGACTTTCTCGGATTGGGCCTGCGGCCACCGGCGCCGAGCTGGGGGAACATGATCAGCGACGCCCAGCTTGCAATAACTCATTCCGCCCTGCCTGCGATATTTCCGGGTGCGACAATCTTCATCGCCGTTCTCGCTACGAACGTGCTGGGAGATGCCCTGCGCGATGCACTTGACCCGACCCTCCAGTGAGGAGAACGCGCTACGACCCTTTAGCCGCGGACTCACTTCCCGTTAGTGACCCAGGCCTCGTTGTAAAAGGGTCGCCCCACCGTGGAGTCATACGACCCCACATTCCTAGGAACCGTGAGCCCCTTCACTCGCTTGTTAAATGCCCAACCGTATCTCCAATACATCGCGGTGAACATCGGGACGTCCTCGTTAAGCACGTCCTGTACCTGGAAATAGATCTCCTTACGCTTCGCCTGGTCCGTGGTTGCAACGCCCGCCTCGAGTAGCTGGTCCAGTGTGGGATTCTTATAGAAGGTGAAGTTCCGGCTACCCGGGGCGGCATTCCGGGAGTGGAATATGGCCGAAACATCAGGATCGGCCCCGATCAGCGTCGAAATCGGGTTGTTTGCGACCGCGTCGAAACTTCTGTCCACAAGGACGCGGCTCGTAAGTTGGGCAAAGGGGACCGGCCTGATTGTCAGGGCAATGCCAATGTCCTTCCAATTCTGTTGAAAGATTTCAGCGATCCGGTTGTACTCCGGGCCTTCGGCTGGCGTGATGAGTTCGAATTTGAGTGGGACACCACCCTTTTCCCGCGTACCGTTGGCTCCCATCTTCCATCCGTCGTTTTCTAACAAGGCGATCGCCTTCGCCTTGTCGTAGGGATACTGCGACTTTGCCGCCGGGTTGTATGCCCAGCTTGTCGGCGTGTAGATGGATGCCGGAACGACACCGTAATTGAACAGCACGGCCTTAATGGCCCCCGCGCGATCCGCTCCGTACGCAAGGGCCTGCCGGACAGCCTTGCTTCCGAGAACCTTGTAAGAAGGCTTGTTAGGATCCAGGTTGAAGTAGATCGCAGTACCAATCGCAGTGTCATACACCTGGACTGTTACGGAATCCAACGCTTTCATCTCGTCGATGCGCGATGCCCTCAATGTCATGACGTCAAGTTCACCGGACTTGAGAGCATCTGCTGCGGGGTTTGCCAGGAGTTGTCTAAACACCAATCGGTCGATATTGGGCGCGCCGAGAAAATAGTCATCGTTACGATCGAATGTGATGTGGTCACCGCGCTTGAACTCTTGCAGCTTGAACGGTCCACTGGTTGCCTGAGGATTGCGATTGAAGTCCGAGGTGTTGAATGCGGCCGGAGTTAGCGCTCCTAGGATGTGTTTTGGAACAACGTAATGCCGTCCATGAACCAATAAGAAAGAGGAGTTCGCCGCCTTGAGCTTGATCACGACCGTGGTCGGATCTGGCGCGGATACATCCGAAATCAGTGCTGACATGTCGCCTCGGTAAGGTGACCGCACTTCTGCGTAGTCCGGGTGGTACATGAGCCGATAGGTGTACACGACATCATCGGCGGTCAGCGGGTTCCCGTCAGTCCACTTGACACCTTTACGCAGCGTAAAAGTGTAGGTTTTGCCGTCCGGCGAGACTTGCGGCATTGATTGGGCTAGTCGGGGGAGTAGATCACCTGTTGGCGTTTCCACGAGAAGCCCTGTAAATAGGAGGCTTTGGGGTGTGGACTGGACAGGTCCTTCAGCAACAAGTACGGGGTTGAACCCGACAATATCTGAGGGTATGGAGTCTGTAATGTGGCCCCCTCTCACCACCTTCTCGGTTCCGGAAACAGGCTGCTGGCCAGGCCCACAGGCTGCAAGCCATGCAGGGAGGGTCATGGCCGCTCCAGTGAGAGCCGCCGAAGCCTTTAGAAAATCCCTGCGAGAACATAACGATTGAGCCAGCTTCTCAAGCTCGCCGTCTGTGGTCATCGGTCGCCTCCTCCCCTCCGCTCACGGCTAGTACGCGTCATCTCTGCATGAACGTCCAGGCGTCGCTTCGCGCCAACCATCGGCAGTCTATTCGTGATATTGGCAACTGTCAACCGAGCGCCCGTTAGGCAACGTGGCTGGGCTACGAACTTTGGGTTCGGGCTTGTCCCGGAGGTCCCCCCTCCCCATCACCTGACGTCCCGGCGACCGCTGTCGCGGTTCGTGAATACCGCGCCGCGGCCGTCCCAGCAATGCGTCCAAACACCGCGTTGCGCGACAGGCTCGCGCCGCCGGGATAGCTGCCGGAGAAGAATCCCCCAACCGCCTCCCCGGCAGCGTAGAAGCCCTTAATTGGGACGCCGGCGTCGTCGAGGACGCGACCTTCCACATCCGTCCTCACGCCTCCGAACGTGAAGGTGATGCCGGGTGTCACGGCATAGGCGGTGAAGGGCGGAACCTCGAGTCTCTGCGCCCAGTTGGTCTTGTCCGGGTCCAATCCCCGAGTGCGCTTACCGTCCAGGCGGTCTGGCGCAAACGGGCCGGGCTGAACGGCGGCGTTGTACTCGTCGAGCGTGAGCCGGCATGCCTCTGACTCGAACCGGTGCTCCGGGTGGCGGGCGCGTATGGCTTCCATGAGCCCGTCCAGACTGTCTGACGCGCTTGGCTGCCCCGTTCCATAGCGCGGCTCGAGCAAGTGCTGCGTCTGCGCGTCAAAGAGCTGAAAGGCTATGGATGCACGCCGGATGAGGAGCGCGCGCCCGATGTGGACGTACTTGAAAAGGTTGAAGTCGGCGCCCTCGTCGACGAACCGGTGCCCATCGAGGTCGACCATCACCGAGTACGGGAACGAAAGGCGGTTGGTCGAGTGACCAGTCCGCAATTCGCCGAAGGCCTCGCTCGCGGCGTCCACCGGCGCCACGTGCGCGCTTCCCCAGTCGCCGAAGCTCTGGGCCCCGCCCGCGATCGATGCGAGGAGGAATTCGCCCGTGTCGAAGCGGCTGCCCCGGACTTTGACATTGGTGAATTGAGTCCCGAGGAATGCCGTGCGCCAAGCGGCGCTGGCCTGGAAGCCACCGCACGCCATGACAACCGCCCGCGCAGCGATGGCGTCGGCTTGCTCATACCCCCGAACCCGAACGCCGGCAACGCCTCCCGCTCCGTACGCAGGCTCGATCGCTTGAACGCCATAAAGGACCTCGATGCCCCTCGCCTCGACGATTTTCAGGAGCGCACTCGTCAAGCCCACTCCCTCACCTTCTGCGATCAACGCGGCGCCGGCCGGGATGCGGATATCGGTACCTCCGGTGGTTGCCGTCCCGATTACACGATTGAATGCAAACCGGACTCCCAGCGCGGCGAGCCACCGGATGGAATCGTATGACTCGTCAACGAGGGTGGCGGCCAATGCGGGATCGGCCCGATCGCCAGTCGTTCGGCGGATGTCCTCAGAGAACTGCTCGCTCGAGTACGGTTCAAACTCCAGACCGTCCGGCGAATCCGCGTCGCCGACGATCGCCATGAGCTCCTTGGTTGATGAATAGGGCGCTCGGAACAACCCGCCCGAAAACCTTGTGTTGCCTCCCATGGCGTCACGGGGGGCCTTCTCGAGGACCTTGACTCGCGCTCCAGAGTCATGTGCCGCGACCGCCGCAGCCAGGCCGGCGCCTCCGGCGCCGACGACGAGCACGTCGCAGTCGATCAGGCCGGCTCCCACTTGTCCCAAAGATCTCCAGTGATCTCCATCACGTCCTCGAGCATTGTTTCGCCGCCATAGAGAAGTCCCCACCACAACGTTTGGACGGCGTGATGCCGGTCGACCCCCAACTGCTTTGCCATCTGCAGAGATGAGCGCATGGCCGCCGGTCGGCGCTTGACCGTGGCCAGATGAAGCGTGTAAAGCGGAAACATCTGAGCCGGAAGGGAACCGGAGATGGCGCGTTCGTAGCGAATGCGGTGCGTCTTGAATGCAGACGGATGTAGCTCGGCCAAGCGCCGGACGTTTACCCCATCCGAACTGTGCATCCTCCGGTGCCAGTCCACGATCGCCTCGAGCTCGGCCGGTGTGAGGTCGTCGGTGGTCGAGTCAATACCGGATTGGAAGACCTTAGGGTCGGCTGCCCAGCCGGCCGGCCATTCGATGCGGGTCGGTCGTCCATCATCGACCCACTCGCGCAGGTACTCATCCGACAGCTCGGCTGCTGCGTTGATGCCACGCGGAGCTGCTTCGAGAAACGAAAACGCCAGTGTTTCCATCACCTCGCGCTTAGTCGCCCCCCACTCGCGAGCGGCGATGACCTCGTACAGCACGCCTCGCTCGTTCGCGATCGCCGTATAGGTATGAAGGAAGAGCAGCCCGACCACCGCCTGGGGCAGCCCGACGCCCCCAGGCGCCTGCGCGATCGCGGCGACATGTCTCCTGTAGCGCTTGAAAGACCCTGGTTCGTGCTCGATCAGAAACGGCGCGAACTTGACGAGGTCCAGCGATCCAGTCCCGTGCGTCTCCAGGTACCACCGCAGAATCCGCTCCTTCTCGTCAGCCGAGAATTCGTCAGTCGAGAGGTCGAGATCGGTTTCAAACCCGGTGTCCGGTTTAGTCATGGATACCTCCTCGCCAATGCGTGCAGCAAGGGTAGGTGGCGCCGAGCTGGCGCCACCCCGATCTCCAAAAGAACAATCAACGCTTCGGGGGTGGGCCCGGAAGGCCCTGCGCATTCCACGCCACGAGTACCTGGGCCGATGGTCCGTAAGCGTCGTGAGCCTCATTGATGCCCTTCGAGAAGCTGATCTTGTAGCCAGCCGGTCCGCCGACAGCAGGAACATCTTTCAACGTTTGCATCGCGTTGAGGAAGCCATCGCGGTTCGTGGTGGCACCTGGCTTCTTCAGGGCAGCCGCCAGCACATAGGCGGTGTCGTAGCCCTGGACGTAGCCGTAGTCCACTGTGTCGTTCCACTTCGCTGTCACCTTGGTCTGGAGGTCTTTGACCTCCTTCTTTCCGTAGTCGACGAAGATCGAGAAGATCGCTCCGTTGACCAGTTCAGGCCCGCCGACCTTGGGCACGCTGGGGATCGCATACACGGGTCCGACCCAGACTACGTTTGGGTTGACGCCCAAGCGCTTGGCGGCCTTCATCTCGTTCGTGATGTCGCCCGCCGACGAGCCGTTGTTGAAGATGACGTCCGGATTCGCTTCCTTGAGCCTTAGGGCCACCGGTGTGAAATCGGCCGCACCTGGCGCGTACCGGATGACGGCGACCGGCGGAGCCCCGGTCTGCTGCTGGACCAGCTTCGTCTGTGAAGCAACTTCCTCATCGCCGCGGGAGGTGGTTTCGGCGGTTATGGCGATACGCTTGAACCCAGCGGATACCACGTACTTCAGCAGTGGCTCCGCGGCCCAAGCCTGGTTGTTCGAGATGCGGAAAATATGTTCGTCGCTGATGATGTTCGTCTGCCAGGCCCAAGTGATGTAGACGATCTTTTCGCGGACGGCTACGGGCACCGCGGCCCTGGCGTTGGTCGACGGTGAGGGCCCCAGCAGCATGAGCACGTTGTCCTCGTTGACCAGCTTCTGAGCGTTCGTGACCGCCTTTGCATCATCGCCAGCGGCGTCGTAGGTGATGACCTTGATCTGCCGGCCGTTGACCCCACCGCTCTTGTTGATCTCGTCCAGACCGAGTTGAAAGCCGCGTTGTGTCTTCAGAGTGAAGTCCCCGTTCGGGCCCGAAAGCGATTCGTTGTAGCCAACTACGATGGGCGACTTGTCGCCAGAAGGCGACGAGCCTCCGCAAGCAACCGCCAACAGCAGCGCGATCGGAATCGCGCGTGCCCACAATCTCATTTGCATTTCATCTCCCCTATCAATGTCTCCGTGTCTTCTTGCCCCGACCACATTCAGCGGGGGTCGGGTAGTCCGCACCCAATGTCCAACTAGATGTGCAGCTAGTTCACCTCCGCGACAAAACCGAACAGACTCTGCAGCTGATCGTCCCTGGTGAGCTCAGCGGGGCGGGCGTCACGCAGCACGCGCCCGTTGGCGAGGAGGATCATCCGATCGCACTGCTGGAGGGCCTGTTCGGGGCGAGCCTCGACGATGATCATGCTGAGGCCGCGCTCCCGCAGCCCAAACAGAACGCGATAGATGTTTTCGATCACGATCGGAGCCAGTCCAAGGGACGGTTCGTCGAGCATCAGCAGCGAGGGCGAATTCATCAGCGCCCGCCCGATGGCCAGCATCTGCTGCTCGCCGCCGCTGAGCGAGCCGGCCTGTTGGTCTAGACGCTCGGCGAGGACCGGGAACAGCGTACAGACCACATCCCAGTTCTCCCGGAAGCGAGCGCGATTTCGCCGCCAGTCGCGCAATCCACCCATGCGCAGGTTGTCCCGGACACTCAAGGGCGGGAAGAGCTGCCTACCCTCCGGTACGTGTGAGATGCCGCCGGCCACGATCTTCGCCGGCGATGCGTGATCGATCGCCGACGCATTCCACGTGATTCGTCCATGACCACGCTTCAATCCGGAAATCGTGCGGAGAAGCGTCGTCTTGCCGGCTCCATTCGGCCCGATGATCGCGACGACCTCGTTAGGTCGGCACACGAGGCTCACGCTGTCTAGGACGGGGCCACCGCCGTAGGTGACTGTGAGACCTGCGATCTCGAGCATCAGACTGCCACCGGATGCGCTTGTCCCAAATACGCTTCGATCACTGCCGGCGACCGTGCGATCTCCGCCGCGGTGCCTTCCGCAATAGCCCGCCCGTGGTCCAGCACCAGGATCTTTCCGCATACCCGCATGACAAACGGGACGTTGTGCTCGACGAGGAGGACGCCAATCCCCGAGGCGCTGATCGAGGCGATGATGTGCTCGAGCGTGGCAACCTCGGTTGGGTGGAGCCCGCCGGCCGGTTCGTCGAGAAGCAGAAAGTCAGGCTCCACGGCGAGGGCACGCGCGATCTCCAGGCGCTTGAGCGAGCCGAAGGGCAGTCCCTTGGCTGGCTGGTCCGCAAGATCCCCCAGGCCGACCCACGCCAGCAGCTGGCGTGCCCGCGTTCGAGCGGCTGACTCCTTGCGACGCACGGCAGGCAGCTGAATTGCTAGCGGGAAGAGCCTAGGACGAAGGTGGACATGCATCCCAACGAGCACGTTTTCCAGCACAGTCATCTCTTCGAAGATGTGCGTGGCCTGGAATGTCCGCGCGATACCTCGATGCGCCCGAGCGCTCGGCGGGAGAGCGATCAGGTCTTCATGACCGAGGTGAATGCTGCCGCTGTCGGGCATCGCGAAGCCACTTATGACGTTGAAGAGGGTCGTCTTGCCGGCGCCATTCGGTCCGATGAGCCCGCGGACTTCCCCGGGACAGAGATCGACGGACACGTTCTGCAGCACATGAAGGCCGCCGTAGTGGAGGTCGACGTCCTTGACGGTCAGCGACGCCTGGCTCGACGAGGTGCGGGCCCGCGCCAAGGCTACGGGCTGGGGACCGATCGTTGCGACTGGCGCCTCCCGCTCCTGGAGCAGCGCGATCTTGCCTGTCCGACTGCGGATTACGGGTTTCGCCCAGGCAAGCAGATGGCGTACGCCACCCACGATGCCGTCCGGCATGAAGCGGAGCGCCGCCAGCAGCAGCACCGCGTAAATGAGGGGGGCAATATCGACGAAGGGATCGAGAAGCTCCGGGAGATAGACGAGGACGAACGAGCCGACCACAGCGCCGATCGCCCAGGTCATTCCTCCGACGACCGAAGCCATCACGATCGGCAGCATCGTGTTGAGGCCAAAGCTGGTTGGCGAGATGAAGCCGAAGATTGGGCCGTAGAGGACGCCACCGAGGGTTGCCATTCCGCTGCTGAGGACGTAAGCGGAGATCTTCTGGCGGTATACGTCGATGCCGAGAGCCTGAGCCGCGATCTCGTCTTCGCGGATCGAAGCCCAAGCCCTACCGATCGCCCCTGAAAGCAGGTTGGATGTGCCCCAATAACACACGACCGCAATCACGGCCACCGTGCCGAGGTAGATCGAGTGCGAGTCGAACGGTATCGGGACCCCGGTCAGCCCACTCAGGCCTCCAGTCAGTGGCCCGCCGACGGTCGCCAGGGCCGGGATGAAGAGCGGAAGGATAAGACTCGCCACTGCCAGGTAGAAGGCGCGGAGCCGCAGCAGGAGAAATCCGAAGACGGCGGATATGGCAGCCCCCGCAACGACCGCGATCGCGCCTGCGACGACCAGCGGCTGGTTGGCTTTCAACATCAGGATCGCCGACACGTATGCGCCCAGCGCGACGAAGAAGATGTGGGAGAAAGCCATCTGACCTGTTGTGCCGAACAGGAGGTTGAACCCGAGAAGAACGACGACTTCGACGCCGATCCACGTCAGGATGCTTGCTTGGTAGTTGTTAAACGGTTGCGCGAACGCTAGCGCTGCCAGTGCCACTCCAACCAACGCAAGGCCGACCGTGCGCCGCTGAAAGGACGAGCTCGACCGCAAGGTGGTCATAAGACGACTCATCAGACTGCCGATTGCTGGGCGAGAGACACCGTCCGGCCACCGCGGGCGCGGCGCACCCACAGCCCGGACACCACAAGACCGCACAGGACGACAACGAGCGCGAGATCGTCACCAAAGCGAGTGGAGAAGTATGTCGAGAACGCTGTTTGCAGGACTCCGACCACGTACGCGGCAGGGATCAAGCGGCGCATGTTCCCGAGTGTCCCGAGCATGGCTGCGATCAGGCCGAGGATGGAGAGCTGCAGCCCGACCGACACCGACGCTGACCCGAGTGCGGAAAGAAGGATCCCCGCCAGCCCACCGAGGACTCCGCTCAGAAAGAACGAGAACGAAATCACGAGTCCGTTGCGGACGCCCTGCAGCGACGCCCCGAGTGGGTTTGACGCGATCGCTCGGATCTGCAGGCCGATTGACGTGCGCTGCAGAAGGAGCCATGTCGCGAGCATTCCCAGCAACGCGCCGCCGATTGCGGTCAGCTGATCGGCGCCGATCGCCACCGACCCTGCTTGGATGACGACCGAGCCAAAGAGCGGCTCGGCATGTCGCTGATTAGTGCCCCAAATGAGGCGCGCGGCGTTCTCGATGACGATACCCGCGGCAACTGTCGCGAGCAGCGACGCCTGAATCGTCCCGTGCTTGAATCCATGGCTCAAGATCGGCGTGATCGCGACCCGTTCGACCGCAACGCCCGCAACGCCCGCGACCAGCAGCCCTCCAAGGACTGCGACCACGACTGGCAGGCGTGCCTGCAGCGCGGTGACGTACACCATGGCCCCGAGCATGTAGAGCTGGCCTTGCGCGAAGTTGATCACGCGGAAGGTCGAGTAAGCCAGGTTGTAGCCAATGCCGATCAGCGAATAGGCAGCAGCAAAGACAGCACCGCCGATCAGCACCTGCAGGAAAGTTGTCATCGCAGCGCTGTTCGTTGACGGCGCGAACCCTCCCCAGGCACGCCACAGAAACCCATACCCTTCGGGGGAGTGTAGTTTGGTTTGGTTGGCTCGTCAACCGGGCGCTCGGTAGCTCGATGTAAACGTGTGTGTGACTCCGCTAGGAGAGCATTGTCCCGGGCGTAACAGCGATCCTGCCGCCGTCGACCGGAAGCACCGTTCCAGTCACATATTCCGAATCAGGTGAGGCGAAAAACAGCGCGGCAGACGCTATGTCCGATGGCCGCCCCATGCGCCTCAACGGCGTTAGCTGAAACAGCTGGGATACATCTGCGATGGGCCGATCATCTTGCGCCCCACGCGGGGTCTGCAGTATGCCTCCCGAAGCGATGCAGTTGAAGCGGATGCGATCCCCCGCGTGGCGGCCTGCCAGAACGCGCACGAGCGTTACGAGCCCACCTTTAGAGACCGAATACGCGGGAAGATTTGGATTACCGCGCAAACCGTCAATCGAACTCAGATAGATAACCGACGCGCCACCAGAGCGCCTCAGTAGCGGCAACATGCGCTCCGTGTAGAGAATCGGATCGAGGAGGTTGGTACGAAGAACCGACTCCCAGTTGCTTGTCGCTCCATCCGCGTCGAGAGCATCCATCTCTGCAGAGCAGTTCATGAGCACGTCGAGGCGCTGCCAGGCTTGCTCGCATACAGTCGCCACCCGATCCACGTCAGCGCCAGAACCGACTGCTGCCGTACAAGCAACAGCTTCTCCGCCGCCTGCGTTGATGTCGCTCGCAACCTCCTCCGCCGCTACTGGATTCGGATCAACCGCTAGGACCTTGGCTCCAGATCTTGCAAACCGCACCGCGCAAGCGGATCCGATGCTGGATCCGACGCCGATTACAACTGCTACCAATCCATCTAGTTGAGGCATCACTATCCCTCGGGTGCCGATACTGGGGGCCGACTGCTGCTAGGGCGCATTGACCTCACCAAGGTGATTACGCCATCAGACTGGGGTGGCCGTCCGATTCGGCTACACCAAGCCCACCACCTTCATACGTTTCGAGTCACCAAGAGCGGACGATGAGCGGGAAGCGAGGCCGGAAAGATGGCGCCCGGCCGTGTCAAAGCCTAGATCCGAAACGTAAGTGATCGGTCCGATCAGCGAGGCGACACCTTCGAATCCTGCCTCGGACGTGACGCCCGCGCAAACGGCTCCGACTCCAACAGTGAACTCTTCGTGGTCGGTCGCGTAACCGCGATCGAGTGTTCTGTCGACCTCGCTTCGGTATTGCTGCGGGTCGGTGATCGAGTTAGGCGTGAAACTCCGGAGGTTGGCGGGGATCTCGGCACCAGACCAGGAAAAGTAGGCCTTGCCGAATGAACCTGCTTCGATGGGGACCCGGCCCCCCAAAGCGACGTCCAAGTCCCGCCCACCATTCGGATGCACGCTGACCATCAGGTGGTGGTTTTCCCACGGCACCGCGATCACTGCCGTCAGGGAGAGTTCGCGCGCAATCTCGACCAAATCACTCCAAATGGCACGGTAAATGGCAAGGCTCCTAACGTACGAGGCGCCGAGATAGAAGGTAGATGGCCCGAGGCGGTATCTCTTGTCTCGAGTCTGGATCACAGCCCCCTGCGCAACGAGTTCGGCCAAGATCGAATGGGCCGTGCTCGGAGCGATCTTGACCGATCGTGCGATCTCACCGAGCGCTAGCGGAGCCTCACTTCGGCGCAAATGACGAATGACGCCAAACGCCTTCGCAAGAGCGCTAGCCAAGGCGGCCGGCCGCAAGTAGGTGGAATAGAGGGCTAAAACGGGCAATCACATGCCGACTCCTCTTCCTGTAATCTTGCGCCATCGGGCCCAGCTTAACGAGAAAAGACGCTACTGTGGCGTCCCAGAGCACCTAAGTCCGAATAGCATTCGATACTCGGAGTCTCCGATTGCACACCTCAAGCCCACTGGGTCACCATCGGCCGAACCTTGCGATCAAGGCCAGTGGGCGCACGTCCTGGTTCCTTGAGCAAAGGCAGTAACTAGAAGGTGCCGCCTTCCTCCAGTGTCGCCCTAATCGCCGATCTTGATGTCCGAACAGTTCCAGGTGTCGTGGATCGTGCCGCGCGGAAGTTCGGAGACCAGGTGTTTCTTCGCGATAGATCTGGACCACTGCTGACGTTCGAAACGCTCAGGGAGAAGGCCGAACACATCGGGGCCTGCCTGCAAGCCCTGGGCCTTCGAAAAGGCGACAGGGCCGGAGTGATGCTTCCCAACTCGCAACATTTCTTGACCATCTGGGTCGGACTACTCAAGGGTGGGATCGTTGAAGTTCCAGTTCATCCCGCCAACAAGGGGATGGTGTTGCAACACCAGCTCATTCAAGCCGGCGTCTGCCTCTTATTCACGGATGCAGATGGATTCGCCAGGCTTCTGGCTCTCGAACCAGTGCCTTGCCTAAAGCGCGTTGTCATCCTGGGCGGGAGCGACGCGTTGGGTCCGAGTCCCTATGAGGTCATCCCGTTCCAGTCGTTCCTCGATCTTGGTGATGCATTTGTAGCCCCAGACATCGACTTCACGGATGTGGCGAGCGTGCTCTTCACCTCCGGCACGACAGGGCCATCGAAAGGGGCTTCCGTGTCGCACAACCACAACATCCACATCGCAGCGACCACCATCGACATCATGGGTGCCACGCCCTCAGACACGCTACTTCTATCGTTTCCGTTAACGCACGCTGGCGGGAGGTATGCGACTTCCCTGACTGCACTTATGGTCGGGGCTTCGGTCTACATGGAAAAGTTCAGCGCTAGCGGCTTTTGGGACACGGTGCGCAGGGAAGGCGTTACTGGATTCCTGTATTTAGGTGGAGTTCTTCCAATTTTGTGGAAGCAACCCGAACGGCCCAACGATGCTGATAATCCCGTCTCCCGCGCATGGGGAGCCGCCGCGCCAGCCGACCTCGTCAACCCATTTCAAGACAGGTTTGGCCTGAGGCTGATCGAAATCTACGGAACGGCGGAAACAGGCAATGCGACCTTTCCCCGGCCGGGCAGAGAAAAACTCGGTTCATGCGGTGAGGCGGCTGAGCACCTTGACGTTGCGATCGTCGACGAGAATGACCAGCCTTGTAATGCGGAGGCAGTGGGCGAAATAGTCGTACGTCCGCGCCAGCCGTACACGATCGTGAATGAGTATGTCGGGATGCCCGAGCAAACCGTTCGTGCGTTTCGCAACCTGTGGTTTCATACCGGTGACCGAGGGCGGATGGATGCTCAAGGCCGCCTTTACTTCGTCGACCGATTGAAAGACGCCATTAGGCGGCGGGGCGAGAACATCTCATCGTGGGAGGTAGAGCAAGTGGTCTTGTCGCACCCCAATGTCGTTGAGGTAGCCGCCTACGCAGTGCCCTCCGAACTAGGCGAGGATGAGGTCATGGTCGCCATAGTCCGTCGTCCCAACACGTCTCTGTCGGGGGCGGATTTAGTCAGCCACTGCTCGTTGCGAATGGCGGACTTTTCTGTGCCTCGGTACGTCCGTTTTGTGGAGAGCCTGCCGCGGAACCCCTCCGATCGCGTGCAGAAGTATCTCCTGCGGGATGATGCGGTCACCGCAGATACCTGGGATAGGCTCGCAAACTAGTGCACTTCAAGGTGAGGATGATGTGCGGCCCGAGGAGAACAGAGTGACTAATATCCCAACGTTTGAAAATGTGATTGTTGAGCTTCGCGATCGTGTCGCGACGGTCGTGCTCAACCGCCCTGAGCAGCGCAATCCGCTGTCCATACCGATGCAAGTCGACCTAACGGCTGCGCTGGAATGGGCGAGCGGGGAACCGGACTGCCGGGTGATAGTGCTTACCGGGGCTGGCGAAAAGGCCTTTAGTGCGGGAGCCGACCTGGGGTCTCTAAACGACGATGCATCGGAGCTCGTTAAGTATCACAGTCGGGAATTGTTTCGTGATCTCTTTTCGGTGATCCAGCGACTCGGAAAACCGCTGGTCGGTCGCATCAATGGCCATGCGATGGCGGGCGGTTTTGGCCTCGCTTGTGCGTGCGATATCGTCGTTGCCGCCGAGTCCGCCACGTTCGGCACTCCTGAGATCAACGTCGGCCTGTGGCCGATGATGCTTCAGGCACTGATGATCAGAAACCTGCCGCGCAAGTTCGTCCTGCGAATGATCATGCTGGGCGAGCGTTGGACGGCCGAGCAGATGCATCAAGTTGGGTTTGTCAGCGAAGTAGCACCTTATGCGGACCTGGATGCGGCAGTCGCCAAGATAACGAGCCAACTTACGTCCAGGTCTCCGTTAGTCATGCGACTTGGCCGAGACGCTTTCTATCGCCAGCAGGATATGGAGCTCGGAGCCGCCCTTGCATATCTTCATTCTTCGTTGAGCCTGGTGTCCCTCAGCGAGGATGCCCGGGAGGGAATCGCCGCGTTCGTTGAAAAGCGTCAGCCAGACTTCCGCGGTCGATAATCCGGCTCCAGAGCACTAACCCAGATATCCAGGAGGCGGGCACGCCACCCTGCACTCTCGAGAGGAGAAGGTCATGCATACACCGATCTGCGACGTTCTAGGCATTGAGTTCCCGATTTTCGCCTTCACCCATTGTCGCGATGTGGTGGTTGCGGTAAGCAAGGCCGGCGGTTTTGGGGTACTGGGTGGCGCACGGATTTCGGCCGAACAACTCGAGATTGAATTGAGTTGGATCGACAAGCACATTGATGGCAAGCCGTATGGCGTAGACGTCCTGCTCGCCTCGGAATACGCAGGGGACAATGAGGGAGAGCTACGTAAGCAGATACCGCAAGTAAGTATCGACTTCGTTAAAGAATTGACCGAGCGCTTCCATATTCCGCCACCAAAGGTTGCCGATGCACCCTCTCTCCGAGGAGACGCGGCGATCATCACTCATGACCGTAGCCGCGCGCTCCTTGATGTGGCCTTCACGCATCCGATCAAGCTTTTCGTGAGCGCCCTTGGCCCACCCCCAAAAGACCTCGTGGACCGCGCGCATGCCAACGGCAGCCTGGTCGCCGGAATGGTTGGTTCGGTCCGCCATGCCCAAAAGCACGTAGCTGCACAAGTGGACCTCATCATCGCTGTCGGCACAGAAGCCGCTGGCCACGTCGGCGAAATCTCGACCATGGTTCTTATCCCCCAAGTCGTTGACGCGGTTCGGCCGATTCCAGTGCTCGCGGGGGGAGGCATCGCATCCGGTCGACAGGTCGCCGCCGCTCTGGCGCTCGGGGCGCAAGGCGCGTGGACCGGTTCGGTATGGCTGACTACAACCGAGAGCGACCTTGAGCCGATCGTAATGGAGAAACTTCTGAAGGCCAATTCGGAGGACACCGTCCGCAGCCGTTGCTACAGCGGTAAGCCCATTCGGCAGCTGCGAACCGATTGGGTCACTGCATGGGAAGCAGACGATGCGCCCCCTATCCTGCCCATGCCACTCCAGGGCTTGTTAGTCCGCGACGCGATCGCCGGAGCCTATGACTACAACGTGGAGGCAGTAGTCGGCGGGGCAGTTGGCCAAGTCGTCGGCATGATGCGCCGAGTGAGGCCAGTTCGGGATGTCATTCACGACATGGTGGGCGAATACGCTGAGGTACTTCTGCGCCTATCCGACCTCACGGAGCCTCGCCCAGGGAGCGTCTAGCTCAACTTCCGCTGCATCGCACGGTCCTCCAAGTCTTGGATCTTCATGTTCGCGAACGCAGTTGCCATCTTCCGCTGCTCATCCTCACCAGGAAGTTGGTACGGCGGTCTCAACACCCCGTTTCCTTGACCAAGCACCTTCATCGCCATCTTTACCCAACGGGCCGTCGAGGGCATCCATCTGTAAACGATGTTGTCGAATCGCTGCAGCGTCTGCGTTCCCAACGAAACCGCGGCGAGATCACCTGACTCGTATGCATCGAAAATGCTCTGGCAGATGTTGGGAATCACGTTGTTCTCAGCCAGAAGGGCGCCCGACGCTCCAAGCGTGAGGACATGAACCAGGTTCGTGCTCATTGTGTACAGCCGCACGCTAGCTGGTAGTGCGTCCCTCAGCTCCATGAAGTATGCGTTCGAAGGATGCATCACGTTGAGCGCCGCGATCTGAGAATAACGGGCACACAAATCCACGAGAAATGGAACGGTGGCCCGATAGCCGGCGAGGGCGTGAATGGAAATAGCAACTGGGTGCTTCAGCTCGTCGAGAAGCTCGCGAAAATAAGCCTCCTGCTCTATCTGGGTTGGAATCATTCCATGGCCGCCGTCCAGTTGATAGAGCTGAACCATATCGACATCGGCGTCGACAGCCTGCTTGGCCACTTCATACATCGCCTGAGCACTCCGCGACTCGCGTGGGTTAGCGCACACAGGCACTTTCCCTTTGGCCTCCTGAACCCCTATGTCATAGATTCGGCGGAGTTCGTCAACAGTTAGTACGTGGCCCTCCCCCGCCCCCCCGCTACCCAGGTAGATCCCCTGCCCGGCCCCCACCAAGCGGCGAACGTGCACCCGCAGCCCAACTTCGTCAAGCGCCCCATCCTCGAGAAAGGGAGTAGCCACCATGCAGAACATCACGAGTTCGGGGTCCACGCTGCGCCTCCATTTGTACTTCCCTGCATCGACCGCGATCGGGAGATCACGATCGTCCGACGATGCTCCGTGCGCCTAGGGGCGGAGGACAGCATCTAAGTGGTCATCTTGGGCAGGTGAGGAACCCACAACCATTCTCTGGAGCCGATAAAAAGACGAACGTCGTTCGATAATAGTGTCAACTCAGCGGTAAAGCTTCGGTTTTTCACGATCAAGACCTTGACATTCTGCAAGCGCAGAGTACCTTTTGTCCACTAAACGCCTATGTCAACGTGTGGAAGAGCCAATCGGAAGGAGAAAGGATGAACGTCAAAGTGGGGCAGCGGTCGGTCGGCGCAGCCCGTGTGATCGGCGCGTTGTTAGTCGCGCTCCTCGCCGCCTGCGGCGGTACGCAAACGGGGACCTCCGGCTCCGCCGAGCCGGTCACCATCGGCCTCCTTCAGTCGTATCAGGGCGGCCTAGCTTCGTACGGGGTTGGTGAAACCCAGGGCGCCCAGTTCTTTGCCGACCAAATCAACCAGAAAGGCGGCATCAACGGGCACCGCCTGCAGTTCGTTACCGCAGACGACCAAACGGATCCTCGGATCGTAGTCCAGCAATTACAGGGGCTGATCGACAATGCAAAGGTCATTGGCATCTTCGGCCCAAGCGGCTCTGCGACCGCGGTTGCCGCCAAGCCCATAGCCGAGGATCAGAAAATCGTTCTTCTAAGCACGAGCGGCGCGGTTGCCTTGACCAATCCGCCTGCGAACTGGTATTTCCGGGCGACGCTTACGAATGACCAGAATGCTCAAGTCGTGCTCAACTTTCTGGGCAAGACCAAAGGCGCCAAGCGCATAGCAGTCATTCGGGCAGACGACTCATTCGGTCAGAGCGGTGTCGCCAGTTTCAAGAAGTTCGCGGCCCAGTTTGGTGTCTCGATTGTGAGCGATGTCGCCTATCCGCCTGATGCCACCAACATGACCACCCAGGTCACTACGGCCAGGTCCTCAAATCCTGATGCCTACATTGTTTGGGATTCCAGCGCTCGCCTGCCGACTGTCCTGAAGAACTTGCGCGACCAGGGTGTCACCAGCCTACCCATCGTCGGCCCTTCCAATACTGGACTCGCTGACACCATCAAAGTTGCCGGTGACGCCGTGAACGGTGTATACGGTACGGGGCAGCTGGCGGTAGATGATCCCAGGCCTGGTACGCAAAAGTCATTCGTGGATGCCTGGAAAGCCAAGCACAACGGCGGCCCTCCGGATGATGCAACCATGTTTGGATATGCCGGCATGGAACTCGTCTACCGGGCGGTTAAATCAGTCTTGGACTCCAACAAGAAGCTGACCAGGCAGACCTTGCGCGATGCGCTCGAAGAAACACGCGACTACGACACGGTCTTCGGCCACGTGACTTACGGCCCAGGAAATCACGACCCTCTGCCACTATCAGAACTTCAGCTCATCCAAGTAAAGAACGGAATGAGGTTGAGAGCGGCGTAGAGCGAGTGATCGTCGGGTATCGCACCTTTCGCCGCAATGTGACAAAGCCCCGGTTCGGGTGGGGCGGTCCCTACCACCCCTTGATCTAGCGTGACGATTACCGACCAGTGGCAGCAACTGCTTGCCACTGGTTTAGTCGTCGGCAGCTTCTATGGCTTGGTTGCGATCGCGATGCAGATCGTCCACGGATCAACACGGATCCTGAACTTTGCTCAGGGTGATTTTGTTACCGCCGGGGCCCTGGTCATGGTCACTCTCGTCAGCATTCCGTGGTTAAACGTGTGGACGGCGCTACCCATCCTCGTCATCATCGCGTTCGTCTTTGGGGTGGTATTCGACACGTGCGTCATCCGCCCGACGCGATCGCAGCCGCCGATCATCTCGTCTTTGGCGACTGTCGCCGGTGGAGCAATTCTGCGCGGCCTATTGCTACTGGTCTACGGAAGAAGCACCTATTCAGTCAAGCCATTCCTCGGTGAGTATCGAGTGAACATCGGCTCGGCATTTATCACTTCACAGGACTTGCTGATGCTCGTGGGGGCGGCGGCGATCCTACTGTCTCTGGTCGTTTTCTTTCAATTCACGTGGCTCGGAAAGGGAATGCGCGCAACTGCCCAGAACCCTGAGGGCGCTCTGGTTGTCGGCGTCAACCCCCAAGTCGTGCGGATGATCGCATTCGGTGCTAGCGCATCTGTGAGTGCTGTCGCCGGTGCACTCATTGCTCCGATCATCGGAGCTCGATTCGATCTTGGCTTCGGCCTGGTGCTGCCGGCCTTTACGGCCGCTGTTCTCGGGGGCTTGGGAAGTGCCGCCGGGGCGGTCGCAGGGGGCCTATCGCTGGGCGTCGTAGGCGCCTACCTTGACGGCATCCTTGGGTCGGAAGTGAGAGCCATTTGGCTGCTGGGAGCTTTGCTCGTACTCCTCTACCTGCGACCCTACGGACTTCTCGGCAAGAGGTCCAGTGAATGATTCGGCTCGGACGGTTGTCGGCATGGAGTCCGGTGCGTTTAGGACTGCCGCAGTTAACCGCCCTGGGCGTGTTCGCCCTCCTCGTGATAGTACCGATCGTCACGCAGGAGCCCTATCACGCAAGGGTCGTGAGCAACATCATCCTGACTGCGATCATGGGCATGGCCGCCGTGCTGCTGTTCGGCTATGCCGGCCAGTTCTCGCTTGCGTACGGCGTACTTTGCGGAATCGGTGGGTATGCCAGCACATACCTGATCTTGAACGCGCACGCCCCTCATTTCCTAGCGTTGTTAGCCGGAGCAGCGGCAGCGGGCGTCGTCGGGGTGATCGTAGCGTTGCCCGCGATCAGGCTGCGCGGGTTGGAACTTGCGCTGATTACCTTCGCGGCAGCGCTCGCCGGGACTGCGGTTTTCGCAAAGATCAGCGGGTATGACGGCATCGGCGGCCTGCCCAAGCCCCGCATAGGAAACGTCCTATTCGCGTCCCCGCTAGAACAGATGGGATTTGCCGCGATTGCCTTGATTCTTGTGTACGTCTTACTCAAACCAATAGTCGCCGGCCGCCCGGGACGGCGATTTCTTCTTATGAAGGCAGATGAGGCGACGGCCGCGAGCGTGGGCGTCCGATTGACATACGACAAACTCCTGGCCTTCGGGATAAGCTCCCTCGTCCTCGGCTTCGTAGGTGGCATCTACCCGCTGAACATCAATTACTTGGGCCCAAGTCTCTTCAGCTTTGACCTGGTCATTCTTTTGTTCTTCATCGTCTTTTTGGGCGGGGTTAACCGGCTCGAGGGCTCCGTTATTGGCGCCACTGTTGTTGGGCTGATTCCAGTAATTCTCTCGGGGCAGGCGAACCTCTCGGGCATCTTCTATGGCATCAGCATGCTCGCGGCCCTAGTGCTGTTCCGCGGCGGTGGCCTACTTGCCTTATTGGAGTGGCGACCTCGATCGGCGACCAGTGCGGCAAATCCACGGCATCCGGTCGACAGGCCCAACTTGCTAAATGAAATACACGTGCCGGCAAGCGTGCTGTCGGGATCAGTTCGGCCGAATGCCCCCTCTGCAGAGACGGACACGGACCTCCTCTTGGAGGCTCGGGGCATCAGCAAGCGCTTCGGCGGATTGCGTGCAGTGGAGGACGCAAGCTTTACGGTGCACCGTGGCGAAATCGTTGGTCTGGTTGGCGCCAACGGAGCCGGGAAGTCGACTCTGCTTGGTCTGCTTTCGGGCTACCTCGTTCCGGATTCAGGTCAGGTCCTTTACGGCGGCCGTGATCTTCGGGGCCTGTCCCCGGCAAAGCGGGCCTTCCTGGGCATGGTTCGAACATTCCAGTTCCCGGTGTTCTCCAATGAGATGACGGTGAGGGAGAACCTGCTCGTGGCGGGTGAGTCGCTGGGCAAGCACCGGACACGACATGAAAACGTTGACGACATACTTGGATTGCTCGCCCTCCAGACTATGGGCAATCTGCGGGTCAACCAGGTGGCATTCGGGGTGCAGAAGCTCCTGGATCTCGGTCGGGCGCTCTGCGCGGTCCCCGACTTGTTGCTTCTAGATGAACCGGCTGCTGGCCTCGGACCGGCGGAGCTCCCATTCGTCGCTGCAACAATTGCAAGTCTCAGGTCGGACGGAAAGGCAGTATTGCTTGTCGATCACAACATGGCTTTCGTGATGCAGCTCGCGGACCGCATTGTCGTCCTCGACCTCGGGCGCGTGATTGCCGTAGGCAGCCCCGAAGCAGTCGCCAAGGACCCTCGTGTGATCACCGCATATCTCAGCCCCGACGATCTCAACTGATGGAACCGGCCGCGCCTCAAGCCCCAAAACCAATCCTGGAGGTGACTGGTTTGGCGTCAGGGTACCGACGCGGGAGCGACGCGATCAGCGGAATCGATCTCGCGGTTTCAGCTGGCCAGATCGTCGCGATTCTGGGGGGAAACGGCGCGGGCAAGACCACACTTCTGCGCGCCATCGCAGGCATGCTTCGAACCTCCGCCGGGACTGTGCGGTTCGAAGGAAATGACCTGGCCCGGCTGTCGGTAATTAGGCGAATTAGACGCGGGGTGGTCCTTGTTCCGCAGGGTAGGCAGCTATTCGTGGGCATGTCAGTCCAAGAGAACGTCCTAATGGGTAGCTACAGTCGACATGGTCGCGGCGAGCAATCGCCAGATTCCCGCATGAGGAGCTTGTATTCGAGTTTTCCGGTTATCCGCGACAGGAAGGATCAGATAGCAGGCTCACTGAGTGGCGGCGAGCAGGAGTTGGTCGCGGTGGCAAGGGGTCTCATGGCAGCTCCAAAGCTGTTACTGCTGGACGAGCCGTCGCTAGGTCTATCACCGAAAATGCGCAAACTCATTTTCGGATTGTTCGTTGACGCGTGTAGATCTGGAAAGGTCGCGATGGTGATCGCGGAGCAGGATGTGCGATCCGCACTCGCTATTGCTGACTATGCCTACGTATTGCGGACCGGCCGGATCGCCTTTGAAGGCAAGGTCGATGAAGCGTTCAAGAACGACCCTCGGCTTATACATGCCTACCTCGGAACGGGATAGCGACTGCGGCGAACACATGAATAGCCTTGAGCAAGGAGATAACGAATGACACCTGCACCGAATGAGAGAGAGATCCTCTACGCCAAGACTGATGGAGTTGCGAGGATAACCATCAATCGGCCCGAGGTCCACAACGCCGTTACCGACAAACATCTTGAGTTGATGTGTGAATGCTTTCGAGACGCTGACGCAGATGCAGCGATCGGTGTTGTAGTCCTGACGGGCGCAGGCGATCGGGCCTTCTCCTCGGGCGGCGATGTCGGCTGGGAAAAGCAGGGCGGGGCTAAGGCCGTATTCCAAGGCGGCGGACCCGACGTCCATCGCGCCATGCGGGAGTGTCTCAAACCTGTGATCGCGGCCGTCAAGGGCTGGGCCATTGGCCTTGGCAATCATCTCGCTTACTCTGCAGACATAACGATCGCAGCTGATAATGCGGTGTTCGGTCAGGTGGGCCCGAGAGTGGCGTCGCCGGCCGACGGTTGGAATGTCGCCTATCTGACACATATCGTGGGCGCGAAGAAGGCCCGAGAGATGTGGTACATGTGCCGGCGCTACGACGCCCACGAGGCTGAGCGCATGGGCTTGGTCAACAAAGTGGTGCCCCTCGCAGAACTCGATGCTGAAGTCGATCGATGGAGTGAGGAACTACTTGCGGTAAGTCCGACTTGCTTACGCATCCTCAAGGCAAGCTTTGAGGCGTCCTTTGATCCAATCCGTCAGCCGCTCGGATCGATGCAACGTCTAATCGCACCATCATTTATCGGTAGCAGCGAACAACTGGAAGGCGCCTCAGCGTTCCTCGAAAAGCGAAAGCCCAACTTTCGGGGTACCTCCCCTGAATGAGCCAACCCGAAACTAGCGGACACCGTCCGCCGATCCTCAAAGGTTCGAGAGAGCGAAGTTCCATACGCGGTCACTCGCGACTGGCGATTCAGGAGTGAGCCCCAGCCGGTCCAAAGTTGGTCTCGAGGCAGATCTGCTTGTCATAGGTGGCGGTATTGCAGGCTTGTCAGCCGCTGCTTCAGCTGCAACCGACGGAGCCCGGGTAGTTCTGGTAGAACGCGCCGCCGAAATCGGCGGCTCAGCGGCCCTTTCGGCAGGATGGCTTTGGTCGGCACCTAGTCACGAAGTGTTTCGCACTGAAAACCCGCTCGGCGATCCTTCCCTCGGCGAAGTGCTTGTCAATGAATTTCCGCGCGCCCTCGAATGGGTTGACTCTCTCGATATCGAGAGGCTCCGTCCGCTGGTTGTTTACGGATTCGGACGCGGCTTCCAGATTGACATAGTCAAATACCTTCGGCGCTGCGCTTCCATCGTTAACTCTTCTGGCGGCCACGTCCTATTGAGCATCGATGTTCGCTCGTTAGTCCGGACCAAGAACGGACGAGTAGTTGGAGCCAGGGTCCAAGATAAAGATGGCACAGCGACAATCACAGCCCGCCACACCGTGCTTGCCACTGGAGGTTTCCAGGCTAGTGCCACGCTAAGAGCCCGGTATTTGCACCGGCATGCTCGCCAGATGCTACTGAGGTCAAATCCCCACAGCAGTGGACATGGCCTCAGGCTAGGGATGAAGGTTGGCGCCGCTCAGACGCATTCGATGGACGGCTTCTATGGTCACTTGGTGTGCTCACCGGTTTCGCACTTCACCCCGTCGGACTACACGCTGCTAAGCCAGTACTACAGCAACTACGCGATGTTGATCAATTGGAACGGAGACCGCTTCACCGACGAATCAGCCGGCGATCAATTCAATGTCCAAGCGGTATTACGCCAGCCACGCTCGAGGGCGGTGGCAATCCTGGACGAGCAAATTCGACGCCAGCGAGTTGTCGGGCCGGACGTTGAGACCGGGGCGATCCAAGATAAGTTCGAGGAGGCGACCAAGGCCGGCGCCAGGCTCGCGTCGGCCGCATCGACCACCGAGCTCGCGAGGGAACTGCGTAGCTGGGGAATCGACGGCGACACCTTCCTGCGAACTCTTGCTCGATTCAATACTGGCGTTTTTCTTCCCGACGAGCCGCCTCGGCTCCGGTGGGGCAAGCCAATCAGCGAACCACCTTTTTACGCCCTCGAGGTTCAGCCAGCAATTACCTTCACTCATGGCGGGCTCAAGATCGATGCGGATACCCATGTGCTCGACCTGCTCGATCACCCGATTCCGGGGCTACTCGCCGCCGGGGCTGACGCGGGAGGCCTTTACAACAAGGCTTATGCGGGTGGCCTGGGGATGGGCATTGTCTTCGGCCGACGGGCTTGGGCGACTGCAAAGAGCGCCTCATAGGCATGGCTTCGGTCGATCGCTAATCGGCGTCGGCTATCAAGGGCTCATCGGAGGCGTAGGCCAGCCAAATCCCCAGGCATCCATACCGCCGTCGACAACCACAGTAGTGCCGGTGATGAAGGAGGCGCCCGGCGAAGTGAGGAAAGCCAAGACTGAGGCAATTTCTTCAGGGCTGGCGCGCCGTCTCACTGGAATGCTGTCAAGGAACTTCAATCTCTGGTCTTCGGGATAGTTTTCACCCGCCGCAGTGTCGACTGCGCCGAGTGCAACGCACACACTCCGAATGTTGTATTTGCTCCACTCGAGGGCAAGAGAACCTGCAAGGTTCTCTACGGCCGCACGCGCAGCCGCGGCGTGGGCGAAACCCGGCATGCCACGGCGGGGACTGAGACCGACGAACACCACAACCCCCTGCCGATTCGGAATCATTGAGTGTGTAGCAACGAGCCATGTCATGCGCCAAGCAGCATCGACCGCCAGCGAGTGCACCGCTCGCCAACCTTTAGGGGAGATTGCCTCGAGCGGTGCCTGGAACTGTCCCCCCGCGTTATTGATGAGGATGTCAATCTTTCCGAAGCGATCGATCACCTGAGTGACTAGAGATGCAGCTTGCTCCTCGTCGCGAATGTCGGTCGGTATCGACAAGCAATCGACACCAGCGGCCGCCAACTCCTGACACGTTCGCTCGAGTGGCTCGGTGCGGCGCCCGCAGATTGCCACTTTTGCACCCGTCCGACCCAGCTCGAGAGCGGTAGCGCGGCCAACGCCGGTCCCGCCTCCTGTGACCAAAGCCACAGCACCACGATTTGCCTCGGGCACTAGCACGGGACGAAAGGTGCTCACTGCTTCAGACCGCGTTCAGGATAACGGCACACGGTGAGAGACAAGTTGCGGGGGGTCCAATCCCACTCAGCCGTGGTGGTGCGTGATGAGTAGCCCTCACGGGTGAGTGGCCAAAGTGTAGTCTCGGATTTGAGTCGCGTCAACCGGGCGCTCGGTAGCCGGCTCTGTTAGATTCCTAACGGTCAATGAGACGGAGCCGATAGACATCCCAAAACCAGACCGTGCAGACGTCGTGGTGGTCGGCGCAGGCCCGGGTGGGCTGGCAGCCGCTCTTGAGGCCGCTAGTGCCGGTGCGTCGGTCTTGCTGCTCGAGGCCCGCGACGAGATTGGGGGAAACGGACCCTTATCAACGGGATACCTGGCCATGGTCGACATTCAGGCGCAGCGCGATCTTGGGATCGAGGACAGTCTCGACCAATGGCTCGAGGATGCGATGCTTGAAGTGGAGCGGGCGCGAGCGGATTTCGGCATTTACTTCGACGAGCCGCTATGGCTCCAGTTAGGGGCGAACACCCGCCGAGTCAACGACATGCTGGGAAGACTCGGATTCCGGCTCGACCGGCTCATCCCGCGACCCCTTCAGCACACGGTCCCGCGAATGTGGGCTGTCGCCGACACCTCAGCGTTCGAACGGGGGTTTCGGGTCGCACTGCGGGAGCTCGGCGTCAAGACCCTCCTACGGACTCGAGCGCGTCGGCTGACTGTCGCGGGTGGGCGCATTGTTGGCGTCGAGGCTGAGACGGCCGGCAACCTCATGACAATCGAAGCGCGTCAAGGCGTCGTGCTGGCGTCGGGCGGATTCCAGGCCAACCATGAGTACCGTGAGCGCTACCAACCCCGGCACATGGCCGTCACCCCTTATCACGGGGTCGACACCTGCCGCGGAGACGCGCAGGTCATGGCATCCGCGATCGGCGCCGACCTCATCAACATGACGGCGATACCGCCCTTGGTGATGATCTCTTCTGGTCTGGCTGAGGTCTGCATCGCTGTCAACCGCGATGGCAAGCGATTCCACGACGAATGCGGCCCTTACACGGATCGCGTGCAGTCGATGTTGGCCCAACCCGAGCGCCTTGCGTACTACATCTGCGACGGCCCAGCCGCTAAAACCAAGGAGCGGTTTGTCGCGCACATGGAAGATGTCCGAACCGCGCCCAACGTCGAAGGCATGGCCAGTTTGATTGGATGCGACAGCGCCAACCTGCGGGCAACCATTGACCGCTGGAACGCTTTCCTCGAAGCGGGTAGCGACCGCGACCCGGAAACCGGGCGCGTCGTACTACCGGAGGGCCGACTGGGGATTCTCGAGCCTCCATTCCATGTCATGAAGATGATCGTCGGCGCCAACTTCACCTGTGGCGGCTTGCGGACAGGGCTCGATATGGGAGTCCTCGACGTCTACGGGCGGCCGATTTCCGGCCTCTTCGCCGCCGGCGACTGTGTGGGGTCGGTTAACGCGGCCGCGGGCCTGGGCGGGATCCACATCATGGGGGCCCTGTCACTTGGGATGATCGCGGGAAGATCAGCTGCCGAATCAGTCGCCGCCGCCACAGTCGCCTAACAGATAGGTGGCGGAGGGCGGCACCGACGCAGCACACTCGCAGCTAAATCCGAGCGCCCGTGCCGGCGACCGCTACCTCGTGCTCGGCGGTACGACCGTGATGCAGATCGCAATCACCACCCTCTACGCCGGTTTTGCGCCCCTGCTGCCCTTCGTGAAGACTGAATTCGGGCTCACATATGCGCAGGCGGGGCTCATTGCCAACGTCGCCTTTGTGGGAACAATGGCGACACTACTCGCTGCGGGCTGGGCGGTCGACGCGCTCGGCGAACGCATCGTGATCATCGCCGGCGGCGTCATCGCGGGCTTAGCTGGAATAGCCGCCGGGCTCGCACCCTTCCTCGCATTGCTGGTTGTCGCGCTCGTAGTGCTCGGCGTCGGCGTCGGAACGGCCACACCTTCGGGCACCAGCGCGATTCGAGCCGCATTCGCGCGAGATGAGCGAGCCGTCGCGATGGGTGTGCGGCAGATGGGCATCCCTGTGGGGGGATTGCTCGCGGCACTCATACTCCCGTCGCTGGCACAGGCACACGGGTGGCGGTTCGGAGTCGTGGCAGCTGGAGTCGTTGCAGTGGTCATCGCACTTGTGCTCGCCGTGGCATATCCGCGGCGCCGACACGGGCTTGAGGCAAGCCGGCAAGCCGGCCGCGCCGCGAAGTTGACGAAGAACGTCGCGCTCACTGGCGCTGCCGGCAACTTCCTTCTCGCCGGACAGATATGCGTGGTGACCTACCTCGTCGTCTTCTTGGTACGTGATTGGGGTATGTCGGTTACGGCCGCGGGTTTTCTGCTCGCCTTGGCTCAAGGGTCAGGCGCGCTGGGGCGTCTTGGGTGGGGTTTGGCCAGCGACCGGCTTCTGAACGGAAGTCGGCGAACCGTGTTGATCATGGCCGGGCTGGTCTCGGCAGGCGGGTGCCTGGCTCTGTCATTGCTGCCGTCAACGAGCTCTCATATCTGGTTGGGAATTACGATCGCGGTGCTGGCCGCAGGCGCAGTCGGCTGGACCGGCGTTCAGATGACGTTGCTATCCGAGCTCGCCGCACCTGGGTTCGAGGGACGCACGGTGGCCCTCGGGATGTTTCTCCAACAACCGGCGCTCCTCCTGGCCCCTCTCGCATTCGGCGTCCTCGTCGATTGGACGGGGTCCTTCCGAATAGCGTGGCAAGTGCTCGCGGCATTCGTAGTCATTGGGGCACTGCTTTTGTTCGGCATTCGCGAAGCAAAGCCTGAGCTCGACAATGCCGTGGCGCGATCGTCGTGACCGTGAGGAAACCTGGCTGGACCTTCGTCTTGGTTCACGGAGCGTTTCACGGCGGGTGGTGCTGGAGACGCGTCAGCGCGATTCTGGCTGCGAACGGTCATTCCGTATATACCCCAACGCTCACCGGCCACGGTGAGCGGCGACATCTGGCGACATCCGAGACTGGGCTTGACACGCATATCGAGGACGTGTCGGCGCTGATTCATTTCGAAGCCCTGGATCATGTCGTGCTGGTGGGGCACAGTTACGGCGGCGTCGTAATCACCGGCGTTGCAGCTCGGATGGCATCCCGAATTCATCGGCTCGTCTATCTCGACGCGATAGTGCCTGAGCCGGGAGATTCGTCGATCAGCCTCATGGATCCCAACTTTGGCCCTGTGATTCAGCAGGCTGCATCACTGAATGATCCCCCGTGGCTTGTTCCGGTCTTCGATATCGGTCGTTACCGTGTCACTGAACCGGAGGACTTGAGCTGGCTCGCATCACGATTGACGCCACAGCCGCTCAAGGCGATCAGCGACCCTCTACCGGCCGCAGGGGCCGAAGACTTGGATACGATTCCAAGAACGTTCATCTACTGCACTCAAAACCACGGCGCCGCATCGCACTTCGGCCGGTTTGCCGAAGCCTTCCGGCATCGGCCAGGCTGGACCTACGCCGAGCTGCCCACCGGACATGACGCGATGATCACCATGCCGGACGAGGTCGCCGTTCTCCTGGAACGCGCAGCCGATTGATATCGACGCACCGATCAGGTCACGTCCTTGATTGTGCCGGCCTCGCAAGATCTGCATTCAGCGACGCCAGGATCCGCAGCTCTTTCAGATAGGGGACCGATCGATCGGCTGTGATCAGGTTTAGAACGACTTGGTCAGCGCCGGCGCTTAGGCGAGCATTGATGCGCTCGCGAACAGTCGTTACGTCGCCCCAAGCAAAGATCGCGTCAAACAGTGCGTCTGACCCTGGCGGCTCTAGATCCGCGATTGTCCAGCCCATCCGGAGGAGGTTGTTCCGGTAATTGTCGAGCCGAAGATAGACCTGCGCATGCGCGTTGCCAATCCTGCGCGCTTCAGCGTGGTCGCCCGCCAGCACCACCGGCAGATCAGCCGCCAGGAAAGGCTCCGAGCCGAGCTGCTCGCGAACCAGCCGAATATGGTCGGCGGTCGTGAAGTACGGGTAAGCTCCCGCCGACCGATCCGCCGCGAGAGCGACCATCCTTGGGCCAAGGGCGGCGAGGACTATCGGAGGTAATGGAGCCTCCGGTCCACGCCAGGGCGCGTGTTCCATCTGGTTGAGGTATTCCCGCATTGCGGACACCGGCCGGGCGTAGTCGTGGCCACGGACGGCGACCATCGGTGAGTGGCTGACGCCCACGCCGAGGATGAATCGATTTGGCCACGCCTCGGCGACCGCGCGCCCGCCAGCCGCCATTGCCGTGGCGTCGCGCACCCAAATGTTGGCGATGCCGCTTGCGATCACGAGACTCGAAGTTGCAGTTAAGAATATTGAGGCCTGAGCGAATGCCTCTCGTGCAAGGGCCTCGCCATACCAAAGCGTTCCGTAGCCGAGCTTCTCGATCTCGCTGGCGACCTCCCGTTGCACGGTTGCGGGCTGAAAAGCGAGGGAGCCCGAAAACACGCCCAAACGACCTGGCCGGATACCGCCGAGTCGAGCGAGGCTCATCTGCTCGTGGAGCGGGCGATGCCGACCATGCTTTCCTGTATTGCGAGTCGACGCCTCCAGTGCAACACTCCAACTCTAACCAGGTTGGATAGGTGGCAATTCACATTCGGTTGGGAGGACCGGACACCAATTGAAGCAACCCGATGATTTCGATGGCGGATTCATCGCACTTCTGGGTGCGACGATGGACGCGGCGACCAGAGGGCTAGTGTCGCCGTGAGCGGGACTTCCCCACCTCCCGATTTCGAAAAGAGCGCGACCCCGACCGCAGCGCAGCTGGAGTCGCTGCCCGGGATCGTCAAGAGTCTCTGGTTCTGCAGCAACGCTGCATTGGGGCTCACCACATAGCCGCCATCGATTACACGGATGCCAAGGGACTTCGGAGCACCATCCTGCTTCGGCCGGGGTACATCCGACTGAACAGTGCCCAGCACATGGTGGTCTGGGGCACTCCCACAAATGCAGACCATTGGGAAGAACTGAGATTCGACCGCATCAATGGGGTGCGGGACACCGGCGAAGTGTTCAAGCCGACGTGGTAAAAGCATCGAGCCGCTCGGGCGTCGAAATACGAGCGCGCCCGGCCAGGTGATGGAGTTCCGCATATGGACGGAGCTCATCCAACAGTCGAGAGGAGCGCTGCACGTCTATATGCTGGGCGGGCCTCATATAGAAGATGACGCGCGCGAGATGCGTCAGGCGAAGAAGTCTTTGTCTTCCTCCGTCAAATACGCATGGGCAGCCCTCGACTTTGTCATGGAAGCTGATCGTGCGGGGTAGCCGCAGCCAGCCGCGGTTCGCCCATCTCGACATACACATTGCGAACGAGCGACTTCATCGAGGCCACCATGGCCCGAGTCTTGTCGGTCGCCCTGGTGGCCAAGGCCAGGTATTCCGCTGACCTAAGAGCCTCCGGGCCTGTCAGCTCGTACACCGTCAGGTAGCGAGGGCCACCTTCTACTGCTCGGAACCGCCGTGCGCTGAGAACGCCGGGACACGCAAGTCGTTCTGGAATGTGCTCTTCGTCGTACCAGCGGTTAAACGCGTCCTCATCAGGGTGGTCCGTATCTAGCATCGCGAGCAGAAGCGCCCTTGTTTCTGCCACGTGGTCATCCCACCTCCTGGTATTCAAAGGCTACCGTCTCGCCCTGCCGAGCTGATTGATACGCGGCATGGACGGCTTCCAGGGATCGCATCTGGTCGGTCACGGAGGTGACGGGCTGCTTCTTTCCGCGGATGCATTCGACAAAGTGTTCGATCGATTCCGGGTGGCCAGCGGACGACCGGTACTGCGTCTCGGTTCTTGTGGCGGTACCATCCGTCCACGAGACGAGGCCCGAGAACACATCGAACTCCGCCCAACCTCTGGTCCCGAAGACTCGGAACGAGCGTAGACCCCGACCCGGGTGCGGCGCCCGGCCGATAAGGTGGAAGGTGCCCACTGCGCCCGATCGGAACCGGGCAGAGATGGCCATCTCGGTGTCGTAGAGGACATTCAGGCCTGCGACGTCAGGTTTTGCGTTTGCAAATGCGGAGATCCGATCGAACTCGCCCATCAGATGGCGAGCCACCGCCAGCGTGTGAATGCCGCCGACGAAGGCATAGCCGAGGCGATCGCGGTCAGCGACCTCGGGCCGTGAGACCTGGGCGAGCATGAAATCGTTCTCGTTTGACGCTTGGATCATGAAGAGGTCGCCGAGGACGCCTTCATCAATCAACCGTTTCACGCGTCGGGTGGCCGTGGCAAAGACCCAGTTCTCGGTCACCATCACGACCCGATCGCTGGCCAAAGCGGCCTGCTCCATCGACCGGGCATCGACCACGCTCGTGGCGAGCGGCTTCTCGACAAGCACATGCTTTCCGGCCCCGAGCGCCGCCAAAGTCTGCTCAGCGTGAACGAAAGCGCTGGAGCAGATATCTACCGCCTGTACCGAGCCATCAGCAAGTGCTTCCCGATAATCCGTGGTCCAATGGGCCACACCCCAGCGCTGCGCGGTTTCCCTCGCCACATCAGCACGGCTATCCACCACCCAGAGAAGCTCGCTGTCCGTACGCACCGTCCATACCGGAATGTGGGCAGTGTTCGCGATCATGCCACTCCCGATCACAGCGACACCGAGGCGACGATCACTCATTTGGGCCCTCCTTCGGGATCGGGATGCTCTGGCCGACCGGGACCGCATGCGGATCCCCCCCAAGGAATTTGGCAAGGATGTCCTCGGGGCGGATTGGGCGGGCGGCATCGACCTCAATACGGTCTGTCACCTGGCCCGACTCCAGAACCAGGATTCGATTCACTAGGGTCAGTACCCATGGAATATTCTGCTCAGTGATCACGATCGTCAGCGACTCTGACTTAAGCCGGGCTACTACCTCTTGCAACTCCTCGACGACTCGGGGTGCGAGGCCAATCGAGGGCTCGTCCAAAAGCAGGACCTTGGGTTGCCGCATCAAAGCCTTGGCGATCGCGAGCATTTGCTGCTCGCCGCCCGAAAGGCTGGCGGCAAAGGACTTCCTGCGACTGGCCAGCTGTGGAAAGCGCGTGAAGATATCATCGAGGCGCCCTGCCATTTCGCGCCGTGAGAGCCTTAGCGTGAATCTAACCAAGCTCAAATTCTCCAGCACTGTCTGGGTCATGAACAGGCCGCGTGACTGCGGGACTAGGCAGATTCCCGCTTTGACTATTTGGTCGGTTCGGCGGTGCGTCAAATCTTCGCCCTCCCAGAGCACGCGTCCGGCGCTTATCTGGACAAGCCCTAGAATCGCGTTAACGAGGGTGCTCTTGCCGGCCCCGTTCCGGCCGAAGACTCCGACCGCAGATCCGACGGGAGCCTGCATATCCAGGCCGTGGATAATCGTCAGTTTTCCATAGCCAGCCCTGAGGCCCTGCACTTCAAGCACGCGCGGCACCCACTTCAATCATTTCGCTCCCCAGGTAGCTCCGCCTGACCTCGGGATCCCGCCTAACTTCGTCCGGCAGGCCTGTGATGATTGCGGTGCCTCGATCCATCGCTGTCACGCGGTCCGAAAAAGCGAAAACTAGGGGAACATTGTGTTCGACCAACAGGATCGTGAGCGGCTCCTCCGCCGTTTCCTGCAGGCGGCGGAGTCCATTGATCGTTGCCATCGCGGCATGAGACTCGAGCCCCGAGGTCGGTTCGTCGAGCAGCAGCAATCGAGGCCGCGAAACCAGAGCCCGGGCGAGTTCGATCTTCCGTAGTTCCCCAAGAGCGAAACCCGCAACCGGCGCCTCCACGTCGCCCATGAAGCCGACTCGGGCGAGGGTCTCGCGCGCACGCTCGCGCGCACGGCGATCGTCCTGGCGCACCCGCCGAATATCGAGGGTCCCGGTGACGACCCCCCCACGTATCAGAGTGTGGAGACCTAGCAACGTGTTCTCGAGAGCCGATAGATCGGGCACCGCGACCGGTGTTTGAAATGTGCGAGCGATACCGCGCCCGACCATCGCGGTACGAGCAACTCCGTGCTGGGGAGACTGAAACTCAGTGCCCTCAACCCGAATCCAACCGTGGGCAAGTCGGGCTACGCCCGTCAATGCATTGATGGCCGTCGTCTTTCCGGCGCCATTGGGTCCAATGAGTCCGTGGAGGCTGCCGCGTGCAACCGAGAAAGTGAGCTGATCAATGGCAACCAGACCTCCATAGACGACGCGCACGTGGTCGAAGGTGAGTTCTTCCATGGTTCCTGTAGTAGAGACAGGTCTCGGGTCCGGCCTTCGAATAGGACCCGAGACGGTCGCGAGGGACGCCGCCGCTGGCGCGATCTCGTCTCGAAATAGGCGGCGGACAAGGCGCGGAACGCGAGGCGACTCCAGCGGGTCAGAAAACGCAGGCAGCCGGCGCCTCAGCCACGCCCAGCTCGAGGAGGTCAGCCCTGACAGTCCCTTCGGTGCCACCACAAGGACGAACAGAAGCGTCACGGCGAAAAACAACTGCCGTTTCTCTCCGAGACCCCGCAGCAACTCCGGCGCGGTCTCGAGGACAGCGGGCCCCAGAATGCTGCCAAGTACGCTGCCGATGCCACCCACGATGATGTAGGTGAGCTGGTCGATGCTGTTATTGATCCCGAACTGCTGAGGACTGACCGCCCCCTGAAGGAATGCGTAGACCACGCCGGCAGCGGCTGCCAGTGCAGCGCTCACCGCAAACGCCGACGTTTTCAGATACAACGGCCGGATTCCACAGAATTCCGCGGCCAGCTCGTTGTACTTCATAGCCCGCCATGCGCGCCCGATACGTGAGCGGGTAAGAGACCAGACCAGCACGCTTGCCCCCGCCGCGAGCGCGAAGGCGATCATGGCCCAGGTCTCGGGAGCAATGTCATAGTTGAAGAAGGTGGCTTGCGGCGCCGTTGCGCCGTAGTAACCCGAAGTGATCTTGCCTCCGCGTTGCAGCACGACCTGAAACGCGAGAAGGAAACCTAGAGTCACGATGCCGAGGTAGAAGCCGGACAGCCGCAGCGAAATCGTGCCGAGCAACCAGCCGATACCCCAAGCGAGAGCGACCGCCGCCGGAGCTGCCACCAGCAGAGGCAGATTCCAGAGCGTCATCGAGGTGACTACTCCGTAGGCACCCAAGCCCATGAATGTCGGGCTCGCCAGCGACAGCAGGCCGGCGTTCCCCGCCAATACGTTCATGCCAAGCGCGACAACGATAAGCACGCCGATTCGGGCTGTAGCGTATTGCTGGTAGGGCGGAAACTGCGTGGAGACTGCTGCGGCAATAGCAGCTGCTAGCAGGGCAATGGAGAGCCGTCGCAAGGTCAGGCCCTCCGGAGTACTCGGCGGCCGAAAAGCCCTGACGGGCGGACCAGCAGGAGCAGCAATAGGATCGCGAAGGACAAGGCGTCCTTGAGATCACCGCCCCCGACCTGCGCTGTCAGCAGCGATTCCGCAACCCCAAGCGTAAGACCGCCGAGCATCGCACCGGGGATGCTGTCGAAACCGCCGAGGCTCGCGGCCACGAAGCCCTTGAACAGAACCGTCTGACCCATCGTCGGATACACGCTGACCACGGGCGCAAGGAGCAGGCCGGCTAGTCCGGTGAAGACGGCGCCGGCGATCCAACTGATTGCAAGCATCCACCGCACATTGATTCCGGATAGGGCGGCAAACTGCCGATTCTCAGCGACCGCGCGCACCGCACGTCCGATATCGGTGAATTGGAACCACGCATACAGGCCCGCAGTCGCCGTCAAGCCGGTCACAAGGATCACAAAGGTGTTGGAGGAGACGACGTTGCCACCGAGATTGACGGCGCGTTCGCCGAAGAGCCACGGCGGGGTTGGCTGGGAAACGTCAGTGAAGATGAGGCGCAGTGCGTTGATGACGATGATGCTGAGTGCCAGCGTGGCAATCAGGATCCGGAGATGGTCGGCGCCTTTGAGCAAGTACTCAGTCGTTACGAAAAACACGAGACCTGCGGCCACCCCGGCCACCAATACGAAGGCCAGCTGCAACAGCGGATTAGCGTGAATTGAGATCGAGATCAGATAAGCGAACCCACCGAGCGTGATGAATTCACCCTGAGCGAAGTTGACAACTCCGGTGGCTCGAATGACGAGAACGACCCCGATCGCCAGCAAACCGTAAATGGCACCATTGGCCAAGCCGCCCACTATCAGGCCTACCAAGTCTGATTGTCTCCTTCAGGTTGAGGGGATGGCCGGGTGGGCCAGCGCTCGGCCACCTTTCTAAACGTCTGCTGACTATGTGTGGGTCAGGTGCCCTTGACCGAAATGAAGGCTCCATTCTTGACCTGAACGGGCTGCATGGAATGGTTGCCCTGATGGTCAGTCGGCGAGAAGCTATGCGGCATCATCACCGGTTCGGCGTAATTGAAGTAGCTGTCTTTGCCGGCGACGAAATCCTTAATGCTTTCCATCGCTGCAACAAACGAGTCTCGCGTGGGGTTGGCGCCGGCGCGGCGAATCGCTTCGGCGATCGTGTACGTGTCCGCGTAAGCCTGCAGGCTGAACTGGTTGGGGAAATTGGGCGGCGGATTCGGATTGGCGGCGGAAAAGGCTGCGCGCCATGTGCCCATCGCGCCCGTGTTGTCGCCGAGAAATTGGGTGCCCGAGATCCAGAAGGTGTACGCGCCCTCAACGTTCGTTCCCCCGAGGCTTGGGAATTGGAGGTCTGCGTTGTTCTGATCGGCCATGATCTGCGACGAGACGCCGCTGCGCCGAGCCTGGATGATGATCTTGACCGTTTGGGACGGCTGCCCGATCGTGAATAGGACCGGCGCATTGGCATTTTTCACAGCCTGAATCTGAGCAGTGAAGTCGGTGTCGTTGGAACTGAAGGTCTGATTGGTCGCGACCCTGACACCCGCCTTCGATAGAAGGTCTGCCAGGATCACCTTGAGCGAGTTGGCGTAGGCGAGGTCCTGGACGACTAGGGATACCGAGCTCGCCTTGAGCGTCTTTGAGAGGAAGTCCGTATAGAACTGCGCTGCGGTGGCAGCGGGCACGCCTGATCCCAAAAAGATGTACTTGCGAAACGGGTTTAGAACCCGTGGGTCGACCGCCGCAGTAACGATCTCCGGAGTCTTTGCCGTCTGCGCAAAGTTCAGGGCCGCCAGCGTGGCGTCACTGGACGAAGAGTTCAGGATGACAAACGCAGTGTCCTCCTGTACCAGCTTTCGGACCGCCAGCACACCTCCGTCGGATGTGTTGCTATCGTCCTCGACCACCAGCTTGATCTTTCGCCCGTTGACACCGCCATGCTTGTTGATCTCGGATATTGCCAACTCGGCTCCCATGCGACCGCCCAGTCCGACAAAGGCGTTTCCGGTCAGCCCGGCCTGCAATCCAAGGGTGATCGTGTCTTTCGTGATGCCCGGCGCGCTTGCGCCAGCCTCGGGGCTCGATGACCCGCCACAGGCCGAAAAGATCAGCGCGATACCGGCGCCCGCTATTGCTCGAACCCATCGGTCGTGACGCATCCAACGCCCTCCTTGTGTCCCTAATCTGGACCACCTCCACCCCAACTTATTGCAGGTGGACGGCGAAATCCTAGAAGCGATTGCGGTAGTTGTCAAGGATTTCGACATTTGACGACATATCGTTCCAATTTTTCTGGCCAAGATGAGACTATTGCCGTAACGCTTTCGAAAAATCTATGATTCCGCTGCGCTGGGGACGACATCCCTGGTGGCGAAGGATCGCTAGACAAATGCGACGCCTGTGACGAACAGCAAGCATGTAGGAGGATCAGGTGGCAAGCGCTCTCACTAAGGCTTTCACTGTGATTCGGCTATTGAGGAGGACTAACGGTCCCCTCGGTCTGACAGAGGTGGCCCGCTCGCTCAAGATCGCGCCGAGTAGTGCCCATTCGACTCTTTCGGAACTGATCAATGAAGGCGCGGTCATCCAAGACAGTGATCGCCGCTATCGCTTAGGCCCGGCCACTTTCTACTTTGGCGCGGGCTACGCGCGCAGTGTCCCCATCTACCGAACGGTCTGGAGTCAGCTAGTGGACGCGGCTCGTGAGTTGTCCCTCACGGCTGTCATCGCCATTCCATGGGAGGACCACCATCTGATGCTCAATGTGCATCAGGGCGGGGGACCTAACGTGGAAGTCGCTTTTGGTGGCCGTGTTCCGATCGATGCGGGCTCGTTCGGCAAGGCGTACTTCGCATGGTCGGGCACGCAGATCCCGGAGCAGGTTGGGCAGTACACAGCCCACAGCATCACAGAGCACAAGCAGTTTGCGGTTGAGGTTGCACGAGCCCATGAGCGTGGATACGCGACCGACAATGAGGAGTTCACTGTGGGTGTGGGTGCCGTCTGCAGCGGAGTCACTTCAGAACGCGGCTTTGAGGGTCTTGCATCTCTAATTGGTCCAATCGCGCAGGTTTCGGACCTCGGTTTCGAACTGACTGGCCGGCGGCTGGCGGCTATCGCAGCGCGTGCTTCTTTGACTCTTGGAGATCCGGGAAGAGTGAAGGTGGTAGGGGATTTGTGACTCGCAGCCAACACTGCTCGGCAGCGTATCCGAAAGCGAGAAATCCAGGAGGACGTGACGTTGGTTTCTAACGAGTTGACCTTGTTCTGTATGTCGGCGACGCCCTTCCACGAGGACTTGTCGCTTGATGAATCAGCATTTCGGAGCCACCTCCGCCGCCTCGTAGCCGCGCGCAATGGGATCTACCTGGGTAGTGGCGGGGCCGGCGAGGGCCATGTCCTAACAGCCCGGGAGCTGCGGCGCATCTATGAGATAGGCGTAGAAGAAGCAAAAGGCAAGGTGCCGCTTTGTGCCAATCCGAGGGAATCGCGCAGCGCGGCACTCATGTACGAGGTCGCCAAAGAAGCAGTCGAAGCCAACGTTGATGTCGTCCAGATCTACCAGCTCGACGCCGGTCACGGGATGATCCCGACACAGCGAGAGCAGGACGTGTACTTCACGGAGCTACTCTCGGAGATTGACCATCCGGTCGCGATCTCGATCCACGCGTATGCAGGATACGCGGCGACGCCGGACTACCTGAAGCAGCTATGCGCGAGGTTCGAACAGATCTGCGCGATCAATGTCGTGGGGCCGCCAAATAGCTATTTCATGGCTCTACGCGACGAGCTACCCGAGCGGATCAAGCTCTACACGAGCATCGTCAATCTGGTGCATGTCGCGACTCTCGGCGCGTCTGGTGCTCTTCTTGCGGAGAACAATCTGATTCCCAACGTTTGTCAGAGCATCGCCGACGCCTATGAGGCGCGCGACCTGGACAAGTTAGCGCATGGCACGCGCACAGTTCAGCGCTTCGCTAACGTCGTGAACAAATGGGCACCGTCGTCAGGTCGATGGGTGAAAATGGCGATGAAGGTTCTGGGGCTAGGCAACGGAGTCCTGCGACCACCTTACCTGCTCCCGCCCCAAGAAGATCAGGATCGCATGGCTGCGGCATTCGCGGCCCTGCGGATTCGCGAAGAAGAAGGGTTGGACGCGCCGCCTGGCGGTCGACGCGCCTGAAAACCAGTCCATATGAAGCCTGGCCCGATCGCCGCGCCTGCGCGATCACGTCCAGGAAGACACGCCCCAACGAGTAGAGCAAAGCCCGGGCCGGCCGAGTCTTATTCCGGCGAGGTCATTGCCACGTTCTGGCGATGGATCACTCGCTCGGAGGCACCGATGTGATTCTTTGACTTTCACACAAAGAAGTCTTTGTCCTCCGCCGCCAAATACGCCTCGGCGGCCTCGACTTTGAAGTCGACGCCCATTCCAGGCCGGTCCCAGACCTCGATGAATCCATCGCGGACGATCGGGCTGGGGAGCCCCTCCACGATCTCGTACCACCATTCCGGCCGGGCCACCGGGTACTCGAACGCTATGAAGTTGTCCGGGAGCGCCGCCGCCACCTGGACGTGCGCCGCCAGGCCGAAGACCCCGTCGAAGATTCCATGCGGGGCGATCAGGACTCCGTGGAGATCCGCGTACTCCGCCACCCACTTGAGCTCGGCGATGCCGCCGACGTCGCATGGGTCAGGCCCGATCACGCGCACGGCCTGCTTCTCGATTAGCTCCATGAAGTTCTGGCGCAGGTAGATCTGCTCGCCGGTGTGGGTCGGGCACGAGGTGCTCCGCGTCACCTCGCGGTACTGGTCGGCGGCGACATATGGGACATAGTCGCCGGTGATCAGGTCCTCGAGCCACATGATGTTGAGCGGCTCTAGCGCCTTCGCAAGCCGGATTGCATCCGGGACCGTCCACCCCGGACCACAGTCCAACGCCAGCCCGATGGCGTCCCCCAGCACTGCCTTCATCGCCTCCGCGCACGCGATGACATGCTTGAGTCCGCGTTCCGTCAGCGGGCCGCGGTTCGGGTAGTAGGTGTCGGGGCTTCGCACGTCTCCATAGAAGAAGTCGGGGACCTCGCGCGACATCGCCCCATGGAACGCGACTCCCTGCTTGATGATCGTGAAGCCTTCGTCCGCCGCCTTCATCTTCGCCATGTTGGCCGCGTAATCCTCTGGCGAATGCCCAGCGAGCGGGAACCGGACGCCGCCGTTGTACACGCGAACCCGATCGCGCACCTTGCCCCCGAGCAGCTTGTAGACGGGAAGGCCGGCGGCCTTGCCGGCTACGTCCCATAGCGCCATTTCGATTGCGCTGACCGCGCTGCCCCACGGTTTGAAACTCCCCATGCGGCGAATCTTCAACATGACCCGCTCGACATTCGTGGGGTCTTGACCCAGGAGGTACTTCTTGTACGTGAGCACGACGGGCTTCAGGTAGGGCTTGCTTGACTCCACCTCGCCGTGACCGCAGATTCCCTCGTCGGTCACGATCCGCACGATGGGGTTTGACCCGATCACAGCGCATCGGACATCGGTGATTTTCATGCGTCTCTCCAGGAGTGAGCCGGCTCGTAGCCGAGCATCCGCCTCGGCTTCTCGATGGAGTACGCGGACGCGTGGCCGGGCATCGGGTGCCGGAGTTCCACAGAGGGCGCGTACTCGCGGAGGAGCTTCTCGGTCGGGATGTCAATGAGTGTGTCCGCGGCCGCTACGTTGAACACCTCGAATTGCAGCCGGTCCGCCTCCATCGCCAGGCGGGTGGCGGCGGCCGCGTCCCGGATGTCGACATAGGACCAGAGCGTCCGGCTGCTCCCGGCCGGGTTTCGCTGGATGCGGGCAACTGACTCCACCATTTCCTCTGGGCGGATAACCCAGGCGAAACGCAGCGCAGCGACCGACATCCCGGCCCGGCGGTGGAACATCGCGCCGGTGCGCTCGTCGACCTCCTTGGAGAGCGCGTATGGATCGGCGCTCAGCAGCGGATGCTCCTCGTCGACCGGCGCGTACAGAGGCGTCGTCGGCTCCGGGGAGAAGCTCGGGCCCAGTGCAGAGATGCTCGAGGCGATTACCGCTCTTTGCACTCCGAGGAGCCGAGCCGCCTGCAGGACGGCGAACGTGGCGCGGGTGTTGTTGGCAAAGACCACCTCGTCCGCGTTGCGGCGGGGGCCGGGGATCGCGCCCAGGTGGATGACGGCCTTGGCGCCAGCCATTGCGCCTGCCACCTGGCCTACATCGCCAAGCTCGACCTCGGCGAACCGAACCTCGGGTCGATGCACAGGGGGCGGCCGGCGGTCTGCGCCGACCACCTCGTATCCGTGAGCGACCAGCTCTTCGACCACCGCCTGGCCGAGCTTGCCGCTGGCACCCGTGACCAGGATGCGGCCGTCTCCCACTTACTCCATCGACACATGAATCGACTGCGCGGAGGCCTTCTCGTGCAGGTCGATGGTCAATCGCAGCTGCTCCGGATCGTAGTGCCACTTTCCACCCTGAACTGCCTTGGGCTCAGAGGCGATCTCGCGCAGCTCAAGCCGCACGCTCCTGCGCGCAGGGACAAACGCCCCCTCCCTCTCGCCCACCTCGACGCGGATGGTTCCGCCCTCGACCGCACATGCAACAGAGCGCCGGGCATAGTGCCCGTCCACGTGCTCATAGCCATCGCCCGCGTCTTCGTAAAACGTGGCTGTGCCGCTTCCCTCTCTCGGATAGAGCACGAACGTCACAGGGTCGGCCTCTTGCTGCCCGACGTAGTTCATCTCCGGCCAGAGCGGCACTGCTGTATTGGCTCGCACGTAGATGGCCGGCTTGCCCAACGGAGCGTGGGCCAGGATGTGCGCCGGGCCTTCGACACACGCTCCCGTCCAGAGGTGGAACCAGCTCCCTTCGGGAAGATAGACGTGGCGATACTCGACGCCAGGACGCGTGACAGGCGCCACCAGCAGGGCGTCACCGCACAAGAACTCGTCCTCCATTGAGTAGACCGCCTTGTCTTCTGGATAGGCCCAGAACAGCGGGCGCAGTATCGGCGCTCCGGTGCGGTGACATTCCTCGAAGAGCGTGTACAGGTACGGCAACAGGCGCTGGCGCAGCTTGAGCATGTCGCGGGAGACGGCCTCATACGTTTCACCAAACACCCACGGCTCCTGGCGCCGCGTTGTCTTTTCCGAGTGATTGCGGGCGAAAGGCTGAAAGATGCCGAATTCCGTCCAGCGGGCGAGCAGCTCCCCGTTCGTGTCTCCGTAATAGCCGCCGATGTCTACACCCGACCAGCCCACGCCGGAGAGTCCGAGGTTCTGCAGCTGGGAGATGCTCATAGTGAGGTGCTCCCAGGTGGACGAGTTGTCGCCCGTCCAGAGCAGCGCATGGCGTTGTATGCCGGCGTAGCCGGCACGCGAAATCACGAAAGGACGCCGCTCCGGCCGCAGCTGTAACAAACCCTCGCGCGCGGCCTGCGCCATCAATGAGCCGTAGGCGTTGTGCACCTGGATGTGCAGCCGCGCCTTACCCCCGCCTGGATGCACGACGTCTGGCGGCATTGTCGAGTTCGGCGGCATGAACAGACCCGGCTCGTTCATGTCGCACCAGATCCCATCGACACCGGCATCAAGTAGCGGCTCGTGCTGTTCTCCCCACCACGAGCGCGTTTCCGGGTTGGTGAAATCGGGAAACGCGCAGATCCCCGGCCAGACGACGTTCAGATAGTCGTTTCCCTCTGGTGTCTTGCAGAAGAGATCGCGTGCCAGCCCTTCCGTGTAGACCGGGTAGTGGTCGTCGACCTTCACCCCTGCATCCACGATGCTCACCGCGTGGAATCCCATCTTGCCCAGCTCGGCAAGCAGGCCCTCCGGGTCTGGGAATCCGATCGGGTTCCACGTAAAGACCCGATAGCCGTCCAATGAATCGATATCGAAATAGAGCGTGTCGCAGGGAATGTCACGTTCACGAAAGGAGCGCGCGATCTGCAGTACCTCTTCAGCTGTCTCATAGCTGAACCGGCTCTGCCCGTAGCCAAGAGCCCACAGCGGGGGCATCGGTGTGTGTCCTGTCAGGTCCGTGTAGCGCGCCAGGACATCTCGAGACGTTGGGCCGCAAAAGACGTAGTAGACGAGGTCTCCGTTGGCGGCGCCAAACCAGGACCGCTGAGGATCGTCATGCGCGAGGTCAAACTCGACACGGGTCGAGCTGTCGAGAAAGAAGCCCCAGGCCTTACCGCCGTCCAGCACGAGCGTGAACGGGATCGAGGCATAGAGATTGTTTTGCAGCGCTGTGTGGCCGCGCGGCGGGTCGATATTCCAAAACAGCTGCTGAGACCCCGTCTTGTCCAGCTCGCCCGTGCGTTCGCCGCATCCAAAGTAGTGCTCACCGACCAGGTGCTGCTTATAAACTCGGACAGGAGTGCCCACCGGGGCAACGTGGGGCAGGTCGACAACATGAGCCTCTCCGGACGTCGTGAACCAGCCCATACCAAGCTCTGGATCGTCCGCGGCGAATGCGCGTCCCGACTGATCGGTGAAACGGATCCGCAAAGGATCACGCGAGATGTGCGCAGTCGCAAAAGAGGTTGCCAGCGTCACCTCACCGCCGTTCTCAACTATGGATACCGGCCCCGACTGCCAGTCCCGCGAAACAACTGCTACAGAGCTGTAATCCACGGCGCGGCCTTGCGGAAACAGTCCGACGCGAAACAGATCAGGAGCAAGCGCTGTGACTTCGACAGTCGCCAGGCCGCTGCGCAGGGAGACTCTAGAGGCATCTTTGGCGACCGCCGTCGCCGCTCCCAGCGCTCGATAGCCTGCAGGAAATGCAGCGCTCGTGTTCTCTTTTGGGGCGCGGTCTAACAGGATGGCGGCAACCTAACCCTTCAACCCGGTCAGGTTGACACCGCGAATGATCTGACGCTGGAAGAGTAGGAACAGAAGGATCGGCGGGATGCTGGCGAGCACAAGGCCGGCCATCAGGTAGTTGAACGGCAGCGGGTAGGTTGAGTTGATTCCCGACTCGTGATAGATCGCCACGCTCAGCGGCTGAACTTCAGGGTTGAAAAGCACAAGCAACGGCCAGAGGAAGTCCTTCCAGGAGGCCACGACGGTGAAAATCGTCACCACGGCCAGCGCTGGGCGCGAGAGCGGCAGGATGATCTTGCTGAAGAGCTGCCAGCTATTCGCTCCATCGAGGCGCGCGGCGTCTGTCAACTCCCTCGGGATCGTGTCGAAAAAGCTCTTCAAGATCAGGATGTTCAAAGCGCTGGCCGCCTCTGGCAGCCAGACGCCCGACCAGTTGTTGATCAGCGACACGTGGATCAGGGGCAGATTGCTGATGTTCACGAACTGCGGGATCAAATAGACAACCGGCGGCACCATCAACGTGGAAAAAAAGACGAACTGGATGATGTTCTTACCCGCCGGCTGCAGCTTGGACAAAGCGAATGCCGCGGTGGCGGAGACCAGAAGCTGCAAGACCACAGCCCCCGCTGCCAGGATCACCGTATTGCCGAAGTACAGCGGGTACTGCAGCACATTCCAGGCATTGACGTAGTTGCTCCAGGCGGGGTTCAGCGGCCAGATCGTGGGCGGGTTCTGAAAGATCTCAATGCTCGACTTGAGTGCGCTGCTGAACATCCAATAGAGCGGGCCGAAGATGACAAGCGTCAAGGCCAGCAGCAAAGTGAACACCGACCAATAAATCACGCGTCCCGCAGGCCGCCTCAGCGTCAGAGGCGACACCAGCGTGCGCTCACTGCTGTCGATCAAGTCCCTTTGTGGATGGGCTAGGAGTTTCCGGCGAAGCCGGTGCCTGGCCGCGAGTATGGCCATTGTCCTAATCCGGCTCCATCAGGCGTCCGGTCATGCGCATGTAGATAAGCGCAAACACTGCCAGGACCAGGAAGAGAAGCACCCCGAGCGCGCTCGCCTCTCCGAACTCGGCGTTCTGGAACGTGTACCTGTAAATGAGGATGAGAACCGTCAGCGTCGCGTTGTCCGGCCCTCCGCCCGTGATCGTGAAGGGCTCGGTGAACACCTGCATCGTGGCGATGACCTGCAGGACGAGCATCAGCAGCATGATCGGCCGGATGGTCGGCAGCGTGATGTGCCAGAGGCGCTGCCACACGTTCGTTCCGTCGATCTCCGCCGCCTCGTAGAGCGAGGCAGGAACCCCTTGTAGCGCCGCGAGATAGATGAGCATGGTTGAGCCCGCGGCACCCCAGGTGGCGACGACCACCAGCGCGAGCAAGGCAGTGCTCTTGGTTTCCAGCCACAGACCGCCAGGCAGATGAGCCAGGTTGAGCAAGGAGTTGATCAAGCCGGCGTCGGCGTTGTAGAGCCAGAGCCAGAGGAAGGCCGTCACGATCGGCGGCAGCATCACGGGCAGATAGAAAGCAAGCCGGAACAGCGCCCTACCGTGCCGCATCTCATTGATCAGCAATGCAAGTGCGAGCGGCACCACGTAGCCGAAGATCAGCGCATAGCCGGTGAAGGTCAGCGTGTTGCGCCACGCAATCCCAAACAGGGGATCCGCGAACACTCTCTGGTAATTGGTCCATCCGACCCAGACCGCCGGATTGATCATGTCCAGGCTCTGAAAGCTCATCACAAGTCCGAGCACCAGCGGATACCAGACGAACAGCGCAAAGATCGCCAGGGCGGGCAGCAGAAAGAGATAGCCGCCGAGATTCCGCGCGAGAAACAGGCGTGATTTGCCTAGCAACATGAATTGTCCGACCGAAACCTCATTCCGCAGTTTTGAAACGTACATCTTCAAAACCAAGGACTGACCCACGTGGTTGAGTGATGTCTCTGCTTACCAGCCAGAGGGTGGCGGAGGCGAGACTACAGGCGGCCGGTCGTTACAGGTGATCCTGTTTGGCAGCATCCAGGGCGCAAGCCAGGAACCGTTGCCACCGAGGTCGGTCAACGAGAACTCCGAGCCCACTGCCCAGTTCCAGTTGAAGGCGCCGCAGTTGTTGACCGCGACGGCGCCGACGTTGCGCGCGACGACGTTCTGGAAAGTGGCGTTTCCAGCTGCACGCGCACTGAGCACCGACGTGCCCGTGCCGTCGACGTGGACGTCCTGGAAATGGACGTTAGTTACCTTGTAGAGATCCTTCACCGGCCAGTCGGTGACGATCATGATCGCGTTGTACGTGTTCTGAAGGTAGTTGTCGCCGGTAACCTCGATGTTCGCGGCAAGAGAGCCTTCGAGCGCGAACAGCCAGATCGCCCCAAGCCCGATCTTCCAGTTGAGCTCGAACGAGCCGGCGCGCACTGTCGTGTTGTTGGTGAACCTGAGGTAGCCGGCAAACGGGGTCGAGCCGAAGCGCGATCCCGCATGGAGGCCGCTTCCCTCGCGCACTGGGTCGGCAACCAAATTGTTCGACACAGTGTTGTCGCGGCCGCCGTAGATGGCGATGCCGTTCGCGAGCACTGGGTTCTGAACCGTGTTGTGGTCGAACACGTTGTTCGCATTCTCGATCCCAGGCTGCCCGGTGACCGCCTGCGACCACATGGCGAGCCCGTCGTCAGCGGTGTTGCGGATGAGCGAGTTGACGACTTTCGAGTTGGTCACTCCCTGGTGGAAGTTGATGCCGTCCGCAATCTGGTCCGCGATCATGGTGTTCTTGACAGTCACATTGTGCATCGGCCCATCGAGCCAGATGCCGACCTTCGTGTGATGGATGTAGAGGCCGTCGATAGTCGAATCGCTCAGCGCTCCGCCCACGCCGTTGACCTGGTCAGTGTCGATTCGAACTCGCACGTCGCCCTCGATCGCGAAGTTCGACAGCTCCACGTCGTGACTCCCGCCACCGGCTGCGTACTTGCCGTAGAAGCCGACGCCCGTGTGCACGGAGCCGTCGGGTGCCGGAGAGCTGAGAGTGACCTCATGGCCTTTGACTATCGACCACCAGCTGCCTGCGCCGGTAATCGTCACGTCGTCGACGATGATGTGCCTGTTCACTTGGAAGGTGCCGGCCGGGATGTAGACCTTCTTGTCCGAATCCTTCGCCGCCTGAATCGCGAGATCGAATGCATCCGCGGAGTCGCGAATGCCGCTCGGGTCGGCGCCGAACTCGGTGACCGAGACGGACTTGTGCGGCTTCCTCGCCGGACCATCGACTTGCTGGAAGTCGACAAGGTCGATGACCGTCCAGGCCGCGGTCGAATCGGCAGGCACGGTCAGCCGTACGACGTCTCCCTGCTCGTAGGTGTGGTCGAGAAGCACGCGCTGCTCGTCGTAGAAGTGCATCGGCCTGAACGGTATGGGCACGATCGGCCTCGGTGTCGTGAAGGCCGGAACGCACGAGCACTCGGTGATCCACCAGTCCGGGTGCAGCAAGCCCGCCGTCGGGTCCTTGCTGAACGGGTACTGGTTGTAGAGGTACGAGTACTTCGACGTCAGCGTGGTCGTCTGCTCCTGCGTGTTCCCACGGCCGTTGCGCCCGGCCCCGACGATCAACGGCGCGTCGATTCCCCAGCCGGTCGGGGCGTCGGGGATCGCGTACCGGATCGTGATCGCGTTGGCCGGCTGCGTCAGAGTGAAAGCGACGTACTGGCCGGGCGCGAGCTTCACGGCTTGCCGGCCGGAAGCCTCGCCCGCGAGCGTGTAGGCCGTCGTGTCGAACCTAAGGATCGTGCCGTTCGTCGCGGCGTTCTCGGCCTCCTGCTCGACGATGCCGAGCTGCGCGCCGCGACCCGCGACGAGCGACGGGTCGATCGCGGCTACGGTCTCGCGCGCGGACGCTTCCGCTCCCGCGCTAACGACGCCGGAGGCGGTGATCGTCAGCGTCGCCGCTGCGAGGGCAACAGCTGCCCTCGCGAGCGACGTGCGCCTGGGGAAGGATTGTCTGTGCATCACAGATCTCACCGGTCAGAACCGCGCTTAGGATTTAGTGGAGTCGAGTACCTGCTGGAACTGTTTGGAGGCGTTGTCCAGAAGGGCCTGCGGGTCGGCGCTTGCACTGGTCAGCACCGCTTGCACGCACGGGTCTAGCGCGGCGAACATCTTCTGCGCCTGATTGCGGGGCTCCGGACGCAGGGCATACCCCGAGTTGACGTAAGTCTTGTAGTTGTCGAGTGGCACGGTGGCGTACTTGCGATCCAGAGCGGTGAGCTTCTGCTGGAAATCGCCCTTGAACATCTGGGCGGTTGGCGCTCCGACCGCCTGTCCGTTGGCAGCCTTCGTGGCGTTGCTGGCTTCGACCACGCCCAGGTCGAAGTTGGTGTAGGTGACGAAGTCAAATGCGGCCTTGATCACTTCAGGCGATGACTTGGGATTGAAGATCCACACGTTGCCGCCCGTCAGAGTGGCGTTGCCGCCGTTTTGCGGCATCGGTCCAAGCCCAAAGTTCTTCAGGTCCGCGCCGTACTGCGACTGCAGGGTGTTCAGCTGGTCGGGCGCCATCACCACCATCGCGACCTTGTTGGTCGCCAGCAGCTCGAGCGTCTTGTCCTGGGTGAAACCCTGTGCCTTCGTGATGGAGTTGTCGGAGAAGCGCATGTCTTTGAGCAGCTGCAGCACACTTGCGCCCTTCGGGCTGTTGAAAGTCGCTTTCGTCCCATCGGCCGATTGCATATCACCGCCGGCTGTGTACATCCAGTTGGTGAAGTGCCAGCCGCCCTGGTTCCCTGTGCTGGTTTCGGCAAAACCGAAGACCGATGAGGTGGTCAGCGCTTTCGCATATCTGCGGAAGTCATCCCACGTCTTTGGCGGCGATTCGGGATCGAGTCCAGCCGCCGAGAACATCTTGCGGTTGTACAGAATGCCCAGCGTGTAGCCGTTGGTCGGAATGCCGTAGATCTTCCCTGCCGAGTCGGTCACTATCGAGGCAATGCTCGGCGCGTAGTCCTTGAACTGCGGCCAGCCCTGCGCCAGGCTCGTGATGTCGGCGGCGCCCTTTTTGGCGATCAGAAGAGGGGGCTCGGTGAAGTAACTCTGCACCCCATCCTCTTGCTGGCCGGCAGCCAGCCTGGCAAAGTAGGTCGTAGGATCGTACGGATCGTTCTTGCCGACGATCTTTTCGCCTGGATGCGACTGCTCAAATTGCTTGACGAGCTGATTGAAGACATACAAAGCCCCTGGGTTGCTAGAGGGCGGTAGCGAGTTCACCGTGGCGGTGGCTGTACCCGCCGTGGTGCCGCCCGTTTGGCATGCGGCAATGAAGGCTTCGACGCTCAGAGCGCTCGCGCCAACAAGCAGGGCAGAGCCTTTCAAAAAGCTCCTCCGGCTGAAAGAAGCCCCAAAGTCCACTTCCGTTCCCATGAAAGACCTCCTTGAAAACGAGTCAACGAGAGTCGCTGGCACTGAGTTTTGGTCGAAGGGTAACGTTTACTCTGTTCCGGGCCTAAAGAGTGCACAGAAAAAACTGTTTGTCAAGAGGGTCCAGTATTTTCCTATTCAACTTCGGTGCCTCTAACCAGGTTATCGTTTACCTAAATTGACTCTTAGGGGAAGGGGATTAGGGGAAAAGCAGGGCAAGCGGTCGACCATGGCGCAGATCGCCAAGGAGGCTGGGGTCTCGATCACGACTGTCTCCAAAGTGCTCAACGAGCTCCCCGGCGTGGGCCCCTCGACGCGGGTCCGCATCCGCCAGGTGATCGAGCAAAACGATTACGTGCAGAACCACGCGGCCCGCCACCTCCGCAAGGGGCAGAGCTACCTGATCGACCTGGTGATCATGCGCTTGGAAGGCGGTTATGACGTCGGCATCATGCACGGCATCCAGGACGCGCTGGAGGAGAGCGGCTACCGTCTCGTGGTCTTCTCCACCAACGAAGACGAGGCCAGCGAGCGTTTGTGGCTGCGCCGCCTGCTCGACCAGTCCACCGATGGCGTCCTGCTCCTCCTCCCCTACGAGCAGATCGGCCTTGCGAATACTTTGATGGCGCAGCGAATTCCGTTTGTCGCGATCGGCGATCGCAACGAACCAACCACCGCGTTTCCCACTATCGGATCGACCATCTGGTTGGGTGGTTACTCGGCCACCGAGTACCTGATCTCCCTGGGGCACCGGCGGATCGGCATCATCACCTTCCCCCTCCACCTCACCACTTCCCGCGCGCGCCTGGCGGGCTACCGCGAAGCGCTCGAGCGCGCGGGCATCCCGATCGATCCCGCCCTGATCTGCGAAGGCAGCTACCTATTGGGCGATGGCGTCGAACAGACCCGCCACCTGCTCAATCAGCCGGACCCGCCGACCGCGATCTTCGCCGGCAACGACGCGCAGGCAGCGGGCGTCTACCAGGTCCTGTACGAGAACAACATTCGCGTCCCCGATCAGATGAGCGTGATCGGCTTCGACGACGTGTCCTATACCGCCCAGATGTCGCCTCCGCTGACGACCATTCACCAGCCTCTGGTCGAGATCGGTAAGACGGCCGTCAACATGCTGCTCCGTCTCATCGCCGGCCAGCAGCTCGAATCGAATCACGTGGAGCTTTCCACTTCGCTCGTGGTGAGAAACTCCTGCGCTCCACCCCGCACCGGCGCTCTACGAGAGCGCTGACGTCAGCTTTCGCTGCTCAGCCGCGTAGGCACCGCGGACCGCTTCCGTCTCGGCGGCTTTGACATCAAGTCCGCGCCTATCTCGGCCGGGACGTCCTCTGCATTCACGGCGATCTGGTCGGCGAGGCTGGGCAGGTCGCTGACCCCAACGGGCCCGGGCGTGTTGGCGATCAAAAGACCGTCGCGACCCTGCGACGTTACATAGAGCGCTCCCAGAAAGATGTTCCCGATCACCGCGACAGGTATCGCCAGCAGCGCGCCCAGGATGCCGCCGAGCTCTGCCCCGATCAGGAGGGCCCCCATGGCCGCGAGGGGATGGATCCGCGTCACCTTGCCGCTGATGCGCGGACCGAGGATATAAGCCTCGATGGCGTGGCCCAGCAGGCTGATCACCGTCGCTTCCACCGCCAGCTGCAGGCTCTGCGTCGCGGCCACGGCAATGGCCAGCAGGAACCCTATCGGCGCCCCAACGAGCGGGAGCATCTCGAGGAAGAAGACGGCGACGCCGAGCGCCGCGGCGTAATGCACGCCCAGCAGCGTCAGAGTGATGCCCGTGTAGAGCCCCATCAGCAGCGACATCAAAAGCTGCGAGCGGACGTACGCGGCAACCGCCGCCCCGACAGCGAGCATCGTGAAATCGAAGATCCGCTCCTGGGCCGGAAAGAGCTTTCGCGCGGTGCCCACCAGCTCTCGGCCCTGGCTGGTCAGGTAGATCGAGACAACGATGACAAGCAGGGCGTTCACCACCGGGCTCACGAGACCGCCGATCCTGGTCAGGCTCGCCGGCGAGATGTCCCCGCCGAGCGAGGCAGCCCCGCGAGGAATCTTGTAGCCGAGATTGATACCGAAACCGCGCAGGCTCGCCTGCACCTTGTCCAGCACCTGCTGCGCCGCATCCTGCATCGCGGGCACCTGCTGACCGAGCTTTGATGCGTCGGCGACCACAGTTGGCGCCAGGAGCGCGGCCGCGCCGCCGATCACGATGACTATCGCACCGTAGAGGACGAGGACCGCCGCACCACGATGGCCGCGGAGAAACCGCCAGGTCTGGATCCTGTCCACGATCGGCGTCACCAGAATCGCGACTATCGCGGCGAACATGAAGATGAGCGCGATGTTGGTCAGCTGCAGAACGAGGGTGGATGCCTGCCGGTAGAGCTCGACTATCGCTAGAGCGATCAGGAGGTAGATCAGGATCCTGAGCGGGCGCGCGAGCACGGCGATGTCTCGCTGCCGGGATGACGCGGGGGAATCGGAAGCGGCCGCCATCAGGGAGCGGGCCTCCTCCGCGAGATCGGCGCGGGGATGGACTGCTCCCGGTCAGCGCCCGTTCGGCGAGATCATGGTCGCGCGCCGGGGAGAACAAAGGCCATAACAGTCAGCGCCCATAATCCAAAGCAGTGCCGAAAGCGCCGGAGCAGATCGACGACCATAGGTACCTGCTGGTCGCGCCCTCCGGGATCTCGGCGCAGCTGAGCAGCCGGGGCGCCGGCCTCGTCGGGCTCAATGCGCCGGACCGAGCGGGCAAGCTCGCGGACGTCGTACTCGGATTTGACACCGCCCAGGAATACGCGGATCACTCCCAGCTGTACTTCGGCAGCACGATCGGCCGTGTCGCAAACCGGATCCGTGGAGCCTCATTCGTGCTGGGCGACCAGACCTACACGCTTGCCGCGAACGACGGGTCCAATCACCTTCACGGCGGCCCGGCGCGCAGCTTTGACAAGGTCGACTGGGCGGCCGAACAGAATCAATCAGAGCTTGAAGCAAGCGTGGCGTTTCGCTACACGAGCCCTCATCTCGAAGAGGGCTATCCCGGTCAGCTGGACACCGTGGTCACGTACACCCTCACGGCACAAGACGAGCTCCGCATCGAGTACGAAGCGCGCTCGGACCGAGCGACGCCGGTGAACCTTACCCACCACACGTACTGGAACCTGGCTGGAGGGGGAGCCGGGACGATCCTCGACCATGAGTTGCAAGTGCAGGCGGACACCTACACGGTCATCGACGACGAGCTGATCCCCACAGGCGCGATTGAATCGGTCGACGGGACAGTGTTCGATTTCCGCAAGCCCCTCGCAATCGGCTCGCGCATCTCTGAGCTCGAGTCGACCGGCGCTCGCGGCTATGACCACAACTACGTGTTGTCCGGGGCGCGGACGGAGCCGGCATTCGCCGCGCGCGTCTCAGATCCCGCCAGCGGTCGCGTGGTGGAGGTGTGGACGACACGGCCCTGCCTGCAGGTTTACTCCGGCAACTTCATCACCCCGACGACGGGCAAACAGGACGCTCAATACGGGGCGCGATCCGGCATCTGCCTGGAGCCGCAAGGCTACCCGGACGCTCTCCACAATCCGCGGTTCGACTCTGTAGTCCTGGAACCCGCAAACGTGTTCCGAGCGACGACCATCTTCCGCCTGACTTGCAGTTAGGGTTTGCCGGCTCGACTACCTGAGCAGCCTGCCTTCTTGACATTGAGTGGGTTGCCCCGGAACGTTTGACGGGCATCAACACGTATATGCGACATAGGACATGAGCGTCCAACCAGAAAGCGACCCCCTAAGCCTGGCGAAAGCCGGTGATCGGTCCGCCTTCGACGAGTTGGTGGGCCCCCTCGTGGAGCAAGCGTTTCGCCTCGCGTTCGGGATGCTTCACGACCGCGAGGCGGCAGAGGACGCGGTGCAGGAAGCGACAGTTCGCTCATGGCGGAAGTTGGGCAACCTGAAGCCCGGGACTGACATGCGGCCGTGGTACCTGGCCATCGTGGCCAACCAGTGCCGAAACGTGGCCCGCGGCCGCTGGTGGTCTGTCATCCGGCTCGAGGGGATCGCCCAGGCGGGCGGCGGTGGATTCGAGGACCGGATAGTTCGCGGCGCTGATGTGCGCTCCGCCCTGCGCAAGCTGGCCCTGGACCAGCGTGAGGTTCTTGTTCTTCGTTACTACCTCGATCTCCCACTCGAGGAGGTGGCCTCGATCACCGGCGTCCCCGTGGGCACAGTCAAGTCCCGCATCAACCGCGGCCTGGCCGCCATGCGGCCGCATTTCTCACCAATGGAGGCTCTGAATTAGTGGACGACCAGATCCGGTCCAAGATGCACGAGGCACTCGATGTGGAGCTACCGGATCGCGGCATGCGCTCACGCATCATCAGTTCGCTGCCGACTGGCGAGGCTGCCGTGCGGCGGTTCAGGGATGCGGGCGAGCCGGGGGAGCTCCGAGGAGCGTGGCGCTGGCTGGCCGGCGGGATTGCTGCGGTCCTCGCGCTCAGTGTCGTGGGGGGGCTCGTCTTCTCGCACTTTGCGTCGAGCAAGGTCGATGGCGAGTCACGCGGCAACGCAGCTGTGACCGGAGTTGACTTCACGTGCCGGTTGCCGGTGCTCGCCGGCGCGACCGCCGGCTTCATCAGCTTCCCCGACGGCGCCGTCACCATCGATCCAAGGGTCACTCTCAACTACAAAGGCGGGTACCCATACACATACGACACACAGGTCGGGCGGTGGGTGCCGGTACCCAGGACCGCCCTTTCGCCGGATGGACGTTCCTACGCCTACCTGGCGCAGACGACAGGCGTGCCTGGCGCGATGAACAGCATGAGCTTGCACACGCACGAGATTGTGTCCGGCAAGGATCGCGTTCTCTGGGAAGGCTCCGGCTCCCCGATGGGGTCCAATGTGACGTGGCTTCCCACCGGGATCTACTTTTTGGGGGTCGTGACCACAGCGGACATGGCCCTGGGTCCTACCTATCCCGCCGTCTACGTGGCCGACCCAATCCAACCCGGGACGCCCCGGCGGGTGGGCCCCAACCCACCCCCACAGCCGCCGACCCCTGGCGTCAACAGCTACTCCAGCCCAGACATGTTCAACTTGGTTGGCCCGGGTGCGGCTTGGGGGACGGGCAACCGAGTCCCCAAGGAGACCCCGTCTCCAGACAAGGCCCCGGCGCCGGGGACTTACGGCCCCGACCGGGTCCTACACATGGACCTGCGGGATGGCACCGTCAGCACCTGGTACACCGTTATCGGGACGGACCTCGTGTCCGTGATGGGCCTGGATGCACAAGGGCGGCCGATCTTGGCCCTCTACCAGTTCAACATGAAGACAGCCCAGCCACCGGCCTCCGATGGGCCGCCCAAGGTACGCGTGTTCCTCCTGACCGGCCCCAATCAGACCCTTGAGATCACCACTGCCACCTCCGATTTCCGGCTTGGCAGCCAGCCTTTGGCGGATGCTCACGGGATCTGGTTCGGCGGCTGGAACTCGGTTTGGTTTTATGCCACAAGCGGCGGCCTTCGCCAGGTTGCGACCATCGCCGATGGGGTATTCCCGACTCCGACCCCGCCGCCTGGATACCCCATGAAAGGGGCTCCTGCTTCAGGTGGGAGATCGGGGATGCCGCCGTACATGCTGGGCACTTTGATCTCGCCGGCAGGCCCGTGCGCGTAAGCCCTTTGAGGTGCGAAATGTGGACGTCCCAGGGGGACAGGGCCTAACGGCACTACCTCGGTAGCCAGCCAAAGTCCACGCTCAAGACGTGGAAGTTGGAGCAAGGACGCCCACGGATAGACTGCCCTCGGTGGCAACCGTCACGAGAACCCGTCACCGGGGACAGCGCGCCGGATGGCTGCGGGCCGCGGTGCTCGGCGCCAATGACGGAATCGTTTCCGTGGCCAGCGTTGCAATCGGAGTGATTGCATCCGGAGCCCCGACGAGTTTCGTGCTCACGGCCGCGATAGCGGCGTGGGCCGCGGGAGCGATGGCGATGGCCGCAGGCGAGTACGTATCCGTCAGCTCGCAACGAGACGTTGAGCGAGCCGACCTCGACCAGGAGCGCGGAGAGCTCAAGGCGCATCCAGAGGGCGAGAAGCAAGAGTTGGCCGCGATCTATGTCAAGCGCGGACTTCCTGCGGAGTTGGCGGACAAGGTCGCAGCAGCGCTTACGGCTTCTGATGCTCTCGGCGCCCATGCCCGTGACGAGTTAGGGATGGCTGCCGTCCAGGCCCGTCCCGTCCAGGCGGCGCTCTATTCGGCGCTGAGCTTTACGGCCGGCGCAGTCCTGCCGATAGCCGCCTTCGTGGTCGTTCCGACCAACGCTCGGACCGTGGCGGTCGTGGTGAGCGCTCTGCTTGCCCTGGTCGTGCTCGGCATTGCGGGGGCCCGTGCGGGCGGCGCGCCCGTACTGCGCGCAGCCGTGAGAGTCTGCGTCGGTGGTGGGTTGGCAATGGCCGTTACCGCGGCCATAGGTCGCCTCGCTGGAGGGATCGCGGCTTGAAAACCATCCGCAGGCTAACGATCTCGGAGCGATTGGCTGCTCTGGCCGGCATAGCCGCAGCGATCGCTTCGATCGCCGGTTTTGTGCCCGGCCTCTACCGAGACCGGCAGGTGATCATCGCCCAGTCGCACGGCTTTGACATAGGCGATTTGATTGCCGTCGTTGTCCTTGGACTGGGCATCGCCTGGTCGGCGCGCGGATCTCTGCGTGGACGCGTGGTGACAATCGGCGCTCTTGGCTATCTGCTGTACAGCTTTGTCACTTACGCCTTCGTCATCGTCCTCAATCCGGCGACGCTCATCTATATAGCGGTGCTTGGCTTCGGCGGCTGGTCGTTCTTCACAGGACTGGCCAGCTTCAATGCCCAAGGGTCGGAGATGATCGTTGCAAGCCGCCTTCTCCGGCGCGTAACTGCGGGCTTCCTGCTTGTGATCGCCGCCCTGTTTGCGCTCAACTGGCTGCGCGAAATCGCCACCTCAGTGGTCAGCGGCCAGCTGCCGCCCGGGCTCGCCGCCGCCGGCTGGCCGATGAATCCGCCATACGTCCTTGATCTCGCGTTTGTCATTCCGATAGCTCTGCTCGCCGCTGTACGCCTTCTCCGGCGCCAGGCAGGAGGCGCATGGCTGGCCGCGTCCCTGCTTGTGTTCCTTCCACTGTTGTCTGTGAGCGTGCTGCTGATGACTGTCTTGATGGCGATCGACGGGCAGCCACTACAGCTGCCGCTGGTCGCCGTGTTCGTGGCTGTCATCGCCGTGAGCACATCACTCGCCTGGCTTGTGCTCCAAATCCGACAGCAGCCATCGAAGAGCGAATTGACGCGCCGCGAGCCCCTTGCTGTTATCTGAACTAAGCAACGAGGCAAAGGCTCTCCGAATCGGTCATGCCGCAATCGCTGTGGCCGGGCTCAGCAGTCTCGTTTACATCTGGTTTTGCGCGCTGACGGGACGCCGCGACCGCGTACTTGGCGCGGCTCTGGCGGCATTGTCGCTGCAGGGTGTTGCAATCCTCATCGGGCGCGGCAACTGTCCGCTGGGACCTTTGCAGCAGCGACTTGGCGATCCCGCTCCGTTGTTCGAACTGGTCCTCCCTCCTCGTGCCGCCAAGGCCGCGATCGCAGCGCTAGCTGCCGTCGCGTTGGGCGGCATCGCACTCCTGGTCTTGCGTCCGCGACCGCGCTGATCCCGAGTTTCCTTTCATCGAGATCCAGGACCTGACGCCGCGACTCCGATCGATCCTTCCGCTCCGATGGCAGCAGTTCTTACCTGCTGGTCCTCGACCTCCGGTCGCCTGCGCGTTCGAACTGCGGTAGCGGCTGCGGCTGCAAGCACGATCATCGCGATCGGCAGGATGAGCGTCGGATGCATAGCGTCGACAAAGGCGTGCGCGAACACATATCGCGCGATCTCCTGAACGGCGGCCGGCGACTGCAGGCTGATTCCAGATTGTCCAGCGCCTACCTGGAATCCCGTGTGCGCCGCCTCGCTGAAGCTATCGACGAAGCGGCTCCTGAAATCGGCAGGCACACGGTTCGCGTTCGCGACGGCCTGGTCGTGGAGGGCGAGCGCCAAGCGATTCTGGAGAAATGCGCCGACCACTGCGCTCGCGATGACACCCCCCAGCTCCTGGATCGTGTTGAGGACGCCTGAAGCGACTCCGGCCAGGTCAGAGCGCAGGTCACGCGTCGCGATGCTCAAGGCGGGAACCCACAGGAGACCGTTCCCGATCCCCGTTGCAATCAGACCGGGAAGGAATATCCAACGGCCCGAGCCCGCCTGCACCGCCCAATCGATGTATGCCATTCCTGCCGCGAACAGCAGAAGGCCTGGAATCAACAAGTATTTCCCGTTGACCTTCTGGCTCAGCCCGGCTGCGATTCCCGACGTGACGAAGCTTGCTAGCGGCTGCGCCGCGATGGTCAGACCGGCGTCGACAGCGCTCAGACCGAGCACAGACTGCAGGTAGATCGTGAACGGAAGATAGAAGCCGAGGATGGCAAACCAGATCGCCGCCATCACCAGTGTGATCAGCGTGAAATTGCGGTCCTTGAAGACCGCGAACGGCAGCAGCGGCTCCCCATCCTGTCGCCGCGCCTGATAAAAGAGGAAGACGGCAAGCAGCACCACACCTGCCGCGATGATCCCGGGGATCGTGATCGGTCCAGTGACCACTCCCCAGTCGTAGCGCTGGCCCTCGACCAGGCCGAAGGTCACGCCCAGAAGGCCGGCGGTCGCGAGACCGACGCCAACGAAGTCCAGCCGATGCCGTCGGCCTGTGCGGAGGTCGGGGACCATCAGCATGGCGAGCGCAAATGTGACGAGGCCGATCGGGATGTTCACGTAGAAGATCGAACGCCAGCCGAAATGGGAGACGAGAAATCCACCGACAGTGGGCCCGGCCAGCACGGCCAGGCCGGCGAGCATGCCAGAAACGGCGAACACACCGCCGCGCTTTTCGGCAGGAAATAGCGCGAGCATCAAAGGCAAGCCCTGCGGTGCCAACACCGCAGCGCCAAGGCCCTGCAAGCCGCGCGCGACAATGAGCTGCGCCGGGTCGTGCGCGAGCCCGCTGAAGGCGGACCCGGCGGTAAAGATCGCGACTCCAACAGCAAAGAGATTGCGTGGACCGTAGATGTCGCCGAGCCGCGCTGAGGTGATGAGCAGCACTGCATAGAGAAGGCTGTATGCGTTGATCACCCACAGCACCTGGTCGAGGCTCGCGTGGAGGCCGTCGATGACGGATGGGATCGCGATGTTGACTATCGTCAGGTCGAGCAGCGTCATGAAGAGGCCGAGGCTGAGCACAGCCACCGCGGCGATCGGGTGATTGCGAATTGCGGTCACGGGTCGATTTCTCCTTATGTAGTCGCGGAGTTGACCCGGCTATCCTTCGATTGGACGTCTCGGGCGGGGTTCACTCCGCGCTCGGGTTGATCTGCGGCCCCGGGAGTTGCACCTCTTGGGGCCGTCGCATGATTGCGATTCAGCTCAGGTCAAACGGCGCGCTTTCCTCCTGCCGATCGCGGGGCGTACATGAGCGATCCCGGGGTGGTCAAAAGCTCGCCCGTTTCGAGCAACGTCTTCAAGCCCGACAGGATCATCGGCCAGCCGCCGTAGAGGTGGTCGTCGGCCCCTTCGCGAAGCTGGTCGTGGGTGACGAGCAGACGGCAGGAGTCGCCGACCGGTTCGATCTCCCACGTGACCCTCGAGGTGCCCTCGCTCTTCACGTTGTCATCCCACAGGGCCCGCATGCTCTGGACCAACCGGCGCGGAGGATCGACCTCGAGGTTCTCGCCTTCGCCCAGTAGACCGTCGCCATTCGGAGTGCGCTGCTCGTAGCGCGAGCCGGCCGTGAAGGCCGAGTTGATCTGGACGCCGAAGTTGTACTTGCTCCTCATCTCCGGATCGGTGATCGCCTTCCAAAGGCGCTCCGGGGTGGTCTTGATGTAGATCTCGAATACCTTTTCCATGGTTCGTTCCTCCAGCGTGGTTTTCAAACCGCTGAGCGCAGCGGCAAATGGCTCGGCGTACTTGCTCACCCATCGATCGTGGACGAGCCTGATCGGGACCGGGTTCAGGAAGTGCAGCTTCTCGCGACCTCGCCGCTTGGTCACGATCAGGCCCGCCTCTTCGAGCTGCTTCAGGTGCTTCATGACGCCAAAGCGCGTCATCTCGAAGCGGCCCTGAAGCTCGCCCAGGGTCTGGCCGTCCTCGCGGTAGAGCTCGTCGAGCAGACTGCGCCGCGTTGGATCAGCCAGAGCCTTGAACACTTCATCCATCCCACGCGAGAGCATACGTGACCATATGGTCACATGTCAATCGGGACTTCTCTAATAACGCCGGCTATATGCAACGGATGGGTTGCATTTCTGCCAAGACACCCCTAAGATGCAACCATGAAGTTGCATAACACCACCGACCGGATCGAGAAAGAGATAGTCGTGCGTGCACCCCGCTCGCGTGTCTGGCGCGCCTTGAGCGACTCCGAAAAGTTCGGCGAATGGTTCGGCATGAAGCTCGACGGTGCCTTCGCGCCCGGCGCGCGGGTCCACGGTCAGATCACGTTTTCACCTCATAAGCAGGTGATCGTGGACTTCGCCATCGAGCGGGTGGATCCCGAAAGCCGGTTTTCGTATCGCTGGCATCCATACGCGATCGAACCCGGCGTCGACTACTCGAGCGAGCCAATGACGCTGGTCGAGTTCCACCTCGAGGAAGTCGCGGAAGGCACCCGGATCAAAGTGGTCGAGTCAGGTTTCGATCGCATCCCCCTAGCGCGGCGTGCTGAAGCACTTCGGATGAACAACGCGGGTTGGGATGAGCAGCTCGAGAAGCTGGCGGGATATGTCGCTAAGTAGCGCCACCATCGGCGGAGCCTCGCGCACTGCGCCGATCTTTGCAGCGCTCGGTGACGAAACCCGGCTCGCGCTCGTGGCCCGGCTGAGCTCGGATGGCCCACTCTCGATCACGCGGCTGACCGCCGGATCTGCTGTCACGCGCCAGGCCGTGACGAAGCACCTGAACGTACTCGCCACTGCTGGACTCGTCTCGGATGTGCGTCGCGGCCGCGAGCGCATCTGGGAATTCGAGCCCAAACAGGTGGAAGCGGCGCGGAGCTACCTGGAGCACGTCTCGAAGCGGTGGGACGAAGCACTCGACCGTCTGAAGAAATTTGTTGAGGAATGAAAGGAGACAAACGATGAATGATTTCACCACCACTATTTCGGTGGACCAAACTCCGGAGCAAGCCTTCGCCGCCATCAACAATGTTCGTGGCTGGTGGACGGGCGACATCGAAGGCAACACCGACACACTCGGTGCTGAGTTCACCTATCGCTACGAAGACGTCCATTACTCCAAGCAGAGGATCACGCAATTGATTCCTGGCCGGAAGGTCGTTTGGCTGGTCGTCGACAGCAAGCTGAATTTCGTCACGGACAAATCCGAGTGGAACGGCACGGAAATCACTTTTGATATCTCGCAGAAGGGCAATCGAACCGAAGTCCGCTTCACCCACAAGGGCCTGGTTCCCGAATTTGAGTGCTTCAGTGACTGTTCGAGCGCATGGAGCTCTTACGTAAACGGTAGCTTGCGGAGCTGGGTTGCTGCGAGTAAAGCAGAGCCGGTCAAGTCAGAAACCGAGGGCCGGGCGCGCGCAGGGCGCATTTCAAAAGAAGACAAGATCGTGAAAGCCCAAAATTTCACCACCACCTTTTCGGTGGAGCAAACTCCAAAACAAGTCTTCGACGCCATCAACAATGTTCGCGGGTGGTGGTCAGAAGACATTGAGGGTGGTACCGAGAAGCTCAACGACGAGTTCTCGTATCACTACAAAGACGTCCATCGCTGCAAAGTCAAGCTCACCTACGTCATTCCTGACAAGAAGGTCATCTGGCATGTGCTGGAGAACTACTTCGACTTCACCGAGGACAAGACCGAGTGGACGGGGACCGAAATCTGTTTTGAGATCTCAGAGAAGGATGGGAAGACGGAAGTCCGCTTCACTCACCTGGGTCTGGTTCCCGAATATGAGTGCTTCGAGATCTGTTCGAACTCGTGGGGTTTCTACATCAACGGAAGCTTGCGGAGCTTGATCACCACAGGTAAAGGGCAGCCGAACAGCAGCGACCGTCCTAACCTGGTCGAGGCCAACTTCTAAGAGATGGGGATTGGGCCGGTCAAGGGCCGGCCCCTTTTCTCGACGTTTAACTCAGAAGTCGAAGCCTCTGAATCACTATCGTGGGCTTATGGAGTCAAGGGCCGAGTGGGTCGTGGGGCTTCCATCGTCGCGCCTTGCCTTGTTCATCGACCGCTACGTCGGTTACCGCACAACCGGGTTCGCTCCCGGCGTTCACCGTGGACTGCCTTCCCGTCATATGACCTTCATCGTCAGCGTCGGCCCGAGCATCGACGTCGTGTCCCAAACCAATTCGGAACAGATGCCGGAGAGTTACGCGTGCGTGTTGAGTGGACTCCAGGCAAGTCCGGCGCTGATCTCACACGACGGAAACCAAGAAGGTGTCGCAATCGAGCTGACGCCGCTGGGGTGCCGCGCACTGTTCGCAATGCCCTCAAGTGCGTTGTGGAACAGCTCGTTCGAGTTCGGGGACGTCGCCGGCGGTGCCGGTCGCGAGCTATGGGAACGGATTCAGGGCCTTGACGCCTGGTCGGACAGGTTCGCCGCGTGTGACGAAGTCCTGACCCGGCTCGCCAACGGCAACACAGCCGTGGCGCCCGAACTGGATCACGCGTGGCGGACACTCGTTAACGCTGGAGGGATGGCTTCGATCAGCGCGGTCGCAGCGAGCGTCGGGTGGAGCCGCCAGTACCTGGCGCGCCGATTCACCGACGAGTTCGGGCTCGGTCCGAAGCTCGCTGCCCGCGTGATGCGCTTCGAGCGGGCAAGGCACATGCTCGAGGCAAGGCCGTCGTTCGTGACTATCGCCCAGGTCGCCGCCACTTGCGGCTATTTCGATCAGGCTCATCTGAATCGGGACTTCGCCGAACTCGCCGGATGCACTCCAACCGCGTGGTTGGCTGAGGTGTTTCCATCTTTCCAAGACGCCGGCGCGATTGCTGTGTGATCTTGGGGGCATGGAAACAAAGCACCCAACTGCCAGGCACCAACGCGCGCGAACGACATGATCGACCATTTCTTTCTTCCCGTCGCCGACCTTGCGCGCAGTCGTGCGTTCTACAAGGATTTGCTGGGCGCACTCGGACGCGAGGAGAGCTTCGCTCGCAATGAGTCTGTCGGGTACGGAGTGGGCAGTCTCGGCGCTTTCTGGATCTACGCAACCACCGGTCGGGGCGAGACAGAGGACCCCTGCGGGCGCAGCCCGGAGATCTCGGCGCCACTACCGCACCTGCATGTCTGCTTTCGCGCCGATTCACGGCAGCAGGTAGAGGACTTCGCCGCCGCCGCCAAGCGGCTCGGAGCCGAGCTGGTGCACCCGCCTCAGCTCTTTCCGCAGTACCACCCCACCTACTTCGCGGCCTTCGTCTGCGACCCAGACGGCCACAACATCGAGGCTGCCTGCCACGAGCCCAGCTGACGCTGCACCGTTGGGGCGATCCAGGCGAGACGCTGGGATGACGGCGCTGGTCCTCGGTTTCTTCGCCTTCTCTTGGTTCGGTTGGGGACAGGCCGCGGCGTCAGGCGCCCTCACCGTGGCGCTGGGCGTGGGTAGCTTGGCCGCCGTGGTCACGGCGTCTTGGGGAGCGATCCAGGCTTTTCGCCGCCCCTCTGCCGACAGCACCCTCAACGACAGAGACCCATGGCGCCGCTTCGGAATCGTGGTCGGTATCGAGTTCGCTGTGGCCGGCCTGGGTGCCGGCGTCCTGGGTACGGCCGGCGCCGCGGACTACATCCCGGTCTGGATCTGCGCGGTGGTCGGGCTGCACTTCTTTCCGCTGGCCTCAGTGTTCGGCGACCCTGCGCTGCGCTGGCTGGGGGCCGCTGTGACCGCCGTCGCCGGAGCTGCGCTGCTGATCCACGCGTGGGCCGGAGTGGCGCCCAGCACCGTGACCGGTGCAGGTGCCGGGGTGGCACTTCTTACGTTCGCAATCCTCGCCCTGACCGGCCCTCCACGGTTGAGACTGTCACCCCGGTAGGTCATTCAGACATCGAAACGCGTCGTGACGCCACGCTCGCGCGAATCTGGCTGGGTGCAGTCTGCTGGCTGCTCACTGCGGGGTACTTCGTCGCCCAGGCGATTGTCGCGGCGGCTTGGCCGCGGCCGTACAGCTTTCTGAACAACTACATCAGCGACCTCGGCAACACCGCATGCGGGCCGTTCGCGTATTCGGACACCACCGTCATGTACGTGTGCTCGCCGCTCCACGCGCTGATGAACGCCTCTTTCATTGCTCTCGGCCTGCTGACTGCGGCCGGGGCGGTTCTAACCTGGCCAGCCTGGCCGCGTCGGCGGCTCACCGCATTGAGTTTGGCTCTGGTGGTCCTGTCGGGTGTGTGTGTGATCGTGATCGGTCTGGCGCCGGAGAACGTCGCCCCTGAAGTCCACACCCTCGCTGCACTGGTGCAGGTCCCGGTTCAGCTCGCGGGAATGGTGGGGCTCGCGATTGTTGCCTGGCGGCCTTGGCGGGGCGCAGCGATCTGGAGCCTGGTGTGCGTCGCGGTCGCCGTGTTCGGCAACGTGCTGTTCTTCAGCGGTCAGTACCTGGGCGTGGGAATCGGCGGTGCGGAGCGATTGTCGCTGGAGCCCCTCACCGTGTGGACGATAGGTCTTGGGGCCGGGTTGATCCGGCCGTCCGCGAAAAGAAGCGATTGAGGCTGTCGGGCCAAAGTCTCATGCCGGCTGCTCCTCGAGGAAGGCGAGGGTGGCCGCGGCGAACAGCGGCGAGTTGAAGATCGTGTAGTGGGTTAGGCCAGGAAGGATCGCGAGCGCGTGACCGCCCTTCGGCCGCCCCTCGCCCATCCAGCCGCCGTCGCGAAGGCCGCCATCGAGCAATTTGAACACCTCGACGTAGTGGCTGGGCGGGGCCATGTCAGCGTCGGCGGCGACCACTAGCGTCGGCATCCGGAGTCCGCGGACCTCCTCGGTGAAGTCGAAGTCCTTGGCCATCGCTTCGCCGATCTTGTCCAGCAGCCGGGGGAAGTCCTCAGGGCGTGGAGCGACCCGCTGGTACAGCTGATACATCGGCGTCTCTTTCATGAAGTCAGCGGCCGCCGCGTTGACCTGTCCTTGTTGTGCCCGCATCTCCGGATAGATTGCGTCAGTCCGTACGTTCGCCGAGACCATGACGAGCCGCCGGATTTTGGTTGGGTGCTCAGCTGCCGTGTGGAGCGCCACCCCGCCGCCGAGCGAGTAACCCACCAGGTCCGGCATGTCCAGCCGCAGGTGGTCGATGAGCGCCGCGATATCGCCGGCCATCAGCCGGAGATCGATAGGGCGATCGATGTCAGCCGTGCGACCGTGTCCTTGCAGGTCGACGGCGATGACACGGTGGCGCGCCGCGAGCAGAGGCAGGACAAGCCCGAACATCTCGCCCGACCCGAGTCCACCATGCAGCAGGACGAGCGGCCGCCCGCTCCCATGAATTTCGTAATAGAGGTTGATGCCGTTGACGTCGGCGTACTGGCCGGTGCCTTTCGTTTGTTTAGTCCAATCCGCGGTCATGGTCATGCTCCTTGCGTGAATGAGAGCCGGGTGCCGTAGATAGAGACTCCCCTGGCGCCCGGAATTCATCGCTGCTCAAGGGTGTCGCGCCCCCAGGAACAGTTAGCGCGTAATGCGCGGCTCCAGTTTGAGCGTCGTAGATCGCGCCTCAGGTGTCAGCACGCTGTTGAGGATGCCTCCGGCGTATCGGCGGTACTTGGCCCTGTAGGCAGCATCGACTTCGTCGTCGATGTCGTGGCCGGCGTCAACGAATGCGACGTCTTGCTGAACCCCGCCAGCCTGTAGCCGACCCTCATGCGTCTCCTGGATACCCCGGAACCAATGAGCACTGCGCCCTCTGACGGATCGGACGTACAGGTGGTCGCCGTGACGGACGACCCACACGGTTACAGGTTTTCGCAGCGTTCCGTCGCGCCCGACTGACGCGATCTGCACTTCTTCCGCTTTTCCGAATCTATCAAGCTGGTCGCTCGTCCACTCTGTCATCGGCGCGCCGCGATGATTTGTCGCATCAGGTCAAGCTCGGTCTCGTAGATGTGGGCCGACTTCACCGTCATCGTCAGCGTGCCGACCCCGACGCCGAGGTCTCTAGCCACGCGAGTTTGTAGCGCTGCGAGCTCGACAAGATTCGCATAGCCTTTCGTACCGAAGTCGATGGCGTGAGCGTAGACGGCCAGCTGTAGCTCGTGCTTGAGGAGCCAGAAGTCGAGCAGGCTGACGCATGGGATGTAGCTCTTGTCGGTTAGCGGCTGGAACGTCGTGATCGTCGCGTCTCGCGTCCATGGATTGGCGGCTAGTCGGTCGATCACCCAGCGGATCTGATCGCGGCCTGCGTGGGCGTAGTCATACAGGCGCGTCGCGTAGCTGTCGGCGTCACCGAGTTCTGCCACTCGGGAGTGGTCGGTAAAGTTCGCGTGCATCCAGGCGAGACGTTCGGGATCGCCGTACTGGGCAATGATCGGGTCGTCCACCGTCGGTGAATACACGTCGAGCGTCGCGCTGAACACTTCGACTATAGGCAGACCGTCCCAGCTCCCGACGACACCGGCTTTCAGAATCGCCTCCGCGATTGCTATCCACGCCTCGCCCAGCGTCATCACTTCGATCCGCACCGGTACGAAGACCTCAGTCATGCGTCGACTATCAAGATGACAGACGTAAGGCGCGGTCGCACGATTCGAGCGAAAATCTGTGATCGGGCTGGAAGGGCTTGAAGACCATTAGAAAGATGAGTGCGACCAGCCCCACAACGCCGATCAATAGCAGTGCAACCGGGCGGTTCCGTGCGAGCGGCGCGTCGATCGCCAACTGATCTGCTTTTTCCGCGCGCGCGCGATGGTAAGGAAGTGACAGAGCGCTCATGAAGACGTACACGGCGGCGAGCACCACTATCGCCGTCCAGATCCAGCCTGTTCGCCACCACGAACCCAAAAATCCCATCCACACCCCTGTCACCACGATAAGGAAGAGTCCCGGATAGGCGATTGCCTGTGAACGGATCGACAGCTGCAGCAGTGCGCGGCTCACAGTGTCGAGTGGGCGGCCGCGCAGTGCGAGCGAGGTTCCGGCCGACACGCCATGCGCAGTGAGGAAGATGCCGACACCCAACAGGTGGAGGAATTTCAGCCAGACATAGAGGCTCGTCACGTCAGAGAGGGTACAGATCAGGATCAGCAACGCGATCGATCAGTTTTCGAGAAGCCGCCGCGGGGGCGGCTCCTTAGCATGAGGGTCGTCGCCATCAAATGTCGGAGGAGAACGGAACTATGGCTGAGAGGAAACCTGCAAAGAAGGGCACGAGGTCCGCGAAGATCACCAGCGTGATTGCCAAGGCGTCCAAGGGATTCACGGACGAGGAAAAGGGCGCGATGCGGGCGCGAGTCCAAGAGCTGAAAGCGGCCACGGACGAGGCGAGCTTGGAACGCGCCGTGCTCGAGAAGATCGCTGCCATGCCGGCATCGGATCGCGCCATTGCCAAGCGGCTCCACGCGATCATCAGAGCCAGCGCGCCGGCCCTGTCTCCGAGACTCTGGTACGGGATGCCCGCTTACGCCAAGAACGGCAAGGTCGTCTGCCATTTCCAAGACGCGAAGAAGTTCAAGTCGCGGTACGCGACGTTCGGCTTCAGCGACGCGGCGAACCTCGACGAAGGCGCCATGTGGCCAGTCGCCTTCGCACTGAAAGGGTTGACTGCCACCGAAGAGGCAAGGATCGGCGCGCTCGTGAAGAAGGCGGTGAGCTGAGCAGCTCGACACCGGGTTCCCGCCCTGGTCGGAACGGCCCGGCCTCTAGCTTGGCGTTGCTGCTTAGAGCGGCACCACCTGCCAGCGCAGGAAGACGGTGACAGCTGCCAGCGCGCCGAGGAACACCGTGCCCGCAGCCGCCGGATACTCGCTCTTCCTGACATGGAAGATCGCCGCACCCGCCATGACGAGCACCAGCCCTGCCGCGGCCAGGGGCGCCAGCCACGGAAAGAGGTGGAAGGCCGGCGGCGCTGTCAGACCGAATGCAGCGGCCAATTCGGCCACCCCGATGAACTGGCGCAAAGCCGGCGGCATCGACGACGGAGGCCGTCCGCGAGCCTCCAGTCGCTTGGCCGTAGCACGGTATGCCACCGTGAAGACCAAGCCATGAAGAAGGAAAATGACCGCAAGGACGATCTGGAGCACCCAAGCCACTGTGTTCATGCTCATCTGCGGGCCTAAACCAGTACCGGCTGCGTCACTCGCATGGCGCGCAGCGCAGCCGCCCAGCGAGTCAGTTCGCCGAGGACCTTCTTGATGCTGTTGTCGTGGGTTTCGTCAGGGACGAACTGGCCGTCGTGGATGTACTTCGGGACCATGTGAATGTTCACGGCCTCGGGTATCGGCACCATCCTCAGGGTGGTGACGACCTGCTTGGCCATCTGGACCGAGCGCATGCCGCCCGACATTCCTCCGTAGCTGACAAACGCCACGGGCTTGTAGTTCCACTCGTGGGAGAGGAAATCCATCGCGTTCTTGAGGCTGCCCGGCATCCCGTAGTTGTACTCAGGCGTGACGATGAGGACCGCG
>Ga0209011_1000005_pt1 | contig 197311 bp, 168 predicted proteins | sample BlaSpr_A8_OM1_M3_FD_187986 | JGI IMG/M metagenome (GOLD analysis project Ga0209011, IMG submission 187986) | Forest soil microbial communities from Thunder Bay, Ontario, Canada - Black Spruce, Ontario site 2_A8_OM1_M3 (SPAdes) (version 2) | ecosystem: Environmental > Terrestrial > Soil >...
GACGCGCTCAGGAGGAGCGCGTGAAAAAGTTTTTCAAGGTCCTTCAGTTCGCGGTTGTTGCCTCTCGGCAGTGGTTCTTGCTTTCAGCAGAACCAGACATCCATGATAAGTCTTTGTCAAGAGGGCAATACTTCCCTCTAGAGAACCGATCTGTCCGGCTGTACTCAATCAGAACTAGACAGGGTAGTGTTCCGTTTGAATCAACGCTCACGAACGACTTTAGCTGTTGAGACTCCTGCAAGTAGACTTCGAGCTAGTGTTGCGACCCATTGAGACCGCCGCACAAACCGGACAATTGAAAATCAAGTTTCCGATTACGCGACTTCCATGATAAGTCCGTGTCAAGAGGGCAAAAACTCTCCCGACGCGCTTTGGAGAAACGCGTGAATGAAATTCTTAGGTGCTTCAGCTCGCCTTCGTGTCTCTCGGCGGTGGTTCCTCTTCGATCGTGAACCAGACATCCATTTGCTGTCTCCGCCCCGCAGGGCCTGCACAGAAGATTGAGTTTGTGATCTCCTACCAGTCTCGAAACAAATCGAAGTGAGATTAAATGCTTAATGGCCTGCGTCCGCGCTACCCGGCCTTCGAGTCAGGAAAATGCCCTGAGCGTGTTGGCGCCGATGGCCTTGGCTCTCGGCCTGTAGTCACAATGTGGCGCTGAAATGCTCCCACTGCTGCTTCTGCTGCGCCATAAATGCAATAAACCTCGGGTCCTTTCTCAGGTTATCCAACTGAGCGTCACCCTCAAAAAGCGGATAATTAGGGAAGCCCTCATCGCCGGTCACTTGCAACCATTTCATCGCTTGCCCTGACTCATTCATAAGAGCGTAAGCGGAAGCGATGTTATAAGACGTGTGATGGAAGTGAGCGTAACCACGGCCGATCTCGATAGCGTGCTGGATCGTGGCTTCCGCTTCGCTATTCTTGCCAGCCTTGGCCAGCATCATGGCTTTCACGCTGGTAACCATCCCACCTTTATCTTTCGAATAATCTCTGAAGTATCGCTCAATTAACGCCGAGGCTTCTTCGTTCCGCCCCAGCCGGAATGAAGCGTTGGATGTATAAAATGCCAAGAGTTCAACAACGCGGAAACTATCCCAACGGCGCCGTCACAAAATTCTAGAGCCGCACCGCCGCAGAGTTCCCAGATGGAATATCCGAGCCGCATTTCAGTAACTCGCTAGGTGCCTGAGTCGAGTTTTTACTAGCATACAAATTATAGATTAGGATTTTCTCCTAGAGGCGCACGACTGTAGTATGTAACCGGTTTTTGTGACTCCGATGGGACCCATACCCCTAGGCTTTGTACGTGCGCGTAAATGAAGAATTTTTAGGTACTGCGGATTAGGTAGCGGGCCGCCCACACAACAAAATCCTAGCTCTCCGTGTACCCGCCGTGTACCTTACTTAGGCGGTTTAGGCGTTTTTAACGTTTTTGGCGTTATGTAAAATCAATAAGTTACGTGGTTTCAATGTGGGGCGTGGGTTCGAATCCCACCCGCGCCTCCAAATTTTCCCCTTTGTTTTCTTTCAGTAGGGAAAACCATTGCCTCTTGCGTGATTCGTTTTAGCGGTATCTATTTAAGGCTAACGATCGTTGAGGTGCCCGATGAAAAAAGACTCTCTCGCGCCACGTGTTTTAGCCATAGGTACAGTGCTAATTGGTGCAGCCCTGCTCATCGGCGGCAGCGCCACGCATATTATGGCAGATGCGGTGTCTTCGTGGGGATTTGAGACGAAAAACCTCGATAAGAGCTGCAAACCTTGTGAGGATTTCTACCAGTTTGCCATGGGCGGGTGGATGAAGAATAACCCTATACCTCCCGATTACTCTACATGGGGCACCTTTTCTGAGCTCGCGGACAAAAACCAAACCTCACTGCGGCAAATCGCGGAAGATTCGGCAAGCGCGAAGGCTCTCACGGGCTCGAACCAACAGAAAGTCGGCGATCTTTATGCCAGTTGCATGAATACCGCGGCGATCGAAACGGTGGGGACGAAACCCCTTGCGCCGGAGATGGCAAGCATTGAGGCAATGCAGAGCCACGACGCGTTGCTAGCGGTAGTGGCGCACCTTCACCGCGAGGGTGTGCGGGCCGTATTCCTTTTTGGCTCCACGCAAGACCTGGCTGACAGCACACAAGTAACTGGTGACGCGGAACAAGCCGGATTGGGTTTGCCCGACCGCGACTACTACGTGCGTAGCGATGATCGCTCCAAGCAACTACGCGCGGACTACCTGGCACATGTCGCCAAGATGTTTGAACTTTCCGGGGATCAGGCGGCAAAAGCATCCGAGGAAGCTCAAACCGTGATGAACGTTGAAACGGCGTTGGCGCGAGCGTCGATGACCAACGTGCAATTGCGGGATCCCAAGGCGGTCTATCACAAGCTGAGCCTCGCGCAGCTGAAGGAACTGACACCGGAATGGTCGTGGGAAGCTTACTTCAAAGAGACGGGCGCGCCGGGCTTGAAGGAAAGCAACATAGGACAACCGGATTTTTTTAAGGAAATGAATCGTCAACTCACCGCCACACCTCTAGCTGATTGGAAGACGTACCTGCGCTGGCACGTCCTGCATGGCAGTGCCACAGCGCTTTCCGACGCTTTCGTGCAAGAAAATTTCAATTTCTACGGCAAGCGGCTGGCGGGAACCAAAGAGCTGCTGCCGCGGTGGAAGCGCTGCGTTCAATCCGTAAACCTCAACCTCGGCGAAGCGTTGGGGCAGGTTTACGTGGAGAAGTATTTCCCGCCAGATGCCAAGGCTCACGCGCGCGACATGGTGAGCAACCTAAGCTCCGCGTTGCGCGACGACATACCCACGCTTTCCTGGATGAGCCCGGAGACCAAAAAGGCTGCAGTAGAGAAGCTCCAGGCATTCAATGTAAAGATCGGGTACCCAGATAAATGGCGCGATTATTCGAAGCTCTCCATTGATCGTAGTTCGTATCTCGGTAATCTAAAACGTGCGGCGGCTTTCGAGCATGCTCGTGACCTAGGCAAAATCGGCAAGCCGGTGGACCGCAATGAATGGGATATGACGCCGCCGACCGTCAACGCTTATTACAATCCCAGCATGAACGAGATCGTGTTCCCGGCGGGCATTCTGCAGCCGCCCTTTTTCAACCCACAAGCGGACGACGCCATAAATTATGGCGGAATGGGCGCGGTCATCGGCCATGAGATTACTCACGGGTTCGACGACCAAGGGTCGCAGTTCGATGAAAAAGGCAATCTGCGCAACTGGTGGAGAGAGGCCGACAAAAAGAATTTCGATGAGCGAGCCACGTGCATCGAGAAGCAGTTCGACGCCTACGAGGTCGAACCGGGCCTGCACCAAAACGGCAAACTGGTTTTGGGGGAAAGCATCGCCGATCTGGGCGGACTGGCGATCTCCTACGCTGCTTACCAAAAATCGCTCGAGGGCAAGCCGCATCCGACGGATATCGAGGGGTTCACGCCGGAGCAGCGGTTCTTCCTGGGTTGGGCGCAAGTGTGGGCGACCAATCAACGGCCGGAGGCCGCGCGACTGCAAGCCAACACCAACGCGCATCCGCTGGCGCGATTCCGCGCCAATGGCCCACTGTCGAATATGGGAGCTTTTGCAAAGGTATTCGGGTGCAAAAGCGGCGATGCCATGGTGCGTGGACAGATGTGCAAGATATGGTGAGCTTCCTCGCCGGGAATTACCAACCAAGATACGTTCCGCCGCGGCCATGTTGAGGGTTTTGGGTAAGCAGTTACGATCACTCCTCGGCTGAGTGCAGTGAACAGTATTCTTTCTGGACTGGCAATTCTTCTGCAAGGATTTCTACGAAGTTTGGCGACGCATAATACAGGTACGCCGAGTTTCTGAGTATACAGAAATGTTTTATTGACCTTCGCGAAAGCGATGCACGACATTGCGCATTGCGGTTCCGTAAAACACACCTTTGCCGCTCCGTAAATCGCGGCCATAAGAAAGAAGCACGGTCAAACCGCCCAAGATTCGAACTCTGCATTGAACGCCGGAATCCCACAGCCAGCGCTGAGAGCCGAAAAAACCGGAGGAATCCGCCACTGCGCCATTGTCGAAGAACGGCCCGAGTTTTACAGTAAAGAAACCGTTTCTGTAGATATTCTTGTCCATCTCCCAATTCGCGAGGAAAAAGCGCCGCCCCAGAGGTGCAGCACCTTTTCTCCCGCTAAGAGTTCCGGGATGGCCGCGAAGCCAGAGATCGTTATCGCGCTCGACGCCTAGTTGGAACAGCTCATCGAGTGTGGCTTTGCCCATGGTGCCACCTGCACGAATTTCTCCCTGCATCTCGTAATCGTCACCCTGTGCGCGAGCGAACCAGTGTGCGCGAAGCGATCCCTGCAGCGTGCCGAACAGCCCGAGGCCGGCTGTAAACTCGCGCACCGCCCTTGCTTCCGCAGAAGAATCCAAAGTAAATCTTCGTTCGGGCAGTCGCACAAGAAAGCGTTCAATGCCAAGCCATCCGGCGAGGGAAGTACCGCTCGTGAAGAAGGTGCGCTCGGCAGGAGAGTTGAGATCATTAAGATTTCGAAAATTGCGACTGGCAATCTCCGCGCCGCCGCTCCAGCTCCAGCGCCCATTCACAATGGAATGAATCTCCCCGCCCGCCGCTGTGCGCCGCATGTTCAAATCGCTGAGGGGTGCGCCGGAGCCGAAAAACGTTTGCGTTAGGTTCCAGTTTTCATTTCGTGCATCCGCGTACACACGCAGGCGGAGGCCGGGATCGTCATAGATCGGCATGGAAAACGACAATAAAACACGGCGCTTCTCGGAATCCCACCTCACGAGTGAAGTCAGATTCACGGCACCATGCCCAATGTTGTAAAACTCCGGATAAACGGTCGCGTAAGGTAACCCGCTGAGGAGCGAGAGAACGCCTTCTAATTTGGAGTCGCCCCACCCATTTCTCTCCGCCAAATGCAACGTCACGTCGTAATTCCCTGAGTCAGCGGGTGTAAGTTCGACCCGCCGATTCGAAAAAACTTCCAGATTGTCCAGCCGCGATTCCGTTGTAAGAAGGGAATCGCTGGTCAGAATTTGCGGAGCATTGAAAGCGAGAGCGCGATTGCGGAGCGACTCATTCAACTGCAGCGAAGGGACATACTCAACACTTCGTAAGCGCGGTTTGTCTTCGGGATTCCAGTATTTCAAAGCTGCTTCGAGGTTGCCTTCGAGGAAATAAATTGTGGCAAGAAATTCACGCGGGTATGCGTCATTCGATTTTAGTCGCAACGCAGCATGCAAATCGTCTTTTGCCGCTCGCAAATCCTTCTGCTTGTACGCGACACCGGCCAGCTCTATCAAAAACCGCGGATCATTCGGTGCTTTTCGCAAGCCCGCATCAAAAGCTGCTCTAGCCTCAGGCCATTTCTCCAGCCGGGCCAGCGCGAGTCCTTCCAAAAAGTCGAATTCAGGTAATTGATCCGCGGGACCTCGCGCGAGGTTGCAAACTTCCTCCCAGTGCCCCGCATCGAAAGCATCTTGCGCGGCGGAAAGGCGGGCGTGCTCGACAGAATGATCCTGGGCAAATACTGACGAACTCAGCGTCAATACAGCAATCAGAAGTAGGTTCACACAGCCTTTTCGGGGAGAGTCAGTAGCATCCAATTGAAGTTCGAGCGCCATTCTTTTTCGAAGTCCGCGCGCTCGATCCGGAGAAGTTTGCCGCGGACAGGGTCGTTTATGAATACGGCCGCCTTCTGCCAATCGATTCCTGTCACCACGACGTAATGCAGCGGTGCCTTAAAGTTACCCGGCTGGAGGCTCACGATCAGCGGTCGCCCTCGCACCAATTGCTCCCGAAGATCCTTCCATTCTCCGTGAAGTGGGAAGACGCGAAAGCCCGACTCTATGAGATAGCTTTCCAAGTCGGAAGCATAAATTCCGCGGACTTTGCGGGAATAAAGCCGCCGTTGAATGGTCGCGGCGTCGGCGCGTTCCGAAAAGACCTGCGCACCGTGGGAACTCCAATATTGAAGAACCATGGAAATCGCGGCGGAGCCGCAGCCATCCTCAGCTTGCTTTACGAAAGGCACATCGAGCCACACTCCTGCACTTTCCTGGGACGCCGGTTGCATCGTGCGTCCCAGGAAAAAAAGCAGCAGGAAAGCGCATGCGAAGCGTTTCATCCGCGAACAACGAGCGCAATGATGATGATGCCGACGACGATCAGAATGATCCATAACAAATCGCGGTCTGATAGGCGTCCGGCAGCGAAATCATTCTGCGCCCGGCTAGACCTCTCAGCCAGCCTGGCAAGATCTTCATCATTCAATTGGCCAACGGCCTTATCTACTTTTTGGTAGTCGAGGTGGGCGGATTTCAAAGCTTTTTGCCCCGGGTCGGAAGAAAGCATCGTTCGGACAGCTTCTTCGTTTGCTTGGCGCGTCTGGGCAGGTCGCGCGGCATCTTTGTTCAGATCGCTCAGAGAAACGACATGATGCTTGTCCTGGGCCCCCGCCGCAATTCCCGCCAAACCGAGCAGAGCGGCAATCGCCAGCATCGACACGCACATCTTGAGGCGAAAATGCATTCTTCCTCCTATTTTTGGCTGGGGTAAAACTAGTCTACGAATTGCAGCGTGTCGTGACAAGAGGCTTCTGTCGGGATCAATCCAGATCAAAACTAGCAGACGCCGGCGGTGTTACGCACGTACCAGTTAATCGATTGGACTGGAAAGCAAGATGGCCATGAACAGAGAACCCTTAGAATCATTCGGCTGCAATCTCGCGCATCACATTCACATTTGCCTGGATGGCCCGCGCCAGAATATCTGCCTGGCGTTGCGCTTCGTCCCAATTTTCTGCCTCAATTGCTTCCGTCAGACCGGGAAGTTCCAGATGAGCGTACGTGTATCGGGCGCAATACAGGAGGTGCTTAAACCAAGGTCTGCCAGGTATACCGTTTGGATTCAGCCAATTGCTCTCCACGGTCATTAGCGCTTCATTATCCTTATCCAGAACTTCTCCAGTGATCCGGCCTGAGACCACTGCGTTGTCCAATACTTTTTTCGCTTGCGTCCCGCTGGCCTCAAATTCATGAGCCAAGCTCTTCAATTTCTTTAAGTCAAGCCGCTTCGAATCGTAGTGAGGATTCTTCTGCAAGTCCTCCAAAAATTGACCAAGGGTCTTTCCGTAAAATCCAAAATCAAACGGCAAAACATCTGCTTGCGCCAGTCGCAGCGCGGTGATTCCCCAGAGTCGCGACATCGTGGCGTGGTACTTGTATCCAGGATCGCCAAAGTGATTCATCCAATAAAAATCATCGTACATTGAGTGGTACACGCCGTAAGGCCCGTCGAATCCGAGCCCGATTACCGGACGGCCCAAAAAATTAAGAAACACGGTATGGTCCGAGCCACTGCCAATGCGCGTATTCACTAAGTCTTCGTCTTTGACTGTTTCTCGATTTTTATTTTCTTTGCCGTCGCGCGTGCTGGACTTCACCCAGGCGTCATGCAAGCTCGTGCCGCTCGGGTCCGCCACTGAATGAGTAGCCTCCACTAACATCGGCGCCAGCGAGCCCACCGCATCGCCATTGAAATTCGGACCCGATGCCGAGGAATCAACGTTAATATACGCGACCAGTTTCTTGCGAAGCTCGTCAGCGAACTGCTCACCCCATTCCGTCGATCCTGTAAGCCCGATTTCTTCCCCATCCCAACTGCAAAAAACCAGCGTTCGGCGTGGACGCTTCCCGTCTTTCAACATCGCGGCAAAGCCCCTGGTGAGTTCCATCATTGAAGCGGTGCCGCTACTTGGATCAACCCCGCCGTATTCCCACGCGTCATGGTGATTGCCAAGCACGACCCATTGGTCTGGAAATTCACCGCCGCGAATCTTCGCTTCCACCACGTAGTAAGGCTGCGTGGAGTTGTCCATTTCCACTTTGATGTGCGCTTTCACGGCGCCACTGAGCCGGTAAGTAATTGGCAATCCGCCCTGCCACTCGCGTGGAGCCACCGGGCCGTCCATGTTTTCAAGCAGTGGCTTCGCGTCGTGCCAGGACAGTGGCAGTGCTATTAGGCGGGGCAGCGAACGTGCCTCGCTGGCCGGAATACGTTTCGCGCCCGGAACGGATGCCCAGCCGGGAGTAAGCGGATCGCCCGGAACCATAAAGTCATAAGTGATCGCACCTCGTTGAATATGCGTTTCTGGACCCCACGGCCCATCAGGAAACACTTTGCCTCGTTTGTATCCGTCTTCGGCCGGATCAGAATAGATAATCAACGCAGCAACCCCATTCTTCTCCGCCGTCAACGCCTTAAATCCACGGTAACTGTAAGGATTCGAGTAACGAACCAGCACGATCTTGCCTTTAACATCGATGCCGTTTCTGCGCAGCAAATCGTAATCTTCAGGATTCCCGCTATGAGCGTAAACAACAGGTGCGGTCACCTCGCCACTCGCAGAGAATCCCATCCAGGCGTTAGCCACCTCGGGATTTTTCGTGTCCGGGTCCACTTCGTAGGCCTGTTCGCGAAGACTCGCCTCGTAGTGCCTGGGCTCAACCATCTCAAGCATGGTTGATACTGGTCGCGTGCCCAGCACGTCATATTGCCGGATAACTACATCCTCTAAGCCCTGCTTTTTCCACTGCGCCTCAATGTATTGTGCAACCTCATAATTGTGCTTGCTTCCCGCCGGGTGCGGCATCGACGTAAAGTAGCGATGTTGTTTGCGAATCTCTTCCTCCGAGATTCCGCTCTTCAGCCGTTCTTCCACTTCCGCTTCTTCCGCGGCATGTTGTGGCGAAAAGCCTGATATTTTTGCCGCGGATACATTGTTCGGTGCCTTGGAGGCCGCCGATATCCACGGCAGCACGCATGCGAAGATAGCTATCGCAGTGACGGCTAAATATCTCACACGAATAGAAAGTAGCTTGTGCACGTTGTGGAGTTCTCTAAAGTTTTTTGCTCGACCGACAGACTTTATCCCGCGACAATTTTCTTGTAAAGCTCCACCGTAAAGTGTCAAAAGATAGTTTAAGTTTCTGCACGTGCAAGAATGAACCAGTTGTGCTGGTGGTCCTCAGCGGTCATCATCGCGGTGGAGCGGAAGAACTCCACGAGGCGATGGCGCGTGTTGCGGCCGTGGTTGCCCAACATTATGGATTGCAACTATCGCCAAATTTCAAACCTGAATACTTTTCATTGCAGTGCGCACACAGAAATGTTGTTGTAACGGCTGTGAAAACGGCCTCGATTCCATCGATGCCGTAAAAAACCTGAGCGGCGCTCCCGGCTTCCAATTGACTCGCAGTCGCACTGCACCTACTATGCTTTATTTTGAACGCCTTCGGACCGATGATTGGCCAAACCATCTCGCACTATCGCATCCTAGAACAGTTGGGTAGTGGTGGGATGGGTGTCGTCTATAAGGCCGAGGATACCCGACTACACCGATTGGTCGCCCTCAAATTCCTACCTAGCGATATGGCCAGCGACCGTGCCGCACTCGAACGTTTCCGGCTTGAGGCGGAGGCTGCTTCGGCTCTAAATCATCCGAACATCTGCACTGTTCACGACATCGGCGAGGAGGCCGGCCAACATTTCATCGTTATGGAGTTTCTGGACGGTCACACACTGAAGCACCGTATTAAGGGCAACCCGCTGCGGATTGATCAGATGCTAGATTTAGCGATGCAAATTAGCGATGCGCTGGATGCCGCACATGCCGAGGGCATCATTCATCGTGACATCAAGCCCGCCAATATCTTCGTTACAAAGCGAGGCCAGGCGAAGGTGCTTGACTTCGGCGTGGCGAAGCTGGTTTCTATACACCGCGTTGCGGGTGGTGTAGAAGCCTCGGAAATGGTGACAGCCACAGCGGGGTCACTCACCAGCCCGGGCTCGACCGTTGGCACGACGGCTTACATGTCGCCTGAACAAGTGCGCGGCGAAGAAATCGATACGCGCGTGGATCTGTTTTCCTTCGGCGCAGTTTTGTACGAGATGGCCACGGGTCGCCAGGCGTTCACCGGGAACACACCGGGCGTGGTCTTGAACGCGATTCTAGAGCGGACACCCGCCCCAATTCGGTCGGCGAACTCAGCCCCACCGGCCAAGCTCGAAGAAATCATCAGTAAGGCGTTAGAGAAGGATCGGGATCTACGCTACCAAACAGCTGCCGAGCTGCGCGCCGACTTTAAGCGTCTCAAGCGCGATCTAAGTTCGGTACAAAGCTCTGCCTCGGCCGCAGAGATGCATGCGCTGGGGCCAGGACTTGTGCCGCCGCGGAAAGCGTTAGGGTGGTGGGGCGTCGGTAGTCTTGTCTTGGCCGTAACTGCTGCGATTGGGTGGTGGGCTGGCAACATGCATCACAGGTCTCCCCCTCACACTGTCCAACTCTCTCGGCTGACCGACTTTATTGGACTGGAGGAGTTCCCTTCTATTTCTCCTGATGGCAAGTCCGTGGCGTTCACCGCCGACATCGGTGGGCGCCGACAGATCTGGGTACGCCTCCTGGCCGGCGGAGCACCGCTTCAGATCGCCCACGATGCGGCCCAGCATCAATCCCCCCGGTGGACGCCCGAGTCGTCCGCCCTTATATACTTTACCCTGCCGGCCGAAGGGGAATCGCAAGGAACTATTTGGGAAGTTTCGGCACTCGGCGGAGCCCCGCGGCGCATTGTCAGCAGTTTGAGTGGCGCAGACTTGAGTCACGATGGGAAGCGGATCGCATTTTTTCGCTTCAACAACGGTCAGGTCGAATTAACCGTTGCGGATCGCGATGGTTCCAAACCGCAGGTCTTGGCACGGCTCGCGCCGCGGTACAACTACTCCTTTCCGCGCTGGTCGCCAGATGATAGATGGGTCGCCTACCAGCGCGGCTTAATTTTCGATTGGGACATCTTTGTTGTGCAATCAGGCGGCGGGGAACCACGAAATATCACCCGCGAGAGCAGTTTGCTAGAGGGTTTGTCTTGGCTTCCCGACGGTTCAGGACTGGTTTTCAGCTCGGCACGGGGGAGCACAGTTTTTTACTTACCTACATTCAATCTCTGGACGGTTAACCTGAGAGGCACCGAGCTTCGGCAGCTCACGTTCGGCGAAGTCTCTTACCTGCATCCCGACGTCAGCGTTAAAGGCCAAGTCATCGCGAGCCGCAGGCAAACGCACTTCGATATCTGGAAATACCCAACGGAGGGAACACCGCTCGAAAATGTCCGCCGGGGTGCCAGGATTACGCAACAGACCGGACAAGTGCAAACACCCTCAGTCGGTCCTGGTGACAAGGAATTGGTGTACCTTTCCGACGTGGGTGGTCACGGCAATCTTTGGGTCATGAAGCTCGATACCGGTGAGAGCCGCCAACTGACGTACGAACAGCATCCCGAAGTTCCAGTCGGTACTCCGGTTTGGTCACCAGATGGAAAACACATCGCATTTGTGAAGGGCAGAGGGGGTGTCAATGCGATCTATTGGATGATCAATCCAGATGGTAGCAATCTGCGCGTGGTGGCGGAGAACGTCGGATGGGCCACATGGTCCGGCGACGGTAGTTGGCTGTATTACAGTGTGTTCAAGGATGGGACCTGGCATGTTGAGAAGGTGCCATCCGAAGGTGGACAGGCTGTTACGGTGCGTACAGACAATGCCGAACGTGCGGCGGCAGCTCCCGACGGGTCCTCGCTTTATTACCTAGTGCAGATAGCAAACGTGAATGGTGTTTCTGATCTTGAGATCCACATGGCTCGGCCAGAGAGTGGCCCTTCCCGAGTGCTGGCGCGAATCTCCGGCTCAAAGATTCCGTCCTGGCAGCTTCTCCATCCCATCATTTCCCCGGACGGTAATTGGCTAGCCCTGCTACTAAACGATGGATCAACCACTAACATCTGGGCATTGCCCACTTCCGGTGGCCCTATGCGCCAGATTACAGATTTCAGTCAGCAGGGTATCTTCATCGCTCGCCGAATCTCGTGGTCTTCCGATGGCCGTTTCATCTTTGCTGCGGTCGGGCAGGGCGATGCGGATGTAGTCTTGCTGGATGGCCTTTTGCCGTAACCGCCAACTTTGCACGCGGAAAGCGCGGTTCCACTTCAGGCAACTGACCTGATTGCACGGGAAGACTAGAGGTTTGTCGTCGACGAGCCCACCCAAGCCTCCAACCTTTCCAAGTTCAAGCACTTACGTTGGCCCTGCACCCACTGCGCCCGCAACCGGCGTTCTGCTAAGAACGCCTTGCTAACCAAGCCTGTGGCGAGAACGTAAAGGATAAAGCTATTCGTAAGATCGAGAGTTTCGATTCGACACTTACATGTGTTTTGCCTACAGTTCGACTCTCGAAGAACTGACCGCCTGTGGCAAAAACGGCGGAAGCAGCGAGAAATGTAGAGTGCAGCCATGTTGTACCCAAGAGGCACGCGGAGGAGACAGCGTGCCGGTCGACGCTCCATTGAAGACCCGCTGACCCCGACGGTAGTACCTGCTCGACCTGTTGTTCCGCCTTCTTTCGTGCACTATCGGTTTGAAAACTCCTACGACGAAATGTTTGAAGCTCCAGGTGGGCCCATTATCAGACGCTTTACCAGACGCTTCTGCGGCTGCCTCCGGAAGAGTTGTGGCGGAGCCAGCAGGCGGCGGATTTGTCATTCCTCAACGAGGGAATCACCTTCACGGTGTATGGGAACAAAGAAGGGACCGAACGGATTTTCCCCAACGACCTGGTGCCGCGGATCATTCCATCGCATGAGTGGGCGCAGATCGAGACCGGACTCACTCAGCGAATCACCGCCCTGAACCTTTTTCTGAACGACATCTACCACCATGGAAAAATCTTGAATGATGGCGTGGTGCCGCGGGAGTTGGTGTGCAGTTGCCGTCATTTCCGGCGAGAGATGCGTGGACTCCAGGTGCCGCGAGACACGTACGTCAGCATTTGCCGAACCGATCTGGTGCGCCTTCCAGACAGCAGCTTCGCCGTGTTGGAGGACAACCTGCGTGTCCCAAGCGGCGTGTCCTACATGCTGGCCAACCGTAAAGTGCTGAAGCGCGTGTTTCCGACGATGTTTCAGGACTATGGCGTCTTTCCGATTGATCACTACCCGCAGGCGCTGCTGGCAACGCTTCGGGGGCTGGCGCCTGCAGACGCTCCGGTCCGAAATGATCCGGTAACTGTGCTGCTGACGCCGGGCGTAGGAAACTCGGCCTATTTCGAACACACCTTTCTGGCGCAGCAGATGGGTATCGAATTGGTGGAGGGGCGCGACCTGCTGGTTCACGATAATGTCGTATATATGCGTACGACCGCAGGCCTGCGGCGCGTGGACGTGATCTACCGGCGAGTTGATGACGATTTTCTCGATCAGCTCTGTTTCCGGAGGGATTCCGCCCTAGGTGTGCCAGGTTTGTTCAACGCCTATCGCGCAGGAAACGTGTCGCTCGCGAACGCGATTGGGACAGGAGTAGCTGACGACAAAGCAGTCTATGCATACGTGCCGGAAATCATCAAATATTACCTGAATGAAGATGCCATCCTGCCGAATGTACCGACCTTCCTACTGACGAACGAAACGCAACGGAGTCACGTGTTGCAACACTTGGACCAGATGGTGGTGAAAGCGGTGGGCGAATCAGGCGGCTACGGGATGTTAATCGGACCGCGGAGCACAGCCGCGCAGCGTGAGGAATTCCGCGGGCGTATACTTGCCGATCCGCGCAACTATATAGCACAACCTACCCTGGCTCTTTCGCGCGCTCCGTGTCTCATCGATGGCGATGTGGAATCGCGCCATGTCGATTTGCGCCCGTATATATTGTTCGGCGAAAGAGTGACCCTGGTTCCTGGCGGGCTGACCCGAGTAGCCTTGCGAAAGGGCTCACTGGTCGTGAATTCATCGCAGGGCGGCGGCAGCAAGGACACTTGGGTGCTGCGGGAGACGAACAACGGGAACCATTCCGAACTGCGGCCCGGCGTGTTGTATTCCGCGAACCGAAAAACCCGGGAATGGTCGGTATAAGTGAGACCTCCGAGAAACTATTTCGTCCGATCCTTCCAGCGCGAAGCGGGCATGCTTTCACGCGTTGCGGACGGACTGTACTGGATGAGCCGCTACCTGGAGCGCGCAGAACATTCGGCCAGGATCGTCGATGTCGAATTGCAGCTGTGGCTCGATCAGTCTCCGGATGCAGGTGCGGGAAGGTGGAGATTTTTCCTGGAAGCCCTACTGCCCGCGAGCGCGGAAACTGGGCCAGTGTGCCCAACCAAATTGGTGGACAAACTGGTGTTCAGCCGCACAAATCCCTCATCAATCGTGTCTTGCATCGCGGCGGCGCGCGAGAATCTGCATCATGTACGCGAACAGTGCAGCTCGGAGATGTGGGAGCAACTCAACCGTCTTTATTTGGAAATCATGGGGAAAAGCCCGGAGCAGGGCTGGATTCTGAACTCTCATGGGTTTTTCCGGATGGTGCAGGAAGGCGCGCACCTCTTCCAAGGAATCACAGACAGCACCATGAGCCACGGTGAAGGGTGGCAATACATCCAGCTCGGAAGATACGTGGAACGCGCGGATACGCTGGCTGCGCTCATTGGAGCGCATTTTAAGCGGTTGGCGCAGCCGGCGGACCAAGCCGTGGAAGCGGCCGCGTACTTGGAATGGATCGGTTTGCTGCGCGGCTGCGGGGCCTTCGAGGCGTATTGCAAGGTTTATACCGCGGAGATTCTTCCGCTGCGCGTGGCCGAATTTTTGGTGTTGAACCCAGATTTTCCGCACTCGCTGCGGTTTTCGGTAGACCGCATCAACGCAGCGCTGCACATCATCGGAGATCTGACTGAGCGCCGGGCGAAGTTACCAGCCCGCGTGGCAGGGAGACTGCGGGCGCAGCTCAGCTTCAGCCAGATCGAAGAGATCATGGCGGAAGGTGTGCACGCCTACCTCGCGGCGGTACGCAACGAGTGTGCGGAAATTCACGCCGCGATCCATGATATCTATTTTGATTATCCGATTGAGACCGAGCTTGCGTCCTGAACGGGAAGGGTATCAACGATGGCATATTCCGTGCGGCACATCACGAATTTTGATTATCAACCCGCCGTGCGCGAGAGCGTTATGGAAGTGCGGGTGCAACCGAGAAGCGAAACTCGCCAGCGATGCCTTTCATTCTCGCTAGACGTGACCCCGCGCGCAAATGTCATGCTCTATCGGGACTTTCTTGGCAACACCGTGCATCACTTCGATATTCCCGGGCAGCACGGGCAGATCCAAGTGTCGGCCCACGCGCTAGTAGAGGTCATGGCATCGCCAGTGCCTCAGCCAGAGGACGTGAAGGACTGGCAGGAGTTGGACGCTTGCATTTCGGGCGGCGATTTCTGGGAAATGCTGCTACCCAGCCAGTACACACAACCTACCCCGTTGCTGGAGGAGTTCGCCAGCGAGCTGCGCGTGGAACGCCATGGGAACCCAATGGAGCTGCTGCTGGAATTGAACGAGGCGCTCTATCACGCGTTAGCTTATGTGCCCAACAGCACCAAGGTCGATTCGCCCATCGACGATGCGTTGCGCGCGCGACAGGGTGTCTGCCAGGACTTTGCGCATATTATGACGGCGCTAGTGAGGCAGCTCAGGATCCCTTGCCGCTACGTGAGCGGCTATCTTTTTCACGAAGCCGACTCGAAAGACCGTTCGTCGGCGGGAGCGACGCATGCCTGGGTCGAAGCATTTCTAGGTGATGCCGGATGGGTTGCCTTCGATCCCACGAACCGACTCATCGGGAGCGAACGGCACATTCGCGTGGCTCTGGGGCGCGACTATGCCGACGTGGCACCGACTCGCGGAGTGTACAAAGGAGATGCAGAAAGCACGCTGTCGGTGGTGGTGACGGTCGCGCCGGTGAATTCACCCGAGCCGGAGGAATTGCCGCCGGCAACAGTGATTCGCTCCAGGTCGCTCAATCCGAGAACAGGCAATTCGTACGAGGACCAACAGCAGCAATAACGAAGTCGCGTCGGACGCGGCTATGCAGCTAGCAACCAACCACGCAATCTTCTGCGCGCATTTCTACGTTCCGGCTGCTGAAGCCTTGGCCGAGCCTCCCAAGTGTGATCAGAAGAGTCCACTTGGACGGATGCTCACGTAGACTGTCGAAATTGTGACTGCGTGCTCAACGGAGTGGCATCGCACACTGCGCTATTCCTTGTAATCGGCCTCTACTTTCCGTCACTTACAAACTCAACATGTTTGGCAACCGGGTTGCCTGTTCCAGTTGTGTCGCTCGTGGCACCGGAGCTTTTCGTGAAGACAGAAACGAGGAGAAATTACCGTGATCATTGATCAAAAGGGGAGCTAGCGCTTCACCCGAAGCCCTGGCTGTACGCCGCGATTCGCCGTTGGCTGGGGGGAGCAAAATATAACTGGCTAACGGTTATGCCAGTAAAACGTTAGGAGGCATCGTGAAAAGATTGTTCGTGGTTCTGGCATTTCTGCTGTGCTCAACCTTCACTGCTCAAGCTGGCGTGTTGACAACCAGCACCAAGGTGGTGAAGAAGAGCGCTAAGGTGACAAAGAAGGTCGGTAAGGGAGTTTGGAAGGTGCTGAAGTAGTCCGTATGCCGGTCTGTACGCTGCGCGAAGTGCGTGCTGACTTCGGTGTCGTTTACTTCGGAGTTGCGCATATCACGCATTGCACGTGCTTTAGGAAAAGACATTCCAACCCTTGCTATTGCGGCGTCTGAGATTTTCTGTTGGCTAGATTGATGGGGAAGCCGCCAAGTCTGGTTTCGAAGATCCCGGATGTTTGAACCAAACACTCCAACCTTGCGGTTGTCATCCGACGAGTGGCCTGTCGAAGTAATGACAGTTGACCAAAAACTGGACAGGATAGGGGTGGCTGATAGTCTCTAAATATATCTATTTTCAATAGTCTCCCGCCCCCGATTGCGCTCGATACTGGCAGTTCAGCTGCATATTCCTTTTCTACGGCAAGAAAAAACAATGCGAAATAGAGGCTTCACCAATTGGCGCAGGCGCTTTGCAGCGCAGGTGATTGGTCTGCTTTGTTTGCCAGTAGCTGCTCTAGCAGCTCCTGAGGATCGCTCTCTTAGTCCAACAAACATTTTTGCGCCCGTTTCCACGCCGGCCCATTCGATCGTTGAGCTCTCACTTTTTGTGCTTGCGGTTACCGCAATCATATTCGTCATCGTGTTCAGCTTGCTGGTGTACTGCGTCGTGAAATTTGGAAAGCGGGCAGACGATGACGGCCGCGAGCCTCCTCAGGTTTACGGCAGCAATCAAGTGGAACTGGCATGGACCGTCATTCCGGTTCTCATCATTGTGGTTTTGTTCATGGCAACGGCGCGGGTGATCGCCAGCATCCAGAAGGCTGCCCAGCCGCACAACGCAATTCAAGTGATCGCTATCGGCCATCAGTTCTGGTGGGAGTATCGCTATCCGGGTCTAAAGGTCGTGACCGCAAATGAACTGCACGTGCCGGTGAATGACCCGGCTCATCCGAGCCCAACTTTCCTTACTCTGCTCTCTGCAGATACGGATCACAGCTTCTGGGTTCCCCGTCTGGCCGGTAAGACCGACCTGATTCCCAACCACCCCAATACCATGTGGTTTGACCCGCAGCAGACGGGACTCTACTTGGGCCAGTGTGCGCAATATTGTGGAACGCAACATGCCAAGATGCTTCTCCGCGTCTATGTGCAATCGCGCCAGGAGTTCGATCGCTGGATTGAAGAGCAAAGTCGGCCGGCGCACGCGAGTGCGGCAGTTTCTGAAGGACAGCGCATTTTTGAGACGACTGCCTGCATCAATTGTCATGCCGTGACCGGCACGGTGGCAGACGGGCGCTTCGGCCCGGACCTCACGCACCTGATGAGCCGCGAAACGATTGCTTCCGGAGCAGCGCCGAACACACCCGAAAATCTCCGGCTTTGGATTCAAAATCCCGAAGCCATCAAACCTGGCTCCAAAATGCCGGCCATGGGATTGAGCGATCACGAACTGGACGCGGTGACGGCATATTTGGAGACGCTGCGCTGAGCGCGTTGAGGAGAACACTCCATGTCGACTGATTCAATCTCAACGCATAGGGCCGGCATGGAGTCGATTCCTCTCGTTGCAAAGCTTCACGAATGGGTGATCACCGTCGATCACAAGCGGCTGGGCATCCTGTACATCCTTTATTCCTTGGTGTTTCTTGTGATCGGCGGGATCGAAGCGATGATCATGCGCATCCAGCTCATCCGTCCGCATAATAATTTCGTCTCGCCCGACGTATTCAATCGCATGTTCACCATGCATGGGACCACCATGATTTTCTTCGTGGTCATGCCCATGTTGTTTGGGTTCGCGAATTACCTCATCCCGTTAATGATCGGTGCGCGGGACATGGCCTTCCCGCGTCTCAATGCTTTCAGTTTCTGGCTGACGGCATTCGGAGGCATTCTTCTTTATTTTAGTTTCCTAGGGGCCAATGGGCTGTACGGGGCCGGAAATGCTCCTGACGTTGGATGGTTTGCCTACGCGCCGCTCACCTCGCAGACCTTTTCGGTGGGGCACAGCACGGATTTCTGGACGTTGAGCTTGCTCGTTTCGGGGTTCGGCAGCATCGGCACCGCGATCAATATCATCGCCACTATCCTGTGCATGCGCTGCCCGGGAATGACCTTGGGGAGGATGCCGCTGTTGGCGTGGCTCAATCTGGTCATGGCAGTGTTGGTGATACTTGCCGTCAGCCCGCTTTCCGCCGCGCAGATCATGTTGCTTGTCGACCGTTACCTCGGCGGACATTTCTTCGACACGCAAGCGGGAGGCTCGGCAGTGATCTGGATGCACTTCTTCTGGATTTTCGGCCACCCGGAAGTCTATGTGCTGGTTATTCCGGCGTTCGCTTTTGCCTCCGAGATCATCCCGGTCTTTTCAAGAAAGGCGATTTTCGGCTACCCGGCAATGGTGGCGGCAACGGTCTGTATTGCATTCATCGCTATGAGCGTGTGGGCCCACCACATGTTCACAGTCGGTATGAACTCAAACGCCAACACCTTTTTCGTGCTCACGACGATGGCCATCGCTGTTCCGACCGGCATCAAGATCTTCAACTGGCTGGCGACGATGTGGGGTGGAAAGATCCACTTTAAGACGCCGATGCTGTTCTCGATAGGTTTTCTCTTTCAATTCTTGATCGCTGGTCTTACGGGGGTCATGTTGAGCGCAGCGCCGTTCACTTGGCACCTTGGGAATTCCTACTTCGTCGTCGCCCATTTTCATTACGTCCTCGCGGGCGCCATTCTTTTCACGACTTTTGGCGCCTTCTATTATTGGTTTCCCAAGATGTCAGGAAAGATGTACAACGAGACGCTCGGTAAACTGCACTTCTGGCTCTTCGTCATCGGATTCCATCTGACCTTTGATTTCATGCACATTCCCGGCATTCTCGGAATGCCGCGAAGAATTTATACCTACGAGCCGGGTCGCGGATGGGACACCTGGAACATGATTGTTACGATCGGGGTGTTCTTCCAGGCGGCAGCTATTTTGGTCTTCGTTGCCAACCTGCTCTGGTCGTACTTCCATGGCGAGATTGCGGGAAGCGATCCCTGGGACGGATGGACACTGGAATGGTCGACTAGCTCACCTCCGCCCGCATACAACTTCGCGACGATTCCAGAGGTCCGCAGCCGCCGCCCTCTGTGGGATCGCAAACACCCTGAAGATCCTGACTGGAAATACGAATAAAAGGAACTCTCATGAGCGCGCCTCCCGCAGTAATGTCTGACGCCAACATCACGTGGGAACTTCCTTCACGCGGCCGCATCGGTATGTATTGTTTGATTTCGGCGGAGTCTGCGATTTTTACCATTTTTGTTGTGGCTTATCTCTTTTACATCGGGAAGAGTCTGACGGGGCCTATGCCCAAGGACGTGCTTCACGTCCCGATTTTCTTCACCGTTTGTTTGCTTTCGAGCAGTATGACGATTCACTTAGCTGTGAAATCGCTGAAGAGCGCAAAGGTGGGTACCTTTGGACTGTGGTGGTTTCTGACCCTCACCCTCGGAGCGATTTTTCTTGCAGGCACAGCTGTCGAGTGGCACCACTTGATCTACGACAAAGGTCTCACGATTCAGACTAACCTGTTCGGAACAACCTACTATTCGCTCGTCGGTCTGCATGCTTTCCATGTGACGGTAGGCCTCCTGGGCATAACAACGGTATTGCTGTTTGTGTTGCTTGGATATGTAAGACAGGAGCACGCTGAGCGCATCGATGTTTTGGCCCTTTATTGGCATTTCGTGGACGCCGTGTGGGCGGTCGTTTTTACAGTGGTCTACGTCATCGGACGCTGAAGGACAAGCAAGAGTATGGCCTCGGAATCACCAATAGAAACGCGGCGGACCACGCCAGCAACCATGCAACTACCTGCGCCCACGGCCTGGCCGATCGTTCTCGCGTTTGGTCTTACTTTAATTTTCGCAGGATTGGTGACGAGCATATCCGTGAGCATTCTGGGCGCGGTGCTCGCCCTCGCGGGGACAGTTGGCTGGTTTCGTGACATCCTGCCTCACGAAGCGCACGAAACGGTGGCGGTTTCCGACAGAGTGGAGCCTATCCTCACGACCCGCCCCGAGGTAGCTCGCGTGGGATGGATCACGCACGAATTGCACCGATCTTGGCTGCCGCTCGAGATTTATCCGGTTTCCGCAGGAATCAAGGGTGGGTTGGCGGGCAGCGTAGCTATGGCGGTCTTGGCGATGATTTACGGAATCGCCAGCAAGCATGGCATTTGGTATCCGATCAACCTCTTGGCTGTCGGCTTCTTCCCGGGAAGACAGACCACGGCACAAATCGCTGCATTTCATTGGGATTCTTTCGTCATCGCGGTAGCCGTTCACTTGGTAACCTCTTTGCTGGTTGGGCTTCTCTACGGCGCAATGCTTCCTATGTTTTCGCGCCGGCCAATTTTGCTGGGAGGCTTCGTCGCGCCCGTCCTGTGGTCTGGTTTGCTTCACAGCATTCTTGGAATCGTAAATCCAGCGCTCAACGAGCGCATCGACTGGCTTTGGTTTGTTTTTTCGCAATTCGGATTCGGCATCATTGCCGGCATCGTAGTCTCCAGACAGCAGCGCGTGCACACTTGGCAACACTTGCCCTTTGCTGTTCGGGCTGGGATGGAGGCGACTGGAGCCGTCAACGAGAAAAGTAGAGAGGATCAGCGGCAATGAAACGGCCGTTCATTCTTCTGGCTTTAGGGGCGTTTGCCGCTTTGGCTTGCGTCGCCTGCAACCGTTCACCCGGAAACCCGGGACCAGACTTCGAGGTCCTTCCGCCTGATCAGATTGTGGAGTTCAGTATTCTCTACGGACAAAATTGTGCGGGATGTCATGGCACCGGCGGAAACGGTGGAGCGACGGTCGCGCTGCGAGATCCCGTTTACCTGACCGTCGCTGACGATGCTGCGATTCGCCAAGCCACCGCCAACGGAGTACGTGGCACTGCGATGCCCGCGTTTGCGCAAAGCGCTGGCGGAATGCTCACGGACAAACAGATCGATGCGCTGGTTCGCGGAATCCGCTCCTGGAATCAGGCTGGTCTTCTCCGCGGGGCTAATCCTCCTCCCTATGCAGCGAAAACTCCCGGCGATCCGCAGCGTGGCGCCGGGACGTATCAAACGTTTTGTTCCTCTTGTCACGGCCCTGATGGAACAGGAGGCAAGAAGGCCAGTTCGATTGTAGACGGGTCATATCTGGCGCTAGTGAGTGATCAACATCTTCGAACGACTGTGATCGCCGGGCGGCCAGAATTGGGCGCCCCGGACTGGCGAGAGAATGTGCCTGGCAGGCCCATGTCCAACCAGGAAATCACCGATGTAGTGGCTTGGCTGGTCGCGCGGCGCACCCCTAACCCCGGCCAGCCATACCCAGATTCGAAGAACGTGCAGCATTAGGAGCATCACGATGTCGACTGATAAGACGCTTTCCCGGCGCGGGCTGTTTATGAAAATGGGAATGCTATTCAACGGTTTGGTTGTGACGGTGCTTGCCGTCCCGATCCTTCGATTCCTTTTGTCCTCGGTTACGCGTGGACGCGCGAACCGTTATCTATCGTGGGTATCGCTGGGAACCGTCAGCCAGTTCCCGGAAGGAGAGACGCGCCTCGCCACGTTTCGGAATCCGTATGTGACGCCAACGGACGGCAACACGGCAGACACGGCATGTTGGGTAAGGCGCATCGGAGGAGAACAATTCCAAGTTTTCGCGATCAATTGCGCACATCTCGGCTGCCCCGTGCGCTGGTTTCCGCAGTCCGGGCTGTTCTTGTGCCCTTGTCACGGAGGCGCGTATTACCAAGACGGGTCGCGTGCCTCGGGCCCGCCTGAGCGTGGATTGTTCGAGTACCCGTACAAGATACAGGACGGCTTGGTCTCGATCCAAGCGGGTGAGTTACCTACGCCTGGAGCGAGCGCGGCTCTCCTCGGAAAGAAACCGCCATGCGCCTAATCGCTCATATCGGGGAGTGGTTCGACCGGCGATTGCAGCTTGCCGCGCCCATCCGCGAAGTTGCCCAGCATCCCGTGCCGAAGAACACGGCCAGTTGGTGGTATGTGTTTGGAAGCGCCGCCCTCGTCGTGTTCCTTCTGCAAATCATTACCGGAATCATGCTGGCGTTAATTTATGTGCCGTCGGCCAACGAGGCGTGGAACAGTTTGCAAAGTTTGAATCACGACGTGACTTTGGGTTGGTTTATCCGCGCGTTGCACGGGTGGGGATCAAACTTCATGGTGGCCATCGTCCTCATTCATATGATGCAAGTCTTCCTTTTCGGCGCTTATAAGTTTCCTCGGGAGCTCACGTGGGTGGTGGGAGTATTTCTCCTTCTGATGACGTTGGGCATGGCGTTTACCGGACAGGTCCTTCGTTTTGATCAAGACGCGTATTGGGGACTCGGGATCGGAGCATCCATTGCAAGCCGCGTCCCGGTTTTAGGGCCGGCCATCGTGAAATTAATGCTCGGTGGGCCAATCATCGCCGGTGCGACCCTGTCACGATTTTTCGCCCTGCACGTGTTCGTCATACCCGGAATACTGATTGCGTTTGTGGCTTTGCATCTCTTGATGGTACTAAAGCTCGGAATCAATGAATGGCCAATGCCGGGCCGGCTTGCGAAGAAGGCAACCTACGAACATGAGTACCGCGAATTGACACTGATGGACGGCGCTCCTTTCGTCCCTTATGCAGTGTGGAAGGATCTATTCTTCGCAGCGTTTATCGTCTTGGCAATTGCCGCGTGTGCCGCGTACTTTGGCCCGTTCGGACCAACAGGTCAGCCGGACCCAACGATCATCCAAACGGCACCAAGACCCGATTACTTCTTTTTGTGGCTGTACGCTGTGCTTTCGCTCCTGCCTCCGTCGATGGAGACGCCAGCACTGCTCATCGGTCCGGTCATCGTGATCGGCGCGTTGCTTCTTCTCCCATTTCTATCCGGCGAGGGTGAAAAAAGTTGGCGCCGACGTCCGATTGCTGTTCTCACCATCCTACTTCTCGCCGTTACACTTACGACCTTCACGCATCTCGCAGGATATGCCCCATGGAGCCCGCAAATGAACGCGTGGAGCAGCGAGCCCATCCCGGCGCGATTCCTACAACACAGGACTGCACTCGAAAGGCAAGGCGCTCTCGTTTTCCAGGCGAAGCAATGTCATAACTGCCACGGCCTCGAGGGGAAGGGAGGTCAGCGGGGTCCGGAGCTGGACAGCGTTGCTGTTCGACTTACACCGGACCAGCTCATACGCCAAGTAATCCAAGGCGGCGGAAATATGCCCGCTTACGGCAAAAACCTTAGACCGGCCGAGACGACTGCTCTCGTGGCATTCCTTCAAACGCTACATCCGGCAGGCCAGGCGCCGGCACGGGATGCTTCCCGAGCTGTGGCATTGGGAGGAAGCGGAGAGAATTCTTCCGTGGCTAGTCCCACAAGTCATCCATGATGCCTGCAATCCACTCCGCGCTCGCACCATGGTCCGTTTCCGTTCCAGTTACGCTTGCCCTGCTTCTTTCTATATGGGTTTACTTACGAGGTTGGTTGCGTCTCCGCAGCACGATTCCGAACGTGATCTCGGCTTGGCAACTTTCCGCTTTCATGAGTGGGGTGTTTGCCCTGTGGATTGCTTTGGGTTCGCCGCTGCGAGCGCTACACCATGAACTACTTTCGTTCCATATGGTGGACCACGTTCTACTGATGGCCGTGGCTCCTCCTTTGATTTTGCTTGGAGCCCTGTTCCGATCGTTCAAGCACGGCTTACCGCGGTGGTTCCTTCGTGAGAGGCTGGCCAGGTTCCTGCGTTTGCCCACCGTGCAGCGGCTGGGACACGCTCTGGGTCATCCGATGTTTTGCTGGATTGCCGCTACAGCCGCCCTCATCGGATGGCATGTTCCGGCTGCCTTCGAATTGGGCATGCGGTCAGACCGGTGGCACGAAATCGAGTACGCATGCTTTTTCGGGACCGGACTTCTGTTCTGGTTGCCTGTTATCCAGCCTTGGCCGATCGTCGTGAGGTGGCCGCGGTGGTCCATTGTTTTATACCTTTTCTTTGGCACCTTGCCTTGCGATGCGCTTTCCGCGTTTCTTACGTTTTGTGACCGCGTTGTCTATCCGGGTTACTTGGCTGCGAATTGGCATTTCGGAATTTCACCTCTCCAAGACCAAGAATGTGCGGGCGCCCTCATGTGGGTTTGCGTGACTTTTATTTATCTGGTCCCTGCGGTTGTAATTACAATGCAATTGCTCTCTACCCCGAATGCCTACGATCCGAATCCGGTGCGCGCTGACTTGCCCCAAATCACAGCACGGCCGGCGGCTCGCCCCGAGGTAGAGGTCGTTCACTAGTTGCGTTGCAACCGCAAGAATGCATTTCCGGCAAGCGATCAATTGCTCGTAGCGCAGGTTTATTCTCCCGCGACTTGCTCTGTTACGTGAGACGTCCAAGCAAAACCACAGTTCTACACTGTGGAGACCGACGTGTCCGCGCCGTATGATATTTAGGATTCATCGTGCCGAAAACTAACGGTGAGTCACAAGAGGTAGGACATGGTCAGCGGAATAATGCGAGTGATGATTGCAGCTTTGCTGTCGGCAACGGTGGTAAGTACAGACGGGAGTAAACAAGAAACGAACTCCATAGAGAACAAAATCGACGGCATTTTTTCGACTGTCACCGAGAATTCCTCGCCCGGCGTGGCGGTGTTGGTAAGGAAAAACGGGCAAACGCTGTTTCAACGCGGATACGGAGTAAGGGAATTGCAAAAGAGAGTGGCGATCGATGCCTGGACCAATTTCCGGCTGGCCTCGTGCACCAAGCAATTCACTGCAATGGCCGTGATGCTCCTGGTGCACGATGGGAAACTGCGATACGACGAGCGCCTGACGGACGTATTTCCAGATTTTCCGAAGTACGGACAACTCATCACTATTCGGAATCTACTGAATCATACATCCGGGCTAGCGGACTATGAAGAGCTGATGGATCTCGCTTCTTCCGGCAAGCCTTCGTCGTGGACGGAAGCTCGTCAGATCCAGGATGGAGAAGTATTAGGGCTTCTCGAGACGCAGAAGAGCGGGAAATTTACCCCGGGTACGCAGTGGTCTTATAGCAATTCGGGTTACGTCGTGCTGGGACTTGTGGCCGCAAAAGTTTCGGAAAAGCCCTTTGCTGATTTTTTAAGCGAGCGAATTTTTCAACCACTGAAGATGAACCATACGCTGGCATACATAAAAGGAACGAATGAAGTTCAGAACCGCGCCTACGGTCATTCGAAAGAAAGTGGTGAGTTTAACGAAACCGATCAAAGCACGACGTCCGCAACGCTTGGCGACGGCGGAGTGTACTCGAATCTCGAGGACCTAGCCCTCTGGGACGACGCTTTAGCACGCCACACACTTCTCAGCGCGGCAGAGATGCAGCCTGCACTAACACCTGTGAAGCTAGCCGATGGATCTCAGCCACATTGGGCCAGCGGTCCGGGCGATAGTGATCCGCAACCGGGCAAACTCGTTTCTTATGGCTTCGGTTGGTTCCTAAACGCACATCAAGGTAACGCCCGCATGTGGCATTATGGCGATACAGTTGGTTTCAAGACGGTTATAGAACGGTTCACGAAAAAGAAACTGACCGTCATCGTGCTCTGCAACCGCTCTGATCTGAATCCTGAGGTGTTGGCGTCAAAAGTGGCGGATCTATATTTGACGCGTTGAAGGTTCACAAAAACCTGCGAGGTGTCCTCGCAGACCAGCCGCAGGTGCTGGAACGGGCGCGGCAGCGTGGGTTTCTGGGCGGTGAGCTGGCGGCACGCACGTCAACGCAGGACTGCGATTTTTTCCATGAAGTACCTTCCGGTTGCCGAGCCTACATGATGAAAAGCGTCATTCATGATTAGGATGACGCAAAGGCCCAGGAAATCCTGATCAATTGCAGACGAGCAGTTCCCGCTGACGGTGTCCTGTTGCTGGTGGAATGAAGTTTGTCCGAAGCTAATCTGCCATCAACGGGAAAGCTGATGAATCTGGTGATGCTCGTGCTGACAGGAAAAAAGGAGCGCACCATTGAGGAATACCGCGAGCTATTGGCGAAGGGAGGATTTCAGCTCCGGAAGGTGACCCCAACTGCGGCTGAATACGCGATCATTGAGGCGATTTCGACATAAGCTAGCCTTCGGGAGACCGCCACGGGATTCCTGGCTATGGACTAGTGATATGTGGCATGCTATTTGGCATGGGAAACAAAGACTCGCGAAGACGCGAACTTAAGAAGCCCAAGAAGAAAATTACGAAACTGCCTCCTCCGAAACGTGACGTGAATCAGATCCCGGCGCAGATCATGCGCAATGTCACAGAGAAGTAGCCCATTCTTTAGACTTTTTACTCCTCAAACGGCAACGTCACGTGGTATTAACCTGAAGATGTTTCCTATTCGCTACCTTTTAGAATCGATTCCATTTGTTGGATGACTATTTGTGAATGTAGGCGGGCCTGTACCCTCCGGTTTGCGCGTTTGGATGGGTCGGTGCATCTAACAATCGGTACATCAAATAAAGGTGCGGGCTTACTTACATGGCTCAGAACCAGATAATGAGCGAAAAGCAACGCCAAAACGCGAGCCGGGCACCTTCAGCTGCGTCCCGCACAGCGGGAGATCTTTCGCTGTTTCATCCGGCGGCACGCGAATGGTTTGAAGCGGTGTTCCCTGGTCCCACGAAACCTCAGCGAATGGGGTGGCCAGCCATCGCGCGGGGCGATTCCACATTAATACTTGCGCCTACCGGAACAGGGAAGACGCTGGCAGCTTTCTTCTGGTGCATCAACCGCCTGATGTTTGCGTCGAGTCCCGATGCGAGAGAGCGCTGCCGTGTTTTGTATATTTCGCCGATTAAAGCACTGGCCGTGGACGTGGAGCGCAATTTGCGCGCACCGCTGGTGGGGATCGCCCAAGCCGCTCGACGATTGGGCGTTGAATTTTACCAGCCGTCCATCGCTATTCGAACTGGGGACACACCGCCAGCCGAGCGTGCCCGGTTCCTGCGGCATCCTTCGGACATTTTAATCACGACACCAGAATCCTTGTATTTGCTGCTCACCTCGAACGCGCGCGAGGCGCTTCGGTCTGTTGAAACCGTGGTGGTCGACGAAATACATGCAATTGTGCCAACCAAGCGAGGGTCACATCTGGCGATGTCGCTCGAGCGGTTAGAGCACCTATGCGGAAGGCGGTTGCAGCGGATTGGGTTATCGGCGACACAGCGGCCACTAGAAGAAGTGGCCCGATATCTAGGTGGAGCAAAGGATGCGAAACCGAGTGCCGCCGCGTCCTCAGCAGATGCAAGCGGGGATGTGGATGCTGAACTTGCATCGGAGTCTGAGACTGGTGCTGCCGCGATCGCTTACCGAGACGTCACGATTGTTGACGCGAGCGACCCAAAACGTCTGGACCTGCGTGTGGAAATTCCCGTGGAGGACATGACGCGTCTGGATGAATTCGAAACGCTTCCGAGTGGCCCGGCGTCGCAAGGTCCAGTGCGCGGGTCGATTTGGACCGCGATCCATCCAAAACTGCTGGAGGCGGTGCGTACGCACCGATCGACACTAATTTTTGTAAACAGCCGGCGCCTGGCGGAACGAATTTCTGGCGCGATTAACGATTTGGCTGGGGAGACGCTGGTGCGCGCGCATCATGGCAGCGTAGCAGTGACGCAACGCAAAGAAATTGAAGATCGGTTGAAGCTTGGCACGCTACGGGGATTGGTGGCGACCTCATCGTTGGAGCTGGGCATCGATATGGGCTCAATCGATCTGGTAATACAGATCGAGTCGCCCACATCGGTGACGAGCGGGATGCAACGCGTGGGGCGAGCAAACCATCAGGTTGGCGCGGTTAGTAAGGCGGTGATCTTTCCGAAGTATCGTGCGGACCTGGTAGCATGTGCAGCAATAACGCGCGCCATGTATGAAGGGAACGTGGAATCGGTGCGGTATCCGCGCAATGCGCTGGATGTGTTGGCACAACATATTGTCGCCATGGTGGCGCTGGAATCCTGGGATGTAACGGAATTATTTAGAGTAATACGAAGGGGGGCGCCTTACGCCGCATTGAACCGCTCAACTTTTGAGAGTGTTCTCGACATGTTGGCCGGGCGTTATCCATCGGATGAGTTTGTAGAACTGCGGCCTCGGCTGACTTGGGATCGCGTGGCGGGCCGGCTCATAGGCAGAAAAGGCGCGCATCGAGTGGCCGTGATCAATGGTGGAACCATCCCGGACCGGGGACTTTATGGTGTGTTTCTAGAAGGCGCGGCAAAAGGCGCGCGTGTTGGAGAACTGGACGAAGAGATGGTGTTCGAAAGCAGGGCAGGGGACACCATCATTCTGGGCGCGACAACGTGGAAAATTCAGGAAATATCGCACGACCGAGTTTTGGTGTCTCCCGCGCCGGGAGAGCCAGGGAAAATGCCATTCTGGCATGGCGATACTGCCGGCCGGCCGGCTGAATTTGGTGAAGAAATCGGCCGTATGACGAGAGAGCTGCTGCGCTTGCCAAGGCCAGTAGCGATTACAAAATTGGTAGAGCAACACAGCCTGGATGGAAACGCCGCGGAAAATTTAGTGCGTTACCTGGAAGAGCAAGCTGCCGCGACCAATAAGGTGCCCAGCGACGAAGATATCGTGATCGAAGTGTGCCATGACGAGTTGGGTGACCGGCGGATCTGCGTGTTAACGCCGTTCGGCAGCCGCGTGCACGCTCCATGGTGCATGGCGGTTACAGCGAAGTTACGAGCAGAGCGCGGACTAGAGGTGGAGTCCATGTGGTCGGATGATGGGTTCGTGCTTCGTTTCCCGGAGAATGATGTGCCTCTCCAGTCTCACGAGTTTCTGCTGCCACCGGCGGAGCTGAAGGAACTCTTGATGCGGCAAGTGGGGTCGACTTCGCTGTTTGCGGCGAAGTTTCGAGAAGCGGCGGCGCGTGCGCTTCTCTTGCCGAAGCGACGTCCGGGAATGCGAGCACCATTGTGGCAACAACGGAAACGAGCGGCGGATTTGCTGGCTGTAGCGGCGCGTTATTCTTCATTCCCGATAATTCTGGAAACGTACCGCGAATGTCTTGGCGACGTGTTTGATTTGCCTGCTGCGGCAAACCTTCTGGGCAAAATTCAGCGCGGGGAGATTCGCGTGACTTGGGTGGAATCCAACAAACCTTCGCCATTTGCAGCGTCGCTACTTTTTTCTTACATTGCCAATTACATCTACGAAGGAGATGCGCCGTTAGCCGAGCGGCGCGCTCAGGCTCTCTCCATCGATCAGTCGCAATTAGAAGATCTGCTGGGGGATACCGATCTGCGGGAATTGTTGGACCGAGCCGCGCTCGAAGAGGTGGAAACAAAGCTGCAAGTGCTCGATCCAGACTATCAAGCCGAACACGCTGATGAAATTCATGATTTGCTGTTGCGACTTGGCGATTTATCCGATGCAGAGCTGCTCGCGCGTTGCACAAACGCCGAAACCGCCGCATTAATCAGCCAACTGATAGATACGCGGCGCGCGCTGCGAGTGCGTATCGCGGGAGAATGGCGATATATCCCTGTTGAATATGCAGCGCGTTACCGCGACGCATTTGGCATACCGTTGCCGCCGGGATTGCCGGAAGCATTTCTCGAACAAGTTGATGAGCCGCTAGTAGAAATTGGGCGGCGGTATGCGCGCACGCACGGACCGTTTACCACGCAAGAGGTAGCGGCTCGTTTTCAGGTGCAAGGTGCTGCAATCGATGCACATCTGCGCCAGTTACATCATCAAGGGAAACTGCTGCAGGGAGAATTTCGTCCGAGCGGGCATCATCACGAGTGGTGCGATCCGGAGATACTGCAGCAAATTCGACGAAAAAGCTTGGCGCGGCTGCGGCGGGAAGTTGAGCCGGTAGAGAAACGCACGTTTGCAAGATTTTCAACGCGCTGGCAGGGTGTCGCCGTTCCCAGGCGTGGACTGGATGCCCTTCTCGACAGCATCGAGTCAATGCAAGGAGCTGCGGTTATAGCTTCCGAACTGGAACGCGAAATACTTCCGGCGCGAATTGCGGATTATCGACCGAGCGACCTGGATACATTGATGGCGGCAGGAGAAGTGGTTTGGGTTGGCCTAGAACCAATTGGTGATCGCGACGGACGTATCAGCCTATTCCTTACGGAATCGTTGCCATTGCTCCTGCGGCCGGGATGGCCTCTTGGGAGTGCGAAGCTTTCAGAGCGCGCGGAGAATATCGCCGAAGTTCTTGAAAAGCAAGGAGCGTCTTTTTACTCACAGATTCATGAAGCGTGCGGCGGCGGTTTTCCGGGGGACACGGTCGCCGCACTGTGGGAACTGGTGTGGGCGGGGCGTATCACTAACGACACGTTTGATCCGCTTCGCACGTTGGTTTGGCCGGATGCCAAGAAGCGTAAACGCGAAATGGTCGGCGACGAACGTCCTGGTTCGCCGGAGTTTCTGAGGCGTCTGCGATCGCGCTCTGCAGCAAGTGGCCGAGCACCGGGACGTTGGTCGTTAATTCGGACGCGAACCGGGATGGCGCTGACAACCACGCAATGGAGCGTGAACGTTGCGCAGCAACTTCTGACGCGCCATGGGATAGTGATGCGCGAATCCGCAATGGGGGAAAACATTCCCGGTGGCTACAACACGATATATCCAGCTTTGAAGACCATGGAAGACAGCGGGTGGGTGCGCCGCGGAATGTTCGTGGCTGGACTGGGCGCTGCGCAATTCGCGATGCCTTCCGCGGTGGAGATGTTGCGAAGTCTGCGCGTGAATTCCAGCATATCCGAAGCGGTGTACCTGGCGGCGAGCGATCCAGCGAATCCGTACGGAACTTTGCTGCCGTGGCCACGAGACGCGGAAGAATCGAGCGCTGCGACGGCGCACCATGCGATGGCGCGAGCGAGCGGGGCTGGAGTGATTTTGATCAATGGGGAGCTGGCAGCATTTTTACGGCGCCGGAATCCTTCTCTGCGTATATTTCTGCCGGATAATGAGCCGGAGCGAACGCAGATGGCACGGAAACTCGCGAAAAAATTGGCGGAAGTTGCGATTTGCAAGCAAAGTCGCCGACAGGGTCTACTGATCGGCACGATTAATGAGGAGCCAGCGCGAGACCATTTCCTGGGAAGATTTCTAGAGGATGCGGGCTTTGTAAACACGGCGCTGGGATTTCAGATGCGCAGAATAGTGCCGATTATGACCTCACAGGAAAGCGGCAGGGAAGTGGCCGAAGAGAACGATCAAGACTTTCAAGAAAGCGCGTGAAATGCCGGAAGGCGACACGATTTACCGCGCAGCGCGTACTCTAAATTTGGCACTGGCAGGCCAAGTGGTCACGGCATTCGAAACAGTACTTCCAAATCTGGCGCGCGTAGACGTAGATTCCACCATTGCGGGCAGAGCAATGGAAAAAGTAGAAGCGCGAGGAAAATGGCTGCTGATGTATTTGTCAGGCGATTTGATCTTGCTGACCCACATGTTGATGAACGGTAGTTGGCACATTTACCGGCTCGGTGAGACGTGGAGGTGCAGGCGCGGAGATATGCGGATTGTACTGACTACGGAAAAGATTCTGGCCGTAGCCTTCAGAGTACCGATCGCCGAGTTTCATACTTCACGCAGTCTGCTTCGGAGCCGCGGATTTAATCGCCTGGGTCTCAGCATTCTGGATACGCAATTTGACGAAATGGAGATGGTGACACGGGTACGGTCGTGTGTGGACTATGAAATAGGCGATGCTTTGTTGAAGCAGTCCGTGCTGTCCGGTATCGGAAATGTCTACAAATCAGAATTATGTTTTGCTTGCGGGGTAAATCCCTTTCGTCTGGTGCGATCAATGTCACTGGATGAAGTTAAGTGCGTGGTGTCAGAGGCTCGCAAATTCATGCTGGCGAATGTCGCCGAAACGTCCGGAGATCGGATCGTGACCTACACGGGCATGCGGCGAACAACCAGGAGTGCCGATCCAACCAATCGTCTATGGGTTTACCAGAGAAAAGGCGAGCCATGCCGCCGTTGCAGAAGCTCGATTGAAGCGCGGAAGCAGGGATTGGATGCGCGAATAACATTTTGGTGTCCGCAGTGTCAAATGATGTAGGCAAAAGGCGCGTTAGCATAAGCGATAGCATCGTTAACAGCGCCGGAAATGTAGAAGAGACGGAGATTGATTAGCCATGCGTCGATTTCTCGAAACTTGTGATGCGGTTGCGGCCAATTGGATATTCGCTGACGATTCGGATCTCCTCTGTCCTCGTGGTTGCCCCCACGCCTAAAAAAATAAGCCTGACACAAACTGGCGTTGCCGCACAGGTTACATATTTGTGAGACCAGGCTTGCGGCTGTGTCTGCGCACAGCGATGATGCTCGTTGAGGGTTCTTAACTCATGCCAGGTTCGAAGAGAATTGTGGCCTTGAAGGAGATGTCCGACTCGCACAGCTCGTTGTGCCGTCCATGGCACGTGATACCGGTGATCTTCCCCCACGAGATACCAGCCGGTGATCATGGCGCATCCGCGACTAACAAAATCGCGCGGGAGTGCAACCTAAATCCCGATGATGTCGATATTCTGCGCGACTCCGACATCTGGTTGTGGCGATGAGCTTTCCGCCCATTCCTTGCAGTGAAGAGATGCATCCGGCGGGGTCCAGCTCGTCCCGCTGGTCTGACCGCCGCCTCAGATTTCTTCTAGCGTTCATGCTGGCCATAGGAACCGCGGCTGTCTACGCCCCATCCGTGCGGAATGGTTTTGTGAATTTCGACGATCCGGATTACGTGACGCGGAATGCGCATGTTCTACAAGGAGTCACCTGGCCGAACCTGATGTGGTCGTTCGGCACGAGCAATCCTGCAGCGAACTGGCATCCCCTGACGTGGATTTCACATATGATCGACGTGCAATGGTACGGGATTAACCCCGCTGGGCATCACTTCAACAATGTTCTGTTGCACACACTGAACGTCGCGATTCTGTTTGTGATTTTGCAGCGCGCTACAGGGCACACACTGCGTAGCGCCGCGGTCGCCGCCGTCTTCGGGCTGCACCCGTTAAATGTGGAGTCAGTCGCATGGGTAGCAGAACGCAAGGCCGTACTTTCTGTGTTTTTTCTATTGCTCACGCTGTGGGCGTATGTCTGGTATGCATGCAGGCCGGCCCTGGGACGTTATGTTTGCGTAATGTTGTTTTTTGCAGCGGCACTTATGGCCAAGATTATGGTTATCGCGCTGCCCGCTGGCTTGCTGCTGCTGGATTACTGGCCACTGCGAAGGCTTCCCGGTCCGGCGCAGCCCGGCGAACAGCGTCCGCTCTTACCAGCGTTTCTCATACTCGGGATCGAAAAAATTCCTCTGCTGTTGCTGGCTGGAGCCGGGGGCTGGATGACAATGTACATGCACCGGAAAGAAGGCGCGCTGGCCGGAGCGATGCCATTTAGTTGGCGGCTGAGAAACGTCATCTATTCGTATTTGGCGTATCTGGGCAAGGCGATTTGGCCATCTCGTCTGGCGGTTTTCTATCCACACCCGGAAAACTCATTGGCGTGGTGGAAAGTAATCGCTGCCGCGTTGGTGCTTGTAGGCGTCAGCATAATAGTTTGGCGCTTCCGCGAAAGACGCTACCTTTTAATAGGCTGGCTTTGGTATCTGGGGACGATGTTTCCCATGGTCGGGATGGTGCAATCCGGACGGCAAGGAATGGCCGACCGTTATATGTACATTCCGCTGATCGGGCTGATTGTCGCATCGGTCTGGCTGTTGGGAGATTTGGCGGGACGTGTGGAATGGAAGGCCGGGTTCCTGGCAGCGGTCTTTTTGCTCGTGGCAACGTCCTGTATCTATTTAACGCGGACGCAAATCGGCTATTGGCGCGACAGCTATACTCTATTTACGCATACACTCCAGATAACAAAGAACAACGGAATTGCAGAAAACAATCTGGGCTCAGCACTTGTAGAAATGGGACAAGCCCCGCTAGCGGCCTTGCACTTCGAAGCTGCTGTCCGGCTAATCCCGGAGCTGGCCTCGGCCCATTACAATCTCGGTCAAGTGTTGCAGACTCAAAATCGAACGGAAGAGGCCGCTCGCGAGTATCAGCTGGCGATTGCGGCTTCTTCCGACGCCCTCGAAACAGCACAAGCACACAACAATCTAGGAATCCTATATATGGGGATGAATAATTCCGCTGCGGCGCTGACAGAGTTAAACGCAGCCATCGTACTCAATCCATATGAGCTGAATAGCTATATCGGGCGTGGGATAATCGAACTGCAGTCCTGGAACTTAGATGCCGCCGTTGCCGATTTCTCGCGAGCGGCGGCGATCGCCCCTTCACCAACGGCATGCTTTTGGCTGGGGCGCGCACTGGAGACCAAAGGCGATTTCCGCCGGGCTGCAAATGCGTACGAGGCTGCTTTGCAATTGGCGCCAGGATTTATAGACGCTCAGGCCCGGCTGCAGGCTCTCCAATCCAAAGCTGGAGAGCGCAGATGATTGCCGCGGATCCGGAGGTTCGCGCACGGGAGAGCTGGGGGCCGGACGCACTCAATGAGGTGCGTGAGGCAAGACGGGAACATCAGAAGGCCATCGCCGGGCGGCGGGATGAATGGATTCGCTCCAATGACTACTTCTACGGACAGCTCAAACGCGTGCTGCGATACATCGTGGAACCACACCAACGGGTCCTGGAGATTCGCTGCGAAACCGGTAATCTCCTGGCATCGGTGATGCCAGGCTACGGAGTTGGCGTAGAAATCAGCGACGCGATGGTTGAATCCGCACATCGGCAGCACCCGGAGTTGCATTTTGTAAAGAGCGACCCGGAGATCCTTGAACTGAATGAAACTTTTGACTACATCCTTTTCAACCATATTTTCGATACAGTTGATATTCTTCTTGCATTGCAGCAAGTCCGCGAACACTGTACTCCCAGAACGCAGATCGTGGTGATCAACTACAATCATTTGTGGCAGCCCATACTGGAATTGGCTAGCAAGATCGGACTGCGCTCGCGGTTCGTCGAGCCTAATTGGGTGAGTGAGAATGACATCCGAGGGTTTCTGAAGCTTGCCGGGTTTCGTCCGGTGGCGAAGCATCGCCTTGTGTTATTTCCGAAATGGATTCCTATTTTTTCCAGAGTGATGAACGGTTTACTGGCCCGGCTGCCTGCGGTACGACGGCTATGCCTGATGCAGGTCATGGTTGCCAAGCCGCTGGCGGAGCCGCGATTCGAGAAGGACGTTGCTGTGTCGGTCGTCATACCTTGCCGCAACGAGGTGGGCAACATACGACACGCGGTGGAGCGCATTCCCAGGATGGGCAAGCACACCGAGATTCTCTTCTGCGACGATAAATCCACCGACGGCACAGCAGATGAAGTACGGCGCATGCAAGCGCTGTACCCGGACAAAAACATTCGCTTAGTGGAAGGACCAGGAATTTGCAAAGCTGAAAACGTGTGGACGGGGTTTCGGGCCGCGCGCGGCGACGTACTGATGATTCTGGACGCCGATCTGACCGTCATGCCGGAAGAATTGCCAATGTTTCTCCGCGCGCTGGTGACTTCCAGCGGAGACTTTGTAAACGGGAGCCGCCTGGTTTATCCGATGCCGCACCTGGCGATGAAATTTGCGAACATGATCGGCAACAAATTCTTTGGCGTGGTCTTTTCGTTTCTCCTGGATCAGCGAATTAAGGACACGCTTTGCGGCACCAAAGTACTGTGGCGTAATGACTGGCTCCGCATGGAGCCGCATCTGGGAACTTGGGGCATTAAGGATTTGTGGGGCGATTATGAGCTGCTGTTTGGTGCGAGCAAGCTGCACCTGGAGATAGTCGAGATTCCCGTGCATTACCAGGAACGCATCCACGGGGTCACAAAGATGAACAGGGTATTCGCAAACGGCCTGCGGATGCTGCGCATCTGCTGGCATGCGTGGCACCGCCTGGGAGGATAGCCCCTTTGTCCGCCGCGATTCTGCGCCGTTTGCTGGCCCACCCGTTGACGGCGTCACTAGCTGTAGACGATCCGCTCACAACAGGGCTACGAAGAAAAATTATTTTGTCGAAGCCTTTTCTGAGGGCCATCTACGACGAATGGTACCGCATGTTGGCGCGAGAGCTTCCGCCAGGAGCAGGGCAGGTGTTGGAGCTAGGGTCGGGCGGAGGTTACTGTGCTCGTTTCATTCCGGATCTGATCACCTCGGAGGTCTTTCCTTGTTCGGATGTGCAAATTGTGGTTGACGCACAGCGGCTACCGTTCCCTGATCGATCGATGCGGGCGATCATCATGACGAATGTGATGCATCATGTGCCAAATGTGCGCCGATTCTTCGCCGAGGCTACAAGGTGTCTCTGCCGGGGAGGGAAAATTCTGATGATTGAGCCCTGGGTGACTTGGTGGTCTCGACTAGTCTACAGATTGCACAGTGAACTGTTTTGTCCAGAAGCTGGGGATTGGTCATTTTCCTCGGCGGGCCATCTTTCCGGCGCAAACGTAGCGATTCCATGGATCGTATTTCACAGAGATCGCGGAAGGTTTGAATCCGAGTTTCGGGAATTGTCGATCGAACAGATCCGCCCATTCCTGCCATTCCGTTACTTGGTGTCTGGCGGAGTAGGAATGCGCAATTTGATGCCGGGTTTCGCCCATTCTGGGTGGGCGGGCTTGGAACGGATGCTGGAATCGCAAATGTCCCGTCTCGGGATGTTCGCCTTTATATCGGTGCGCCGGCTCTAGCACTTTCCGCGGATCATTCAGCGCAAAACGGGGCTGAGCGTCGGCGGCCGGTCTATGGCCCAAGAACGGCGGACGGAATGCTAACAACCAAGACAAAGGTGTCGCTTGCCGCACTGGCTTACAGGTATATCGCCATGGCGCGCGCCATGGTCGGCAAAGACGATTGCGTAACGGTCAGCCGGGGCGATCTCCGGTGGTGCCTGGATCTGAGCGAGGGCATCGATTTCTCGATTTATTTGTTCGGAGCGTTCGAGCGGTCGACAGCGGTCACTCTGCGGAAACTGGTAAAGCCTGGCGACGTGGTGTTTGACATAGGAGCGAACATCGGGGCACATACTCTGGGATTAGCACGCAGTGCCGGACCCACCGGACGGGTATTCGCATTCGAACCCGCAGACTTTGCGTTCGCAAAATTGAAGCGCAACCTGGCTCTGAATCCGGCACTGGAGGCACGTACGCATCCACGGCAAATCTTGCTGGCCGCCGCTCCAGCCGAACATGTCCAGCAGGAGATTTATGCAAGTTGGCCGCTTAGGAAGGATAACTCTGTGCATGCCAAACATCGCGGGCGACTGGTCACAGCGCGAAACGCATCCGTAGACACCCTCGATCGCTTTGTCGAGTGCGAAAGCATTGACCGACTGAATCTGATTAAAATCGATGTTGACGGCCACGAATTACCCCTGCTGCAGGGCGGCCTTAAACTGCTGACCAAATTTCGGCCTGTTTTGGTGATGGAGATGTCCCCGTACGTGCATGCCGAGCAACACCATAGTTTCTCCGCGCTAGTCGCGCTACTACGAGATGCTGGATACTCACTGCAGGATGCAAATAATTGGGCCCCACTTCCGCTGCAAGCGGGCGAACTAGAGGCACGGATTCCAGATGGGGCAAGCATCAACGTTATTGCGCGGTTTAACGGAAGGATGAAACCGTAATCTCGAACGGTTTTTCAGCTTCGATGTGGTTCAAGTTGTTTCATGGGCTGGTTTTCGCCTAGAGTGCCAAGTCGAAAGGGAACGCCATGCGCGCCTTGCGGATAATGATAACGGACGACAACGAGTTATTGCGCCGTGGAGTTCGCGAACTTCTGGATGCCGAACCGGATTTGGAGGTCATCTATGAGGCGAGCATGGGAACGGAAGCCCTGGCTAAGGCGGTGGAATTGAAGCCAGACGTCGTGATGCTGGACATCAGCCTGCCGGACGTGGACGGTTTTGCAGTGGCCCAAGGGATTAAGAAGGCGGTTCCATCCGCAGAAATCCTTGTGCTTAGCCAGCACGATGTGTTGCCAATGGCCCAGGAAGCGATACGAAGGGGTGTGCGGGGATATTTAGTTAAGTCCCAAATTGCGGCGGAGTTAGTGCTTGCAGTGCGTGCGGTCGGCGAGAAACAACAATATCTAAGTTCGAAACTTGGCACGGGTGCATGAGCGAACTCATGCCTCCTCATGCGGCGATAATGGTGCGTCACAGTACTATTAGGCGCAGTGCCCGGGTTCCATGCCGATTGCCAAACTGACGATCCACGCACTTTCGTATAAATACCGTGTGCAACCTCGGCTGGCCCTGTAGCATAATCTCCCTTGCAATCCGGCGTTGGTGTTTCATGCGCCTGTCAATTTCGGGCCGAAGAACACAGTAAATTCGACTTGTCACATCGGCCACATAAATAATCGCAGTATCCTAAGCTACGGAGGCTCATTATGTCGGCCAGGATCCTTATCGCGGATGATCATGAGGTTGTTCGCCAAGGGATACGCACAATTCTTCAGGCCCGCCTGGATTGGGAAATCTGCGGAGAGGCCGTGAATGGACAAGAAGCAGTGCGGTTGGCCCAAGAACTCCAGCCAAACGCGATTATCATGGACATCACGATGCCCGTCATGAGCGGGCTGGAGGCGGCACGTCAGCTCACGAAGCTAGGGGTCAACTCTCCCATCTTGATCTTCACCATGCACGAATCGCGGAGTTTGGCCGAATCTGTGCTAGAAACCGGCGCGCGGGGTTTTGTGTTCAAGTCTCGCGCCGCGCGTGATCTGATCGAAGCGCTGGAATGTTTGCTGAATGGCGGCACGTACTTTGGGCCTGAAGAAAAAAAGCCTGTGCCGGAGCAAACTAAACCGACGCCGGGAACTACGTTCTTTCGCTCCTTCAGTTTTGTTTGAAACTGTTTCTGTATCCCGTACTTTTTACCCTCCATTGTGCATTTAGCTTTTCATTGCGCTATTTTTTTGTAGATAACTGGTGGTCCAACAATTCCAAAGGTCTTGCCAGTGATTGTCTTTTGGCCCAGAAGCCATTCCATAAATTTCCTACTTTTGCGAGACGCACCTCAAGCGTCTTGAGATTCCAGTCCTCGGGCGCGAAGTCCTGGTCCAATTCTTCTGGCCGGATAGGTGCGGATACAGGCGCATGGGGAAAGGCGCGTACGGAATAGACTGCAGCGAGGGGTTTACCACGAGCGTTCTGCAGTGCGTCAATCAACACTCGCCCGCGAGGTCGTTTTCTGACGACACGTTCAAAGGTGACTTCATTTGGCATTTCCGCCGCCACCATGTGGCCAATGAGATCGGCAAATCCCCGGGTTTGTTCGTAGGTATACTCAGGGGTGAGTGGGACAAAGATATGAAATCCGGAGGCGCCGGACGTCTTCAGAAAACAATCTAAGCGGATCGAACGTAAGACCTGATAAATGGACTTGGCAATGCGCAGCACTGTTTTGAATGGTGTCCCCGGCGTGGGATCAAGATCAAAGAATACATAATCAGGAAAATCCTGGTTGTCAGCCCGGCTCGACCATGGATTATGGTCGATACAGCCTAAGTTTGTAAGATAGAGTAGAGAAGCGCGATCATTGGCCATGACATAAGGCATGTTGCGGCCCCGCTCGTCTGAATAGACCGTAGCGCGCTTTATCCATTCGGGCATGGACGGCGTTGCCTCTTTTTGAAAGAAGGGCTTCCCGGTGATGCCATCGGGATAGCGTCGCAAGACGAGTGGCCGATCTTTCAGGAAAGGAAGAATATACTCCGCCATCTGATAGTAGTAGGCGAGAAGGTCCCTTTTTTTGATGTTGGACTCAGGGAAATAGAGTTTATTCAAATGTGTAAGATGGACCTGTTTGCCATCTATTTCCAAATTCAACGCTTCCGTTGAACCTTGCCGGATTTCTTCTCCAAAGTCGCGTGCGGCGGATTTTTGGATATTGGCAGAACGTACAGCGCTTCGGATCTGTTTAGACGCACGATCCGGCCGCTCGGCATCGAACGTACAAACTTCTGGACCCCGATCTTCCCGCAATGATAAGAAGACCGGTGCCCTGAGGTGACTTCCTTCCGTCCAGTTTCCATACTTAACGCGCGCGACAAGTCGAGGCCTAACCCATTCGATAGCCTCCTTCAACCTTGGCGGGTGCCTAAAAGCGGAGGAAGTTGTGCGAAGCTGTTGTAAGCGTTCGTAGAGAGATTTTTGACTAGATTCGTCAAATCCCGTCCCTACGCTGCCGATGAACTGGAGTTCTTTACCCTTATAAACGCCGAGTACCAACGCTCCAAAATACTTACGACTGCGGCGTGGTGCGGTCCAGCCGACTATTACAGCGTCCAATTCATTCACTATTTTGAATTTGACCCACGAAGCAGTCCGGTCTCCGGTGTAGAGACTGATATTTTTCTTCCCGATAATTCCTTCCAGGCCTTGTTTCTTTGCTGCCTCAAATAATTCCTTACCCTTGCCAACTTCATGCTCGGAATAGCGTATCTGGTCTGACGGCCGCAGTATTTTCTTGAGGAATCGTTTGCGTTCTTCAAGCGGGGTTTTTCTCAGATCGTATCCGTCGCAATACAGCAGATCATAAACGTAATAGGTGAGACCTATAGCTTGCAGGAGCGTACGGGAAGGATTACGAACACTTATCCGATTCTGAAGCTTTTGGAAGTCACTGCGGCCATGTTCATCCAGTGCGACGATCTCGCCATCGATAATCGCGTTCTCGGCGTCGAGGTGCGCGGCTAAATCGCTAAATTCAGGGTTCTCTGGAGTGATATCGCGCCCGGATCTGGAGCGCAAGGTTACTTCATCTTTATCGATGTATGCGACGGCGCGAACGCCATCCCACTTCACCTCATAAAGCCATTCCGGATCAGAGAATGGCTTGTCGGTGAGTGTTGCCAGGGTCACGGATACCGATGCAGGCATGGGAGCTTTTCGCGCTCCTGGCAGGGAAGCAATCTGCACAGGTTTTCGATCAGGCGAAGCCGCACGCCCCAGCGCGACATCCTGAATTGTTCGCCCGCTCACGACCGATTCGGCATGAGCTTCTGCATCCCAACTTGCGTCCACCGATGAATCCCGATGTTTAATAAGGAGCCACTCGTTCTTAGGACCACTTTTCTTGAGATGCACGAGGACGAAACTTCCGCGCAGCTTCTTCCCGTACAACTTGAATTTCAACTCACCCCGCGCCAACTGCGACTGTGCACTGAGACTCCCTTCTGTCTCGTAGGTACCTTGGTCCCAAATAATTACTTCGCCTCCGCCGTATTGCCCTTTCGGGATTACACCTTCGAAAGTTCGATATTCTAGCGGGTGGTCTTCCACCTGAATGGCTAGCCGCCTATCGTCGGGATTTAATGAGGGACCTTTCGGAACCGCCCAGGATTTAAGGACCCCATCAACTTCCAGCCGGAGATCGTAATGTAATCGAGTGGCAGCGTGTTTCTGAACCACGAACACATGCTTCTGGGATCGCGCAACTTTTCCGGGCGGCTCGGGAGTTTGCTTAAAGTGGCGCTTGCGCCGATATTCGTTCAACTTCGGCATGGAGGGAGGAGTATAGGAGCAAATATCCAAGCTGTGCCAGAGATTGCTGTAGCCGAAGAACGTGACGGCTGATAAGTGGTTGTTAACCTTCATGTTAGTCGGCTAGATGAGCTCCCAAAACGCGCTTTTCCTAGATTGTTTACCCGATTGTGCGGTCTATCCCTGCTAACGATACTGGTAAAGGAACCCGCGAATTTGGAGGAGACGACCATGGCCCAGTCCGTATGGAAAGGGCGATCAGTTTTGGGCTACTTACCATTCCCGTGCGTCTGTTTACAGCCGCCCGCAGTGAGCGCATCAATCTCCATCAAATTCACCGGAAATGCCACACTCGATTGAAACAGCCATTATTTTGCCCCACTTGCAATCGTATCGTGGGGCGCTCAGAAGTCATCCGTGGATACGGGCATGAAGACAGCCAATATGTTCTAGTAGAAGATGAGGAGCTGAAAAAAATCACGCCACGCTCCGGTCGGACAATGGAAATCCTAGCGTTCGTCAAACAGGAGCAAATTGATCCCGTCTATTGTGAGTCGTCGTACTTCGCGCTGCCGGAAAAAGACAACGAAAAGCCATACACGCTGTTGTTGAAGGCGCTGGAAGACAAGAAGCGTGATTCATCTTTGGCAATACGACTTTCCAATAGCTAAGGCAATGCAGCAGTGTGGATATAAAGAGGGGGAAGAACCCTGACAGTTCGAAGCCGCTGGGAATAAACCTGACGTGCGCGCTTCAGGCAGATAGGCGTGAACTTAATAGCGCGACGGGGAAGGAGCTCAGGGCATCTTCAATCCGCAATGATGGTTGAGAGTCCGTGGTTTCGAACGATAGCTGTTCCCCAGTGAAAATGTTCCGCCAGCGATGAGGCGCTTCGTTTGGTAAAGCGATCCAAGTGCTCTTCCAGAAGCTTTCATCGAAGATCTGGTTCGGGGAGGCGTTAGGACGGGCGACCCATTTTGGTGCGATAGCCAACGCCCAATCGTTATCGTGACGGCGCAAAAACACAGTGGCATTTTTTGAACGCTCACCGAGTATGGGTACGGGATGAAACTCTCCGTGAGAGAATAATGCGCTAAACCGCCGGCGAAATGTTAAAGCCTTCCAAATGAGGTAAAGCTTGATACGTCCGTCAGTCCAGCTTTGAAAGAGTTCTCGCGCAAAGTGGATCGATTCCTCCTTAACCTCCTTTATCAAGCTTTCGAGCATGCTTGCGCGCAGACTGAAATCGATCGGGCCGCGGTTGTCGGGATCCACTAGCCGAAGATCCCATAGTTCTGAACCTTGATAAAAATCTGGAACCCCAGGAACAGTGATCTTCAACAAAGTTTGACTGAGACTATTGAGCATTCCGTAGAAGGCAATCTTTTCTTGAAACAACTTGAAATCTTCCAGGAAAACACGATTGCGATTCGAATCCAGGATAGATGCCACAAACTTAGTAAGCGCCTCTTCATGCGGAAGGTTAGGCCTCGTCCAACGAGTATGCACCATGGCTTCGCGGGTGGCTTTCACGGTATAGGATTGCAGTCGCTCCAAAAGATTCTTGAACTCTCCGTCTTCTAAAGGCCACAGGCCCAGAAGTGTTTGGTACAAAAAATACTCTTCGTTGCGGTCAGGGACTAACACACCGTTGACCTCGACTTTATGTTGCAAATTGATTTCGGCCCATCGTGTCAAATGCTGCTGCCATTCTTCTGGCATCTCCGAGATGACATTGATACGAGTGCGGATGTCCTCAGAACGCTTTGTGTCATGAGTTGAACTTGCATTGAGAGAGTGAGGCCAACGTCTTTGCCGTTCGATGATAAATTTAGGAAACTCTCCCTCGAGGATGACTGAAGGTTGCGGGTCTCCACCGACTTCATTCAATGAAAGCAGTGGATGGTAGACATAGAGGGCAGTATCCTCCAAGCCTTTCGCGACGATAGGTCCGGTAAATTGCTGCCAGCGAAGCACAAATGCAAGCCGGCCTTCCCGTTGGTCGGGTAGGACATGAGGCGGATTCAAAAGTAAGAGGACGTCGCGGAGAAAATTAAAGCTGTAAGAATCCAGATGAGGTCTGCGGTTGCGAGCCTCAATAAGCGCTTCCTCCAAAGATTGTACGGCCTCGGCGGGCAAATCCAGATTTCTGATGTAGGTCCGATAAATTGGAAAACAAGCCGTGGTTTCGACGAGTGCTTCTGTCAGTTCGTGGCGAGGAATATCCCGTGCATAACGGTCTTGCGCAGCCAAATCGCCAAGTTGACGACCCAATGAACGCATTTCGACTCCCAAAATCGTACTCATGACCAGCTTTTTTTTCTGATAAAGCACATCCGCGAACCTCAGGTCGCGGCCGATAAACGTGCCGTAAATCTGCTCGATATGCTTGGCACCCTGTGGATTTACGAAAACGCGATTCGCGAAGTTGAGATAGTCATAGCCGGTCGTGCCTGAAACTGGCCAATCCGACGGCAAAGACTCGTCGCGCGCGAGTATTTTCTCGACGACGATATATGATTCGGAATTGGCGCTCGAAGGATCCTGGCCAGCAAGCCTCTCCTGAAGTCGCTTTAAGTAAGCGAGTGGGTCACGAAGTCCATCAATATGGTCGATTCGCAAACCTACAACTCCGCTCTTGTTGATCAAGCGAAGTAGAAAACTATGAATCGCCTCAAACACAGAGAGATCATCGACCCGCATGCCAACAAGGTCTGTAATGGTGAAGAAGCGGCGGTAATTGATGGTTTCGTTGACGTTCTGCCAGTAAGCCAAGACATAGTTCTGCTCAGCGAGCAAGCGTTCCAAATTACAAAAACTACTGGGGTCATGCTCTTTGCCATTAAAATCTACGAGATTGGCCTGGATAAATTCAGCGACCTCCGTTGTACCACTCAGAAGTTGGCGCAACCGCTCTCTAGTATCCGCAAATTTGCGTCGTCGATCAGCTGCGGACAGCGTAGGGCTAACATCGCGTTCGGCCAGTCCAGATAGGGCGGCAACGATGCCCAGGTATTCCTGGAACTGCGGAGAATCCTCCTTCAGCATTTCCTTCAAAATATTGATGCGATGCTTAAGCAATCGCCGGTAGCTCTTGGGTGCCAAGGGAAAAGAAGCGTCATAGTATTGAACGATGAATTTTCCGTCCTGAAATACCAGCTTGAGTGCGCCGCTATCCAACACCTCGCCAAAAGGGCGCCCCAAGAACGGCAGAAGTATTTTTCCATCAAGATTCCGCGATGGAGGATGCCAATCAATATCAAAATAAGATGCAAAGGCAGAATCCGGGCCGTTTTCTAAAACGTCCATCCACCAGGGATTTTCACTGCTCGCAGCCATGTGATTTGGGACGATGTCTAGCAAGAATCCCATTTCCCTTTTTTGCAATTCTTTTTGAAATACCTCGAATTCTTCCTCGGTGCCTAAGTCTGGATCAATATGCGTAGGATCCGTAACGTCATAACCATGCCCGCTGCCGCGACGACTGGTCAGGATGGGAGAAGCATACACGTCGGTAATTCCGAGATCCTGTAAGTAATTCAGGATTGTGCAAGCATCATGGAACGTGAAGTTCTTATTGAACTGCAGACGATAAGTAGAAAGTGGGACACGAATAGGAGGCATTGTGTTCTATGGGGCTAAAATTCGCAGCCCCTCGCAAAGAGCAGAAAGTTCATTCATCCAATTCTGGGCATCAGAATCGCCGTTCTCGGCGTCGCGGCGATGCTTTTCGATCGCTTTAATGAGTGGGTTGTAGGCTACATTCTGGGTTGCCCACAAATTAATCGGAAAGGGCAAAGCTGTTACTAGCTCCAGCCATTTTCTGAATCTTTGTATTGCTTCGAGGTCGTCCGGTTGCGCGGCGAAATGCCGGGCTTCTGTTTCCAGTCGCTTGCGAAATGCGTATTCCAGCGTTGTTTCATCCAGCGTGACCTGGCTGGCCGCCGCTTCTTTCAAATAGCTCAGAATGTTGTCGACATCAAGCTCCGCGCGCTCGAATGCCTGCCGTAGCTGACTGTTTAAGGCAATCTCCGCAGCCGTTCTAAACGCCGTGGGAACAGGAATGGACAGCCCGTGTAGGAAACGGATCAGTGGAGCCTGATTTTCATATATGGTCCGATAAGCGGCAGACGCGGAACTGAGAGAATCATTGAGAATCAGGTTGACGATCTTTCTCTGTTCATCACGAAAGAGTGAACTCAAGGAAAATATTTGTTTGCCGAATTCTTCATCTAGAATGCGTATCACTCCCGCGATATCTGCTTTTGAGAAGGATTCCGTTAGCTTGTTCTTCAAATCCTGATAGCGTTCGATATCGTTAAAGCGTTGCACGCCGCCCGTGACGTTATGGTCTCCGAGATGGAGCACCCCGAAACTTAAGGTGGCGGCTTCGCGCGTGATATCCGAACTGAAGCGCGCCCGGCCGATAGCTATACGTTGTTTACCTTCTGCCTCCAGCGAATACTCTTCGCGATCCACGTGGTAACAATAGATACTCGTTTTTTCGCTATAGTTTTCAAACACAGAACTGACTGCATAATGTCCCGCGAGCTTGTCAATATTAATGTATGCAGGTTTAACCCATTTCTCGTAGATCTGAGCTCCATCGCCATGTTCCGGAAGATTGCTCTTGGCATTCCGCAAACGCTCCAGGAATTGTGATTCAATTTGATCGCCAATAAATTCTTTGGCCAGCTGCACAGCGCGACTTGCGTAATGAATGACCTGAACTGTTTCTAGGCCTGACAACTCATCGAAAAACCAACCGCAGCTCGTGTACATCAACAGGGCATGTCGCTGCAACTCGAGCAGCTTTAAAGCTCCCACTTGCTCTTCAGGATTCAGCGGGTGAGTTGCATGATCGGCGAAAAATGCCGCCAGGTTTGCTTCGGAGCGGTTGATGATCATACGGATGTAATTATCACGGGCCAACCAGGGCTCTTTAAGCAAGCTTTGTGCCTTTTCCTGATAAACGGGAATCAAGGTGTCGCGCAACCAATCCAATGCAGCGCGGAGTGGCGCTCGCCATTCCTGGGTCCAGTTTCCGTGGCCTCCGGAATTACATCCACAATTGGAACGCCAGCGTTCCACGCCGTGCACGCAACTCCATGAGCTGTTCTCTACAATTTCAACGAAGTGGTCTGCAGGGTGGCGCTCAAGGAATTGCCCGTAGTTAGTGAGCTCTGCCAATTTGTTAGCTTCTATGTGTTGAAGCGCGTAAGTTAGCGCCATTTCCCCGTATCGATGATGGTGGCCGTAGCTCTCGCCGTCGGTTGCGATGTGAACCAGTTGAGGCCAATCCCGTGTATCGGAAAAGCCACTCAGCAGCCGTTCGGCAAACCGTTTTCCATCATTTAGCAGGCCTTCAAAGGCCACTCCTTGTGAGATTGGGCCGTCATAGAAAAAAGCACTAATGGTTTTCTTCGAAGGCAAAGTCACGATATACGCGCGACTCGGATCAATACCTACAGTACTGAGATCTTTCCAGCTGCGGCTACCCTTGCGCCTAACTCGCTTAGCCTGTCGAGGAGCCAATATCGTGAAGAGAATTCCGTTTTCAGCTAAAACTTCAAGAGTTTCCGTATCCACGGCCGTCTCTGGAAGCCACATACCTTCGGGTCGTCGGCCGAAACGGTGCTGGAAATCGACGATACCCCATTTTACCTGCGTGATTTTGTCCCGCCTGTTGGCCAGGGGCAAAATCATGTGATTGTAGCCTTGCGCTATTGCCGAGCCGTGACTACTAAACCTGAGCCGGCTGAGTTTGTCGGCATCTTGGATAGCTTCATAAACGGCGGGCGATTTGCTCTCCAACCACGAGAGAAGCGTCGGCCCAAAATTAAAACTCATGTGCGCGTAGTTGTTGACCAACTGCACTATGCGTTGCTCGCTGTCCAGAATGCGTGAGGTAGCGTTGGGCGCATAGCATTCAGCTGTGATGCGCTCGTTCCAGTCGTGATATGGATAGGCAGAATCTTGTAGTTCGATCGCTTCGAGTGAAGGGTTCTCTCTCGGAGGCTGATAAAAATGCCCGTGAACGCAGACATATCGCATGATCACTCCAAGCGTGGATTGCGGCGTTCCAAGACTATCAAGGACTGCGGCTGTAACTTGATCTGATTGATATTTCTTGAGCCCAACTCGAGGAGCGCGGCATTTCCGGGCCCCAGCCATTTCGAATCTGCAGAATCGATTCTCGTGCGCCAGTTGCCTTCAGGTAAAAGTACATCTTGGGTGCAGGGTTCTTCTCCGAAGTGAAGAACAATTGCCAGCGATTTGCGGGCCTTAGGATCGTATATAAGCACCGTTATTAAATTCTGGCCCTCCGACACCTGCAGTTCGATGGGTCCGCTTGCAAGATATTCCTTCCGGATATCGAGTATTTCTTTGTAAAAACGTTGCATTGTGCGGTGCGGTTGCTGTTCTTTCAGATGATGATTTAGTTTGGACCTTGTGAAGGTTGCTTCAGCTTGAGGATCTGGCAGTTCTCCTTTCCATCCGAAAGCCAAAAATTCCTGCCGCCGACCACGGCGTACCGCCTGGATCAAGCGATGATCCCCATGGCTCGTGAAATATTGAAAAGGCGCGCTTTCGCCGTACTCCTCCCCCATGAATAATAGCGGTATAAAAGGAGAAAACAGTGTGGCACCGGCGGCGAGCTTGAGTCCCTCAAAGCTAATAAGCTGGCTTAGCCTATCTCCCTTCGCACGATTGCCAACCTGGTCGTGATTCTGATTGCAGACTACGAACTGGGACCGCTCGAGGCCTTGGGTCGAATTGCCATGCCTGCGTCTCCGAAAACTTGAATATTGGCCAGCGTAGTACCAGCCATTTTTCAAAGTCTCAACAAGATGATGTACATCTCCAAAGTCGGAATAATAGCCGGCTCTTTCTTCCGTCAGCAGGCAATGCAGGGAGTGGTGGAAGTCATCGCTCCACTGCGCTTGCAAGCCATAGCCGCCTTGCGAAGGCGGTCGTAAGATGCGCGAATCATTCAAATCGCTTTCAGCGATCAAGTGAATTTGTCTACCGATCCGCTCTTCTAGAGAGTGAACAGAGTCTTGGAGGTCGGCGAGGAAATGGGAAGCACTAAAATCAAAAATACTGTGGATGGCGTCCAAACGCAGGGCATCCAGATGATATTCCTCAAGCCAATAAATTGCATTCTCGATAAAGAATCGGCGCACATGGTCGCTATCTGCGTCATCGAAGTTGATGGCTTTTCCCCACGGTGTTTTGTATCGATCTGTGAAATAAGGTCCGTATTCGTGGAAGTAATTGCCTTCTGGTCCCAAGTGGTTGTAAACCACGTCCAAGGCTACCGCCAAGCCGCGTCCATGCGCTGCGTCTACGAGTCTCTGGAGTCCTTGTGGGCCTCCATACGTATTTTGGGGAGCAAAGGGATGCACCCCGTCGTATCCCCAATTGCGCGAGCCAGGGAACTGTCCAATTGGCATCAACTCGATGGTGGTGACGCCTAGCTCAACGAGAGACTCTAGGTGCGGTATTAGTGCTTTAAAGGAGCCTTCGGGAGTGTAGGTACCCACGTGGAGTTCGTAGAAGATGCTCTTCTCAAATGCTCGGCCCTTCCAGGCGGCATCTGTCCATTGAAAATCCCTAAAATTTACCACCTGCGATGGGCCGTGGACGCCTTGCGGCTGAAAACGAGATGCGGGGTCGGGACGTTCACGACCGTCCGCAAACCGATAGAAATAAAGCGCGTTAGTCTCAATTTTATCTACTCTCGTCGAGAAGTAGCCGAAATCGTCTCGCTCCAGAGGCAACACATATTCGCGCGCGCCTAGCAGGTGAAGATCTAACTTGAGTGTATTCGGCGCCCATACCAGAAATTGCCAATCACCGTCAGGTAAGCGGGTTGCTCCGAGGTATGAATTCCGTATTTTGGAGACAGTGTTCACGGCTCTGGAAGCGCTAAGCATTTGGCGAAAAGTCTTAGGAAAGGCGCGAGCGTTAGTCAATTTATATTGAATACGTAAAGGGTGTGATTCTTATCCGTGAGTCAAGCACTCTTGTTCGCCTTCTCACTCTTTTTGGTAGGCGCGGAGACGGGAATTGACTTTTCGATCATGAGGGTCAAGATACCGTTTTTTTTATAAGCACTGGCAGTCGCAGGCTCTACTTCACCCGGCCATTCGGCCAAAAAGTAGTTCGTAATTGAGCCACTGTCGCTCGATTGGCTGCCTGAAGGCGTAACTGCCTGCGCGACGATTGCTCGATTCCGCTCAACCAGAATGGTGATTGCCGTGGCGGGAATATTCTGCACGCTCTTATTCACGTGAATCCAATGTCCGGATTCGCGAACGTCAGTAATCCGCTCAAGCAGTTCCTTCTCGGCTTGAAACCAGTGCGACAATTCGTCCCCAGGCGCCGATCCGGCCATCGTGAATACTTCAAACGCACGTAGCGCCGTCCGCCGCTGCAAGGCGTTCAAGAAGGCATCCCTCTCCTCCTGAGGAACTATTTGTGGTGCGTTTGCTGAGGAGCGCTTTTTCGGTGCCGGTGCTGTAGCTGACATAGATGCCTCTATCTGGGTAAAGGCCGGAGCTATGCTTATCGGCGCCCATTATCGCAAATTCTAAAAGAAACGCCGCACGCTAAGCGCAGCTGCTAACGAAATTCCGCTTATACCTAACCCGTTATAAAAGACAAAGATATATGACCAGGATCGTACTGGGCAATACAGCGAGCCGTGTAGTCGGAAGGCGGAACCAGGTGCCCCCTTGTCGAAAGAGCCGACGGGCACCTGGTCCGTACTATAAGAGGAGGCACCTATCCAGGCCAGCTTAGGCGTTCAAACATGCACTTCAATCGGGTATTCTCTGTAGATAATGGCAGTCTTGCATTCGGCCGAAATGACAGATAACAGACTGCGAATCGAAGATGGGCTTCGTGAGTAAATCTGTCAGAATCGGCTACGCTTCGGAAGAACGTTACGAAGCAACTAATCTGCTATCGAGACATGATTATCATGAGAATTGCCATTAGCCTTTCTGCAGCGATTTTTTTGGGCTTGCCCGTTGGATTAAGCGCCTATGACACGCAGCTGGATCCGCACGGCCTTCACGAGGCCTATGTGCTGGGCCAACGGAATGACAAGGCGACTGGGGATTTTCTTGCGCCCTATTTAATGGAAATATCGGAACCACAAAACGGTGCGCACATTGCTCAGATCGCGCTCCTGACCCCATACGCCAAAGTTGTAGACCAGTCTAGACAGAAAGCGGCAGCAGGCTATACAGAAGAACAGGCATCGCAGGACTATCGCCAGCAAGGCAAGACCATCACCGTCAACGTGGTGCTCATGCTGCCGGCCGCGTATCCCAAAGCTCAAGATGCCCCGAACAGCCAGCCAGCGACAAAGGCTGCGAAGAGTGCGATTCAGCCAGAGAATTTTTGGCAGAACTTCCGATTCAACCTAGACCAGAACGGCAAGACTATCCCTTCCCGCTCGATGAGCAACAAGCCGATTTATTCGAGTGGAACAAAGGATGCTCCTTCGGTTCTGGATGGACAGAGCGTTTGGCTGGAATTTGATCTCAAAGATGTTGCATCGGAACCTGTAACGGTCGAAGTGGTCACTCCGGAGGGCAAAATGATCAAGGCTGCCTTTGACCTCAAGAAACTCCGCTAATGATTAGAGGTAGGCTCCAGCGAGCCGCGACTGACGACCGTAAACATCACACAAAGGATTGGCTCAGAAGCGGTGAAATTAGGGGACGCGGTATGGATGCCTAAAGCCTTTGATGCGTAAGATTTACGCGGAATATGCCAAAATTTCCGTTGCTGCTGAAGTCGTTATGCTCGTAAGTCCATCAAGGATAAGCGCCAATCCGTGGTCTTCAGCGTGCATTACCACCTACGTGACCTGCAAGTTATGCATAAGGAGCATGAAGTGAAAGTGTTAACGACAATGGTAGTCCTGGCCGTGATCATCGCGGCCGTTTTACTATTCGCCAGTACCAACCTTTTGGCGCTGGCCTCGAGAACCTTTTGTATGGCTTCCACCGCGATTTTTGCGGGTGCTTCAACTCTCGGACTTGCTGCTCGCGTCCGGGCCTAAGCGTTTTACCCGATTGCTTCATTATTCCCCGCAAGTTCAAGATTGAGATAGTATAGAGTTCGCTCAATCATTGGATCAGTTCCTAACCCCATGATATTGCATGCAATCCTGTCGTTGCTCTCTATCCTAAAGGCCCGGAAAATATTTTTGGCGGACATCTGAGCTGTGGCCGCCACAGTCGATCCCGCCGGGCAAACCTTTCACGAAGCTTGGTCTAAACGAATCCAGGCGTTGAGGAACATCCCTCCTGTCCTCCGAATTATTTGGGAATCCGCTCCTGACGTCGTGAGTTGGGGGTTAATACTCCGCAGCCTTAGCGCACTCACGCCAGTAGCTCTGTTAGGCATCACCCGATTGATTATCAATGCGGTCGTTGCTCATGTGTCCCACGGCTTGCCCCTGCGGCCGGATTTTTGGTGGCTGGTGGCCGCGGAATTCGGGTTGGCCTGCTTGGCCACGCTCTTGAATCGCGCTGTTGACTTTTGCGATGCTCTATTCGCGGATAAATTTACCCGGCACATCAGCGTGCGTGTCATGCGACATGCCTCGCGTCTTGATCTGGCCTCTTACGAAGATCCGCTCTTTTATGACAAATTAGAGCGCGCTCGTGTGCAGGCTACTGACCGCCTGGGCATGATTCAGTCGATGGGCCGCTTGATTCAACAGCTCATCACTACCGCGACCCTGGCTGCCGGCATTCTTCTGTTTTCTCCATGGCTTCTTGTTGTGCTCGTCGTTTGTGTCTTGCCTGCATTCTTGGGCGAGAGCCATTTTGCATTTCTGGGGTACTCCCTGGCTTTTCAGCAAACTCCTGCAAGGCGGCAAATCGACTATTTTCGGTTCCTGGGTGCCAGTAAAGACAGCGCAAAAGAGCTAAAGCTATTTGGGCTAAGTTCATTTCTATCGGACAGGTTTAAACAACTGTCTGACGAGATCCATGGACAGAACGTAGCGCTGGTGAAACGCCGCCTCGTCGCCAGTTCATTTCTTTCCCTATTGACCACGCTGGGCTACTACGGCACTTATGTCTACGTTATCTTTCAGACGGTCAAAGGTAGGCTTAGTGTCGGAGATATGACGTTTTTGACCGGTGCTATCGCGGGCGCTAGCTCCAATCTTCAGATGATCTTCTCTACTTTCTCCAGCATTGCGGACCAGTCACTCTTCCTTACAGATCTGCTCGATTTTTTTGCGTTACGTCCAAAGGTTTTCTCCCGGCCAAATGCTCTACCAACGCCGCGCCCCATCTGCGAGGGAATTGAATTTCGCAATGTCAGTTTTTCTTATCCGGGAACGGGACGCTCGGTGCTGCAAAATTTGAATCTGCACTTACGACCAGGCGAGCGCATAGCATTAATCGGCGAGAACGGTGAAGGGAAGACCACCATCGTCAAGCTGATAACGCGTCTCTACGATCCCACGGCGGGCAGTATTCTCCTTGATGGCGTTGACCTTCGCGAATATGACCTGGACGACTATTTCAGTAACACCGCCGTCATTTTTCAGGATTTCATGCGCTACGACATGACGGCGCTGGACAATATCGCGGTTGGACAAATTAGTGACCGTCAGAATCTTTCTCTGATTGAGAAGGCAGCCAAAAAGAGCCTGGCGGAAGCGGTGATCAAAAAGCTGCCGCGTGGCTACGAGCAAATGTTGGGACGCCGTTTTGAGACAGGCGTCGACCTGTCCGGCGGAGAATGGCAGAAAGTGGCTCTTGCTCGCGCGTACTTGCGCGACGCTCAAATCTTAATTTTGGATGAGCCTACCGCGGCCCTGGATGCGCGTTCCGAGCACGAGGTGTTCCAACGATTTGCGGAACTTACCAGAGGGAAAATGGCGTTGTTGATCTCGCACCGGTTCTCGACGGTTAAAATGGCGGATCGCATCATTGTATTGGAACGAGGGTTGATTGCTGAAGAGGGCCGCCATGAACAACTCATGGCGCGTAGGGGCCGTTATGCAGAAATGTTCGAATTACAGGCTTCGAGTTATCGCTAGCGAACGCCTGCCTAATAGGATTTAATGCACGAGTATGTGTGACGATCTCACCGAACGGTTAGGAACAGGAGAAAGCGATGTTGTAGTGCCCCTGTGGCCTTCCGGACCTGTCGAGCCAGTGCCCGCTGAAGCACCCGAGGCTGTCGCTTCTCAACTGTGTGAGGTAGCTCGCAAACAAGCTAAGGGCTGGATCCTTAGTGGGAGGAAGTCGCGAAGTCGCGTCCCCATGGAGAAACAGAAGAGAGCTACTAGCTTGCTCTTAGCACAAGCGCGATTAAGAAAAAGAAACGCCGAGCGTGGCAATCTCTCAGAACTTCAGAAACACTTGCCGCTCAGGAGTTTGCGGCTACTACTGTCGGCCTCCTTCGATGTGCGCGCATCAGTGCGCTCGGATATCCCGTATCCTCAGGTTCGAATTGATGACAACCAGGAAGTCCCGCGTCCCTATCTTGCCGCAAAAGGATTCCTCGACGCCGTGCACTTCGCTTTTTCCGAAGCGTCTTTTATTGAATATATGGAAGCGGCGCAGGAAGCCGCTCCTTTTGAGATGGCGGAGATATGGGCACTACAGCCCATGATGAAGTTGGTCCTGCTTGAAGTCGTTGTGGACGAACTGTTGGCAGCAGCGCAACCGGGCAGGTTGCAAAACTCAACATCTCAGAACAACGCCGGCGTCACCGCCGCGATCGGAATTACCCAGGTAGTCGGCCTCTTGCGGGAACTCGATCGCGTAGATTTTAAGGACTCTTTTCCCAGGCTGAGCAAAACGGATGAAATATTGCGAGAAGATCCCGCGCGAGCTTATCCGTGCATGGAGTTCGAAAGCTGTGAACTCTATCGTTCTGCGATTCAGGAATTTGCAAGGCGATCCAAGGCAGATGAATTCACCATCGCGCGTCTCGCCGTAGATCTTGCCGCTCAGGGACTCGCTGAATGGAATTCTAATCCGCGTGCACGCGACCGGCGCGGTCACGTTGGATATTATCTAATCGACCGCGGGCGACGAGTTTTGCAGAAACACATTGCCTATCACCCGCGAGGTTCCAGACAACTTGCCGAAATATTTTACGACGCACCGGAACTTCTTTATTTCATAAGTCTTGAGGTGTTCATTTTTGCGGTCATGGCATTTGTGGTTAGCGGTCTCGAAGTCGGAGTACCGCTGCTAGCGGCGACGCTTCTGCTTTTATTGCCTGCTAGCGAAGCGGCAATGGACATCCTGAACCAGCTGGTGACCTTCCTGGTACCTGCCAGAATACTTCCGAAACTCGATTTTTCCAGCGGTATTCCTCCTGATTGCTTGACGATCGTCGCTATCCCGACTTTGCTCATTAACGAAGAACAGATCCGCGCGTTGGTTCGAACGCTGGAAATTCGTTTTGCAGGTAATCAGGATCCCCAGCTGTATTTCGCTTTGTTGACGGATCCGCCGGATTCCGCGGAAAAATCTGATGATAAAGACCAATACGTTACTTTCTGTTCGAATTTGATTCAGGGCCTGAACGAAAAGTATGCAAAATCCGGTAGGACCCCATTCTTTCATTTCCATCGCCAGCGGGTCTTTAATGAGTCGGAAAGTACTTGGATGGGTTGGGAGCGGAAGCGCGGGAAATTGCTCGATTTCAATGAACTGCTGCGTGGTGAAGCGGATCGCTTCCCTGTAAAAATCGGTGATCTCTCGATTCTGCCGCGCACGCGGTACGTCATTACCCTGGATTCCGATACCCAACTGCCCAGGGACTCGGCTCATCGTTTAGTAGGCGCGCTAGCCCATCCTTTAAATCGCGCGGAAGTTAACCCAGTTACGAACACCGTCCAGGAGGGTTATGGCGTTTTACAGCCGAGAGTCGGCATCAGCGTTCACTCCGCTAATCGATCACGACTGGCATACATTTACTCGGGACAGACGGGACTGGACATATATACGCGTGCCGTTTCGGACGTTTATCAAGACTTGTTCGGAGAGGGTATTTTCACAGGCAAGGGAATCTATGAAGTGGATGTTTTTCGTGACGTGCTCGGTGAACGGTTTCCTTCGAATGCCATTCTCAGTCACGATTTGATCGAGGGAGCGTATGCGCGGGCCGGGTTGGTGTCCGATGTAGAAATTATCGACGATTATCCTTCGCATTTCAGCGCGCACAGTCGTCGAAAGCACCGCTGGATTCGTGGAGATTGGCAAATACTCCGGTGGTTGTTCTCACGTGTTCCAGACGCCCACGGCAATCGCATCAAGAATCCGCTGAGTGTCGTTTCGCGATGGAAAATTCTAGACAACTTGCGTCGCAGTGTTATCGAAAGTGCGATGTTTGTTCTCCTGTTTGCCTCCTGGTTCTTTTTGCCGGGCTCTGCTGATTACTGGACTTCCGCTACTGTGGCGTTGATGCTAATTCCCAGGTACATGCAGTTGATTCTTTCACTGGTTCGGATAGCGCAACCCGGCGATCGTTTCGCGCAACTCAAACAAACGGCCGACGACTTTATCGCAGGGCAGGTAAACGTATTGATATTTTTTGCTTTTTTGGCGCACCAAACGCTGGTCACGATGGACGCTGTTTTTCGTACCGTGGTACGGCTGACAGTTACTCACCGCAACCTTTTGGAGTGGGAAACTGCCGCACAATCTGAAATGGAGAGCAAGCGAAAGACTCCAGTGGATGTTTATCTGGACTGGACGCCCTTGGTGACCATCGCAGTGGCTGTCGGTCTTGCGGTTTATCGGCCGCAAGCGTTGCCTGCGGCTCTGCCAATACTAACTTTGTGGATGTTTTCCAGACCTCTCGCTCAGTGGCTCGATCGGCCTATGCGGGGAGGACGCAGTGAAATCACAGAAGCAGACGAAAGTTTCCTGCGAATCGCAGCGCTTAAGACCTGGCGTTTCTTTCAAACGTTTTCTAACGCCGAGAATAATTGGCTTATTCCGGACAATGTTCAAGGTGCTCAACATGAAAATGCGCACCGCATCTCACCGACTAATCTCGGACTTCTTCTGAATTCCCAATATGCCGCTTATAATCTCGGATTCGTCACGCTTAAACGGTATCTGGACGAGACAGAAAGAACTTTTTCGCATGCCAAAGATCTGTCAAAGTTCAATGGTCATTTTTTCAACTGGTATGACACCAGGTCTCTAACAGCCCTTCAGCCACTGTTTGTTTCCAGTGTGGATAGCGGAAATCTTGCTTGTTCATTGTTATTGTTTAAGCAGGGGTGTCTTGCGGCCGTTGATCAGCCAATTCTCCCTCAGCTCCTATTGCAAGGCATGCGCGACCACATGAAGCTTGCAGAAGAAGAGCTGAAATCGCTATCGGAACATTCTGCGCAGGATCTGCCTATGGCAATCCGCACAATTCATTCAGAAATGTCAGCATTGGGAGACCACTTTCCAGCGTGGATCGAATCGCTTCCTAAGTTGGAAGCTTCGATTCGAAGGGTCTTGGACATCCGCTCCTTCCAATCGGATCCTCAGACGCACGATGCCTTTTGGTGGCTTAACGAGACAATCGCCCGACTGCACGACCTTCGCGATTTGGTGGAAGCCTTAGCGCCTTGGCTACTGCCCGAGTTTGCTCCTTTGAGTGCCCAGCTCGGCGGCCCTCTTAATGCTGACACCGTCGCCAAACTAACGGTCGGCCAATTGCCGAAATTCCTGTCGCAATTGGAACCCAAGCTTAAACTGCCAGATGTTCTGGATCCTGGCGAAAGTCCACAGACAAAATTAGTTAGCACGCTATTCGCTCGCTTACATGATTGCTGCGTTCAAGCGGAGACGATGCAAAATAAATTTAAAAGCTTGGCGGGTGAAGCAGAGCATCTCGTGCAACAAATGGATTTTCGCATCTTCTATAACGTTCGACGTAAAATACTCTCGGTCGGATATGACGTCGGCCAGAAACGATTGCTCGAAAGCTGCTACGACTTGCTGGCTTCCGAAGCGAGGAGTGCTGTGTTTGTCGCTGTAGCTAAGGGTGATATTCCACAGAAGAGCTGGTTTTTGCTAGGTAGGGCCCATACCCGCTACGCCCGGAAACGCGTGCTGCTTTCCTGGACTGGGACCATGTTTGAATATCTAATGCCCAGTCTGTGGATGAAAACTTACCCCGCTACTTTGTTAGAGAATAGCACCAGGAACGCGGTAGCGTGCCAGCGAAAACATATCCAGCGTCTCGACATACCGTGGGGCATCTCCGAAGGAGCCAGCAGCCTAAAAAACGATTCTGGACACTATGTATATTATCCCCATGGTGTCGCTCCTCTAGCGCTAAAAACGGAGATCGATGAACGGACCGTTATCACACCGTACTCTACGTTTTTAGCCTTGAGTGTTGACCCTTGCGCAGCAGTGGAAAACTTGCGCACGATGAAGAACCAAGGATGGTTGGGGACATTTGGATTCTATGAATCAGTGGACTTTACGCGAAGGCTGTCCACCGAAGTTGGTTCCCCAGAAATTGTCCATTGCTGGATGGCGCATCATCAAGGCATGATTTTGTTGGCCGTGTGCAATCTTCTTTCAGAATCGGTTTTTCAGTGCTTATTTCATGACGAAGTAATCATCGCTGCCACCGAAAGGCTTCTTCATGAGCGGGTCCCATTCGCGACGGCGGTCCACTACAGAACCGAGGAAGACCATGAAGTGGCCGCTTGAGCGCGTAGCGCAGAAAAGCGCAACGCCGAGGCAACTTAACTGCTTGGGAAAGTTAGAACGTCGAGACCTTCCCCAGGGCTTTTGGATCGTCGTTTTTTTTGTGCTATTCGGGACTCCGTGGTGTTTGGGAGCAGCGCCAACCGACCGTCCCACGAACGAGGAGCAAGTAGATGCGAATAAGTTGGCGCGAGAGGTGTTCGAAAATGAGGTAAATGCGCTCACCAATGATAAGTCTCTTTGGAGATATCGCAAACTAGAGGAGGACGGCGGAAAGAAGAAACTGTACGTTGCCTGCCAGACAAAACTTGGGGAAATAGAGCGGCTTATAGCTATCGACGGCCAGCCGTTAACTCCCAAGCAGCAGCAGGCCGAAGATCAACGCCTCCAAAAATTGTTAAGCAACCAGGATTTGATGCGCCAGAAATACAAGAAGCAGCACGAAGACGGAGAACAGACGCTCAATTTAATGAAAATGTTTCCGGCCGCATTTAAGTTTCGGTACGAAGGCAAGCAAGCTAATTTGATCAAGCTAAAGTTCACCCCAAATCCCAATTTCCACCCTGCGAACCGCCCGGCACATGTTTTCCACCATATGGAAGGCACTATATTGGTGGATGCTGAACACAAGCGTCTCGTGCAAATTGAAGGACGTTTAACCAGTGACGTAAAATTCGGTGGCGGTTTCTTGGGCCATCTGGACAAGGGTGGAACATTTTTAGTGAAGCAGCAGGACGTCGGATCAGGACATTGGGAAATGACTTACTTGGACATTCGCATAAATGGCAAGGTGCTCTTTTTCAAGACCCTCTCTGTCAAACAAAAAGAAATCTATTCAAACTTTCAGCCTGTCCCAGAGGGCATTACTCTTCCACAGGCAGCTGAGCTCCTGAAAAAAGATTCCGGCAGAGTTTCAAGCTGAGGTAATTCTAGCTCCATTGAGTTCTTATGGATGCAATTTAAGACCGCAGGTCATGCCTTAACCCTGGATTATTCTCTGTCGAGGCTGGCTTTCCAAGTTGGTTTCGGCAGACTGATTTATTGGCAATACGAGTGTGAAAGTTGAACCTACGCCTAGTGCGCTCTGGCACTCGATGAAGCCACCCTGCGCACGCGCGATGGCTTGAGCAATGGCCAGGCCTAATCCGCCGCTATGGTTTTCCCCGTTGCTGCTACGTTCTGCACGGTAGAATCTCTCAAATATGAAGCCCAGGTGTTCTCCCGAGATTCCAATGCCTTGGTCTTCGAAACGCGTCCGAATCAAACCGTCTTGTTTTTCTAAAGAGACGCGAACCCGAGTGTCATCGGGTGAATACTTAATCGCATTATCGAGAAAGATCAGAAATAGTTGATGCAGGAAAGCCTCATCCCCAAAGCAGGCAATCTCCTGGTTCAACTCCCGTACGATGGCGATATTTTTTGTGCGCGCGCGCGAAGTGACAAGAGCACAAGCCTCCTCCAGCACCTCGTTGATATAGATTGGCTCGCGTGCCAGGTGTAGCTGTCCAGCGTCCGCCATCGACAACGTGAAGAGCCCTTCCACGATCCGTGTCAGCTTCTTGAACTCGCCATCAAACACACAAAGTGTTTTTCGATATTCCTCAGCATTGCGGTGCTTGGAGAGCAGCAGTTCCGTCTCGCCGTGAAGAACGGCGAGTGGAGTGCGCAGTTCGTGCGATGCATCCGTCACAAATTGACGTAACTGGCGGACCGCCGAATCCACGCCCTGCAACAGATGATTGAACGTCTTCGCTAACCGGCCCAGCTCGTCGTGGGGAGAAGATACCGGTAGCGGTGTCCAGAATCCTTGCCGGTTCGTGACCCGCTTGGCCATCAACGCCGCGTGCTGCGTAAGTTCGGTAATAGGCGCGAGGCTTCTTCCTACATAAAACGCTGAAATCCCTGCGGTGAGCAAAAGGCTTAGCGGTAAGAGCAACAGAGCAACTCTCCCAAAGCCTTCCAGCACACTGTCGGTGCCCAACGTTGGTATGGCCACCGCCAAGACTCGTGGCTGCTGGCCCGCCTGGAGAAAAGGGATAAGTGCGACGTGTACCGATTGCACCTGGCCGATCGTCGCAATCCCATACGCGGGACGTGACACAGCAGGGTCAATTCCCCTCAAGTCAATCGGCGCGGTAAGATTTGGCGAGCGTTGCAGAACCTGACCCGCCGGGCCCAAAACTTCAAAATACTCGCCTGGGATATCGAGGCGATTTATATCCTGCGCGTTAGGTTCCGTGACGATATCCGCTATCAATGGGCGCGCCGTTTCCAATAGCTGACGGTTGATTTGCGTGCTGACCTCGTGAGCCAGCAATCCCCAGAAAGCCAGGTAGGATCCGGCAAGAAATACGCCAACTACCGTGCAAAATAGCAACATCATCCGAAATCGAAGCGATTTCGCTTTCATGATTCGGACGCTCCCAACCGATAGCCCACGCCGCGAACGGTATGAATCAGCTTTGCCGGTCGATTTTGGTCAATCTTCTGGCGCAAACGGTTGATGTAGACCTCCACGAGGTTAGTCTCGCTATCAAAATGGCAATCCCAAACATGTTCGACAATTTCAGTGCGGGTGACGAGTTCGGGAGCGCGAAGCAGGAATAGCTCAAGCAGTGCGAATTCTTTGGCGGTCAGAGGAATTACCTCCTGGCCGCGTGTCGCACGTCGCCGGTGACGATCCAGCACCAGATCGGCGTAGCTAAGTTTTGCGTTGCCGCTATGGAAGCCCCGCCGAACAAGCGCTCTAACGCGCGCCAACAGTTCAGCCAAGACAAAAGGTTTGGTAAGATAGTCGTCAGCTCCGGCATCTAAGCCTTCGACGCGCTGCTCGATCAAACCGCGAGCCGTAAGCATCATGATGGGAGCCTCAATTTCTCTTTGCCGCAACTCGCGACACACTTCAATCCCACTGAGGTCAGGTAAACGCACATCAAGGAGTATGGCGTCGTAAGGTATGTCCGTACCGAATTCCACTGCCTTCTTGCCGGTTTCCACCACGTCGACGGCGTAGGAATTTTCTCGAAGTGCGCGTGCAATAAAGCTCGCCACCTTACGTTCATCTTCGACTAAAAGGATCCGCATAACTCCTTCAACAGCACATACTGACCGTCTCGTTTCAGCGCACTTCGAACACCAACACCTTCGCGTTGGCCGCTCCGTGCTGCGGGACCGCCACGAAATATCGGTTTAGTTCAGGGACCAACCGTACGGTCCTCCATACCTGTTTGGGTGTCCAACACCAACAACTGGCCGTCACTGCAAGCTACAAACAAGCGGTGATGTACTTCATCAAGAGCCATGGCCACGTTGCCCTTGCACTTGGTTACCGGCCACCGGCCGACCACTTCTCTCTTGTTCCGATCAACTATATCAACCTCGCTTTTGGCTTTATTGTTTACATATATTGTCGGGCCTCCCTTTCTCCAACGCCATGGCTTCCAAAGTTTCGCCGTCAATCTTGATGGCGGCTAAACTTCTTCTCTGCCGTCGTTTCGACTACACTAAGCATCGCATACGTCTGGTGGACGTCTCCGCCGCCATTATCCACATATAGATATTTTGTATCTGCGTCGTATCCCATCGAATCTGCGTCCTCCAACAATTTCACACTTGATAGCGGAGCGTACGATGTGCCGTCGAAAATTTTAACGTCGCCTGCCTCGCCATCTGTTACGAATATACGGTTGCGGTCGTCGCGATACAACACAGCGTGCGGCTTTTCAATCCCGCCTATTTTGTTGATCAGCTTGCCCGTCTTCACGTCGAACACCATGACCGCTTTGTAATGCTCCGGAGTCGCGAAGAGTCGACAGCCTTTAAATCTATTTCGAAATGATCGAAGTTCCCTTTAACATCCGCAGGCAGCTTGAATGTCTGAACAAGTTTGAGTGGCGCGTTCCCCTGACAGTGCGCCTTGCCTCCGAATACCATCAGCACCATCACGAGGATAAAAGACCGTTTCTTCATTTTCTCTCCCTGACATGATTTTGAATCAAGTTACAAAAAGATGCCTCGACCTTACAGTTGTTCTACGAATGCGCGCCATCCTCCTTTGGGATTGTCTTAACGTGTGAATTACATAACACACAAATCAGCCCGAAGCGGAGGGAGCAGAGCATAATTCATTCATCGTCTTGCGAACTTAAACCAACATTAATTTCTGTTTAGCTGAAATATGGTTCATCGCAAATTTTGCTTGAAAACATTCGTTTTAAATCCATTGCGAGGCCCGCTTCTACCAGCACGGCTAGAAGCTTCGTTGACTCCGCACGTACCCTGGCGTAGCATCCGCGCGGTCGAACATCTTATTGTTTACGAAAAACGTGAACATTTCTTTCCGTTTTTTCGTTCAGGGAAGCGATCAGCGGTGCAGCATTTAGCTCTTAATTTGTTCAGCTCAACGCACGATACTTTCGGAGGAACGTATGAAGCGAATGCAACTCGCCTTTCTCGCGTTAATTGTCACCTTTGCAGTCGCCTCCTCCGCTCAAGAAAAGCATCCCTTGAAGCTCGTGGAAACCATCCCGCTGCCCGGACTCAAGGATGGTGATTTTGACCATTTCGCACCCGATGTTGCTGGACACCGACTATTTCTAACCGGCGAAGAGAACGAAAAAGTATTCGTTTTAGATACCACCACGAATAGACTTGTTCACACCATCAAAGATGTAAAGGCGCCGCACGCCATTCTATACCGCGGCGATGTGAAGAAACTTTTCGTCGTGGAAGGCGACGCTTCTGCCGTGAATGTCTATAACAGTGATAGCTATAAAATGGTGAATGGCATCAAAGTCTCCGTCGACGCGGACTCTATCGCGTACGATCCTGCTACGCAGTACCTGTATGTGGTAAACGGCGGCAGAGAGGCGCATACGCCATATTCCTTGATCAGCGTCATCGATACCAACACCTCGACGAAGCTCCGCGACATCAAAATCAATTCGAATCACATCGAAGCCATCATGCTGGAAAAGTCTAGCCCACGCATGTTCTGCAACATTACCGGTCAAAGCTCTGTAGGCGTTCTCGACCGGAATAAGTCGGTCCTCTCGGCAAGTTGGCCTCTACCAGCGGGCAACAAGATGAACACCGCCATGGCTCTGGACGAAGGCAATCACCGCTTGTTTGTGGCCACTCGAAATCCGGGCAAATTGATTGTGCTAAATTCGGAAAATGGCAAGGCAATCGCCAGTCTCCCGGCTGTAAACATGGTCGACGATATGAGCTTCGACGCGCAACACAAGCGCATTTACCTGGCCGGAGACGGTTTTGTGGATACCTTTGAACAGAAGGATCCCGACCATTACGTCTTATTGGCAAGAATTCCGGGAAGTTTTCGTGCTAAGACCGCAATCCTTGTCCCTGAACTCAATCGATACTATCTCGCCGTCCCGCATCATGGCGATAAGGACGCCGAAGTACGCGTCTACGAAGTACAACCATAACGATAAATGAATCGTCCGAATCGGCTGCGCGAAACAACGCTTTGGTTCACGGCAATAGTGCATTCATGGGGCAAAAAATGTTAAGACGTGACTTTGGCAAAGCTTCTCTTGGCGTGATGGCATCTACCATGCTCCCTAATTCCAACAAAGACCTCGGATTTTATCCCACCAATGATCTTCCAAAAGTCCCCGGCCTCACGAGCTATGTGGGTAAATTTGTCGCCAACACTCAATATCAGGATATACCGGACGAGGTAATCGAATTAGGCAAGAAATCGATCCTGGATGGATTGGGATTGGCTTTAGCCGGATCGAAAGCACAGACCGGAACTCTGTGCCGTCAGTATCTGGAAAATATAGGTATCAGTGACGGTAAGGCCACCGTCATTGGCGCAGCACGGAAGACTTCCTCGCGCTTCGCGGCCTTTGTGAACGGTGTTTCTATTCACGCCGATGATTTCGACGACACCCAACTCGCTGTTGCCAAGGACCGCGTATACGGGCTCCTCGTCCACCCCACCGTCCCCGTTCTTCCGGCGCTGCTTGCGCTCGCTGAACGCGGCAACGTGTCCGGCAAGGATCTGATGCTCGCTTATCATTTAGGGGTCGAAGTGGAGTGTAAAATTGCGGAAGCCATTTCCCCTCGCCATTACCAAGATGGATTTCATTCCACGGGAACGTGTGGACCCTTTGGTTCAGCCGCGGCCTGTGCGAAACTGTTGCGCTTCGACCATCCGAAAATCCTGAACGCGTTTGGTCTTGCGGCCAGCCAGTCCGGCGGATTAAGAGAAAATTTCGGCACCATGACCAAGCCGTTTCAGGCCGGGCACGCTGCAGAAAGTGGAGTTGTAACGGCTGAACTTGTCGCGCTGGGTTGGACGGCAGCGGAGCAAATTCTGGAAGCGGATCGCGGCTTTTTCCACGCCTTCGGGGGATCGTATGACCCTGCGGCAATAATGGATCGCTTGGGGAAGCCTTGGACCTTCGTTTCCCCCGGCATCTCCTTGAAACCTTATCCATCAGGTTCACTTGCTCATCCCGCTATGACCGAGCTTGCGCGCCTCATGGAAGCTAACAATATCGAAGCCACGCAAGTGGAAAAGGTCGATGTCGGAGCTAATCACCTCATGACGACGACTCTTCTCCATCACCAGCCAAAAACTGGTCTGGAAGCCAAATTCAGCATGGAATTTTGTATGGCCATTCTACTGTTGGAACGGAAAGCCGGGTTGAGCGAATTCGCCGATAGCGTAGTTCAGCGACCCGACGTTCAGGCGATGATTCGCAAGATAAATTTTTTTGTAGATTCGGAGGCCGAAAGTGCTGGTTACGACAAAATGACGTCTCTTCTAAAAATCCATCTGCAGGACGGTAGAGTCATCGCAGGCCGTGCCGATTTTGGCAAGGGCAGTCCCGCGAACCCCATGACTTTTGGAGAAGCAGCGACCAAATTCAGAGGATGTGCTGACTACGCTGCCTGGCCAAAAGCCAAGACGGAAAAAATAATCACTTTTCTCATGGCCCTTGAGTCGGCTCCTTCTGTCAGTGCGCTTTCGCCATTGTTATCAGCCGGGCAAGGATAAACAGCGACGACATTTATGCAAACCTTCAATATCGCAGTTATCGCGGGAGACGGCATCGGCAAAGAAGTCGTACCAGAAGGCATTCGCGTTCTGGAAGCGGCCGGGCGGCGCTTCGGGTTTCAATGCAATTGGCGCGCCTTCGATTGGAGTTGCGAAACCTACGTTAAGACCCGGAAGATGATGCCGGAAGATGGTTTGCAGCAACTGCAATCCTTCGACTCCATTTTCATGGGCGCCGTGGGACATCCCAGCGTTCCGGATCACGTCTCGCTTTGGGGACTCCTAATTCCCATACGTCGCGGTTTCCGGCAATATGTGAATTTGCGGCCTGTACGCCTCTTTGAAGGGATTGAAACTCCGCTGAAGAATTGGAAGCCCGGCCAAATTGATTTTCATATCGTTAGGGAAAACAACGAAGGCGAATATTCAAATATTGGCGGACGCCTCTATGAAGGAACTGACGAAGAGATGGCCGTTCAACAGACGGTTTTCACGCGGCGTGGAATAAACCGCGTCCTGCGATTTGCATTCAACTTGGCTCGTACGCGAAAAAAGCATCTGACGTCAGCAACAAAATCAAACGGGATCATCCATACCATGCCGTTCTGGGACGAATGCTTTCATGCAATGGCTGCTGAATTTCCGGATATCCGTACGGACCAATATCACATTGATATTTTGACGGCTCACTTTGTTCGCCATCCAGATTGGTTTGATGTCGTAGTGGGATCCAATCTTTTCGGAGATATTCTCTCCGACCTGGGACCTGCCGTCGTCGGTTCAATCGGCATCGCTCCATCCGCAAACCTTAATCCTGAGAAAGAATACCCATCGATGTTTGAGCCGGTCCACGGTTCAGCGCCCGACATCGCCGGGAAAGGAATCGCGAATCCCATCGGCCAGATTTGGTCGGGCGCCATGATGTTACGGCATCTAGGCGTTTCCGATGCTGCGGACGCAGTCGAGAAAGCGATCGCGGAGACTCTTGCGCAGTCGAAAGTTCGCACTCCGGATATTGGCGGGAGCGCGACGACCAAGGATTTGGGTGAGGCCATCGCGTTAGAGGTTTCGGGGCGAACGAAATGAGGTCAATCAGACAGCTTTCTTATTTGCGCAAAAATTTGAGATCGCCTTGATGACGATATCCTGTTGCGTATCGGACAATTCAGGGGAAACAGGAAGTGATAGCACTTCCTTGCTAGCCGTTTCGGCAACCGGGAACTCACCTGTCGCATGACCCAAATAAGCAAACGCCGTTTGAAGGTGGAGGCACAAAGGATAGTAGATTTCGCTGGGCACGCCGGCCAGCCTGAGGAATTCCTTCAGTTCATCGCGAAAGGGAGCGAATGGTGAACTGGTTATGAACATGGTGGAATATAGCGGGAGGCACTGGTGGATGGATTACGAGAGGGCTGACTTGGAGGGCGTCAAAGAGACTGCGATAACGGTCGGCGTGACTCCGGCGCGCATCTGCCCAGGAATCTAGTAACAAAGCTTGACGCGAAGGACCACCGCCCGACCCGTTACCCCAACTGCCGGTGATCACTTGCCGATCTTCTGACAATCTTGCGCGATAGTGATAGGCAGGCCCCACGGCATCGGATGTTTCCAAAATGAGTCCTGCGCCGGGGACAGAGTAAACCCGTAAAAATTCGCCATTGCGCTGGTCGCTTTGAACTGTCTTTGTTCTTGGGTCCATGCCGGACATTGTGCGGTCGAGCCAAGCGGAAAGTATGCCATCGCGAGACTCCCTGATATGAAGGCTCCCGGTGTCAACGAAAGTACTAGCCTCACCTTCCCACCTGAGTGTGACCACGTGCCGGTCCAGATTTGCTCGCTTGGTGAAAAACCGATGTCGAGATCAAACGGCTTGAGGTCGGTTGTGCCAGTGAAATTAATCCGCGGCCGCTGCCCGTCGAATCGCGTTGATGTATGGTCGTCGTTCACATCGGATGATTCGGGGCCAGCCTTGAACGTCGTCGTAAACCACCCCGAAGTCTCTTTGTTTTCTTGCCGGTGGTAGACGCGAATATCGACGGTTTGCCAAGCGATCTGTGGGCTCCCAGATGGACCGGAGGAAGATGTTACAAACTGGAGGAAGACGCCGTCGATCCCCGAAGCACTCACTGTTTCCCAAGGGCCAGCGATCAGTTCGGGGTGCAGAATCGGTACATGCATTTGGTCCTGCCCACCACTAAAAAAGCAAACTAGCCGAAAGCAAGAACGCAATGCCACGCAAGTCCATCGAATACTCCTCAGGTCCTGAGGTCGAAGTCTTGGAAGGGATTTTACACCGACAGTATTTCGCATGCCTGGTAACCGCATTTCTCGGACAACTGCCCTAACTCCCGCAACGACCTAACTTCAAAGTGCGTCGAAGAACGTCCCATCGGCGCACATCGATAAACCCCACAAGGAGAAACGCACAAATGCCACGCAAAGTAATTCTCCTCCCAGAATGGATTCTCCAAGCTTGCGAGTTGATGGTGAAGTATGACCTCTCGCTCCGGCAGGCCGCCGCAGAACTCGGGCAGGATATTTCAATCGAGGAAGCCGAGGCCCTCAAGGACCGAAAGCTCTTCAAGGAACGTTTGGATGAGAAGCGCCTTGCTCACTATTCGGAAATTGGCAGCAATCCCAAACTCAGCAAAGAAGCCGTGGTAGGTATGGTCTTCAAAATGGCCGAGCGGCTCGCAGCGGACCGCGAAGACTACAAGAGCGCAGACGCGCTAATCAAGTTCGCAAAAATGCAGGGCTGGGTGGGAGCCGAGCCGGATTCGCTGTGGAAGGTATTCCAACCATGGTCCCAGGCGGATATTGACGAAATCAAGCAACGCCTGAAGGAACAGCAGCAAGCCCAACAACCGCAGCTGAAGGTTGAGCCAGATGTCGAGCAAGTGAATTAAAATTTTGCTCGCAGGGAGAGTAACGTCCCAGCATTCGTGGCAATAGTTGTTTCGCGAAAGCAGAGTTCAACTTTGGGCCTGACCAAGCACGGCAATCAAAAGCCGCCCTGACGGGCGGCTTCGATTCGAGTTCACATTGCGGGACTTAGCTGATGAACTTCTTCCACCGACTCCGCGCCAGACCCACCAGTCCGCTGCCCAACAGGACCACGCTTGCAGGCTCCGGAACCCGGGTCGTGGCCGTGACAGCTTCTAGGTAGGCTCCACCACCGCCGCAGCAACTGTCCTTGGCGAACACGTCGATGGAATAGCTGCCGGGATCCAGGAGTATTGATCCATGGCTGTAGATCGAACTCGCAAAGGCAACATCGGGATCGCTCGTCGTCGGTCCTCCGCCTTTGGGAACCGAAGGAGTCGTGAAGATACTCGCCCCGGAATTGATGTTCACCGTGAAGCTGTCGCCCGTCAAGAAAGCGTCCGTGATCTTGAAGAGCACGGGTACGATCGTGGTAAACGTCGTAGGGTTGCCAGAAACGCCGATTCCGAGGTTCTGGCAGCCGGCAGTGGCCGGGCTTCCAGATGCCCCGAAACAGAACCCATACCAGCCTGCGTCCACGACGACGGCATCGGCGTGCAGCGAGGGTGTCAGCAACATTCCACAAACAAATACAACGACTGCTAAACTCGTTAGCTTCATGTGTTTTTTCCCCCTCGGATTACAGCAATAGGAATTCCAACAAAAAGCCCTTGTTTTCAATAGATTGGGTTGGTTATTGTGGGTGGAATATGTAAAACATTGCACTCTTTGAAACCGGCACTTCCGATTCAACCTTAATCTCTGCGCAAGACCATTTCCTTTCGAACCGTAACTCTTCGTCGGCAACTTACTCAGGGCGACCCATTCTACGGCAGTGGATGGTTAGACATATACGATATCGAGAAGATTGGGGACACGCTTGCAGTGCTAGCGAACCAAGTACCGCAGTAAGGAAATTACGAATTGGCGATACAGACTTCGCTCCTACCTCAAGGCCTTGTGCGCCTCAACTAACAAAAGAATTTGGACGCAGCCAAGTGAAGCGCATAAGCGGCAACGTACTGTGGCATGGCTTCGGAACTGCACCCTGACCATATTGAGGAAAGTGAGACCCTAAAGCGAGTGAGAAGAGTTGGACGAAGTGAATTAGCGCAGCCTCATTCCGTACCAAAAACTCCCAAATTTCAAAAATCTGCCAGCCGTGAGGGTAGTTAGGTTCAGCAGCAGTCTCAAAGTCTGAACCTTAAACATCCGGCGATGCACCGACACTGCCGTGCCGTTGTGTAAACGCCGTGCAACCCTCCTCGTAAGTTGCACGCATTCCGCGGATTACCAGAGAGCATCGGTTACAAAATCCAAGACTCTGTGAGCGCGACCTGTTGCGGTGCCGCACATGCAAGAAAGAATTGGTTCAGGAGAAAGCATGATTCATTGCAAGCAAGAACAAAGTCTGGCAAGGAAGCAGCAAGTCACGTTTACGATTTCGAACAAGACCATTGAGCCTGGTGAGCTAGAGGCAAAACACATTCTGACGCCGGAACAGCTCGCAGATTGCCTTAAGGTTCCTGTTTCGTGGGTCTATGACCAAACGCGTTCGAGGGCCACAACGCACAGCGATGACCCGCTGCCCACAATTCGCATGGGAAAGTATCTCCGGTTTTATTGGCCGGAAGTCGAGAAGTGGCTCGAAAGACGGCAGGGAGGGTAGAGCAATGCATCAAGAAGGTTACATCTGGCGCAAAGGCCGCAGTTGGTACGCTCGCTGGCGTGACGACATTTTCGAGAATGGCTGAGTATTGCGGAAGCCAACGTTCTTCGAAGCTGGCCGAGTATTGCGACCGTTATCGCACCGTGAGCGACGTGCGCCCGCTGCTCGAAGCGATACTCAGCCCGCTCAATGAAGGCCGTGTGCGTCCAGAGAGCACGCAGACGGTCGAGAAGTATGTCGAGGGTTTTTACTTGCTCTATACCGAGGAAAACCTCAAGCCGTCCACTTGTGCAGGCTACAAAACACTGTGGGCAATTTACCTAAAGAAGCTTCTCACTAAGATTGCGCTGCGCGACTTCCGTACAGTAGACGCTGCAAATCTGCTCTCCACAATTCACCGCGAACACGCAGTAGGCCGCACAATGCTCAAGCATATCAAGTCGTTTCTGAGCGGCGTGTTTACCTATGCCAAAAATCAAGACGTGCTGGACGGAGTAAACCCGATTCGAGACACGATGATTTCTAGGAAGGCTGCCTCTCCCGAAGAGACGCACGCTACCTCCCGGATGAAGTCTTGGCGATTATGAATGCTCCTGAGAAGGCCGGGGAATCCAAAGCTCGGGCGGCTGTGGCCCTCATGTTCTTTGCAGGACTGCGCCCAGGCGAAGCGCGGGGATTCGGCAATCTGTTTGGCACACCTACACGACTTCCCCCAAAACGCAAAGTAGCATCAAGCCTGTACCTGTCATTGAGCCGCTTGGCACAATCCTCGCCGAAATGCGGGCAGCAGACAAGAATCCGACTTCCGGGGCGATTCTGCGCGGACCGTCCGGAAAGCCGCTCGATCTCCATAACCTCGCAAACCGAGTTGTAATTCCCACGCTCAAGAAAGCCGGGGTTGCTTGGCACGGCTGGTATGCCCTCAGACGGGGAGTTGGAACGGCACTAGCAGCCCTCTCCAGAGACTCACTCGCTTCAAAGGGCCTGCTTCGCCATTCGAGCGTGAGCACGACTCAGCGACACTACATCAAAGACGTGCCAGAGACCACTCTCCAAGCCATGAAACAGTTGGAAACATTGTGCAACGGGCGTGCAACTGTTCAGGATTCCAAACCTAACTAAATCATTGATAATAATGGCGCGCCTGGGGAGGTTCGAACTCCCGACCTCTGGTTTCGGAGACCAGCGCTCTATCCATCTGAGCTACAGGCGCGTTGTAAATTCTCCCGCCTCTGTGGGAGCGTGAGCAGTACAAAAACTAGAACTAACACTTGCCATTCTAACCCGTACACCTAACATGCGCCAGGATGCATTTCTTCGTGGATGTGTCGTTTAACCCTTGGCTCGCGTTTTGATTTCTTTCGCGAGTTTTTCGATTTCTTCGGCTTTTTTCACCATCGCGACTGAAAGAACCTTGATGGAATCAGTCTTTTCTACCTCAGCTTTGAGTTCTGTCGCAAGCTGATAAAGTTTCTCGACGCGTTTTTTGATGTCTTTGTCATTCGCTTCCAGCATGGACTTGGTAGCAGACGGGGACGTCAATACATCGTCGGTGAGCTGTGGGTCCGCGTTTTTGCTTGGGTCCGTGGGCTTCTGCGGCTCAGGACCTTGAGATAATGCGGCGAGGGTCTTAGCCAAAAGGCCAAACGGAACCACAAAGCACAGGCCGAGCAGAAGTTTGCGTCTATCCCTGAACATGGGCACCTCCTTTGAGCGTCCCTGGGACATTCGTTGCTCCGGTCAGCTCATGGGGCGGTTCGAATAGTGACTTCCAATGTTATACTCCCCCTCCTGTAAACAATATGTCCAGTTACTTCACGCACTGGTCTGAATTCACCCTTCGTAACGTCTTGCATCTCGTAGGCATACTCGTTGTCGCGGTCGTGCTAAACCGCTTGTTGCGCTTGCTCACGAATCTCGTGATTAAGCGAGCAACTTCCCAAACACATGCCGCGCAGGCGCGCGAACAGCAGACGCGCACATTGGCCGGCGTGTTGTTCAGTGCCGGGACCATATTCGTCTGGGCGATGGCTATTCTTACGGCACTCCCCGAATTCGGTATCAACATCACGCCTATCGCGGCGTTAGCGGGACTTGCCAGCTTGGCCATTGGTTTTGGCGCCCAGAATCTGGTGCGCGATATCATCACCGGCTTCTACATCATTCTGGAAGACCAGTACATCGTGGGGGACACCATTCAAGTAGCAGACACGGTGGGCCGCGTCGAACATCTCACGCTTCGTCGAACGGTCGTGCGCGATCCCCGAGGCGCACTGGTGACCATCGCAAACGGAGATATTCGGACGGTGAGTAACTTAAGCCGTGATTGGTCGCAGGCGTTCGTGGATGTTTCCGTTGCTCCGGATACTCCTTTGGAAAAGACTTTGCAATTGCTCGAATCGGCTGCGGCAGAATTGCGCAATGATCCTGCGTGGTCCGCGTCCCTGGTTGATGGTCCGCGGATACTCGGCGTTCAGAACTTTGACCGCACAGCCACGACGGTCCGCTTGCAGGTGCGCACGGTGCCGAACCGCCAAGATGATGTTTCACGGGAACTGCGCCGGCGCATCCATCTGGAGTTTCAGCGGCAGGGTATTCCGCTTTCGATTGTGCAGCGTCTGGAACTTGCTGCCCCCCTCTCGCCAACAGCAACCGCAACGAAGGCAGAAGCAACTACTTAGCACCTGGAGGCTTAGCATGTCTCAAATTACGTACGACGAAGTGAATCTGATGCTACGGCTCTACGACATGCGCCGCGAGGCACGGCTGCGCCAGGCACGTGCGTGGTTCGTCGAACATTTTCATCCGACCTCACCTGAAGAAATGATGCAAAGATATCCTCAAGGCGGCGAGGAAAACACGTATATCCGTATGGTGATCAGCTATTGGGATATGGTGGGCGGCATAGTCAATCGCGGCCTGATTAATGACGAGCTTTTTTTCGAAAGCAACGGTGAAATCTGGGTTGTGTGGGACCGGATGCGCTCCATCGTGCCGACGTGGCGTGCTGCGTTCAAAAATCCACATCTCTTTGAGAATATCGAAGCTACGTGTAAGCGGTTTGAAGCATGGCGCGAAAAGCGCGCACCGGGATCCACAGCCGCCATGCAGCAAATGATGGGACAAGTCCCGTCGAAGACAAAAGTCTTGTGAGTGCCGGCTGCGCATTCAAAATCCGCAGCGAGTTCATGGGATCGATCGAATCGACTCTAAGGAGGGCGCAAGTGGCGAGTCAGACTTTTCTTCAAGCTTTGCTGGTCTGACACAGTTGCGTCCCGCGGCTTTGGCCGCGTACAGTGCGACATCGTTAAGGCTGAGCCTGCCTCGATTGAGGCGCACCTTTTTCTGGTGGACGCCTATGCCCAAGCCGACCAGCAACAGAACGCGCTGCGCGAACGCGCCACTGCCGAGCGCCTGAAGGCGCCTAGACGGCCATAAATGCTGAATTCGCTGAACCATCTCCCCGAATAGTCGAACCGCGCGTTGTGCTGCGATCGCTAGTTCGCTTTTCCATGGCGCTGAAATAGTTTTTTGTGCTGCTGTGCTAGGCTCAACAATATGAGGCGTTCCACATTCCTTGTTTGCTGTTTTCTGGCTGTACTCGCGGCGTCCGCACGCGAACCCGAGGCCCGCAAAAATCCCCGTCGGGACGTCTTTCTGATCACTATTGATACTCTGCGTGCCGACCATGTTCGCTGTTATGGTTATGACCGCATTCAAACTCCTGCCCTTGATCAGTTGGCTAAAGACGGAATCCGCTTCATTCAGGCGTTCACACCCACACCTCTGACCAATACGTCCCACACCACGATCTTGACGGGTCTCCTGCCAAGCTCTCACGGAGTGACAGACTTTGGGAGACCGCTCGGCGTTACGCATTCCACCTTAGCCGAATTGCTCAAGAATCAGGGTTACCAAACGGCCGCATTCATCGGTTCTGTAGTGCTGGACAGCAAGACACTGGCGCCGGGACTCGGTCGTGGATTCGATTTTTACGACGACTTTCCCGCACATCCACCAAACAGCTCGCGATGGGGACGCGTAGAGCGTCGCGCGGTGGATGTTGTGCGGCACGCGAAAACATGGCTCGATGCCCATCAAACAGGGCCGCATTTGGTGTGGCTGCATCTCTACGACCCACACGATCCTTACGAGCCGCCTGCGCCATATTCTGAAATTTACAAAGACAGGCCTTACGATGGCGAAATTGCCTACGCCGACGCGGCCCTGGGTAATTTTATTTCATATCTGAAAAAACATGGCTGGTATGACCAGGCCCTGGTGATCGTTGTCGGGGATCACGGCGAAGGACTTGGCGAGCATAACGAAGATACTCATGGGATTTTTCTCTACGATTCCACGACGCGCGTGCCTCTGATTCTCAAGCTGCCAGGACACCAAACGAGTAACCGACAGGTCGACGCCCAGGTGCGTACGACGGATATTCTTCCGACGATCCTGGACTTGCTTTCCGTTCCGCCGCTGGCACGCCGTGACGGCGACTCGTTGAAGCCCTATTTTGTTGGTACCGCGGCGCCTGGGCGAACTCTATTCGGAGAAACCGACTACCCACAGAGTTTCGGCTGGGCGCCTTTGCGATCTGTCCGCGAGGAAGGTTTCAAATTCATCGAAGCTCCTCGCCCGGAACTCTACGATCTGCATTCTGATCCCGGAGAAATACATAGCCTTTACCAACCGTGGAATCCGGTGGTGCAGAAACTGCGCGGACAATTGGCGGCACTCAGAGAAAAATCTCCGACTCAGGATAAAGCATCGCCGGGAGCAGTTGGCGTCGGCACGACCGACGAACTCCGCGCCTTGGGCTATTTAGGGCCGGCAGACGCGCTTAGCTCCTCTAACGTTCCAGAGCCCTCGCTTCTGCCTGATCCCAAGGACAAGATTGCGCAGCAAAACCTCTTGCACGCCGCGATGCTGGCGCAGGACGATGCTCGAACTACTGAGGCCCGCGCTTTATTCCTGAAGGTGCTGGAGCAGGACTCGAAATCTCCGGCCGCGTTAACGCAACTCGGCCAGCTTGAGCTGACCGCCCGGAATTATGCCCAGGCCGCAGATTACTTCGCGCGCGCGAGGCAAGTTCGACTTGATGATGCGAATATAGCTTTCAAACATGGCGAGGCTCTGAACTTGGCTGAGGACCTGCACGGCGCGCTTGAGGCTTTGCAAGCAAGTTTGAAAATGAATCCCAGTCAGTATCCCGCGCGCTTGCTGCTCGCACAGGTTTACTTCCAGCTGCACGATGTCGCAGCAGCTCAGGACCAACTAGAAGCCGCACTGCTTTTGCAACCAACCTTTGAAGCTGAGGTCCGCCTCGCGGAAGTTCTATTAGCAGAGGAAAAATATGCGGATGCGGTGCACCACCTTGATGTCCTGGCTAAACTTCGGCGGGATTCTCCCGAAGTGTATGACTTGCTGGCGCGTGCATACAAAGGATTGCACAAAGATCCACAGGCTCGACAAGCGGAAAACCGCGCAAAATTGCTCCGCAATCACACAAGCAAACCCTGATCACGTTTTTTTCAAACCGGAATGTCGCCTGTTCTTAATTTACTTGTACTTTTACTTCTTGGAAACCGTGCTATTTGCCGGATTCTCGAATATCTCCGTCAGCACGCGCCCGCGCATTTGCTTCGGCTGTTCGATACCGTAAATGTGCAGAATCGTGGGGGTGATGTCGTACACGCTGGCCTCAAATCCCATCAGTCTTAAGTCGTGCTTGATGCCGGGGCCCATTGCAAAGATGGACCCAGGAACGTCATCGCCGTCCGCAAAATCATGCTTGGCGATAACTGGCGTGGTTTTCTCATGGTCCATATGTGCGTGCGGATCTTTATTTTCGAATTCTCGCAGCGGTTTGATGCCGTGGTCGGAAACGATGAAGACATACGTGTTTTCGTCCGCATGCTTGAGAATGGTCCCCAGCACCTTATCGAAGGCGATGTACTGGCTCGGAAACGCATCGAGCCGAACGTTGTTGATGCTGGCCTGGTAACCTGCATTGAACGGCGTGATCGGATACAGCCAGTGGCCCGTTCGGTCCTCGCACGATTGCACCATCATCGTAAAATCAGTCGGATGGTTGGTCAGTAAGTAGTCGAACAGTTTGGTTTGCTGATCGCGAATCAGTTGTACCTTGTCCAGCCACTTGCTGATTACTTCACTTTCATGGCCCTTCAGATCCGCCGCTGCGGGCATGCGTTCGCAATCGATGTAGAAGTCGCCCACATTTTTCACCAACTCAGATTCCATGTTTTTGGGGTACACGGCGTCGCCGCCCATGACCTCCGTCAGCTTGGGCGCGCAAAGAACTCCATCTTCGCAGTTTTTACCCCGCGTCAGCATGCCGCTGATCATGTAGCCGTTAACTGGCAGCACAGGAAAAGTCGCAGGCACGTTGGCCATGCCAATCGTCACGTTACTGCGTGACAGTATCGACCATATCGGCTCTTGCTTGAGCATGTTGGTATTGGCCGTGATTCCGCCTACAACAAAGCCCGACACGCCATGCTCTTCTGGCTTCGTACTCGTGAAAATGGTGCTATAAACGCGCGGACAATTAGGGGCTGGCACTGTGCGAAGCTTGCCATACGCCCCGTTACTTACCACGCGCGCCAAGTTGGGCATTTCGCCCTTTAGCAGCAACGGGCGAATAATGTCTAACTCCATGCCATTCACGCCGATCACAATGACGCGAGGTTTGGGCTTGGGAGTCCCTTGCGCATTGGCCAACGCGGACGCGACCAGGCACAAACACACAATAATCTTCCATAGCGATTGCTTCATGAGCATCGGCTCCATAAATAGGTGTGCAAAACCAATACTACTCTTACATAGTTACTAAGAAAAGAGACCATAAACCGCGCAGGCTGAACACCGCGTCGGGCCATGAGAGCAAGACGTATCATCATTGCCGTGAAAATATACTCCTCCTACCGTCTCTGAAATTTTATGAAATCCTTATGACTTCTTCGGGACTTCCTTAACTGCCTAAGTTCACCATTGCAACGTTCGCCGATTCCTGCTGGTCATCGCTCAACCGACGAATTCACCTTGATCGATTGCTTCGGCAGAAGGGGAAAAGGAAACATGCTGGACTTCATTTTCATCGCCGCGATGTTTTTGTTTGTTGTAGTAGCCGTTTTCTACGTCCGTGCGTGCGAACGGCTGCAATAGGAGCGAATTTATGAGCTTAGGTAACGCCTTGCTGTTAATTATCTGCACCTTTCTCCTGGGCTACTTGCTTTACGCTCTGCTGAAGGCAGAGGAGTTCTGACCATGACGGCCAATGGCTGGTTCCAAATTATCTTCTATCTTCTGGTGATTTTTCTCATTACCAAGCCGCTTGGCATCTTTATGACTCGCGTGTTCGACGGTGAAAAGACGTTCCTGGACCCCGTCCTGCGGCCCCTCGAAAAACTGATTTACCGCTTAACCGGTGTGGACAAGAGGCATGAGATGCGCTGGACGGAATACACCATCTCCATGCTCCTCTTTAGTGGCGTCTCCATGGTGCTCCTCTATTTGATCGAGCGCACACAAAAGTGGCTTCCCCTCAACCCGCAGAAATTCCCAAACCTCGAACCCGGCCTCGCGTTTGGCACCGCTGCCTCTTTCACTACCAACACAAATTGGCAAGCCTACGGCGGCGAGTCCACCATGAGTTATCTCACGCAGATGGCTGGCCTGGCGTACCACAACTTTACCTCTGCGTCTGTCGGTATTGTCCTGGCCATTGTGGTCATTCGCGGCATCGCACGCCGGGAGACCGACAAGCTCGGTAACTTTTGGGTGGACACCACGCGTTGCCTCTTATGGGTGTTGCTGCCCATCTGCTTGGTGGGTTCGCTGGTTTTCGTATCCCAAGGGGTGGTCCAAAATCTCAAGCCCTACACGACCGTCGAGCTCACCGAGCCGCAGACCATTCAGGTCACCGGTTCCGATGGCAAGACCACGACACAAAAAGTGACACAGCAGGTGATTGCTCAAGGGCCGGTCGCCTCGCAGGAAATAATTAAAGAGTTTGGCACCAATGGCGGCGGATTTTTCAACGCCAACAGCGCGCATCCTTTTGAAAATCCCACTCCATTTTCCAATTTCTTTCAGCTGGCCCTCATTTTCGCCATTCCTAGCGGTCTCACCTACACGCTCGGTCGGATGACCGGCTCGCAGCGCCATGGCTGGGCCGTCTGGGCTGCCATGGTTTTCTTATTTCTTGCAGGTGTGACGACAGCCTACTGGGCGGAGACCAAAGGGAATCCACTCTTGGTCAGCACAGATCAGCGGGTGAGCACAATGCAATCAGGCGGAAACATGGAAGGGAAAGAGGTGCGCTTCGGAATTGCGAACTCCGTACTATTCACCACCGTGACGACCGACGCTAGTTGCGGCGCCGTGAATGGCATGCATGATTCGTTTACGCCTCTTGGTGGCATGGTTCCTTTGATTAACATCATGCTGGGCGAGGTTGTGTTTGGCGGTGTCGGCGCGGGGCTTTACGGCATCGTGGTGTTTGTGATTCTCGCGGTGTTCATCGCAGGGCTGATGGTGGGTCGAACACCGGAGTACTTGGGAAAAAAGATTGAAGCCTACGACGTCAAGATGGCCATGTTGGCCATCCTCATCCTGACCTTCACGATCCTGGGCTTTTCGGCATTTGCCGTCGTCAAGCCCTTCGGCACCTCAAGCATCTCAAATCCTGGCCCCCACGGGCTCTCCCAAGTGCTCTACGCCTACGTCTCGTCTGCCGGCAACAATGGTTCGGCCTTTGCCGGCTTGAACGCGAATACCATGTGGTACAACACGAGCACCGCTGTTGCCCAATTGCTTGGTCGTTTCTTCATGATCATTCCGATTATTGCCATTGCCGGGAGCCTGGCCAAAAAGAAAATTGTTCCCGAATCGGCTGGAACTTTTCCTGTAACCGGCGGCCTTTTCTCGTGTTTGCTTGTTTCGACGATAGTAATCGTTGGCGCGCTGACCTTCTTTCCTGCTCTGAGTCTGGGGCCGATTCTCGAACACCTGCTGATGGCTGCAGGGAAATCCTTCTGAGGTGCTTTATGGATACCGTCGCTCAAGTCAGGAAGCAGTCACTCACAGACAAAAAGATTCTTTCGCGCGCGGTGGCGGACTCCTTTCGTAAACTGCATCCCCGGCTGATGGTCAAGAACCCGGTCATGTTTGTGGTCGAAGTCGGTGCTGTATTGACCACCTTCCAGCTCGCATGGAATGACTTTCATCACCTTGGCCAGTTCGGTTTTGGTTTGCAGATCACACTATGGCTATGGTTCACCGTGTTGTTTGCAAACTTCGCGGAGGCCATGGCCGAAGGGCGCGGCAAGGCCCAAGCAGACACCTTGCGCAAGGCGCGAGCGGAAACGGAAGCCCGTCGCCTGCGGAGCGACGGCTGTACGGAGATATTGCCAAGCTCAAAATTGCGTTCAGGAGATATCGTTATTGTTTCCGCCGGAGAATTTATCCCCGGAGACGGCGAGGTGATCGAAGGTGTGGCCTCTGTAGACGAATCGGCCATCACCGGCGAATCTGCCCCCGTCATCCGCGAGTCCGGCGGGGATCGCTCCGCGGTCACCGGAGGAACACGCGTTCTCTCCGACGAGATTAGAGTGCGCATCACTTCCAATCCGGGCGAAACCTTTCTTGACCGCATGATCAGGCTCGTGGAAGGAGCTTCTCGACAAAAAACACCGAACGAAATTGCGCTCAACATTCTTTTAGCAGGTCTCACCATCATCTTCTTGCTGGCGGTCGTAACCCTGCAGCCGTATGCCATTTATTCCGGAGCGCCGCAGAACATTTTCGTTTTGGTTTCTCTTTTAGTTTGTCTCATTCCCACGACTATCGGCGGGCTGCTCTCCGCGATCGGCATCGCCGGGATGGACAGGTTGATCCAGAGAAATGTGATTGCCATGTCCGGGCGCGCCGTCGAAGCATCCGGCGACGTGGACGTGCTCTTGCTCGACAAAACAGGCACCATCACTCTCGGCAATCGCGCCGCCACGCAGTTCTACCCGGCGCCCGGAATTGAAGAAGCTTATCTCGCCGATGCCGCGCAACTTTCTTCGCTGGCCGATGAAACGCCGGAAGGCCGCTCTATCGTCGTCTTGGCTAAAGAGCGCTACAACTTGCGCGGGCGCGATCTTTCCGATCATGCAACGAATTTCATCCCATTCTCCGCGCAGACCAGAATGTCCGGTGTCGACATGGACGGCCGTCAAGTCCGCAAAGGCGCTCCGGACGCGATCGTACAGTTCGTTAGCAGCCGCAGCAATGGCATGCCTTCCCAGTTAAAAATTCGCGTGGAGGAAATTTCCAATGCCGGCGGCACACCGCTTTTGGTTTCTGAGAATGGCCACGTTTTGGGGGCCATCGCTCTAACGGACATTGTCAAGGGAGGCATGCGCGAACGCTTCGACCACCTGCGCGCCATGGGCATTCGCACCATGATGATCACCGGCGACAACCCATTGACCGCCGCCGCTATCGCCCGCCAAGCTGGCGTGGACGATTTCCTTGCCGAAGCCAAGCCGGAAGACAAGATGGCGCTTATCCGGAAGGAGCAAGCTAAGGGCAAACTTGTCGCCATGACTGGCGACGGCACCAACGACGCGCCCGCGCTCGCTCAAGCCGATGTTGGCGTAGCCATGAACACCGGCACCCAGGCAGCGAAAGAAGCCGGCAATATGGTTGATCTGGACTCCAACCCCACCAAGCTCATTGAAATAGTTGAGATTGGAAAGCAGCTTCTCATCACGCGCGGAGCGCTTACCACCTTCTCCGTTGCCAATGACGTCGCCAAATACTTCGCAATTATTCCCGCAATGTTTGCCGCCGCCTTTCCTCAACTCGGGGTTTTGAACGTAATGCGCCTTCATACGCCGGAGTCCGCAATTTTGTCAGCGGTCATTTTCAACGCGCTGATCATCATCGCTCTGATCCCCTTGGCCTTGCGCGGCGTGCGCTACCGGCCGATGGGCGCCGCGGCACTCCTGCGCCGCAATCTTTTGCTGTACGGCGTCGGAGGAGTCATTGCTCCATTTATAGGAATCAAGCTCATCGATGTGCTTCTCACGTGGGTCAAGTTGGTCTAGAGGAACATATGAAAAAAAATCTTCTCATCTCACTGTGGTTCACCTTGGTAACGACTGTCATATTCGGCTTCATCTATCCGCTCGCAATCACCGGAATCGCACAAACTATGTTCCGCGACCGCGCCAACGGACAACTCATCGAAAAGAATGGCAAGTTCGTCGGCTCTAGAATCATCGGCCAGGCATTTACCGGACCTGGCTATTTTCACCCGCGCCCGTCTGCTGCGGGCTCCGGGTACGACCCTACATCCAGTAGCGGCTCTAACCTCGCTCCGAGCAACAAGGCCTTGCTCGACCGCGTGAAGGGCGATGTACAAAAGCTTCAGGCGGAAAATCCCAATGCGCCTATTCCTATCGACTTGGTGACGTCATCCGGCTCCGGCTTGGACCCGCATATTTCTCCGGCCGCCGCAGCCTTCCAGATACCGCGTATTGCTCGTGAGCGTGGAATGAAAGAAGAAGATGTGCTCGCGTTCGTGAAGAAAAACACGCGCGGCCGTGACCTTGGCTTTCTTGGGGAACCTCGCGTCAACGTTCTTGAACTCAATCTCGACCTGGACGAAGTTCATTCGCCGCGCTGAGCCTCAGCTTCTCGCGGATCTTCTCTCATGCGCCAATACTCAGATTGTTTCGCGCACATGCCCGATTAACAGACGAATACTTTTCGCCAGTTGTACCACTTCTCCTTCGCCTCGGATGTCGAATTCAATTTCGTAGTTTCCGGCAGCCGCGTGATCCACTGCTTCTTTCAAACTCAGCAGCGGTTTTACTACCTGACGCGGCAACATAAAGCTGATCCAAATGCTCACCACCAGCGTGATTACCGACACGATCCCCAATGCCCATTCGGCGTGCGAAATCAGCCGCCGAGCTTTGTTATGATCCGCTTCAATGCGCTTCCAATTCCTTGCTTCAAGCTCGGATGTTAGTTCCAATATTTTCTGCCCCGCGCTCTGAAGGTCCGGAGTGATCTGTTGCAACGTGGGGTTTCCTTCTTGCACGGTCTTCGTTATTTGCGCATCGAATGAGCCTAGCCGCGTGCGCAGTTCATCGATCAGCTGCGCGCGTCTTTTGTATTTCGCTCCCTTTAAAAGGTTATTCAGGTCGTCTTCATAAGCTTGTACTACCGCCCCCACGCGTTCCGCGGGCGGCGCTTGCCCCTGTTTTGTTATAGCCGACACCGCGGTCTCAAATTGCTGCCTGTATAGACGGATGCTGTCAAGTGCCTGGTCAGTTACGCTCTGATCCGCGGGGTTCAAATCGCGAAGTGCCCGAAAAATCTGTTCCATCTTTCCAACCGACTCGCGGTTTGTACGCAGATAGGCGGGATCGTAGAGCAAGAAGTAGTTGCGTTCCGCGCGTCGTGCTTCCAGCATCTCTATCGAAGCTTGTTGGGAGAGCGTCGCAGCGGGAGCGTCAAAGCTCACGATGCGGTCGACGATCCATCCGGTTTGAAACAGGTAATAGACCGACAAAAAAATCACCGGCACCAAGCTCAGCCGCACGATCGCCAGGCTATAAGCCACTCTCCGCCGCAGGGAGCTGCCAGGTGCAAGCACTTTGAACGACTTCGGAATTTGCAGTTTCATCTGTCATTCCCTCCTGCCCGTTTCCCGCGGATAGTATGCCAGCGGCGAACGGTTCAGTGTGTCGACTTTCTCTGCGGCCTGCTAAACTGTCTTGCCTGCTTACGGGCTCCGATAACGTGCGGCTGCTGCTAAAAAGAAGACTCTGTCCTTTGTTTATCCAACAAATAATGTACTGCAATATGCGGCTATGGAACTCCATTCGGCAAAAGCCTGGGCCTCCAGTAAAATAGTGGAAGAATGAATAGGATAGCCGACTCAGTACTCCGCTCTATTTTCATCGCTGATAGTGCGGAGAGCCTTCGATAAATGCGCGCCACGTTATCCAGACGCGCCTGGCTTCAGCGTGCCTCGCGGATGGCGGCAGCTTTTCCTTTAGTTTGGCCTTCCTCCGGACCTCTGGCATTCTTGCAAAATTCCCAGCGTGCACTGAACGCTCTGCCCCCTCCAGGGGCTGAACTCGCGCAGCTTTTCGAGAACGATCCCACAAAATACCGTTTCACACGCGCGGAAAATGCTTTTTTAGAAGAGTTGCAGCAAATTAGCTTTAAATTCTTTTGGAATGAGACGAACCCTGCCACCGGTCTAGTGAAGGATCGCAGTCGCGCGGAGGGCTCTGATCAGCGCAATGCCGCCAGCATCGCCGCTACCGGCTTCGGCCTCACCGCGCTTTGCATTGCCGATCAACGTGAATGGGAGGACAAAACACAGGTCCGTGATCGTGTGCGAGCCACACTGCGCTTTGTGGCCCGCCACGTTCCCCACGAACGCGGTTTCTTTTCTCACTTTCTGAATATTCAGACCGGCGAGCGTGTTTTCCAGTCCGAAGTTTCTTCCATCGATACCGCTATTTTCTTGTGCGGCGTGCTGACTTGCCGCGGATATTTTGACGATGCGGAAATCCACGACCTCTCCACGCAACTCTATGAGCGTGTGGATTGGAGTTGGATGCTTCATGACAAAAAAACCATCTCCATGGGTTGGAAACCCGAGCGCGGCTTCATTAAAACTCGTTGGGACAGCTACAGCGAGCTGATGATGCTGTACTTGTTGAGCCTCGGCTCATCCACTCATCCTCTACCTCCGGAAGCTTGGTCTGCATGGAGCAGGCCCACCTTTGAATTTAACGGCATTCGCTATATCGGGGCTCACGCGCCGCTTTTCGCCCATCAGTATTCTCATGCTTGGTTTGATTTCCGCGCCAAGCGCGATAAATTTGCCGATTATTTCGTTAATTCTGTGATCGCCACGAAAGTGCACAAACTGTGGTGCCTGGAGCTCTCGCAACAATTCCCGGACTACAGTGAGGATCTGTGGGGCATTTCAGCCTCAGACTCTACGCGCGGTTACACCGCCTGGGGCGGACCGCCGGTTATGGGCCGCATTGACGGAAGCGTCGTGCCTTGCGCTTCCGCCGGTTCGCTTCCTTTCTTGCCCGAGGAAACGCTCCATGTTCTGCAAGCGATTCGGGAAAAGTTCGGCAAGAAGGCATGGCGCAACTATGGCTTTGTCGACGCTTTCAATCCCCTCACCAACTGGTACAGTCCCGATGTGCTCGGTATCGACGTGGGTATTACGATCCTCATGGCGGAAAACGCTCGCACCGGTTTCGTATGGGAGCATTTTATGAAGAATGAAGAAGCCAAGCGCGGCATGACGCGTGCCGGTTTCCGCCCCATCCCTCCCGCGGAAAACTCATAAACCACTTTATCTAGTTACCATTTGTGAATACTCATAGGCCTGGCTGATCTGGCACATGCTGCTCACGATTCCCGCGAGATTGCGCGCCACCCCGTGTATCGTAAAGAAGGAGTGCATAAATCGCTTTAAATCGCAGATGAAAAAGTTGCGCTTTTTAGTTTCTCTGACAACCCGCGACAACGATTATCAGGTTGAGCAGGCGCTCGCTGCCGAACAGGCGGCTGAGAAGCTCGGCGTCGAAATCCAGATCATCTATGCGGACAACGACGCCATTAATCAAAGCACGCAAATCTTGAAAGCCGTCCAGGCCGCCCCGGCACTCCGCCCGGACGCCATCGTGTTCGAACCCGTTGGCGGAACGGCGTTGCCGCAAGTTGGCCGCGTGGCGGTAGCCGCCGGGATTGGTTGGACAATCTTGAACCGCGAAGCCACTTATGTCGCCGAATTGCGCACAACAGCTTCCGTTCCTGTTTTCGGGTTAAGCTCTGACCACATCGAGATTGGCCGCATCCATGGCCGGCAATTCGCGGCGCTCCTCCCGCAGGGCGGCGCGGTCCTTTATATACAGGGGCCTTCTGAAAACTCCGCCGCCAAAGAACGTACGCTGGGCATGCAGGAAACAAAGCCCTCGAATATTCAAGTCACCATATTGAAAGGACAATTCACCGAACAAAGTGCCAAACGCTCGGTGCTTTCCTGGCTGAAACTCACCACCTCTCAAAAAGCCGCCATCGACCTCATCGCCGCCCAGGACGATTCCATGGCCATCGGCGCGCGCAAAGCCTTCGAAGAATTGAGCAACCAATCCGAGCGGGAACGCTGGCTGGCGCTTCCTTATATAGGCTGTGATGGCTTGCCCAAAACCGGTCAAGTTTTGGTGCGCACTGGTTTGTTGGCGGCCACCATTTTCGTGCCCCCGAATGCCGGTCAGGCCATCGAATTGCTCCTGCCCGCCATCCAGAATCGTAAGCACGTGCCCGAGCGCGTTCTGACTGTTCCCGTATCCATTCCTTCCTTGGCTGAATTGAAATTTCACAAGCCTCGCTAGCGGCCCTGCTCGGTCCGCTCCGCGTACGCAAACCTGTCTAGAAAAACGATTTGGCTGTTTGTGCTTATCCCCGACCAGCGTATAATTTCACGCGAATCTTAAATCTCATCCATTGCCGCACTTGTCGAGGAGGGCGCTTGACGGAGAGACCTAGGGAATTTGCGATCGACCGCAGGCAATTCCTCGCAACCACCGGCGGCGGCGTACTCGCCGCAGCCGTCCCTTCCGTGGCGAAAGCCGCAGGAGCCGTCGGCAGAAAATTTCCTTCGCAAACTACCGACGCGTCCAAGACTGCCGGCTCCCTCCGCACAATTCCCATCGGCGTTTTCGATCCCGTTTATGAAAAGTTCTCCCTCGACCAGATGCTCGACAAAGTGAGCGCCCTCGGCATTGAAGCGATGGAAATTGGCACCGGCAACTATCCGGGCAACAAGCACTGCCCCGTGGATGAGCTTTTGTCCGATGCCGGCAAGGCCAAAGCCTGGAAAAAGAAGTTTGAGGATCGCGGCATTCATGTTGGCACGCTTAGTTGTCACGGCAACCCGGTTCATCCGGACGCGAAACATGCCGCGCGAGACGTCGAGACATTTCGCAAGACCGTGTTGCTCGCGGAACGCCTCGATGTCAAAGTCATCGTTGGTTTTTCCGGCTGTCCAGGTGGTTCGCCCTCCGACGTCCAGCCGAACTGGATTACCTACCGCTGGCCGCCCGAATACGGTCAAATGCTCGATTGGCAATGGAAAGAAAAAGTCATTCCGTACTGGAAGGAAGCCGCCAAGTTTGCTCGCGAACATGGCGTGCACAAGCTGGCGTTTGAGATGCACCCGAATTTTGTCGTATACAACCCCAAAACTTTGTTGAAACTTCGCGAAGCAGTGGGCCCGGAAATTGGCGCGAATTGCGATCTCAGCCACCTCTTTTGGCAAGGTTGCGACCCAGTGGAAGTTATTCATTTTCTCGGTAAACAGGGCGCCATTTACCACGCCCACATGAAGGACACCGTTTTTTATCCAGAGAATGTCAACAAATATGGTGTCTTGAACTTCGCTTTTGAAACCAACGAACTCGATCAGGCATCCGAAACTTTCCGCGCCGTCGGTTATGGCCACGGCGCGAGTCTTTGGAAAGCCATCACGAAAGCCTACATGGACATCGGTTATGAGGGATTCCTCAGCATCGAAAATGAGGATCCGATTCTTCCTGGCGAAGTCGGCGTGGAAAGAGCCGTATACGTCTTGAAAAACGTGCGCGACGAATTATTGAGTTCGTGAACTTTGTGCTGAGCCATATACCGATTACGTCCGAAGTTCGGAGGATCTATGCAGCGCCGTGAACTATTTAGATTGCTCGGAGCGGGCGCTGTTCTCCCCGTACTCACTCCGGACCTGTTCGCTTTCTTTCACCAGGCGCAGCCGCCATCTAGCTACGCGGTCCGCACCCTCAATCCGCACCAGAACGCCACCGTAACCTTAATGGTCGATATGATTATTCCCGATACGGACACGCCAGGCGCCAAAACCGCGCGCGTGAACGAATTTATTGACTTGATTCTCACCGACTGGGCCACAGAGCAGGAACGCCAACTGTTCCTCACCGGTCTCGCCGACGTCGATAAGCGCAGCAATGTTGTGTTCGCGAAAGATTTTGTCGATTGCACACCGCTCCAACAGGATGAGCTACTGCGCGAATTTGACCAACGGCTAGCCGTCGAACGCGAGTCGGTCGTTCCTACCGTTACGCGGCGCCGCTCTCTTCCCAGCCAGCTGCAAGGCAATTTTTTCGGTGTTCTGAAGCACATGACGCTTTACGGTTATTACACTTCTGAAATTGGATTCAAGCAGGAGCTCCAGGACGAAATCATTCCAGGCGCGTATCACGGATGCACGCCAGTGGCTCGCAAGGCTTAAGGGGAGAAAACCACAATGGCTACCACCGTATATGACGCGATTGTTGTGGGCTCAGGCATTACCGGCGGCTGGGCAGCGAAAGAACTCACCGAAAAAGGTCTGAAAACTCTCGTCCTCGAAGCCGGACGGCCCATTGTTCCGGAAAAGGACTACGTCGAACACGTCCCAGCTTGGGAGCTGAAATATCGCGGCTGGGATAATCGCGAGGAACGCGCAAAGACGCAGCCCGTTCAACGCGAGTGTTATTACGCCTGCGATGAGTATTCCCACAAATTTTTCGTCAACGATCTCGAGAATCCCTATACCACCGATCCCGGCAAGCCGTTTGCCTGGATTCGCGGCCGCCAAGTGGGCGGCAGGTCCATCATGTGGGGTCGCCAAAGTTATCGCTGGAGCGACCTGGATTTTGAAGCCAACGTAAAAGAAGGTATCGCCAACGATTGGCCCATTCGCTACAAAGACATTGAGCCCTGGTACGACTATGTCGAGGAATTTGCCGGTATCAGCGGGCAAGCGGAGGGTTTGCCGCAACTCCCGGACGGCAGGTTTCTTCCCCCCATGGAAATGAGCTGCGCCGAACACATGGTCAAGAAAGCTATCGCCAAAGGTTTCAACGACGGACGAATGATGACCATCGGGCGCGCTGCGGTGCTTACTCAGACGCATAAAGGACGCGCCGCTTGCCACTATTGCGGTGTCTGCCACCGGGGCTGCATCACCCGCTCCTATTTCAGCAGCCTGAATTCCACTTTGCCTGCTGCGGAAAGAACCGGACGCATGACGCTGCGCCCATTCAGCGTGGTACATAGCCTGATTTTTGACCCGAAGACCAGGCATGTTTCTGGCGTACGCGTAATTGATGGACAAACCAAGCAGGCCCTGGAATTTCGCGGCAAAACCTTCTTTCTCTGTGCCTCAGCCCTGGAATCCGCACGCATCCTCCTGAATTCTGCGACCCCTGAATTCTCTACCGGTTTGGCCAACTCCAGTGGCGAACTGGGACGCAACCTGATGGATCACGTAATGGGCGGAGGCGCGCAAGGCGTCGTTCCGGGTAATGAAGACAAAACCGAGTTTGGCAATCGGCCGAATGGTATTTACGTTCCTCGCTTCCAAAACGTTAAAAGTAAAAATCCCTCGTTCGTCCGCGGCTACGGTTACCAAGGCGGCGCTTATCGGGAAGGATGGCAACGCGGAATGAACGCCACCGGTTTCGGCGTCGATTTCAAGAATGCTCTCCGCAAGCCGGGTCCCTGGCATATGTCCTTTTACGGATTCGGAGAATGCCTGCCCAATCGCGAAAACTTTATCGAAATCGATAAGGAAAAAACGGATGCCTGGGGCGTCCCTACCTTAAAAATTCATTGCGCTTTCGGTGACAACGAAAAAGCGTTGCTGCAAGACATGGCGTTGCAAGCATCCGAAATGCTGGCCGCTGCCGGCGCCACGGAAATACGTCCATTCATTGAAATCAACCCGCCAGGGCTCACCATCCACGAGATGGGCACTGCACGCATGGGTAAAGATCCAAAAACCTCCGTCTTAAATGAACACAACCAGGCACATGACGTCAAAAACCTGTTCCTCACGGACGGTGCTTGCATGGCTTCTTCTTCCTGCGTTAATCCATCACTCACCTATATGGCGCTCACCGCGCGTGCCTGTGATTTTGCCGTTTCGCAAATGAAAAAGAACGAACTCTAAAAAAAAAGGAAATCCATGCCACAGGTCATTCGCTCACCAAAAATGTATGACGTTTGCGTAGTTGGCTCCGGCGCGGGCGGTGGCATGGCCGCAAAAATTCTCACCGAAGGCGGCCTGAACGTGGTTTTGCTGGAGGCCGGCCCTCCGGTCAATCCCGAAAAGGATTTTAAAATGTTGATGTGGCCATACGAATTGCCTCACCGTGGCGCAGGCGTCGGTGGCCGCGTGCGTGAGCAGCTCAATAGCGAATTCATGGCGCCAAACGGATCGTGGACCATTGACGGGGAGCCTTACACGTCCGCTCCGGGCGCTAATTTTCAATGGTTTCGCTCGCGCATTGTCGGTGGACGCACCAACCATTGGGGCCGCATTGCTCTGCGTTTTGCTCCTATCGACTTCAAATCCGGCTCCCGTGACGGCCTCGGGGATGATTGGCCCATCACTTATGAGGACCTCGCGCCCTATTACGACAAGGTGGAATCCTATATCGGCGTATTCGGCACCAAGGAAAATGTTTCCAGTGCTCCTGATGGTGTTTTCTTGCCGCCCCCCAAGCCGCGTTGTAACGAATTGCTTGTGAAGAAAGCCTGCGACAAGCTCAACATCACCTGTATTCCTTCCCGCCTGGCCATACTCACGCGCTCCGTCAACGGCCGATTGCCCTGCCATTATTGTGGGCAATGCGGTCGCGGCTGCATTACCGCGTCCAATTTCAGCTCGAGCCAGGTCTTGCTTCCTCCCGCCATGCAAACCGGCAGGCTGACCATGATTACCGGCGCGATGGTCCGGGAAGTCATCGTCGGGAAGGATGGCAAGGCTCAGGGTGTTTCTTATATTGATAAGGCCACGCGCTCGGAAAAGCGCGTGAACGCCCGCGCTGTCGTGCTGGCGGCCAGCGCTTGCGAATCGGCCAGATTGTTGCTCAATTCCAAATCCCCCAGTTTTCCCGATGGACTTGCCAATTCTTCCGGGACCGTCGGCAGGTACCTGACGGATTCGGTGGGCAGCGACGGCTGGGGCTACGTTCCACAACTCGAAAAAATTCCCCCGCACAATCACGATGGCGTCGGCGGAATGCATATGTACATTCCCTGGTGGAAATTTGACCGCAAGAATGATTTCCCGCGCGGCTACCACATCGAAATGGGCGGCGGCCGCGAAATGCCAGGCGTCGGAATGTTTGACGAACTGTGCTACGACGAAGAAGGTTACGGGGTGAAGTTAAAAGCGCGCGCGCGCCAGGTCTACGGCACCACCATCGGTTTTTCCGGACGTGGCGAGATGCTTCCGAACGCCGATACCTATTGCGAAATCGATCCTGTCGTAATCGATAAGTGGGGCATTCCCGTCCTCCGTTTTCATTTCAATTGGACCGAGTATGAATTGCGCCAGGCACAGGACATGCAGGAAACCTTCCGCTCCATCATTGAGGCCATGGGCGGGGAATACCGGACAAGAACCGAGATCACCGGCCAGTACCCCTTTGGAATTCTGGAGGGTGGAAAGATCATTCACGAAGTCGGCACCGCGCGCATGGGTGCTGATCCCAAGACATCCGTCTTGAACGGTTACTGCCAAGCGCACGACGTCAAGAATCTTTTTGTTAATGACGGCGCGTCGCTGGTGACCAATCCGGATAAGAATCCGACGCTGACCATTATGGCGCTGTCCTGGCGGGCCTCCGAATATCTGCTGGACGAAGCGAAAAAAGGCAATTTATAAGGCGAAAGGAATTTGGTAAAGGTTCGATAGAACGATACTGGTAAAGATTTCAAGAGGACAGAAATCCGGTAAGGATTTCAAAGGAAAAACCCGGTAAGGGTTTAGGTGAAAAACAAATGAGCGGAAACTCCATCTCCCGGCGCGACATCCTCAAGACTTTGGCCATGGGCGCCGCAGGAGGCACTGTCCTTCAGGTTATTCCCGCCCAAGCCGCCGAATATGTCCACCAGTTGGTGCACAAAGAAAAGGTTGCTGCGCCCTCCGGGAAATACACCCCGAAATACTTCCCGCCGCATCAGTACGTCACGCTCATTGCCCTCTGCGACGCCATCCTGCCCAAGGACGAAAAATCGGGCGGTGCTCTCGACGCTGGCGCGCCGGAATTTATCGACCTGCTCACCAGCGAGAATGAAGAATACCAAAGGAAGATCGGCGGCGGTTTACTGTGGCTGGACGGTTACTGCAGCGATCGGTACGAAAATCTTTATCTGGATTGCACGCCGGAGCAGAAGACAAATGTGTTGGACCTGATCGCGGTCCGGAAGAATGCCAAGCAAGACCACGCGCTCAGCCAGGGCATTTCTTTTTTTGCGTTTGTAAGAAACCTGACTTGTGACGCTTATTACACCAGCAAAATCGGCATCGCCGATCTGCAATACATTGGGAATACCGCCTTGCGCGAATTTCCAGGTTGCCCTCCGCCCACCGAAGCCTGATCCAAGATTTCATCGTCTAGTACTATTCAGTTATATCTTGATAAGATCGAAATTTTTGTAATTCCACATGGTACTCGTCGTCAACCCACATTTGTCGGTACTCTCCCCGTTGTTTGGCCGTTTGCTCATCCAAACTCGTCGAAATGTGCGCGGCTATCTCCTTTACTTGCCACCCTTAGGAAAACGTGGGGATGTCATGCCAGCTCTTCCCAAAAAGGGAACACACTCCCTCCTGACCGGGCAAACACACCTCTTCGGCCCGACGCCATGCCAGGATGTGCAGGGTCCCAGATTAACTCTTGATTTGCTGGGACGCGGCGTCCCACGTCACCGCGCTGTGCCGGAAGTAGGATTCGTTCGCCAAGTGGCACGCCAGCGCGGCATTGTGTCCGAATACGGCGTCCTCGGTAACCGGCTTGCGGCTCTTGACCGCCTGGAAGTAGGTCCATAGATGCGGTTTAACGTCGTCCCAGGAATTTCCGCGATAGTTGAACCCTTCGAGAGCTGGTTCCTTCCCGGGGGCAGGATCGTGCTCCTCGTGCCACTGCTTGAAATAGGCTTCACGCAACTCGCGCGGAAAACTTACCGCGTAGTAGCTCGGACCGGAGTCTTCGCCAGTCTGCGGAGAATAAGTAATCGTGTTTTCAGTCACTTCCAGGTAGCCCTTCGAGCCATGGAAACGATAAACCTCAGGAGACTCGCAACCGAGATTCAGGCGGAAATACACGGGAATCTCGCCGTATTGAAAAAGCGTGGCATGCACGTCGGGCATGTTTCGACCGTCGTTGAAACGCAAAATTCCGCCCATGGACATGACGCGCTTTGGCGGCTCATTAATTCCGACCATGTATTGCATGCCGCTTACTAGGTGAACCAGCAAATCGCCGGCTACGCCGGTGCCGTATTCCTTCCAGCAGCGCCAGCGCGCAAAAAGCTTTGGATCAAACGGGCGCTTCGGCACCGTCCCCTGCCAGGTGTCCCAATCTAGCGTCTGTGAAGAAAGATCTGGCGGAGGCGGATATTGCCACGCGCCAGTGGGATCGTTGCGGCCGAGGGAGCCCTCGATGAGATTCATTTTCCCAATGATGCCTTGCGCGAGCATTTCTTTAGCTTTGGTACAAATCACCGAGCTCACTCGCTGCGAACCGATCTGCACAATTCTGCCAGTCTTTTGCGCAGCCGCGGCCATGGCCACGCCCTCCGCTGCGGTGTGGGACATCGGCTTCTCGCAATAAATATCTTTTCCGGCGTTTACGGCGTCCACCACGATTTGTTTATGCCAGTGATCCGGTACCGCCGCGATGAGGCAATCAATTTCTTTGTTAGCGAGTAATTCTTGATAGCGCCGCGTTGTCGCGACTTTGTCGCCAGCGATTTCTTTGGCAAGCCGATGCCGGCCGTCGTAGAGGTCGCAAGCGGCAACGCACTCGACTCCTGGCAATTGTATAGCGTTGGTCAGCAGGCCGGAGCCTTGCATTCCCACGCCGATGATGCCGAAACGCACGCGATCGCTCGGCGCGACGTTCTGCGATAGAGGAATGTATTCGGGGTCCAGCAAGACAGTGCGAGTGGCAACAAAAGCACCGCTGGCGCCCGCACTGCGTTGAATAAATTCACGACGCGTTAAATCTTTTCCCATGAAATCCTCCGGAATCTCCGCGTGAAATTTGATCTCTTTATTGCAACAGTCAAAGGCCGACGTAATTGTTTGCAACGAAAGAAGCTGGCATAAATTTTTAATGCAAGGGCAACATGCTGATTTTAATTTTTAAGGAAACGGCAAAAATACTAGCTCCAATTTCAATGCAACGGCAAAACGCTGACTTCTTTGAAAAACACGACATCGTTATCGCTGTGGTTCTGCAGGCCGATGTAACCTTCCTTGGGACGCGTGCCGCGCTCCGGCTCAAAGTCAAACTTCTTGGGTGGAACGGGTTGGCCCTCGGTGTAGTCGGTTACGGGGACGTCATTGAGAACAACCATGGTCCGCGGACCATCGAGAGTAATGATCATAGTGTTCCACTCTGGCCCTGGCTTCCCGGGCCTGGCTTTTGGTTTGGTGAGGGAGTACAGCGTGCCGGTAACGTGGTAGTCGTCTTCATTAGAGTCTTCGGGCTGATTGTCGATCTGCACTTCATAACCGTAATGCACGGGCATCCAGGGTTCGCGTGGCTCCATGGGAATGCGGATGAAAACGCCGGAATTATCATTGTGATCGCGCATTTTGAAAACCACGTGGAGGCGGCAATTGCTGAGTTTTCCGCCGGTCCAATAGAGCAGACCCATTCCGCCATGCGTGCGAATCAAACCATCTTCCACGGTCATTTCACCGGGGCCCACGTGTTTCCAACCGGCAAGATCTTTACCATTAAAGAGGGGTTTGGCGGCCGGCGAAGGGCCGGCCGGCCGCGCGCCCGCGAGCAAAATCACGGAGGTGAACGCAAGGGTGATGACTAGATAACGCATTACGAGTGCTCCTTGGAGTGGCATGCCTGCAATTAGAAACGCAGGTCGTGCAGGTATTGATAGCTGGTGCGGATGCTGTCGAAGGGGGATTTGGGTTCATCGTGTTCGACGAAATAGTGCTTGATGCCAGCCTTGCCGGACTGCGCGAAAATGCGCCTCCAGTCAATGGCGCCGCTTCCCACTTCCGTCATGTGGCCGTCCTTCGTAAAGTCCTTGACGTGCACGAGAGGGAAGCGGCCGGGATAGCGGTCAAAGTAGGCGACGGGATCCTGCTTGGCGACAGTGGCCCAGCCGAGGTCCATTTCCAAATTTACAAATTTCGGATCGGTGTTCGCGAGAAGGAAATCATAAGGGAACTTGCCGCCTAATTGCGGGTCAGATTCAAATTCAAAAGTATGGTTGTGGTAGGCGAACTGGATTCCGGCTTTTTGGCTCGCTTCGCCGGCACGATTAAATAGTTCCGCGGCATGCTTCCATCCGTCCCGCTGTTTGCGCTGCGTTTCATCAATCGAAGGACAGACGATGTAGGTGTGGCCCACGATATGGGCAGCGTCCAGTGTTTCCGGCCATTTTTTCTCGACGGTATCGTAGGGCACGTGTTCGGAAGGAGAAGAAAGGTTGTTGCCATCCAGGAGAGAGCGTATTTCTTTGGGCGCACGGCCGAAATATCCGGCGAACTCGACTTCGCGGTAACCGATGCCGGCGACTTTAGCAAGGGTACCTTCGAAATCGTTTTTCATGGCGTCTCGCACGGTGTAAAGCTGCAGACCAACACGGTCAATCTTGTGCGCGTCGTCAGAAGCCCAAGCGGGACGTCCGGCGATGATGGTTGCGGCGATGGAGGATTCGATGAAGGTTCGGCGGTTCATGGCGGGTAGTCTACTCCTTTTGCGGTGCGGCGAGGAAGTATACAGAACAAAGAGGCGGCGCCAAAGGCAAAAGCGCCGCCCGCCTTGTTAGCGTGACTAGAAGTAGAACCGCAAGCCGAATTGCATACGGCGCGGGTCATGTGTCCCCGTCAAGTGCAGGAAGGGCGTGCCTGCAAAAGTGCCTGGCGTGACCTGGGGCGGCATGCCGTTGTTGATGCTGTTGAACTGCGTGTGGTTGAAGATGTTGAACGTTTCCCAACGGAATTCGAATCCGGTCTTTTCATTGATGGAGAAGCGCTTGAGAGCACTGAAGTTGAAGTTGACACGGCTTGGGTAGTTCAGAGTGTTCCGCCCAACATTGCCGAATGTGAGGCCGGTGGGGATTGCAAAAGCGTTCGGGTTATAAAACAGCGGCCCTCGTTGAGTAGTGTCCTGATTCGGCGTAAAGCCAGAGCGTGGGTTGCCCACCAAATCCGGGCGAGAGCCTGTGCCGACTCCGTTACCCACTCCTGCATTGTCGCCAATGCCGGTGCCGTTGGTCACGCTGAATGGAAGGCCTGTCTGGGCCACAGTGACGCCCGAGACTTGCCAACCGCCAAGGAGCACATGAGCAAATCCAGCACTGCGGAAAAAGGGCACGCCGTAGACGTAGCTGATAGAGAAATTATGTCGCAGGTCGAAATTAGAGCTGGCTCGATTCGCGGCAAGGTTATAGGAATCCACAAACGCGTTGTCTCCCCGGTCAGAGGAATCGTCGACGGAATGACTGTAGGTGTAAGCGAGGCTCAACGTGAGATCGCCCACGGTACGGTGACCGGAGACCTGCAGGGAGTTGTAATGTGAGTCAGCAATATCCCTGAGAGAGGTGAGACTGCTATAGCCCGGGAACGCAGTGCGTTGTGTATCTGCGCTGAGACCGCAGGCAGCAACGCCGAGATTGATTGCGGATTGTCCCGTGATCGGGACGCCACTGGGCGTCGTCGCGCTTGTCGGTATACCAGTTGTTGGGTCGAATGCGGTTCCGCAATCGTTATGGCCGCCAGCATTTATTATCTCGCTCGGCTTGTAAGGATTTGCCGAGGGCGGTGTCGAATGAAGCTGATTAAGGTTGTTTTGCAGCGTCAGGTGCGTGCCCTTGCTGCCTACATAGGCCACGGAGAGTACGATGTGGGACGGCAGTTCCTTTTGGATGTTCAGGTTCCACTGCTGCATGTACGGCCATAAGGCCTTATTCGGAATCGAAAGGGGCGAAAGCGGGAAGATTGGCACGCTGGCACTTGCGCCTCCGATGCAACCATAGCCGCCTTGTGGCCCAGCGGCGCAGGAACCCAGTCCAGGGGCAATATTAGACTGCGTTGCCCGAAGCACGAGCGGTGCCGAGCCTTCCAGCGATTCCGTATTGCCTTCGTTGCCGTTGGTATGTTCGTAGAAGATTCCGTATCCGCCGCGGATGGCCATTTTGCCGTTGCCCTTCGGATCCCAGGCAAAGCCAATGCGCGGGGCAGGATTAAAGAGATGTCCCCTAAGGCAGCCGGCATTGGGCGAAGATCCGACAGTAACGGTTGTAAATGGCGATCCCTGGACGAGAGGAAAAGTTCCTCCTGCGCCTCCGCATTGGACGACGCCGTTAAGTGGGTTGATAGAATTCCCAGCGTTCTGTTTCAGAGAACCATCAGCATTGAAATCGTTGGCCGTGGGGGCGTTGGCCGGATTGAACGCGCTAGGATCAAAGTTGAAGGCTTGTCTGTAGCGCTCGCGGTAGGTTCCGAACAAGCTCACGCGGAGACCGAGATTGAGCGTGAGCCGACTTGTAATTCGCCAGTCATCCTGGAAGTAGGGCTCCACGATTTTGTAGCGGTTGTAATACTTTTTCTTGGCGCTCCACTGCTGGTAGCTCGCGATGTTGCCAAGCAAGAGATCAGCGAAGGCGTTACCGCTGCTGAATGGCTTGCTGCTATCGAATGTCAGGATGCCCTGAACGTTTGGCGAATTCATCTCGTTCTTCTGCGCGAAGGCGGCATAAGCGCCGAACTGGAAGGTATGTTTACCCACGATTTTGGTGACGTTGTCACGATAGGTATAAGTGGGGTTGGCGTTATTCCACGGGAAATAACCACTATCCGTCCAGAACCCTCCGCCATACGCGGCGTTCGCAGTAAGGGTGGCGGCCGGCAGTAATCCACCGAACGGTAGGGTCTGACTCGGAAACAATGTACCCATAGGGAAAGAACTAGGAATTGTTACCGGACCTCCCGACGTCAAGAAAATATGGTCGCCGGTGTAGCTGGCAACGAATTCGTTCAGCAGCGTGGGTGAAATATTCGCCGTTACGCGGGCCACAAAGCTCGTGCCAGGGCCCGCGAATCCGGTCGAAACGTTTTGGAAGCTGGGCAAGTTGCTATTCTGGTTGGCGCCCCACAGAGCGTCTGGTACGACGGTTTTCCACGAATCGTGGATGTAACGGAAAGTGAGTCGATAGTTGTTTGTAATGTTGTGGTCAACACGCACGAGTTCTTCGCGCCAAGTGGTCGGCGTCGACACTATTTGCTGGAATGCGGGAAAGCCACCCACGGTGAAGCCAGGAATGGCATTGGGAATCATCGTTGCGATGGCCGTGCCGACTGTAGTCGGCGTAAAGCTGTTGTTCGGGAAAGTCGTGAGGGTGGTTGCTCCCGGTGCTGCCGGAGGCGCAGGACAATCCGGAAATAGAGTACGCGTGAATGTGGTAGTTGTTTGCCCTGTGGGGATCGCCGGGCACACGTCACTGAAGTTTCCTCCACGTTCGCTGTCGGAGGGCACATTGACGACGGCGCTGCCGTTGCTACCTGGAGCTGCCGACGAGGGATTCTTCTCACGGCGCCATTCTTGTGACCAGAAAAAGAAAGTTTTCTTTTTGTCCGAGTTATAGTGGTTAGGAATAAAGATCGGACCGCCCACGGTGTAGCCGAAATCGTGTTTTTTATAAGGCGCCTTCTTGGCGGTAGGGTCAGCGCCTTCGGTCCAGGATTTCGCGTTGAAGATATCATTGCGCCCATAGTAGAAAGCGCTGCCATGCAAGGCATTGGTGCCGCTCTTCGTTTCCACTTCAATTGTGCCGGAACCGTTGCGGCCATATTGCGCGCCGTAGTTGGAGGTGAGAACTTTGAATTCAGCGATGGCTTCGAGATTCGGATAAACGTTTAGCGTGCCGTTACTTCCGTTATCCATGTTGTCACCGCCGTCGAGTTCCCAGTTGTTGTATTCGTTGCGGCCGCCATTCATGCTGTAATTCACGTTACCGTACACGCCGACCTTACCTTCATCTGTGTTTGTTTGGTCGACGACGCCCGTGGTGAGATTGACAAGTTGGGTAAAGTTGCGGCCATTTAACTGCAGTTGGGAGATCTGTTTGCCGGTAATTGCGGTGGAGAGGTCAGAAGATTGTGTCTCCACCTGGGCGACGCTTTCACCGGTGACGATCACTTGCTCCGACATGGCACCGAGAGTCAACTGTATATCCACGCGAATTTTTTGGGCGACCGGAAGCACGACCTTCTGTGCCTGAAACTTTTGAAAGCCTTTGGCCGTGGCGGTAATGTTGTAGATGTCGCCAGGCAAACCAGCGACGACATAGACGCCATCGCCATTTGACGTGGTCGTGCGGGTGATGCTGCCAGCGAGGTTTTCCACGGTCACGTCCGCAGCGACAACAGCTGAGCCAGTCTTATCCGTTACGGTGCCGCTGATGTAGCCGGTGTCTTGCGCGCGCGAATTTAGGGGGATGCAGAGCATGACCAGGACGGCGACCAGGAGCAAGCGAGCAGCTTTACCCATGCCGATGTCTTCTATCGAAGGATTACCGAGTGCCTTCACGTTAGACCTCCAGAAATTTTTGATCGAAAAAAACATCATGGGAGGACAGTACACGGCTGGCCACGGCGAAAACTTTGAGTTTTCCGCTTGCCACAGGCGTTTCCACCGAACACAACCCCCACTGCTCGACAAATGCACCGACCGCGAAACATACAGAAATCGGCTATTAAAACGAGTTAATAACCCAATGATACGTTGGTGTCAAGTATCAAATGAAGTTGTGTCGTCATCGCGTCACGGATACCCCGTGGATGTAAGGCTGCTTGAATTCGCTTCAGCCCTGCTGGAAACTACAAGTTCATGCAATGTCGACTCTTACGCTTGATGAGCGCAGGTTTATTGGCCCTGTGTTTGCAACACGTGCCAGGCCAGGCCGCGAACCGCGGCGCAAGAGATTCAAGCGGGCAGGATCGAGGTGTGCATTCCCGTGCCAACGCGCAAGCGGCGTTCGCCAAGGGCCAAGCTGCGTTGCAGAGCGGCGACCTTGATTCTGCGGATCGCAACTTTCGCGCGGTGATCGCGGCGGATCCTCGCGCCGGAGCGGCTTACGCAAACTTGGGAGTGATTGCCATGCGCCGCAAGCAGTGGGAGCGCGCGCTGAATCTTTTCGAAAAGGCAGAGAAGCTCGAACCAAGCATGTCCGGTATCCGATTAAATATCGGACTGGTGCAATACCGGCGAGGGAATTACGCAGAGGCCATAGCGCCACTTTCGACAGTGATGCGCGAGCAGCCGGACTCCCGGCAGGCGCGCTACCTTCTAGGGCTGTGCGACTTGTTCACAGAACATTACGCCCATGCCGTGGCAACGCTTGAGCCGCTCTGGCCGGAGATGTCTAGCGACGTGATGTACCTGTATGTACTGGACATTGCGGCGCACAATTCCGGCCAGAAGACCCTCGACGAAAAAACTCTGGACAGATTACTGGAGGTTGGCAGTGACACTGCGCAATTCCATTTGATCCTGGGCAAGGCTTATCTGAACCGGGGAGAAACCGATAAAGCTATCCAGGAGCTGGAACGTGCGATAGCAGCGAACGCGAATCTGGCGTTGGTGCATTTCAGCCTGGGCGCAGCCATGATGAGGGCCAGCGATGATAAACGCGCAGAAGCCGAATTTCGCAAGGACATCGCCATTGAACCAGATTTGTCAGACAACTACGAGCAACTTGGCGTGATCTGTGCCCGGCAGCAACGAGACGACGAGGCAGAAGGATTTTTTCGCGAAGCCCTGCGTCGCGATCCGAAAAGGCCGGCGGCGCTCGTAAGTCTGGCCAAACTTTATTTGCAGGAGCAAAAGTACAAGGAAGCAATGACGGCCGTGGATGCGGCGTTGCAGCTCGCACCGAATAGCCAGAGCGTACACTTCCTGCGGGGCCAAGCGCTAGCGCGGCTAGACCGCCAGAAAGAAGCGCGGGCCGAACTCGCCACTGCGCAGCAGATGATGAACGCTGATCTGGAGAAACACCGCAAAACGCTTGGCGATGATCGCGTACCCAATCCGGAATTGACGCAGCAGGAGCCGTAGCAGCAGGTGGCGCCGCGGGGAATGATTTACGGATTGGCGATGGGCGGCTTCTTCCAAGGCCCGCGCGCGTTTTCCAGGGTTTCTGCAACGGCCAGCACCAGCTCTTCTTCATAAGGTCGGCCAATAATCTGCACACCGATTGGCTGGTTTTCTGACGACAACCCGATGGGGACGGAAACGCCCGGAAAACCCACTAAGTTCACCCATTGCGAGTGGCGCATGGTATCTCGATAACCGGTGCCCGGCTGCCAATTTCCCTCACCGTGACGGAAAGCGGGAGCTGCAGAAACCGGCGAAAGCAAAATCGGTACATCACGCATCTGTCGGAGAATGGCCGCGCGAAGCAAATCGCGCTGTACACATGCGTTCATGAATTGATCGAGTGTAGGCGGAATCTTAGACACAGCGACAGCTAAGTACTCGCGAAGCATTGGGCTGATGTCATTTTCATGACCTGATACGAGCTGGTGAAAAAGATAGCCGACCATTTCTCCGAAGAAAAGCCACCATAAGTCGAGTGCTTGATCGAGGCCTTCCAGGCGAAACGGTTCGACGACGAAGTGATTTTCTGAAAGCAATTTTGCAGCACGCTTTACGATGGCGTCGGTTTCTGGCGTTACGCGGCCGAGAGTATCGCTCTCCAAGATGCCGATGCGAAGGCCACGTAGAGCACTATGTTGAAATGAGCGCGGCGCGACGGGAGCGGAGAGAGCGTCACCGGGATCCGGCCCGGCGATTATTTGAAAGAGAGAGCGCACGTCAGCAATCGTGCGCGCCATGGGCCCAACAACGCCGAGCCAAGAAAAGGCGCCGCCAGGAGGCGGATAGTGGCCACTCGCTGGAATGCGCCCGGGAGTGGACTTCAAACCGCAAATTCCTGAAAAATGTGCGGGAACGCGGATGGAGCCGCCACCGTCACTGCCCACGCCTCCGGCGGAACACCCGGAAGCAATCGCGGCAGCTTCGCCTCCACTGGAGCCGCCCGCAGTGCGAGAGAGATCCCAGGGGTTGCTGGTCTTGCCGGTCAGCGCGTTGTTGGTTTCATACGCCATGAGAAATTCGGGCGTGCTGGTGTTGCCGATGATAATGGCGCCGCCGGCTTTCAGTCGAGCAACAAGCGGCGCGTCGTGGCGAGGAACATAGTCTTTGCGAAGGCGCGAGCCAACGGCACAAGGCCAACCGGCTACGTCGATACAGCTTTTGACGGTGAGTGGCACGCCATGGAGCGGGCCAATGGAAGTTCCGCTTGAAATGGCGGTCTCCGCCGCGCGTGCGAGAGAGCGGGCATTTTCGAAGTCAACATGAGCGAAAGCATTCAGGCGCGGCTGCAAAGTCTGAATGCGCCGACAATGCGCTTCTACAATCTCAACCGGGGAAATCTTTCTATTGCGAATGTTTTCTGTAATTTCAGCGATGGTGGCAAAGGTGATGGAGTCCATAGTTCTACGTGTGAGGGTAAGCGCGGGTGCGCCAGAGGTCAACTGAAGGGTGCGGTTTGCGGTGCGGTAGAATTGCACGCAGGAAGAATTGACAAAATGGGCCTACAAAAACGGTTGACGACGGGCGGGGCAGCCCACAGAATCTAAAGGCCTCGGGTTGCAGCAAGAGCAATCCTGCGTTTTCGCGCGGACAGGAAGAACGACCCTCATGCGTATTTTTCATCGGCGTTTGGAGTTGGTGGCTCTTTGTTGCGTTGTTTTTGTGTGTGGAGCAGAACTTTTGCTGCAGGTGCGCGCCGGGCAAGCAAAAACGAGCGAGGATAGTTCCAAGAGTAAGTCTTCGCAGGGCGATAGCTCGAAAGCGTTGCGCTTGAATACGCTGGGAGTTGCGTACATGAACCAGCAACGGCCCGCGGACGCACAAAAACTATTCGAACAAGCGTTGCAGGCCGATCCGAAATTTGCGGTAGCACGATTGAATCTGGGCATAGCGCTACTGAACCAACAGAAGGTGGAAGCTGCGCGCGCGGCATTGGAGGAGGCGGCGCGGCAACTGCCGCGAGATCCGTATGCCTGGTACAACCTGGGGATCGCGTACAAGGATCTGGGCGAGTTCGAAAAAGGGATTGCCGCGTTTCAGCGCGTTATCGAGATATCGCCCAATGAGGCGGATGCCTACTATTTTGTGGGTTACCTGTATTCGCAACTACAAAAATACGACGAGGCGATAGCGGCGTTTCAGAAAGGCTTGGCGCTCAACCCATTTCACGCGTCCTCGGAGTTTGGCTTAGCGCGCGCATACCAGCGAAAAGGTGATTCGGCGGCGGCGCGCGAACATCTGGCGCGCTTTCAGAAAATTACGACAGAACATCTGGGTACGCCGTTTGGCGCTGGTTATGGTGATCAAGGACGTTATTCCCTGGCGGAGCTAGTGCATGCCGCGCTCGAAGTGCCGGCGGCGATACCTGTGCGCTTCACTGCGCAGCCGATGGGGTCGCTGTTGAAGAGCACGGCCACGCAGGTTATCGGGGCGAGCAGCGGAGCATGCTTCATCGATTACGACGGAGATGGCAAGCCTGATCTTTTCCTGGTGAGCGGAAAGGCGGATGGAACGAGCCGCTTGCTGCACAATCTTGGCAACGGACGCTTCGAGGATGTGACCAGCGACGCGGGACTGAACCTTGCGGGCAGTGGATGGGGATGCGCTGCAGGCGATTTTGATAATGACGGCCACCCGGATCTCGCGGTCTGCCTGAGCGATGGCGTCCGACTGCTGCGCAACAACGGCAACGGTAGATTTGAAGATGTGACCCAAGCGGTGGGAATACGGAGGGAGAAAGGTTGCGTAGGCTTGACGTTCGTGGACTACGATCACGACGGCGACCTGGATCTGTACGTAACGGTGGCTCCGGATACCGGCGGCCCAGGCGCACCGGCGCAGAATTTTCTATGGCGGAATAATGGCAACAGCACGTTTACAGATATTTCGGCGGAAACGGCGCTGGGCATCGCCGCGACGGGTGCGGGTCTCGTCACAACCGACTTTAATAACGATCGGGCGATCGATTTTGTATTTGCCGGCGGTTCGAACGGAGCCGCGATTTATCTGAATCCGCGCGAAGGGAAGTTCTCGCCGCTTTCCGGCATTGATTTCAAAAAAGAAAATCTTCCACCGGCGGTGGGCGTAATCGCGTTCGACTTCAACAAAGACGGTTGGATGGATTTGGCGTTTACTCACGAAGCCGCGCCGGGGATCAGCCTGTGGCGGAACCGGGAAGGAAAAGCGCTGGAGCGTGTGGCGCTACCCGATTTTGGCTGGCAGCATGGCTGGGGATTGGCCGCGGTCGACTACGACAATGATGGCTGGCTGGATCTTGTGGCGGTGGGTGAATCCAACGGTGGTGGTGGACAGATTAAGCTGCTGCGGAATATGGCAACGAAAGGCTGGTCGGACGTCACGAAGGATGTGCAACTCGATACGGTGAAGCTGGCGCAGCCGCGTGCACTGGCGATCGCCGATACTATTGGTGACGGAAAAGCGGATCTGATCGTTACGCAACTGGGCGGCGGTCCTTTACTGCTGCGAAACGAAGGCGGCAATAAAAACAAGTGGCTGCGCATTGAACTGCAGGCTCTGAATGACAACAAAAGCGCCATCGGTACCAAGGTGGAGATTTATGCGGGCCCTCTCTATCAGAAGTGGGAAGTCGTGGGCGCATCGGGTTATCTCGGACAAAATACCACGACGGTGCTGGCTGGACTTGGCTCCGAACGCAACGCCGAAGTCGTGCGGCTGCTGTGGCCTACGGGGGTCCCGCAGGATGAAATAAATGTTGCTGCAGGAAAAGCGCATACAATTTCTGAACTCGACCGGCGTGGAAGTTCTTGCCCAGTCTTATTTTCGTGGAATGGGGATGAATATGAGTTTATCGCGGACATGATCGGCCCAGGCGTTGTGGGACATTGGATTGCTCCCGGGGAGCGCGACGTTCCGGATCCGGACGAATATCTGAAAGTACCGGCGCGCAGCTTGCACCCACGCAACGGTCTGCTAAGCTTCCGCTTCCTCGAACCGATGGAAGAGACGGTTTACTTGGATCAGGTGCGTTTGCTGGCGATCGATCATCCCGCGGCATACGAAGTGTATCCAAACGAGCGCTTTGCCAGCACGCCACCATTTCCAGAATTTCGCGTGATCGCTAGCCGTAATGCGCGACCGCCAGCTGGCGCGTGGGATGACCACGGGAAAAATGTTCTAGGGTTAATTGAAAAGCGCGATCGCAAATACGTAACGAACTTTGAAGATTTACCTTTTGTGGGTTTTGCGAAACTTCATTGGCTGGAATTGGATCTTGGGGAGTGGGATGCGAACAAGCCGTTGCGCCTGATCCTCGACGGCTATACCGATTACTTTACGGCCACCTCGATGTACGCAGCGGACCAGGCAGGCATAAAGGTGATTGCGCCGTACGTTGAAGCACTCGACACGCACGGAAAGTGGACGCGTGTGGTGGAAGACATGGGCTTTCCAGCGGGCCTCGCACGCACCATGGTCGCGGACTTAACGGGTAAGCTGCCCCCGGGTACACGATGGATTCGCATCGTCAATAATCTGAAAATATATTGGGACGCGGTGCGGATCGATCAGACGCAAGAAACGAAGGATATTCACGTGGCGGAAGTACCGCTGGCCAGGGCGGCACTGGAATTTCTTGGATTCCCGCGAGAGCATCGTCTGCAACCAGCAAGCGACACCACATATTCGTATGCGTCGCGCAGTATGACGGGCCCGTATGCACGTGCGGCGGGGAATTATACGCGGTATGGGGATGTTCACGATTTACTGCGGGCGTCCGACGAGCGATTCGTGGTCTTTAGTTCCGGGGAAGGCGTGAAGTTGGATTTCGACCCGCGTCGAGTTCCCGCCCTGCCTGCGGGATGGGTGCGCGATTACTTTTTCTATGCGGACGGTTTCGAGAAAGATCTGGATTTCTATGCCGCGGATGCTTTCAGCGTCGAGCCGCTTCCACGGCATGGGCCTTTAGCGTATCCGTATCCGAAAGGTAAGGATTACCCGACGGATGCCGAACATCAGCGTTATCAGCTCGAATACAATACGCGTCAGCGCTCTGACCGTTTGCCGCCGAGCTTACGTTACGACTACACGTTTTCTAAAGGGCCTAAATTGCCAAATAAGGCCCTGAATACACCGTCAAACTGAGGATGCGACCCTGGCCAGAGCCGTGGTTATGACCATCCGTGATGTAGCGCGTGAAAGCGGATACTCTCCTTCAACGGTATCCATTGTTTTGAACAACGCGCCACTCTCGCGTTACATACCGGCGGAGACGAAGCTTCGCATCGAAACTGCGGCGAGGCACCTTGGTTATCGCCCGAATCCCTTGGCGCGATCGCTGCGCAGCCAGCGTTCGAATGTGGTCGGGGTGATGCTCTTCGACATCACGGACCCGTATTGCACGCCAATTTTGCACGGGATCGAAAATTCGCTTTATCAGGGGAACTATCTATCGTTGCTGGCGGACGCGCACAACGAGCCACCGCGCTTTGAACGATATCTGGAGATGCTGCTCGACCGCCGTGTCGAGGGACTCATCGTAATCGCGAACTGGCTGGCGATGGACATTAAGCTGTTGGCAGACTTGACGCGCAAACAAGTGCCCACGGTCATCGTGGGAAGAGAAATCGATATCGACGCGGTCAGCACAGTCTCCGTGGACAACGAAGCGGGCGCGCGTGCAGCACTCGAGCATCTTCACAGTTTGGGACATCGCGACATCGCGTTCATTCGAGGCCCAAAGACGCTGGCCAGCAGCGGACAGCGCTGGAAGGGGATTCGCAGCTTCGCGCAAGCGGCTGGGATTTCGCTCGACCAGAAACGAATCGCCGAATTGCCTGAGTCGTTGGACCCCAATTCAAGTTTTAAGGCGGGATCCGGTCTCACAACCGGACTATTACGCAGGGGCAAACCGTTCACGGCGCTGGTAGCTTTCGATGACATGACAGCGCTCGGCGCCTTGCGGGCGTTGAAGAAGAATGGGGTGCGAGTTCCGGAGGATTGTTCGGTGATAGGTTTTGACGATGTAGCCCAGGCCGCACTATCCGTGCCCTCATTGTCTACGGTGCGCCAGCCGATGGAAATGATGGGTACGCTAGCGGTGGGGATTATCCTGGAGGCGATTGGAGCGCGGGATCAAAAACGGGAAGTTCCAATGGTACGCCGCAAGGTGCCCGCAGAGTTGATGGTGCGCGAATCGACACAAAAACTGTCCAAGTGAGAGCGGGGCGCATCTTTTCTAGAGCACTTGGCGTTAAGCGGCGATCACAAGATCGCCGTCCTCGCTTTTAGCGCTGACTTAACCTTAGCTTGCGACCGGCACCCACGCGCGGTCTTGCGCACTCTTGGCGATCGCTTCGCAGAGCAAAAGTTCTTCATGGCCGGTCTGGAAATTGGGAAATTTTTGCGGAGCTTGGAAATCTCCCGCCTCGACGTAACTATAAAAATCGCGGAAAAGTTGTACGAAGGTATCGGGATAACCTTCGGCGTGGCCCCCGGGATAAGCTGCGTAACCGCGCGCAGCTGGGCTCAACAACCCAGGATCCTTCGGTAGCAGTTCGCTGGCAGCATCCCGCCGGCCAATCCACAGCGTATTCGGTGATTCAGAATTCCAAGCAAGCGAGCCTTGCGTCCCGTCGATTTCGTACCACAATCTGGCTTTACGTCCAGGGCTTACTTGCGAAACGCTCATTACACCGTGCAGGCCGTTTTCATAATGCAACAGCACGGAGGCATAGTCGTCAGTGGTTATGGAGACTTCGTCTGCGCTCGCTGAGGTCGCCTTTTGGAAAGATTCCACGCGGCCGCGCGGACGCTTGCGTACCGGCACTATGGTGGCGAGGTCCGCGCAAACTTCGGTGACTTTTTTCCCAGTAATCCACATGGTGAGATCGAGCCAATGCGTGCCAATGTCAGCAACAGCGCGGAGTTCGCCGCCAAATTTCGGATCCAACCTCCAATTCCAATCGGTGGGATAAAGAAGCCAATCCTGCAAGAAACTTCCGTGAACCAGACGAGGCTGGCCGATCGAGCCGGCGGCTACGATGGCTTTGGCCTCGTGGCATAGCGGGTAGTAGCGCAAGTTGTAAGCAACGCCGCCAGCGCGCGCAGACTCGCGACATATTTTCACAAGCATTTCCGATTCGCGGGAGTCCACGGCGAGAGGCTTTTCGCACAACACATGTTTTCCGGCGCGCAGCAGGCGGCTGGCCTCTTCGAAATGCAAATAGTTCGGCGTACAAATGTGAACGACGGTTACCGAAGAATCGGAGGCCAGCTCGTCGAGCGAAGCGTAGGAACGGCCGACACCCAGCGATTGCCGTGCTTCTTCACTGCGCTCACGGGAACTGCCGAGTACGCCGCGAACTTCAATGCCGAGGCGCCGCAAAGCTTCCAGATGCGCTCTTCCGACAAATCCTAGGCCAATCACGGCCGCCACTTGTTTCATGGTGTGCACCCTCGACACGCAAAGTATTTACGCGGCTAACTTCCCTCGCTCTCGTGGAGCAGGGATTCCCTTACAGCTTTTAGCTCTTTCCTTTTCTCCGCATCAGCATCGGGGAAGGAAAGATGGAGGCTTTCCAGCGCCGCGATGGTTGCAGCGGCGACAATCAAACGAGTGAACCATTTGTTGTCAGCGGGAACCACATACCAGGGCGCGTCTTTGGTCGCCGTTTTCTGAATCATCTTTTCGTACGCTTGTTGATAATCCTTCCAGAAGTGACGTTCCTTGATGTCGTCCATGGAGAATTTCCAATTTTTTTTGGGATCGTCAAGGCGCGCCAGAAAACGCTTCTTCTGCTCTTTCTTGGAAAGGTGGAGGAAGAATTTACGGATCACCATACCCTCACGTATGAGATAGCGTTCGAAGGCATTGATGTCCTCATAACGTTGGTCCCAAATGTGTTTAGTGATGAGCCGGTCAGGCAACTTCTCATGTTTTAGCAATTCCGGGTGAACCCGCACAATAAGCACTTCTTCATAATACGAGCGGTTAAAGATGCCGATCTTACCGCGTTCAGGCATGACCCTGTGAGTTCGCCACATAAAGTCGTGGTTCAATTCTTCGTTGCTGGGGGCCTTGAAGGAGTGAACCTCGCAACCTACCGGATTTACTCCAGACATGACGTGTTTGATGACGCCATCTTTGCCGGAAGCGTCGAGCCCCTGAAGAATCAACAACAAGTTCCAGCGATCCTGCGCGTATAGTTTTTCCTGCATGCGGCGGAGCAAGTCGACACTTTGCTCCAGCCGCTCCTCGGCATGCTTTTTGCTTTTTACGCCGCGGGTGTCGGCGGGGTCATGGTCTTTCAGGCGAAACTTCTCACCGTCGGTTACGCAAAACGGAGTAGCCAGGTACAGAGCTTCTTTAAAGAATTTGTTGGCTTTCATAGTTGTTCGAACGCAGTGTAGTGCAGATGGAGGCCATACGGAAGCATGGGATGTAAGAAATCGGGGACGGTCCTGGTTAGAGGATAGCTTAGGTTATTAGAAGTGGATGGCAGAGAGCGGGAAGCTGTATAGAATCGAGGCTTCGCCAACGACATGAGAACTCTTGCGCGCAAGCTTCGCCTGGCTGATTACTTTGCTTTGGCGTTCGGCTCGATGGTTGGTGTCGGCTGGCTAGTCCTGATGGACGACTGGCTGGGCCGAGGGGGCCCCCTGGGCGCGGTGTTGGCCTTCGCTGTGGGAGGCATTCTTCTCCTTCCCGTTGCGTATGTATATGGCCAATGGGTCCAACGCCTGCCGGATGCGGCTGGAGAAGCGGCGTATACGGCGCAGGTCTTTCCGCCAATTGTGAGCTACGTAACAGGTTGGATGATGCTGCTGGCCTATTTTATTGTTTGCCCGTGGGAAGCAGTTGCCGTGGGCAAGCTAGCCGCTTATGTATTTCCTTCCCTCAATTCATTCGAATTGTACCGCGTTGCCGACCAGCCAGTGTTCTTGCCGCGGCTCCTGCTCGGCATTGGGCTGACAGTTTTCCTGGCGATTCTCAACTATCGGGGGATTCGTTCGAGCGCCACATTCCAAAATTGGGCCACTTCGGCGGTACTCCTGCTTTTTTTGGTGGTTATCTTCTTCAGTGCCAGGAATGGATCTGTTGCAAACTTTCACCCGGCGTTCAGCACCACCCCCCTGGCATCGATCATTTTGACGCTACAGATTGTGCCGTACTTCATGACCGGGTTCGAATCCGTGCCGAAAGTAGCCGAGGAAGCACATCCAGACTTTCGCGCTAGCGGATTTTTTCGTGCCATTGCCATGGCGGTTATTGTAGGGGCAGCATTTTATATGCTGGCCATAGCAGCGGTGTCCTACGTCACTCCATGGCAGAGCCTGCTCGGGCAGCGCTTTGCCACGGCGATCGCATTCGAACGAGCCATGGGCACGCCATGGCTGGTGAGATTGGTGCTGGTGGTCGCGATATTTGCATTATTCGAAGTGTTCAACGGGAACTTTGTGGCCTCCAGCCGGCTGCTGTTTGCGTTCGGCCGACGGCGGACGATCGACCCACGATTGGGGAGAGTTCATGAGAAATTCCTGACACCATCGGTAGCCATTTTAGGTATAACCGCGGGCACGCTTGTGGGACTCCTGCTGGGGGATGCGCTGCTGGTTCCAGTGACCGAAGTAGGCTCTATGGCGTCGGCCTGCGGGTGGCTATTGGCGTGTCTCTCTTTTTGGATGGTAGAGAAACGATTGGGCATGCGGATGGTAACCGCGTTGGGCATAAGCGTCTCGCTGCTATTGCTACTTATGAAGCTACTGCCGGTATTTCCGGGACATTTTTCGCCGGCCGAGTGGGCGGCGCTGGGAATATGGCTGACGCTAGGTTTTATTCTGCATAAGAGGTAGCTTCCGGCCGGTTGGGCGGGCTCATGTATACTTTCTAAGTTCAAGTAGATTATTTCTTCACTTATGATCCCATTCCTGCACATTGGTTTCGTAGCCATTCCGACCTTTGGGTTGATGGTTGCGACTGGTCTTCTGGTCGCGGCGTATGTGTTACAGGCGGATTTTGATCGTCGCCGAGTGCAATTACAACAGGCTACCCAATCAAAGCAGGCGAAGACGGCCAAAAAAGATGAAGGTTTTTTGATCATCGGCATTGCCGGAATTGCGGGTCTTGTGGGCGCTCGTCTCTATCACGTCCTAGAAAATCCTAGCGAGTTTTTTGCGGATCCTTGGCCGCTACTCTTTAGCCGGTTTGGCTTCGCGTGGTTTGGAGGTTTCCTTGGGGGATTCGTCGCACTGTTGATCCTGGCGCGGCGTATGAAGATTCCGTTGCTGGAGTTTCTGGACATGTGCTCCCCGGCGGGGGCGGTTGGGTATGCCATCGGACGTATTGGCTGCCTGCTGTCAGGAGATGGAGATTACGGCGTGCCGACGACGCTTCCTTGGGGCATGAGCTTTCCCAACGGCGTGGTGCCGACTACGCAACGCGTTCACCCAACGCCGCTCTACGAGTTTTTCATTTGGCTGGCGATTGCAGCGTTTCTATGGCGTATGGGGACAAAATCTTTGCAAGGTGCGAAGGCCAAGGGCGAAATATTCTCTGCGTACTTGATTTTGACGGGTCTGGCACGTTTTCTGATCGAGTTCCTGCGCATCAATCCGCGGTCATTTTTCGGTCTTACAAATGCCCAGGCAGCGAGTCTGGTGTCGGTCGTTGCGGGCGTTTTATTGCTTTGGCGCATCAAGAGCCAATCGCACCCTGCGAAAAAAGAGAGTCGCGTAGCGCAGTCCTCAGGTTGAATGATCGATTCGAACGACGGATGGAAAGCGCTGCGCCAATCAGAACGCCTGGGCGTTACGCCTATGGCTACAGCTAGAACATTTGGCGCAAAACGTATTGCAGGATCCCGCCGTGGTGATAATAGACAACTTCCTCTGGCGTGTCGACGCGAGCAATAGCAGAAAAAGTTTTTTCCGTGCCCTCTGGAGATTTGGCGCGCACTGTAACAGCTTTTTTAGCGGAGAGTGAAGCAACGCCTTCTATTTCGAAAACTTCATTGCCGGTAAGTCCCAAGGACTCGCGGTTCTCGCTCAGCTTGTATTCCAGCGGCAACACACCCATGCCAATCAGATTGCTGCGATGGATGCGTTCATAACTTTCGGCGATGACCGCACGCACGCCGAGCAGACGTGTTCCCTTGGCGGCCCAATCGCGCGACGATCCGGAACCGTATTCTTTGCCGGCAAGGACGATGAGAGGAATACCGGCCTCGCGGTACCTCACGGCAGCGTCGTAAATGGGCATTTTTTCGTTGCTGGGGAGATAAAGTGTCCAGCCGCCCTCGGTGCCAGGAGCGAGCTGGTTACGAAGGCGAATATTTGCAAAGGTACCTCGCACCATGACTTCGTGGTTTCCGCGGCGCGCGCCGTAGGAGTTGAAGTCATGAGGCTTAACGCCGTTGGCGATGAGGTATTTGCCGGCGGGGGAATCAACCGGAATGGAACCGGCGGGGGAAATATGGTCAGTCGTGACGCTATCGCCGAGGATGGCGAGCACTCGAGCGCCGTGGATGTCTGCAAGAGGCGGCGGCGTTTTCGGCATGTTATCGAAATAGGGGGGCAATTTGATGTAAGTAGATTTCGGATCCCACTGGTAAAGGTCGCCTTGGGGTACGGGCATGGACTTCCAGTGGGCGTCGCCTTCGAACACTTCGGCATATTCTTTGCGGTACATCTCTGAGGAAACTGATTTGCGTACGGTATCCTCAATTTCCTGCGGCGTGGGCCAGATGTCCCGTAGATATACGGATTTACCGGCAGGGTCGGTGCCGAGTGCTTCGGTTGTCAGATCCATGTCCATGCGACCGGCCAGCGCATAAGCCACCACGAGCGGCGGCGAGGCAAGGTAGTTGGCGCGCACAAGCGGGTGAATGCGGCCTTCGAAGTTGCGGTTGCCGCTGAGGACGGCCACGGCGATCAGATTATGATCTTTGATCGCAGCGCCGATGGAGTCCGGCAGCGGACCACTGTTTCCGATACAAGTCGTGCAACCGTAGCCGACTAAATGAAAATTCAGCTTTTCCAGATAAGGCATCAAGCCTGCGGCGTTTAGGTAATCGGTGACGACTTTCGAACCCGGTGCGAGACTCGTTTTCACCCAGGGCTTAACCTTCAGCCCGCGGTCAACGGCTTTTTTCGCCAGAAGGGCAGCGCCAAGCATCAGCGATGGGTTGGAAGTGTTGGTGCAGCTGGTAATCGCCGCGATAACGACCGCGCCGCTGGAAAGATCGAACGAGTCGCCGTTGTTTCGAACGCGGACGTGCTTATCGGGCGTGCCTTCAACAACTTTGGTGAAAGAACTTTTCGCGTTGCGTAGAGAAACGCGATCCTGTGGACGCTTGGGTCCCGCCACGGTGGGCTCAACGGTACCCAAATCGAGTTCCAGGGTGTCATTAAAGCAGGGCGCGGGGGTTGCATCGGTGCGGAAGAGCATCTGTTCTTTGCAATAGGCTTCGACAAGAGCAATCTGCTCGGCAGGGCGAGCCGTAAATTGGAGATAGGCCAGGGTTTCGGCATCCACTGGGAAAAAACCCATGGTCGCGCCGTATTCGGGTGACATATTTGCGATGGTTGCGCGGTCGGGCACGCTCAGAGTGGAGAGCCCCGAGCCGAAGAATTCGACAAATTTGCCAACGACGCCTTTCTTGCGCAACATTTCCGTGACTGTCAGAACCAAGTCTGTCGCAGTGGCGCCTTCCTGCAATTTACCGTGTAGGCGGAATCCCACCACTTCGGGGATGAGCATGGAGGATGGCTGCCCCAGCATGGCAGCTTCCGCCTCGATGCCGCCGACGCCCCAGCCAAAAACGCCCAAAGCGTTAACCATGGTGGTGTGGGAATCCGTGCCAACAACGGAATCGGGATAGGCTTCCGCGCGGTTTCCAGAAGGCACCGCGCAAACCACTCTAGCGAGATATTCCAGGTTCACCTGGTGGCAGATGCCGGTATCGGGCGGTACAACCTTAAAGTTCTGAAAAGCGGTTTGGCCCCAGCGCAGGAAGGCATAGCGCTCAACGTTACGCTGGAATTCCAGCTCAGCATTCAGCCCGAAGGCATTGACATTCGCGAAACTATCAACCTGAACTGAGTGGTCGATGACCAGTTCGGCAGGGAACAACGGATTGATTCGCTTTGGATTGCCGCCCATGCGTTTTACGGCTTCGCGCATGGTGGCAAGATCAACGACCGCCGGGACGCCAGTAAAATCTTGCAACAAAACCCGCGCGGGCATGAACGCGATCTCCTTTTCAGGGGCACCAGGCTTCCAATTTGCCAACGCCTGGATGTCCGCAGAATGAACGAAGCGGCCATCTTCGCAGCGCAAAAGATTTTCAAGCAAAATACGCAAGGAAAAAGGCAGTGCGGAAAGGTTGCAACCCAGACGCTTTTCAAGAAGTTCGAACCGATGAATATCAAAAGTCTGCGCACCAACACTGAGCTTGTCGCGTGTACCGAAAGAATTGCCAGCGGAGATGGCCATCGGTGTCCTTTGCCAGGTGATTAGCCCCCTATAATAACCGAAAACGAATCCGCGCGCCGGACAGCTATACTTGTAGGACCGTGAATATTGTCCTGATTTCGACCTACGAGCTGGGACGGCAGCCTTTTGGGCTGGCGTCTCCCGCGGCATGGCTGCGCAAGCGGGACCACCACGTGGTCTGCTTAGATCTGGCGCGTCAATCGATGGATGAGTCCGCTATACGCGGTGCAGAACTTATAGCGCTTTATCTGCCGATGCACACGGCTACACGACTGGCTGCACAGCTAATTCCATCTTTACGGAAGCAAAATCCGAGTGCCCACCTGTGTTGTTACGGTCTGTACGCACCCATGAATGTAAATTATCTTCGAACGCTGGGTGTAAGAACTATTCTCGGAGGTGAATTCGAGAATGGACTTGTACATCTTGCCGAGCGGCTCAGCAACGGCGACAAAGAATCCGTGGCGCAAACCGAATCCCTGGTATCGCTCGAACGCCTACAATTTGAAGTTCCAGATCGCTCCGGAATGCCGGCCCTCGATAAATACGCCCATCTGCTCATTCCCGGCAATGGATACCGCATTGTTGGCTCCACCGAAGCAAGCCGAGGTTGCAAACATCTCTGCCGGCATTGTCCCATTGTGCCGGTTTATAAAGGCGTTTTTCGAATCGTTAGCCGCAACGTTGTGTTGGAGGATATTCGCCGGCAAGTAGCGGCCGGAGCGCAACATATTTCATTCGGCGATCCCGACTTTTTCAATGGTATTCGGCACGCTGTGGAGCTAATGGAAGAGTTCCACCAGGAATTTCCGTTCACGACGTTTGATGTGACGATCAAGATTGAGCATTTACGAAAGCATGAGGAACATTTGGCCAGGCTTCGTGATAGCGGCTGCCTGTTTGTCATCAGCGCGGTGGAATCGGTGGATAACGCGATCCTTCAGGCACTGGACAAAGGACACACACGAGAAGACTTTCTTCATGTGGTGGGAAGATTCCGCGCGCTGGGGATGACGCTGCATCCGACGTTCGTACCATTTTCGCCGTGGACAACGATGGAGGGTTATCTGGATTTGTTAAGTGTGATTCAGAAACAAGGCTTGATAGAAAACGTCGCACCCATTCAACTCGGTATCCGATTGCTGATTCCCGAAGGTTCTCGGATGCTGGAATTGGACGATATAAGGCAAACGGTAGGACCGTTCGATCCGCAATCGCTGGTCTATCCCTGGAAGCATGCCGATCCACGCGTTGATGCGCTGAGCGAATCCGTACAGGAAATTGCCGCGAGCGCCGATGCGCGGAAAGAATCGCGGTCCATGGCGTTCGAACGCATCTGGAGCGCTGCGCATGTGGCTGCGGGATTGGAACTACCTAAGCTGCAACAGGGGGTCAGTCCGGCAGCGGCCGTACCATTTTTGAGCGAGCCCTGGTATTGCTGTGCCGAACCGACACGCGACCAATTGTTTTCCATCAACAGCGTAAAGCCACAAGTTCAAAAATCCGTGGCTACGGCCGCAAGCTTCATCTGATTGGCCAACGAATACTTCCTCCGCATGACGATACGATCCAAACGAGTGCTTCTCTTTACAAGCAAGCTGGGTTACCAGACCCGCAGCTTCGAAGAAGCCGCTGAGAAACTGGATACTGAAATCGTCTATGTAACCGACCGGTGCCATCATCTAGAAGACCCCTGGGGTGATCACGCGATTGCGGTTCATTTCGAATCCCCCGATAGCGCTGCTTATACGGTGCTAGAGACCATTCGCGGGCGGGAAGTAAACGGCATCCTGGCGTTAGGGGACCGGCCCGCCGCCGCTGCCGCGAATGCCGCGCGAGGTCTGGGGCTGCGATATAACCATCCATCGGCTGTTGAAGCATGCCGAAACAAGGCACGCTTGCGAGAAGTGTTTCACGCCTCGGGCCTGCGGACACCGTGGTTTAAGAACCTTGCCGTGCAGCCCACACCGGAGCCAGTGCTTCTGGGAATTTCTTTTCCTTGTGTGTTGAAGCCATTGTCGTTGTCGGCGAGCCAAGGTGTTATACGAGCCAATAATCGCGAGGAATTTGTCGCCGCGACAGCGCGTCTTCACCGGTTATTGGAATCAGCGGAAATTTTGGCAACACGCGAAGCAAATCTCGATCGAATGATTGTGGAAGGCTATATTCCGGGTAGGGAAGTAGCGGTGGAAGGACTTCTCACCGATGGCGACTTACGTATTCTCGCAATTTTCGATAAGCCTGATCCCCTGGAAGGGCCATTCTTCGAAGAAACAATCTACGTCACGCCATCTCGACTGTCGGAATCGGAACAGTTTGCAATCGAACGCTGCGCGGGGGATGCAGCGCGCGCTCTCGGCCTTTCGCATGGTCCCATACACGCTGAGTTTCGCATCAATGACGACGGAGTATGGCCGCTGGAAATCGCACCGCGGCCCATCGGGGGGCTGTGCGCGCGCGCGCTTCATTTCGGAAGCGATGAAGGAACTGAATTCATCAGCCTCGAAGAGCTGCTTTTGCGTCATGCACTTAATCTTGACGGTCGAGATTGGCCGCGCGAGAAAGCTGCCTGTGGCGTTATGATGATTCCAGTCCCCACGAGCGGAATTCTGGCACGAGTCGAAGAAGAGCATCCGGCGCGCGAGAGCGCAGGGATCACCGAACTACTGATAACTGCCCGCTTGCACGACTATATTGCCGCTTGGCCGGAAGGATCAAGCTATCTGGGGTTTATTTTTGCGCGAGGCGAAAGTGCGGAACACGTGGAAAAATTCCTTCGGGAATCCCACGCCAAGCTGCGATTTCACATCGTTCCCCGGTTGCCGGTCGAACATCCAGCTACCGGGCGTCAGAGTGGAGTTTGAAGCTAGCCTTTGGCTTTCGGCGCAACGTAACCTTCCGGCAGCTTGGCGCCCTCGCCGAAGAAAAATTGCTCCATTTGTTCTTCCATGATTTTCTGGGAATTAGGATCGAGTGGATTCAGCCGGTATTCGTTCATAATCATCTTTGAATGTTCGAGCCATAGCTTCCAAGCTTCTTTCGATACGTTCTCATAGACGCGTTTGCCGATCTCACCCTTCCAAGGGACACGGTCTAACCCGGGCATATCTTTACCAAACTTGACGCAGTGAACCATGCGTGTGCCGGCCTGCACCGGCTCGGCTGCGGGCGTTGGACCGCAAGATTCGTTTGCCATGCTAGTCTCCTGGAGAAACCATCTTCGACCTTACTGCAACTTTGAGGAAATTCATAGGGCACAGAACGTCACGGTGTGCATCGAACCCGCGTTTTTTGCCGTTTTGAATGGCTACCCCAATGTGCCGACGTGCCACTTGACACGCCCGGCTTACAAGAATAGAAAGCTTAAGGTCCTGCATCAAATCACCTGTTCCGCCACACCCCTTAGCGAGGTGGTGTCCACTTGATAGAGATCACGACATTGTTTTGGGACATCGGCGGCGTAGTGCTTACTAATGGCTGGGACCGCAATTCCCGGCGGGAGGCGGCCGCCGCTTTTCATCTGGATTGGGAAGAGTTTCAGGACCGCCATGATCTCTCGTTTCCGGCGTTTGACGCGGGGCTCATCACGCTGGATGAGTATCTTGACCGGACCCTCTTTTACCGTCCGCGAACTTTTAGTCGCGAGGAGTTCACGGCATTTATGTTTGCGCAATCCCAGGAGTTTCCAGAGTCGCGCGCTATCCTCGATGAGGTGACGGACTTAGGAAAGTACTTCATCGGGGCGATCAATAACGAGCCATTGGAACTAAATAAGTATCGGATTGAAGCTTTCGGCCTGCGTAGAAACTTTGTGGTTTTCTTCAGTTCTTGCTACGTGCGATCCCGCAAGCCAGAGGAAACGATCTTTCGGGTAGCTCTGGAGGTTACGCAACGTCCTCCGGAGCAGTGCATCTTCATCGATGACCGGCCGCTCAATCTAGAAGCTCCACGACGTTTGGGTATGAACGCGATTCGCTACCAAGAGCCGGCGCAATTGCGGTCGGAGCTGAGAAAGTTCGGTGTTGAGGTATAGTGCTGAGGCACTGCCTGAGCTAGTTGAGATTCGAGTGACGCTAGGGGGCATGATGGCTGAAGATACCGATAGATCGGCGGCTGGATATGGCGGCGTCACTGAGCCTTGTGCCGTGGTGCTCTTCGGCGCCTCTGGCGACCTAGCTAAACGCAAAGTTATTCCTGCGTTGTATGACCTGGCAATACACAATTCACTCGGCCCACGGTACATCATTTTAGGCTTTGCCCGTACGCCGATGACTGACGAGAGTTTCCGTACCTCTGTCGCTGAAGCTGCAAAAAGCATCTCGGAAGTGGGACCCATTGATCCGAATCAGTGGAAGCAATTCGCCTCGAATTTATATTACTGCCAAGGGGAGTACAACAGCCCGGACGCTTTCGCGCAGCTCGTCAAGCGGCTAAGCGAGCTTGAAGAAGAAAAAGACATCGGCGGAAATAGGCTTTTTTACCTTTCCACGCCGCCAGAGGTTTATCCCGACATCGTAGAGCAGCTCGGACGCGCAGGTCTTGCGCGCCCCGCCACCCCGGACTCCTGGGTGCGCATAATTATTGAAAAGCCTTTCGGGCGGGATCTGGCATCCGCAAAAGAGTTGAACAGAATTGTTCTGAGTGTTTTTGAAGAAGAGCAAGTTTATCGCATCGACCACTATCTTGGTAAGGATACCGTGCAGAACTTGTTGGTGCTGCGCTTCGGCAATGGCATTTTCGAGCCGTTGTGGAACCGCAATTATGTGGATCACGTGCAGATCACGGCAGGAGAGACATTGGGAGTAGAGCGGCGTGGAGGATTCTACGAGACTACCGGGGCTCTTCGCGACATGATTCAAAGCCATGTCTTGCAACTTACGTCTCTGGTGGCCGTGGAGCCTCCCGCGCAATTCGACGCCAACTCAGTTCGCAATGAAAAGCTGAAGGTGCTGCAGTCCATCCGCCCGTTCAACCTGGAAATGGTCGCGCAATCAGTGGTGCGGGGGCAATACGGTCCGGGGAAGGTCAATGGCAAACCGGTACCTGGCTATCGCCAGGAACCAGGTGTCAACCCGAATTCGCGCACGGAAACTTTTGTGGCTGCGCGCCTCTTGATTGACAATTGGCGTTGGGCTGGCGTGCCGTTTTATCTTCGTACCGGCAAGCGTCTTGCGAAGCGCAGTACGGAAATCGTGATCGAATTTCGACGGGCGCCACATATGGTGTTCCGCGAGCGGAACATTGAACCAAACCGTTTGGTGCTAAATATTCAGCCGGATGAAGGCATCTCCATCTCTTTTGTGGCGAAGCGGCCGGGAACTGAAATGAATCTCGGCAATGTGACCATGAAATTCAGTTATCAAGAAGGTTTTGGCGAGGCGACGCGCAGCGCTTACGCAACACTGTTAAGCGACTGTGTGCGGGGCGATGCCACGTTGTTCGATCGGGGTGACAACGTGGAAGCCGCGTGGGCGTTAGTTGATCCGATCCTGGAAGTATGGAGCGCTACTAGAAGCGCCGTCGTGCCGCAGTATCCGTCCGGGAGCTGGGGCCCGCGAGAGAGTGACCTGCTTCTCGAACGAGACGGCCGAAAGTGGTACAACCCGGCGTAGCGGGCAAAGTTTTGGGGAACAAATGGAGGGGGAATAGTTGATCCTTGCTGGGGATGTTGGTGGCACGAAGTGTAATCTTGCGCTCTTTTCAGAAAGAGATGGCCAGCTGACGCCTGTCTATAAGCAGCGCTTCGCAAGCAAGGAGTTTGCGCGATTCGAATTGATTGTGAAGGAATTTTCGCGACAAGCGGCCCCGCATCTGTTCGGTGATCGCATTCGTGCCGCAGGATTCGGCGTGGCTGGTCCGGTCATTAATAATCGCGTCAGGGCCACGAATCTTCCTTGGACCGTAGAAGCCGAAACTTTGATGAAGGAGCTGGACGTAAAGCATCTCGTTCTACTGAATGATTTGGGCGCAACGGGTCATAGCCTCGAACACCTGCCGCCTGAAGATTTTACGGTGTTAAATCCCGGCACGACCGAGCCCGGTGGCACCAAAGCGCTGCTAGCAGCAGGTACAGGTCTTGGGCAGTCCATTCTCGTTTCGATTAATGGCCGATATCACGTGGTGCCTTCCGAGGGCGGCCATTCCGATTTTGCTCCTCACACAGAGCAGCAGATCGAGCTTCTGCGATTCATGCGCCGCCGATATCCGCAGGTCAGTTGGGAGCTGATCCTGTCGGGTCGCGGATTCCGCACGATTCATGAATTTTTGGCTCCTTTGGTACGGCACGCTTCGTTTGAAGATCCGGATGCGGACCCAGCGCCTGAAATCACGCGTCACGGACTGGAGCGATCATGCCGAGTATGTGTGGATACTCTCGATCTATGGACCGCCATTTATGGCGCAGAGGCGGGCAACCTGGCATTGAAAGTCCTGGCGCTTGGAGGGGTATTCGTGGCAGGTGGGATAGCAGTAAAAATCCTGGAAAAAATTAAAGACGGCACATTTTTCCATGCTTTCAAGGATAAGTGGAAATTCGAGAGCTTGCTGGGCAACATACCGGTGTCCGTAGTGCTGAATGAATCAGCCCCACTAATCGGAGCAGCGTACGAAGCCCTCGAGGCGACGGGAAAATAACGTTTTGAGAAACCGTTGCCTCATTCTTCTTAAAGCTGTGGCCGCAAGCGTTCCTAGTCTTCGAAACTGTTGATCTGGAGGTCCTATCTCTTCGCACAGGCACTTGTTACGCTCTCTGAGTGCCGATCCTTGCAGTCCAGTTTGAAGAGTGGAAACCGGTATCTCGCGGATCGGTCATTGCGTGGTAGCTCTTCTACATTCTTTTCATAATGTATGCAGTCGTAGATCGCTCCGGATTTCTCATTCTGGATTACGTCAATCTTATTATTCATGAAGCTGGGCATTACTTCTTCAGTTGGTTCGGATATACCATTACTATCCTTGGCGGCACACTTGGTGAATTGCTCGTACCGCTTTTATGTGGGCTATATTTCTTTTGGCAGCGTGAAGCCACGGCAGTTGCTTTCTGCAGCTTTTGGTTTTTTGAGAATTTTCTTTACATTGGCACGTATATGGCTGACGCGCGCGCTGAAGCCCTTCCTCTGGTGGGTTCCGGGGAGCACGACTGGAACATTTTGTTTACGCAGTGGAATGCGCTCTTACACGATCAGCAGATTGGTGGACTGACGCGCGTGCTCGGATGGATGGGTATGCTGTCAACGATGGTATGGCTTGTCTGGCGCTACGCCAGGGAATTCTCAGAGCAAGCAGCGCTCAACCGAGCGTCTTGACTGCCTAGGATGCGGCGCTCAATTCGTAGATTTTTGGTAGACTACATCGATTGGACATTTCTTATCGTTGGGCTGTGTGTTTTTCTCTTCACGCATGCCCTGGAGCAATGAATGAGCAGTGCTGTAACGACTGAAGCGATCGAGCTGCACAACTATGTCAACGGCGCGTGGCAGCGTTCCGCCACAACACAATTCCAAGAGGTCAAAAATCCTGCTACCGGCGAGCTGTTGGCGCGTACGCCACTCTCCACCACCGTCGACGTCGACGCTGCGGTTCAGGCGGCCGCGGCGGCTTTTCCATCCTGGCGACGTACTCCTCCGGGCGAACGCATCCAATATCTTTTCAAGCTGAAGAACCTGCTAGAGGAACATATCGGCGAAGTCGCGCGCCTGATTACTTTGGAAAATGGAAAGACACTTGCCGAAGCCAAGGCAGAAATTCGCCGAGGAATCGAAAACGTTGAAGTAGCCTGCGGTATCCCGTTAATGATGCAGGGCTACAACCTGGAAGACGTCACGCCGGGAGTAGACGAAACGTTGATTCGGCAGCCCTTGGGCGTTGTTGCCGCCATCACGCCATTCAATTTTCCAGCGATGATACCGTTTTGGTTTATTCCCTACGCTATCGCCTGTGGCAACACGCTCGTGTTGAAGCCGTCGGAACGCGTCCCGCTTACGATGCGCCGTGTCGTTGAACTCATCGAACAAACGGGAATACCTAAGGGCATCGTTAATCTGGTTAATGGTGGGCGCCACGTTGTTGATGCGTTGTGTGATCATCCGCAGGTGCGCGCGATCAGTTTTGTGGGTTCGACGCCGGTAGCCAAACATGTTTATATGCGTGCTGCTGCTAGCGGCAAGCGCATGCAGTGCCAAGGCGGAGCCAAGAACCACGTGATCGTGCTCCCGGATGCGGATATGGAACTGGCGACGCAGATCATTAGCGACAGCGCATTTGGTTGCGCTGGTCAGCGTTGCCTCGCGGTATCCGTGGCTGTGACGATTGGCGAGGCGCAAAAGACTTTTCGCGACTCTATAGCGAAGGCCGCCTCCTCGCTACGAGTTGGGAATGGTTTGGACTCAGGGATCCAAATGGGCCCAGTCATCACCAGCCAGAGTAAGCAGCGCATCGAAACCCTAATCGCCACCGGAATTAACGATGGAGCCAAACCCATTGTCGACGGCCGGAGCGCCAACATTCCAAATTATGAAACGGGGAATTTCGTCAGGCCGACGATTCTTGACGGCTTGCCTTTATCCAGCCAACTTACGCATCAGGAAATCTTCGGGCCGGTTCTGAGCCTGGTGCATGCGAATTCTATTGACGATGCCATGGATTTTCTGAAGCGCAGCCCCTACGGCAATCAAGCTTCGCTCTTCACTACCAGCGGATCTGCTGCGCGGAAGTTTCGCTATGAAGCACCCGCCGGCAACATCGGCATTAATATCGGCGTCGCTGCTCCAATGGCCTATTTTCCTTTCAGCGGCTGGAAAGACAGCTTCTTCGGCATTTTGCACGGCCAAGGGCGTGACGCAGTAGAATTTTATACGGAGTCCAAAGTGGTTATCGAACGGTGGTCACGTCAGGAAACGCGCAAGTTCTAGTTGGCTTCAATCCAGTATTTATTTAGCGCAAGGCAACTTTTATGACTACCAAACCGCTTCACCTCGATGTGAACGAGCAGATTGAGTGCGCGCATACCCTGGCGTCGAAGTTTTACACTGACCCGGCGATTCTCGGCATTGAAAAGTCCCGTATTTTCCTGCGCACATGGCAACTTGTTGGAACGCTCAGCCAGAACTGCGGCGAAGCTAACGGTGTGTCCCGCACAATCGCAGATCCGGAAAGTTTCTTCACCGCGGACATGGTTGGCGAGCCGGTCATCATCGTGAGGGATAAACGGGGAATTCTGCGGGCCTTTAGTAACGTTTGTCGGCATCGCGCCGGCCCGATTGCCCTGGGCAGTGGGTGCAAGAACGTGCTCCGATGTCAATATCATGGTTGGACCTACACATTGGATGGACGATTGATCGGCACGCCCGATATTGATGGCGTTGAATTTTTCGATCGCAGCACCATGGGCATGGTGCAGCTTCGCGTGGAAACCTGGGAACAGTTTATTTTCGTCAATTTCGATAAAGATGCCGAACCGCTGGCCACTTATCTAGGCGAGATCCCGCAGCAGGCGGAAGGATTCCAATTTGAAGGTTTGAAATCCGTGGAGCGCCGGGATTACTTTATAGACTGCAATTGGAAAGTGTACGTCGACAACTATTTAGAGGGTTACCACATCCCAATCGCCCATCCGGGCCTCATGCGTGAAATCGATTACGCACAATACCGCACCGACACCTTCCGCTACCACTCTCAGCAGTTCGCACCCATACGCGCCATGAAGGCAGACGACAGCAGAGAGCGGTTCTATACGCCCGGCACAGGTCTTCGAGACGCTCTATATTTTTGGGTTTTTCCCAACCTGATGCTGAATATCTATCCAGACAATATTTCGACAAACGTAATCGTGCCGCTTTCCCATGAGAAGACGCTCACAATTTTTGAATGGTTTTTTCATGATGTCGCTTCGCACGCGGTACGCAAGCGCATCGAGAAGGCGGTGGCGTTCAGCGAGGAAGTGCAGCAAGAAGACATTATGCTCTGCGAAAACGTACAACGCGGCTTGCGTTCATCGACCTACGATCGGGGACGCTACTCCGTTAAGCGCGAAAACGGAGTACACCATTTTCATACGCTCCTTGGCGAATTCCTCGGCCAACCATAATTCTATCGCCGGAAGTCCAAAATAGAATAGCGAAACGGCCGCTCACAGGAGCGTCCGTTTTCGTTTTGCAGAGATGGTAACCCGTAGTTTCTAGGGCTTGGCGGGAGCTGGAGTGGGGACCGTGCTGGGGGTTGCCGGCGTATTTCCGTAATTGAAATTGACCTTGGGCGCTTGTCGTGCACCTTCGTCAGTCTTGAAGTACGCGTCGTTGCGTGTGAACCCGCTCAAGCTCGCAACCAGGTTGTTTGGAAAAGTAGATATATAGGTGTTGTAGTCTTGAACTAGTTCGTTGTAGCGGCGCCGCTCTATAGCAATCCTATTTTCGGTTCCCGCCAATTCGTCTTGTAAACGCAGGAAATTCTCATTAGATTTTAGCTGCGGATAGTTTTCGACCAGAACTAACAATCGTCCCAGCGCGGAATCAAGCTGTGCGTTAGCGGCAATTTTGGCCGCCGGCGAGGTCGCGGAGAGAAGCGCAGAACGGGCGCGCGCAATCTCCCCGAATACCGCTTGTTCCTGCATGGCATAACCCTTCACGGTTTCGACGAGGTTAGGAATCAGGTCCGCGCGTCGCTGCAGAACGACATCGACCTGAGCCCACGCCGCATTCACTGCCTCACGTTTGACCACCATCTGATTTCTTCGGCTGACGAACGAACTGCCGAGCAAAAGAGCGATTACAACTATTACGATCAAAACGACCACGCCGATCTTCATGTCCACCTCTTATGAGTCGAATTCAAGAATTAGCCGTCTTCACGCGCCGCCACTCTTGTTTAGGGATGTGGTGGTCAAGCGCGCCAATAACTTTCTCCAGTGCGCTAAGGTAAGCGTTGAATGTCGGGCCGATTTCGCCGTGCAACTCGCCCGTCTCGCGAAGCTTTAGCGCCGCGTAAAAGGCAGAAGCGTTGGATTCGGTCAATGATGCCGCACGACCAATGATATCGCTGGACGACATTGGCGACTCTTCTCCGAAAGCCACCACAACATGACGGAGGAGCACCAGCACTCCCGAAAACGATTTCCTTAGGACCAGTGTTAATTCCTTAGCATTTCCCGCCGCACGGACGCAATGCTGGCGCAGTTTCAACACTACGGTGCGCAAATCATGTTCAATTTGCAGCCGGTGGAGATTCATCGGCACTTTGATATCGCCGATAACATCCGTTCCGTACAGCACCCGCCTGCTGCTCTGCATATCGAGAATCTCAATCGAGAATACGTCTGCAGACTGCCGCAATTCCTGCTCGGTAAAAAAGAGCGGGGGCGACTCGTTTTGTTCCACGCACCACCACCTTACCACGGTCGATACACGCGCTAATTCTTCTACATGTAGGGAGCCAAGAACACACAGCACATTCAAATCAGAATGGTTTGGGCGAAAATCTCCTCGCGCTGCTGATCCGTAAAGGATAATCGCCTCGAGATTCGTAGCAGCAATCTCTTTCATCCTATTTACAAACTCCGCCAGCTTTGCATCGGTAGAAAGCGTGTTGTGCCCCCGCTTTTGATCAGACATTTACCAACTCCCTGAGGCGCCCCCGCCTCCACTCGCGCCACCGCCAAATCCGCCAAACCCTCCTCCACCTGAGCCGCCACCAAATCCGCCTCGGCCCCAGCTGCCGGATCCCATCCACCAGATTCCACCACCACGCTGACTTCGGCCTTTGCGCTTGGAAACAAAGTTCAAAAGAAGAAGCAATAAGAAAATACCCAAAAGAGCGCCCAATGGGAACGGGCGGTGGTGATTGTCGGCTTGCGGCGCCGACTGCAACGGCGGCTGACCGGTCAGCGTAACACCCCGGTCGTCAGCGATATACTTCGCCAACTGCCAAGCTGCGGTTTCAATCGCGCGGCTGTAATCCCTTTGCCTAAGGAACGGTACCATGGCCCGTCCCGCATCCCCGGCACGAGCATCATTAATTACGGGCTCAAGTCCATAGCCCACTTCGATGCGGTATTTTCGCTCATCTGGCGAAACAAGCAGCAATACGCCACGATTGTCTTTCTTGCTGCCGACCCCCAAGTGCTTGTAAAGGTCTACTGCATAATTTTCAATGCTTTGGCCCTCAAGCGAGTGCACCGTGACAATAGCCAGCTGTGCGCCGGCCTTTTGCTCTAGCTCTGTGCTCAGCGCTTCAAGGCGCGCCTTTGCTTCCGGGGTGATGACACCTGCAAGGTCGATTACATACCCGGTCGGTTGAATTTTCTTGATTTCTTCTGCTCGCGTCGCGTCCACGACGCTGAGCAAAAGGCAGACTCTTAGAACGAGCTTGAGAAGAGAGAGAGGGTTCATTGCGGGCGTGAAAACTCGCAATGTGCACTATAGGTCTGGGTTTGCTGACTGTAAAGTAGTACTTATTCTTTACGTTATCCGGTACCGGCAATCATTCTCGGCGATCAAGGACCATGGCACGTTCACGCTTGACGTCGTCTGTCTGGCCACGCGTAATTAATTGTTTTGTTAATGATCACATCGCGACGAGTTTTCTTTTGTTCAGCCAACCAATAGAGTTGAGTGTGGTGCGGACAGGTTCGGGCTCACGCTTGCTATACACGACATTTCTAGACTCTCCTGAAGCTGTAACCTTGACAGTCGGATATAAGTCATTGGCACTAGGTAAGATAGGGGCGGCCCAAGAATTCTGAAGGTTGCGGGCAGAGGCGTTTATCGTGGGTTTATGTACCGTCGGAGATACTTCAATGGAAATGAAGGTACCTCGCTTGCGATATTGGCGACGGGGATACGTAGAAAAAGTTTAGAGGAGAAAAGACATGAATATTCGTCGAGGTGCAATCAGCTTCATCGTTTTCGCAAGTTTGGCAGTCACTGCGGTAGCAGCACCGCAAGAGAAGAAAATCAAGCGCTCTGATTTGCCTCCAGCCGTCGAGCAGACCGTTGCGGCGCAGAGTACGGGTGCAACAATTAAAGGGTTCAGTGAAGAGAAGGAGAACGGCAAGACGCTTTACGAAGTAGAAATGGTGATGAACGGCCATACCAAAGACGTGCTCATCGAGGCCAGCGGAGCAGTTGTCGAGGTGGAAGAGGAAGTCGCAATGAACGCATTGCCCGTGGAAGTCAAAGCAGGACTGACCGCGAAGGCGGGCAACGGGAAGCTAGTTAAGGTTGAGTCTCTTACCAAGCACGACAAGCTGGTCGCCTATGAGGCGCAAGTTAATACGAACGGGAAGAAGTCAGAAGTACAGGTTGGCCCGGATGGCAAACCGCTCGATCACGAAGAGTAGTTAGACAGAAAACTCGCCCGGTTCTGACGAGTCATAGCTGGAGAGCAACTCGCACGAATCGGCGTAATCAGAGTTCTTTAAGCCAGCAGAGGAAACCGGCGGGATGGATACCGGAAGGAGCCTTTCTTAATGTCCTCCCGTCGGCTCCTGCTACTACACTTCAAACTGTGGATTAGAACGATGCGTCGCCAACCAAAAGTAGATTCGCCGACCGCCTTCGGTCAGAACAAAAAATCAAAATCCCCTCGGAACCTGCGCACATAATTTCCAAAAAAAACTCCGTGGAGTGGATCATTCACATTCGCGTGGACATCCAAAGCGTTGAAGTGATTCGTTAGATTGAATCCGCTTACGGAGAATCTCAGCGTGTACTTATGCCGGAAAGGAATATCTTTTGAAACTCGCGCGTCCGCCGAAAAGAAGTTCGGGTACCGGAAGCGGTCGCTGTAAGGAACACCGACATAATTTCGGGCCGCATCGACGTTCGCATACGGAGAACCCGTCCTATATTCCACGATGGGGTACACCCAGAACTTCCGGGGCAGCGAAATAGCTCCCCAAGCCAGGAAGCGATTCGGCAAGTCTTCGGGGCGCTGCGAAAATTGGTCTGGAGAAATGATTGGCGACGGGAAATCGCCGAGAAACCGACTGAACTCATTTAAGTTGCCGCGAGTTCTGCTCCTTACGTAGGAAAAAAACATCTCCTGGTCTTTTAGCCATCTGGTCCTCGCGGTGATTTCCACTTGGCGGTAGATGGATTTACCACGACCCCCCAACGCGTAAGCGTCAACTCCCTTGCTGGATCGAGGCGTCAGCGTTATCACGCCGTCCGAGACGCTGCTCAAATAATTGACCCTCAGCCGCAATCTCCTGACCACGGTCTGTTCGACCTCGATGTTCCAGGTCTTGCTGTAGGGAGCAAAATTGCTCGCCGCGTTATTACTGTCGATGAGCGGAAATCGTTTTTGGGGGACAGACTCCGCCAAATTCTGGAAGAGACGAGGCCCGTCCACAATTGCGCCGTTCGGACCGTAGGTCGTGATGACCTGTTGTGGACTGCGGGAAAAAGCAAAAACATTCAAGGGGACGCGATCATAATAAATTCCAAAGCCACCGCGGACAACCGTCGAGCCGCCATGGAACGGAGTCCAGGCAGCGCCGGCCCGGGGTGCGAGTCGTTGAGTATGCGTCGCTCCCTGATTCTCCACCCGTGCTCCAAAATCAAAGGCCAGGCTAGAGATCGGCAACCAATGATCCTGAGCGTAGATCGATGCTTCCGTATCAGTTTGATCGAAGAGTCCTGGACCGGAGAAAGTGATTTGTTTGAGGAGATGTCCTTGAGCGTCTCTGATTTCCACGGGATGATCAATGGTTTGGCCGGAGCTGCGAGTACGCGCCAGGCTGACACCAAACTTTAAATCGCTAACCCCGATGTGATTTGTTAGCGTTCTGCTGACACTTTCCAGCCATTCGATTCGTGACTCCCGTCGCGATTCTCTGTGGAAATAATTCCCGCGGTCGCCAATAGGAGTCAGCACCATGTTGGCGTCACCTTGCGCTCCTACCGTGGCACGAAAGCGTTGAATGCTCAGGGTGCTGTTGAGTAATGTTGCCCCGAGCGCGAGATGATCAGTTATCGCGAATAATTTCTCTGAAGCGCGAAAAGTTGGCGACACCGGTTGCGGGTTAAAATAGCTCAAATTGGCGAAGTCGGTGTTTTGCGGAGCCACCTGAATAGTCCCCGTCACCAGGTGTCTTGGTGAAATGACATAGTCCAGTTGGCTAAAAGAATTGAACGATTCGGTTTTCGTTTCGTTGCGGGGAAAATAAAGCGTTCGAATGGGGACCTTGTCGATTCGGTATTCGAGCCCTTCGGCTAAATAGAGCTTGTTGGCGAGAATTGGACCACCGAAATTCACGCGTGGCGATGCATTTCGCAACCCTCTGAGGTGTCCGCTGCGAATGCGAAATTCAGGCAGCGGATCGTTTAGTTCAAAATGCCACTTCCCCGGACCTCGACGCGTCTCGACAGCCACCACGCCGGCAGTGAAACGTCCATATTCGGCAAGAAACGGTGTTTTCAGGACATCCACAGACTCGACGCTATCCACGGGAACGGTAATTCCAAACCTTCCGCTGGCTGGTTCCGTCACATCCGTTCCATTCACTAGAAAAGCGCTCTTATGTTCGCCTCCGCCGTCAATAATGATCTGTCCGTCGCCGGAGCGCACCACACCCGGGATCAGTGGCAACGCGTCGGCAACCGTGGCGGGTCGATTCGGTAAGGACTTCATCTCATCGCGCTGCAATGTGGTCGAAGAAGAAGTGCTGTTCTGTTCAGAGCCTGGCGCATCGGCGCGCACTTCTACTTCTTCAGATCCGGCGGATTTGGGCCAGAGCGTGAGCTCTAGAGCCGAATCCAGAGTGGTCAGATCAACGGACTGCGAAACTGGGAAAAACCCTACTTTTTTGGCGCGCACTTCGTAACTACCCGAGGGGATGGCCGTAATGCGGGCAAGACCCTGCCGATCTGAGGTGGCGCTGAAAAGCTCGCGGTCTTGGAGGTGGACACTTATCGCTACTTCGGGGATGGGCTTCCCCTCCTGGTCCAGGACGGCAACTTGAAGCGTGCAAGACTGTTGCCCCGACTGCGCCATGGGAACGCCCGCCGCGAAAAACAGGATAGTCCAAAAGACCCGTGTTCTTAGACTCCTTCTCAGCATGTTTGGTCCACTTACCTGGGCTCCGTCTTGGTAGGTCTCAATCGTGAATTGGGCTAAAAATCTCTGATTGGAGTTTAAAGCATGTTGACGTCCAGTGGAGACTTTTCCGGCGGAGTGTAAACTATTGAGCACAAAAGGCTTGTGAATCAGGGCAGGTAGATATTTTTTCCCCATGCGACAATTTGCCGCAATGTTCTATACAGAAGAGCGGGCAAATCACACCACAGATTCGCGCGCACAGCGGATTCGCAGCCTAGCCATTCGGTGCGCATGCAAGCATCCACGGCCAAGCTATCACCAGCTTTGCTGTATCTTATTCAAGTACGTGGCATCAAGCTGCTTCACCGAAGGGCATCCAAGCAGTCTTATCGTCCGGTCTACGTCCACCTTTAGTATTTCCAAAGCTCGCGCCACCCCCGCTTGGCCCGCCGCGCCTAAACCGTACGCATAAGCTCGTCCGATGAGCACGGCCCGTGCTCCCAGGCAAAGTGCTTTCACAATGTCTCCACCCCGTCGTATCCCGCCGTCCATCAGCACTTCGACCTGCCGGTTAACTGCGGCCACCACTTCGGGCAGCGCACGCATCGACGGCGAAACACAATCCAGTTGTCTCCCACCGTGATTCGAAACCACAATTGCCGCAGCCCCCTCATCAGCCGCGCGCTTCGCATCTTCGCCGGTCAACACGCCTTTCACTACGATCGGACCCTTCCACAACTCGCGGATCCACTCTAAATCGTTCCAAGTTACAACGGCGTCGGACAACGCCGCTCCGACATCTACTAGCGTCATGGGTCCTTTTCCTGGAACGACTATATTCTCAAGGAGGGGCACGCCTCCATCGCGCAAAAAAGAAATGAGCCAGCCAGGATGTGCTAGCAATTCAGGGACGTACGGTAACTTGGCAAAAATGGAGTTGCACAGTAACTCCTTCATTCCGTTGCGAGGATCTCGCTCTCGCATTCCGGCCACGGGCGTGTCAATCGTTACGACCAGAGCATTGAACCCCGCGTTCTTCGCGCGTTCAATCGCTCCTTCCGCAACGGCACGTCCTCCGACCAAATACACCTGATACCACGCGGGCCCTCTTGTAGCCGCACGAACCTTCTCCAACTTGTGTCCCGAAATCGTGGACAGTATGTAGCCAGTTCCGGCCGCGTATGCTGCCGCCGCCGCCGCAACTTCGCCGCCCGGATGCATCAACCGGCTATAACCCACGGGTGCAAGCATTGCTGGAAAAGAGATCTGTGCCCCTAAAACCGTTGTACTCAGATCGTATTCGGGAAATGACACTGCTTGCCTGGGTCGAAACGTCAGATGGTCAAATATCTGGCAGTTTTCGCGCAGCGTGACCTCAGCTTCTGCTCCACCGTCCAGATAATCAAATACTGCTCTAGGCAGACGCCGCTTCGCGATCCTTCGGAGGTCTTCTATGTTTATCACTCGTGGCGAAGCCACCGCACTTGATCCCTGGCTCATTTTTATCCGCACGTCTCCGCACTTGCGGCAGCCATAGTAACGCATTTTTTAACAGCGGATGAATTTCAGGAATGACTGGATTCGAACCATCCGGGGGATGATCCTAGCTGGATGTCAATACAGCATGGCCGCCGCTTGGGCCGCCTCCACCAGCAAGAAGCGCAACAAGGAGTTGTCCTGCTTGCTGATGTGCCCCCACCGCTGCTTGCCGCACTAGAGTCCTCACTCGGAATCATCCCCACATGGCTGCCGATCTGCTTGCCGCTTTGAAACCGCGTCGGAGTTCCGATGATCAACACATAGGCGATTGCCGTAAGCGGGCCTACGCCGGGATGTGTCACCAGTACACGCTAACTTGCAGTCGCCGTGGTCTGACCTTTCCTCCCTTTCTTCAAGCCATTGCCCCGCAAGGCAAACATCCAGATAACACTTCGGCCCGCAATGGCGTCTACCCGTAATGGAGACGAAGTGTCAAAATCGCTACATTCCGCTTACCTCCAAAAGGAGGCCAACCATGGTGGCTCGCCTCTGCGTCACGAATCGACGGAAAGCTCCTGTTGCCACCTTTCTTCTGTTGTTATTCTCAGTTGGGACACCGCCATCTCTCGCACATGACGAGTGGTATCGCGGCCTCGACTTGGAATCTGCCCTGGCTGACTCCGGCCTTGTGCTCGTCGGGCGCGTCACCGACGTAAGCGAAACCAAGCTGGGCGTGGGAGGCAAGGGCGAGCGCTCTCTGCTGCAATACAAATTCGAACCAGTCTCGGTACTCAAGGGCGTATTCTCGCGCAAATCGCTGTTGCTTACCAGCGACGACCTCGGCACGCAACAATTCACCGACGCTGCGCCTATCGAGCCCGGGCAATTGCGCCTGCTCGTCCTGGGACGCTCGTTCGCGGGATACGCGATGCGTCGAGAGGCGTGATCCCAACGACGAGTTGCTCGCGACGGTCAAGGTCCTTCTTGCGGTCATTCATAGTTCAGATCGTGCTCAGAAGGTTGCATTGCTTCTTGACGGTCTCCGAAAGCAAAAAGGCGCCCCGGCCATTCCACTTCTCGTGGCAGTGGAGCGCCGCTCGCTGCTCGCCGCGCAGGCCTCCGGCGCAGTGGGGAGCATTGCTCCGCACTTGAGAGATCCTTCTTCCGCCGTGCGCGAGCAAGCGGCAAAAACTCTGTACTTTTTGCTCAAAGCGGACTACTTAGATCAACCCAAGTTCCGTGAAGCCGCGGTGAACGAGCTTGCGGGATCGATTGCAAGGGCGGATTCGAGTTTCGCTCCTCGTGTCGCTGCGCTCGACGCGCTCGGCGCTGCAGGATCTCAGGCTTTGGAGAACAAGGCAGTGAAGGCCCGGCTTGAACTTGACCTGCCCGTCACTTTTGCGGAACAAGGCGCCCGGCTTCACGCCATTGGCGATCTCAAGGTGCCCGGCCAATGGGGTGCGGTGCTGACTCTCCTCAAGCAGGTGCCCTTGGATGCCCCGCCCGAAATTCAGTACGGAGCGGAATGGGCCGCGGCGCAATTGGATCCCTCAGAGGGCGTCAAGGAAGTAACGCTCAGAATCCGAAACAAGTACAACGCAGGGCTTCCTGTCGTAACCGAGATAAATTTGCTTGGCGACCTGCCATCCGCCGACGCCGCTCCTGCGCTGGCCAACGCTGCGAAACTCACTTTGAACCACGACGAGCGGCGGGCGTTCGTTTCAGCCTGCAAGAAGGTCGCCAACGCTCGGCTCGTGGCGACACTCGCCACCATGCTCGTCCCGACTCAGCAGGACATCTGGTGGTATGCCGTGGATGCGCTCATAAAAATCGACACCGACGATGCCGCAAGAGCGCTTCAACCTCATCTCCTCCAGGAAACAAACCTGCAGCGCAAATTGGAGATCGCTGAGTTTCTGGGCCGCCACGGAATTCGCGAGGGTTATCCCTATGCCATCGAGCATATGTCCGAGTCCTATCTCCGCGAGCAGGCCATTTCGGCACTGGCTGCGATTCGCGAGCCTCGCGCCGTGGGCGAACTTCGCAAAATTCTCGAGATGAGCAACGATATTGCCTGGAACAGCGCGGCGGTACGCGCTCTAGGCGCACTTTGCGCTTCCGATTTTGCGCCCCAGTTCTTGGAAATGGCGCGAAACACTGGAAACCCACTCGGCCCTTCGGCACTCATCGCCCTCGGCGACCTTCATGAAGCCAAGGCCCTTGAGATTTCGCGAGCCGGCTTCGCTTCACGAAACCCGGAGAGATTGGCGGCCAGCGCTCGCGCCGCAGGCCAACTCGTCGCGCTTCCCGGCGTAAACGCTGACGACGTACGCGATGAGCTCGCCACACTGCTCGCCGATCGCGGTGCGTGGCAGCCAGCGCGCCTCGCAGCACTCAATTCGCTCCTGGCCTTGAATGATCCGCGCCTCGGTGATGCCCTGGCTCTTGCGGTGCGCGACGCTGGCCTTGAGAGCAGCGACCTCCTCAACAAGATCGAAGAACAGTTGTGCAAACGAAAAGTGAGGCTCACCTTGCCTTAAGCGAAGATTCCTCGATCAGACCTTGCGCGATCTTCAACAAACAAGGAGAAATGTGGTCTTCCTTGTCACCTCGGCGATCGTGCTTGGACCACGAAAGGGCTTCGTTCGAATCGGAAGCCGTCGTGCTTCAACTCAAATGGCCAGTCGTCGCCGCTGAATGGTTCGGCGATCCGCGTCAGTTTGGCTGTGTCCATCCGAGGCAAGCGCATAGCAAATTAGATGCGCTAGAATACCCTCAAGAGGAACGAAGAAAAATTGAACCCAGATGTACCTTACACAACTCTCGTTATTATTTTCGCTTCGCTGACAGCGCCCATCAGCCACGCTCAAACAATCACACCGTCGGACATAGCTACCGCTGGCGGCTCCGTTACTTCTTTGGTTTATAAATGTAATTCACAAACACATACCCCCACGGTACAGCAACGATGGGTAATATCACCCACAAGAACGCCGAGGTGGTGCCTTCCGCTGGTGAACCCACCAACTTGCCCTTTGACCAGAGTGGGTGCGCCACAATAATAAGCCACAGGACTTTGTAGAATATCTCTAACAGCAGGATCGGTAGCATTTTCAAAGGACGAATGATTCCTAAGCCCGCCAAAGTCGCGAAGGCTGTCCAGACGCACCACGCCACGGCATCTGTTGGTTCCCATAATCCCTGGTGGGTGAGGATGTGCGTCCAAGTGTCCCTTCCCAGCACGAAGAACATTAAGATAAAGACCAGTCGCAAGAGGTAAATATTGATCCTACGGACACCTTCGTATTGGTCGTCCCGTTGAAAAATGGCTTTGAGGCTAAAGGTCATGGAAATATCCTTGAAGTCATAGTTGTGCTGCCGCGAGCCAATGAGTGTCAGAACACAAAACAACAGCAATGAACATACCGATAGCCTTAAACTAGGCGATGGTATGCAGAAATCCGTTTTGCTCCGTGAGCTGCAAAGAGAGATTCTCCGACACGACTTCACTCATTTCGTAACCGAGACCCGAACAATGGCCCAAAGTGGTAAGGGCGTGGTCGTGTCTGGCTGTCCTGCTTTAGAAAACGTATCTACACGATCAACCAATTTCTGCGCCATCAAACAGAGGATGCGCTGCCACAGTTGATTGAGCGGCTGTCGGAGAGACCCTGAGCTAGTGCCAAAGAAACAGCAGCTAACGATTGGTTTAGACCGGGGAGATCGAACCAGCCACCATTGCATCTTAGATGAGGCAGGTAACGTGATTCTGGAGCAAAGCGTACCGACAACACGGCTCGAACGTAAGGATCCACAGCAGGAAAGAAAAATCTGAGTTGACACTAGCCGGCCTTTTCATGGAAGGAGTTGACTGGCTCTTGCTTCTCCGCCAGAATTTCCCGCGATCAGGCAAATGATCGTCAATACCGAATACGCGGATATTTCTCTGTCAGGTTCCCCGATGCGGATCTTCGTCGCTGCGCCCAAGGCGGAAGGTCAATATCCCGGCATCTGGTGCTATTCCGACATTTTTCAGCTCACACCCCCAATGCTGCGCACCTGCGTACGGTTGGCCGGGCATGGATTTGTTGCCGCTGCCCCGGAAATTTATCGCCGCATCGAACCGCCGGGAACGGTGATCCCATTCGATGATGTCGGACGCATCCGCGGCCAGCAAGACGCCGCGAAGACTCTGGTCGCGCATTTCGATGCCGATTGCCGCGCTGGTCTGGACTGGCTTTCCGAACATCCTAAGGTCGCGCGCGGGGAAATCGGCGTCATGGGTTTCTGCATCGGCGGTCACCTCGCCTTCCGTGCTGCGTTCCAGCCCGATGTCCGCGCAACGGTTTGTTACTATGGCACAGGCATTCATGACGGCAAGCTCGGCCAGGATGCAGATGCCCGATCGTTGCCCCGGGCAAAAGAAATCCGCGGTGAACTTCTGATGATCTTCGGGACAAAGGATCCGCACGTGTCCGACGCAGCACGCGAAACGATTGATCGGGCCCTGCAAAACTCCGGCGCCCGCTATAACACACTGCTGTATCCAGCTGAGCACGCCTTCACACGTGATGAAGGCCCGCGGTTTGATCCGGAAGCGACTGACCTCGCATTCGCGGAGATGGTTCGTTTATTCCGTAAAGTTTTCCACAATTGAAAAGACTCAATGCCGTAATCCAGGCAGAATCTCCAGAAGCGCGCCGTCAAATCGACTGCAAAGAGGGCCCTTCTACGTGTGGTGGCACAGTGCTTGACAGTAGCACAGTGATGGAGTACGGTCGCGGAGTTCCTCACATCCGGTACTCAAACCGTAGGCCAAAGTTGGCTTTGCCCGCACAAGTTGGAAATTCTGTGTTTAAGGAGAGAGCATGCGCAAAGAGATTGCAGGAGTGTGTATTGGTATCCTTATCTGCTTGGTTGGATTGGCGATAATAAGCGTAGAACCGGCGCTGGCACAAGCAGCGGCCGAGAAGTCGCCGATGTATACCTACGTTGCGGAGTGGACCGTCCCCCGAGCGATGTGGGCAGATTACGAAAAACAGCAAGCGGCAGGAAACGATGCCATGAAGAAGCTGGTGGCGGACGGAACTCTGGTGAGTTACGGAGATTTCGCGGTGTTGAATCACCAGGAGGGGGCGCCAACGCACGGATCGTGGTTTTCGGCGAGCTCGATGGCGAATTTGATGAAGGTGCTGGAAGGGCTGCGGGCAGCAAACACGGCGACCTCGCCGGTATTGGCGGCTTCGAAGCATTGGGACTATATCCTGAGCAGCCGGAACTACAACGCGCATTCGGGGACGTTCACTAACGGGTATTTGCGAGTAGCTACGTGGATGGGGAAGCCTGGTGCTGGCGATTCGGGCGGCAAGGTCTTGAAGGCGAGTATGGTGGCGCTGCTGGAAAAGTTGCTCGCGGAAGGAGCTTTGCACGCCTATACGATTGACCAGGAAACCGTCCACACGATGGATCGCAATGCGTTCTTCGTGGTGATGGTCACGAACGGAGCTGAGGGACTGGACAAGTTTGACGCGGCGCTGGAGGAGATGAACAAAAGCAATCCAACGGCGTTGGCGGCGTTCGGCTCCCTGATTGACGAACACGGGCACACCGACGTGCTGGCGCGGGTGAGCACGACGACACACAAGTAGTTGGCTTCAGCGAAGTTGATTTAGGCAGCGAGGAAGTGCGAGACAGGCGGTGATCGAGAGGTTTGCCGCCTGTTTTTTGCATGGAGCGGCGTGAAGGCTTCAAACGTTCGCTGTTTGGCTGAAAGGCCTGCTTTACGTATCAGTGTCTGCTCTCCCGCAGAAGCTTCATCATTGCTTACTCTTTGTTCCAACTGACGGAAAAACGTTAGTCACTTCTCACACTCTCCTTCGTTGACGTGCTCCACGAATTTCACGTTGTTCGCTTTGCGGAATTTCCGGCAAGGGTCAGATTGGGTGAGCTTCGCAGAGCGGCCAACGCCCCTTCGGACAGACCTTGGTTTCGTTTCTTGAGCATCTCCCCAAGTCTAATTCAATTGGGTTACGTGGTACGGCGTCTGGCCCGAACGTATTGCCATCTAGCGCCGCTGCACTTATTGCACGTAGCTTCGCCGGTCTTTCCTGAGCCATGGCACGACGTACAAAGCTCCCAGTCTGTAGCTCTGGGCGCTGCGAGGTTCCTTCCGGCGCACCGGTCTCCATGGACTTCTTGACTGCATTGCTTGTCTATCAGATTGGTGGAAAAAGATACCGCACCGCACACCGTACAGACTGAAACCGGTTGAGGTCTTTGGTGTGCCAGATCCGGGTGCCAGGGCATCAATTCGGAATTCCTCCGAGGGCTACCATACATCCTCCGTATATGTCGTTTCCGTTGATAAAGTTCTGGTTATTTTAGCAACCAAGAATAGCCAAGATAGATAAGGCTGTTATCCGCAATTTGCGCGCGTGGTGTTATGGAGAACTAGACGTGTTGGTTACCGCCGCCAATTGAGGTATCTGTTCCATAGGTTCTTGCAACTGATTTGAGCGACTCGAGACATAGGTAACAGTTCGTACCGGACACATGGGTTACACTTTTTCCCTTTTTTTAGGGAGGAAGTGATGCCATGGAAGGAGTGTTCGGTGATGGACGAAAGGTTGCAGTTTGTGGCTCGCCGGCTAGCCGATGGCGGAAAGCTCTGGACATGAAGTGCCCGGCCGAGGTCTATCAGCCCTCTACCCGTGTTTATCAGGGATTGCCCGATATCGATTATCCCTTCCACGATAAAGTCATCGTCGTCACCCATTGCGGCCGCATCTGTTTGGGCCGCAAAAAGATTAATTTCAGCACGGTCTTTGCTGGCCAGGCGGTGGGCATCAAAGAAGTTCACGACGATACCTGGCTGGTTAGCTTTATGGATTATGATTTGGGATACTTCGATCTCGATACTCGTGTGCTCGAACCGCTTGAAAACCCTAACCCATGTCTCCGGGCTGGACCCAATGTAAAGTGGCGCGCCCGGGGAGATTCGAACTCCCGACCCTCTGCTTAGAAGGCAGACGCTCTATCCAACTGAGCTACGGGCGCTTAAACTGATTCTAAGAGATTTGCCTCTCGCTCGACCATCCATTTGTTAGGTCAACCCCGTTCACTGTGCCAGAACTGTGCCAGAATCGCGGGCATTTCATTGGCATGGCGGTTGATTTTCAGTAAAGCTTCGCGCTGCATCTGATCAGGGACGTACACCATTAAGGTTTTTGCTCGGATAGTTGGTAAGGGCAGCGCAATTGAGCCAGTTTGCGCCGTACGCTGATGCTTTCTGTTAATAAAGGGTCAGTCTTATGAATTCTGTTATGCTCCGGATGAAGATACCACCGCGGAGTGTCCGATGAACTCGTGCGGCACCGAGCCATGTGCTTGTTGGCTCTCGGGCCGAGGCTTGTGGTTCTGGGATTGAGTCACGATGGAGCGCACTCCACGCGGTCCGTGGTGGACTGAGTCTTGTGGTTTTTCTAATATTCCCATTCGCGCTACAACGAAAGTCCTGACTACGCATGGTTCTCTCTATTCCGATGAGTTTTTCGATAGCCCCGATAACAACTATAATCACTGATTTGGCAGGTGGAAGAATTTCTGCCCAAGTCTGCCACAGATCACGTATTCTCTCTCACCCACTGCGAGTCGCTTGCATCATGTTTCAAGGAAGTAGATTTACAGTCGCCGGGTGCAACTCCCATATCGTGGCGACGTGCACTGAACCGCGGTTGTGATCAAAATCTTCAAACGCCATACCCAAGACCTCAACTCGCAACGCTTGCGGCAGTTCACCCCCATGCTGAGAGTCCAAGCGAAAATTATGTTTTGCCAGCTGCGATTGAATATTCTGGCGAGCAGCACAAAATTGACTGTCAACCGGCGTTTCCACTATCACCCTGGGAGCGTTCTTATCTGCGGTTTGTGAAATTTCCAGGTGCACATCGCAGTCCGCCGCGTTTACACTGGTTTCTTGCAGAAACGCATTCGCCACATGGAACACTAGAAGCTCTCGCCCGGTCCGCGTGGCATCTGGAGCGACGTAAGCATCCGGTGCCCAGCTGAGAATGGAATCGACCCCGATTTCTTGCGCGGCAATGTTGGAAATCGCAACGTGTTTTGCCAGATGGCGGAAATCGAGAATGTCGGGCTCAATGGGCAGGCATTTGCAAAGATCCTCGGGACTCGGCTGCAAAAAACCGTAGCTGCCGCCGTTGCAGGAAACACTGAATAGCGCTAACAAACAGATACCGCCCAATGAGAGAGTCTGTTTTAAATTCAATGGGTTCACCCTGTTCGATTCGATGACCAAAGCGCTGGAATGGTTTGCCAGAGTAACACTACGGTCAGATAGGTGAGTATTAAGAGCGAACATCCGCTCCTAGTATAACTTGATATGTCGGAGCCCGCTGGCACTTCACGCAGAAGAGCCAGCGGACTCCGACTAAATTACTTCCACAACCTTGAATTACGCGGCTCGTTTACGCTGAAAAAAGTGCACGATCAGCGAAATCACCGCGAAGAGTAGAAGCAAGTGGATTAATGCACTGGCAACGTGATAAACGAGAAAACTACCCAGCCAAAGCAACAGCAGAACCGCGAATAGGATGATAAACATTAAGTTTTCTCGAACCACGTCCGCCTAATAACTGCTTCCAGCTTTTCTGGCCGAAGCGGCGTCGGTAGTCTTGCGATCCGCAGAGGCTTCCCCGGTCGAAGAGATGTCCTCAGCGCCCGTTCGTTCCAAGATTTCCTTGGCGCGCTTAATTTCTTCCGAAGTATCGCAGTGTACGGAGAGTAGAATTCCGCCCTTCTGCAATCGGCCTTCGTAGCGCTTCGCTTCGTATTCCGGAATGCCCAAACCAACCAACGCGCCGGCCACACCGCCTACCGCCCCGCCTACACCCGCACCGGCGAGCGCGGCCATAATCGGTCCTGCTGCGATGAAAGGTCCCAGGCCGGGAATTGCAAGCGCACCGATGCCCACCAGCCATCCCAAAGCTCCACCGATTAGCGCACCAGATCCTGCGCCCGCTGTCGCGCCTTCGGGTGCCTTGGTTGATTTCTCCGTGGCGATCTCTTTGGAGCCCAAATTCTCCGGCAGCAAAACCGACACATCCGATTGCGAAAATCCGGCATCCTTGAGAGCTATGACCGCGTTCTCTACGGCAGTGCGACTCGAATAAATTCCGAATACTGACTTATTTTTTGCCATTCTAGCCTCCTTGGCTATGTTCTATCGACGGAAACCAGGATAAATTCCTCGTTCAAATTTTCGCACCAGTCACCCATCTTTTTGAACGGCGTCACCGAAGTGCGAAGCGCGTTCATACTGCCGCACTAGTTCCGGCCAGCCAATACAAGGAATCCTGCAGTAAGTACGAAACTTCACCCGAGCTTACTTTGCAGCTCAGCCTGTAAATTATTACGGGATGGACCTTAATGTCTTAGGAGGGAGAATGATCGCTGCCGATACCGTAAAGCGATGTCGAAGCTACACAAAGGCACGTATGGTGCGCAGAGGGACGGATTGTTACCGTTTCCCCCGGGCGTTCACTCTCAGAATATGCAGGTTGGAGGAAAAATGAATCGAAACGTTAAACTATTGCACGTCTGTATTCTAAGCACCGGACTCGTTGCGGGAACTTCTCTTTATGCAGCCGTAGGCCAATCAGAAACTCAGCAAGACCCACAAACTTCGTCGGACCAGGCCACCCAACCCGATAACACCAAAATGAACAAGCGGGATAGAAATAAGCAGGCCGTAACCGCTGATCAGCAAAAGGAAACGCAGGCGGATCGTGAGTTGGCCAGGAAAATCCGTCGCGCCATTACTAAGGATTCTTCACTCTCCACCTACGCGCACAACGTCAAGGTAATTGTGCGTGGCGGAACAGTCACTCTCAAAGGCCCGGTTCGTACCGAAGACGAGAAGAACGCCGTGGGCGCGAAGGCTTCTGAAATCGCCGGCGCCGATAAAGTTAAGAATGAGATCGACGTAAAGTCCTAAGGCCTCGATCATTCTCCCGTCGCCACTGCCGCGCGCTAGGGCTGCGGCAGGTGGCGATTTCTTTTTCGTGTTTATGATTCAGTCTGGATCCCCGCTATGTCTGAAGACTGAAAGAGTCACACGCGCATGAGGAAAGCAACGGAAACCAGAAACATGGCAGCCGTCCCAGCCCACCCAATGATTTGAAGATACCGCGGCACCGTGAACTGACCCATCACTTTTGGGTTTCGCGCGAGCAGCATCATCAGAGCCATCACGGGTGCAGCTAGCACTCCATTGATCACCGCGGCTATGAACAGCGCCTTGATTGGATCTAGGTGGATGAAATTAAGCAACAAGCCAAGTACTATCGCGAATCCAAGGGTTCCATAAAACTTGATGGCTCTATGCGGCTTAACCTCCAATCCCACGCGCCACTTCATCGCTTCTCCCACCGCGTAGGCAGCGGAACCCGCAAGAACGGGCACCGCCAGGAGTCCGGTTCCTATAATTCCCAATGCAAATATTATGTAAGCGAAGCGCCCGGCCAGCGGCCCTAGGGCTTGGGCAGCCTGAGTAGCAGACTGAATATCCGTCTGCCCGTGACTATGCAATGTTGCCGCGGCGGTGAGCATGATGAAAAATGCCACGATGTTTGAAGCGGCCATCCCTATATATGTATCAAGTCTAATTCGCTGCAGTTGCCCTGGAGCTTGCGCGGGAGCTCTTCGAAGCGGGTTTTCGCGGCGTCGTACTTTCACTTCCTCCGCCTCTTGTGAAGCTTGCCAGAAAAATAGATACGGACTGATGGTTGTCCCAAAAACCGCCACCGCTACGGTTATATAGTCGCCGTGAAAAGCACGCAATGGGGGTAGCAACGTCGCTTTCAACGTGGCCGTCCAGTCTATATGCACTACGAAAGCTGTAATCACATAGGCAAGGATTGATAAACATAGCCACTTTAGGTATTTCACGTATTTTGTGTACGGTATGAAAATCTGAAGCAGAACGGTTAATATCCCCATCCCCACTAAGTGTAGCCTCGCAGGGCCGCCAAAGAGCATATGCGCGGCCTCAGCGATTGCCCCGAGATCGGCGCCAAGATTAAAAACAGTGGCGACCAATAACAGCGCAACGACACTGAAGGCCACTGGACGCGAATACGTCTTTCTGATATTCGCGGCGATGCCCACGCCTGTAACCCGCCCAATGCGCGCGCTGATTTCTTGGATCGCACACATGAACGGGTAAGAAAACAACGCCATCCATAGCACGCTCAGACCGAATTGCGCACCTGCTTGGCTATACGTTGCGATTCCGCTGGGATCGTCATCGGACGCCCCGGTAACTATTCCTGGTCCCAAACGTAAAACGTTCGCGAATAGATTCGATTTTTGGGGAGGTTGTACTGCGCTAGTCGAGACGCTCTTGGAATCGATTCGAGTGCCACCCGTGGCGCTGACCCGGCGACCCCACAGCGCAATCTTGTTTTCAACGTGTCGGGCCAAATGGCAGCACCTTTAGGTCCCTTGCGCGAGCGTCGGCCACGTGCAAAGGGACGCTATATTCGGCCTAGTAACAGAAGCACTACGAGGATAACCACTACCAATCCTAGACCGCTGCTTGGGTAGTAGCCCCAGCTACGACTGTGCGGCCAAGTCGGCAGCGAGCCGAGCGACAGAAGTAAAAGAATAACTATAAGAATAGTAAGCATATTTCCTCTCCTCCATGTGCATTGAACTCTTTCAACCTCCTGCGCACAATCCATGTAATCGTGTACTTTCATTGGAGTTATACCTCTAGGTATCAACTTCTCTTTGCAGCTCATTTAAAAAAATTAATTGAACCTCAGGTGAATTGCCTATTAAACTCCGCTCTTTTGCGTATTGGATTAATTACAGTCGGATGTTCCCATCCACTTGGTAGACCCTCTAAACCGGGTCCAAGGAGGATGGACAATGGCTGGAGAAGCAACTCGTAAACAGCGGGATAATCCCGATCGTGAAGGCCAGGATAAGTCGCAAGACCGCGGTCAGAATAAGGGCCAGAATCAGCAGGATCGAGACCATCAGGGCAACCAACGTCGAAATACAGGGCAGAACCAAGGCCAGAATCGCCCGCACCAAGGACAGCAGGGACAAAACCCAGGACAAAACCAAGGTCATAACGAGGGTCAAGACCAGTCGCGAGAGAGCGGCCGGCAGCAAGGTGGAAGCCAGCAACAGCGCGACTCCCAGAATCAGAAACAGAAACAGAATGATCCATCTCAGCGCAAAGGCCAGCAAGGGCAAGACGATCCGACCCAGCGCGACAGAAATAACCGGTAAGTCTCTAGAAGGTTGCTATACAGAGGCAAAGCCCGAAGGAATTCCTTCGGGCTTTGCCTAATTTTTCGGAATACAGCGAAGACGGTATGTTATTCCTGGCGCAGGCATTATATCTATAAGGCGCCTACAATTGAGAAGATTCGGCTAAGGACCCTATGCAAGGAGAAATGTTAGAGAACTCCTTGTCCCAACCAAATTGATGGTGGAGATGAAGACCTTGCGCATCCTCGTTGCCGATGATCATGACATTCTCCGTCGGGGACTCAAACAGCTCCTCACCTCACGTTCTGGATGGGAAGTTTGTGCTGAAGCTAAGACTGGTCGCGAAGCCGTAACCTTGGCTGAACAGCTAAAGCCGGATGTCGTTGTCATGGACATTAGCATGCCCGATCTCAACGGCTTGGAAGCTGCGCGCAAAATTCGCAAGCTTCTTCCCAAGACAGAGATTCTCATTCTTACGCTTCATTTTTCCGATCAACTCGTGCGAGAAATAGTTGAAGCGGGCGTCCGGGCCTACATCATGAAATCCGACGCGGACCGCGACTTGGTAGCCGCAGTCGAGGCCCTTGGAAATCATCGTTCCTTCTTCACCGCTCGCGCCGCCGATATGCTTCTGGACGGATTCTGCAGGCCGAATGCCATGCCAGATCCTGACGCGCTCATACGTAATCGTCTAACTTCGCGAGAGAGAGAAATCGTTCAACTACTAGCTGAGGGGAAGAGCAGCAAAGAAGTCGCCGTCTCCTTGGGTATCAGTGTTAAAACTGCCGAAACGCATCGTGCAAATATCATGAGAAAACTGGAGCTCCATTCAGTGAGTGAGCTCGTTCGTTACGCCGTGAGGAATCAGATTATTGAGGCGTAAATTCTTGGAATTTGCCATGGGCGCGATTGTGAATGCCGACCATGACGCTAGAGGGAATTCATAGGTTCTTCGAGATCAGTTCAAGCGGGATCTTCACAACCCATTCTCGCCGTAGGCAAGTATGCCTCGCGTTTTAATCGTCGACGATCACGCCGTGATCCGCCGCGGCGTCGAGGGAATTCTGCATCCGTTTCCCGAGTGGGAGCTTTGTGGTGAGGCCGAGAACGGCCAGGACGCCGTTCGACTCGCGAGCGAATTGAAGCCAGAAGTGATCATTATGGACGTTTCCATGCCTGGTTTGAATGGTCTCGAGGCCACGCGTATTATTCGCGACGTTCTTCCTGACACTAAGATTCTGTTGTTGACCTTACATGCCTCTAACGAATTCGTACGCAGCGCTTTTCAGGCGGGTGCCAGAGGCTACGTACTGAAATCCGACGCCGAAAATGAGCTTATTCGTGCACTTAATGTGGTCATAGGCGACGGTACTTACGTTAGTCCCGGCATCGATCCGGCGTTAGTTAAGACAGCTCTTGAGCCTAAAAACGGCTTTCATTAGCGGAGTTCTCATGCATCCGGTCGCTATCCAACTTGTTGCTTGAATTACGTTTTCAATTCTGGAGGAATCGATGGCTTTGCAAAACGCAAAAGCGGAAGTTTCCCGCCCGGCGACGCGCGAATCACTCATTAAGAGTCTAAATGGAGATCTGGCCCGCGAATATCAGGCAATTATTGCTTACGTGGTTTATTCGCAGGTGTTGAAGGGTGCTGAGTATATGAATATCGCGGCGGAATTGGAGAAGCACGCCACCGAAGAACTCCAACACGCCATCACTATCGCCAAACAAGTGGATTACCTCGGCGGAACTCCCGTCGTGCAGCCCGAGCCGGTAAAGGTCACCGAGAATAACAAGGAAATGTTGCGTGCCGACCTTGAAAATGAAAACGAGACAATTCGAAACTATCGCGAACGGATCCGTCAATGCGAGGCGTTGGGTGAATTCGCCATGGCTGAATTGATTCGTGAAATTCTAGTGGAGGAGCAAGACCACCAGATTGCTCTTGCCACCGCCCTGGGTATTGATCCGCCTAGAGTCGGCCTGGAAAAGGCCAGATAGGATAAGCCTTAGCAGGTCTATACCGCCAGCTAAAAACTAACAGGTCGGGGCAAGGCAGGGTCTATCGGACCGGGCCCAGGGTTCGGTGGCGGATGCCCGGGATCCGGCGATGGCAACTCCGGCTCCGATGGTTTTTTGGAAGGCATCTCTGGCTGGGGTGATTGCGGCGTCGGCTCTTCGGGTCGGGGATCCCTAGGAGGCGGCTGCTCCGGTTTCGGAGGCTCGGGAAATGTTCGTTGCTGTGCGTCCATGTCGTAAATTTCTTCCTCCGAACTGACTCGATGGTTCCATCTGATTCTGCGCCTTTCGCTGTTACTATCAATCAGGGCATCGCCGTATATTCGCCACGTGAGTCCTAACCCCGAGGTGCTCTACAGTCTTCTTCCTATTGAGTCCCTCGATGCCTCGCGTTAGCCTCTTGTCGTTTAACTCGCTGAGCTGGCGGTTATGTCCCGCTTGGGAGTGACTGCACACGGGAGCCCGAGAAGGCCTTTGCAGTTTGACCTACCTGGAAGCTTCCCTTAGCCGCCAGCGACTTACCTGACCTTCCTCGCTCTTGTAAAGGTTCTCCTCTATTGAGAAAACAGCGTGCTCACAGCAAAGTCGCTCTCACGCCCGAATTGTTCTGAGGCCCCATATCAACAAAAGGTAATTCTCGGGTGCCACACCCACGCATCTCAAGGAGAAAAATGAAACGAACACGATTGTTGCTAACTCTAATTCCTGCCTTGCTAATTGGTATATCTGTAGGATGTTCGAACACGCCGAAGTCACCAGACGTTTCTGACAGTATTCGCAAATCTCTGGACCAGTCGGATTATAAGGATGTGAGCGTTAAGCAGGATCGCGAAAAGGGCGTCGTCACCCTCAGCGGCACCGTTTCCTCCGAGAATGACAAAGCGCAAGCCGAGTCAATCGCCAAATCCATCGCTGGTAGTCAGGTCGTTGCCAATGAGATCGCCGTCCGGCCTCCTGGCGACGAAAGCACCGCCAAAAAAGTGGAATCAGATCTCGATAAGGCCATTGAAAAGAATCTGGACGCCGTTCTTGTGCAACGCAAACTCAATAAGGACGTTAGTTACGACGTGAAAAACGGCGTGGTGACCCTGAAAGGTGAAGTTAGTTCGCAAGCCAGGCGCAGCTCGATTGAAAAGCTCGCCAACACTGTCCCAAATGTGAAGCAGGTAGTAAACGAGTTGCAGGTCAAGAACCAGAAAGCAACTTCTTCTTCCTAATATGTGTGAGGGCGGATATTTCGATCCGCCCCGCACCTTCCTTAACATCGACGTACAGAAATTCAGCCAAGCCTAGAGAAGCACAAAAATTACGCTGCCACTGTTCCAGAACCTACGACAATTTCCAATCTCCGTCGCGATCGCGTCCGTGCTCTAAAAATTCGAGACTTGACGGTCTCCACCGTTATACCCAGTGCTCCGGCTAACTCGCGGTTGGTCCAGCCCTCCGCCTTCTGCAGTACAAATGTGTTCTTAAGTGATGGATTGAGCCCACGGAGCGCTATGTCCGCCAACTCTCGGTTTATGTATTCGCGTTCGTGATTTTGCCTCTTATCCTCGATCTCTGGATAATTGCCATACAGTCCATTGGATTGCACGTCGGAATAAGTGGCTTGACGCTCGGATTGGTGCCTGCGTAATTTCATTAGCGCTTCGTTGATCGTAATTCGGAATAGCCATGTGGAAAACTGTGATTGACCCTCAAACCGTCCGAGGTTGTGGTAGGCCTTGAAAAGCACATTCTGCAAATTGTCTTCAGCATCCTCGCGATTTTTCAGCATTCTCAACGACACTCCAAAAATCTTCCCGGAATGTCTGCGCACCAACTCTGTGAAAGCGTCCTGATTACCTGCACGCGCTTCGGCGACTAATATGTCTTCGGAGAGCACTGCCTGGTTTTCCATTTCGAAATGGCTCCTTATATCCCGTTTATGCTTTACAGAAATTGTGCGGCTACGACCTTTCGCAACGTATTCCTATTTAATCCGCTAAGGTTCACTCACCCCTCAGTTGAGCTTATCGGTAAATTAAATCCTGGCCACGGATTGGGCAATACAGAGGACCTTGTAATACTGGCTTGAGGAGTTTGTAGGGCATCCGACCGAAAAAAATGAGAGCACGAAACAAAAAAAGCGAGGCCGCTGGTGGCCTTATCTAATTCATTCAATTCCGATTAACATTCTGAGAGGCATATCAAGTGATGCGAGGTTCGGGAAAAGTAATGCGCAATTCGGGAACGTCAGTTCCCATTCAGTAAGGAATCTCATCTCGAGAATCTTATCCAGTGGTCTTAGCTGAAGGTCTTCACATCACCGCTTCACTCACTCGATTAACTGCTACGACGGTCCAGCACCAGGAGAGCGATTCCGCCCACTAACGCGAGTGCTCCCACAATGGGAGGTATTGGAATTGTTTGGCGTTCTTCTTTCGTTGCTTGGATCGGCCCCAGATCAAGAACTTTCTTATGCGTGGTGTAGGTTATACCCTGGTAAGCCAGTGCGATGACTCCAAGAATGATCAGCGCGATTCCCAAAATTGTTTTACCACTCATGAATCCTCCCAAACGTCAGACTTGAGACCCGCAAAAAGGGAACTCGTGCTTGACGTGATATATCAACTGAGACAACACAAGATTTGAAGGACAACCAATGCCTGCTTTATAAGCGATTCTATCCTGCATCTCTATACCGCAGAACCCGTATTCCCGTATATAACGATCTTGCGCAGCTGCGACGGTCAGCGCCTTCTATGGAAGGCCCCAGCGAAGGGATTTCCGTTAGTAAGGAATCCTTCGAAGCCCAAGGTGGGCAGTCCTTAGTAAATACGATCGCCTGCCGTAAAGGACACATATTATTGCGTTTAGTGATGCCCACTCGGCCCCGTCGCCCGCTTGTTCGCAGGTGATTCTCTCCGAGTCCCAGGTAATGCTTCACATTTTACTGGATTGAAGGCTTCACTCGTTTTTGCGTGCGCAGCACCCAGTTTCTGTAATAATACTGTCTGGGTAGCCTGCAGGGACACAGCGTTTCCGGCTGGCCGTACGATCGGATAAAGTGAAATTCCAATGGAGGAAAATTCATGGAGTCCTTACGGCTTTTGGTTGCGGACGATCACGAAATTGTTCGGAAGGGCCTTCGTTCCATTCTCGAAGCTCAGTCTGGCTGGAAAGTGGTGGGCGAAGCCAGCGATGGGCGCGAAGCTGTCACCAAGGCTAAGGAACTTAAACCTGACGTAACAGTTTTAGACATCGGTATGCCCTCGCTAAATGGCCTCGAGGCTACGCGTCAGATGCTGAAAAATGATGCGAGTGCGAGAGTGCTGATTCTTACCATGCATGATTCGGATCCGCTTATCAAAGAAGTGCTGGACGCTGGGGCTCGCGGTTACTTGTTGAAATCTGACGCCAGCCGCGATTTAGTTACCGCCGTTGAAGCGGTCCGTCGCAATAAGACTTTTTTCACCGCAAAAGTTGCTCAAATGGTCCTCGATGGATATCTAGACAAGAAGCCGAAGTCTCCTGATCCGGAAACTCCCAGAACTCGCCTCACCCCGCGCCAGCGAGAAATCGTGCAGTTGCTCGCCGAAGGCAAGAGCAGCAAAGAGGTAGCGGTGGCCCTTGGCTTGAGCGTGAAAACTGCCGAAACGCATCGCGCCAATATTATGCGTCGCCTGGAATGCCACTCTATCAGCGAGCTTGTGCGCTACGCGGTGCGCAACGAGATCATCCAGCCTTAACTGCTCCACCTCCCTTTCCTACAGGAACACCTGTATTTCCAAAGGATCGAGAATCTGTTTTATTGTGTTTACTCGCGATTCCGCAGCGCGATTATTACTCCGGGAACAACATGGAACCTCTGCGAATTCTGATCGCCGACGACCACGAATCAGTCAGGACTCTACTTCGTTACCTCATTGAATCAAGCACGGAATGGAAAATCTGCGGCGAAGCGCGCAACGGCGAAGAAGCGATTGAGTCAGCCAAGGCTTTGCAGCCCGATGCCATCGTCATGGACGTAATGATGCCTGGCTGCGATGGCTTGCAGGCCACGCGCGAAATTCGTCGCACCTCGCCTCACAGTTGTATTGTGATTACCACCCTATACAATTTTCCTGCTCTCTCAGGGGAAGTGCTCCGCGCAGGCGGTTCTGGTTATTTTTTGAAGTCGGATTCTGTTCGTGACTTGGTTCCGTCAGTGCGCACTCTACTGGCGCAAAGGTCGTCCGAAGATCGCCCGCTCGCCCAGTGAGCCGCATTTTGTCGCTGATTTAGTCAAGCCCCGTGTTTCGAACACCCTGTGTCTACCCGCCTTCAAAAGAAGCGTAGGTATTCCGCTGTATATCCGGCGCCTCCCTTCCGTGGTCTTCTAATCGTGTCGAGTGCGCGACGCAGCGCGGCAGTCGCCCATGTTCGGTAAAGGGAGGTTTAAATGAATTGGGACCAGATCGAAGGCAAATGGAAAGAATACGCGGGTAAGATTAAGTCCAAGTGGGGCAAATTGACCGACGATGATTTGACCGTTGTAGGCGGTAAGAAAGATCAACTCGTCGGCGTGATTCAGCAGCGCTACGGCATCGCCAAGGATCAAGCCGAAAAGCAGGTGGACGAGTTCACCCGCTCGTTCAGCGCTGAAAATGCCGCACGGCGTGAAGAAAATGCTCGTGCGGATAAAGATCGGGCACGTGGAGCCGGCAGCAGATAAGTCCTAGCAGAATAACTTTCTAACTCAAAGTAATACGGGCGGCTGGTTCGCTGACTGCGTGCGGCGAATCAACCGCTAACTGTTCCGCCTTGGCTTATTTCTGTTCCTGAACTGACTTCTTGACCCCGGCCGTTCTCTTTCGTGATACGTTACCTCTAGTTTAGAAACATGCGCTGCTCACGGCGAAGCCTATGAATCCGATTGAAATAATCGGCATAAGTCTCGGGGCTGGATTTTCTTCCGGACTCAACCTCTACGCCACGGTGGCCACGCTTGGACTGCTGCAACGCTTCGGTATTGTTCACCTTCCCCCAGCCATGCAAATAGTGGCTCACCCCTGGATCCTTGGCATTGCCGCTGCTCTTTATATGATTGAGTTTTTCGCCGACAAAGTCCCTTATATTGATACCGCGTGGGACGTCTTTCATACGTTTATCCGGCCACCTGCAGCAGCGCTTCTCGCTTTTGCAGCGGCCGGCTCCACCGCTCCAGAATGGCGATGGGGTGCTGCGCTACTCGCAGGCGGCGTTGCGCTCACCTCGCATGGAACAAAAGCGAGCACACGTGCTGCTGTGAACGCTAGTCCTGAGCCGTTCAGCAATTGGGCGCTAAGTTTTGGTGAAGATTTGCTGGCGGTCTGGCTGACGTGGATGGCCTCGGCACATCCGCTCGCCACCACCATCGTCGTCTCGCTACTCCTCGTGCTATCGGTGTTCCTGCTCTACCACCTGTTCAGGTTCGCGCGTGCCGCTTTCCGCCAGGTCTTCGCTCCGGAGCCCACCGCTATTTCAAGTAGGTAGCCAGCCACTCGAGAAATGTTTTGTGCCAGTATCGGCTGTTCTGCGGTTTTAAGATCCAATGTCCTTCGTCAGGAAAAACCACCAGCTTAGAAGGAACTTCCTGCCGCTGCAGGGCATTAAAAAACTCCAGGGACTGCGTGTACGGTACGCGAAAGTCTTTCTCTCCCGCGATGACCAGCGTGGGCGTCTTGAATTTCCCCAGCCCCCCGGCGTAAGTTACGGGCGACCACTTTTGGTAGCTCTCCGGATTTGACCACGGCGTGCCCTGCATATCGTGCTCCGCGAACCACAATTCTTCCGTGGCGTACATCGATGTCTGGTTGTATACGCCTGCATGACTGATGATCGCTTTGAACCGCCCCGTATGCCCCGCTATCCAGTCCGCCATGAAGCCGCCGTACGAACCGCCTGCCGCAGCCATGCGCGATCCATCCGTAAAAGGATACTTCCCCAGCGTGTAGTCCACTCCATTCATCACGTCCACATACGCGCGCCCGCCCCAGTCGTTCGTGATCTCGTCCGTAAATTTCTGTCCGTAACCCGTCGAGCCACGCCGATTGATCATCAGCGTTACGTAACCTGGCGCCGACAATACTTGTGCATTCCAGCGGTATCCCCATGCATTGGACCACATCGTCTGCGGTCCACCATGCAGCATTATCAGCAATGGATACTTCTTCGCCGCATCGAATTTCGGCGGTCGAATCAGCATCGCCTGCACGCGCGTTTCTTCCGCCCCTTCGAACCAGAACGTCTCCGGCGCATTCATTTCCAATCCTGCCAATATCGCGTCGTTGTGATGCGTCAATTGCCGGGTATTCGAGCCATCGCCCGCCGCTGCAAATACCTCCGCCGGCATGATCAGTGTCGACCTCTTGAACGCCATCAATTTTCCGTCGCGGCTTAGCGAGGGATCCCCATTGGTTCCCTCCGCAACAATCTTTTTCGGTTCCGCACCAGCGCGCGCCAACATCGCGTAGACAGGGGAAAGCGTCTCGTTTTCTGCTACGAAGTAAATCGTCTTGCTGTCACCCGACCACGCCAGCTCGTTAGCACTGCGATCGAATCCTTCGGAAATATTTTCCGTTTTCCCGGTTCGGCGATCGTACAGCATCACGCGCCACCGGTCGGACTCGTACCCCGGCGTTGCCTGCCAGTGGTAAGCAATATACTTTCCGTCCGGTGAATAAACCGGATTGCCGTCAAAGCCCGGATTATTCGTAATCCGCTTGGATTCGCCGCCGGACACAGAAACCAGGAACAGATCGCCGTTCGTACTGAGGGCCTCAACCTTGTCTGTCACAGCCGTATAGCAAATCTCTTTTCCATCCGGCGAGAAATTGATGTCGCTTGGGCCGCCACGTTCGTCCGGGGGCACATCGTAATTCGCGCCGGGAGTGAGATCGCGTGGCGCGGCACTGCCATTTGCCGGCACCACAAACAGGTGACTCCGCTTGCCCTCGAACCAGTGGTTCCAGTGTCTGTATAACAGTTGTTGGTATTCGTGGGCTTTCACTTTGTTCTTGTCTTTTTCCGCGTCGCGACTGCTGTTGCACGCGTCATCCTTGCAATCCGGATATACCGAAGACGTAAGCGCTATCGTCGAACCCTCCGCCGACCATTTCACGATATCCGCTCCGGTCGAGAGATGCGTTAGCTCTTGCGCCTCGCCTCCGTCCATGCGCAGCAGATAGACTTGCGAAGTGCCGTCGCGCGACGACAGAAACGCAATCGTCTTGCCGTCCGGCGACCACACCGGCGACGAATCGCGGCCGCCTCGCGTCAGTTGAAGTGGGGCGCCACTCGTGGTTGGCGCCATCCAGATGTCGCTGGCATTGCGGTTGGCCTCCATATCCGGTGTCGTTACCGTGTAGGCCACCCATTTGCCATCTGGTGAAATCTGCGGATCGGAAACGCGATGCATTCGTATCAAATCATCAAAGCCAATCGCACGTTTCGTCGCGTCTTGGGCTTGGACCGCGACACACCCGCCCAACAACAGCACGCCAAATACGCTGCTTCGCACAATCCGGCATTTCATCTTTAATCTCCCGTGAGCATCAGTGGAATTATTCCGCCTTGCAGAGTTCGCATATTGTCACGATTCACCCTTGATTCCAAGACGCTGCCGCGTCCCGCAGGGTAAATAGCTCTGTCGCGTGTCTCGCTACTTCGCCGGCGAAACCTTCCGCCCGCCGCGGACGAAAAGCCAGTTTACTAATGCCATTGTGAACGTGATGGCAATCACCATAACCTCTCGCAAATGCATTTGCGTAATCAACACCCCGGTGAACACCAGCGCCAATACGGGAAACAACATTCCGCCCGGCAGGCGAAAAGCATCCGCGCCTGGTTGCTTTTTCCTTAGTGCAGGAAGCGCGGCCGCGATGCAACCGTACACAAACAGTCGGGAGACTGCCGAAAGTGTGGCATTCCATCGGAAACTTCCTCCCACCGAAAATGCAATGACCAGCGCTGCAAAGGTGATAATCGAAACATAAGGTGATCGAAAGCGTGGATGGACGGCTGCAAAAAACGCCGGAAAATCTCCCTGCCTTCCCATAGCAAAAGTAAGGCGCGGCGTGTGCAACATACCTGCGCTTAGGTAGCCGTAAACAGAAACCAGCGTGCCCATGGTAACCAGAGTTACGCCCAGTGGACTGAGAAAATGTCGCGCCGCATCCACCGCAGGTTTTCCCGATGCTGCCGCGTTCGGCAACGTATGAATCACCACGTACTGCATCGCCACGTAGAGCAGGGTCACCGACGTCAGCGCTGCCAATAGCGCGATGGGCACGTCCTTGCGTATGTTGCGCGCTTCCCCCGAGGCAAAAAGTGCCGCTTCAAATCCCGAATAGGCATAAATCATCAAAATCACGGCATGTACCCAATCCGCCCAGGTAACGTCCACGCGTGCGGGTATCACGCCAATGTTCGCATGCAGGAACAAAGCAACCAGTCCAGCGGCCAGGAAAAACACGAGCAGCGCGACTTTGGTAATCGTAAAAAAATTGCTTAGCCAGTTGCCGATTTTTACTCCTCGATAATTTACCCCTGCCAGAAAACCGATCGTCATCGCAAGGATCGTCGTCCGCAACACTCCGCCACTCACGGAAGGAAAAAACTCACTGAGATAGGTTATGAAAAGATTCGCGACCGCCGAAGCGGCGGAAATGCGCGATAGCCACGTCAACCAGCCGATCTGGATCGCCACGAATTGCCCAAACGCCGCTCGCGCATATAAATACGGCCCTCCCGCTTCTTGAAACTGCGAAGCTACTTCCGCTAGGCAGGCGGCAATCACCGCCACGCCCGTGCCGGCCACCAAATATCCGAGAGGGCTCATTCTGCCGAGATACCCGGCGATGACCGACGGCAAACCAAAAATGCTCGCGCCGATCATGGTATTCACCATCAGCGCAGCAAGGCTCCACCTCCCGATGGTGCGAACCAGACTTCCGGACGTCTCTGTCAAAGTTGCTCCTGCTGGGTTTCACTCTTTTGCGAGATCGCTGCGCCGAAAAATCCGCGCCAGCGTAGCACAGCTTCCGCATCACCCCCCGCACAAATCCCGGCGCACTCCTGCTCCTAATCACCTTGCACGATTCTGCTACAATCACTCTCCGGGCATTCCATGCCGAATAATCACGCCCTTTTCCCGCGCAACTTCAACAAATCTTTTCCCATTGCCGTTCGCGGGGAAGGTTGTCTCGTCTTTTCCTCTGATGGCCGCTCTTTTCTCGATGCTGCTGGCCAAGCCGCCGTCATCACCATTGGTCATGGCGTTAAAGAAATCGGCCGCGCGATGGCCGAACAAGCTTCGCTGCTGGCCTTTGCGCATACCACCCAATTTCATTCGGCGCCCGCCGCAAGACTTGCCAGTCGCCTTCTGGCTCTCGCGCCTCCCAATTTTCACCATGGCGGTCGCGTGTACTTTACCTCCGGCGGTTCCGAAGCCACCGAAACAGCCATTAAACTTGCCCGCCAATTTCATCTTGAAAAAGGACAAGCATCTCGCTACCGCGTTGTATCCCGCCGCCAGAGTTATCACGGCAGCACCCTGGGCGCCATGACCGTCAGCGGCAATGTGGCGCGCCGCGTGCCTTACCAACCTCTGCTCGCCGAATGGGGCCACATCACTCCTTGTTTCTGCTACCACTGCCCATGCAACAAAACATTTCCAGAGTGCGGACTCGACTGCGCCAATGAATTGGATTCTTCGCTCCTCGGGCCCTTCGCTGATTCCGTCGCCGCTTTTATTTTTGAGCCGGTAGTCGGCGCTACGCTCGGTGCTGCGGTGCCGCCAGAAAGCTATGCCCCGCGTATCGCCGAGATTTGTCGCCGACACGGAATTCTTCTCATCGCCGACGAAGTGATGACCGGCATGGGCCGTACTGGCAGGAGTTTCGCTGTTCAGCATTGGAACGTCGAGCCGGACATCATCTTAGTAGGGAAGGGAATTGCCAGCGGTTACGCCCCGCTCGGCGCAGTGCTTATTTCCCGCCGCGTTGTCGAAGCCATGGAACGCGGCAGCGGCGTTTTTCAGCATGGATTCACTTATCAAGCACATCCAGTCGCCACGGCTGCGGGGAATGCCGTTCTGGACTATCTGGAAACGCATAAATTGTTCGAACGCGTTGCCCCCGCCGCGGATATTCTCCGCAACGACCTTGCTTCGTTGAACTCCCATCCCCACGTCGGCGAAATCCGGGGCCTCGGTTTGCTCCTCGGTGTCGAGTTTGTGAAAGACAAAAACACCCGCGAGCCTTTTCCCAGAGAGCAAAATATTGCAGAGCGCGTCCGTCAGGCTGCACTAAGTGCCGGGATACTCACGTATCCGTCGCAGGGCTGTGTCGACGGCCTCCGCGGCGATCACATTCTGCTTGCGCCACCTTTCATTCTAACGGCCGAGCAATCAGAAACCATCGCGACCGCTCTACACGCAGCTTTAGCAACGGTGTTTCCGCCGTGATTTAGCATGCAAACTTAAGTAGCATGCTGTTCGTATATTGTTTCTGGAGACTCGCGAATGGTTCCTCGCCTGGCCAAGCTCTCGCTGCTCGTCTGTTTTCTCTTTGCGATCGGTGCTGCGCTCCACGCGCAGAAAAAATCCACCCCTAAGCCACGTGCGCGAGACCTCGGCGTTCCTTTTGACGGTACCCCTGGCCCGTTGAACGCCATCACCGATGTTTCTGGCCTCACCGTCGGTCACACGACGCTCATTTCCGGTGAAGGGAAGCTACAGGTTGGTAGAGGTCCGGTTCGTACCGGCGTAACAGCCATTCTCCCGCGTGGTCTGGACTCCATGAACAATCGCGTTTTTGCCGGTTGGTTTTCTCAAAACGGCAATGGGGAAATGACCGGTACTACTTGGGTTGAGGAAGCGGGTCTTCTCGAAGGTCCAGTGATGATTACGAACACGCACAGCGTTGGTGTTGTTCGCGACGCCGTTATTCAGTGGCGAGTCGCTCATGGACGCCCAGATCCCACCGGATACTGGTGGTCACTCCCAGTCGTCGCCGAAACCTGGGACGGTTGGCTCAACGACATCAACGGTTTCCACGTGAAGCCGGAGCATGCCTTTCACGCCATCGACTCCGCCCAATCCGGACTAGTTGAAGAAGGCAACGTCGGCGGTGGCACCGGCATGATCTGCAATGAATTTAAGGGCGGCATTGGCACTTCGTCGCGGAAACTTGAACTGAAAGATGGCGGCTACACCGTTGGTGTTCTGGTGCAATGCAATTTTGGCTCGCGTACCAACCTTCTCATCGCCGGCGTTCCTGTCGGCATAGAAATTCCAGAGAGTCGCGCTTACGCCGCCGCACCGTTCGACGAAGTTGACCGCGGCTCAATCATCGTTGTGGTGGCCACCGACGCCCCGCTCGTCGCGCACCAGCTCAAGCGTCTCGCTCGCCGTGTTTCTTTGGGTCTTGGCCGCGTCGGCAGCATTTCCGGCAATGGCAGTGGAGACATCTTCATCGCCTTTTCCACAGCCAATCCAGGAGCTTCCGCCACTGATCGCGTCGTGGACCTAAAAATGTTGCCAAACGACAAACTGGAGCCGCTCTTCGCCGCAACCGTCCAAGCCACTGAGGAGGCCATCGTCAACGCCATGGTCGCCGCCGAAACCATGACCGGCATCGAGAATCACAACGTCGTTGCCCTACCTCACGACCGCTTACGCGCCGTCCTCAAGAAATATAATCGCCTTAAGGAATGAGTCGATTAGTCTGAGTAGCGAAATCCCCTAAATCACCGGCAATGCTGTCTTGCGCGCTGGATTAAAAAACGGCGTAGTCACCACCTTCGCCGACACCTTATACCGCACCGCTTCCACGGTCATTTCTATCTTCAGGATCGTCCCCACAGCAGATTGTTGCCGTTCCACGCAAGCCAGCGCGATCATCTTCTTTAACGTCGGCGACCACGTTGTGGACGTCGCCTTCCCCACATGCCGCGTTCCGCGATACACCGGCACCGCGATACGCGACGCCATACTCGGCACTTGCGGCGCCATTCCCACTTCGTCGTATAGTGCTTCCACTTCATTCCAATTGATTTCCAATCCCACAAGGCTTCGCGCTGCGCCTTTTTTTGCCTCCCGTGTCAGCGCCTCGCGGCCCACGAAAGTTTCCTTTTTCAAATCCACTAGCTTGCCCAACCCGATCTCTGCCGGAGAAAACTTCTGCGAATCAATCAGAGCTTTTTTGCTGGAGGTGTAATCCACTTCAATCAAAATCAAGCCCGCTTCAATCCTCGCGATATCTAGAGCGATCATTCCTGCCGCGTGAATATCGAACGCTTTGCCTTTCGCAACCAGTTCGTCCCACACCTTCACAGCACTTTTCCACGGCATCCATATTTCAAATCCCAGATCGCCGGTATACCCGGTTCGTGAAATATCTACGCGCACGCCCGCGATCTTTCCGTGTGTCACGCGAAAATATTTCAGGTTCGTCACGTCCGCTTCCGCCACCGCGTGCAAAAGTTGCCCCGACGTCGGCCCTTGCAGTGCCAGCGCCGCTACTTGCTCGGAGATATCTTCGATGGCCACCTCTAGCCCCAGCGCATTTTGCTGAAACCACCGCAGGCTAGGGTCTGCTGCCGTCCACCGATATTCGTTTTCTCCCAGTCGCGTGATCGTCCCGTCGTCAATCACTTTTCCTTCCGGGTCGCACCAGCAGCAGTAAATCACTTGATCCACCGCCACCTTGTTGATGTCTCGCGAAATCACGCGATTCACGAACTTTGTCGCATCGCGCCCGGTAACCCGATATTTGTACAGCGGCGAAATATCGATCAGCGCCGCCGAATTCCGTATCGCGTTGTATTCATGCTCGTGGTGCATCTCGTAGACGCTCACGGTGTAGTATCCCGACCATTCGCGATAACTCAGGCTCTCGCACAGCGCTAGCGTTCTCTCATGAAACGCGGTCCCAACCGGCACGTTCCCTCCCTTTCCACCAATACTGCCCCGGCATTATATGCACGCGACGAGTGCGATGCCATCTTCGATCCATCCTGAAGTCCACCCTGACTTGTACCCTACCGCGCCTCTCAGTAGAATGTGCGCTCGGTTCCCGCGCCTTGTTATCAGGCTTTTACCGCTTCGCGGTCGCGCTTTTGCGAGCTGACCGCTTCGTGGCCGATATTTAATGGGAGTTTTACCTAATGGGGCAGCACTACGACGTCATCGTCATCGGCGGGGGACACAACGGCTTGGTCAACGCCGCCTATCTCGCTAAAGCTGGCAAGAAAGTTTTGGTCCTAGAACGCCGCCATGTCCTCGGCGGTGCTGCCGTCACGGAAGAAATTATTCCCGGTTTTCTCTTCTCCGAATGCTCTTATGTGGTTTCCCTGCTTCGCCCAGAAATTATCCGGGAACTCGATCTTCCCCGTCACGGCCTCGAAATTCTACCGCTTGACGGAACGTTTACTCCCATGCCCCACGGCAATCACCTCTGGCGGATGAACGATCACGCCAAATCCATTCGCGAAATTCGCCGCCACTCTCGCGTCGACGCCGAAGCCTACGACGAATTCTCAAAAATGATGACCCCTATGTGCCGCTTCGTAAAGCCCATGCTTTCCATGGTCCCTCCCGATCCCACTACCCTCAATCCTAAGGACCTCAAGCAGCTCCATTTTCTGATGCAACGTTTTCGCAGCCTTTCTTCTGACGAGCGCTACACCCTCGTGCAGCTCATGACCATGAGCGCCGCCGATTTCCTCGACCAATGGTTTGAGACCGACGTGCTCAAAGCCACCATGTCCGCTTCAGGAATTATCGGCACCTTCCTCGGCATCCGCTCTCCTGGCACTGCCTACGTTCTCCTCCACCACTACATGGGTGAAATTGATGGAGCTTTCCGCTCCTGGGGTTTTAGTCGAGGTGGCACCGGCGCTATTTCCAATTCCATAGCCGATGCCGCTCGCGAAGCCGGCGTCGAAATTCGCACTCAGGCGTCGGTCGGAAACATTCTCGTCAAGAATGGACGAACCCTTGGCGTCGCTCTCACTAGCGGCGAAGAAATTTTTGCTAACGTCGTCTCTTCTAGCGTGGACCCGCACCTCACCTTCGAAAAATTTCTTTCTCCCCAGGAATTACCCTCCGATTTTCTCGAAAGCGTTCGCCGTTACAAATTCCGTGGCTCTTCCGGCAAAGTAAATCTCGCTCTTGACGCGCTTCCCAATTTCGCATCTCTTCCCGGTCCCGGCGCACATCTTCGCGGCGCCATCTCCATTTCGCCCAGCGTCGAATATATGGAGCGCGCCTACGATGACGCGAAGTATGGACACTTCTCCCGCCATCCCTATATTGACATCGTCATCCCTTCGCTCACCGACCCTTCGGTGGCCCCTCCTGGCAAGCATGTGCTTTCCTGCTTTGTACAGTACGCGCCGTACAAGCTTTCTCAAGGCACCTGGGACGATCAACGCCAAGCCTTTGGCGATACGGTCATCAACACCCTGGCCGAGCACGCCCCCAACATAAAAGACATCATCATCGACCGCCAAATTCTCACACCTCTCGATCTTGAGCGCGAATTCGGCCTCACCCAAGGCAACATCTTCCAGGGCGAACTTTCCCTCGAGCAGCTTTTCTTCTTGCGTCCCGTCCCCGGCTGGGCTTACTACCGCACGCCCATCGATAACCTTTATATGTGTGGCTCCGCCACGCATCCTGGAGGAGGTATCATGGGCGCTCCTGGACGTATCGCCAGCCAGGTCATCCTCAAGGAATGGAAAAGGTCGTCCGCGCCGCCCTCGCGCATCTCTTCCTCCGCTCCCCAGGTTCGCCCAGAGATCAACTAACCATGCCCATCGGACAGCGCGTTGTTCTTATCGGCGGTGGTCATAACGCGCTCATCGCCGCGATCTATCTTGCCAAGGGGGGCTTCAAGCCGCTGGTGTTGGAACGCCGCGAAATTTTGGGCGGTGGCGCCATCACGGAAGAATTTCATCCTGGTTTCAGCGTTTCCACGCTGGCGCATACCCTTGGCCCGCTGCGCACCGATATCGCGCGCGATTTGCAGCTCGATAAATTTGACTTCGAGGTTCTGCATCCGGACCCACGCCTCTTCGCACCGGCCCCCGACGGCCGCGCTCTCCTTTTTTATGATGACCATGCCAAGACCGCCGGCGGCGTCGCACGTCTCTCCGCCAAAGACGCCGCCAAATACACGCAATTTGCCGCTGCGCTTGAAGAAATAGCGGGCGTCTTCGCACAGCTCACCTCCATCACTCCGCCTGCCATCGATAAACCCACGCCCGAAGATCTGTGGAACCTTCTCAAGACCGGCCGCGGCATTCGCAGTCTCGGCAAAAACGGAATCTTCAATCTTCTCCGTTGGGGTCCCATGGCCGCTGCGGACTTCGCCGCCGAATTTTTCGAGACGGAGTTAATTCGCGCCGTCATCGCGGCGCGCGGCATCTTCGGGACGGCTCTCGGCCCGTGGTCAGCCGGTTCTACCGCCGTTCTTCTACTTCGCGCTGCCGCCGATGCCCATCCGGTGGGTTCCGCTGCGTTTCCGCGCGGCGGCCTGGGCTCGTTCGCGCGCGCTTTGACGGAATGCGCCAAACAATCCGGCGTCGAGATGCGCACCAGCGCAGAGGTGCAGCATATTCGGGTTAAAAACGGCGCCGTCATCGGCGTCGTCCTTGCCGACGGCGAAGAAATTGCCGTGCAAGCTGTAGTTTCCGGCGTCGACCCCAAGCGCACTTTCTTCAACCTGCTTGACCCTTCGCACCTCGATCCCACCTTTGCGCTTCGCATCCGCAACATCCGCGCTGCGGGAACTGTCGCTAAGGTCAATCTCGCCCTGCGAGCGCTCCCTTCTTTTCCCGCCCTCGCCGGCACGGTCGGTCCAGATGGTTTTCGCCAAGCCCTTTCCGGACGCATTCATATCGGTCCGGAAATCGATTACCTCGAACGCGCCTTCGATGCGTCCAAGTACGGCGAATTTTCACCCGCCCCTTATCTCGACCTCACCATTCCCACGCTGCTCGATCCGGCGCTTGCACCCGAGGGCCAACACGTTCTTTCCGCTTACGTCCAATTCGCCCCTTACAAATTAGTCGATCGTTCCGCCTCTGCCCGAAACGTCGCGCCTAATCCCTTGAACTGGAACGCGCAGCGCGAATATCTCGGCGACACCGTCATCGATACGCTTGCCGCCTACGCACCCAATCTTCCCGACCTTGTCGAAGCCGTGCAGGTCATCACCCCGCAGGACCTCGAGACCACTTACGGCTTCACCGGGGGCCACATCTTTCACGGTGAACTGGCCCTCGATCAGCTTTTCACCATGCGCCCGGTACTTGATTGGGCGCGATACAAAACCCCCATTCACGGCCTGTTTCTCTGTGGCTCCGGCACGCATCCTGGCAATGGGCTTACTGGTGGCTCCGGTGCCAACGCCGCGCGCGAAATCATTCGTGAGCTCCGCTAATGAAACACAATTTCCACGCCGTGCCGAAATCGGCGCAGACCCTGAATCCAAGATCATGACCACCATCGACCGCCAAAAACTCCGCACTCTTCATCAACGCGAGGAATCCCGCTTCGTCACCGAGCATCCGTGCTCCGCCGCACTCTACCGTCGTGCGCAAAACTCCCTCCTCGGCGGCGTGCCCATGAACTGGATGAAAAAATGGGCCGGCGCTTTCCCCATCTTTGTCCGCTCCGCCCACGGCGCGCATTTCATCGACGTCGATGACCGCGAATACGTCGACCTCTGCCTCGGTGACACCGGCGCCATGACCGGCCACTCCCCGGACATCGTCGCCGAAGCCATTTCCCGCCGCGTCCGCGAAGGCATCACCCTCATGTTGCCCAGCGAAGATTCTCTGTGGGTGGGCGAAGAACTCAAGCTGCGCTTCGGCCTGCCATTTTGGCAATTCACGCTCACCGCCACCGACGCCAATCGATTCGCCATTCGCATCGCTCGCGAAATCACGCAACGCCCGAAAATCCTTGTGTTCCATTACTGCTACCACGGCACCGTGGACGAATCCTTCGCCACCTTGCACCACGGCGCCGTCGGCCCCCGCCGCGGCAACATCGGTCCTCCCGTCAATCCCGCCGAAACCACGCGCGTCGTCGAGTTCAACGATCTCGCCACGCTCGAAGCTGCCCTCCAACATCACGATGTCGCTTGTGTTCTCGCCGAACCCGCCATGACCAACGTCGGGATCATCCTCCCGGACGAAGGCTATTGGCCCGCCGCGACGCAACTCATCCGCCGCCATGGCTCGCTGCTCATCGCCGACGAAACGCACACCATCTGCGCTGGCCCCGGCGGATGCACCCGCGAATGGAATCTCGATCCCGATCTCCTCGTCTTCGGCAAACCCATCGGCAGCGGAATTCCAAGCGCTACCTACGGCGTCTCCAAGGATGTCGCCCAGAGAATCTCTGATCGCATGCATCTCGAGGACTGCGACGTCGGCGGCATCGGCGGCACTTTGGCAGGAAACGCCCTCTCGCTCACCGCCATGCGCGCCACGCTGCAGCACGTTCTTACGCCAGCCGCCTTTGAACACATGATTCCACTCGCCCGTCGCTTTGCCGATGGCGTCGCTGAACACATCCGCGCCGCCGGTCTGCCGTGGAACGTCACGCGCCTCGGCTGCCGTGCCGAATACACTTTCACCCACAAGACGCCTCGCAACGGCGCTGAATCAGCTGCCGGCGCCGACTTCGAACTCGAACGCTTCCTCCATCTCTACGCTCTGAATCGCGGCGTGCTCCTCACGCCCTTCCACAATATGGCGCTCATGTCTCCCGCCACCACTGCCGCAGACGTTGACCTCCACACCCGCATCTTCGCCGAAGCCGCCCGCGAGCTCACCGCGTGAAGTTCAGGGCTGCGCATGTGTGGAAGGCGGACTTTAGTCTTCCGTATGCCGATGTTCTGATTTAACTTATCCAGGCGACATGCCACCAAGACCAACATTCTTTCCGACGCCATCTGACTTCCGTTCGTGGCTCGAAGCCCATCACGACAAATTCCACGAACTATTGGTCGGCTTCCACAAAAAAAGTTCCGGAAAGCCCAGCATCACCTGGCCAGATTCTGTGGACATGGCGCTCTGCTTCGGCTGGATCGACGGCGTTCGAAAGAGCATCGACGAAACCAGCTACACGATTCGCTTTACTCCTCGCAGGCCTACCAGCACCTGGAGCACCATTAACATCAAACGCGTCCAGCATCTCAAGAAAATAGGTCTGATGCGTCCGGCAGGTCTCAAGGCCTTTGCTGCTCGTAGCCCAAAAATGTCTGGAATCTACGCTTACGAACAAAGGAAGAGCGCCGAGTTCATTGGTGGGTACAAGGAGCACTTTCGCGCAAACAAGGGCGCTTGGGAATTTTTTCGTTCTCAAGCTCCCTGGTACCAAAGGGTGACCACGTGGTGGGTTATCAGCGCAAAGAGGGAAGAAACGAGGCTCAAAAGGCTTTCCGTGCTTATCGATCATTCGCAGCATCGGCGAACTCTTCCCCAGCTTAGGCGCGTGAAGAAGAAGTAACCTGATCGCGCGCCGTGTAGAATAGGACCGCAGCGCACAGCAGAGGTGGCAAACATGCCTTCGTACTATCTACTCAAGACCGAACCATCCGAATATTCCTTCGCTGATCTCCAGCGCGACGCCGTCACCGTGTGGGACGGCGTCTCCAATCCCGTCGCACTGAAAAATCTCCGCGAGATGCAGCCCGGAACGAAGCTCGTCATCTACGAAACCGGCGCCCACAAAAGCGCAGTGGGCACTGCTACCGTTGTCTCCGTCGATGCCTCCGATCCTAAAAATCCCAAAGTAGAGATCAAAGCCGGCAAACCGCTTTCCAAGCCGATCTCTTTAGCGCAGATCAAAGCCAACAAGTTTTTCGCCAACTCGCCTCTCGTTCGTCAGGGCCGCCTCTCCGTCGTTCCACTAACCGAATCCCAGTACAAAGCACTCGCCGGCACGTGATTCCAACATTCCGGAGGAAAAAATAATGCAGCGTAACGACAGCAGTGATTTTTCGCGCGGTTGGCTCGCCAGCGTCCTCACTGACATGCATTTTTGGGTTCCTGTCGCCGTTCTCCTCGGCGGACTGCTCCTTCTAAAATCCATTCACTAGCCATATGCCAACCGTCTCAGCGCCGCCCACTGCATCGCAAGTTCCAGACGCTTCGCGTTCGCGAACGCTGCAACTATTAGGCCTCCTTTGCGGTTTCACCGCCGGAGCTTGGCTCGGTACCGCCGAAGCGCCCACAAAATTAGTCTCCGTCGGCGTCTCTCCTATGGTTATTTCGCTCATCATGGTGATTGGTGTTTTTCTGGCGCGCTGGAGTCTGCCCGCTTTGATCCTGGGTACGTCCTCCATCCGCGCCGATGTCCGCCGGGCGCCGCACTTGATTATTTGGGCTGTTCTCGCGGGATGTATCTGGGCAGTCGCCAATACGCTCACGATTTTCGCCATTCGCGATATCGGCTTGAGCATCGCTTTTCCCCTGTGGAATTCCAACAGCCTTCTCGGCATTTTTTGGGGATTCCTTTTTTTCAACGAGTTGCGTCAGGCTGGCGCCCGCCGCTGGGCTGGCGTCTTGGGAGGAGCACTCATCATGTGTTTTGGTGGCGCGCTCTTGGCCATTGCGTCGGCCACGCAAGCCCCGGCGGCCCATTCCATGCGCGGTGTGTGGGCCGCGCTCGGCGCAGGGATTCTTTGGGGCACCATGTACATTCCTTATCGCAAAGCCTACCTCACCGGCATGAATCCGCTTTCCTTTGTCACCTTCTTCACTTTCGGCGAACTAGGCATGATGACCGCCCTGGCCGTCACCTATATCGGCCTCGCTCCCCTCTGGCAGGAATTGCTGCGTGCACGCGACGTTCTTTTCTGGCTGATGCTGGGAGGTTTTATTTGGGTCATTGGCGATGTCTTCCAGCAATACGCGGCTAAGTATGTGGGAATCAGCCGCGGCATTCCGCTGTCGAACTCCAACCAGCTTTGGGGATTGCTGTGGGGCATTCTGGTTTTCGGCGAATTGCATGGCCTCGGCGCTTCCACGTACGTGCAAGTCATCGGCGGTTCGCTTTTGATGATGGCGGGAGTCGGCGCAATCGCTTTTTCTTCCGCCACCGGCAGGGAACAATTGCAGTGGAAAGAAGCGGCGCAGCGCGAATCCCAGCGATACGGTGTTTCCGCAGACTACGTCCAAGCCCGCATGCAGGGTCGGCAAGCGGCCAATGAAGCCAAGCCTTCGCGCAGCGCGTTGGACTGGGTCCTGGTCTTCGGCGCCACCTGCATCTTCGTATTTTTCGCCACCATGGCCCGTGCTCCGCGCATGTCTTTCCATGGGCTGCCGGCCCTCATTCTGAGCGCCGCCATCTTGGTCCTTCTTTCCGTCTGCGGACTGGCGCTCTGGCGCACCACTCGTTTCCAGTGACCTGCCTTTGCAAATCTCCGTGCTTCGTTTAGAGTGTCAAAACCATTAATGACTAACGCTTCTTACATTGACGTTGTCGGTGTGGGACTCAACGCCACCGACACGCTTATTCCTCTGCGGCAATTTCCCGCGTCCGGCTCCAAAGTCGAATGCCATTCCGTAAACGTTCTCCCTGGCGGCCAAGTCGCCAGCGCCATGATGGCATGTCAGCAGTGGGGCATGCGCACGCGCTACGTTGGGAAGGTCGGCGATGACAGCGCGGCCGTGCTCCATCGCGCGGAATTCGCGCGCCTCGGCGTGGAGGCGCATCTTCTCACCGCTCCCGGCTGTGCCAGCCAGCAAGCGTTCATTCTGGTCGATCACACCGGCGAACGCACCGTTCTATGGAAACGCGACCACCGCTTGACCCTCCTCCCGCAGGAACTCCAGCGCGAATGGATCGTAAACTCCCGCGCCCTTCACGTCGATGGCCACGACACTGCTGCCGCGGCCCTCGCCGCGGGCTGGGCACGCGCCGCCGGTGTTCCGGTCATCGCCGATTTGGACGACCTGTATCCCGGCGTCGAAGCGCTCCTAAAAAACCTCGACTATTTCATCACCAGCCGGGACATTCCCGGCCGTTTGCTCGGCGAACGGGATTTGCGCAAGTCGCTGCCCGCCCTCCGGGATCGCTATGGATGCGTCCTCACGGCCGCCACCTTGGGCGAAGAAGGCGTGCTCGCCTGGGACGGCACGCAATTTCACTACGCCGCCGCATATCGCGTCGAGACAGTGGACACTACCGGCGCCGGCGATATTTTTCACGCTGGCTTTATTTACGGTCTGTCGCAGGGCTGGCCGCTGCAGCGCCAGCTTGATTTTGCGTGTGCCGCTGCCGCGCTGAACTGTACCGCCGTCGGCGCACGCGGCGGCATCCAGTCCGTCGCCAATATCGAGCACCTCATGGCCACCGGACCTCGCCGCTCTGCAGCGTTCGCCGCCCCCTGACGCAACCATCTTCCGCGAATATATCGTCCCTTTTACGCTCTGAAAGTTTTATTAAATCCTTATGACTTCTTCGGGACTTCCTTAACTGCTGCAGTTCAATATTTGCCGTGTTCGCCGATTCCTGCTGGTAACCCCTCAGCAATGATGAGCGAGCAGGCTCGGCGCAAGAGAGTCTGGTCACCATGTGGATCTTCCTTACTATCGTGTGCTTTGGTCAGGCGTTCATGTTGTACGCGTTGTTCCAGTTTCACCGTGAGTCCAGACGGGGTAGAACAATTCATCAGCGGAATGCAAATTCTCAAGTGTCAGGGACACAATCGAACCGCTTGGTGGAGATCACCACGCGCCGTCCACAACCCACGCCTTCATCTCCCACACGCACATCGCAGAACGGAGTTGCGACTATGCGGAATGTTTCGATACTCGGACTGCTGGCAGCTATCGTCGTTTGCTCCGGTGTAGTGTACGGACAAACACCAGCTGCGCCCGCAACGCCTCCGGGAAATCAAGAAGCTCTTCAATGGCAGGTCGAACAGTTGCGCGCGCTCGTTATACAGCTTTCAGCACGCCTCTCCACCTTGGAAGGGCAGCTCCAACAAAAACCCTCAATGGAAACCGTGCCTGTCGGCCAGGCTGCTGGATCGCAGCCAGTTGTCCAAGCGCCTAGGTACGGGCCTGGCACTCCTTCCGTGACCGTTAATGAGCAAAGTTCCAGCGACTTTCTCCAGGGCACCACACTCAATATGACCATCGATGGTTATTACGCCTATAACTTCAACCGGCCCGTGGGGCGCGTAAATCTGCTCCGCGCCTACGATGTCAGCAGCAATAGCTTCAGCCTAAATCAAGCCACCGTGATCTTCGAGCGCGCTGCGGCACCGGAAACGGGTCGGCGATTTGGAGCGCGCCTGGATCTACAGTTTGGCCAGGCCACGGAAGCCATGCAGGGCAGTGCGGCCAACGAGTTGCGTCCGCAGGCCTACCGGCATGTCTTTCAGGCGTACGGTACCTACGTGCTTCCCGTCGGCAGCGGCTTGACCGTTGATTTTGGCAAATGGGCCAGCGCTCTCGGCGTTGAAGGCAATTACAGCAAAGATCAGATCAATTATTCGCGTTCGTACCTCTTCAATTTCTTACCTTTCTATCACATGGGAATTCGCGCCAGCTACAACCTGACACCCCAAGTGAATCTCACCTATTGGCTCGTTAATGGCGCGCAACAGACGGAAGACTTCAACGGGTTCAAATCACAAGCCTTCATTTTCACGTTGAAGCCTGCCCCGACCGTATCGTGGAACGTCAACTACTATTTCGGCCAGGAACAGCGTGACGTCATACCGGTTCTCAATCCTGGACCTCCCACCGCCCCGACTCAGCCGGGATTGCCGACCTCGCCCATTATTCCCACGCCCAATGGTCGCCAACACATCTTGGACACCTACGTCGCTTGGAATGCTACTCCGAAGGTTACGCTGGTTGGCGAAGCGGACTACTTTATCAATCGCGTGTTCGCCAGCTCCGCGCCCGCCCATGTAACCGGTGGAGCTGCTTATGCTCGCTATCAGCTGGCCCCCCAATTCGCTCTCGCCGGCCGCGCCGAATATCTTTCCGATCGCGGCGGATTTTTCAGCGGTGTCACGCAGGCTCTCAAGGAGACCACCTTCACGGCGGAGTACAAGCCTGCCGATGGATTCCTCACGCGTTTCGAGTGGCGGCGCGATTTTTCGAACCAGCCGTTCTTCCTGACACCAAGGCCTGGTGTAGTAAAGAAAGAGCAAAACACCGCCACTCTTGGCCTGATCTGGTGGTGGGGGCAAAAACAAGGATCGTGGTAACCTACCCGCATTGCGCATGTGCCGAGGTTTAGGCCTGCTCTGGTCGCTCTACAGTAAGTCGACGTGTCTCCTTTTGCTCATCCACTCCGCGTACGGCCTCACGTTCACAAGATTCGTTTTTCCCCGCAGTTGTCTCAGGAACAAGCGTTCCGCCTTTGCATCGGACGCCGACCGAAGCTTGCTGGCCGTTTTATCGCGCCGCTCTAAACCGATACCTCCCTCTGCGGCTTGCACCCTGGGCCGGTCGCGCAGCAGAAAATCTCCAAACGCCACAGCATCAGTAATCCGGAACGCTGCCTTCTTATCCTTGTTCACTTGGTTGATCCGTTCTTTGAGAGCGTCAACTGCTTGCTGCGTGCTTTCACGAGCGAACCGTGGAAACTTCGCGCCGGATACCGATTCTCCCGCTGGCGTTGTCATCCATTCGTTGGTTCCGCTCGCGCGCTTTACGTACCCCTGCGCTGCAAGGAGTGCAATCGCCTGTTCGGCATCGCGGCTACTGATCTTCAGCGTGTCGGCGAGGTCGCGCACGGACCATGTCAGTGCGCCTTTTGTGTCTTTCAAAAAACTCAGCGCCGCTTCCGCCGGAATGGCTAGCAGCGCCTTCGTCCCCGCGTTGCCCCTGTGTTGTGGAGGCCGTGCCATCAGCTTCATTTACTAGCGATGAAGGTATTTTGTGCGGAGAAGATTTTCCATTGGCCGTGGCGCTTTTCAAGGATGTGTTTCAGATGAGTCTTAAGCACGTTGTTGCCCTGGTTTTGGCATCCCGGCGGGAGTTCGGAAAGCTCGGTATCGAAGTCAACGATGATGTGGTTGGGATCTTGCGCACTTGGGCCGCCCTACGACTGCCTTTGAAGATTCCCGCCCAGTGGTCAACATGCTCCTTGGCGATGGCTGTGCGTCCGTCCACGATCTCGTCAGAGGGGTTGACGAGCGCGGCTTCCGGCCAGTGGTTCTCCCCGTAGGCAGCGCCGTCCGCGCGATTCCATGAATCGACGAAACTCCAGACGGTGGAGTCGGACACGGCCTTCACTTCAGGATCCGATGCGGCGGTTTGCGCGTGCAGATTTAGAGATGTCGCGGTGACGGCGACCAGGATCAGCCCCAGATTCGTCATGGCAGGAAATTCTACACTATCTGAAACTTTAGAAGATCAGACCGTGTTCTCGTCATGAAGTAGACTCATCCTCATTTTGCCCTGGAGCCCCCGAGCTGCGATGGGTTTGCCCGGACAAACGGACAACACCCCCCGGCGCACACTCGTTTCTCACTAAATGGGAACTTGACGAAGCCGCGCGCCAGGATAACGAGCGCGCTTCAGAAATTGTCGTCGATGTTCCGCGCCCATGGCGCGATGCACCCCCAGAAAACCGTCATGATCCGCGTTAACCCAGCCGTTAGTGCCATACGCACGAATATCGAACAAGGCGACCGCTTCCTTCGGTCCGCAGCTTCCTCCGCACCAACTCGCCTCTCCACTCTCCGATCCGTCTCGCCTCGCCCTGCTTGTCCCATTCTTTCCCCTCGCAGTACAATTGCTTGTTTCAACTAGGAGAATCCCCGCGATGGCCACCGCCGAATCCAAAATTCACGTTTCCGACTTCACCAACGAGCCTTTCGTGGACTTCTCGAAAATCGACAACCATGCCGCCATGGAAGCCGCGCTTGAAAAAGTCGCCTCTGAATTCGGCCGCGAATATCCCATGTACATCAACGGCCAAAAAGTTTTCACCGTCGCCAAGATGACGTCTACCAATCCGTCGCGCCCCTCGCAAGTAATTGGTGTATTCCAAAGCGCAACCGCCGATCACGCCAATCAAGCTGTCGAAACTGCCCACCAGGCATTCGCTTCCTGGAAGCGCGTTCCCGCCGAGCAGCGTGCCGAAATTCTTTTTCGCGCCGCCAAAATTCTACGCCAACGTAAATTCGAGCTTTCCGCGCTGATCTGCTACGAAGTCGGCAAATCCTGGATCGAAGCCGACGCCGACACCGCAGAAACCATCGACTTCTGGGAATTTTACGGGCGTGAAATGCTGCGCCTCGCCGGGCAGCATCCCGTCACTCCCATGAAGGGCGAGAAGAACTATTTGGTGTACATTCCGCTCGGCGTGGGCGCCGTCATTCCGCCGTGGAATTTTCCGGCGGCCATTACCGGCGGTATGACCGCGGCGTCTCTCGTCACCGGCAACACCGTGGTCCTCAAGCCCTCCGAAGAATCGCCTGCGGTGGCTGCGAAAGTCGTCGAAATTCTCTATGAAGCGGGCATCCCCAAGGAGGCACTCAATTTCCTCACCGGCCGCGGCGAAATCGTCGGCGACGCACTGGTAAAACATCCCAAAACACGTTTCATCGCGTTTACAGGTTCCAAGGAAGTCGGCCTGCTCATCAGCGAAGCCGCAGGGAAGCGCGTTCCCGGCCAAATCTGGATCAAACGGGCCGTCCTCGAAATGGGGGGCAAGGATTCCACCATCGTGGACGAAGAAGCCGACGTGGATGCCGCCGTCGAAGGGGTTACGCAAGCGGCTTTCGGCTATCAAGGCCAGAAATGCTCCGCGTGCTCGCGCGCCATCGTTTCCGAAAAGGTTTACGACACCTTTGTTCAGAAACTCGTGGAACGCGCCAAGAAGATTACCGTCGGGCCGAGCAATAATCCCAGCAATTTCATGGGTCCGGTAGTGAGTGAAATCGCCATGAAGGGCATTCTCGGATACATCGACGTCGGAAAAAAGGAAGGAAAAGTGCTCCTAGGTGGCGGCCGCGCCCCGGGCGAAGGTTACTTCGTGCAGCCCACCATTATCGCGGACGTTGACCCGAAGGCGCGCATCTCCCAGGAAGAAATTTTTGGCCCTGTGCTGGCCGTCATCAAAGCCCGCGACTTTGACCACGCTCTGGAAATTGCCAATAACACCGAATTCGGTCTCACCGGCGCGGTCTACAGTCGCAACCCGCAAAAAATAAAGCAGGCCGAAGAAACCTTTCACGTCGGCAATCTTTATTTGAACCGCAAATGTACCGGTGCCATGGTCGGCGCGCATCCGTTCGGCGGTTTCAATATGTCCGGCACGGATTCCAAAACGGGCGGCAGGGATTATCTGCTGCACTTTTTGCAAGCTAAGGCCGTCGCCGAAAAAGTGTAAAGCCCCTGGCTTTACGAGCCGAGGAATTCTCTGATTAAATCGCAAGAAATTTTTTAGAAAATGGATCTATTTAGAATCTCTTGAAGTCGATGGGAGTCATTAGAGCAAGCTACGCTGGAGTTTCCGCGCGCACCGCGGCCCACTTCATTCCGCGATACACCGGATAACTCAGCACCAGCATCACCAGCGCGAGCGGAGCGTTGCGCTGATCGGCGAGAATGGAGCCGACTAAAAACAATAACGAGCCGCCGAGTGCCATCGCCGTCGTCCACGGATAACCCCACGCGCGATACGGCCGCGGCATCTCCGGTTCTTTCTTGCGCAATACAAACAGCGAGGTGTACGTGAGCGTGTAGTTCGCTACAAAAAAGAAAGACAACATGGCGATCACCCGCTCAAACGATCCCAGCACGAAAAGTACTCCTGCCAGCGTGCTTAGAAAAAGGGCCAGCGTCGGCGTTCCACCTTTATTTACGCGCGCGACCTGCCGGAAAAAAAGTGCGTCGCAGCTCATGGCATACAAAATGCGCGAGCAGAAAAGTTGCACGGCATTTATGCAACTAAGCAGCGAAATCACCATGATGGAGCGAATGATGGGATCGCCGTATCGCCCAAAGATACGCTCCGCTGCGGTGCCCAGCGAGAAATTGTTGCCGGCAATTTCGTTCATCGGGAGAACGTATAACACCGCGGCATTCAGCAGAAGGTAGATGCCCATGATGGAAAACACGCTGCCAAAAATCGCGCGCGGAACGTCGCGCCCCGGGTTGCGCACTTCCGCGCCAAAATAAATTATTCCGTCCCATCCATCGATCGTATAAAAGACCGCTTGCAGTCCCAGCATTATGGCGACAGTCAGCGCCCACCCCCTCGACAAAGTAATCGGCGGCGCGGGAGCGGCGGAATCGCGAGCGTGTCCGCCGAGCACGAAGCAAGCGATAACTAAAACGACGAACGCCACCGTTTTCATCGCCGCCGTCAAAAGTTGCGCTCCGCTGCCCCAGCGAATTCCACGCCACTGCAAAATTGCAAATCCCACAATTACGGCGACAGCAATGAGTTTGTCGTGTCCGGCGATCGCGGGAACCAGTGCGCCGCTGTATTCACCAATCACGATGGAAACAGCGGCGAGCGTGCCGCAACTGGAAAGCCAGTCACTCCACCCAACGATAAAACCCGCGTAATCGCCCATGGCGCGGCGAGAAAAATTATATTGTCCTCCGCTGCGCGGAATCGCGGCGCCGAGTTCCGCCATGGAGGACGCGCCGAAAAGACCGTAAAGCCCGCCCACCACCCACACGCCGAGAAAAAGCCAGGGATTTGGCAAACTCTTCGCGATTTCGCCGGGCGTGCGCACGATTCCGGCGGCGATTGCATTGCCAACGGCCGCAGCGATGCCAAACCACATGCCAAGAACGCAAAGTAAGCGGCCTTTGGTGTACGGCCTAACATCTGTGGTGATGCTTGTGCTAGTGGAAGAGCCGTCTGGTGTGTTAGACAATGTGATGTCTCGGGGCCGCGCTCACGAAACTTTGTCATTATGATTGTGGCGCGGTAAAAAGCAAGGTGGAAGTCCTGCGCGCGTGTGGGTCAAATTTTAATGAAGCGGTGCGAAGTATGAAGTGGGTGGAGTAAGTTGAAATTGCGAGATATCAAGTGAGTGAAACCGTCATTTTGAAGGCAAGCACGGAAGAGAGGGAAGCGCGGCGCGACGCGGATGTGACGGTGAATGTTTCCGTGGTAATCCCGTGCTTGAACGAAGCAAATTCGATTGGTGTTTGCGTTTCGAAAGCGATCAGCGCAATTCAGTCGGCCGGGCTGCGCGGGGAAGTGGTGGTTGCGGATAATGGTTCAACGGATGGGTCGATTGAACTTTCAGAAAAGTTGGGAGCGCGCGTGGTCAGAGTGGCGCAGCGGGGTTATGGTTCCGCGCTGCGCGCGGGCATCGCAGCGGCGCGCGGCGAGTTTCTGGTAATGGGCGATGCCGACGACAGTTATGACTTCAATGAAGTGCCGCGTTTTGTGGAGGCGTGGCGAAAGGGATTTGATGTGGTGATGGGGAATCGCTTTCGCGGTGAAATTAAACACAGTGCGATGCCGTGGCATCACAAATACATCGGGAATCCGATGTTGACGGCCATACTTAATTTATTTTTTCACGCGGGAATTGGCGACAGCCACTGCGGGATGCGCGCCTTTACGCGCACTATTTACAATCGCATGGACCTGCGCAGCACGGGCATGGAATTCGCTTCCGAATTTATTATCAAGGCGACGCAGCTGGGCGCGCGTATAACGGAGATTCCCATAACTTTGTGGCCGGATAAGCGCGGTCGACCGCCACACCTACGTAGCTTTCGAGACGGCTGGCGGCACCTACGGTTCATGTTGCTGTACGCGCCGAACTGGCTATTTTTGCTGCCTGGTGGATCGCTGGTGGCCATCGGTCTTGCGCTAGTTTTTTGGCTTTTGCCAGGCCCGCGAATGATATCTCCGCAAGTGACGTTGGATATTCACACCATGATTTTTGGCGTGATGTTTACGCTGCTGGGCATCCAGATTCTATCGATTGGTTCGTTTGCGAAAGTATTCAGCTACGCGGAGCGCTTTGACCGCGGAAATGTTTCCCTGAAAAGGGTATTAAAACGCGTGAGTTTAGAATCCGGATTGCTTCTGGGCGGCGCGCTTTTCTTGATGGGGTTCGTGGGATGTGCGTGGATAACGTGGCGATGGGCGGCCAGCGGATTCGGCCCATTGCAACAAGTACGGCACATTTTATTTTGGTCGATGTGGCTGTTTATTGGCGTGCAGGTGATTTTTGGTTCTTTTTTTCTGAGCATGCTAGGCATCAGCCGTGGAGCTTATATTGGCGATACCGACGTGAATTAACGGTTTGACGCGAGTTTTCTTCAGGGATTATCGGGCGGGGAGTAAGGAAGGAGCTCGGTGTTGTCGGTATCGGGTTGCACGAGCCAAATCTGGCGGTCTTTAAAGTAAGCAAAGAGTTTTGCGTTTTGTTCCGCGTCAAGATCCCGCGCCCACAAAACTTTGGCTGTATCGATTTCCGCGCCGTTGTAGACCCACTCATCGTGAATATTGTGGTCGGCATCGTAGCGCACCATGATCAGATGCTTCCCCGGACTGTGCGAGAGTTTTTGCGCAATCACCGCGCGGCTGGGATCTCCCTGGCAGGTCCATCGGATCGGATCGCACACGCCGTGCGCCACAAGGCAAGTGGAGGTGAAGATCAACAGTATAACGATGGCCCAGGAGGCCGCGATGCCCCACGGTATACGCGCGAGGCGCATGGTCCGCACATGCCGGATGGCCTGTACCAAAAATAAGAAAATGACACCGGTTAATGGCGCAGCGTAGTGCGCATTAGACCAAATCACAGCAAAGACGCCCACCGTCACTAGTAAAAGCATGACAAGCGGCAGGCGCATTTTTTTGTCGCGAAAAGCCCAGGGCAGCCCAGGCACCAGGAGCAACGCACCCCACCAGAAATAGGCGCTTGCGAAACGCGTAATTTTCTCATCCGAAACACGCCACACATCACTCCAAGTATTTTGGTAATTGTCGCGCTCCCAACCGTTATGGAAATCTTCAAATTGCGGATTGCGATAGTGGAGAGGCGGGCGTGGGTGATCCCAGAGGAAGAGTCCCATGGAAATATAGGTGCGCGAATTTAGAACATGCGGGAGGAGCAGGGGATTTCCGGTAAGGCGCAAATTGTAATAGCCCATAAAGGCTGCGGTGAGCACCAAAACTATCAGAAGAGGAGCGAGAACTTTTTTTGCGCGCTCTTGCGGGGTCGCCGAGGATTTGGTCTTACCGGCCAGAAACCAAAGGAGAGCGGCGGCTACGGGCAGGCAAAAGAGAAAACCCTCATAGGGACGGCTGTTGGCGAGGATCGCAATTCCCAATCCCAAGAGCAAGGCGTCACGTATATGGGGACGGCGGAAGAGCCTAGCCAACGCCCCCAAAATAAGAGCGCCAGCCGCGGAGGCCACGGCACCGCCCCAATAGCTATTCATCCAGTAAGATGCGGTACCGAGTTTGACTGCGGCGAGTACGGCGCCGAGCAAGGCCCATCTGGACGGGAGCCACGCTTGCAACATCCAAAAAATCGTCGCGCACATTGCAGCGTCGCTGAGCAACACGCCAATCCAGGGATGCCCGAGCAACTGGCCGAGAGCCAACACTGCGCCCTGCGCGGGCGGATATATCGATGAATACGTCGGAAACCAATTGACATGAAAAGTTTCGAAACTGATCCACATCGGATGCGGCGGATTGGCCAGGCGGCCGTGGGCGAAGGTATTGCCCATTAACAAGTAGCTGAATTCGTCATGGATGCCGGGGACCGGCACCGGTAAGAACGGCAACGCGAAGACGCGAATAGCGATCACAGAAAGAAATAGGAGCCACGGACCGAGGGTTGGGCGGCCTGCAAAACGAGCGAGGAGGCACTCGGTGCGGCGAAATGCGGCCGGCCAACGCGATATGAGCAGCAAGAGCAAAGCAAAGAGAAATGTTATGCGTAGCGCTTGCGGAAGCGCGAGAGGGAACCGCAGCATGATGCTGCCTGCCGGAGAAATCATTTCAGAGAAGAAGCTCGGGTCGCAGACGCGTCTGGGCCTGCAAGTCTCTACCAGAATAACCGATTTCTAATTGTAGTTTTGTTCTTTCGGAGAATTTTTACCGCTCGATTTCTATTTCGGTAGCCTGGTTTCTATTTCTCGCGGAAGCGCTGTTTTTGGGGTCTTCCAAGTAATCGGCAAGTTCCAAGCGCAAGTTACCCGCGTTGGTCGCATAGGACATAGCCACCTCGAAATCCACAACGCCATTGCGAATCAGTTTTTCTATTTCTCCGTCGAAGTGTTGCATTCCTTCCGTGTCGCCATCGCGCATGGCGTCCAGTAAGGTCTTGCCTTCACCTTCACCCTTTTCGACATATTCACGAGTACGCATGGTGGATTTCAGAATTTCGACGGCGGCAATGCGTCCCGTACCGTCTTTCTTGGGAAGAAGGCGTTGGGAAACGATATAGCGGAAGGCTTTGCCGAGACGCGTACGGATGGAGTGCTGGTCGGATTGCGGAAATACACCGACGATGCGCTCCACGGTTTTTGACGCGTCAATGGTGTGCAGCGTGGAAAGCACGAGATGTCCCGTTTCCGAGGCTTCCAAGGCGATCTCAATAGTTTCGCGGTCGCGCATTTCGCCGACCAGAATCACTTTGGGGGCCTGGCGCAAAGCGGCGCGCAGGGCGAGCGCGAAACTTGGAGTGTCGCTATGCAATTCGCGCTGATGCACGGTGGATTTCTTGTGACGGTGCAGAAATTCGATGGGGTCTTCGATGGTGAGGATGTGATAAGCCTTCACCTCATTCATTCTGTCGAGAATGGCGGCCAGGGTGGAAGACTTACCGGAGCCAGTGGGTCCGGTGACGAGCACAACACCGTTTCTTATGTCTATTATATCTTTCAAAGAAACGGGCAGACTCAGCGCTTCGAAGCCGGGAATGGTGTCCGGAACAACGCGCATGACGATGGCACAACTTCCGCGCTGACGAAAAATATTTACGCGAAATCTGGCTACACCGGGCACGCCGTAGGAAAGGTCCGCGGCTCCATCCTGCTCAAGCTTTCGCGCCGCCGTCTCATTCTTGCCCATGATCTCCTGGGCTATAAAGTTGGTATCGTGCGCCGTCAAGCATTCCAATCCCTTGTACTTCAATTCCACGAGCTGCCCGCTCACCTCAATTTGTGGGGCGCGACCAGGCGAAAAGATCAAATCACTAACATGACCTTGCGCTTTGACCATGGCGGTGACGAGTTGCGCCGTGTGGATAGTGCGTGGCGCAGCTTGTGGTGGGGGAGCTTGCTGGAGTGGAGATTCAGGCGGAGGAAGATTCTGCGTCACGGTGGCCATGAAAGTGTGCCCTCAAATCAGGCCTGAAATGCACGGGCCCAAGTCGCCAGGAGAGTGTGAATACGAAATGCTCTGTGGCTCTTTTATTCTACGGCAGGCCTGTGCTGGCCTGACCGACTACTTCTGGAATGGTGCTAGAGGATTACTGTGCTTTTGATAACTGTACTTTCGGCCAGTGGGCCTTGAACTATTCAATACGTAGGATGTTTATCGCTGTCCGCGAAGGACCAAGACAAGGCCGTCTTGACGCGGGGCAGTCTCCAAGGAGATGGCGCTGCAGTTGTCGACAATCCAATCCGCGCCCGCCTGTGAAAGATCTATGTCCGGCGTGGTGGTTCGCAATGCGATGACGCGCGCACCCGCGGCCTTACCCGCGACTGTGCCGGCAGGAGCGTCTTCGATCACCACGCATTCGGCCGGGGGAACACCTAAAATCCGAGCGCCCTGCAAGTACGGTTCTGGATCAGGCTTGCCGCGTTGGATATCGCTGGCCGTGACTAAATATTTCGGGATGGGCAACCCCGCGGCGTGCAATCGCACTTCCGCCAGGGATCGCGAGGCAGAGGTGACGACTGCGCGACGATGCTCGGGAAGCGAGCATAAAAGCTCCGCAGCGCCCGGCAAGGCCACGACGTCCGCCACATCGGCGATTTCGCCGCGTTCCATGTAGAGGTTCTCCGCTTCATGATCGCCATGAGGCAAAAGTTCCTGGATAGTGCTGAGGCTGGGGCGGCCATGAGCCTGACGCACGACGTCTTCTGGCAGCAGCCCATGTTTTTCAGCCCACGTCGTCCACACACGGGTTACGGCGGGAGTGGAATCGACCAGCACGCCATCCATATCGAGCAAAACCGCACGGCAGGGTATGTTCACAACAACTATGGTAATGGGAAGTTGTGCAAATCCGAAACCTAAGGGAGAGAAGAAGCACAATGTTAGATGCTACTATCGGCCGTGATGCGCATATAACACGATTGCAGCGCCAAACAACATCCCTGCAATCACCAGCGCAACCATCCCAGCGGTGAACCACGTGACGGAAGCAGGCAATGCACGCAAAAAGGATGTCCTGTCTCCCAGCGTTACTTGCTCGCGGGACTGTGTTTCCCCATTTAATGGTTCTTCAGGATCTTTGACCGCCGGCTGATCCACGTATTCTAATTTCCCCACGAACGTATAGCCTTTTCGCGGAATGGTCTCGATAAGTGAAGGCCGCTCGGCGGAATCGTCGAGCGCCCGGCGCAGCTTGTTGACCGTTGTATTTACGTTTGCGTCGTAATTTACGTGCGTATCCATGGGCCATAGCCGCATGCGCAGCACTTCGCGCGTTATGATTTCCCCGGGGTTTTCAATCAGGATAAGCAGAACCTCGCCAACCTTACCCTGAAGTTTCACTCGCGTGCCATTTTTGAAAAGCTCGTAACGCTGCAGGTCCAATTGAAATGAGCCGAAGCGCACATACCGCGAGCGGGAGTTAACGTTGAAATCCGGTGCTGGTTTGACCTCTGCCGTCCGTGCGGGTGCTATTCCTGGATTCATATTTTTCACCCTGGCCCGGAAATTCCTAATAAATGAAAGTGTTCCCGGGGAGCACCGTCCTTGCACCTAGGGCTTTGCGCTCATTCACTTGACTATCGGTAATTCAAGTTTTATCTTAACATGTATATACAAGTCAAGAAGCTTATGGATTTGATATGCCATTTAGAAACGCCAAATTGGACTTAACGGGGACGGGATACTGTGCCAGCTTCAATTTCCGCAGGACTGCCCGCGCGGTCACGCGCATGTACGACATCGCGCTACAGGATTCCGGCATCCGCTCCACGCAACTAACGATTCTCGTCGGCATCGCCAAGAATCAGCCGGTGCCCATCGGCGCTCTAGGGGACGTACTTATTATCGATCCCACCACACTTACCCGGAGTTTGCGTCTTCTAGAGAAACAGGGATTGATCGCTATCTCCGGGCGTTCCACCATGCGTCAGCGCTTTTTGTCCATTACTCGTAAGGGCGAACGCATCCTTGCGCGGAGTTTGCCGGCTTGGCGAAAGATTCATAAACATTTTCTTTCCACGGTAGGCTCGCGTTATTGGATCGATCTTCGACATGAGCTGGAAAAAGTTGCCCACATCGCCGTTGCGGACTCCAAAAAACTTACCCCGCGGACCGGCAAGCTAAGTTCCTAGGCCCGCAAAACCTGCACTCAATCTGTCTCAATTTATTAGTGTCGTGGGCATCTGTTATATGCAACTAGGCTTTGGCGCTGCGTTTGATGCGAACCGGGAAGCCGCGACGAAAAGTGCGAGATCAAAAGCTGCGTAATCGTTGCGCCGAGAAGTATGGCAATGATAATGAGACCGATGATGCCAGTGGTTATCCAGACAGAGGATCTCTGCGGTTTGGAGCCGCGCAAGGATGAGTTTGCCGGAGCCAAGGTATCGTCGCCAGCGGCAGTTGGAACTGAAGGCCCAGGGGAATCTTGAGGAAACTCGCAAGTTTCGGATGGCAAGAGGAAGGAGTAACCTCTTCCCCGGATAGTCTCAATATATAAGGGCTTCTCGTAACAATCCCCGAGCACCTGGCGGAGTTTATTGACGACGACGCTGACGTTGGCGTCGAAATCCACGAGAGTATCGGCGGGCCAAAGCCGCTGCCGCAATTCTTCGCGAGTAACCACCTCACCCGGTTTTCCAAGAAGGGCGATGAGTAGCTGATATACCTTCCCGTGCAGTTTGAGGCGGTAACCGTGTTTAGTGACCTTCTGAAGGTCCTGGTCTATTTGAAAAGGGCCAAAGCGGATATAGCGCGCGCTGGCAGGGACTTTGCCGGCGGACTCTTCCGTAAATTCTGGGCCCGAGGCGTCGTCGTAAACGTCAGCAGTCATGGATCACAACCCTATTTGAGTAGACGGACGAATCCATCGAATGTTTCACGAGAGGCGAAGGATTAAGCAGAAAACGCAAATTTGACAAAATAGAGATATGAAAAGCTGTAAACGTCTAGTGGAACCTGTATAATTTGAGGCCAATTTAGTAGCAAAACCACCGCTTAATATTCGTTTAGGTTTCTATTTCCCGCGCCAAGGACTTTCAAGTACTAACCAGACGGCGAGTTACCGCTTTATAGATCCGCAATAATAAATTGAGTGAGAAGTTTGCGGGCGTGGAGTCATGTCTGCAGACCTTCGAATTATCGCAATGTGCGGAAACGCTGCATCTCCGGGAGTAGCAGGCGAAGGGAGACGGAGCCGCAACGCGAATCCTCGAAGGAGAGTGGACACCATGCGTAGACTGATCGGGCTAACGCTCACCATGATCGTATATGTCTTTCTCGCAGGCGCGGCAAACGCGCAAAGGCTTGACGGGTCACTGCGCGTCACGGTAACAGACGCGAGTGGCGGGAGCGTGGAAGATGCCAAGGTTACAGTAACCAATGAAGCTACGAATACATCGACTATGGCAACCGAATCCAGCAACGGGACGTACGTGTTTCCAAACTTGCTGGTGGGAAAATACGCGGTCACGGTGGAAAGGCCGGGCTTCAAGAAGTCGGTACAAAAAGGTGTGGCCGTGGAATCGAACCAGGTGGCTGACGCCAATGTGCGTCTCGAGTTGGGCGAGGTGTCCGCGGTAGTGGAAGTAGAAGCCGGCGCCGACCTAGTGAAGACGGACTCCTCGACGCTAGAGGCCACGTTCGGCGAGAAAGTTGTGCAAGACGTTCCCCTGAGTACATTGGGCGGCGACGTAAAGGAATTGGCGGTGATGGCTCCGGGGACGACCACGCAGCAGGGAGGCGTGCTTGGCTCGGGAGGCTCGATAGGCGGCACGCGGCCGCGGTTCAACGGCTTCAATATTGACGGTGTCGAAGACAATAAACTGGATACCAATGGCCCGACGCAGCCGGTGATTCAGGAATCGGTGGCTGAGTTCACGCTGCTGACGAATCAGTTCAGCGCAGAGTACGGCCACTCTGCGGGCGGAATATTCAATATCGTTACTAAATCAGGAACGAATAATTGGCACGGAACAGCATGGGAATATAACCGCAACCGGAATTACAACGCGTTTGACAATCAACAAAAGGACCGGGGCTTGAAAGATCGCTTCGACTATAACCGGGCGGGCGCAAGTGCGGGCGGCCCGGTCCTAAGAAACAGGTGGTTCATTTTTGGAGCGTATGAGTTTCAGAATGAAGGATTGGCGGCCTCGAGCCCACAGGTAAAGCTTCCGACAGCCGAAGGGCTGAACACCGCGATCACGTTGGCACACGACGACGCAGTGCGAACGATTCTGAAGCAGATCCCGGTGGCGCCGAGAAACGATGCAGGTTTTGTCCATGTGAATGGGACGCAAATTCCGGTGGGCAACCTAACCACGGTGGCGCCGTCGTACAGCAATCAGCACGATTACATCATCAATTCGGACGTGAATCTGGGCAAGCATGTGCTCAGCACACGCTTTCTATATGATCGTTTGCGCGCGCCGGACTTCAACCCGAATTTGCCCGCGTCGCAGTTTTTGGGAACAAATGGTTCCGGGGGACATAAAGGGATTATTTCCGACGTATGGACGATTTCGAGCCGCGTTATTAATAATCTTCGGGCGTCGTATTCCCGATCGGTAGGGCCTCAAATTACTACGCCGCCGGGATTTGGAGATTTTCCGAACGTAATTATTGACGACCTTTCTTCGGTCAACGTTGGTCCGGAGCAGAATGCCCCGCAGTCCTACACCCAAAACGTTTACCAGTTGGCAGACACGATTAACTACATTAGGGGAGCGCACGCCTTCAAGCTTGGAGTGGAAGGCAAGAAATATATCGCTCCAACGAATGGGCTGCCGCGCGCGCGTGGCGAGTGGGACTATACGACACTGAGCCAACTGGTGAATGACTTCGTACCGAATGGCACACCCAACAAGGCGCTAAGGGGAGCAGGTTCCGGAAATGTGGCGGAGAATTACAACGCCTTTTACTTCTTCGTACAAGACGATTGGAAAGTGACCTCACGGCTAACAATAAACGCTGGCCTGCGGTACGAATACAGCGGTGTACCACGCGCCGACAACCTGCAAGCCATTAACGCCATTTCAGACGATCCGGCCCTCGGTTTATTCTTTCGAGCGCCCAAGCCAGACACTAACAATTTTGCACCGCGACTCGGATTTGCCTATGATCCGACAGGCCACGGCAAGTGGGCTATTCGAGGCGGCGCCGGAATTGCCTACGATCAGATACCGAACAACTTTGCCATCAACAGTCTTCCGCCGCAGTTGCAGACCGAACAGTCGCCCGCAGTAACGTGTGCGCTGGCGGGAGCTCCGGCTTGGTGTAAGACCTGGGATAAAAAGCTGACCGATTCCGGACAAGGCTTCCTGCAAGGAGGTGGATTGTTGACCGTGAATGTGCCACCAACGACGCAGGCTGCGGCTCGGGCGAAGACCTCTAGCCTCGTCCTCGATCGCGTGCACCCGAAAATCATTACCTGGACGCTGGGGGTGCAGCATGAGATCTTTCGAAATACGAGCTTGGAGGTGCGGTACGTCGGGACGCGCAGCCTGGAATTGCCGGTACAAAAGCGGCTGAATTCGGCTTCGGCCTTTGATCCGCACTTCGCGTATCTGGGCGGCGGGCTTACTCCACTTCCGACCTACTTTGACGCCGCAAGCATTCCGGCAACGATCACGAATCCAACCACCACGTTGTTGAATTTCGACAATTTCAATCCGAAACCCTATTCCCTAGATGGATTCAAAGGAAACCTGACGACCTTTCCGGCCATCGGGTCTGGCATCTATCACGGCGGTTTGGTGGACCTCATGCACCGGTTTGCGCACGGTCTTTACTTCCGGGCGAATTATACTTTTTCGAAAAACATCGACAACGCTACCAATGAGTTGTTCAGCAGTATCGTCAACCCGCGGCGTGCGCAAGATGGTTATGATTTTGCGAATGAACGCGGCCGGTCGGCGCTCGACATTACGCACAAACTGGCGATTAGTTGGGTGTTCGAACTTCCGAATGTACAAACCGACCATAGCTTCGTGCGGGCGGTTGCACACGGATGGGAATGGAGCGGCGGGTACCTCGCGGAGTCGGGTCAGCCGGTCACCCCACTCTCGGATGCCGATTCGAACGCCAACGGGGACGGAGCGGGCGACCGCACGATTATCAATCCCAGAGGAGTCGGCATGACAGGCACCGCGGTCAATGCGGTGTGCAACGCCGGGTCTGGAGGGGCAACTACGATCGTGGGGCTAGACCCGGTAACCGGTAATTGGGCTTGCGGCACCCAGAACGACGCGAACGTGGTCGGTTACGTGGCGCTTGATCCTCTGGCGCGTTTTGTCCAGGCACAAACAGGTTCGAGAACGAATGCCGGGAGGAACACCGTGGGAACGCCGGGCCTTAATATCTGGAATATGTCAATCTTCAAGAACACGAAAATAACCGAGCGGTTCTCCCTACAGCTCCGCGCTGAAACCTTTAACACATTCAACCACCGGAATTTCAGCATTGGCTTGCCGACCAACAATGGTGCTATTGATCAAGTAAATAACCCTAACCCGTTCGCGGCATCCTACGTTAACGTGGATTCAGGCAAGGATAAGTTCCTCAACTCTCGCCAATTCAACGGTGGAAGCCGAACGATGGAGTTCGGCATCAGACTGCTCTGGTAAAACAGAGGAAGATACTCACTAAAACTGAACGGGGGAACTCTTCAGAGTTCCCCCGTTTTTCTTTACAGCCAGGAATGCTAGGCCATGCCACCTTTCCGCGGCGGCTCAGTCTGTCATGCTGTGACATCTTTGGACACAACAGCTTGAATTTCCCCGCGATCTGTCTCACGAAGTGAATTACCGTATAGTAAATAGAACACACCCTCCTAAAAATTCAGGACTTTGAGGCCGTAATGGTTCACAAAACACAGGTATGGAGGCTGTTGAGTCTTGCAATTTTAATTGCGGTGGCAGGATGCGGCGGGACAAGTTCGAGGCCCGTTATCGGCGTCACCGTCTCCCCGAGCGCGGGGCAGGCTATTGATCAAGGCCAACAGGTTCATGTCACCGCCACGGTGTTGAATGATTCTGCGTCTGCGGGAGTGACATGGAGCCTCACCGGGCAAGGTACGCTGACGAGTCCCTCTACCACCGGCATAACCTACAGCGCGCCGACCACCGGAGCGGCAGGGTCAGCAACCGTGACGGCCACTTCCGTGACGGACCAAACCAAGAGCGCTTCGGTGGCCATCAACGTCTCCCTTTTGCCCTCCTTCAACACAACCACCTTGCCGACTGGCGTGGAAGGGGTAGCCTACAGTCAGACTCTTAGCGTCACCGGGGGTGCGGGGACGCTGACCTACTCCCTCGCGAGCGGTACGCTTCCCGCAGGTCTGAGCCTCAACAGTACTACGGGTGCCATCACCGGTACTCCAACAGGTCCCAATGGAACATCAAACTTCACGGTTAAGGTGACCGACTCAAGTAGCGCGGCCGCGCAGTCGGCTACGCAGCCCCTGAGCATGGCCATCAATCGGCCACCGGCGCCAACGATCACCACGACCTCTCTGCCGGCTGCCACAGAATTCACGGCGTATAGTCAAACCATCCAGGCGGCGGGTTACGCACCGCTCTCTTTTTTGGTCACGAGCGGTACATTACCCCCCGGATTGAACCTGAATAGCACCACAGGAGCAATCACTGGACGCCCGCAGGGTCCGCCAGGCGCGTCGAATTTCACTATTACGGTGACAGACAACAGCAACCCTGCGCAAACCGCCTCACAACCGCTGAGCATCGTGGTGAACGCCGCCACTTGTGGTACCGGCAGCGAATTGCTTCTGAAGGGGCAGTACGCGTTTTCGCTGCAAGGTTTTGACGCCAGCGGACCCATGGCAATCATCGGCTCCTTCACCGCGAACGGCACCGGCGGCATCACTGGTGGGACCGTGGACCTCAACAGCAGCAGGCCCAATGGCGTGCAGAGCAATCTCAGCATAACGACGGCAAGCAGTTCGTACTCCATCGGCTCCGACCGTCGCGGCTGCTTGACGCTGACCGCAGGCGGAGTGACGCGTTCCTTCCGGTTTGTTGCCAGCCTCATATTTTCCGGCGTTGCGACCGGAGCACGCATCATTGAATTCGACAGTACCGCGGCAAGCACGACTGGTGTTATTCGCGTGCAATATCCCAGTGCGTTTTCCAACGCGCAGGTGACCGGCAATTATGCGTTCGGCACAAGCGCCGGAAAAACTGCCGCAAACGGCGGTGGAAAATTCAGCGCCGTCGGCGTACTGGCGCTGAGCGGCACTTCCGTGACGGGTTTCGGTGATGTCAACGACAATGGAACCATCAACCGAAGCAGCGCCAGCTATCCGGCGAGCCCGATTCCGTTTACTGGCGGTACTTACAACATCGCTCCGAATGGCCGTGGAACGCTCTCGTTCATCCCGAACGGGGGTACGACCGTAAACACAGTCATCTATGTCATAGGTCAAGCAGAATTCTTCCTGATGAGCAGTGATGCTCAAAATGTGAATACTCTGCTCAGCGGCACAGCGCTGCAGCAATCCAATACACCCTACGCGAATTCGTCGCTGAGCGCCGTGAGTCTGATTTACGTGAACGGCTTAACGGGGACCGCCACGGGGAGTCGCGTAGATGCAGGCTTTTTCACTCCAGATGGGGCAGGCAATTTCAACTTCTCGGGCGATGAAAACAGCGGCGGTACTATCGCCACGTTATCGTTTTCGGGAACCTATAGCGTGGCGGGCAGTGGGCGGGTCCTCATTACAAAGACTGGATCGACGACGCCCGACATTCTCGAATATCTGGCAGGCCCTAATAAGGGCTTCATACTTTTCACGAACAAGCAGGTGATGGCGAACTTTGCAGAGCCTGTGACAGGTGGACCGTTCACAAATGCATCCCTGAACGGAACGTTCTCCTTTGCAACAATTGAACCTCCGATCGCCCAAGTTACAACGAGCACAGGGTATGCGACCTTTGATGGTAGCGGCAATGTGAACGGGACGAGTGACGACAACACCGCCGGATTGTTGTCCCTGGGGAACGCTTTTAGTCAGACGTACGCTGTCTCCGCAAGCGGCCGCACGGTACTGCCTGCCACGGGAACTCCGCAAACGCTGATCTACACTATTTCGCCTACAAAGGTAGCCATTCTCAATAGCCGCTCACGTCTCTCCTCGGCTTCCTTCTTTTCTTGCGACCCCAAGTCAGCCTGTTTTCTTGGCGTCTCGACTTCTTTAAGTTTTTCGATTTCGTGACCGTACTCGGCGGCTTTTGCTTCGGCTTTCGCTATCGCATCGGCTCTTCGGTGCCATTCATCTGTGCCTTCCTTGATGATCGGCACTTCCATCTCTATGAACTTCCCTGCGATGAAAGCGGGGAAGATGTTAACCGCCGCGAGCTCCTTCTTGGTGTCAGAGATAATTTTGTTTTGCTCAAGCTGATATTCCTTTAGCTTCGCAATTTTCTTGTCGGCGTCCTCTAGTTCCTTTTTTGTTTTGGCTGCGCCTTTGAGACCGGCTTCATCATTCGCGATTTTTTCGAGCTCGATTTCCTTTTTATAATCCAGTAGCTTGTCGTTAAGCGCGACCTGCGAGGCATAGACCTTCTTTTGCGCGTCGTTCCATCCCATAAGGGAGTCGGTGGCTTTCGCGATGAGACTCGGTAGTTTGTAGAGGATTTCGGCAAAGGAGACGATGGCGATTGCGCTGAAAGCGGCATTCAGCATCGGTCCAATCGTTGCTGACTGCGCCAGGAAAGATGCGAGCACCCGCGAGCCGCGGATTCCGATGTCTTGCGTCAGTCCAGTAAACGCGATGCGGGCATTGTTGACGCCGCCCGTCATTTTCGTTGTGGCCTGCTCTACCGCCGCGCCCATGGCGGGAGCTTCCGCTTGGATCGTGCGGAAGGCATCGCTAACCGTACTCGCGGCGACGCCTGCGTTACGTAGCTGCTCGGCGGCTTGCGTAGCCGTCTGGCCAGCCTGCATGAACTGGCGCATCAAAGCCACGGCGCTAGCAGTGGCCGGACTCAACCCGGCAGCCATCCGCGCGCCAGCTGCACTCACCGTCGCAGCCGCTTGAGTCATACCGGCCGTTAGCTGCGACGTATCAACCACCACCTGGACGTTCAATTGATTATCCAAGGTCAGTTCCCCTCAACTGCGCGGCCGCTTTGCCTTTTCGCCAAGAAAAAATCGAACGTCAGCACTCCCAGGGCGTCGAGAGCTTTTTTAATTTCTTCTGCAGTTGCGCTGTCGTGCAAATCGTTGAGCGTTAGGTCCGGGTGCGCTTTCTTCGCAGCTAGAAAAACGAAGCCCAGCGCGTCGCTATTGTCTTTTATCCATTCATCGCTCATCGGCTGGCCTACCGCTGCGACTAACCTGATTGCGGTCCTCCCGGCACGTCCCGCTAGCTCGCGTTTCAGCGGCGCGAGCTTAAGAGTTCGGCCGGCGATCTCCACTTCCACGAAATGGGTTGGCTTAATCATCTGTTTATCGCCCCTCCTAAGCTGCTTCGACGGGTGAAGCACTTGCCGTGCTCTCGCCCGATATAGGTTTTTGCCCCGGTGTGCGTGGCCCGTCTTTCAACCAACCGCGCTCTGCGAGAGCGGCCTTCTGTCGCCGCACCTTTTCCGCAAGCTCCGCCTCTGTCCACTCCCGGATCGGCGCACCGAAAATCTTTCGTCTCGCGGTTTCTGTTGCCTGATTCATTTCCGCTTGCGTTGGTGGCGACTTACTCGCAACAGGCTCACGCGTCCGCGTCTTCGCTTTGCTGTCACTGATAAGTTGTGAATTGCTCTGCGGTCCCGCGTCAATTCGCCGCAAGATGCCGCGCGCCTCGAAGTCGGTGAGTAAATGCTCTACCTGGCCCGTTTCGTGGATTGTCGTGAAATCTTCGATAAAGCGCTTCTTCGCCCAGACCAGCTCTTCCCTACTGCAATTGAAAATAAAATTCATGCCGCCCGCGGCTCGGATTGCATGGTCGCATTCGGCGGGAAGCTCCGGAGCGCGCCGGCTGATGCCAATGTCAGGGTGATAGTGGCGCAGGCAGTAATTCAGTGAAAACTGCCACGCTTCTTCGGCTTTCAGCTCGAAACCTTTCGCGTTCGCCTGATCGATTACGGCGCGGATATTCCCCGGCGTCGGCAAGAATCCAGACGTCCAGGTCTTCGCAACACGATCGAGTGCGCGTTCGAGTAGGTCGGGAGTGATATCGCGCAGTTGCTCGGCCCAAATATTTGCGAGTGCCGGCGTGAACTCTCGCTGGCAGATTTCTGCAAACTTCATAAGGCCCTGGCGAGCGATGATGTCACTGGACGAATTTGAGTCCACTGGCTTCGAGATTGTTGAGAGTACGCCGTTCAGCATTTGTTAGTCCCCCCTTTCCATTCTTTGGGCACGGAATTTTGTTGAACCAGTTTTGACAAAAGGCGAGCGTGTTCCTCACTTTTCTTCCCGTCCGGTTTGCTTCAATCCACAGGGCCATTTTCTTGTACTCCTGTTGGCGGTCTATCCACGGATAGGTGTCGGCAAGCTTTAGATCCTGGTCCTGAGTCACTACGAAGAACGAGGAATGGAATGCCACAGGCTGCGCGGCTCTTGCCGTCGCAGCATTCTTTTCTCCTACTCCCTTACCTAAACCCAAACCCAAACCCAAACCGTCGACGCTGTCCTGTCGCACTGCGACGGGGTTGGTGTCGCACTGCGACACATAAGGCGTTATATAGGCCTTAAGCTGGTCTTTGGGAACCGGGGGAGCGAAGATCGGTCCGTAGCGCGGCGTGCGCCTAGATTCGCGCGGAAGTCTTCCAGGTTTGTCGCTCCCGGTCCAATGTCCGTATCGCTTACCGTCCTGCGTCCAAATGAAGAGAAGTCCTTTGTCGTGGAACTCGTCGATGATCTGCGCAAAACGCTCCAACGACATATTCCTTCGGATGGCATAGGTTCGGCTGAATGCAACGCGAGGGTTTGTCAGCTCGAATGAGCCGTTGGCATCTGCCAAACCGTAGATCCATGGGTATTCTCCCTGGGCCCATTCCGCGCATGCCGCGATCTTGTCGGATGCCCACATCGCGTCGAAGTCCAGTACGCGTTTTGGCATCAACGTGCCCCGGCGAATAGCGGCAGAGGGGCTTCCCGCTCGAACGTGGGGCTCGAAAACGGCTTGCCAGGCTCCGCTCGCAGCACGAATGTGAAGATCGAGTCGCCTTTGCGAATTGTGTCGATGACAAACCCGGCTTTGCGCAACTCGAATCGCCGGCCACCGTAATGAAATGCGATAGCGTTCAGTTCGACGTTGCTGACGCCTGCCGACCCACGCTCGCGAAGCAGCGCAAGAATTCGATCGCGCTGGGCGATTGACCTATGTGGAAGTGAAGAATTACCTTGACGCGGAGATGTGCTCCCGATAAATTCCAGAGTGTCCATTCATTCTCCGTTCCGCACGGCGCCGAGTTGCTTGCTCGGCGGTTACTTTGCACTTCTGGAGCTGCTGGTCAGCGCAGCCGCAGACCACGCTGACCAGGCAGCTTTCTTTCACGGCCCACACCAGACCGCGAAACCCTTACGCAGTAACCTTGAGCGATTCAATGACGCGCTTGTAGCGCACGTCGAAGCGCTGCGCATAAAATTCGGTCAGAGAGTCCATCTGTCTTTTGGTGAGCTGCGATCTACCATGCTCGACCGCCCACATTGTCGAAGCTGCCACCCCAGCTACTTCAGCAGCCTCTTTCAATGTCACTCCGGACAGTTCCCTAAGCTCGGGGGTAGGGTTGGTGGCCTGGATCGCTGATGTCATTTGTTGCCCTCGAATTTGTTTTCTCACACTTATGCGAATTAACATTCGAGATTCGGCGGACAAACACAATGATTGGGTACGGGGGGCAAAACAACGGATTGTCTGAGAAATTATCGGGGTTTATTAAGAAGCGCAATAATTAGAACGTTCATTTCGCGAAGGCGAGTCTTATTTTGGCGGAAACGGCGAATAGCTCGGCTCGTTGTTTCCGGCTGCCTTAACATTCCATGCATTACAGAATCGACAGCTGCGACGATGGTCTTTTTAGTAAGTTGCAGGTTAGAAGCTCGCCTAAAAACTTCCGACACCGCGTAAGTTAAAGCAGGCTGAAAGAAAGGCCATGCGATACACTTACGAAACTTCATTGACGAAACGCGGCCCCCGATCGGCTTAGGTCCCGTGAGTTGTTCGATGAGTAGGTCGGCCTGCAGCTGACATTGCTTCTGCAGCACAGAATTGCTTGGAGCATCTTTCGCCAGCTTCTGGGTGCGCTGTATTAGACCTTTCATCTTCTCGCGCAACGCCGGGGGGATATGCCGGCGATCGAGGTCGTGACCGATAGAATCTTGGTCAAGGTGACTGCGTAACAAAACCGTGAGTGCCTTCTGTCCAACTTCGGACAGTAGCTGAATTTCCTGGGGCTTGAGTTGAAGCAAATCAGCGCGATCTGCCGGCTCATATACCGATAATGGCCAATTCGCTATCGCCGCCAGCGGCTTCCGGCGCTTTTTTCCTTGGCGCCTCATTGTGGCGAAATCAGATGATTTTGCCGAGCGCGAAATCGCTGGTGATTGGGTCTTCTGTTTCATTGACTTACGTGAATCTGCAAGCGTGGGTTTTTGCCTCATCTGGCAGGCCGTGATTAAAAGTCGCTGGGACATAGATTCTCTTGTCGGCGTCAACGAAGAAACCAGCCAACTGCCACCGCGACGATCGTGAGCTTCATTAACCAGCCGATCGCGTAAGACACCACAAACACCCGGTGCAGCTTCATAAATGCGGCATTAGTGAGGATCAGCGGCAACGGGCCAATCAACCACACCGCAACAGCCAGTTTGACCGCGCCCGATACAGAATGAAGACCCAGCCGGGCGGTGACATAGGCAAAGACCCCGCAGGTCAGAAATGGTAGCGGACTGGTCAGAGCAATAGCTCTCCCTTCGGCACCCTGACGCCAGATTTCGGGATAAGTGTAGCGCCGATGAATCCAGTCGCCGGCGAAGAACCAGTCAGTGAGTGACGAGACGACACCGGCGCCAACAACGATCACAACGAGCCGCGCCCAGTTCATACCGTCTTCCTGTACTCGGAAGTGACACTATCACAATACTTGACAGGTTGTCAATCCTTGTGGTATTCAGATACCAGTGAGCGCGAAGATCTACTCGACCGGCGAGGCAGCGAAACATATTGGAGTGTCGCGTCAGACGCTTCAGGCATGGATCGCTGCTAGCAAGATTTCTGCACCGAAGCCGATCGGAGTGGCTAACGCAACCATTCGGCTATGGACAAAAGCGGATATCGACAAAGCCCGCAAGTTCAAAGGCACGCTAAAGCCCGGGCCGAGGTCTAAGAAAAAGAAGTAAAGCGGGACGCGCCGGTGCGCAAACACCGACACGCCCCTAACCGAATGACATGGAGGTGTCAAATGGCTATGCAAATCGTATCATCCGTTGTTCAGCAGCAAAAATCTGCAGTTGTAATTCCCTTCAGCAAGCCGGCGACCGCGGAAATCTCTCAGGAAGATCTCGAAGAATTCATTCTCCTGAAGAGATACGCCCGCGAGGCGCAGGCAAGATTCGATGCCAAAGAAACCCAATTGCGCGCGCAGCTCGAACGCGGTGCCGCGATCCAGGCCGGAGTCCACGTCGCCCGGCTCGAAGATACATTCCGAAAAAGCGTTTCGTGGAAAGCCATCGTCATTCGCCTGGCTCAACGCCTCAAGCTCGACGGCGAAGCGTACTGCGCGAAGGTCCTGGCCAGCACAAAACCGGGTCGTATAGTTTCCCTCATCGTGGAGTAAAGCCGAAACGCCGGTTTTGCCGGCGTCCGGCCGCAATTCTCACCTTGCCCGCGGCCGCCGATGAGGATGGCAAGGAATTTTGGAGACCTATATGCGGATTTCAAATCGTCGTAAAGATGGAAAGCTACAGCGTCCCGCAGAAACAAAAGAGCAGAGATTGGTTGAACCCGCCGTATTAAAGGGAGTAATTGAACATTTCCCGAACCCGGTTGACTTCTCCTATGACGACAGCGATTACGTCGGCGACGCTGTGAAGGGTGCGCTGTCCTGCTCCTACCTACTCGAGTCGATATCCGAATGCGGTAACAGAGACGTTGACGGTCTCATCGCTCAGGGAATAGCGCAAGCGTTGAGGCGCTATGCAGATCAAATCAGATGGTATTTGAAACCAAAAGCAGCGGCGTAAAGGACTGTTCAGCACTACGGCGACCTGCCGACGAAACGTCGGTGGGCCGCCGTGGATTTCGCAGTCGCTTCGCTTTCGCTGGTGTGGTTGTTCGTGTTACACCCGTCGTCGTCGTCGGAGACATCCCAAGATTCCACAACCCCGCAGAAAACGTGGACGAATTAAGTTCTAAAGGAGCCAGCATGAAAGTTGCCATCTACGCACGCGTGAGCACTCTTAACAACGGTCAATCTCCTGAGATGCAGCTTCATGAGTTGCGGGAATACTGCCAGCGCCGCGGATGGGAGCTTGCTGGCGAATACGTGGACGTGGGGATCTCGGGCGCGAAAGACCGTCGGCCTGAGTTAGACAAGCTAATGGAAGACGCGCACCGGCGTCGCTTCGATGTGGTTGTAGTATGGCGCTTCGATCGTTTTGCCCGCTCTGTATCTCATTTGCTCCGCGCGCTCGAAACGTTCAAAGCCCAGGGCATCGAATTCGTCTCGTATTCCGAGCAGCTCGATACATCCACTCCCGCCGGCAAACTCGTCTTCACTGTCCTGGGCGCTGTTGCCGAGCTGGAGCGATCGCTAATTGTCGAACGCGTCAAGGCTGGCCTGCGTAATGCCCGCGCCAAGGGTAAGCAAATCGGGCGTCCGAAGGTCAATGCTGACGCTGCGCAGATAGCAACTCTCCGCAAAGCCGGACGGTCCTGGAGCGAGATCTGCAAAGAGACGGGACTTACCAAGGGAACAGCCCAGAGAAGCGTTTATAGCTTGCCCAAAAACCTTTGCGGGCATATTTCTGGAATGCTTTAAGAGCGCACGTTTGCCACGATTGGTAATCAGTTTGGTTTTATGTCTAGCAGGGTGGTCACGGTGCGAATGAACGTCTCGGTTGAAGCCGTCTTCGTTAGAAACGCATCAGCGCCGACCGCCAATGCCTCACGAGCGGATTGCGGCGAATCATGCATCGACAGGATGAGGATTTTTGTGGACGGTACGAGTTGGCGGATTTTGGCAGCGGCTTGTAACCCATTCATCACTGGCATGCTGAGATCGAGTACGACTAGGTCCGGTCTAAGTCTAACGACCAAGTCAATCGCCTGTTGCCCGTTTTCGGCTTCTCCGCAGACCGTCCATGGGGAATGCTGATCGATGATGTTTCTTATTCCTTTCCGTACAATTTCGTGGTCGTCCGCTAGAACAACGCGCATGATGCTCACCGGCAGGCTGGGATCAACTCACTGTGGCACGAGTAGTATTTTGCGCCATACCATTCTAGCTGTAGCTTGGAGTAAGGAAGGAGAGGGCTCAGTGTCTCAATGGCTCTCCATCACACGAGCCGGGTACGTCACTACCGAATGGAGCCGTCGCTGCCCAGGGTTCCACCCAATGCTTCAGCGCGGTTATGCCAATAACGTCTCCTGTCCATCCACAATGGCAATGAGGATTGAACCAGTGCGCATCAGCATTCTCCAAATTCTTCTTCGTGCTTATGCATGCAGACGCTAGCGGTCTCCCGCATTCCGGGCAACCAAATAGAAGCACATGAGCAAATTGTTCGGTTACTATTTGCATGTGGTGGCGCTCCTGATAGGACATCCAGGAGCCAAGCGTATACAACGTTTTCGCAGAGATCAACCGCGTTCTGATCGGCTTTTCCGTGCAAAGACCTTATGCTGTGGCTTTAGACGCTCGGAGCCCGGTTAAGAAAGTGTCTATCGGAACGCAGTGAGGATTTTCTCTGAGAACATTGCCACATATTGTTAGGGGATGTGTCTCATACGCGCCATGGATGATCCGACCTGAGAGTTGGCTAACGTCGTACATGCATAAGACGATGCATGGGAACGTCTTACAAGCGGCAGTCACCCGAGCCTCAAATTCAAGAGTGTCTGATTCACCCGGCCAATCTGGGTGTCCCCAGCCGATGTTCCCTAACAAGCGAATCAAAGGCGCCCCGGCTGCCACGGCCTGCTTAAACCATTCGGCAATTTCAGACAGCATGTCCTGTCCGGATGTTTTCCCACCTAGCATCCTAATGCGTCCCTGATGCTCTAGTTGTTTAAGATCGAAACCGCGAGATTCGAGAACAGAGAGCACTTTGTCATTCGCGTCTCGGTGTCCAAATAGGACGCAGCTATCCTTGCCTCGCAGTCCAATTTCGAGAAAACCTATGGCATCCTTAAATTGCTCGTCCGTTTCCCAAAAATACGCAATGTGGTCCGAGACAGCTACTTGTTCGTCGTTAATTCCCAATTCAATTGTGGTGAGACGCCGAGTATGCATTTTATGAGTCTGCTCCTTCCATCGCGAAATGCCTTCTATAAAGATGTAGTTTACCGCTTGCTCCGGCCAGATAATGTTCCCTTAGAAAATTGTTTGCCCCCGAAGGCCCGCCCCGGCGTCGTTACGGTTCGATGATCTTGTTCCTCACGGCGTAACGCACCACCTCACTGACGGAATGCAATCCGAGTTTCCTCATTACATTCGCGCGATGAGTTTCGGCTGTTTTGACGCTCACATTTAGGGCGATAGCAACTTCTTTGCTGCTTTTGCCTTCTCCCAAGAGATGTACTACTTCTCGCTCGCGAAGAGTAAGTCGATCTCGTAAACTATTCCGGTCCGGACCACGGTGACGAGTGTTGGCAGCGTTCAAAATCGTGTCGGCAGCCTCTGCCGTGAAATGAGTACGACGGTTGGCGACAGCTTCCACCGCCATAACCAGATCGCGATCGGCGTCAGATTTCAGAATGTAGCCGCGAACGCCAGCATCGAGAATTTCCCGTAGAAGCTGATCTGAGAAATGCATTGAAAGGACGACGATTCCCGTCTTGGGCAAGGCCTTGAGGATTTTGCGCGCGGCAACTAATCCATTGAGCTCGGGCATAGCGATGTCCATTACCGCTATTTCGGGCTTGTGTTCCAGGGCCAGCGCTACGGCCTCGGTACCTGTTTTTGCTTCAGCGCAGACTTCCCACCCTCGGCGAGCAGTAAGAAGCTGCTTTAATCCGTGCCGTATGATGTCGTGGTCGTCGGCCACTAGAATGCGCATCTCTTCGCCTCGGCAATTGTCGGAGTGTAGAGAAATCTTACTGAGAGTGGTTCTGGCTGAGTATCTTACAGATCAAACAGTCTTCACGTTCACGCCGGTAGCCTTTAACCTGCGGACGTCTTCACTTTGGCGACGGCGACCGCCAAGCCCTGCTAGTCCCGCGAGGCCAATCAAACCAATCCATCCCCAGTTGTGATCACGTCGTTCAGTGCCTTCTGGTGTGGCTGCAGAGCTGTTGCTAGTCCCAGTTGTCTGGCCGTTGGCCCGGGCAAGTCCGATCGTGCCGCAAAGGGTCGTAACCGCCAAAATCGTAACTGACGCTTTCATTGTTTCCTCCATAGAGCAAGCGAGGGAGTAGGGTACTAATAATTTATTTGCCTTCCCATACAGCAATTCCTTAAGGATGCAATCTTTGCGCATGTACAAGTGAGGAATGCAACTGTGTATCAGAAGCTAGCTGGTTCGAGGTAACTAGCAGGCCCCTAAACCTGTCGAATGCGGGGTCAGCAATTGCCGCTTTTTCGCTTGCCCACAATTCGCGAGTCAGCTTGCCCAGAAAGAAATGAGTCTGTTGAAAAATCAGGTGCGTGAGAGAAGTAAGTTTTGTGGAGGAATTTTACCTCAGCGCTTTTGATACCTTTTCAAATCGTAGATCGTCGCG